>CERE01089011.1_pt1 | contig 532761 bp, 494 predicted proteins | sample 530911 | NCBI WGS metagenome assembly CERE01 (sample SAMEA2621092, study PRJEB7988) | marine metagenome | biome: marine biome (ENVO:00000447); feature: mesopelagic zone (ENVO:00000213); material: "saline water (ENVO:00002010), including plankton (ENVO:xxxxxxxx)" | depth 800 m
GGTGTTCTGAGTGTATTCAGCCTGTAAGACCCAGATGATATAGATTATTTTGTAATCTTAATCTGAATAAAAAGGCCCGGCATCTTTTGATGTCGGGTCTTTTTTTTGAAAAAAAAAACCAGGCACAAGGCCTGGTTAAAATGAAATATAGGTAATGCAATCATGTGGTAAACCACAAAATCATTAAAGAAGCTGAAAAATTCTCTAATGAACATATTGTATAAAGACAACCAAGAATAGTCGTGAGCATAAATGCATTTTTAACTGGGTGTTTTTTACCTGAGACAGGTAAGAAGATCTTCCCGAGCATTGAGCTAATTTTGACGGTTTTTAACACAGCCATTTTTGTGGATTATAGGCAGGTAAAGCTTTTCCCGGCGATCCTTGAATCAGGAAAATCCTGAATGGCAAGGCGGGGAATCCTGACGAAACAAGTTTATTCGCTGTGTACTATCTAATCGTCTTCCAAATAGGTTGGATGACATTAAATAAAACAATTTTAGAGAGGATATAGTTATGTGGACTAAACCTGAATATTCAGACATGCGTTTTGGTTTTGAAGTAACCATGTACATCTGCAACCGTTAATCACGGTTTTGATGTATGCCCGGGGCATTCTGCTCCGGGCAACGTTATACCAGATAAAATTTGTTAAAGTCTTATCTGGTCTAATGCAAGTTTCTAAGGATATTTATGTTTGTACATGTTTTAGGTTCGGGAGCCGGCGGTGGTTTTCCTCAGTGGAATTGTAATTGCACTAACTGTAAAGGTGTAAGAGAGGGCACAATTAAAGCCAGTCCTCGCACACAATCCTCCATTGCTATCAGTGCAAACGGAACAGATTGGATTTTGTTTAATGCTTCCCCTGATATTAAAAAACAACTGGATGACTTCCCTGCTTTACAACCAGCTAGACAAGTCAGAGATACAGCCATCACCGCGATAGTCATCACAGACGCACAGATTGATCATGTCACCGGCATGCTTACTCTCAGAGAACATAATAAACCTTGGGATGTATATACCACTAATGCCGTATACGAAGATCTCACCACAGGATTCCCTGTTTTCAACATTCTCGGACATTTCCGTGGCATTAATCATCATGAGATCGCGACGGATGAGTCAGGCTTCACCATTCCCACGGCAGAAGGATTAGTTTTCACTGCCGTGCCTTTGAAGAGTGAGGCACCTCCTTATTCACCGCATCGTCATAACACGGTGCCTGGCGATAACATTGGCATGCGTATAGAAGATACGCGTACCGGTAAAAATTTATTCTATGCACCAGGATTAGGTGTAGCAGAACCGCACGTTATGGAATATATGGCGAATGCTGACGTCGTACTTGTTGATGGTACCGTTTGGACTGATGACGAGATGTCACACGAAGGCATTAGCAATAAACGGGCGCAGGAAATGGGACATCTGGACCAGTCTAGTAAAGGTGGCATTATGGAGATCCTAAGTGGCATGGATAAGCCACGCAAATTCCTGATACATATTAATAATACTAATCCAATACTCAACGAGGAATCACCCCAGCGGAAAACGTTGGAAGCGGCTGGAATAGAAGTGTCGTATGACGGCATGGATATCGAGCTTTAACAGTCTAAGATGATTCTAGAGGAACATGACATGTCAGAAAAACCAGCACCATGGACACGCGAAGAGTTTGAACAAAAATTACGCGAAAAAGAGTCGCTGTATCATATTAACCATCCCTTTCATAAACTGATGCATGCTGGCAAGCTGGACCAAAAACAAGTTCAAGGTTGGGTTGCTAATCGCTTTTATTATCAAACGGCGATTCCAATTAAAGACGCTGCCATTATGGCAAATTGTGAAGATGCATCTGTCCGTAAACATTGGGTGCAACGTATTCTTGATCACGATGGTTATGATGGGGAAGAAGGGGGCATTGAAGCCTGGCTGCAACTGGGTGAAGCCGTTGGTTTAACAAGAGAAGAACTGGAATCACATCAACATGTGTTGCCAGGTGTTCGTTTTGCGGTAGATGCGTATGTTAATTTTGCGCGCCGGGCTAACTGGCAGGAAGCGGCAGGGTCTTCGTTAACAGAATTATTTGCGCCTAAGATTCATCAAGCAAGACTAGACAACTGGCCTGACTTGTATCCCTGGATTGATGAACGAGGTTACCGCTATTTCCGTAAACGCTTAAGTGAAGCGCGTCGTGATGTCGACCATGGCTTACAAATCACACTGGATTATTGTGATACTCGTGAGAAACAACAACGCGCTGTTGATTTACTGCAATTCAAGCTTGATATCCTATGGACCATGTTAGATGCGATGTGGATGGCGTATATTGAAGGACGTCCCCCTTATTTTATGGAAGTTGAAAAATGACCGATCGCATTTTTAATGCAGACACGATTCCTGTTCTGGCTCTGGGTTACCGTTTCCAATGGGAGCCAGCGCAGGACTGTTATGTACTGCTTTACCCAGAAGGCATGGTGAAATTAAATCCTGCTGCAGGTGAAATTCTGAAGCGGGTAAGTGAAAAAAAGCAGACCGTCGGCGAGCTTATCGCTGAACTTAAAGAAGCCTTTAATGGCGCTGACTTAGACGATGACGTCTATCAGTTTTTGGAGGAAGCTCATGACAACGACTGGATCAGACCAGAATAAAGCACCAGGCAGTACTGGTGGTGCTATCGGAATGAATGTTCGTGACAGCATTCGTCAGCCTCTTTGGTTATTGGCAGAGCTTACTTACGCTTGTCCATTGCAGTGTCCTTATTGTTCCAATCCGATGGATTTTGCCAATGTTAAAAAAGAGCTAACAACCGAAGAATGGATCAACGTTTTCCGCCAGGCCCGTGAAATGGGCGCAACCCAATTGGGTTTATCAGGTGGTGAGCCATTAACTCGCCCCGATCTGATTGAGCTTATCCGTGAAGCCAGAAACTTGGGTTTTTATACGAATCTGATTACTTCAGGCGTAGGGTTGAATGCTGACAAGGCAAAAGAATTTAAAGAGGCGGGGTTGGATCACATCCAAGTCAGTTTCCAGGCGAGTTCAGAAGATCTTAATAACTTGATTGCTGGTACCGATGCTTTTCAGCATAAGATTGAGATGGCAAAAGCAGTAAAAGCTGCGGGTTATCCGATGGTGCTATGTTTTGTGACACATCGTCAGAATATTGATCAGATCGATGAGATTCTGGATTTAGCTATCAACCTTGACGCCGATTATGTTGAGCTGGCAACAACCCAATACTACGGTTGGGCCATGCATAATCGTGATCAACTATTACCAATGAAAGAACAATTAGTTCGTGCAGAAGCTATTGCGCATGAATATCAGGAAAAGCAAAAAGGTAATATGAAGATCTATTACGTTGTCCCTGATTATTATGAGGATAGGCCAAAAGCCTGCATGAATGGTTGGGGAAATGTATTTCTGACCGTCACACCAGATGGTACCGCTCTACCATGTCATGCGGCTCGTGAATTACCAGGCATGGAACTACCGAATGTCAAAGAACTGAGTGTGAAGGAAATCTGGGAAGGCTCGAATGATTTTAATCGTTTCCGTGGCTTTGACTGGATGAAAGAGCCTTGCCGCAGTTGTGATGAAAAAGAAAAAGACTTTGGTGGTTGTCGCTGTCAAGCCTATATGCTGACAGGTGATCCTGCGATGGCCGATCCAGTCTGTACTAAATCACCTGATCATCACCTGATCCTGGAAGCGATAGAAAAAGGGCGGCAGGAAGCTGAAAAACCAGCTGATACGGCTAAACCGCTCGTATTCAGAAACCCGAAAAACTCAAAAGAAATTTGTGGCTTATAAAAATCAATATGCGATTCTAAGCAAGAGCCTGACCAAGCAATATGGTCAGGCCCTTGCTGTTAATGGGCTCGATCTAAGTATCGAACCAGGACAGTTTTATGGATTGCTTGGTCCGAATGGAGCGGGGAAAAGTACAACCATTCATATGCTAACCACCATGACGTCTGCCTCATCGGGTCAAGCATGGATTGCTGGGCTGGATGTTAGTAAAAACGCCGTTCAAACCCGAGCTGCTGTTGGCTTGGTGTTTCAGGATTCAGCGCTTGATCGGATGATGACGGTGGATGAAAACTTACAGTTTGCCGCCGCTTTGTATCATTTGAATAAACAGCAGGCGGAACAACGTATCGCTGAGTTACTGTCGGTATTTGGCTTAGAAAAAAAACGACATCAGAAATTAGTCGCTCTATCTGGAGGGCAGCGACGCGCCGTTGATATTGCCCGAGGTGTCTTGCATAAACCTCAGGTTTTATTTCTGGATGAGCCGACGATTGGTTTGGATTTGCCTAACCGGCGTGCAATCTGGCGGTTTATTGAACAACTTCGAAAAGATGAGGGGATGACTGTCTTTTTGACCACGCATTATCTCGAAGAAGCAGAAGCTTGCGACCATGTTGACTTCATACAAAAAGGGCAACTACAGAAAGGTGGCTCTCCCAAAAAACTGATTAAGAATCTAGCCGCGTATATGTTGGAAATTGATTGTGCTGATACCGAAGCGGTCAGTCAGCAGATGCGCTCAGAATTTGGTGAGCCATTATGGGAAGATCAACATCTGACGTATCGTATCCAAGACAAAGAAACGGATTTTTATCAGCTGCAGAAAACGCTTGGTCATGCCGTTAATGCGATGCAATGGCGTAAACCAAATTTGAATGATGTGTATCTATGGACAGTATGTCCACCTGATTATGGGGTCGTGACATGACACATATGCTTGCGGTTAAGGCTGTCGTAGCAAGAGAGCTGACAAAAGTCTTTCGTCAACGGGCAAGACTACTCAGTGCCATGGTCAGACCCATGATATGGTTGCTGGTGATAGGTTCTGGTGTGGGCAGTATGTTGCAGGGTGAGCAACAAGCGGGTTATCTGAGCTTTCTGGTGCCTGGTATTGTAGCGATGACCTTATTATTTGCCGCTTTATTGTCAGCCTTGACCCTGGTTTATGACAAAGAATTTGGTGTGATGCGAATGATGTTAATTGCCCCTATTCCGCATTATTTAATTGTGATTGCCAAATTAATCGCTGCAGCCATCACGGCGATGGTTCAGGCCATTTTGTTATTAATCATACTGGCAGTGATAGGCTTAATCGAGGTAGAAGTGGCCTTATGGTTATTATTGCCCGCTCTAGCAACAGCGGTATGTTGTGCAGCAATAGGTGGTTTAATTGCTGCATGGTCAAAAACATTAGATAACTTTGCCGTGATTATGAATTTTTTCATCTTCCCGGTATTTTTCTTAAGCGGTGCGCTTTATCCCGTCACCCAATTACCTGAGATGCTGAAGTATATCGTCTTAATCAATCCATTTAGTTATGGTGTTGACTTGATGAAACATGCGGTCCCCAGTGCGACCAGTGATTTTTCTATTATGACGGATGTGATGGTGGTGACAGGATTTTCCATTATGGCGATTAGTCTTGCTTGCTGGCGCTTTTCTCGCGAATCTGTCCACGAGCCTTTATTCCATCGTGTTACTGGTAAAAAATAAAATCACACGACCGTTGCTTTTATAAAGTCATGAATAGGCAAAGTGACTGGATATTTCCCTTATTCTTCTATGGTTGCACCTATATAAGAAAGCACTTATCCTTATTCTCCTAACCAGCTATAGCTCAAAGATAGGGGCAATAATGTGTCGTTGCTAAATCATGCTCATCATAATATGGTCGTTCAGCAAGTTCGTCCCAGTGAAGTGCTTGATAACGCCGTTTTAAGCGTGATGACAGAGGTGTCCAGAGCTGATTTTGTTGATGAGCATTTAGCGATGATGGCTTATGCCGATACAATGCTGCCTCTCTCTCATGGGCAGACCATGTTATCACCGATATTAGAAGGCCGATTTTTACAGGCTTTACGCCTTACTCCTGAAACAAATGTCCTAGAAATCGGAACCGGCTCCGGGTATTTCACCGCTTTATTGGCTAAACTGGCACGTCACGTGATATCTGTTGAGTTTTATTCAGATCTCTCTGAAAGAGCAGCACAACGTTTATCTCATGCAGGTATCGGCAATGTGACCTTAACGGTGGGCGATGCCAGCCAAGGTTGGTCGTTAGTCGAGCGTGTGGACACCATTGTCTTAACAGCAGCTTGCGCCGATATTCCTGATGACTACTTACAAAGTCTGAAAGTGGGCGGAAAACTACTTATCGCGACTGGTAAAGCACCGGCAATGCCAGTTCAATTAATCACGCGAACAAGTGAACGGGAATGGCAAACCATAGTTCTGTTTGAGACCGTTATCCCATATTTGATTAACGCTGAACCCAGCCAACCATTTGAATTTTAAAACAGAGTAACAATATGAAACACATGACCGCCACTGAATTTAGCACCTTATTACTAAGTGATGTCCCTCCTGTCATGATTGATGTCAGAGAGAGTCATGAGCTAATACATGGAATGATTGAAGGGGCCATACATATTCCTATGAATGAGATTCCATCACGCCTCGAAGAGTTAGGCTCTTATCAAGATAAAACAGTGGCTATTATTTGTCGAAGTGGCAAGCGAAGTGCTCAAGTAGGTCAGTTTCTCGAACATGTTGGCTTTAATGATGTGATTAATCTTGAAGGTGGCATGAACAGCTGGGCTGTGGATGTTGATAATTCAATGTCGACTTATTAGTCAATTGAATACCATTTAATTGAATGACTCCTAAGGAAGGAAAATGAAAAAATTTGCGTTAAGCGCATTGATAGCCTCAACATTATTTTCAGGTGTAGTGTGGGCTGAAGATTTACTAGATGTATATAAACTCTCCCTCAACAGTGATCCTCAATTGCTGGCTGAGGCCGCCTCTCGTCAGGCCGTTGGAGAATTAGATGATCAGGCAATTGCTAACTTTTTGCCACAAGTAGGATTAACCGCGAATCAAAATAAAACCTGGCTGGATTCATCATCCCGTCTATTTGCAGGTAAAACGGACTATACCAGTCATGGTTACACATTGAGTCTGAATCAGTCAGTGTATAAACGTGAGAATTTTGTTCAGAAAACGCAAGCTGAAATCGCGATGAAAGGGGCTGATGCCAGTTACGTAGTCGCTGAGCAAGCGCTAACGTTACGTGTAGCTGAGCGTTATTTTGGTGTCTTGGGTGCGCAGGACGATCTCACTTTTGCGTTGGCTGAACGTGAAGCGATCTCCAAACAATTAGAACAAATGCAGCAGCGTTTTGATGTTGGCATGGCAACGATCACTGATATCACGGAGTCACAAGCGGCTTATGATTTGGCCAATGCCCGAGTGATTCAGGCGCAAAACGATCTGGCTAATGCTCAAGAGCAACTTCGTGAGACGGCTGGCAGATATATTGATGACTTAGTTGGTTTATACGGTGAGTCGCCGTTGGTCAAACCCGAGCCAGCCAATATTGATGCCTGGAGTGATACAGCGATTTCACAGAACCCATCATTATTACTCGCCAATATTAATGTTGAAGCTGCAAAACAAACCATTGAACTGCAACGTAGTGGTCACTACCCTTCATTAGGTATTGTGGCACAGAAGAATTATAACTCTGATAGTGATGGTATTAACGGTCGCAGTAATGCGAGCAATGAAACGATAGGTCTTGAGTTTAATCTACCCATCTATTCTGGTGGTGCAGTTTCTTCCAGAACGCGTGAAGCAGGCCATCGTCTAGATGAGACAATGCAAGTTGAAGAACAGCAGCGTCGAGCGGTGACACGTCAAACTCGTGAGTCATACAATGGTGTGATGTCGGGCATCAGCCGTGTTAAAGCGCTTAAACAAGCGGTGGTTTCGAATGAAAAAGCCCTGGAGTCAACCGAAGCAGGATACGATGTTGGCACACGGACAACGGTAGACGTACTGAATGCGCGTCGTAATCTGTTCAGTGCAAAACGTGATTATGCCCGTTCTCGCTATGACTACATTTTAGATACGCTACGCCTAAAACAAGCGGCAGGTATTTTAAGCGTGAATGATTTAGTCGATATAAATAACTGGCTAGGAAAAGGGACGTCATAAGTGAGTCAGAAACTCACCAAAGCTAATGCAGGGAAGGGGATGCTGATAGTAGTCGATATTCAAGATCGGCTATTGTCAGCGATGCCACAAAAGCAACAAGAACACGTTCAGAAGTCAGTGATGACCTTGCTCAAAGCGGCTGATGCATTAACACTGCCCGTGGTCGTCACCGAGCAGTATCCTAAGGGCTTAGGTCATACAAACTCTGATATACAGGCTCTGTTACCTGGCAACACGCCGATATATGAGAAAACAGCATTCTCAGCCTGGCAGGTTGACGCGTTCGTTGAAACTCTGAAGAGCTCGCAATGCCAGCAGGTATTCTTAACGGGTATGGAAACCCATATTTGTATTTTGCAAACAGCTTTAGACTTATTAAAGCAAGGCTATGAAGTCTTTGTGATTGAAGAGGCAGTATGCTCACGCCATAAGGAAAAACATCAAAATGCCTTAAGTCGTCTGCGGGAGGCTGGGGCCATCATCACCAATGTTGAGTCACTGCTATTTGAATGCCTTGGTGATGCACGGCATCCCGAGTTTAAAACACTGTCTAAGTTGATTATCTAGCTTTTCGTTTTTGTGCCAGACGTAGTTTTCTTCGCTGCTGGCAAAGGTCTAATGTTTTTAGTCTTTCATTATTATTCATGGCAGACCAGCCAGTAATTTCATCGATTTTACGAAAGCACCCCAAACAGACATCTCGCTCATCCAGACAGCATTTCCGCAAGCATGGACTCGGAATAACGTTTTTGGATGATGTAGATTGTTTAGCCATAGTTGGAATCTATATTATTGACTCGAAAAGCGGTCAGTAAGCCTTTCATGCATGATAACGCTGGCGTTTATTGGCAATACCTGCTTTGGCCGGCTTATTAATGCTAGGCAAGTTCTCATAATCCGGAACACCCTTGACGCCCGCGCGAGCATAATCGAGCTTTAATTGGTTCTTAACCGTATACTCATCGATCGCTAAATCTTCTGTGAGTACAACAAATAACAATTCAAACAGACGTTTGAGTGCAATTTTCCACGTACTGCCACTAATCTCGAAAAGTCTGTCTGACACCAGCATAAAGCGAGCAAAGGCCTCATCAGCAAGTATCAAGGGCAACGTATTAATAAAGCGACCTGAGTTGCCAATCATATCCCAAAAGCGAGCAAAGCGATTGACCCGTTGCATCGTCATAAAGTCGACGGTGTTAGTAGATAAAATATTATAGGGTGCTTGCGGGTTATAGTTTAAGGCATAGTTATCATTGTGACGGTTGAGTGGTGCGCCCCGTAAACGTTTGAGAATGCCTAGTTGAATTTCATGAGGATTGAGTGAGACCAGTTGATTAAAGCTGTCAGCGAAATTATCTAATGTGTCACTGGGCAAGCCAAAAATCAGATCGGTGTGTAAATGAGCACCAGTATGCTCGCGTAGCCAACGGATATTTTCGCGAGTCTTATCATTGTTTTGTTTGCGGCTGATCAGTGTTTGGATATCACTATCAAACGTCTGAATACCAATCTCAAATTGTAGGCTTTGTGGGGGAAAGCGCGTTAATACCTCTTTTAATTTATCAGGTAGATTATCAGGCACGACTTCAAAGTGAAGGTATAAATCATCTGTCATACGCTCCAGAAAAAACTCCAGAATGCGAATGCTGGTGGAGACCTTGAGGTTAAAGGTCCGATCGATGAATTTAAAGTTACGCACGCCGCGTTGCCATAAGGCATCCATTTCAGCCAGGAATGATTCCAGCGGGAAGGCGGTTGCTGTTTTATCTAAGGCCGACAAACAAAACTCACACTTAAATGGACAGCCGCGTGATGCTTCGACATAAATTAGCCGGTTACGAATATCTTCTTCATTATAGAGATGGTAGGGCAGTTGTAATTCAGCTAACTCAGTAGCGATACCATCAATATATTTTGTTTCAGGCCGTGCTTTATCTAAAATTTGGCGGCACAGCTCACGAAAGCTTTTTTCACCCGGACCACTGATCACAAAATCAGCTAATTCACAGATATCTGGTACATCCGGGTAATGGCCGACTTCCGGCCCACCAAGCACGATAACGGTGTCGGGTGATATTTGTTTAATGACGGTAACAATGTCACTGATTTCACGAATATTCCATATATAAACACTAAAGCCAATAATTTTAGGCTGATGCTGCAACAGGTGCTCAGCAATATTGAGTGTTTGTTCCTGAATAGTGAACTCGATCACTTTGGTTTTTGATTCAAGTTCTTCCAAGTTGGCAAGTAAATACCTCAACCCAAATGCAGAGTGCATATAGCGGGCATTAAGCGTGGTAAGCAGGATGTCGTATTGCTGAGTCATATTTTATGTTGTCTGATAACCCAACTCAGCGGCTAATTGCGCACTGTAATGAGCTAAGTCGGTGAGAACCGTTTGCTGTTTTTCAGATAAATCTTGTTGTCTGGCCTCGGCCAGAGCGGCATAAAACGCTGAAAAATTCAGAATAGGGTTGGCTGTATCATCTGCCAAACGTTGTTGACGGTACTGCAGCCATTGTTCTTGCTCATCCGAGCTCAATGACTCAGGCCAGTTTCGTGCACGATAGCGAAATAACATTTCCGTCAGGCGTGGATCTTCAAACGGAATAGATAAGGTCTTTAACATATCAGGTTCAGCTGAACGAATTATCTCCATTTTGCGTTTGTCATTATCACTGAAAAAACCACCGCTATAGAGACTGGCATCAGGATCGGATACGGGATCAAATGGTTTAGGGCTGAATATTTGCGAGAGTTTTTCTGTTAAATCACCAGCTGCATTAAGCATATCCATGTGTTTTTGATGTTGAGCACGATCAATATGCAAGCGCTGGGCTGCAGCAGCATTTAACGTGGCTACCGGTACCACCACCGGGCATTTATTGATATGTATTGTTTTCAGTGCAGGACGCTCCACGCCGACAGCCAACTCAGCCGAAGGGGTGAATAAACGTTGTTGTAAGGTCTCAGCATCAAGCTCTATTAAATCGGTAGGATCGTAGCGACAGTCGTAGACAATAACGCCATTAGGATTGGTCGGATCTTTTGCTAAAGGTACCACCATTGCCGCGCCGCAATACTCACTGGGATACATTCTAGATACATGAATGACAGGCGTGCGCTCACGGATGTTCAGTAGGGGGGCAACCGCAGTTTTGCGACGATTCTGATAAACATAATCAAATAATTTGGGTTGTGCATTTTTAATGAGCTTAGCAATTTCTATGGTGGCATAAACGTCTACTAGGGCATCATGAGCACCAATTTGTTCAATATTATTGGCTGCGGTTAAATGCTCTAATCGAAAACTGGGTTTGCCGTCTTCGCGATCTGGCCAGTTGATGCCTTCTGGTCTGAGTGCCCGAGTCAGCCTGACCATGTCGATAATATCCCAGCGAGAATTACCGTTCTGCCATTCACGGGCATAAGCATCATAAAAATTACGAAACAAACTAAAACGGGTGAACTCATCATCAAACCGTAAACTGTTATAACCCACACCGCAGGTGCCTGGCTCTGCCAGTTCAGCATGTATACGCGCCATAAACTCGGCCTCAGTCAAGCCTTCTTTTTCCGCTTTTTGTGGTGTAATGCCGGTGATTAAAGAGGCTTGTGGATGAGGTAAAAAATCGTTGGCGGGTTTGCAATAAATCATCAACGGTTCGCCAATGATATTGAGATCTTCATCGGTGCGAATACCGGCAAACTGCAAAGGTCTGTCATAACGGGGATCTGTGCCAGAAGTTTCATAGTCATGCCAGTAAAGCGTATTCATAATTAATTCAATATCTTAGGTTGATTCCGGTGATGTGAAGCCATCTTAACGTAAAAAGCCATACACCAGTGAGCGATGTATGGCTTTATCACTGATTGCCGATTACAAAGCGGCGAATGCGGTTTTTGCTGCAGATAAGGTATGTTCAATTTCTTGCTGACCATGGGCCGCAGAGACAAAACCTGCTTCAAATGCTGATGGTGCCAGATACACGCCGTTATCAAGCATCAAATGGAAGAAGTGTTTGAAACGCTCTTGATCACAGGCCACGACCTGTTCGTAAAAATTCACCTCACTATCTTCGGTAAAGAACAGGCCAAACATACCGCCGACCTGATTCGTTGTCATTGGAATGCCGGCTTTATCAGCCAGTTCCTGCAAACCTGAGACTAGCGTTTCAGTGGTGCTGGTTAACGCGGCATGAAAGCCTGATTGCTGAATGAGTTTTAATGTGGTCAGGCCCGCTGCCATGGCGATGGGATTACCGGATAAGGTTCCTGCCTGGTAAACAGGTCCCAATGGAGCTATGTGCTCCATGACTTCTCGTTTGCCACCAAAGGCGCCAACGGGTAAACCACCACCGATAATTTTGCCAAATGTCGTTAAATCTGGAGTGACATTGTAATGGGCTTGCGCGCCACCCAAGGCAACACGGAATCCAGTCATCACTTCGTCAAAAATCAATACAGTACCGTACTCATCGCAAATGGCGCGCAGCCCTTCAAGGAATCCAGGCACGGGTGGAATACAATTCATATTACCGGCAACAGGCTCGATGATAATACAGGCAATCTGATCACCGGCCTCTTCAAAGCAGGCTTTGACAGACTCCAGATCGTTATAACGCAAAGTCAGGGTATGTTCTGCCAATGACGCAGGGACGCCGGCAGAAGAAGGAACACCTAAAGTTAACGCACCAGAACCGGCTTTCACTAGTAGGGAATCAGCATGACCGTGATAACAGCCTTCAAACTTGACGATTTTGTCACGGCCGGTATAGCCACGAGCTAAGCGAATAGCACTCATTGTCGCTTCAGTACCAGAGCTGACCATACGGACTAATTCCATTGAAGGTACTATCTCACATACCAAGTCAGCCATCGTTGTTTCGATTTCTGTTGGGGCACCGAAACCTAAACCATGATTTACCGCCTCTTTGACAGCATCAAGTACTTCCTGATGTGCATGACCGACAATCATCGGTCCCCAAGAACCAATGTAGTCAACATACTTTTTGCCTGTCGCATCTGTTAGCCATGCGCCTTTTCCCTCACGGAAAAACACGGGATCACCGCCTACACCTTTAAATGCACGAACAGGCGAGTTGACGCCACCTGGGATATGTTTTTGGGCTTTTTGGAACAAATCGTGGTTATTTTGCATGCTGTTTCCTAATCGTCTCCGTTGTAACTGTGCGATAATTCTAAACTTATCTCATCTATTGTACTGATGATCATGAGTTTAAAACTACGATTACTGATTATAGTCAGCATCATTTTGCTGATTAACTTTGCTGCCGCCGGTTATTTCATGGTGCAAAACGCCAGATTAGCGCTTGCTCAAGAAATGGCCTCCAGTACGCAATTAGCGAAAGGTTTGCTGGTAAATGCGCTTCCGACATTACGTTTTTCTAATGATCTGAGTGAGCGACTGACATTGATTGTCGATAGTGTCAGACATACCCGCCATATACGAGCCTGGTTTGAAGATATGCATGGCCAACCGCTAATTGGTCAGGAAGATCAAACCGGCTTTTTTAATAAACCTGATGCACCGGACTGGTTCATTCGTATGATGGAGCCTGAGGCCGTGGCCTTTAGACGCCTTATTACCAAAGGCAGTAAATCCTATGGTTATTTGGTGGTTGAAGCCGATCCCAGCGATGAAGTCACGGAGGTCTGGCAGGATATTCAAACGTTATTCTGGCTGGGTGTATTCTTCTTATTACTGATCTTGAGTCTGATTTATCTCGCTCTGCGTCAAGGCTTACGGCCATTGTCGCAATTGTCTGATGCCTTAGGCCATCTTGAACAGGGTGACTTTACAGCTCGTGTTGATACTTCTGCCGTAAAAGAGCTTAATCCTATCCAGATTCGTTTTAACCATATGGCCAGCGTGCTAGAAAAGACGATGGTCGAAAACCATGCGCTTGCGGGTAATATGCTCAGCTTGCAGGAATCCCAGCAGCGCGATCTGGCAAGAGAACTACATGATGAGTTAGCGCCATGTTTATTCGGGATTCGCGTTGATTTAGGTGAAATTGAACGAATTGCTGGCGAAAATCATTTGATCGAGATTGAAGAGAAAGTGGGGTCAGTCAAGACCATCACTAATCATATTCAATCTCTTGTGAGAAAAATGCTAAGTCGATTGCGTCCTATGACATTGGATGATTTGGGGCTAACCGAAGCATTAAGAGATATGTTGCATAACTGGCGTGAGCGCCAGCCAGAGATTGACTGGGAATGGGATTTTGTCGGTGAATTTGAATCCTTACCTGATACCTTACAGGTCACGATTTACCGTCTGGTGCAGGAATGTACGACCAACTGCGTACGTCATGCCCATGCCAGTCATGTAAAAGTTGAAGTACGCCGGGAAGCTGAGACAATTAAAGTTGCTGTGACGGATGACGGAAAAGGTCTGGATGCTAACTTGGTGAAAGGGTTTGGTTTAATTGGTATGCGAGAAAGGGTGTCAGCACTCGGTGGTCGTATAGCGTTTGATACGGAAGAAGGACGTGGTTTACAGGTCCGAGTGTTGATTCCATTAAAGGGTGAAACAAAAAATGAAACAGGCATTAACAATTTTGGTGGTGGACGATCATCCGATAGTCAGAGCAGGTTGTCGTCAACTGATTCAACAAATTCCCTCGGCTACAGTTCTCGAAGCTGAAACAGGCGAAGAAGGGTACCGCCTTTTTCAGGAGTCTCAGCCTGATATGGTGTTGCTGGATATTACACTACCAGGTGTCGGTGGTCTGGAAGTATTAAGACGTATCAGGGCTAACCGTGAAGATGCGAAAGTGTTGATGTTCAGTATGCACGAAGACCCCGTCTTTGCCTCGCGTGCGATGCAGTCTGGTGCCAGAGGATATATCACCAAGAATAATGCCGCGGATCACTTAGTGGAAGCGGTGAGTAAAGTACTTGATGGTAAAATTTATTTAAGTCCGGATATGGCTCAACAGTTAGCCATGTTGAATATAGATGCTGGTACGAGTGCTCTAAGTGATTTGTCGCGTCGTGAGTTGGAAATATTACGATTGTTAGGTGAGGGCAAGAGTATGACTGAGATTTCTGAAGTGTTAGGAATTAGTTATAAAACGGTTGCCAATAACCTGACGCAAATTAAAAGTAAGCTAGATATCAGTAAAACCGCAGAGCTGATGCGCTTTGCGATAAGTCATGGCATTGCATCGTAAATAATTGATATTGAAGGAAAGAGGAATAGGAATAATTTCCCGAGTTATTAGGATAAGTCGCTCATTTGCAAACGTCGGGCGATTTGTATTATGTATCTCAAGTTTATAGAAATTTCAGCTTCTATAGTCTTATATTTCTCTCTCCTTCTATGAAGGTTTCGCCAGATACAATTTGTATCTGGCTTTTTTTTGCCTGTAATTTTACAGAGAGCTTTCCCCACTTTCCATTCTCTTGTTAATATGCCTCTTTCGTTTACTGCCGTTAAGCGGCAAATAAGGGATTTGGAATTTATGCACCTCAAGCAAACCATCAAATGTGGTTGGCAGTTGAGTATTCTTATAGCATTGCCTTTTCTGGCCAATGCTGGCGCCTTAGATGAGGCGATTGATACTCAGGTCAATACCGATATCGCGGCACAAAAGTCTCAAGAAAAGATTGATAATTTGTCTGATGAAACCACGGATATGTTGGCAGAGTATCGTGATGTATTACGACAAACTCAAAGCCTCAAATCCTACAATGATCAGCTCGAGTCCCTCGTTGACTCTCAACAACAAGAAATGGCTTCAATTTCTGAGCAGCTCGATAATATTGAAACAACTCAGCATGATATTGTCCCGCTAATGCTGAAAATGGTAGATGTGCTGACTCAATTCGTCGAGCTTGATATCCCTTTTCTACAGCAGGAACGGCAAACACGTTTAGCGGCTCTTAATGCCATGATGGGACGCGCAGATGTATCCTTGGCAGAAAAATATCGCCGCATCATGGAAGCCTACCAGGTTGAAACGGAATATGGCCGCACTATTGAAGCCTACCAAGCTGATCTGCTTGAAGGTGAAACGAAAAAGACAGTCGATTTTTTAAGAATTGGTCGCGTCAACCTATATTACCTCTCACTGGATGGAAAAGAAGCAGGTATGTGGGACAAAGAGGATAAACAATGGATTACTTTATCTGACGATTATATCAAGGCCATTAATGATGGCTTGAAAGTGGCGAGAAAGCAGTCGCCACCAGACCTGATGGTATTACCTGTCAAAGCAGTAGGAGAGAAACAATGAAACAGCTAATTTCTCTTTTACTACTCAGCATTTGTCTACCCGCCTTTGCGGCTGATAAACCTGCTAACCTGGATCAGTTATTAGAACAGGTAAAACGGGAACGTGTGCTTGAGCAGCAGCAAAATCAACGGCGTGAAGCAGAATTTGCCCAAGCACATAGTGAACAAGCTAATCTTTTGGCGGAAGCCAAAAGAGAGTTAGCCGCACAAGAAAATCGTACCGAACAGCTCAACACCACTTTTAATGAACAAGAACAACGTTTAGCTGAACAACAGAACTTACTTGATGAAAAATCAGGTTCACTGGGTGAATTATTTGGGACAGTCAGACAGGTTGCTAATGACAGTCGTGGTGTCCTGGAAAGTTCAATGACCAACGTTCAACATCCTGAAAGGGTAGACTTTCTCAATAACTTGAGTGAAAGCAAACAACAACCGACGATAGAAGAGCTACGCCAGTTGTGGTTAACACTGCAAGAAGAAATGACGGCTTCGGGCAAAGTCGAAAAATTTACCACCCCCGTTATTACAACCACCGGTGATGTTGAAGATAAAGACGTCACTCGCATTGGTGTCTTTACGGCTTTTTCTGATGGGACTTTCCTAAGATACCTGTCTGAGACCGGCAATTTAGTTGAGCTGGCAAGGCAACCTGTGGATCGCTTCAGAAACGTCGTATCTGAGTTTGAAGAGACACAAGCAGGTGAGTTAATGCCAACTGTTGTTGATCCCACCCGTGGTGCGATCATGGCCTTGTTAGTGCAGACACCCACTCTGAAAGAACGTATTCAACAAGGTGGCTGGATTGGCTACATCATTTTAGTGCTTGGTGCTATTGGCCTCATTATCGCACTCATCCAGTTTTTAACGCTGACCAAAGATGGTCATGGCATTGCCAAACAGCAGAAACAAAAAGAAGTCAGCGAAAAAAATCCGCTGGGACGAATTTTGTCTGTTTACAATGATCGCTTAGCACATGATGTGGAAACCTTATCTTTAAAACTGGATGAGGCTATTCTCAGAGAAATGCCTAAGTTGGAGCGCGGTTTGATTACACTAGCTATTCTAGCCGCGATTGCCCCTATGCTTGGTTTGTTGGGGACGGTTTCAGGCATGATAGAAACATTCCAATCAATCACATTATTTGGTACTGGTGATCCTAAATTAATGTCTGGTGGTATATCTCAGGCATTGGTCACTACAGAGCTGGGGCTGGCTGTAGCGATTCCTTTATTGTTGATTCACAGTGGTTTATCAGGCAAGTCGAATCGATTAGTGCAAATTCTTGATGAAGAAAGTGCGGCTATCGTTGCTCGTAATGCGGAAAAACAACATGACCAATCTGTCTGACGGACTTTTTCAGATTGAATTACTGATGGAAAGCGGGGGAACCGTTTTATGGTTGATCCTGTTTTCGTCTGTATTAATGTGGACCTTAATTATTGAGCGTTATTTGTTTGTGGTGTTCACACATCCCAAACAAATGAAAAAGCGAATTCAGGAGTGGCAAGAGCGTCAGGACAGAAATAGTTGGTTTGCTGTTCAAATACGTCAAGGCATGATTACTGAAAGTCGTATTTCCCTGCAACGCTATTTGATGACAATTCGCACACTCACCGTCGCCTTGCCCATGCTGGGCTTACTGGGCACAGTGGGTGGAATGATTCAAACATTTGATGTCATGACCGTTTTCGGTACAGGTAATGCCAGAGGCATGGCTGGTGGGATTTCTGTTGCCCTGATTACGACGATGGGCGGTCTTTTGACGGCATTATCTGGTTTGTATTTCAGCACGCAGTTAACTCAACGTACAGAACGCGAAGTCGATAAAGTGGCTGACGCCCTGCGTAGAGAGTAAAGGATAGACATGAGAAACCGACATTCCCGACGCCAAAGCGGCGGTATCGCTGAAATAAACATGACACCATTGATAGATATGGTGTTTATCTTATTAATCTTCTTTATTGTCACCAGCTCTTTTGTCAAAGAGACCGGAGTAGACGTTAACCGACCTTCGGCCAAAACAGCTGTGAAAAAAGAGCGGGCAAATATTCTGATTTCGATTCGTGCCAATGACGAAATCTGGATGGATAAACGCCAAATTGATCGTCGTGCTGTCAGGGCTAATGTTGAGCGAATGCATGCTGAAAATCCAGAAGGTTCTGTGATCATCTTAGCGGATGAAGAAGCCAAAACCGGTCTGTTAATTGAGGTGATGGACCAGGCCCGGTTGGCGGGTGTGGCCAATGTATCTATTGCTGCTGAACGCGACTAACGGCGGTCTTGATGAGATTAGTAGTAGGTATCCTTCTGGCATTAGTGGTGAACTTTGGTCTGTTCTATTTAATGGAACACATGACCAATAGTAAAAGCATTGATAGACGTGAGATTGAAGAAGTCCAGATTCTGGACTTTGTGCGTTTGAAAAAAGAAGAAGCTCAACCCGAAACAAAAAAGCGAGAAGTACCCAAAAAACCACCACCACCGGAAGAGCCGCCACCACCACCTGAACCGGCCGCCACTCAGGCAGATAAACCTGATGCACCTACGCCACAGATGGATATTCCTGCCATTGATGTGCCCATGAATATTACAGGCGGGCCTTATCTGGGCGATTTTGCCGCTGCTCCCAAAGCAGCGCCAGCACCAGCACCGAATAATGCGCCAATGTTAGATAATGAGGTGGTGCCACTGGTGCGTATTCCTCCTAAATATCCTCGCGTGGCTTCCAGACGGGGTATTGAAGGTGTGGTCACGGTGACATTTATCATCACTAAAGATGGCCGAGTACGTGATCCAAAAGTTATTAAAGCTGAACCTGCTAGTGTGTTTAATGATGCGGCTTTGAGAGCGATCCTTAAATGGAAGTTCAAACCTAAGTATGTGGATGGACAAGCTGTTGAACGTCAGGCCACTCAGGAAATAGAGTTTAAATTGTCACGATGAGTAAGCCATTACTAACCATATTGATTGTGCTGTTTGTCCTAGGGATAGGGACTGTCTCTGCTGCCGAAACGAAAGATGAGCAGTTTCTACTTAGCGAAGACACATATAAAGCCCTGAATCAGGCTCAAGAGCTGATGGAGAAAGAAAGCTATCCTCAAGCTCAACAGCAGCTGAATAACTTGCTCGATAAGGTGGAAAAAGGCAGCTATGAGCAAGCCGTTGTTCTGCAAACATTGGGTTTTTTATACTCCTCCCTTGAACAGTATAAAAAAGCGACGGATACATTTCAGCGCGCGTTGGACTTGGATGCCTTGCCAAAGGATGTAACGCACACGCTACGTTATAATCTGGCGCAGCTACTAATTGCGGATGGCCAGTATAAAAAAGGTATTCCGCTGATGGAAGAATGGCTGTCTGCAGAAAAAAAACCTGACAACACAGTCTATGTGCTTTTGGCCAGTGCCTATTATCAAATAGAAAACTTTTCAAAAGCAGCGGATAGAATCAACATCGCCATCAAAAACGATAAAACTCCCAAAGAGGACTGGTACCGCTTATTGTTATCCTCGTACTTGTCACTGAAACACTATAAGTCTGCCATTAATGTGCTTGAGGTATTGATTACCCGATATCCGGATAAAAAAGTGTATTGGGAGCAATTGTCTGCTTTATACATGCAACAGAATAAAGAGTTCACCTCTCTTGCTGTAAAAATGCTGGCTAAACGTCTTGACCTGACAGAACCTAAAACCCTGGTCAACTTGTCAGATATGTACCGTTATCTGGCCGTGCCATTCAAAGCTGGCCAACTACTTGAACAAGGTATGCAACAAAAAGTCATCCCACGTAATTATGACAATCTGAATAAGTTAGCTGACAGTTGGTTAGCCGCACGGGAAAATCAGCGTGCAGCAGAGACATTAAACGTCATGATTACCATGGATAACACGGGTGAAAGCCACTTAAAACTGAGCCAAATCTATATCAGGACTGAGCAGTGGGGTAAGGTAGTAGATACGTTATCCAGTACCATAAATAAATTAAAAGGCAATAAACTGGGGCAAACCCACCTGATGTTAGGAACGGCTTATTACCACCTGGACAATTTAGAGCAGGCAAAGGATCAGTTTATAAAAGCCGCGGCTTTTGATGCACAGAAAAAACAAGCTGGGCAGTGGTTGCAACATATTAAGAGTCTGTTAGAGAAGAAAGATGAGCCGGCTGCCTGATCTGCATGAGCAAAAACAGGCACTGGTTCAACATTACAAATGGTTGCGTCAATACGGATGCAATGACTCCCACAGTGGTAATGCTTCTTTTCGCTGGCATAATGATGTCTGGGTGACGCCAACAGGTTGTTGTGCCGATACACTCAGCCCTGATGATTTGGTTCGTTGTCATCTTGATGGCCACTGCGGGGAAGGCGCTTCTCTGGATGCGTCTCTGCATATTGCTGTTTATCAACAAAACGACAAAACCCGGGCAGTATTTCATAGCCATGGACCTCATACCGTCGCCATGACATTAACTGGTGATGGTTTTACACCCATCGATTTTGAAGGGCAATACTACTTTCCAGTGGTCCCGATTATTCATATCAATTATGCTGAATATGTTGAAAAGGCACCCGCTGCTGTTGCGCAGACTTTAAAAAAGTATAAGGTGACAGTAGTCAGTGGCCATGGTGTCTATGCCTGTGCCGAAACGATAAATTTGGCCTATAAATGGACATGTTCACTGGAGTTGTCAGCAAAAACAGCATGGTTAGCTAAACAAATCTAAAGTGTGTGACTTATTTTCGCAACAAATTCACAGTTCATTAGTCATAACGACACAATAAAAATACAGAGATGAGGTAGCAATATGACTGCTGAAAGCGCATTGAAAAAATATGCTTCGATGGAAAGTTCTTATTTAAGAACGCCAGTACTAGACGAAGGTAACCCAGCAGAGAAACGTCAAGAAATTGCTGATTACTTTAATTTCACTTTCGAACGTTACGAATCTTTATTTGCTACCTTAAGCGATGATCAAGCCTACTTTCAGAAGTCGATTCCTCTTCGTCACCCATTGATTTTTTATTTTGGTCACACGGCGACTTTTTTCGTTAATAAAATGCTGTTAGCAGGGCTGATTGATAAACGCATTGATCCTAAATTTGAATCGATGTTTGCGGTGGGCGTGGATGAAATGAGTTGGGATGATCTCAACGATGATCATTATGACTGGCCAGCGGTTGAAGAGGTTAAAGCATACCGCAAGAAAGTACAGGCGATGGTTAACAAGGTGATTCGTCAGGCGCCACTCAAATTACCTATTGATTGGGACAATCCATGGTGGTCTATCATGATGGGGATTGAGCATGAGCAGATCCATCTTGAAACCTCTTCAGTTCTTATTCGTCAGCAACGACTGGAATGGGTAAAACCCCATTCTGCCTGGCAACCATTCAAAGAAACAAACCAAGCACCTGAGAATAGCCTGGTCGATGTGCCTGCTGGAAAAGTGAGTTTGGGTAAACCTTATTCAGATTCCATATACGGCTGGGATAATGAATATGGCACACACGAGGCAGAAATTGAGACCTTTCAGGCTGCTAAGTTTTTAGTCAGTAATCAGGAGTTTCTTGAGTTCGTCGAAGCCGGTGGCTATAACACCGATGAATACTGGTCTGAGGACGGTCTGCAATGGCGTCAGTTTACCCAGGCACAGCATCCCACTTTTTGGCTTGAAACCAAGCAAGGCTGGCAGTGTCGTTTGATGACTGAGGTCATTGATATGCCATGGGACTGGCCAGTTGATGTTAATTATCACGAAGCAAAAGCGTTTTGTAATTGGAAAGCAAAGCTAACGGGCCAATCCGTGCGTCTTCCAACCGAAGATGAATGGTATCGACTCTATGATGAGGCTGGACTGCAAGAATTAACCAGCGATCTCGCACCGGCAAATATTCATCTGGACTATGCGGCTTCATCTTGTCCGGTGAATTTCTTTAAACACGGTGATTGGTATGATGTCATTGGTAATGTGTGGCAATGGACTGAAACACCCATTTATCCATTCGATGAGTTTAAAGTACATCCTATCTACGATGACTTTACGACACCGACTTTTGACGGTCGCCACAACCTGATTAAAGGTGGATCGTGGATTTCCTCCGGTAACGAAAGCCGCAAAGCATCTCGCTATGCTTTTCGTAAACATTTTTTCCAGCATGCCGGATTCCGTTATGTCGTGTCCGAGGCTGAGCTGGAAGAATACAGTTCTAACTACGAAACAGATACGATGCTGTCACAGTATGCAGAATTCCATTATGGTGATGAATACCTTAATGTAGCGAATTTCCCTAAAGCACTGGCTGAGCTTGCTATTGAAATGATGGCGGGCAAAGAAATGAAAAAGGCGCTGGATTTGGGATGTTCAGTGGGTCGAGCGAGTTTTGAGTTAGCCAAACATTTCAAACAAGTGACCGGCATTGACTTTTCAGCACGTCTTATTAATCTCGGCACCCAAATGGCTGAGCAAGGTGTGGTGCGATACACCATCACTGATGAAGGTGAGTTAGTTCACTACAATGAGCGACGCCTCGACCAACTTGGATTAGAAGACACAGCTGCTAAGGTCGAATTTTTACAGGGTGATGCCTGTAACCTGAAGCCCATATTCAGAGAGTATGACCTGATATTAGCTGCTAACCTGATTGATCGACTCTACAAACCGGCACAATTTTTAGCGACAGTACATGAACGGTTGAATCAGAATGGCTTGCTGGTACTGGCTTCGCCTTATACCTGGCTGGAAGAACACACGGAAAAAGCACATTGGTTGGGCGGTTTCAAGAAAGATGGCGAAAGCTTTACCACGCTGGATGGTTTAAAGGTGATTTTAGAACCCCATTTCGAGCTTGTTCGTGGGCCGGAAGCAATCCCTTTTGTTATTCGTGAAACGAGCCGAAAATTCCAACATACCTTATCTGAAGTGACGGTCTGGAAACGTAAATAATGACGATAGATTTTGATCAGAAGATAGATCGAAGTTTTAGTCATAGTCTGAAATTTGATGCCAGAGCAGCTTATTTCGGCCGGAGCGATGTGATTCCGATGTGGGTGGCGGATATGGACTTTGCTGCTCCAGAAGCTGTGACAAAGGCGCTCGTTGAACGTGCTAAGCATCCAGTCTATGGATACACCTTGCATCCTGACTCCATGTATGACGCTTTGATTGACTGGAGTGCCAAGCGTTATCAATGGCAGATAAAGCAAAGCGAGATCATAATGTGTCCTGGCGTTGTCCCTTCAATCAATGCCGTTATTGAAGCGATCACAGAGCCTGGTGACAAAGTCATTGTTCAGCCTCCCGTTTACTTTCCGTTTTTTTCATCGGTTGAGAAAAGTGGCAGGGAGTTAGTGTTAAATCCGCTTTATCTCGACAATAATCGCTACTATATTGATTTTGAGCATCTTGAACAGTGTGCACAGCAAGGTGCTAAAACATTACTTTTTTGTTCCCCTCACAATCCAGTTGGTCGGGTTTGGACACAGGAAGAATTAGCACAGTTACTTGAGCTGGCTGAGCGTTATCAGATGACTATTATCTCTGATGAAATTCATGCTGATCTGATTTTTCCTGAACAACAGCATATTGCATTGGCAACGCTGACTCAGGCCAATAATGTCATCACTACATTAGCACCCAGTAAAACATTCAATATTGCCGGTATGGGCTTATCGTCACTGATTGTCAGTGATAAGCAACAGCGCAGAGCGATTAAAGCGGTGTTTGAACAGTGGCATATTAGCCCTTCTAACCCTTTCAGCATCACCGCGTTTGAAGCGGCTTATCGTCATGGTGAAGACTGGTTAGACCAGCTGAATATTTATATTTACAAAAATAAGAAGTGGGTAGAAGATTTTCTTCAAACTCGTTGTCCTCAGCTCAAGCTGATTGAGTCGGAAGGCACGTATTTATTGTGGCTCGATTGCCGTGCTTTAGGAATGGATAATGAGACACTCAAACGTTTCTTTATCGAGCAGGCCGGCGTAGGTATGAATCCAGGTTATGTCTTTGGTGATAATGGGGCAGGGTTTATGCGTCTTAATATTGGAACACGTCTCGAGATTGTCCAGCAGGCAATGAAGAGAATCGCTAGTGCCATTGATGGTATTAGTGCAAGCTGAAGCATCATCTTGGCTAGCAGTCAGAACCTAATCACTAGCAAGCAAATTAATTCAGTCAGGAAACGGAGTTTACAGCGATGATGAATGATGAAATTGGTGAAGCGGCAGGTGTTGTATGGACGTTCTTAAACGCGCAGGGTGAGACCTCAGCTTCACGTATATGCAAAGAGACCAAGCTTGAGGCAAAGCTGTTTCAGCGAGCTGTAGGCTGGTTAGCTAAAGAGAATAAGCTACTTATCAAGCAACAAGGGCGTACCGAATACCTTAGTTTGCGTTGATTTTTGAGTAACGACGTTTGACTGAAAATGCGCCCCGAATATCACCCATCTTATAGCCGGTAGCCATGTCATTAGGATAGTTCTTGTCTATTATCTTGCTAACAGGTAACGCTATCTTGCTGCCATGACATGACAGACAGACTTTATCCGTTGGGATCGCTTTCATATAACGCCAGTCATAGCCCAAATCAGAGTCGACTTTTTCTATGAAGGTCAGAGATTGAATAGCTTCTCCCGTTTTTAGGCGCGTTTCAAAGTTCTGTAGAACACCTGTTTCCCAGCTGTCAGCTTCATTCTCAAGGTTGCGAACTCGCAAGCTTGTTCGATGAATATCGAGACTGTATTTCTTCGACATTTCATCAGCGATGGTCGGTGCGACCAATTTACAGACAGAAATAGCTTCTACAGGACCACCGTCCTGTAGCGCTGACATTAATGCTTCTTTCAGATGCGTTGATAGATCTTTGATAGCCGCCTGAGCATCACGCTCGAAAGCCGCTTGTTCATCGCTATCTGCATAGGCGGGTATGCCGAAACCCACTGCAATAATGAGAGGGAAAAGAAGACCCAGACGCATTAATTGATCGCCATGTGAAAGTAGCCATAGAGCATTATGGGCCAGCATAGATAAGGGCTGAGTAAAAAGTGCCATAGAGTCCTTTTTGGAGCAAAGCCCACACCATGAATAAACCCAATGCAAATGCCGACAAGCAACAGCATTAATAAATCATGATCAGATTTACCATTTTCCATTAACAAACGGTTGGGAAAAACTAATATCGCTGCAGACAAGCCTAATGCCATTAATAGGCTAAGCAAACGAATAATAGTTTTATCTAACCAAGATTCAGTCATCCAGCGTATCCATTGGGCAGTTTTCTAACCACATGACATTGATAATACCTAATGCCACAGCTAATAAAATTCCAAGTATCCAGGCAAAATACCACATAACAGGTTCCTAATAGGTTGAATGTTGGTTACCACGAATGAAATTCACATCGAGTCTTCGCCACATACGACGGTAGGTCCAGAAGCTGTAGCAAATAATAATTGGCACCATGACTACCGCCACCCAAAACATAATCTTTAATGTTAACAAACTCGAGGTGGCATCCCACATAGTCAGGCTATGATTCACTGCATCACTTGATGGCATGATGAATGGGAACATAGAAAATCCAGCGGTCAGGATAATGCCCGTCAGTGTGATGGAACTGCTGATAAAAGCCCAGCCAGCACGTGAAAAGTGAGAAAATAAATACACGCCAATCATGCCCAGAAAAGCCAATATGGGCGCCAGCATCATCCATGGATACTGTTGATAATTGAGTAACCAGCCTCCCGCTTGAGTGGTGACTTGTTTCATGTCGGGTGTAAAGCTAGCACTTGCCGCAGGCATAGAACTGACGACATAGCCATCAATACCAAAGGACACCCATAAGCCGGCTAAAGCAAAGGCAATTAATAAGGCGACGGAACTGGCCTTGGCAACTTGTGTGGCTCGCCATTCAAGACTATCCAATGTTCGAATTTGCAACCAGACAGATCCATGCATAACAATCATCAGCAAGCTGACTACGCCCGCTAACAAGGCAAAGGGATTCAATAACTGCAGGAAGCCACCGGTGTAGTTTGGACGCATCATCTCGTCAAAATAAAAGGGTACACCCAGTAATAAATTACCGAATGCCACACCAAAGATAAGTGGCGGGACAAAGCTGCCGATAAATAACCCCCAATCCCAGCTGGAACGCCAGCGTGTGTCATCCAGTTTACTTCGATAGTCAAACCCTACAGGTCGAAGAAAGAGGGCAAACAACGTTAGCATCATCGCTAAATAAAAACCTGAAAACGCCATGGCATAAACCAATGGCCATGCAGCGAATAAGGCACCACCTGCCGTGACTAACCACACTTGGTTTCCTTCCCAGTGAGGACCGACCGTATTAATCATAATACGGCGCTCTTCATCAGTATGGCCGATAAACGGTAGCAAAATTCCTACGCCCATATCAAAGCCATCAGTCAAGGCAAAGCCAATAAGGAGAATTCCCATCAGCAGCCACCAGATTAATTTTAATGTTTCGTAATCCAGTACCATGATTAGCTCCTCGCTGCTGATGTTTCGTGGTGGTAACGACCCGTGTGTAAACTGCTAGGTCCTTGCCTGATGAACCGGATCATCAGGTAAAGCTCAACAATTAACAGCAACGTGTAAAAGACAACTAACGCTATCAGGCTGTTGTATACATCACCGGCGGACAAGGTCGATGTCGAAATATGCGTTGGTAAAATGCCACTGATGGTCCAGGGTTGTCGACCAAATTCAGCTACAAACCAACCTGTCTCGGCGGCTATCCATGGTAAAGGTAGGCTGAACATCGCCAGACGAAGCAACCATTTTTTCTTGTACTCTTGTCTTTTTGCACAGTGATAGAAAGACAAAAAGAACACAATCAGCATGGCAAAACCACAAGCGACCATGACTCTGAACGCCCAGAACATAGGTGCAACAGGTGGCACAGTATCACGTGCTGCCGCTTTAATTTGTTCGTCTGTCGCGTCGGTGACGTTGTTAGTATATTTCTTCAACAGTAGTCCGTAGCCCAAGTCATCTTTGACTTCATCAAACACGGCTTTAGTTTCTTCTGTGACAGGACCTTCGCGTAATTGTTTTAATAAGGCGTAGGCTTGCATACCATTACGAACACGGTCTTCATGTTCAGCTACCAGATCTTTAACACCCGTAACAGGTTCAGTGACTGAGCGTGTCGCAATGAGTCCCAGAAGATAAGGGATCTTAACCGCATAGTCGGTTTCCATTGTTTCGTCATTCGGCAAGCCAAACAGTGTAAATGCGGCAGGTGGCTCTGCAGTTTCCCATTCAGCTTCAATGGCGGCTAATTTTGTTTTCTGTACATCACCTACTTCATAACCACTTTCATCACCTAGCAGAATGACTGAACATATGGCCGCCACCCCAAAACCTGCTGCGACAGCAAAACTACGACGAGCAAAGCCGATGTCACGCTTTCTCAATAAGTAGTAAGCACTGATGCTGAGAACAAACATGGCACCAGTGACATAACCGGCAGCCACAGTATGGATAAACTTCACCTGAGCCACAGGGTTAAAAAATACTTCGGAGAAGCTGGTCAGTTCCATACGCATAGTTTCATAATTGAATTGTGCGCCAACCGGATTTTGCATCCAGGCATTCGCCACCAGAATCCATAATGCAGAAAGATTAGACCCGAGAGCGACCAGGAAAGTGGTGGTTAAATGTTGTCGTTTGCTGAGTCTGTCCCAGCCGAGAAAGAACATACCTACAAAGGTGGACTCAAGCATGAAAGCCATCAAGCCCTCAATGGCTAGTGGGGCACCGAATATATCGCCAACATAGTGCGAATAATAGGCCCAGTTGGTGCCAAACTGAAATTCCATAGTCAGCCCAGTCGTCACACCAAGAGCGAAGTTGATACCGAAGAGTTTGCCCCAGAATTTTGTCATGTCTCGGTAGATTTCTTTACCGGTCATAACATAGACAGATTCCATGATAACCAGAATCCAAGACAGCCCCAAGGTGAGCGGGACAAAAATGAAGTGATACATTGCCGTGATGGCAAACTGCAAACGGGATAGATCGACTAGGTGTTCAGAAATCAAGGTGCTTCTCCATCTGAAGAGTGATTAATAATCACGTCAGCGACGGCGTCATGGTCAATGTCGTCGGGGGCGCTACTAAAAAACAAATGCCAAATAAAAAAAAGTAACACGAGCTTGCAGACCAACATAATGCTAAGCTCAATAATCAATTTTCTATCAGTGAATAATTTCTTCGCCACTATTCCACCACAACATTAATTAAGAAAACATGATCTTAGTCAATTTAAGTTAAATCAGGTTGCCAGCTTAGTTAATTTTAAGGTGGAAATAATACGCCAGATATTTTGTTAAGCAGTCTTATCAGGTTTTTATTTACAAAACTTTACAAACTTGTCACCTTTAACACGAAGGAATCACACACTGACTTTATTTAAATCGTGTTTTTTTCACAGATATGTTGTATCTGTGTTGTCTGTTAGGCTTTTATCCTGCTAACCTTCGGTGGGAATAATTTTAGGTAGATATCTCAACAATGACGAATACATACAATGCATCTGCCATTGAAGTTTTGACGGGGCTTGAGCCTGTCCGAAAACGACCAGGCATGTATACAGATACTGCTCGTCCTAACCATCTTGCCCAAGAGGTCATTGATAACAGTGTTGATGAGGCTGTGGCCGGTCATGCTAAACAAATTCAGGTAACACTTCACAAAGACAATTCATTGGAAGTGAGTGATGATGGTCGGGGTATGCCCGTGGATATTCATCCCGAAGAAGGCGTGCCTGGTGTTGAGGTGATTCTGACCCGACTTCATGCTGGTGGTAAGTTTTCCAATAAGAACTACCGATTTTCAGGTGGTTTACATGGTGTGGGTGTTTCTGTTGTTAATGCATTATCGTCTCGCCTGGAAGTCAAAATTCGTCGAAATGCGACCGAGTATCAGATTGCTTTTGAAAGCGGTGCTTTAGTCGAAGCTTTAAACGAAATTGGTACTGTTGGTAAACGGAATACTGGTACTACAGTGCGATTCTGGCCAGAAGAGCCGTTTTTTGACTCACCTAAATTTTCAGTACCTAGATTACGACATGTACTTCGGGCGAAAGCAGTGTTGTGTCCCGGGTTAGTGGTCACATTTACTGATCTGTCCGGAAAGGAAAAAGTTGAAGATCGCTGGTGTTATGAGGATGGGTTAAATTCTTACCTTTCCTCTGCCCTGACCGATGCTCCCTGTGTCCCTGCCGCGCCTTTTGTAGGCCATATGAGTGAGGAGTCCCAGGAAGTCGACTGGGCACTGATGTGGCAGCTTGAAGCCGGTGACGAGCTGGCCGAAAGTTATGTCAATCTCATTCCCACTGCACAGGGTGGCACCCATGTTAACGGCCTACGCAGCGGCGTTTTGGAAGCACTTAGGGAGTTTTGTGAGTTTCGTAACTTATTGCCGAGAGGTGTCAAGCTAGCACCGGAAGATGTTTGGGAACGCTGTTGTTATGTCTTGTCCGTCAAGTTGGAGGACCCACAGTTTTCAGGACAGACCAAAGAACGCTTATCTTCTCGTCAATGTGCTGGCTTTGTGTCTGGTGTAGTCAAAGATGCCTTTAGTTTGTGGCTGAACCATCACGTGGAAGATGGCGAAAAAATAGCTGATTTGGCGATCAATAACGCTCAGTCCAGATTAAAACAAGCAAAAAAAGTGGTCCGGAAACGGGTACAGTCCGGTCCGGCTCTACCGGGTAAGTTAGCGGATTGCGCTTCACAGGACCCATCCCGTACAGAATTATTTTTAGTCGAAGGGGACTCGGCTGGCGGCAGTGCCAAGCAAGGGCGAAACCGTGAGTTTCAGGCGATTATGCCTCTACGCGGCAAAATTCTGAATACCTGGGAAGTTGAGCCTGGACAAGTCCTGGCATCTCAGGAAGTCCATGATATTGCGGTCGCTATTGGTGTGGATCCGGGGTCTGATGACTTGTCCGGTCTGCGCTATGGCAAGATTTGCATATTAGCCGATGCGGATTCTGATGGCGCTCATATCGCTACCTTGTTATGTGCCCTCTTTGTCAGACATTTCCGTCCTCTGGTGGAAGCAGGCCATATCTGCGTGGCGATGCCACCGTTATATCGCATCGATGTGGGCAAGCAGGTGTTCTATGCCCTGGATGATGAAGAACGCCACATTATTCTGGATCGAATTGAAAAAGAAAAAATCAAAGGTAAAGTCAGTACGCAGCGCTTTAAAGGGTTAGGGGAAATGAATCCCATGCAGTTACGTGAGACGACTATGGCGCCTGATACCCGCCGTTTAATTCGACTTACCATTAATGCCGAAGACGATACGATGATGACCTTGGACAAACTGCTAGCCAAAAAACGGGCTGGTGATCGTAAGTCCTGGCTTGAGCAACATGGTGACTTAGCCGATTTGGCTGCTTTATAAATGATGAAGAGATATAACCCATGACTACTTTCGTCGATGATTTGGAGAATATGCCGCTACGCGATTTCACTGAAAAAGCGTATCTGGATTATTCGATGTATGTCATTCTGGATCGTGCATTGCCGCATATTGGTGATGGTTTAAAACCTGTTCAGCGTCGGATTATTTATGCGATGTCTGAGCTTGGATTGAGTGCCTTATCCAAGCATAAAAAGTCAGCTAGAACAGTGGGTGATGTATTAGGTAAATACCATCCTCATGGTGACTCTGCCTGTTACGAAGCCATGGTATTAATGGCACAGCCATTTTCTTACCGTTACCCTCTAGTGGATGGGCAAGGTAACTGGGGCTCAATTGATGATCCTAAGTCTTTTGCTGCAATGCGTTATACAGAAGCACGTCTGGCAGCGTATTCACAGGTACTGTTAAGTGAATTAGGACAGGGGACTGCGGACTGGATACCTAATTTTGATGGCACCATGGATGAGCCAGCATTATTGCCAGCTCGATTACCGAATCTATTATTGAATGGTACGACGGGGATAGCGGTCGGTATGGCGACCGATGTGCCTCCTCATAATCTTCGCGAAGTGGTGAACGCCTGCTTACGCTTATTAAAATCACCAAAAAGCACATTAGACGATCTGCTAGAAGATATTCAGGGCCCGGACTTCCCAACAGGCGCCGAGATCGTTTCCGGCCGTGATGAGATTCATAAAATATATGCCACAGGCCATGGTTCAATAAAACAGCGTGCCTGTTATAAAAAAGAAGAGGGTGAAATCATTATTCATGAATTGCCCTACCAGGTTTCCGGCGCCAAAGTACTAGAACAAATTGCTGCACAGATGCAGGCCAAAAAATTACCGATGGTCGCTGATTTACGTGATGAGTCAGATCATGAAAATCCCGTGCGACTGGTGATTATGCCCCGCTCAAACAGAGTGGATATTGAGAGTTTAATGTCACATCTGTTTGCGACTACAGATTTAGAACGCAGCTATCGTGTCAATATGAATATGATTGGCATGGATGGCCGTCCTCAGGTGAAAAATCTGCTGGATATGCTGCAGGAGTGGCTCAGTTATCGGGTTGAAACGGTTCGTCGTCGTCTACAGTATCGCCTGGATAAAGTGCTGGATCGCATGCACGTGCTGGAAGGCTTACTCGTGGCCTACCTCAATATCGATGAGGTAATAGCCATTATCCGCACAGAGGATGAGCCGAAAACCGTGATGATGGAGCGCTTCGGAATCTCGGACAGACAAGCTGAAGCTATATTAGAACTACGTTTACGCCATTTAGCCAAGCTGGAAGAGATGAAAATCCGTGGCGAAATGGATGAGTTGAGTAAAGAACGGAAACAACTCGAATTATTATTAGGCTCAGATACTCGACTGAAAACACTTATTCGTAAAGAATTGACGGCAGATGCTGAAAAGTATGGTGACGACCGGCGATCACGGATTATAGAGCGACAAGCTGCAAAAGCACTGAATGCCACCGAATTATTACCCACTGAACCTTTAACTATTGTGTTGTCTGAAAGTGGTTGGGTGCGTGCAGCCAAAGGTCATGACGTGGATCCGGCTTCGTTAAACTTCCGTACAGGTGATCGCTATTTTGCGTCAGTAAAAGCCAGGAGTAATCAACAGATTGTGTTTCTGGATGACAGTGGTCGTAGTTATTCACTGGGTGCTCATACCTTACCGTCTGCGAGGGGGCAGGGTGAACCATTGAGTGGGCGGTTACAATCACCTCCTGAGGCCAGGTTTGTCGCTGTTCTTACGGTTGAGTCGGAGCAATCGGTGCTGCTAACCAATACGGCAGGTTATGGTTTTATTACTCAACTCGATAACCTCATCGCTAAAAATAAAGCGGGCAAGGCCATATTTAATATTCCAAAAGGCGCCTCACTGCTGCCACCGTTATTTATAAACAGCAAGGATACACGCGTTGCCGTGGCTTCCGGAGATGGACGTTTATTGGTTTTTCCTGCAGATGACATTCCAGAAATGAACAAGGGCAAAGGCGTCCGACTCATTAATATTCCACAGGCAAAATTCACTTCGGGTCAAGAATGGATGCAAGCGGTCGTTATTGTACCTAATGAACAGGGCCTGACCTTACACGCTGGCAGACGCCACTTAACCTTGAAAGCCACGGATCTGGAGCATTACCAAGGCAGTCGAGGCAAAAGAGGACATAAACTCCCTCGTGGTTTACAAAAAGTCAGTGAGATGGAAGTCGCTGAATAAACGTCATGATGATGACAGTGCCGTCACATCAGATTAGGTAGGCTATGTAAGATTACCTCACGGCATAGCTGGTTTACCTGAATGTATAATGATCGCAGCTCAATCTTGTTAAGATATGAGCGCCTAAATAACAAGAGCTTAAAGACCAAAACAATCTAATGAAAATCCTGATAAGCAATGATGATGGCTACATGTCGAAAGGCATCCGCACACTGGCAAAGGCAATGGCAGAACTAGGCGAGATAACCGTTGTCGCACCTGACAGAAATCGTAGCGGTGCCAGTAACTCACTGACATTGGAAAACCCACTCAGACTGGAGAAACAAGAAGATGGCGTATACAGAGTAGAAGGAACGCCCACTGATTGTGTGCATCTGGCCATTACAGGATTACTCGATGATGAACCCGATATGGTGGTATCAGGTATTAATTCTGGCGCTAACCTGGGTGATGATGTGCTTTACTCCGGTACTGTGGCAGCGGCGATGGAAGGGCGTTTCCTAGGGCTACCAGCCATTGCGATATCACTGACATCACATAATGGAACGCATTATGAAACAGCGGCCTGGGTCGCCAAAAAGTTGGTTGCACAATTAAAACTCTCTGCTTTACCGGCTGATACCATTCTTAATGTCAATGTGCCCGATTTACCGATAGATGAAATTACAGGTATCGAAAGTACTAGATTGGGACATCGTCATAAAGCTGAACCTGTTATCAAAGAAACGGATCCTCGTGGTCGTGCAATGTACTGGATTGGTCCGGCAGGTGAAGAGGAAGATGCAGGACCTGGTACAGACTTTGACGCTATTCGCCGGGGAGCTGTGTCAGTCACCCCCTTACAAATTGATTTAACACGCTACGATGCTATTGATGGCGTTGCCAACTGGTTGAAAGATATTTGAGATGAAAACCGACTACCGAGGCATCGGCATGACCTCTCAGCGAACGCGTGATCGGCTGGTGACCAGATTGCAGGAGCGAGGGATTAAAAATAGTGATGTGTTGTCTGTCATTCGTGAAATGCCGAGACATCTATTTGTGGATGAAGCCTTAGCTAGCCGGGCATACGAAGATACTGCCTTACCTATTGGTCATGGGCAGACTATTTCTCAGCCGTATATTGTTGCAAAAATGACCGAGATTTTATTAGAGGGCGGTCCTCGTCAAAAAATTCTAGAGGTCGGTACTGGCTCGGGTTATCAAACCGCGGTGTTATCCAAACTCGTGGAACGGGTATACAGTGTTGAGCGTATTTCGCCGTTACAAAATCAAGCGCGCGAACGTTTTTATCAATTAAAACTCAATAATATTAAACTCAAACACAGTGATGGAAACTGGGGATGGGAATGGTATGCGCCTTATGACGCTATTATTGTGACCTGTGCACCAGAACACATTCCATTAGAGTTATTAAAACAACTTGCTCCTGGAGGTCGCTTGGTGATTCCTGTCGGTAGCAGCCAAGGACAGTCATTGCGTGTGATAGATCGTGAAGGTGACAGGTATGAGGAAACGGAATTAGACCCTGTCAGTTTTGTCCCATTATTGAGTGGTCAGATTTAATGCGATTATTTTCTGGTTTGTATGCACGAGTGATGATTTGGGCTCGACATAAATATGCGACCTATTGGTTAGCGTTAGTCAGTTTCACTGAGTCTTCGTGTTTTCTGGTTCCACCTGATGTGATGTTGGCACCCATGACCTTAGCAAGGCCTGAGCGAGCATGGTTTTTGGCGATGCTGACCACCGTGACTTCGGTATTGGGGGGATTGTTAGGTTATTTTATTGGTTTATTTGCGTTCAATATGGCTGAACCACTCTTGATATCACTAGGCTATATGGATGCGTATATTCATGCGGCAGAGTGGTTTGACCAGTGGGGTATTTGGGCCATATTTCTGGCCGGGTTTACCCCCATACCGTTCAAAATATTCACTATAGCAGCAGGTGCCGCCAATATGGCACTGATACCGTTCTTGCTCGGCTCGTTTGTTGGTCGAGGAATGCGTTTCTTTTTAGTGGCTGGTCTGATGCGCTGGGGTGGGCCTGAATTGGAATCCAAACTCCATCTATGGGTAGACCGACTAGGTTGGTTCACTGTTCTGGGTTTGGTGATAGGTTATTTTATATTCGTATAGACATATGCAATGGATCGGGCCGCTACTGCTGATTTTTTTATTATCCTCATGTGGTGGGGGCAGTAGAGCATTAGCCCCTGTTGGCTCTTATGGTTACGATAGCAGTCAACGGAAAATAACCTCACCTCCTTCTTCATATACCGTAAAAAAAGGCGACACACTGTATTCCATTAGCTGGCGATATGGCATGGATTATAAGGAGCTGGCGCGAATTAATGGTATTCGTTCGCCTTACACCATCTACGTTGGGCAAAAGCTTAAATTCAAACGATCCACTACCAGCACAAGGACAGCATCCAGCTCGACCTCCAATAAAGGAAAAGCGGTCACAAAACCGAGTTCTACGTCATCAAAACCCAAAGTGACAAAACCCACCACATCCACTAAACCGGCCAAATCTTCAACGACGACGTCCAGCTATAGCGGTAATCAGAATTTACAATGGCGTTGGCCAACAGATGGTGTAGTGATTGGTTCCTATTCCAATAGCAGCTCTGGAGGCAAGGGTATCGATATCTCAGGTAAAGCCGGACAGCCTGTTATCGCGGCTGCTTCAGGCAAAGTTGTATACAGTGGGAATGGACTTCCAAGATATGGCAACTTACTGATTATAAAGCATAATGATGTTTACCTGAGCGCCTATGCTCATAATGAAAGTTTGCTGGTCAAAGAAGGCCAAATAGTCAAGTCCGGTCAAAAGATAGCCACGTTGGGGCGCACCGGTACTCAGCGATATCAATTACATTTTGAAATACGTCGAAATGGCAAACCTGTCGACCCACAACGCTTCTTACCTAAACGATAAAAGTGGGGTACGCCATTTTTATGACAAATCAGCTACAATATGGGGCTTGCCGGATTCGCCGGTGTTCAATCAAATTTACTAGAGGTTACCTTTGGAACTAGGCGCAACGATGCAGCGAATCAAAGACCTACGAGATCGTAGTGACGATCTTAGGGGGTATCTTTGACTATGATGAGAAAGCTGAAAGATTAATTGAAGTCACGCGCGAGCTGGAATCTCCCAGTGTTTGGGAAAATCCAGACATGGCTCAGAAATTAGGGCAGGAACGTGCCAGTTTAGAAAAAATTGTCACGACTTTATCTGGCCATCGTGAAATGCTGGATGATGCAAAAGAACTACTCGAATTAGCAGTTGAGGATAATGATCAGGCCACGTTTGATGCAATCCAGGCTGATCTGAATGAATTAGAAAAAGGTTTGGAAAAGCTGGAATTCCAACGCATGTTTTCCGGTAAGCTGGATAAAAATAATGCGTATCTGGATATCCAGTCTGGCTCTGGTGGTACCGAAGCCCAGGACTGGGCAAATATGATTTTGCGTATGTATCTGCGTTGGGGCGAATCACAAGACTATAAAGTCGAGTTGATGGAAGTGTCAGCGGGTGAGGTCGCCGGTATCAAAAGTGCCACTGTCCGATTTGAAGGTGAATATGCCTTTGGTATGTTGCGTACAGAAACCGGTGTACATCGTCTTGTCCGTAAATCACCCTTTGATTCGGGAGCTCGTCGTCACACTTCTTTTGCGTCTGTATTCGTTTATCCAGAAGTGGATGACACTATCGAGATTGATATCAATCCGGCTGATCTGAGAACGGATACTTATCGTTCCAGTGGTGCTGGTGGTCAGCATGTTAATACCACTGACTCGGCTGTCCGTATTACTCACGTACCGACTAATACCGTAGTGCAATGTCAGACAGAACGCTCACAGCATCAGAACAGAGATCGCGCAATGAACCAGTTACGTGCCAAGCTGTACGAACTGGAGTTAATGAAACAAAATGAAGTGAAACAGGCTGCTGAAGAGTCGAAGTCAGACATCGGCTGGGGCAGTCAGATACGTTCTTATGTGCTCGATCAATCTCGCATCAAAGACCTGCGTACCGGTGTTGAAACCGGTAATACACAAGCGGTGTTGGATGGTGACTTAGACCCATTTATCGAAGCCTCACTCAAATCAGGATTATAAGCTGGAAACCCGAATGACAAATGAAACAGAACTGGATGAAAACCGTTTAATTGCTCAGAGACGTGAAAAACTGGCAGAGTTGAGAGAACAAGGCAATGCCTTTCCAAACGACTTTCGTCGTAATGTCATGAATGCTGAACTGCAGGCAGAGTATGCCGAGTGGGATGCTGAAAAATTAAAAGCGAACCCATTGCGTGTGAAGATTGCTGGCCGCATGATGACCAAACGTGTCATGGGTAAAGCCAGCTTTGCGACGGTACGCGACATGTCAGGTAATATTCAATTGTATGTGGCTCGTGATGAATTACCTGAAGGCGTTTATCCTCAATTTAAAAGCTGGGACTTGGGCGATATCATCGGTGCAGAAGGCACATTATTTCGCACTCAAAAAGGTGAGTTGTCAGTGCATGTTGATAGCATTCAGTTATTAACCAAATCACTCAGACCACTGCCTGAGAAATTCCACGGATTATCTGATCAGGAAACACGTTACCGCCAACGTTATGTTGATTTAATCATGAACGAAGCCAGTCGTGACGTATTCCGTGTGCGGACTAAAATCGTTGATGGAGTTCGTCGTTATTTGATGGCGAAAGATTATCTTGAAGTGGAAACACCCATGATGCAAGCCATTCCTGGTGGGGCAACCGCTCGTCCATTCACCACACATCATAATGCATTAGACATGGGCTTATATCTTCGCATAGCCCCTGAGCTGTATTTAAAACGTTTGGTCGTGGGTGGTTTTGAGCGTGTGTTTGAAATCAATCGCAATTTCCGTAATGAAGGTTTATCTACGCGTCATAATCCAGAGTTCACCATGGTGGAGTTTTATCAGGCCTATGCTGATTACCATGAATTAATGGATCTGACAGAGGACATGTTACGTACGGTCACTCAAGATGTTTTAGGCTCAACGCAAGTTCACTATCAAGGTCTGGATATTGATTTTGCCAAACCGTTTACTCGTATGACGGTAAAAGAGTCGATTCTGCACTTTAATCCAGATCTAACAGCGGAACAGTTGGATGATATTGAGTCGGCGCGTGCGATTGCTAAATCGTTAGATATCCCACTAAAAGAATCATATGGACTGGGTAAAGTCCAAATCGAGATCTTTGAAAAAACCGTTGAGCACCGTTTGATGGATCCGACATTTATCACCGCCTATCCAACAGAGGTCTCTCCACTGGCTCGCCGTAATGATGATGACCCGTTCGTCACTGATCGATTTGAATTCTTTGTGGGTGGTCGTGAAATTGCCAATGGCTTCTCAGAGTTGAATGATGCAGAAGATCAGGCTGAACGTTTCAAAGCGCAGGTAGAAGAAAAAGATGCCGGTGACGATGAGGCGATGCACTACGATGCCGATTATATCCGTGCACTTGAGTACGGTATGCCTCCTACAGCGGGAGAAGGTATCGGTATTGATCGACTGGTCATGTTACTGACTGACTCACCCTCCATCCGTGACGTATTGTTATTCCCACATATGCGTCCGGAATAGCCGTCATGGTTTGATCAAAAAAGGCGAGAAGTTTCTCGCCTTTTTTGTTTCTGGTGTGAGTATCATCGCTAGCACTATATTGTTAACAAGGCCAGCTTTGATCTGATGCAAACTTAACAGCCTTTATTTAGCCGCTGGACATGCACCAATACGCTTTGCAGAAAAGTTCATCGTCATCACCATGGTGCCCATCGGGCTATTCATCTCACTGCTCATTTGACCATCCATATGGTCGCCTCGGAAATTAGTGTGGCCGATAAAGTGATTTTTTATCCCCTGTATATCACAATCCACAGCAAAGTCAGCGGTGTCACGTAATACGTTGACTTTTTGAACCAGGCACTGCTTAGGAATCTCCAACATATCCACACCTTTATCAATTTGTGCTTGAGTAAGGCATTCCTGATTACTTGATGTTTGTGGCTCGAGAGACATCGGCCCTTGAATCGTTGTCGTGGTCGTATGAGCCCACATTCCTGGTGTTAAATTTGGTTTGTCAGCGTAGGCTGGTAAACAAACAGCCATAAGACTGAAGCATGACAGCATTAAGCAAGCGCGTTGGAACATGATGCGTTCTCCTAAAAATGTACTGATGATTGAATAATCAATCTGGCACATATTGCCGTGAGTCTGACGATATAGCAATGTGCCTAAGGTGAAATGCTGCTTACCGGTTTCACTCTCACTGCTTGCCAGAAATAACGCGCCCAGTAACTATTATGCATACTCGAGATAGTGACACCTATTTTCGTCGAGACGTGAAGAAATTTGTCCTCTTCCAGGTAAATACCTACATGACTGCCTTTGCGGAAAAAAACTAAGTCCCCGGATTTAAGCTCAGTGCGTTTGATGTGTTTTCCCTGCAGGATTTGTTGGGAGGTTGTGCGTGGCATAGTGATACCAAACAAGTGTTGATACGTCTGCTGGACAAAGGCTGAACAATCGATACCCGATCGGTTATTGCCACCTAAACGATAGGGGGTGCCATTCCATTGCTGATACTGACGATATAGCTGGCTGAGAGTGTGTTGCTGATCAATAGTGCCAATAGGTTGTGGTGGAGTGTATACGGGGGGACTTGTCTGACAGGCGGCCATCAGAGACATTAAAGATAATAATAAAAGCCGCTGCGAGTAACGTTTGAATCGATTAAACAAAGTGTCAAACTCAGAGTTCATGTGTAACCGTGTATTTTTTCTGTGACAAAGTTACTCTACCTGATTTCGGCTTTTTGCTCCTGAACAATCTCAATGACATAAACAAAAAAGGGCAGAAGATCTGCCCTTTAATAATCAGCATATCAACGCTATGGTTGTATATTGAATAAAGCCAACGCTTCCAGATATTCTTCACTATTCTCATCGATTTCATAGACTGTGAGGCCTGTATCAGCGCCTACTTTCTCAAAAGAAATCACTTTGTTTAATGTGAGGGGATCCAGGGCTTTTTCCGTATCAAATAAGCTTTGCAGATAGGCTACTTGAACCACATCTACCAAATCAGGACCCGCTGGACCACTGTTGCGATTTAGATTTTTATGCTCAGCAGCGACATCAATTAAGCTTTGCGGAAATTCCCATTTGCGAAGAATAGCAGCGCCAACGCGTGGGTAGAGGTTGTCGATAATCTGATCCAAGCGTTTTGGATTGTCTAATAAACCTGCTTCCTCTTCTGCCTGCATCAGAATAGGTAAAGTACCAATCGAATGGATTAAACCAGCCAACATCGCTTCATCCGTATTCATTTTTGGAATTTTGCTGGCGAGCACCTGACTTTGCGCAGAAACCTTGGTGCTATGTTCCCAAAGCGCTTTAAGACGCTTCTCCAATCGTTTATTGGAGGCATTGAACATTTGTTCCATCATCAGGCTGGTGACGATATTACGCACCATGGTCAGGCCTAATCTTGGCACCGCCATGTGGATACTCTCAATCGGAACACGACCACGATATAAAGGACTGTTCGCTACTTTTAATAAGCGCGCCGACAGGGCGGGATCGGTTACAATAATGTCTGCCAATTGCACTGCAGTGGCATCTGGGTCATCAACAACTTCTCTCACCTTGAGTGCCACTTCTGGCAATGTGGGTAAAAGAAGTTTACCGTCCTCAAGATCTTTCAGGATTTTGTTATAAAATAGGTCTTGCTGGCTCATAGTAATCGCTTCTGATAAATGAATTTGAAGTGTTTATTAATTTCAGTTATTTTGCTTAGTTTGCCGACAGTTTTAGCTTATCGCAGGTATTCAGTTGAACGACGAATTTCCAAGAATTAAACGCCTTCCGCCTTACGTTTTCAACATTGTAAATGATTTGAAAGCAAAAGCACGTGCGCGTGGTGAGGATATCATTGATTTTGGTATGGGTAACCCCGATCGCCCGGCACCCGCGCATATTGTAGAAAAACTGGTCGAAGCGGCGCAGCGGCCAGATACTCACCGTTACTCAGTATCACGCGGTATTCCAAGGCTGCGTAAAGCCTGCACTGGCTGGTACAAACGCAAGTTTGATGTTGATCTTGATCCCGAAACAGAATGTATTGTTACCATCGGTTCTAAAGAAGGGCTAGCGCACTTAGCATTAGCGACAGTAGGCCCAGGTGATGCGGTGTTAGTACCTAATCCGGCTTATCCGATTCATCCTTATGGTTTTGTTATCGCTGGTGCAGATATTCGCCATGTGCCGCTTACCCCGGATGTAGACTTTTTTGCGGAGTTAGAAAAGTCGGTCAAAGATTCATGGCCTAAACCTAAAATGCTGGTGCTTAACTTTCCCGGTAATCCCACTACTCAATGCGTGGATTTGGACTTTTTCCAGAAGGTTGTGGATTTTGCTCGCGAGCATAAAATCTGGGTGGTGCATGATTTAGCGTATGGTGAAATCGTGTTCGATGGTTATAAAGCACCTTCCATCTTACAAATACCAGGCGCGAAAGAAGTGGCTGTGGAGTTTTACACACTGTCAAAAACATACAATATGCCTGGTTGGCGTGTTGGCTTTATGTCTGGTAACCCAACATTAATTGCTGCTCTGGCGCGGATGAAGTCCTACTTGGATTACGGTATGTTTACACCGATTCAGGTAGCAGCCATCACCGCCTTGGAAGGACCACAGGATTGTGTTGATGAGATTGTTGAAACATACAGAAGTCGTCGTGATGTCTTGTGTGATGGTTTAAATGCGATTGGCTGGCAGGTTGAAAAACCGAAAGCGACCATGTTTGTATGGGCAAAAATTCCAGAGAAATATCGTGAGCTTGGCTCATTAGAATTTAGTAAAAAATTATTGAAAGAAGCGAAAGTGGCTGTCTCACCTGGTATTGGTTTTGGTGAGTATGGTGATGATTACGTTCGCTTTGGATTGATCGAAAACGAACATCGTACACGTCAGGCGATCCGTGGGATCCGTGACATGATGAGAAAACCGTAGGGGGCAGAGTGCAATCAGTAAAAATCGGAATTCTGGGCTTAGGGACGGTTGGTAGTGGTACTGTCAACGTATTAACCCGGAACTCGAGAGAAATCAGTCGTCGTGCAGGTCGTGATATTGAAATATATCGCGCTGCTGATCGTGACCTTGATAAACCTAAAGGCTGTGACACTTCTGCTATCAATTTAACGGATGATGCTTTTGACATCATCAACGATCCTGACATTCAGATTGTGGTTGAATTGATTGGCGGTACCGGTGTGGCGAAAGAGTTGGTAATAAAAGCCATCGAAAACGGCAAGCATGTCGTGACAGCCAACAAAGCGCTTATTGCCATGCACGGTAACGAGCTATTTGAGCTCGCTCAGGAAAGAGGCGTCACCATCTCTTTTGAAGCGGCTGTTGCTGGTGGTATTCCTATCATCAAAGCGATGCGTGAAGGTTTGGCTGGTAATCGTATTGAATGGCTGGCAGGCATTATCAACGGTACAGGCAACTTCATCCTGACAGAAATGCGGGAAAAAGGCCGGGACTTTGCTGACGTGTTAGCGGAAGCACAGGCGCTGGGTTATGCTGAAGCAGATCCTACCTTCGATATTGAAGGTATTGATGCGGCGCATAAGCTGACCATCATGGCCTCCATTGCCTTTGGCATCCCATTACAGTTCGATAAATGTTACACCGAAGGCATCAGTCGTATTGCTCAGGAAGACGTGTTAAATGCCAATGAGTTGGGTTATAGAATCAAACATCTTGGCATCGCGAAGAAAACAACATCTGGCGTGGAATTACGAGTTCATCCGACATTGATTCCACAGCGTCGTTTATTGGCTAATGTCAATGGCGTAATGAATGCGGTGGTGGTGAAAGGGGATGCGGTTGGCCCAACGCTTTACTATGGCGCTGGCGCTGGTTCAGAAGCGACGGCTTCAGCTGTCGTGGCTGATATTGTGGATATTGTCCGCGCATTGACTACCGATCCTGAAAACCGCGTACCACACTTGGCTTTCCAACCAGATGCATTGAAAGATACGCCTATTCTGCCGATGTCAGAAGTTGTGACATCATATTACCTACGTATCCACACGCTGGATAAACCGGGTGTATTAGCGGATATCACACGAATTTTAAGCAAGGAAGGCATCAATATTGAAGCTATCTTGCAGAAGCAGCCTGAAGAACATGAGGGAATGGTGCCCATCATCATGCTGACGCAAGCTGTCATTGAAAAAAATATGGATCAGGCGATAGCGCAAATTGAAGCGCTGGACACTGTACCCGATTCCATTATGCGTATTCGCATGGAATCGCTTGGTGGTTAAGCCTGTATAAAGCATTCATTTAGAGGAAATTATTATGTCATTTCGACCACGTTACACTGGATTAATTGAGCGCTATCGCGACCGTTTACCAGTCAATGACGATACCCGCCTGATCAGTCTTGGTGAAGGCAATACCCCGCTTATTAAGCTCAACCACATTACAAAAGAGCTGGGTAAGGATGTCGATATTTATGTTAAGTACGAAGGCCTGAACCCAACTGGCTCTTTCAAAGACCGTGGTATGACCATGGCCGTAACGAAAGCAGTAGAAGAGGGTAGTAAAGCGATTATCTGTGCTTCAACAGGTAATACATCTGCTGCCGCTGCTGCCTATGCGGCACGTGCCGGCATCGCTGCATTTGTACTTATTCCTGACGGCAAAATTGCACAAGGCAAATTGGCTCAGGCGATGATGCACGGCGCAACCGTGATTCAAATCAAAGGTAACTTTGATCAGGGTATGCAGTTAGTTAAAGAAGTGGCTGATCATGCACCAGTCACTATTGTTAACTCTATCAATCCATACCGTTTACAAGGTCAAAAAACAGCCGCTTTTGAGATCGTTGAAGAGTTAGGTCGTGCACCTGATTATCACTGTTTACCTGTTGGTAATGCCGGTAATATCACCGCTCACTGGATTGGTTATTGTGAGTATTCATGTGATTCAGGTGACCATGTCACTGATGCATGTGCGTATTGTGGTGGTAAATGCAAATATGCCGGTGGTGCTATCGTCGGTAACCGTCCTAAGATGATTGGCTACCAAGCCGCTGGTAGTGCACCGTTCATGCGTGGACACATGGTAGACGATCCTGAGACGGTGGCGACTGCAATTCGTATTGGTCACCCACAAAGCTGGGATAAAGCCTGGCAGGTGAAAGAAGAGTCAGGTGGTTGGTTTGATGAATGTTCAGATGAAGAAATCCTGGCTGCACAGAAATTATTAGCTGAAAAAGAAGGTGTGTTCTGTGAGCCTGCATCAGCTACTTCTCTAGCTGGAGCATTGCGTGATGTGAAATCAGGCAAGATTCCCGAAGGCAGTACGATTGTCTGTACATTAACGGGTCATGGTTTAAAAGATCCTGATACTGCTATTAAACAAAGTACTTCTGCTGTCGTCACCGTAAATGCTGAACTTGACGCTGTTCGTGAAGCCATTTTGAATAATATGGTGTAATGATATGACTTATTACGCGGACCCTACCGAAAAGGAAATCGCTCGCGCCAAGTTGCCCCATGATATTTTTCTGAGTAACTTAATTGGTAACCATATTCTTGTGTTTACCGCGATTTCGACGTTTGGTCCGTCGTACATGAAGTATCTATTCCTGGTGCCATTAATTTCATTTATGGCACTGGGATATACTTACTGGCGATCCAGTAAGGTAAAACGTGAAGACGGCGAATTCGTCTGGGCGCATTGGCAAGTAGCACGCCGCTGGAGTCGTTTTTTTATGATGATTCTTATACTGCTTGTTAGCGTGTCGACCTTAGGTGTGCTGGGTCATATGTATCTTGGCATGATGAAAGAAGCCGTCTACGCTATGATTGGTGGTTTAGGTATTCTGCCAACGCTGGTGAGCGTATTGGTATTGATCGTGATTGAATCAGATTCTCTTCATCACGCTAGAATGGGAACGCTGCCGAAATGGGCATTAAAACGTTTCCTGAATATTGAACCTGAGCCCAGTCAGGACGATTAAGTTTTCTGTTATTGAGTTGTCTTAGTTCTTATCTCACGACAACTGAATGAATCACTTTGTCGTATTCAAATACCACTTCAAACTTTTTATATTCCCAACGTGTAATGGGGGGCTGGCCAACCGCTGGCTGCGTTGATTGCGGTTCTCCAAACTGTTGTTTAACCTGAGCCATGCTCATGCCTCTGGTCGGCCGGACAATCCCTGTAGGATCATTAGCCACTTCATAGCTGGGATCAGTAATGGAGATCACTTCTGCTTGGCACAGGTTTGTAAAAGAGAATAATGCTGTGCCAATGATAAGTAGAGAACGAGTCGTCATAGACGTTTCCTTAAAGAAGTATGCGAAAAAGCATACTATGCCTCTATAAATAGCTCAATCAGACTATTCAGGTAACGTTGGCCTTTTTCTGTGGGTCGGATTTTCTCGATCGTATGCTCTAATAACTCTAACTGCTCAGCTTGCTGCATAGCTCGTCTTATCGTCGAAATCGGCACACCGGTATGCTGCTGGAAAAGGGGCGTGGGTACGCCATCCAGTAAGCGCATCGCATTAAGCATAAACTCAAAGCCTACCTCATCCGGGCTGACCAGCGTTTTCTCAACTAAGCCCGCTTCTGTGCCTGCCGTTTCCATATACTTCTGTGGTTGTTTTTGTTTAACTCGTCGCTGAATTTGCTGTGGAGAAACACTGCTGATTTTGCCATGTGCGCCAGCGCCGATACCAATATAATCACCAAAGCGCCAGTAATTAACATTATGCCGACATTGATGACCTTTTTGTGCATAGGCCGAGGTTTCATACTGTTTGTAGCCTGCTTCAGCCAGACGCGCCTGATTGGTCAGTTGCCAATCATAGATCGGATCATCATCCGGCAGGCTCGGTGGCTGAGAGTAAAACAAGGTGTTGGGTTCTATCGTTAATTGATAGTAAGAAATATGCGGTGGGGCAAGTGCAATGGCCGTTTCAACATCATGTCGCGCTTTTTTCTCATCCTGTCCAGGCAAACCAAACATCAGATCCAGATTAAAACTATCAAAGCCAGCTTGATGAGCATATTCAACCGCTTTGATCGCTTGCTGACCGTCATGAATTCGGCCTAACGCCTGCAAAGCATTCTGGTCGAAGCTTTGAATACCAATACTTAACCGGTTGATGCCCACATCACGATATTCATGAAAACGACCGGCTTCTACCGTACCCGGATTAGCTTCCAGTGTAATTTCAGCATCATGTTGTAAAGGCAGTAAGGCCCGCAGCGATGAGAATAGCCGATCATAGGCTTCAGCTGAAAACAGACTGGGTGTGCCGCCGCCAATAAATACCGTATTAATTGACCGTCCCCAAATCAGGGGTAATTCTTGTTCCAGATCGCGTATCAGTGCATCAATATAAGCCGATTCTGGCAGAGATTGATGATTATCATGGGAGTTAAAATCACAATAGGGACATTTACGCACACACCAGGGAACGTGAATATACAGACTAAGTGGTGGTAAGGATGTAAAGTTAAACATTAGTTTGATTCCGGTTCCCAGCCTGCCTTCCAATCATCTAAATAAATAATGACAGGCATTTCGCCATTGCCATAAAACCAGGAGTCTACGGCATAACGAGTGTGCGTTTGTGTATCAATGATGGTGGCGGTGTTATGTGGCGCCTGTCCCTGAAAAATACCCCGTGAAGTACGTGAAGCAGAGGTATGCCATTTTAGAACACCGGCTTTCTCAAGCATACGCAGGTAAACACTGGTATTGGTGGCTTCATCCACGCAGTCCAATTGACCAAAGCGATTATTGGCAATCTGGTTACGCGCTAAATCTTTCTCGCTGCCAATTTGTTTTCCGATCAGCGTCTCCAGGTTGGCAATGGCTTGTTGAATGGCCTGTCGTTCTTCATGAGCATTGGTTGTTTTATTGAATAAGTTGAGTATGCCTGACCAATCTTGTTCACTCAGGCTGACTTCACTGATTCTGTAACAGCTCATGCTATGGCAGACGGAGAAAAGTGCTGGATTTGGTTGACCAATAAAAAAACGATAATGATTGTCCCAGATATCACTCAGGTTTTGCCCGCTACGAATCGGCGTGATGGGGCGATCAGAGTCATAAGTCGTGCAGGCCGATAGCGCTAACGTCATCATGAGAAGTGGAAAGGGGAAACGGCACATGGTCAGTTAACACTGTTGAAGCGTGGTATCTGAGTAATCAGAACTGATGACGGCTGTATGGAAACTCTTCTATAAACTGGCGCATAGCCTGGCCGCGATGGCTGATAGCATGTTTCTGTTCTGAGCTAAGTTCGGCTGCACTGCAGTCTGTTTCAGGGACAAAAAAGATAGGGTCATAGCCAAAGCCTCCCTCGCCGAGTGCTTCCGTCATAATCTGACCTTGCCAGCTTCCTTGAAAGATTAAGGGAGTGGGGTCCTCAGCATGACGCATGAAGACAATCACACATTGGAACCGTGCACTTCGTTCCGATGCCGGTACATCTTTCAAGGCCGAGAGCAGGGCGGCAACATTTTCTTCATCACTGGCAGAACTGCCTGCATAACGAGAAGAATAAATGCCCGGCGCACCGCGCAGGGCATCTACTTCAATACCTGAATCATCAGCTATAGCAGCCAAGCCTGTTTGGTGACAGGCATTACGCGCTTTAATGATGGCATTTTCGACAAAGCTTAAACCGGTTTCTTCAGCCTCAATGACATCGAGATCGGCTTGTGAGACGATCTCAATTTTGAGAGGAGCAAGTAATTGTGCAAACTCACGCAGTTTGCCTTGATTGCCGGTTGCTAAGACGATTTTTTTCATGATGCTGCCAGTACTTCCCGTTGTTTTTCCATTAACTGACTAATGCCGTGGCTGGCTAAATCCAACATAGATTGTAACTCTTCAGCTCGGAATGCATGACCTTCAGCAGTACCCTGTAATTCGATATAAGCACCGGCGTCATTCATCACTACATTCATATCAGTTTCAGCAGATGAGTCTTCATCATAGTCCAGATCTAAGACTGGTGTACCGTTATAAATGCCAACAGAGATGGATGCGACCTGACCATGCAGGGGGCTGGATTTTAACTTTTTAGTTTTGATTAAATGACTGATGGCATCATGCAGAGCGACATAAGCACCAGTAATAGACGCGGTACGAGTACCGCCATCAGCTTGAATCACATCACAATCAATAGTGATACTACGTTCGCCTAATGATTTCAGGTCAATTGCGGCACGTAATGAGCGACCGATAAGACGCTGAATTTCCATCGTGCGGCCGCCTTGTTTACCTCTGGCTGCTTCACGTTGCATACGGCTGCCAGTAGAGCGAGGAAGCATGCCATATTCAGCCGTGACCCAACCTTCACCTGAGCCACGTAAAAATTGTGGAATACGTTCTTCAACGGTGGCTGTACAAAGTACTTTGGTGTCACCAAATTCTACCAGTACGGAGCCTTCAGCATGTTTGGTGTAGTTACGGGTGATATTAACCAGTCTTAGTTCATTGGCTTGACGACCACTTGGACGCATATTCGCTTTTCCTCAGTCAAATTTAATCTATTATACCTGCCATAAATCACCGCCGCAGATGCTTTTTGTTACCTGTTTTCGGTAAGATGTCAGATTAACTCAGAAATAGGACATGACTGTGACACGAAGTATGACCGCCTTTGCCCGCCATGAGGAGCAAACAGAGCTTGGCAGCTTGAGCTGGGAAATTCGCTCAGTAAATCATCGTTATCTAGAAGTCTCTTTCCGTTTAGAAGAAAGTTTTCGCCCATTTGAAATGGCAATGCGCAAACTCATCAGCGACACGCTAAGCCGAGGTAAGGTTGAAGTAGCACTTCGTTACCGTGCACCTGAGCAAACGCAGAGTGCATTGCAAACGAATGTCGACTTAGCTAAAGCCGTCATGGAGAACTATCAACAGCTCGCTTCGTTTACAGACAGTGCTGCGCCAATCGATATCTTGCGTGTGATGCAATGGCCTGGTGTCATTCAAACAGAAAGCCTGGATCAGGATGCGTTACAAGCCACGGTGCTCGAGTCTTTAAAACATGCTCTGGCTGACCTGGTAGCGACAAGGGAACGTGAAGGTGCAGCTCTGGAGCAAATGATTATTCAGCGTTGTGAGCAAATAAATGATATTGCAGAACAAACGAAAACACGCTTACCAGAAATTGTTGCCAGTCACCGTCAAAAATTATCAGACCGGATTGCTGAGCTTGAAGTGAATCTGGAGCCGGAACGCCTTGAGCAGGAAATGGTGCTGTTAGCACAAAAAGCGGATGTCGCTGAAGAAATCGATCGCTTACAGAATCATGTGAATGAAGTGAAACATACTCTAAAGCGCGATGAACCTATTGGCCGTCGACTGGATTTTCTGATGCAGGAATTGAATCGTGAAGCCAATACCCTGGGCTCTAAATCGATTGATACCGATACCACACGTTATTCGGTGGATCTAAAAGTGTTAATCGAACAGATGCGTGAGCAGATTCAGAATATCGAGTGAGAAATAACTTTTCATTCAGACATAAAAAAACGCGGCTTTTGGCCGCGTTTTTTTTTGAGCTTTGACGACAAACTTACTTAATGGTTGATTGTTTTCTGCGCAAGCCAACTAAACCAAGTAATGCTGGAGCAAACAGCCATAACGCCGCAGGTACTGGTACTGCTGAAATGTTGGCTGTGTTGAATAAGGCAATATGCGATATGCCTTGTTTAATGAAGCTTTTGAAATACAGTTCAGATACCGCATCGTCAAACAGAGCAACAAATGTTGTGTTACCTGACTTGAGCATAATACCTTCAAATGTCAGACCCAGTGACGTTGTATTCACATAACCCGTCGAGAAGACATCAGATGTGAAAAAGTCTGTATTTTCTGTTGCCGCAGGGTATGAACCCGTGCTGTAAAAATCCAGTACATCGTAACCGACCAGTTCAGCATACTTGCCAGAACCGGCAGCAGCATCAAAAGCGGTATTGAGCTCAGCCTGTTTCACAGCGTTCGTTGTCGCTTTGGGATTTAGCTGATAAGCATAATCAGGGCCGGTACCAGCTGAGAAGCTTCCATCTGTACTCACGTATTGATAAGCCCCGGCGAAATGCTGGATGGTGCTTTCTTTTTTATTCTTGGTTGCATATATCACTTCATCGCTTAAATGTGCAGCCGATGCTGAACTAGCGATGAAAAGTGATAGGGCCACACTGGCAAAAATCTTTAAAGTTTTCATTGTCCTCTCCTAGAGTGAGGAAGTTATTAATCACGGAGTTCATTTATCTCGAAGAGGTATGTAGCTCCATTGCGATATCAACTCTGTTTTTTATTCTTAAATTTAATTATATGCCTAGACGCATTTATTTCGTATTGTACTTTGGTACTAATGCGCGTAACTAAGTTGCTCGCAACATTATGCTGACATTCTAACTAAATGTGAACTATTCCATTAAACAAAATTATTTAGCCAAATTAATCACAGAATTATGTCTAACTCGCATTCATCAGGATTGATCCTTCATGGTGAAACGGAGGGCTTTTTGTCATAATTACCCAACTATTCCTTACAGCGTTCGAAATATGATGGGTAATCTTTTTATAGTGGCTGCACCGTCGGGTGCAGGCAAAACGAGTTTAGTGAATGCACTTATCTCACAACATGCGGAAATTAAACTATCCGTTTCACACACGACTCGTCCGCCTAGAGAGGGCGAAGTCAATGGTAAAGATTACCATTTTGTCGATCAGCAAACGTTTTCAGCGATGCGAGATGCCGGGAAATTTCTGGAATCAGCAACGGTGTTTGATAATAGCTACGGCACCTCATCTGATACAGTTAAGTCGTTATTAGCTGACGGCTTTGATGTCATCTTGGAAATTGACTGGCAAGGAGCGCAACAGGTCAGAAATAATTTCCCGCAGGCAATAGGCATTTTTATTCTGCCACCATCAAAAGCGACGCTGGAACAACGCTTACGCAATCGAGGTCAGGATAATGAGGATGTCATTGCTAGGCGTATGCTGGATGCAGAGAACGAAATTTCGCACTATGTTGAATTTGACTACATAATCGTTAACGATGATTTTGAGCAGGCATTAACTAGTTTGTCATCAATCATCGTGGCACAGCGTCATTCCTTAGCTATTCAGAAAAATAGTCAAGCAGACTTAATCACTGAATTACTGGCTCAACGCTGAGATATTTCGTAAAATTGATTCTTTAAATTTTAACTGGGAAAAACCATGGCTCGTACTACTGTTGAAGATTGTTTAGAAAATGTTGATAACCGTTTCCAATTAGTCCTGGTTGCCTCAAAACGCGCACGCGAAATTGCCATGGGTGATGACGCTATGGTTAGCCTGGATAATGATAAACCTACCGTTTTAGCGTTACGTGAGATTGCTGCAGGTTTGGTTGGACGTGAAATCTTAGAAAAAACCAGTGCTCGTGAACATGCATCAGAAAGCATCGTTAGCGACGAAGAATTACAAACGGAAGAATAAACTACCGTGAGTGCCAAGCCATCCGTTGCCTCTGAACTGGACTATATCCAAGAGTCAGAACCCAAACTGACAATCGATGACTTGTGCTATGCGACGGCTAACTATCTCGAATCCGGTCAAGTTGATTCGATTCGACGAGCTTATCATTTTGCGGACCACGCACATGAGGGCCAGACTCGTCGAAGTGGTGAACGTTATATCACCCACCCACTAGCCGTCGCCCATGTTCTGGCCATGATGCATATGGATTATGAATGTATCATGGCCGGATTGCTTCATGATGTGATTGAAGACACCGCGCTAACAAAAGCTGACCTGGCCGCCGAGTTTGGTGAAGAAGTGGGTGAGTTGGTTGAAGGTGTCACCAAATTAGCCAAAGCGGCTTTTGAAACCCAAAAGCATGCTCAAGCGGAAAACTTAAGAAAAATGCTACTGGCGATGTCACGTGATATTCGTGTCATCATCGTCAAACTGGCCGATCGTCTCCACAATATGCGCACCTTGGGTCATTTACGCCCTGAAAAACGCCGTCGTATCGCCAACGAAACGCTGGATATCTATGCACCGATAGCCCAACGTCTGGGTATGAATTTAATGCGTTGTGAACTCGAAGACCTAGGGTTCCACGTTCTGTATCCGATTCGTTATCGTGTACTTCAAGATGCTGTGCGTAAATCTCGTGGTAACCGCAAAGAAATTGTCACGCAGATCACCGCTTCTATTCTGAATCGGATGGAGCAGGAAGGCTTGAGTGCCGACATTCAGGGGCGTGAAAAAAACCTCTACAGCCTGTACAAAAAAATGGTCAGCAAACAACTGTCATTTTCTGAAGTGATGGATGTCTATGCTTTCCGTATTATCGTGGATGATGTTGACGCCTGTTACCGGATGCTGGGCGTAGTGCATAACTTGTACAAACCGGTACAAGGTAAATTCAAAGATTATATTGCGATTCCTAAAGCTAATGGTTACCAGTCCTTACATACTGTGTTGTTTGGCCCATACGGTGTACCGATTGAAGTGCAGATTCGCTCTCGTGATATGGACCACATGGCAGAAGCGGGTGTCGCTGCTCACTGGTTATATAAAACCGGTGAATCCGTCGGTAATAATCTAGCGCATCGTAAGGCGCGCCAGTGGTTGCAAGGGATTCTGGAAATGCAGAAAGGATCCGGCGACTCTATGGAGTTTCTGGAAAATCTGCGTATTGATTTATTCCCGGATGAAATTTACGTGTCTACGCCTAAGGGTGAGATTCTCACCTTACCAAGAGGTGCGACAGCGGTGGACTTTGCCTATGCCGTTCACAGTGATGTTGGTAACAATTGCGTCGCTGCCCGAGTTGGTCGTCATCTGGTGCCGTTAAGCAGTCAGCTGGAAACAGGTGAATCTGTGGAAATCATTACCTCACCGGCTTCACATCCAAATCCTGCCTGGCTCAACTTTGTTGTGACGGCCAAAGCACGAACCAATATTCGTAATTATTTACGACACTTGCAGACGGAAGAAGCCGTGCTGCTTGGTCGTCGCTTGTTAAATAAACATTTGACCGCGTTTTCCACCAATCTGGATGAGATCCCGGTTGAACGCTTTAATGAGCTGATCAATGAGTTTGAACTGAAACAGTTTGATGACTTGTTAGAGGACATTGGTTTAGGTAACCATTCTGCCTTGTTAATTGCACAGAAACTGGTGCATGAATCGACTCCGGATACAGAAGCACAAGCGCTGATGATCGCGGGCACAGAAGGCATGGTGGTCAGCTTTGCTCGTTGTTGCCATCCGATCCCTGGCGATCCTATTCATGGTTATGTCAGTAGCGGTCGAGGCATTATCATTCATCAACGTGGCTGTAAAAATACCTCTAATCTCCGTGTGCAAAATGAGAAATGGCTCGACGTTGCCTGGTCGCCGGATGTATCGCGTGATTTCCCGGTCGACATCATGATTCATGTGAAAAACCAACGCGGTGTCCTTGCTACCATTGCGGCAGTGGTTTCTGAATCTGATTCGAATATTGATAATGTTGTCGTCGATGAACGCGATGGTGGTTATTCTGATTTACGTCTGACCATCGAAGTAGCTAACCGACAGCATTTAGCCCGTGTTATTCGCCGTTTACGTCGCCTCGACATGGTAGAAAGAATTACTCGTATTAATTAAAACCAGACTTTGATGGAGAAATGAATGTCTCGCGAAATTATTCATACAGCGGATGCCCCTGAAGCGATTGGCCCATACTCACAAGCTGTGAAAGTAGGTGACATCGTCTATCTTTCAGGCCAAATTCCGTTGGTGCCTGAAACCATGACGGTTATCGAAGGTGATTTCAATACACAAGTAAGACGTGTGTTTGACAACTTATCTGCGGTTGCGAAAGCATCAGGTGGTAGCTTGCAGGACGTCGTGAAGTTAAATATCTACCTGACCGATTTAAGTTATTTCGGTGCGGTAAATGACATCATGACAGAATATTTTGGACAGCCTTATCCTGCTCGTGCAGCGATTGGTGTGGCTTCTTTACCTAAAGATGTGCCTGTGGAAATGGATGCAATTTTGCATCTGAATGCGTAATTATTAAATTTTAGGAGTTTAAGGTTGTGGTGGCGGATAATGGATTATCACAACCAGTCACTTCTCTAAAAGGCGTAGGTGGCAAAGTTGCCGAACGTCTTGTCAAAATTGGGGTACAGCAGATCCAGGATCTGCTGTTCCACCTTCCTCTCAGATATCAGGACCGAACTCGGTTGATGCCTCTTGGGGCACTCAAATTACAACAAGAAGTCTTGGTGGAAGGCACTATCCAGATTTCACAAGTGAAGTTTGGTCGCCGTCGGTCTCTGTTGTGCCATATCTCAGATGGCACCGGATCTCTCATCCTGCGTTTCTTTCATTTTTCCAAAGCCCAGCAATTACAGCTAGAAAAAGGCCGAAAAATTCGCTGCTTTGGTGAAATTCGCAACGGTCCTTCCAGCTTTGAGATGGTCCATCCTGAGTATCAATTAATCGATGCCAGTAACATTGTGCCAGTGGAATCAGAACTGACGCCAGTTTATCCGACGACTGAAGGATTGCATCAGCTTTCTCTTCGAAAGCTGATTAAACAGGCATTGAGCTTTCTGGAAAATGGGTTAATGCCTGAGCTGGTCATACCTGAAGCACGTTGTCATGATGTGGCTGAGTTCTCATTGACCGAGGCCTTAAAATTTGTACATCAACCGCCACCTGATGCGCCGGTTCAGCAACTGATTGACAGACAACATCCCGCGCAAAAAAGACTGGCCTATGAAGAGTTACTAGCACAGCAACTGACGATGAAAAAGTTGCGTCAGCAGACACAGCATCATCGTGCGCCTGAACTCAAGCCAGACCGGACTCAACGCGAAGCTTTATTGCGTCAGTTGCCATTTCCGTTAACGGCGGCTCAACAACGTGTGTTGACTGAAATAGAAGCGGATATGACACAGCCTTTTCCCATGCAGCGCCTGGTTCAGGGTGATGTGGGTTCCGGTAAAACTGTCGTAGCGGCGTTGGCGGCTATTGATGCCGTGAGTGCAGGTTCACAAGCTGTGATGATGGCGCCAACAGAATTGCTGGCAGAGCAACATTTCAAAACCTTCACACAATGGCTGACACCGTTGGGAATGACAGTTGGCTGGTGTGCCGGTAAGCAGACTGCAACTGAACGGCGACAGGTGCTGGAGCAGCTCAAATCGGGCGAAATAAAAGTAGCCGTTGGCACTCATGCCTTGTTTCAGGATGAAGTCATATTTAATCATCTGGGACTGGTCGTCATTGATGAGCAGCATCGTTTTGGTGTGCATCAGCGTCTGGCCTTGCGCGATAAAGGTCGTGATGTGGATACCATGCCACACCAGTTAGTGATGACGGCAACACCGATTCCACGTACGTTGGCGATGACAGCATATGCTGATTTAAGTGTGTCTGTGATTGATGAGTTACCACCAGGCAGAACCCCCGTGACGACGGTTGTGGTCGCGGATAGTCGGCGTCAGGATGTGATTGAACGCGTTCATGCCGCTTGTCAGCAGCAGCGTCAGGTGTATTGGGTCTGTACTTTAATAGAAGAGTCTGAACATCTGCAGTGTCAGGCAGCAGAAGATACGGCAACCACTCTGCAGGATTGCTTACCGGATTTGAAAATCGGTCTGGTCCATGGCCGTATGAAATCAGCACAAAAAGAGCAGGTGATGGCGGCATTCAAATCTGCAGAACTCGATATGCTGGTGGCAACCACCGTTATTGAAGTGGGGGTGGACGTACCGAATGCCAGCTTAATGGTCATTGAAAATGCTGAACGGCTTGGACTCGCTCAGCTTCATCAGCTACGTGGTCGAGTAGGACGAGGTCAGGTCGAGAGTCATTGTGTTTTGATGTACCATGCGCCACTGTCTGAAAATGGTCGGGCCAGATTGAAGTGTTTGCGTGAGAGTAATGACGGTTTTGTGATCGCGCAGCGTGATCTGGAAATTCGAGGGCCGGGTGAAGTGTTGGGCACGCGGCAGACAGGTCTGCCACAATTCAGGGTTGCCAACTTGCTCGAGGATCAGGAGCTTTTAGCGGTGATGGAACAGGCGGCAAATACGATGTTGAAGTTAGCACCAGTGAAAGCAGAAGCGCTGGTGACCCGTTGGTTTGCTCACAAACTTGATTTCGGTCATGTTTAATTTGTTGGATTTTAAATGAAGCATTGGACACACTGGCTGCCAGCCCGAAAACAATCATTACCTTATGATTTACGTGAGTGGTTGACAGATACGGGGTCACTTACCAAGCGACTGCAACATGTCAGTGAGCACGCGGTGAATGTCGAATTATTACACTACGACTGGCAGACCGCTTTGCCTGAAGAAAGTCTGTTTTTACAGCAACCTTTGCAACGTATTCAGCTGGGTCGTGAGGTATTGTTGTGTGATGGTGATACGCCTGAAATCTATGCCAGAACAATTATTCCTCAATCCACCTATCAAGTCTTGCCGTCTCGGTTCGATAACCTAGGTGTAAAGCCATTGGGCCAAATGTTATTTGATGAACCCTCCTTAAGCCGGAGTGAGATTCAGGTGGCGCAACTCACACCGCAACATTGGTTGTATCAATTGGCTACGGAAGCTTTGGATATTTGTCCTGATGTTTTATGGGCAAGACGATCATGTTTTTATTTGAAAGGTCAGCCTGTACTGGTGTGTGAAATATTTCTGCCTTCAGAAAAATGGAGTCATGTGTGAGAGAGGTTCAACGACGTGTTATGCCTTATATTCAGTTGATGCGACTGGATAGACCCATTGGCATATTACTTTTGTTATGGCCAACATTATCCGCTTTGTGGATTGCTGCAGAAGGCCTGCCTGATATCACGGTGCTGGTGGTTTTTATCTTGGGCGTCATTCTAATGCGCTCTGCTGGCTGTGCGATCAATGATTTTGCCGATAGGGAAATTGATGGCAGCGTCTGGCGAACTCAAAACCGCCCTTTAGCAACAGGTGAGCTGACTGCCCGGCAAGCCATCTATGTTTTTATCGGCATGGCATTGGTGGCGTTTATATTAGTATCGATGCTGAATACGTTGACTGTTTGGTTATCGTTGGGTGGTGTTTTCCTTGCCGCGACATACCCTTTCATGAAGCGTTATACCTATTTCCCTCAGATTTATTTAGGCATGGCATTCGGTTGGGCCATCCCAATGGCCTATGCTGCACAGACTAATTCTGTGCCGGTGATGGCTTGGTTACTTTTCTTAGCCAATATTATCTGGACAACCATGTATGACACCTTTTACGCGATGGCAGACAGAGAGGATGATTTGCTGGCCGGGGTGAAATCCACGGCGGTATTATTTGGCGATGATGATCTGATTATCCAAGGCATGATGCAGGTGGCTTATATTTTTGTCATGGTGTTGATTGGTGTGCAGTTAGAGATGAGTTTTATCTTTTACTTAGGGCTGTGTGTTGCTGGGGGCTTATTTGCCTATCAACAATTTTTAGCAAAAGATCGACAGCCGCAGCGCTGTTTACAGGCTTTTTTAAATAATAACTGGGTTGGCTTAGCTATCTTTCTAAGTCTGGTCATTCATTATAGTATTTTGTCGGTGGGCAAATGAACGCAATAGCAGAAATCTCTTCTTCGAGTTTGCAGCAGCAAGTGGATGCTTTGGCTGAGGCAATGGATGATCTCAACCCCATGTTAAAGAAAATGCGTTTACTCGCTTCCAATGCGGTCAGCGCAGCAGCAAGGGCAGGTTCTGAAGGTGATGCTTTTCGTGTACTGACTCAAGGTATTCAGGAGTTAGGCCTGGAAATCAAACATGAAATCGATCATTGCAAAGAGCTATTGCAGACACTCGCTGACACTGAGTCTGGTGTAGAAAAGAAAAGAGTATTATTTCAGATTAAAACCACATTAGAAGAGTTACCTGCGGCCGTCGCTAAAGGTGATTATCTGGCGATTTATTGTTCTGTAGAAGCCGCACATGCCGAAACGCATGCGACCCGGTTTAACTCGGTTGCCCAAATGTTGAAATCATTAATATCTGATCTCAGAGGAGAGATTTCAAAGCAGAAAACGCTTATAGACAATATGCTAGAACAAGCATAATTATTACTTACTATCGTTATTCATGGAGGAAAAACGATGCGATGGAGCATGGTGTTTATCACCTTCATCATATCCGTGGTCTGTCATGCCACAACGGTTTATCAATCACAGAATGAGCAGGGACAGACGCTTTATTCTGACCAACCATCTGCCAATGCGACCTTACTCACGCTCAAATCCAGCCCATACCGTTATAGAGTTAAGCTCAAACGGGTGATTGATGGAGACACCATTGAGTTACAGTCTGGCCAGATTATTCGTTTACTGGGTATCAACACCCCTGAGATCCAGAGCCGTTACCACGACGCTGAAGCGGGTGGTGAACAGTCAAAACAATGGCTAATCAATACCCTAAGTCATGGCGATTTTTTCATTGAGTATGACCAGCAGCAACGCGATAAATATGATCGTGCTTTAGCCCATTGTTTTCTGCCTGATGGACAATATTTGAATGCCATGTTGATTGAAGAGGGGCTAGCGTCGCTGACACTGATTCCCCCTAATTTGCGATACAGCGATAAACTTATTGAAGCTCAAAGCAGGGCCGAACAAGCCAAAAAAGGGATATGGTCAATGTCTGACTATCAGGTAAAGCACGTGTCTGATTTAAAAACAGGCGTCAGCTATCGTGGTTGGCAACGTATCAGATTGAAACTTAAGGCCATCAAGCAAGGTAAAAACACGATATTCCTGCAGGCAAATAAACAGTTCAAACTCGCGATTAAAAAGAAAGACAGCGTTTATTTTGAGGACTGGAAACATTACCTGAATCGAACGGTTGAAGTGCGTGGCTGGGTGCATCGGCAGGGTAAACAGTTTTATATGAATGTCAGACACCCTTCAGCGATAATAACCCCATAAAATTTAACGTTTTGGCCAGTATTTTTGCATTTCCAGAAACACAAAAGAAGCCGACCAGGTAATCATGACCAAGCCAGTCAATGATTCCAGTCCGGTTAAAAAGCGTATATACCCTGTGGGTTCGATATCACCAAACCCCAGCGTGGTGTAGGTTGTGAATGAAAAGTAACTACAGTCCAGCAGGCTGGAGTCAATATTTCCCATCAAATTGCCAAAGCCATCTGCATGCAACATCAGATAATAGCCGATAGCAAACAGCCAAATTTCCACAATATGCGCCACCATGACCACCATCACCGCCAGTAAAACCCGGTAACGATGAATAATATGCAGTGCAGGAAGACGTTTCGCTAACTGGTAGAGGGTTTCGTAGTGGATCAAAATGGTGGTGACGAAAATAACTGTATTAATAGCAAAGGTGGTGAGTAACATTTAACGTGCCTGTTTGACTTGATTTCGGCCCGATAACTTAGCGGCATAAACGGCTTGGTCAGCCGCCGCAACCAGCGATTTGGTGTCATGTATATGGCTATGTTGAGCCAGCGTTGCGGTACCGATAGAAAGGGTGGCATGAATCATTTTGCCGGAAGGAATGGTGAAGTCTGTTTTTTCTACTCGATGACGAATTTGTTCGGCAATTAAGCCTGCATCTTCCGCGCTAGTGTCAGCGAGCAAAATAACAAATTCTTCTCCACCATAGCGAGCGAGCACATCGCTATTACGCAAACGATCATTTAACAGTTGTGATACTTGCTTGAGAACAGCGTCTCCCGCTTGGTGACCATAGTGATCATTGATGCGTTTAAAAAAATCCAGATCAATAAACAGGCAGGATAGTGGGCTATTGATACGCTTGGCCCGACTGACTTCTTCACTGATACGTTGATCAAAAAAACGGCGGTTGTTAATGCCGGTTAATGGGTCACGTAAACCGACTAATTTAATATGTTCATGTAAACGTGCGTTTTCCAGACAAGCTGACATCACTGCTGCCAAGTGTTCCAAAAACTGCGTGCCGATATTGCTTTCAAAGCGATTCGGATTACGGCTGCCCAAATTAAGACTACCGATTAATACGTTATGTCTGATTAACGGCAGTAAGGCGATTGAGCCAAGTTCGGCTTGGTCTGGAAATAAGAAAGCATGTTGATGTGGTGAATAACGGATAAGGCGAGTTTTACGTAGCGGGCTGAAATACTGATTTAACAAATGCGCCGATTCAGTAAATATCAGTTTATCGAGCCACGAGGATTTGACTGGCTGCGCTTCGATCAAGCGCTGAAATTCATATTCAGGATCGTGTAACAGCAATGTGACATCAGTCAGCTGAAAACGCTCTTTATGCTCTTCAAGCACAATCCCCAGTAGTTCATGAAGATTGTTACTAGCAAGCAATGCCAGTTCATATTCCTGGAAATTGGTTTGTTTTCGCTCATTGCTTTTAGCGATGCGAAGTAGTTCGTCCAAACGTGCTTGTAAGGTGGCGATATCTTGCATCCAAACGCCTTATGAGCCTAAGTGTGATTTAGTGAATATTAATAATGGCTTATTGCACGTGCAATTGTCCATACTTCTATGATTTTTACACCTGCTCGCTTTAATTCACGCGCTGCTTCATGTGTTGTCGCACCGGATGTCATGACATCGTCAATAATGGCCACGTGTTCAGGCACGATCTCTGACGAATACTGAAAAGCGTGTCGCATATTTTTATGTCGCTGTTTCGCATTGAGTTGGGTCTGGTTGGCAGTTTTTTTGATACGCTTCAGTAACTCTGGTTGGCAGGAAATATTCAATAATGCAGCCAGTTTTTCCGCAAATAATAAAGACTGGTTATACCCACGTTGACGAAGACGACTGGGGTGAAGAGGTATGGGAATCAATACTTCCGGTAGTGAATTCAGTGAATGCTGTTTTATAAATTCTCGTGCACAGAGATCAGCAATCTGAACTTGCCGATGATACTTCAGGGCAGACATCATTCTGGGAACAGCTTGATCGTAACGATACAAGCTGAGACTGATATCTTGTACCGGCGGCTTTTTCAGACATTGTCCGCAAATATGTCCAGATGCCAATGGTATGGCGCAACGAAGACAATGTTGTTTAATAAGCGGTAATTCATTGATGCAACCCTGACAAAGGGCATGTTCTTCTGTCGGCAGTCCACAGAGTAAACACGGAATTGGAAATACTTTCCTGTATAATTGTCGGAATTGTTGTGTCAGTGAGAGCAGATTTGCCATGACATGACCTAATTTAATCCTTTAAATCAGTAAAGAGTCATCATGCCTGAGAATGTAGCAGAAACCCAAGCAACAATCCGCAACGACTGGAGCCAGCAAGAGGTTGAAGCCTTATTTGCTATGCCCTTTAACGACCTGATGTTTAAAGCACAAACCGTTCATCGTGCTAACTTTGATGCCAATGCGGTGCAGATTAGTACCTTATTAAGTATCAAAACCGGTGGTTGTGCCGAAGACTGTGGTTATTGCCCACAAAGTGCACACCATGAATCAGCCGTCAAAGCAGAACCTTTGATGCCGCTTGATGAAGTCATGAAATCAGCCAATGAAGCGAAAGAGGCGGGTGCTAATCGTTTCTGTATGGGCGCAGCCTGGCGTAGCCTGAAAGACCGTGATCTGGAACGCGTTGCAGAAATGGTTGAAGGCGTGAAGAGCTTAGGTCTGGAAACTTGCGTCACACTGGGTATGCTTGAAGAGCATCAAGCCAAGCGTTTAAAAGATGCTGGTCTGGATTACTACAACCACAACCTGGATACCTCACCTGAATTTTACGGTGAAATTATTACTACCCGCACCTATGAAGACCGTCTGAATACCCTAAGCCATGTCCGTGATGCCGGTATTAATGTATGTAGCGGCGGTATTGTGGGCATGGGCGAAGGTCGCAATGACCGTGCTGGTTTATTAATCAGCCTGGCAAATCTGCCAACACAACCACAAAGTGTACCTATCAATTTATTAGTACAAGTTGAAGGTACACCATTAGATGGTGTTGATAACCTGGATCCTATCGAGTTTGTTCGTACTATTGCTGTTGCACGTATCATGATGCCTAAATCATTTGTGCGGTTATCAGCAGGTCGTGAGCATATGACCGATGAGTTACAAGCCATGTGTTTCCTGGCTGGTGCTAACTCGATTTTCTATGGTGAAAAACTGTTAACCACTGACAACCCTGATACCAATCATGATCAGCAATTGTTCAAACGTTTAGGTATCACACCTTGGGTTGGTGAAGAAAAAACAGAAGAACGCAGCTGTTCTTCAGCAGCCTAACGTCTCCAGTTTCGAGTGGCCAAACTCCCTTGGCATAATGAACTGACCGCCGCTTTAGCTGAACGCAAAGCGGCTGGGCGTTATCGACAAAATCGTCTTAGAGTCGGTGAGCAAGGTGTGCATATTCATCTTGGTGATAAAACTATTTTGTCATTTTGCAGCAATGATTATCTTGGTCTTGCTGCCCATCCTGATATTAAACAAGCGTTCAAAGAAGCAGTTGATAAGGAAGGTGTCGGTAGTGGCGCCGCCCATTTGTTGACCGGTCATAGTTATTACCATCAGGCATTAGAAGAAAAACTGGCGGATTTTACGGGTCAACAACGCGTATTACTATTTTCCACTGGTTATATGGCCAATCTTGGCGTGATTGATGGACTGCTTACTCGTGGCGATGCCGTGATTCAGGACAAATGGAATCATGCTTCTCTACTGGACGGTGGCCGTCTGACTGATGCCGACCAGTTACGTTACCCACACGCTGATATGGGGCTATTACATAAACGCTTACATAATGCCGCTACAGCAAAACATCGGCTGATAGTGAGTGATGGTGTATTCAGTATGGATGGAGATATCGCCTCCTTACCTGAAATTATGGCCTTATCTGAACAACATCATGCAGCCGTTCTGATTGATGATGCTCATGGTTTTGGTGTGATTGGTGAAGATGGTCGCGGCACGGTTTCTCACTTCCAAATCACACCTAATAAGGCGCCGATTGTGGTGGGGACCTTAGGTAAAGCCATTGGTACTGGCGGTGCTTTTGTCGCTGCTGATGAGCTGGTCATCGAAACCTTAATTCAGCAAGCACGTAGCTATGTGTATACCACGGCACAGCCGCCGGCGATTGCGGCAGCTACTTTGGTCAGTCTGGATTTGGTGGAATCAGAACAGTGGCGACGAGACAAACTTCAGCAATTAATTCAGCAATTCAGACAAGGCGCTGAACAACTCGGTCTGAAACTGATGTCTTCAGAAACACCAATACAACCCGTCATTATCGGTGAAGATAAAAAGGCGCTGGAAATAGGGGCGAAATTAGAAGAACAAGGCATTCTGGTCGGTGTTATCCGTCCACCGACAGTGCCCAAAAATACCGCCAGATTGAGAATTACCTTCTCTGCTGCCCATACAGAACAGGATGTGAATAGACTGCTTAGTGCACTGGAGCAGGCGTATGCACATTAACAGCATAGGTCAGGGGCCTGATTTAGTTTTGGTACATGGTTGGAGTATGCACAGCGGTGTCTGGCAACCACTGGTTGATTTATTGGCTGAACATTTCAGTTGTCACTTGGTTGATTTACCCGGACATGGTCAAAGTGACTGGCACGAGGGTGATTTTGAATTAAGCACCTTATTAGCCAAGCTAGCAGAGGCTTTACCAGAAAAGGCCATTTGGCTGGGCTGGTCATTAGGTGGCATGGTCGCGTTGGCTATGGCAGAGCGTTACCCAGAGAAAGTCAAAAAACTGATTATGCTGGCAAGTAATCCACGCTTTGTGCAAACAGATGATTGGCCTTGTGCGATGCCGCAAGAAGTTTTTGACACATTTTCAGCCAGCTTAGCTGATGACCAACAGCTGACCTTGCAGCGGTTTATTATGCTGCAAGCAAAAGGCGCGAATCAGCCCCGACAAGTGATTAAACAATTAAGTGAGCAACTGGCTCAACAACATGAACCAGAACCAGAGGCATTACAGGCAGGCTTAAAGTGTCTGGCTGAGTGGGATTTGCGAGATGCGCTTGCCACTGTAAATTGCCCCACTCAAATGATTCTGGCTGAGAATGATCATCTTATTCCCGTTTCATTAGCAGAATACGTACAGAAGTTGCAGCCAAAACTGCGTATTGATGTGATGCCGGGATTAGGCCATGCGCCTTTTATTTCGCAACCTCAACAATGCCAATTAGTGATAGAACAATTTATCCATGAGTGAATATCGTCCCGATAAAAAAAAGGTGGCGCAGTCATTTTCTGCCGCCGCCGAGCATTACGATGATGTGGCTGTGTTACAGAGACAAACAGCCGATGAATTATTAGAGCGCTTGTCATACATCACTGTCGAACCACAAACGATAGTGGATCTTGGGGCGGGGACCGGACGTAATTTATCGTTATTACAAAAGCGCTATCCTCATGCCCAATTAGTCGCTGTCGATATTGCACCACAAATGTTAAAGCAGGCCGAAAAGCGTTATCGGCATGATCAAGGCATTAAGCGCTGGTTACCGAAACAGAAACGTTTACAAGTCTTGGCGGGTGATGCCGAAGCCATTCCACTAGCCGATAACAGTGTCGATCTGATCTATGCCAATCTGGCATTACAGTGGTGCGATCCCAAGCGTTGTTTCAGTGAAATCTTTCGGGTGCTGAAACCACAGGGACTATTGATGTTTACCAGCTTAGGGCCGGATACCTTGACCGAGCTTCGTCAAGCTTGGGCTGAAGTAGATAGCTATCCTCATGTGAATTTATTTTACGATATGCATGACGTTGGTGATGCAATGACAGCCAGCGGCTTAGCGGATTGTGTGTTAGATATGGAGCCTTACACATTAAGTTATAACGATGCGATGAGTGTGATGCGCGATCTGAAAATCCTCGGCGCTCGTAATGTGAATGAAGGTCGCCGTCGTGGCCTGACCGGCAAGCAACTGATGCAAAAAGTGATTTCCTCGTATGAAACATTTCGCCAAGCTGACGGTTTACCTGCCAGCTATGAAGTCATTTTTGGACATGCGTGGAAATTAGCTCAATCAGGCCAATGCCGAACGGATGATGACAGTGTTTATATTCCGATCAGTGAGATCAAACGATTATGACCAGCACACATTTTTTTATAACAGGTACCGATACTGAAGTAGGGAAGACCTTCATCAGTGTGGGCTTGGTATCTCTACTGCAACAACAAGGCTATAAAACAGTTGGTATGAAGCCGATTGCCAGCGGTTGTGAGTGGTTAGATGGGCAGTGGAAAAATGAGGATGCACTCGCATTAATCAAACAAAGCCAGGCAGATTTAGCTTATTCACTAATCAACCCTTATGCCTTTGAACCGGCTATTGCCCCCCATATTGCGGCGGAGCGAGAAGGTGTAACGCTCTCTCTTGCCAAGATTAAACACAGCTATGAATTAATCGCTGAACAGGCAGACGCAGTCATTGTAGAGGGTGCGGGTGGCTGGTATGTACCACTAAACACAGAAAGCACTATGGCCGATCTTGCTGTTGAACTTCAATTGCCGGTGATTTTGGTGGTGGCAATTAAACTAGGTTGTATTAATCATGCCTTATTGACCGTGGCAGCCATTGAACAACAAGGTCTCAAACTGGCTGGCTGGGTGGCGAATCATGTGGCTGAACAATCAGAATCAACGGAAATGATAGAGACCTTAACGAGCCGAATTGATGCTCCCTGCTTGGGAGTGGTACCCCACCTTAACAGCCATCAGTCGGCGGCCAGTTTCCTGCGACTACCTGAATAAAATCATTAAATTACTTTATAAAATCGCCTTCCCTAAATAAGTAATATCAGGCACTATTTTTCATAGCTAGTTAAAAAAATGGCCTCATAATTCAAAATTACGAAATAAAAATTGATGAATAATCAATATGTTATTTTTTTGGAAATAAATTATAAGGCCCCCTGTTTAATATTTATTATGAGGCCAGTGGCCTCATAAAACACACTGTTAGGTTTACAGGAGTAAAGAGAATGGCTAGCGATAAGGCCGAAGAATTAGAACGACGGAGTACGCTATTCCTCCTGGTTCTGAATTTATTATTAACTACACTAGGTGGATATTATTTTATTGGGAAATATCAAGCTGATAGCTTACGCTCAGAGTCGGATTTGGCAGTACTTAATTCTAAACTTGCTGAAGTAGAACTTGATACGAGATCTACACAGAATTCTCTAGCTGTATTATCTGGCAGGCTAAATCTATCTTCTAATACTTTAGAGCTAGCAGATATGATAATACCAAGATTTGATCTTCAATATTTAAAAGACAGTTCATACTCGAATAAAACTGATCACGTTGTTGCGCACAAATTGGTTAATACGGGGAGTTTATCTTCGAGAGTATCGAAATATGAAGTAGTCGTGACAAGCGAACCTTCCAGTGAGTGGCCACCCGAAAAGGATATAATTTTAAGCCAGAGATTTTATGACCTAGATATTAGTGATTACTATGTCGGTCTTTTGCCGAGTGAAGTGGGGAAAAAATATACCGTTAAGTTGAAAGTAGGTCGAGGCTATACAAACAAAGAAAAGAAATTATTCGTTCATCTTCTGGTTTACTACGAAACAAACCCTGAGTTATACAATTTGATAATTAATTCTGAAATGGGTACTGAAGAAAAAAACGCCTGGGAAAAACTTACTAAGGCCCGATTAAGGTCAACTACGACTATAGAGATTCTATAGACTAACAAACAAAGGCAACGGAAGCTTCAGTCCGCTGCTTGGGGCGTTATGCATCATTAGAGGTTCGAGTCAGATGAAAGAGAAAGAACTACTCAAGGAAATTGAATTGCTTCAGACCTCTCATTACGAAGGAGACTATTTAAGAGTCGTTATATTAGCTCCACAAATCATTGTGCAGATTATAGATAGAATTTCGGCATATAACGAAGAATGGATAGAAAGAAAGATATATAACAAGTTCAGCGAGGAGGATAAAGAGGTCTATAGGATTGCGGGGCAGCTTCAACAAAAAGAGTCTGACAGATCATATATTGTCGGTGCGCTTGTCGAGCTTTATAACAGTGGTTATTGGGCAGAGGGGGATGGTAAAAAGTCTTTCGTCAAATACTTTACCAAGCTTGATGATCTTGTCTCGCTCCGTAACTTGTTTGCACATGAGTACTACGAAAAAAAAGCGACAAAACATAGAGCGAAGAATTGTTCCAAATCAGGCATAGAGATTGCCAATCTATTTGCTGGCCTGTTTGAGGTATGCAATGCATAATAATGCAAGCCAAAATCGCGCCTTCGGCGCTGGGACTCACTAACGCTCGCCATTTAGCGGGGCGTTAGCATCCAAGGGAGATTCGTCATAGAAGTCACGATACCAGAACTACCAAAGTTCTCTAGATTCTCACCAGCCTTAGTAAAGGCTCTTGATAAGATCAGATTTGAAATAGACAAAATTGATGACGAAGGTGAGTTGTTTGAGTTCTATTGGTTTGCTCGCGAATATCCTAGATTCTATAGATATCATTTAGATCACGCTGAACACAGACTGAAGGAGATACACCAAAAGTATCACTTCATTAAAAAAAGCGAAGAAAAACGAATTAAGGACTTTGATGAAAATTGTTTTGAGGTAAGTGTATCAAACCCAATCACTCATCAAATATATTGGGATTTTGAAGCATATTTAATGGCATTAAATGCCGCTCTTGATTTGTTAGCTAGAGTTGTGGGTGTGGCATATTCAAATCAAACGCCAGTTTCATTTAATAAGCTTTGTGGCAAAAAAGAATTATCTGGACCAGTCGATATTTTAAGAAAAGCCAAATTAAAATGGGTAGATAGATTCAAAGACTATAGAGATTGTTTTGTACATTATACGCCTGTAGATAACAGGGTATACGCAGATATTATACGAACGAAAGATAATTTATTATTGCGTTGCAAGCTACCTACAAACCCTAACATTAGAACTGTAGAAGGATTCAAGTATTCTAGAAAAATTGAAGTTCTTAAATACGCATCGACTCTTTACAGGCATATCTCTGCTTTAGACAAGGCTGTGGCAAAGGAAATAATGCGGCTTTATAAAGCCAAGCAATTCCCAAAAAGAACTACTAATTTATTTTTTATTGGGCAGCGCACAAGGTAAAAAAATGCTAACAAATTGCTCAAGTCGTTCGCTCTCGCTCACAGGGACGCTCCCCCACGTTAGGGTTCTGCGCCCCTTAGCAAAACGTTAAGCAAATAAACCGAGATGATCGGATATTACAAGAAACACATCTTTGCCTTATCTGAAGCAGTTGCACAGATTCAGTCGTTCCCTGAGCGCGTCGATCAATTGAAGGAGTTTCAGGCGTTTCTTATCCGAAGAATTTTGAACTCAGAAAAAAAGATAGATGAGCTCAAGGGGCGCTTGAAGGGCCTGAAGCGAGAGCTTAGATCTAACAGACCGACAAAAGACAAGGCTAAAGAGCTAAAAAAGAAGATCAAGTTCTATCAGCAGAGGATAAATGAACACAAATGGATGCTGTTCGTTTGGAGGTGCTTCGGAGATGCTGTGGTATTTCTTTACGTGGATAAATTTGCAATAAAGCCTTTCTTGTATGAGTTTGGCTCGAATGAGCCAAAACAAACTGCGGGGAGGCTTGCAGGAAAAGAGGGGTTAACAGCTGAACTATCAGTAACCTTCGATGTTATTGCTCATGGTGTCCCTGCCATACTATGCGATTTAACCAATTGCATACGCCATGGTGACATATGCCTGCTTGGTGAGAGTGATCCGGTTGTGATTGAAGTTAAGTCTAGTGAAAATACTAACTGTCGGATTGATCGCCAGGTTGAGGCCATATCGGGTCTGCAGCAATACTTAGAAACAGATCAATCAAATAAGCTATTTGGAGTGAAAAATACAAGACGAATGGAGCTCAGAGTACCTGAGTTGAACTATCAGGACTCGTTTTCCCAACAGATAGCCAAAGCCAGAGATATTGGGTTTAGTCATCAATCACCGGAAAAGGGGCTGCACGTCTTTGCGTTCAGCGGTGGAGAAATGGATGAGATTGGAGAGATTATGTCTCGATTTGATCAACCAATAGTATTTCTTCTTAATGAAACAAAGAATGCTCAAGCATGGGGAAGCTACTACCCATTCGTTTTAAGTATTGACCAACCTGAGGAGCTATATACATTTTTGAGGGGGGACGTGTACATACTGGTTGTGATTGAGCTTGGAGTTTGTGAAGCGCTTGCGAATGAAAAAGGCTGGCAGCTTAAATATCGAGAGTCGGGTGACTATGCGTTTGAGTTCACGGAGACTAGTGAAGAGAGTGAAGAGGAAGAACAGCCCTTCAGGTTCAATTTATCTCGGCACTTCGTGGGCCGCATCGGACATGAATTATTGTCATTGCAATGGGTAATGGATTTCCAAGAGCATAACAACCAAGAACTGAAGATAATGGTTGCAGAGGCCGGTAATGCCTAACAAGTTATTCCAGTCGCACTTTGGGCAGGGACTTCGGCTTCGCCTCGGTCCGTGAATACAAGCTTTATAATAAATGTTTACCAATGTGGTCAGACTCGATTGTGTGATTAATGTATGGGACAGAGTTATCTAGACTCAAACTATTCTCATTATTCAAGGATTGAACAATGGCCCGCTTACCTAGATATTTGGGGTCAAGTTAGAATTTATCAAGAATAGCCTTACTACACCGTGACTAAATGTTGGAAAGTAAGCTGTTTTTATATTGACCCTAAATACCTAAAAACAAGCTAGTTTTTGTAACTATCGTCTTCAAAGTCATCAAGACTATCGTAGTAGATGATGGCTAAGTACTGAATGGGCATTTGCAGTTTGGTTTCTGGTCGGTGAGGCTGTTCTGCGTGGAATGTCAGAGAGTCACCCGGCTCAAGAATAAAACGCTCATCACCTACGGTGTATTCCAATTTTCCTTCCAGCATGTATATGAATTCAGTACCGGCGTGTTCAAACGGATCAAACACTTCACTTTCTTCATTTAACGTGATTAAAAACGGTTCAAACAGTTTTTTCGGGCCGGTGTCATACGCTAATAGTTGATAGGTATGACCACTCTTGGTGCCGCGGCGAACCACTTCCATTCCCTCGCCATTCTTCACATATTGAGCGCCGCCCATTGGCGTATCGTAGTCATGAAATAACCGCGAAAGCTTTACACCAAGAGCATTGGCAAGGTGTTCCAGTTTTTCCAGGCTGGGTGAGGTCAGTCCATTCTCAATCTTACTCAACATACCGCGACTGACATTGGCTCTCATAGCGACATCCGCAATGGTTAGTCCATTTTCAGTACGAATATGGCGCAGCGTATTTCCCAGATGTTTATCTAACGAGTGATGTGTCGCAGTTTCAGTCGTCACGATTGTTTGCTGTTTGCTCACGGCAAGAATACTCCGTCTTCTTTTAGGCTGTTCTGCCTGATTATACCTGAGGTTTTTTTATTTATCCGGCTTAAATGTTTCCTATTGTGAAAAAAAGTTTACAAGACTATTGACATGTTTTTTTCAGCATGAGTAAATAGAACCATGTTTCATTAGATGAAATTTTGTTTACTTAATAAGGGGTAGATTGAACTACTCCTTTAGTAGTAGAGCATCACACGAGTGGAGGTTAAGAATGCCATTAGGGCTATTAAAATATGGTCTGAGTAGTGAACACCCGGCACCACGCTTTTTTAGGGACTGTACTGAACCTAAGAAATCCTATGATGCCGTGATTATCGGTGGCGGCGGACATGGTTTGGCGGCGGCGTATTACTTAGCCAAAGACTATGGCATTACCAATGTAGCCGTATTAGAAAAAGGCTATATCGGTGGCGGCAATACTGGCCGTAATACCACCATCGTTCGTTCAAATTATCTGACGCCGGAAGGGGTTAACTTCTACGATGCCAGCGTTAAATTGTACGAAGATTTATCAGAAGAATTAGACCTGAACCTGTTTTATTCCACACGTGGTCACTTCACGTTAGCTCACACTGAGTCAGCTATGCGTACTATGCGCTGGCGTGCTGAAGTGAATAAACATGTTGGGGTTGAGAGTTATGTCGTCGGTCCTGAGGAGATATCCAAAGCTTGTCCGCAATTGGATATCTCCTGCAGTGGCCAAGCACCTATCCTAGGTGCCTTATATCATGCACCAGGTTCAGTCGCTCGTCATGATGCCGTGGCATGGGGTTATGCCAAAGAGGCTGACCGCATGGGTGTTGAAATATTCCAGATGACTGAAGTCACCGGCATTGATACTAAAGGCGGCAAAGTCGTTGGTGTGAATACATCTAAAGGTTACATCAGTACCAATCGGGTGTTATCTGCAGTGGCAGGCTTTACGCCACGTATCACTGAGATGGTGGATCTGGATACACCGATTGTAATTCACCCTTTACAAGCCTGTGTATCAGAACCGATGAAACCTTGGCTCGATACGATTTTGGTATCAGGCAGCCTGCATGTGTATGTCAGCCAGTCGTCCCGCGGTGAACTGGTTATGGGGTCCTCATTAGATCCTTATGAATTCCATTCAACACGTTCATCACTGGATTTCGTGGAAGGACTCACCACACATATCACCGATATGTTCCCATTTTTATCGAATGTCAAAGTGGTCCGTCAATGGGCGGGTATGGCTGACATTACGCCTGACTTTGCACCGATTATGGGTAAAACGCCGGTTGAAGGGTTTTATCTGGACGCTGGGTGGGGCACATGGGGGTTCAAAGCCACACCTATCAGTGGCAAAACCATGGCTGAGACGATTGCAAAAGATATGGCACCTGACCTTATCAAATCATTCCGATTATCACGTTTTGAAGACTATGAGCTGACCGGTGAAAAAGGCGCAGCATCAGTTGGTCACTAAGTTAAGAGTAAGGCTATGAAACTACTTGAATGTCCCGTTAATGGTATCAGGCCGATGAGTGAATTCACCTACGGCGGAGAATATCGAAATATGCCCAATCCTGACACGTGTTCAGATTCTGAATGGGCAGCTTATGTGCACTATCGCAATGGCGCGCCAGGTGTGAAAAAAGAATGGTGGTACCACGCACCGAGCGGTACTTGGTTTATCGCTGAACGTAACACGATGACTGATAAGGTCAGCCGTACTTATCTTCTGGGTCAGGAGGAAGCTAAATGACCAGCCGTATTGCAAAGAAACGAGGCGAGTGGATCAACCGAGATAAGCCACTGACGTTTGAATATGAAGGTCAAACGGTACAAGGTTATGAAGGCGATACCATTACCAGTGCACTGTGGGCGGCTGGTATTAATGTGCTGGGTCGTAGCTTTAAATACCATCGTGCACGTGGTGTATTGAGTTTTGCCAATCATGATGTCAACGCCATGATGACTGATGGTGTCGATACGAATATCCGTGCTGACGTATGGCCTGTTGCAGATGGTATGGATATTAAAGCCGTCAATACTATTGGTGGTGTATTAAAAGATAAAAACAAATATATCGATTATTTATCACCTTTCTTGCCAGTCGGTTTTTATTACAAAACGTTTTATAAACCAAAAAGCCTGTTTCCTTTCTGGGAAGACAAAATCCGTAAGGCAGCGGGTTTAGGGGAAGTTAATTTTAACTACCCACGCATTGTTAAACCGAAAAAGTTTGCACATTGTGATGTGTTAATCATTGGTGCTGGTTTATCTGGATTATCAGCAGCGGTTAAAGCGGCTGAGCAAGGTCTGGATGTTATTGTTGTTGACGAAAACAAGCAGGCGGGTGGCAGTCTCACATATGACTATGCGGGTGACCAGACAACAACCGATACGTTGATAAGCCTGCTAGGCAAAGTGGAATCAAACCCAAATATCCGTTTAATCACTGATGCTTATGCTGGTGGTTTTTATGGCGATAAATTGGTGCCATTAGTTGGTAAAGACGGCATCACCAAAGTCTGGGCGAAAACAGTGATTGTGGCTTCTGGTGCCTTCGAGCAACCCCCCGTATTTCGTTACAACGATTTACCGGGCGTAATGATGGGATCAGCTGCACAACGTTTGATTCACCGTTATGCCGTTAAACCTTTTAATAAAGGTGTGGTTGTTACAGCTAATGATCACGGATATCGAACAGCACTGGACTTAGCGTCTGTTGGTGTCGAAGTCGTGGCTGTTATTGATATGCGTAGAAATGGCGCGCCACGTGAGCTTGCACAGAAAGTTAGAGACAAAGGTATTGCTGTTCATATCTCCAGCTGTATTTATGAAGTGATACCGACGTCTGACAAGTTGGGTGTCAAAGCCGTGTCTGTCTGCCCTTATGATGACATTAGTGCCGGCGCGGACAGTGGTCACACTGTGCGTTTGGCATGTGATGGTGTCGCGATGAGTGCTGGCTGGGCGCCAGCAGCTGCCTTGCTGTATCAGGCGGGTACCAAAATGCGTTATGACTACAGCGTCGAGCAGTTTGTACCTGATGAATTACCTGAAGGCGTCTTTGCTGCAGGTAAGGTTAACGGCGTATTTGATTTTAAAGCACGCCAACTGGATGGTCAGCGTGCTGCAGCAGAAGCAGCCGCTTTTCTGGGTAAAACGGTCGATGTGGTGACTGTGCCAAAAGTGGAGATGGCATCACCAAGCCATCCTTATCCGATTGTTGAACATCCGAAAGGCAAAAACTTTGTCGACTTTGACGAAGATATTCAGGTCAAAGATTTCATCAATGCTGCCAAAGAAGGTTTTGACAATATTGAGTTGATGAAACGCTTTACCACGGTGGGTATGGGCCCAAGCCAGGGTAAACATTCCAATATGAATGCCATTCGTATTCTGGCGAGAATACGTGAGTTACCGGTTGAGAAAATTGGTACCACGACGGCACGACCATTTTTCCACCCGACACCAATTGGTCATCTGGGCGGCCGTGGTTTTCATCCTCATCGTTATACCGCCATGCATGAATGGCATGTCGACAATGGTGGCGTGATGATGGAAGCCGGTGTGTGGATGCGTCCTGCTTATTATCAATATGCTGGTCGCTCGATGAGTGCGATGGAAGCCGTACAACAAGAAGCCTTAGCGGTTAGACAACAGGCAGGCATGATCGATGGCAGTACCTTAGGCAAGATTGAAGTCTATGGGGCCGATGCAACTGAATTTCTGGAACGCTTTTATACAGGCAAGTTCAGCAAGCAAAAAATTGGCGAAAGCCGTATTGCTCTGCTGCTGGATGAAGCGGGTGTGATGCTGGATGACGGCCTAGCCGTTCGTGTTGAAGCTGAAAAGTTCTATGTGTCTACCAACTCATCTAATGCGGCAACGGTTTACCGTGAGATGCAACGCAATGTCCAGTTGTGGGGCTTGCAAGTCACATTGGTCAATCTGACCGGTGCTATCGCTGCCATGACACTGGCAGGACCGAAGTCGCGTGAGATTTTAATGTCACTGACCCAAGCAGATCTGAGTGATTCAGCTTTACCAGATGGCAATATGACTCAAACTCAGATTGCCGGTGTGGATGCCAAAGTGATGCGTGTCAGCTTTGTTTCTGACCTTGCCTTTGAAATTCACGTGCCATACAAAGCGGGACTTCATGTATGGAAGCAAATCATGGCGGCTGGACAAAGCCATGGTATTCGACCATTTGGTACTGATGCTCAACGCTTACTGCGTCTGGAAATGGGGCACCACTTGATCAGTCACGATACCGATGGCCTGACGAATCCATTTGAAGCGCATTCTGATGCCTTAGTGAAAATGGATAAGCCGTTCTTTATCGGTCAACGCAGTCTCAAGATCATCGCGAAGAAAACACTGAACAAAAAGCTAGTGAACTTTGTGCTGGAAAAAGACTTTACGGGTGAGATGCCGAATGAATGCAACCTGGTGATTGAAGACAGCAATATCAAAGGTCGCGTTACCAGTATTGCTTATAGCAAATACCTCAACAGAGTCATTGGTTTTGCGTTTGTTGCACCAGAACAGGGCAGTCCGGGCTCAACGTTTTCTATTCGTACCGATAGCGGTGCAATGGTTAAAGCGACAGTCGTTAAAGCGCCTTTTTTTCACCTACTTGATAACAACGGAGAGTAAGCATGCAAAACGACATTTTTAAAAGCCCGGTCGCTTTTGCTCAAGCCCCTTTGAAACCCATCAATGGTTTTGTGAATGGCATGGAGACTGCAATAGCTATAGCGGACAAGGCTATTGAAGCATCACGCCACGAGTTATTAAGTATTTGTGATGTGAGTGCATTAAATCGCTTTGGTGTGAAAGGACCAAACGCAGCAGAGTGGTTAGCTGCTGCCAGCCTGACACTACCTGAAGCAAAAAATAGTTGGACACTACAAGGTAAACGCGAGTTGGTTTTAAGACTAGGTGGCAGTGAATACCTGATCGAAGAGCCACTGAATTCACAACTGGTCGCTCAGTTAAATGCTTTGCCTGTCAATAAAGCCGGTGTCCATAAGGTAATTCGCAATGATGCGTCGTTTATTGTCAGTGGCAAGCTGACAACAAAGTTATTTTCTGAAGTCTGTGCTATCGACCTGTCAGGAGATGCACTTGAAGAGAATCGTCTTGTCATGACTGTCATCGCCGGTGTATCGGTAACGTTGCTGAGACAGATGCTGAATGGCCAATCTGTTTATCGCATTTGGTGTGATGGTACGTTTGGACCCTACCTGTGGAAAACATTATTGGGCATCACCGAAGAATATGGTGGCGGTGCTATAGGGTTCAGTTTTTATTACGAGATCAATTAATACGACCAAGTGTTGATCATTCAAACAGAGGAAATGTTATGAAGTATGAATTCGACCCTAAGGCTTCGCCAGCTGACCAATTAGCCTACGCGCAGAAGTTTTTGGCTGAAAACAATGTGAAATATGTGTTGGCCCAGTTTGTTGATATCCATGGTGTGGCTAAGGTCAAATCTGTGCCAGCAGATCACCTGGAAGACATCATTAAAACCGGTGCTGGTTTTGCTGGTGGCGCTATTTGGGGAATGGGCATTAAACCTAATGGTCCAGATTACATGGCAATGGGCGACTTAAGCACATTGAGTTTATTGCCATGGCAACCTGGCTATGCCCGTTTAATTTGTGATGGTCATGTTAATGGTGAGCCATACAGCCATGACAGTCGCGTTGTACTGAAAAAACAAATCTCTCGTCTGACTGAAAAAGGCTGGATTTTATACACCGGTTTAGAACCTGAATTTTCATTATTGAAAAAAGACGAGTTCGGTCATCTACATCCGTTTGACCCAACTGATACGCTAGAAAAACCATGCTATGACTATAAAGGCATCACACGTCAAAGCGGTTTCCTCGAAAAGCTCACCGAGTCTTTAATTGATGTCGGTTTAGATATTTACCAAATCGATCATGAAGATGCGAATGGTCAGTTTGAAATTAACTACACCTATGCTGATGCACTGAAGAGTGCCGATGACTATGTGATGTTTAAAATGGCGGCCAGCGAAATTGCTAACGAAATGGGCATGGTATGTTCATTTATGTCTAAGCCATTCAGTAACCGCCCTGGTAACGGCATGCATATGCATATGTCGATTGGCGATGGTGAGAAAAGTTTATTCCATGATGACAGTGATGAAACCGGTCATGGTTTATCGAAACTGGCTTATCACTTCATGGCAGGCATTCTGGCGCATGCCCCTGCATTATCAGCGATTGCAGCGCCTACCGTTAACTCATACAAACGTTTAGTGGTCGGTCGTTCTTTGTCCGGCGCGACTTGGGCGCCAGCCTATATTTCATACGGTAATAACAACCGTTCGACCATGGTGCGTATCCCTTATGGTCGTATCGAACTACGCCTGCCAGATGGTACTTGTAACCCATACCTGACGGCAGCAGCAGCGATTGCCGCTGGTTTAGATGGTGTGGAACGTCAACTGGAAGCCGGTCCAGGTTATGACATCAATTTATATGACTTAAGCCCAGAAGAGCTGGAAGAAAAAGGCATTGGCATCTTGCCACAAAATCTTCATGAAGCTTTGACTGCGTTAGAGAAAGATGACGTGATTAAAGGGGCCTTGGGTGAGGAGTTTGTTAAAGAGTTCTTAGAACTCAAACACATGGAATGGGTGGAATACATGCGTCATGTATCTGATTGGGAAATCAATCGTTACGTTGAATTTTATTAAAAGTCCCTAGGGAATGTTGTTAGGAGAATAGTTATGTGTGGAATCGTTGGCCTGTATTTGAAAAACGATAAATACGAAGACCGTCTGGGTGAACTGTTTGCACCAATGTTAATTGCAATGACAGAACGTGGCCCCGATAGTGCTGGGTTTGCTGTTTATGGTGATGAAGTGGATCAAGGGGTGAAGTTAACGCTTCGCAACGAAGATGAGAACTATGATTGGTCAGCACTGGCAAAAGAAATTGAAGCCAAACTGAATACAAAAGTCGACTGGTTCCAAAACAGCAAAGTAGCCGTATTTAAAGTCGATATCGATGCTGAAACAGTTGAGAACTATCTGATGGAAAATCATCAGGACGTACTCATCATGAGTTCAGGTAAGTCTATTGAAATCCTGAAAGAAGTCGGTTTACCAGAGCGTATCGTCAATCTTTTCCATCTGGAAAACATGAAAGGTAGCCACATCATCGGTCACACACGCATGGCGACTGAGTCTGCTGTGACCATGGCGGGTAGCCATCCTTTCTCAACCGGCATGGACTTGTGTCTGGTACATAACGGTTCACTGTCTAACCACAACCGTTTACGTCAGGAACTGAAACGTGAAGGCATTCACTTTGAAACTGAAAACGATTCAGAAGTCGCAGCAGGTTATCTGACCTATCGCTTACAACAAGGCGATAGTCTGAATGAAGCGTTGACGCATGCCTTAGACGATCTGGATGGTTTCTTTACCTTCACTATCGGCACTAAAGATGGCTTTGCTGTGGTGCGTGACCCTATCGCCTGTAAACCTGCAGTGATTGCAGAAACAGATGATTACGTGGCTATGGCCTCTGAATATCAGGCGCTAACAACATTACCTGGCATCGAAAACGCCAAAGTATGGGAACCAGAGCCTTCAAAAGTCTATGTTTGGGAACGTACTACGCACTAAGCAATGGTGTATGAGGAGAATATAAATGAGTACTAAATCTGTAGCAGAATCAGTGACCACATCCGGCAAGCAAACGGTGGATCTGGCACAACAAACAGTTCGTGACTTGAATCAGGCACTGCATGATCAAAACAAAGAACTGACCATTGCTGAATGGGAAGTATTAAACCCGAAAGGGGAGCATAACCTCGCTGTCGGACTTGATCAGAAGCTTAAAGTCGATATCTATGGCCCGGTTGGTTACTACTGTGCGGGTATGAACAAAGAAGCCGACATCACCGTTCATGGCCATGCTGGTCAAGGCATTGCTGAAAACATGATGTCAGGCAGCGTGCGTGTCAAAGGTAACGCTTCATCAGCAGCCGGTGCGACAGCGCATGGTGGTTTTTTGGTGATTGAAGGTGATGCCGGTTCACGTTGCGGTATCTCGATGAAAGGTATTGATATTGTGGTGAAAGGCAATGTCGGTCATATGAGCTGCTTTATGGGCCAAGCTGGTTCACTAGTGGTGTGTGGTGATGCCGGTGATGCGCTGGGTGACTCGCTCTACGAAGTGCATATCTATGTTAAAGGCTCAGTGAAATCACTAGGCGCTGACTGCATCGAAAAAGAAATGCGTCAGGAACACTTGGATGAACTGTCGGCTTTATTAGAAAAAGCCGGTGTGGATGAAGATCCAAAAGCCTTCAAACGTTATGGTTCAGCTCGTCAGTTGTACAACTTCAAAGTTGATAACGCGAGTGCTTATTAATTGCTGATATTGCGAGGAAATAGAAATGACTGAAAAGAAAAAATACATGACCGTACCGCGCGAGTCAGCGACGTTTGATAAATTGACAATGGCTGAAATCCGTCGCGCTGCTGATACGGGTATTTATGATATCCGCGGTGCCGGTGCCAAACGTAAACTGCCACATTTTGACGATCTACTGTTTTTGGGCGCGAGTATGTCTCGTTACCCATTAGAAGGGTATCGTGAAAAATGTAATACCTCCGTGACCTTGGGTACGCGTTTTGCGAAAAAACCTATCACTATTGAGACCCCTGTCACGATTGCCGGTATGAGCTTCGGTGCATTATCAGCTTATGCGAAAGAAGCCTTAGGTCGAGGTGCATCAGCAGTAGGCACCTCTACCACGACAGGTGATGGTGGTATGACGCCAGAAGAACGTGGTCAATCAAGCAAACTGGTTTACCAATACTTGCCATCACGCTATGGCATGAACCCAGACGACTTACGAAAAGCAGATGCGATCGAAGTGGTATTGGGACAAGGCGCAAAACCAGGCGGCGGCGGTATGTTACTCGGCCAAAAAATTACTGAACGTGTTGCCAAAATGCGTACCTTACCGATGGGTGTTGACCAACGTTCAGCCTGTCGTCACCCAGACTGGACAGGGCCTGACGATCTGGAAATCAAGATCAAAGAACTGCGTGAAATTACAGACTGGCAAGTGCCTATCTACATCAAAGTCGGTGCAACGCGTACTTACTATGATGTGAAGCTGGCGGTGAAAGCCGGTGCTGATGTTATCGTGGTTGACGGTATGCAAGGTGGTACAGCGGCAACGCAAGACGTGTTTATCGAACACGTAGGTATCCCCACCATGGCAGCGATTCCTCAAGCGGTTCAAGCGCTACAGGAAATGGGCATGCACCGTAAGGTTCAGCTGATTGTCTCGGGTGGTATCCGTAATGGTGCCGACGTCGCGAAGTGTATGGCGTTGGGTGCTGATGCGGTAGCTATCGGTACCGCTGCACTAGTGGCGCTGGGTGATAACGATCCTAAATGGGAAGAAGAGTACCAAAAACTGGGTTCTACAGCCGGTGCCTACGATGACTGGCATGAAGGTCGTGACCCAGCCGGTATTTCTACTCAGGATCCAGAGCTCATGAAACGCTTTGATCCTGTTGAAGGTGGTCGTCGTCTGGCGAACTACCTGCGTGTTCTGACGCTGGAAGCACAAACATTAGCGCGTGCTTGCGGTAAAAACGATCTACGTCATCTGGAACCAGAAGACTTAGTGGCATTAACTGTGGAATCTGCAGCGATGGCTCGTGTGCCATTAGCCGGCACAAGCTGGATTCCAGGCACACCTACATTCTAAAAAAATGTTGTTGCGCCAGTGATAGTTAAAAACCGGTGTTACAAAGATAACGTGGCTTATTGCGATCCTTACCCCGTCAATATAAGTCACCTTGTCTGCGTGACATCGGTTTTTTTCTTTTTTTTGTTAAATCAGGAGGACAGTGTGTAAATCATTTTTTAATTATTAGAAGAGAGAAATATAACCATGAATAATAAAATAAAAAATCGTATTCAAAATATGTATCTACGAGACTGCATCATGGCATGGGCAGATGTGTTACTCATCTGGCTGGCTGTTGGTTTCGTCCTCATTAGTATCTTAAGCATTCTGGAAGATCCGGTTATCCGCTGGGTCATGATTATTTCCAGTGCCTTGCTCGTCCTTTTCAATACCGCTTCTGTTGGTGCAATGACTAAGCACTACGCAGAAGATAAAGACTATATCTACGGATTGGACATCAAACATCTCGATGAAAATAGAGCAGCGAAGCGCTAATTGCCGAGTGATTTTAATGAGGAAATCTTATGTCTACTTATATACCAAAGGTCCAGTCTAAAAAGGGACAGTTGTTTGATAGTCTTTTTATTCTGATACTTGTTTATGTCAGTTTGTATATTCCCTTGTTTCTTGAATCTGATACTAAATCAGCAAGCGACACCACCTCATCTCAGGCTATCTCCTGGGAATCCCTAAACGTCTCACCTGTTGAGCAGGAACAATGGCAGAAGCTGGGGTTTGATGAAACAGCCGCGGCTGAAATCATCAACGATAAGTTTGATTACACCATTGATCCCTTGATGCTTGGCATTACCGCTTTAGTCATTATTGGCTATTTCATCTTTATGTTGCGTGTCTCCGAGGCTCAATACCGTGAAGTGATTGCTGAAAAATTTGGTGATCAGGCTTCACGAACGACGCAGGAGGATCAGCTATGAGCTATTGGGAAATCTTAAGTTACGCCGCCTGGATTATCTCAGCCGTGTTATTGCTGTGGATTCTGGTGGATGCACTCAGTGTGTCTCGTCAGTTTGATGAATCGCTACTCATGAGTTCGCGTGAAGGCGCTGATGAACTGATGGCAGAGCTCGAGCGAGAGGAGGAGCAGTCATGAGTCAGCAATCTTCTTCTCAATCCGGGGAACAACGCATTTCAATGCTGAAGGTGTTGAACCCTTTCCATATCTGGGCGCTGGGTGTGGGGATTGTTCTGGTCGGTGAATTTATGGGCTGGAACTTCTCTGTTGCCAAAGGTGGTGCTTATGGTGCCTTGATTGCCTGTTGGGTCATTGGCTTACTCTATAGCTGTGTGGCGATGATCGATTCGGAAGTCACGTCGACTGTGGCGGCGGCCGGTGGTCAGTACACGCAGGCAAAACACATTATTGGTCCGTTAATGGCCTTTAATGTGGGCTTGTATCTGGTGATGGCATATACCATGCTGGAAGCGGCGGATGCATTGATAGTCGGTGACTTGATGGCGGCTGTGGCATCAGCAACGGGCTTCCATGATCTGAGTCCGCAACCCTTTGTGGTGCTGACCATTTCGTTTCTGGCCTGGCTGAATTATCGCGGTGTGTTTATGACGCTGACGGTAAATTTTGTCATTACTCTGTTTGCCTTTCTGGCGATTTTGGCCTTATTCATTGGGGCTGATCCGCTCAACCCAGGGCATATTCTGAAACACAGTGATCTGTTAACAGAATTACCGTATGGCTGGATTGGGGTTGTCGCCGCATTGCAGTTTGGCATGTGGTATTACCTCGGCATTGAGGGCACCTGTCAGGCTGCGGAAGAGGTGAGGAGTGCGGGTCGGGCGATTCCACTGGGCACGATTGGTGGCATTTTAACCTTATTAGTGGCAGCGACACTGACCTGGTATATCTCGACGGGTCTGATGCCATGGCAATATTTAGGTCAGGCGACCACGCCGTTATATGACGCTGCTTCGATTATTGGTAACCCGGTATTACAGGTTGTGTTGTTTATCGGCACCATGTTTGCGGCCATTGCTTCGGCTAATGGCTGTATTAATGATGCGGCGCGTGCCTGGTTTTCCATGGGACGGGATCGCTATATGCCGACCTGGTTTGGAGCGATTCATCCGCGTTACCGCACGCCGTTCAGATCGATTATTTTCCTGATTCCAATTGCTGTGTCATTTGCTTTCACAGGTTTACTGGATCAGGTCATTACCTTTTCGATTCTGTCCGGTCTATTAGGTTATACCTTCATGTCCATCAATATGGTCAAGTTCAGAAAAATGTGGCCATTGGATGTGATCAAACGGGGCTATATCCATCCGTTCCATCCTATTCCTGCATATACCTTGCTGGGTTTATGTTCGCTGGTCTATTTCGCGACCTTCCTGGGTTACGGTGCGTCGTTACTGTCGATTATGGCGTTTTACATCGTGGCCTCGATCTGGTTTGTGAAACGACGTTATCAGTTTGTGAAGCGGGGTGATCAGTTCACCATGCCCTGGCCACGGCCCAAAGGTTATTAGGAGGAAGCAGCATGAAACATATTTTATGTGCAACGGATGGATCGCATAGTGCGATGAAGGCCGTGGATTTTGCTGTAGAACTGGCAAAGTCAGTCGGTGCCAAGCTGACATTTATCCATGTCCTCAGACCAACCAGTGAAGATATTTCACATAGTTACTTTTGGGATTCGAGCATTCTAGATGCTGCTGATGCGCAAATCCAACAGGAACTACGTGAGGCCATGGTCAGGGCGACTTCTCAGGGACTCGAGGAAGTATTTTGCACCACGGCAGCGGGTCATGATATTGCTAAAGCCATAGTTGATTATGCTGAGAAACATGAGCATGACCATGTGGTAACAGGATCCGTTGGCCGCAGTGGTATTGCAAAAGTGTTATTAGGATCGATAGCGCAGCATATCGTGCAGCGATCTCACTGTCCGGTAACCATCGTCAGATAAGCCTTAGTCCCGCAGTACTGTCATGGCTGCGGGATGCTTTTTCTGAGTCGAAAGAGGAATATTAAATGAATACAGATGCCATCTATGCATTGATGCTGGTGCTGTTTAGTAGTAGCTGTCTGTTTATTATGTATCGCCGTCATCATCAGCAGGTATTGGCTTCACGAAGTCAGGTGTTTGATGATTGCCATCACTTAGTTGACTTGACGTCATCAAAAACGGATGAACAGGGCTACTCATCCATATATGCCGACTGGAATGATACAAGAGTCAAACTTTCTGTAGAGGTCGATAACCTGACGGCCAGAAAGTTACCGGTGATGTGGATGCATATCACCTTGTTTAGAAAGCATAAAGATAGCAGTGGGGCGAACCTCGATATTTTAGCCAGACCACAAAATACGGAGAGTTTCAGTCCATCATGGCTGTGGCTTAAACCCGTTATGCCTTTAGGCGGCTGGCCGCAACATGCCCGCTATATGACAAAGACGCAGCCACCGTCATTAACGAGCATCGATCAAGAGGTGAGAGCTCTGTTTGCTGATGACCGCTGCAAGGAGCTGTTGATTACCCCTGGTGCGATTCGACTCACGTATTTAGCCAAGCAATCAGACCGCGGACACTATCTATTACTGCGAGCGATTAATTTTGATGACAAACCCATTGAGTCAAACTTGATAAAGGGCTTGTTACAGAAGTTAGATGCTATGGCTGGTCATATGAATGAGGTACAAAATGAAGCAGCCTAGCGCCTTATTGCAGGGACCTGTGCATCCCTACTTTGTTTTGTTGATTGCCATTGTGTTGCCAGGAGTGGGGCAGGTAGTGAATCACAATCCCATGCGTGGTTTAACCATGTTGTTTTTTATGCTGGTGTTAGGTGTTGTCACCTACCAAATGGCTGCTCCCGGTATTTCGGTGATAGGCCAGTTTGCTGGTGGGATTTTTATTTACGCATTATCGATTATGGATGCCTACTTGTGGGCCAGAATTCGTTGGGAAAATCACCGTGCTGTGTATAGGTGATTGATGAATATAAGGTTTATTTTAAGTGGAAAGTCTTAATGTACCTCTTTAGAAGTACGCTATGAAGAGAATATCTCATCTTTGTCATTCTGCTGTAAGTTCCAAATAGGTCTTGTTACACAGACTGAATAACAATTTGTTACGAAAAATGAAATGAACTGCTGAGCAGGCAGACGATCGAGACGGAGAGAGATATGAATACGACTGAAACATCACGAGCAGAGCATCACAGTGCTCACTCAGATACATTAGAACGCTCAATTGACTGGAAGCAAGGACTAGCGATTGCCTCTGGTGTCCCTTTGTTAATATTACCTTCATTAGGTTATTTCCCAATGTGGGTCGCGGCAGCGGCGATTCTTGTTTGGGGCCTATCTGTATTGCAAGGGTTTGTACAAAACCTGGCTTATGCTGAACTAGCGACTACCTTCCCAAAGGCATCTGGTTTACCTGGGTTTGCTCAAACAGTATTTAAAAGTAAGAACTATCAAGGAAAGTTGGATAAAGGTAAGTTGATTGGTGGTTTCAGTGCCTGGAGCTATTGGTTTGCCTGGAACCCTGTTTTAGCTATTTTTGCGATACTGGTGGGCAGTTATTTACAAGGATTGTTTCCAGGGTTAGCCGAAGTGTTTACTGAATATCAGCTGTCTCTCATTTGTGGCGTTGTTATTTTCTCGGCACTCATCATAGTGAATTATTTTGGTTTAAAAGACAGCGCTATTCTGGGGTACTTGTTGGCACTTATTTCCATTATTCCACTGATTGTCATGACCATCATTCCTTTTACCAGTGGTGCGGTCGAGCTCAGCAATATTACTAATAATTGGTTACCTTCTGACTGGCAGTGGGATATGCACCACATTCTGATTTTGTTTGGTTTGTTTGCCATTGCTCAGTGGAGTGCCTGTGCTTGGGAGACGGCATCAATATATGGTCCAGAATATAAACACCCCAGTAAGGATGTGCCAAAGGCGCTATTTGTGTGTGGCTTGATTTGTCTACTGTCATTTGTGCTGGTACAAGCCGCTGTGATTGGTGTGCTCGGAGTAGAGGGTGTGTTAGATGAACCTATTTCGCCGATGTTACCCGTGGCAGAAGCGGCATTTGGGGCAACAGGCTCCGTGGTAGCGATTATTATGTTGATCGCAGCGATGATTCTCATTATTCAGACAGCGTATTTAGGTGCTGCCCGAGCTATGCACTCCATGGCGACAGAACAAAATTTACCTGAGGTATTTGGCAAACTGAATAAACATGGTACGCCTGTCTTTGCTATGGTCACTATTGGCCTATTCAACTTAATTCTCATTTCAATGGGAACGCCAGCAGCGATACTGGCCGCTTCAGCGATAGGTTATACCATGGCAAATGGCATCAGCCTGTTTGCTTATGTAAAAGCCAAAAGGAATCCGAATTTTGCTGAGCTTGATCGTCCATTTAAAGCCCCAACAGGCTGGAAGCATGTCGCTTTGGTGTTTGGTTTGTTTAATATTCCACTCTGTTTAATTGGTGTGGTTTACCTGAATAGCCTGGAAGTGGGCTGGACATCAACCTGGGTCGGTTTTGTTGTGCTTTTATGCTACCTGCCAATCTGGTTGTATGCGCAATATGAGAAGCGTGCTGAAGTGATGGATTATCAAGCAGCCGCGGGAGATTAATTCGTTTTAGTTATCGATACCTTAATCTAAGTTGGGGGAGGCTGGATATTCAGTTTTCCCCTTCTTTATTTTGGCTTGTTTGATGTTAGCTTAGCTTCTAGCAAGCCAAAATAAGGAATAAAGAGAAGATGTCATTAACCCAAAGGGAGTAATCCTTCTTTGGAATGGGGTTACGCCTTAAATTAGGTAACAATGAAGTTGAAGTTGGTTTTTGTAAGCCATTTCTTCATGGTTATCCTCGGACTCTTTGCGATTTGAGAATATTGTGTGAATGGCCAGATGAATCGGTCATTCACACCATTTTTTTACTTGATTCAACTGTGTGAATCAAAAACACAAGGATACATAATGAACCTGCCGTTAACACATCGACTCGAAGATGTTCAAAATACGCCAGATAAGCGCCAGTTAACCATTGATAGAGTGGGCATAAAATCACTTCGTTATCCGATTTTCTTCCAGTCTCACACAGACACCCCAATTCGTGTTGTCGCGGATTTTAATATGTATGTTCATTTGGCTGCCGATGTAAAAGGCACCCATATGTCTCGTTTTGTCGAGTTGCTGGAAAAACCTGATCTTGTGTTCAGCCTTCGTAATATGTCGGCATTTATGACGGAAATGCTCGAATTATTGGGCGCACAGCACGGTCATGTCAGCTTACGTTTCCCCTATTTCATCACTAAGGCTGCACCGGTTTCTGGGGTGAAAAGTGTTATGGATTATGACATCACGCTGACGGCAGATTACACCGATACATTGGATCTGACGGTCAAAGCTGAGATTCCAGTGACCAGCCTTTGCCCATGTTCCAAGAAAATTTCAGATTATGGGGCCCATAATCAACGCTCTCTGGTTACCGTTGAAGCACGCATTAACGAAGATATGACGCTAGACACCTTAATTCAGCTAATTGAAGAGCAAGCGTCTAGTCAGCTTTATGGCCTGTTGAAACGGCCTGATGAAAAGTATGTCACCGAGTTTGCTTATGATAATCCCAAGTTTGTCGAGGATTTAGTCAGAGATATTGCTGTCGCATTAGCGCAGCAGGAGACTGTGTCAGGTTTTCGCGTGGAATGTGAGAATTTTGAATCCATCCACAACCACTCTGCCTACGCCGTTATTGATCAGTTATAAGGAGCTCTATCCTCATGCCACAATCTAAGTTGACGTCTTATTCTCAACCTGCACAAATCGCCAGTGCAGAAGCGATTATTGAGGATATTCGACAGGGCAAAATGGTTGTCTTAATGGATGATGAAAACCGTGAGAATGAAGGTGACTTGGTTATGGCAGCCAGTCATGTCACTGCCGAAGCGGTGAACTTTATGGCTATGCATGCACGTGGCCTGATTTGCCTGACACTCACTGAGCAACGCTGTGAACAATTAAACTTACCCTTGATGGTGAAGCAAAACAAAGCAGGTTTTGAAACCAATTTTACATTGTCGATTGAAGCAGCTGAAGGCGTCACCACTGGCATTTCCACACAAGATCGTGCTGTGACTATCCAAGCAGCCGTAGCAGCGAATGCCACACCTGAAGATATTGTCAGCCCTGGACATATTTTTCCGGTAATGGCTCGGGCGGGTGGGGTGTTGACTCGTGCAGGACACACAGAAGCCGGCTGTGATTTAGCGGCATTAGCAGGACAAGAGCCTGCGGCTGTAATCTGTGAAATCATGAATGAAGATGGCACGATGGCTCGACTGCCCGATCTACTCGAATTTGCCAAACAGCATGATTTAAAAGTCGGCACCATCGCTGACCTTATCGCCTATCGTCACCAGCATGAACAAAATGTGGTTCGCTTAAATGAACGGGAGATGCAAACCATGCTGGGAACATTCCGCCGTCATGATTATGTAGATAAAACGACTGGTATGAAACATCTGGCTCTGGTTTACGGCACCCCTGTCGCTGGTGAAGAAACTCTGGTCAGAGTGCATGCACCATTTAATAGTTTGGATTTGTTGGATTATGAGCGACACGGGCATACCTGGAGTGTGGCTGAAGCCATGCAGCATATTCAACAACAGGGCGCGGGCGTATTGGTCCTGCTGCACGGCGATGAAGATGAATGGCACAGATTGGTTCAATCTGATCGTAATTATGCTGAAGAGTTTGTGCTCAAACACTATGGCATTGGTGCCCAGATTTTAAGAGATTTAGGGGTGACCGAGATGCGTTTGATGACTTGGCCAAGAAAGCTGCCATCCATGACTGGTTTTGGTTTAAGTGTGACGGATTATGTGTTGCCAGATGATCTCGCTGAGAAATTAGCCAACTCAACCGCAGTGTAATACCTGAGTTATTTAAGTTGGGTCTCTCTATAATCAATAATCATAAATAAGGTGTTTAATGGCTTGGTTAGCATTAGTGTTTGCAGGGCTACTTGAAGTCGTTTGGGCGGCTGCGTTGAAGTATTCTGAAGGTTTGACAAAGTTATGGCCTAGTCTGACGGCACTCGTCACAGTGGTGTTGAGTTTGTGGTTATTAGGCATAGCCATGAAATCCTTACCTTTAGGCACGGCTTATGGTGTCTGGGTGGGCATTGGGGCGGTGGGGACGTTAATTTTTGGCATCGTTTTCTTATCTGAACCAGCGACATTGCTTCGTCTTTTCAGTATCTTATTAATTCTGTTGGGTATGATTGGTCTGAAAATATCACACTGATCGTTTGCTCGACTTTTCTCTTTATTTATAAGGTTCATCAGCTAAGCTTTATTCTGGTTGATATTACTAAGGATGAAAAATATGATGTTGATTTCAACCCATGTTTTTCATGAGGCAAACGGACTGTGGATAGACGAGTGCAGCAGTCACTAACGCATAATCAGCATAACCGTTTCTCATTGCATAGAAGCATCGACTGGACGGGGGCTTTCTGGCTGGCAAGTGGTGTGCCCGCGCTTGTGTTGTTTTCAATGGGGGCAATAGCCGCCACGGTAGGTAAACCTGCTTGGCTGATCTGGATAGTCTCTATTTCACTTGGCCTCGTTCAGGCCTTTACCTATGCTGAAGTGGCTGGCTTGTTTCCACATAAAACGGGCGGGATATCTGTTCACAGCTCAGTCGCCTGGGCGAATTACAATAAATGGATTGCCGCCCTGTGTGTGTGGTGTAACTGGGTTGCATGGGGCCCTGTACTGGCTATTGGCTCTGCTCTGGCCGCAGGCTATATTCTCAATGTTATCTATCCGCCTGATGCTGTTATCAATACCTGGCAAATCACCTTGCTCGATCTGAGTTTTCTCAAAGCGGGACTCTCTTTACGTATTAATGCTGTCTTTATCATCGGTGCGGTGATGATGATATTGGTTTTTGCGATTCAAAATGGCGGGATTTTACGCTCAGCTAAAGCGATGATGATTATCAGTTTATCTGGGCTGATGCCATTGATGTTGATCGCGATAGTGCCGTTAATCACAGGCGATCTACGAGTAAATAACTTTTATCCATTGACACCACTTGCTTATGACAGTGAAGGATATGTGGTATCAGGAGTATGGGATATGGCTGGTTGGTCACTTGTGGCAGGGGCGTTATTTATTGCTGCATGGTCAACGTATGCTTTTGAAACGGCCGTCTGTTATACCCGCGAGTTCAAGCAGCCCAGTTATGACACACAACGGGCGCTTCTATATTCAGGCCTACTTTGTCTGTTCGCTTTTGTGCTCATTCCATTCACCTTTCAGGGACATATTGGCTTGGGGCAGATGATCGAACCTCAGCAGTTAAATGCAGAAGGTCTGGTAATAAAACCAGCCCAATATGATGGAATGCTCGCCGCTGATATCTACAGTGGCATGGGCATTGCGAACGCCTTTTATACGATATTGGGTGGCAGTGGCATTGTTATCGATATCTTTGTCGTCATGCTTGTACTGGCTTTGATGTTAGCAATTATGACCACCATGTCGGGTTCCTCCAGAACCTTATACCAGGGATCAATTGATGGCTTGCTGCCGAAATATCTGTCTCAAGTGAATCAACATGGCGCGCCAACCAGTGCGATGTGGACGAATCTGATTATTAACCTCATGTTTCTGGCTTTGTCTGATTATGTATTTTTACTGGCATCGTCCTGTGTGAGTTATATTATTTTTAATTTTCTGACATTGAACTCGGGCTGGATTCACCGCCTTGACAGACCTAATTGGAAACGGAGTTATCGTACGCCCAAACCATTGTTTGTTATGGGAATTGCCATCGCTTTTCTGAATGTCGGTTTGATGGCCTTTGGCGCAAATATATGGGGAAGCGGCACGTTATTGAGTGGTTTGATTCTAGCGAGTATCAGCATTCCTTTATTTTGCTGGCGGCATTATTTAATGGATAAAGGCGAGCTACCTTTATCCATGCAAGAAGACATACAAGCAGGTCATGCTGCAGTTAGCTCCCGTAAAGCAGGACTATGGCCTTATTTGGCGCTATTTTTCAGTGTATTACTGGTAGGCGGGATTCAGTTTATTCTTGATTGAAAATGTGTTCCAAAATTAAGCCAGTTTTGCCCCGTTGGGTAATGGCATATCGACTGAAGATAAAACAACCGATCCATCTGGGCGGTGTAAACCCGTCACCAGACATTCGGACATAAACGACCCAATTTGTTTAGGTGGGAAATTCACTACGGCCAGCACTTGTTTACCGACAAGCTCATCTTTTGAATATAACTCGGTAATTTGAGCGCTGGACTTTTTCACGCCCAGCTCAGGGCCAAAATCGACTTTCAATTTATAGGCTGGTCTACGGGCTTCTGGAAAATCATCAACATCGATAATAGTCCCGACACGAATATCAATTTTTTGGAAATCACTCCAATTAATGTGTTCCATTTTTTCTAACGTATGTTCCATTTCTGATAATTAAGTTGGCGGACCACTTGATTTCCAGGTTTTAAGAATCAACAGGGGGGGAGTGTTTGATTTTACTGACCCATTGATTCTTGGATTGTTGTATTTGTTATTTATACAGGACTTCTGTTAAAAGCTGAGCGAATCAAACCTATACCTGCAATGGTAAAAAGTGCGGAGGCAATGCCGTTTATCCAACGGCTTATCCGCTGATAAATATTCATCACACCGCTAAATGAAAAAACCAAAGAATACATAGCATTTACTGAGAACCCAACAAAAACGCATACTAAAACACCTGCAACTAATGCATGCATGTTGTCACCAGCATCCAGACCAACGGAAAGTGCTGCTAACCAAGCAATAACTGTCTTGGGGTTTGAGATATTAAGCAGAAACCCACGAATGAACCACTTTTTTGCAGTTGGAATATTGCTAGGGTCATTGATGTTTTCTACTTGAGGATTGAAAGCTGACTTTCCTGATAGATAAGCTAACCACAACAAATAAAGCCCACCAAAGACTTTAAGAAGCATCAATAGATAGACAGAACTTTGGAGGACGGCACCCATGCCACTTGCAGCTATCACACCCCAAAATACCAACCCAAACGATAAGCCTGCACTATAAATTAGGCTTATTTTTCTTCCTCGTTTCATAGCAATTATTGCGTTTGAAATATTGGCAGGCCCCGGCGTTACGGCAACCACAAAAAAGGAAAGGCCAATCATGAAAAGTGAAAAAGGATCTAACATTTTTTCCTTTCCTTCATGTTCGTCTTCTCCGATTAATTAACCTTATCAAGTTGGCTGGCGCCTTGAACGCATACAAGTATGTTAGTTGAATACATCATCACCAAACCTCTCATAATCATCTAAAAAAGCCTGGAATTGCTTAGACTTTATTACCTTTTCAGGGTTTTCTTGAATGTACTTATCGAAACTATCTAGGTGTTTTTGAGGTATGCTTCGATGCAACTTGGTAATTTCGTCAGCCTTTTCGAATATGTAACTTGCAAGGCCATCTGGCCATCTATAATCTCTAGGTGAAAGAATTCCTGATTTAATCGCAATACGGCTAGACCTCATCAGTTTTACATTTTTAGCTTTGATCACACCAAGAAGCATAAATGACGGAAGCTTAGTAAAAATATAATGATCCATGCTATTTCCAACGATATCCATGCCCATTATTCTTAGAAAATACCGGTTAATACTTGGTGGTAGCTCATGACTATCTGTTGATTCAATTTTCTCTAACGGAAACAAATGTTGCTCATACTGATTTAAGTTATCAGTTTCCCCAAGCAAATACTTCCTAAGGTGCTCCTGAACTGCATCAAGTAGTTCCTTACGCTCCTGATCATTCTCGTCTTTTGAGTTTTTACTTCTAATATAAGTCAATGTTCTCCAGCTAAGAGAAGCACAAAACTTAGACATCCAATTATCGTAGTTCGCTACCGATTTACCCTCATTCACAAACGGATAAAAAACCTTGTTTGCAAATTCACGCTCCCACCCAGAGAACAGTTGTTCGCAAGCTCCACAAAGCCAATACTCTTTAGCTATATCTTGTGCTCGTTTGTGGAGTTGGTTTTTCTCACGAATATATCCCGTAACAGAGGTCTGCTTTATCCATTTTCCTACGAATTTCGGAATAAAATGACTTTCCTTCAAATTATCATTTTTTTCACATAGCTTACATACCCCTCCCATTACTCAGTACTCTGATTGCAGTAGCGGACCATTTGTAGTGAGAAAGGGGCGAAAACTAGATCTGACTGCCACCTATTGTTAGGTTTATTCATTTGGATTCCTATATTCAAGTAAAGGAAACCCACGGATATCCTGAAGCTTTGAATATATATGAAAAATTCTCTTGGCGATTTTTTGCCCGGTTGAGTTCTTTATTCTTCGCATTGTTGCTTCTAAATCTCCTCGAAATTGAGGTATTTCCGATTTATATTTTGTTGATTCAGCTATAACCCACCTATAGTCACCCCTCAACTCTTCGGGAAACTCTTTTTCCTGAAGTGGAAGCAGCGTCAATACTGCTGTATGCAGGCGTTTTCAAACATCACCTTGACCAGTGCAAAGCTGCTGGACGGCGAGATAGACCCTTTCAATGACTCCTTCAGCAGCCTGTCGCACTTCAATACTTTCCTGACTCCGCGTACCAAAATCTTCCATAGAGCTTTTATCGGCCTAACTGTATGTTCTGTGGATATAAATTAATTTTTTCACTAAACATCATATTGTTAGCACACTCCCTCGGTTATCCAAAAAAACTAAACAGGATCTAGTCTCTGTTTATCAGTTTTATCTTCACCCATCATTACAACTTTTATCAACTTAATCAATTAATTAAATAACTATAGGAATGTTTTTATTGTCGGGTATGCGGACCAGTAGAAATATATTTCCAAAGTATCAAGGTCTAACTTATCGTTGGTTATACTCCCTAGAAAGCAGCTCCCTCTGAGATTTGTACGACCTAGCAAGTAAGTCCTCTAAGTAATTGTTGAGAGGGGCTGTGGAACTGAAAATAGCGTTGCCAATACTCATAAAAATGCTCATAGATATAACGTCACGCGATGTCATGCCTGAGATACCTTACTATGTTTTTATCTGATTGCTGACTCAGACTGGTTGCCAACCTCATGTCGGGTAGGGCAATCTGTCAAGCTAATAGGCGCTAGTTGTTACTGTGAAGCGCTGAGGATTTCCAGTTCAATTCCATATACGGCAGGAATAAAACATGTACGAAGTATGGTGATGCATCGCTTTAAGATTGAAGAAGCATTGCGCACAGACTTTGAATAACGTTATTTTATCCAGCATCAAGTGGGTGTCTGATTGCCCCGATGCTATTTATTTATATGAGGAAACAGATTTGGCAGATATACATGGGGCAGGTGTTCGTGACGATATCGATGGTAATGGCTTTCGGGTAGGTATCGTTGTCTCGCGGTTTAATTCTGAGATTTGCACGGCGCTGTTAAATGCCTGCGTGGATCAGTTAAAAGCCAGTAACGTTCAGGAACAGGACATTCAGGTATTGTCTGTGCCGGGGGCATTGGAAATACCGATGGTCATGCATGAGCTGGCATTAAAAGGTAACTGTGATGGTCTGGTGGCATTAGGTTGTATCATTCGTGGCGAGACCTATCATTTTGAGATTGTGGCCAATGAGTCTGCTCGTGCTTGTACGGATATCCAGATTGGTACAGGTATTCCGCTGGCGAATGCGATTTTGACTACAGAAAACGAAGAACAAGCGAAAGATCGGATGATCATTAAAGGTCGTGAAGCGGCTTTGGTGATTATTGAGATGATTCAGACGTTAAAAACACTTCATACAGAGTAATTATTCTCTAATAAATATTTTTCATATCAAGAGGTTGTTCAGGTAGACGAGTAGATATTCTGGTGGTTTTTACCCACTAAGGAGTACTCCATCATGAGAATTTTTATACGCCGCTGATTTCGGTAAGTTTTTTACATTGAATTCGTTCTATGTAACCGGAGTTAGACCATGAATAATCCACTGCCCAAAGACACTATTACCCGTAACTCAGTTCTCAATGTTCGACATAGAGAGCTGGGTTGTACACTGGATGGCGAAACATGGAATGGCATGCCCATTCCATGGAGCTACCATACTGATGTTAACGATGAGGTTGTAGCTGTCCGTACCCGGGCAGGTTTATATGACGTATCTGGCCTCAACATTGTTAATGTTTCTGGGCCTGCGGCATTAAAAATTCTCGACAAGTTAGTGACAATTGATGTGACTAAACTTGAGCCCGGTACTTCTCGACTTGCTGGTGAAGTCAATGAGGAAGGGGCACTGGTCGATGACATCATGGTTATCTGTGATGATAAAGAACATTACCGTTTATCGCATGGTAGCGGGGCCACTCAGCAAACATTAGCTGAACTTGCCAAAGGCGAAGATGTGACGGTTGAGCAGGACTATGACGTGCATATCCTGTCACTCCAAGGCCCACGCTCTATCGATATTCTCGACCCTGAGCTGGATTTCGATTTGGCCCAATTACCCTATTTCAAACATATCAACACCACGCTATTTGGTCGTGACGTTGTTATTGCGCGTGGCGGTTACTCCGGTGAGCGGGGTTATGAAGTTTACTGTTCTGCTGCCGATGCTGTGTATCTGTGGGATATGATTCTAGAGAAAGGTCAGCCATTTGGTGCTATTCCGGCATCATGGGACTCACTCGACCTGACTCGTGTCGAAGCGGCCTTACTTTTCTTCCCATTTGATATGCCTGAAGGCGATACCACTCCGTGGGAAGTCAATATGGACTGGTGTGTTGATCTGGATAAACCTGGTGATTACATCGGTAAAGATGCTGTGCTGAAACTTAAAGGCAGAGAGCGCTTTAAACAAATAGGCCTGGAATGCATGACAAATCAGGCTGTTGAGATAGGTGCGAAATTACTTATTGACGGCAAGGAAGTCGGTGTCATCACCAGTGCCATCTACAGTCAATATCTGATGAAGTCCATCGCTATGGCCCACATCAAACCTCAATATTCACAACTGGGAACGGCTGTGACGATTGATTCTGACAAGCCTGTCAAAGCCAACATTGTCAAAATGCCTTTTTACGATCCAATGCGTATGCGTACCCATCCTAAATAAGCCGTTCATATAGAAACAGGCTATACCGTTATTCAGATTTAAGAAGAGGAAATGACAATGGAAAGAGGTTACAGAATTAGAAGTAAGCCTTTGTACGATCCGTTGATTTGGAAAGATCATGCTACTGATCATGTCGTGATTGCTCATGCTGAAGGTGGTGTTGGTGTATTGAAGCTATTTCAGATGATGACGCCAAAACAACCAATCAAAGTGTTATTTGCCGATGATGAGCGTGCACAGCGTTCTTATCGTGACATTATCAGTAAGTTGGTGGATGAAGGTCTGCAGATTCTTGATGATAAAGAAGGCGTATTGTCAGCCGTATCGGCCACGCTTGATGACTGTGTCATGGGCACACAGTTTTATATTGCGGGTAATGAGGATTTCATCTGGGCAGCATCTCAGATACTGAAATCAGCAGGTGTGGATGACAAAAATGTCATGAAAGAGCAGTGCGGCAGTCTGGCTCGTCCTGTCTATTGCGTGCATTGCAAAACGATCGATCCTGAAGTGCATCACAATGTTTACACCTGTCCTGGCTGTGGACGTCATCTCTTTGTCAGGGATCATTTTTCCCGTCGTTTGGGCGCCTATATGGGGCTAATGGTAGATGCAGAAGAACCCGGCAATATTCCTGAAGTTGAGGAGATGTACCCATGAGTGTTTTAAATGTGACCGTGGAAAAAGTGGAGCAAATCACTGATGTGGTAAAGCGGTTTACCTTTGTACAGGATAACGGTGAAGCTTTACCGAAATTCTCAGGTGGTAGCCACGTTGTTGTATCAATGGACATTAATGGACGCACGCATCGTAATCCTTATTCGCTGATGAGTTCGCCTGCCAATACCGACAGTTATCAGATTGCTGTTCGACGTCAGGATAAATCTCGTGGTGGTTCCGTGTTTATGCATGATCAGGTCAAACCTGGAACGAAATTAACCATTACATATCCGGTGAATTTGTTTGCCATCAACCGTCTTGGCAAAAAACATATTTTAGTCGCTGGTGGTATTGGAATTACGCCCTTTATGTCCCAAATCGCTGACTTGAATCGTTTAGGCGCAGACTACGAGCTGCATTATGCCTATCGTTCTTCTGAGCATGCGGCTTTTCGTGAACAACTGGAAGAATTATGTGGTGACCGCGTGCATTTTTATGTGGAAGGTGATGGCACTCGCATTGATTTTGGGGACTTACTCGGCCAGCAACCATTAGGTACGCATGCTTATGTTTGTGGTCCTGAACCAATGGTGAAAATGATGCTGCTGACAGCAAAATATTTAGGCTGGCCCAGTAATCATGTTCATAGTGAGCAGTTTTTAGCTCCACCGGTTGGTGATGAATTCACCGTTGTTCTGAATCAGTCAGCGAAAGAGATCGTTGTCCCGGGTGATATGAGCATGTTGGAAGCGATGGAAGAAGCCGGAGTGGATGCGCCTTTCCTATGTCGTGGTGGTGCTTGCGGTCGTTGTGAGTTAGATGTGCTTGAAACTGACGGTGCTTTATTACATCACGACCATTATCTCAGTGATGCTGAAAAAGCCGCTGGTAATAAGATTATGCCTTGTGTGTCTCGTGCGAAATGTACCCGACTTGTAGTGAATTTGTGAGGATATGAATTATGAATATGGCATTTAAAAATGAAACATTTCGGGATGACTATACGTTTACCAACTCACCCGAAGCGATTCGTCGTTTTCCTTTTCCGTTTGATAAAGACGAATATATGTATAGCGTCAATATCGAACAACATACCAAAGGGGCTCCAGGCTCAGTATTTGAGAATGTAATCGATCTCGACGAGCATTATCTGGCCGAGTGCGAAGACCGCCGTATTACTCTGGCTGATGACCCTGACAGATGTATTGCTTTGCCACACATGATGGATGCACAGTGGGATATGTTGGAGTTAGGCATGGAGTCTTTAGCGAAAGACTTTCCAGAGCATTTCCAACTGAGCAGAGATGGCGATAACTGGCATTGGGTGAATAAGCCATTAGACATTGATCAAAAATTTGTGTTTGGTGATCTCTCGACCTTACCTATGGAGCCGTTCGAATTTATTAGTCGTCAGCTTCAAGGCGACTGGGTCGTGATGGATCAGCGTGATGAAGATTTATTTGCTGATATGGGCATGGTCACCAGTCAGGCAGATTGGTCACTGGCATTTGACGCTGGGATGTCGTTTAAAGAATGGCATGGTCCAGTTCCACAGGCCAATGAAATGGGCATTTTTGAACGGGCATTAAAATATCTATTACATTTGCAATATGGTAGCCCGGTCCGTCGTCTGAACTGGACGATGACAGTCAATCCACGCTTAGATACTTCACCAGAGAATTATCCTATATGGGGACCGGACAACGTTTCTGTCACGGCGAATAATGTGGCAGATAAAGTGTTTCTGCGTGTTGAATTACAGACCTTATTCCGCTTACCCAGAAGCAATGCCATTACCTTTGGTATTCGTGGCTATCTTATCAGTGTGCGTGATATTGCTACTTATCCACGCTGGGCTAAACGTTTACATCGTGTGTTGACCAATCTGCATCCTGATTTGGCTGAATATAAAGGGTTAACTAATTATCGCCAGCTCGTTATTGATTGGTTGGCACCGATGGATGATGGGGCAGATATTGGAGAAGGTACTCATCCAGAATAAGGGATTAAGTTTAGGGGTAATCACTTAGGTTTAAAGGAAAGCAAGATGAAAAAAACAGTTTTGATGGTGGCAACGGCGGCAACATCAATGTTTTCAGCGAGCAATACCCTGGCAGAGGAAGCATCACCACATAGTTTTAGTTCCAACGTTGGAATTTTTAGCCAATATGTATTTCGTGGCATTACTTATAGTGATGAGAGACCTGCATTACAGGGTGGTTTTGACTATGCACATGATAACGGGCTTTATGCTGGTATCTGGGGCTCGACACTAGAAGAAGACGACAATTCTGGTAATAGTCTTGAAGTGGATTTTTATGGTGGTTATTACCATCAACTGACGGACGATATTGGCATTGACGTTGGCTTGCTGCAGTTTTATTACCCTGATCACAAAAAGTATAACGGCGAAAATATTGACACTACTGAGGCTTATATCGCGGCATCCTGGAAATGGTTTACGGCTAAATACAGCCGAACATTAACCGATTGGGGTGGGGTGAATAACAAGTCAGCGGGTATTGATGGTTATGCCAATGGTGATACCAAAGGCACTGAATATATCGAGTTGAATTTTGCCTATCAATTACCTTGGGAAATCAATTTGGATCTGCATGTGGGGCACTTAGATGTCAAAAACTACAGTGACTTTAACTACACGGATTATTTGATTGGCCTGAGTAAAGATCTGACGATCGGTCAGTCTGAAGGCTGGACAGTAGGCATCAATTACACTGATACCGATGCAGACAAAGACTGGTGGACAGGTGTAGATGGTGATAACCGTGGTGATAGTCAGTTTATAGGTTACATCTCACGATCGTTTTAACAGTTTCATAAGCGGCAGCAGAGGGTCATGGACGGCTCTCTGTTATTGCTCTGAAATGAGCTGCTCTAAGCCTTCCATCATGGCGTGATAATTACAATGACTGATATCGATAATGATGCCTTCGATGGTTAATAGCTCATCTGTACCCGAGAAGACGCCTTTACCTCTTTCCAGTACCCACTTCACTTTATTACTTTGGGTTTGAATTCTGTAAATTATCTGAAAGTTCTTCTGTTCACTAAGTTGTTGTTGTACATATTCCCATACGCGTGCCTGGTCGTCTGGGTGAATAAGTCTGTAACAATTGAAATGGATGGAATTGGTGATTTCATAAGGAGGATATTCTGTCAGTTCGAAACAGCCTTCACTGACAAAATCAAATGTCCAGTTACGGTCATTTTTACACCGATATAACATGCAGGGTAAATTTGACATGATCATATCGTTTGCAATGCGGGCACTGGCTTTAAGCTCAGCTGAGGTTTGCTTGATACGGCTAATATCGGTGAGTGTACCTAATACGCTGGTTCGTTCACTTTTAAGATGAGAGGTCGTGGTGGCACGCATTTCAAACCATTGTGAACGACCATTCTTAGCGATAAGTCGTAACTCAAACTGGCTGTGATGACGTTTGCCCTCAGTTAAGGCATTTATCCTGGCTTCTGCCAGAGGCAGATCTTCCGGATGAATGAATTGAAACAAGGTCTGCTGCATGCTTTCTTCTGACGTGTAGTCAAGTACATGCTCCCAGGCCGGATTAAGAAAAATAATTTTTTGATCGACATTGATTTGAAACACGATTTGTTCGAGCCGATCAATCAGATAGCGATAAGTATGGTCGATATCCAGCTTATTTGAGGTAGGTTCTGATGAGGTAGTGGTCGTAAACTGTAATAGGAATTGACCATCCTGCTGGACAGAATTAAGTGGTGACAGCGAAATTTGTGCTGGAATAGTTGTTCCATCCACATACAGCATTCTTAGCATCATGGTTTCGTTGGAACGCTTATTATGCTGACGACCTAAAAAGTCTGTCATTTGTTGGTGTGAACTGGGATGAATCAGGTTGGTAAGAGGTAAGTCGGTGATCATATCGCGCATACCATTCATACCCAGCTCTTTTAAAAAGGCATTGTTAGCAAATTTAATGTTATAACCATCTATGACGGCGGCGGGGGTGGAGAGTTTACTGGATAAATCTTGGCCCCAGGCAGCATCATCAAAGGCGATGGGCGATTGCTCGGATTGGAAGCGACGTTTTAACTTCGGGTAAAGCGTCATAGCTAAAGTGGCGGATAAAAACATGGCGAGTACGGCAGCAATAGTTGAGATGTGTACTTTGAATGGGGCGGTACTGTCCCACCAAAAGCCCAGTACCAACACAAACATACTGCTCAGCATAATTAGACTGAATAAAATGATATTCATTATTCGACCCTTATTTTTGTGCCTGCCTTGTCATCAAATGTGTGTCACATAATGAAATTGAAACATCGACTCAGCCAAATTTTTACTATTTTTTCTCGCCGCACTTTGTATGCAAAGTGGGTCGTGCTATTGATATGTATTGCTGCGACTTTTTCATTAATGCAGGCTGGAATTTTCTTTCTCCTCGATTATATGCCTTCTGTTCAAATAGCTCTAGCCAAGGTCAATGAGCAGAAGTTTTATTGGGAAAATCAATTAGTTCATATGGAGATGAAAAGCAGCGAGCGGGCACAAGAATTATTCCATGATATGCAGTCAAACTTTCTCGACACACACGATCCTGCGGTAGCTTGGATGCTACGACAGAAGAATGAAGATATCGCCGAAGCTGTAAAAGTTATCGAAACTGAACAGGCAAACTTTGATGAAATGGCGACGCTAAATTTGCGTGCTGCTGTGCAATTAAGGGGCGCAAGTCGTTTGGCTGATGCCTACAAAAAGCTGGAACAGGCCCTCTACAAGGATATTGAGATTAAAAGGGCGGTACTGACACTTCTGGAGTCAATTAGCCTGGTATTTGTGCTGAGTTGTATTTTGTTATTAGTGCTCAGTGTTCGAAGAGTGCTGGTCGAAAGACTGGATAGATTGCTGGCGTTTATTTACACCAAAAACGGTGAAAACACTGAACTCGATGTGGAAGATGAGTTTGCTGTACTTGAACACAGAGTGTCTGAGCTATCAGCCAAAATGGAGAGCTATGAATCAGAAGTGGCCTGGGCTCACCGTACCAGTGAACATATTCGTGTATTAACGCGTGCACAGGCATTTTTATTACGATTTATTGAGACCGTATCAGAAGATGTGTTGAGTGAAAAAACACTGCTGAAAATGCTGTACTCCCTGGAGCGTACCATGGGGTTTACCAATACCGCACTAATTTATACCGATGATGCTGCGGTGATATCCGCCGAACAAATCCTTTACTCTCATCATAAACCTAACCCTATTTCTGAGAGGGTGTTTGATGAGTTACTGACATCCGGGACGGCGGCATTTCTTGAGTTGAATATCGAGTCTGAAGAAGTGGAGTGCTTGGGGTTGAGTTTTACCGGTAGTGGAAATGCGGTTGGTATCTTATTGGTAGAAATGCATAAAGGACGCTTTCTTGAGGATTCTGAAATTAAAGTGCTGGAAATTACGGCGAATTTACTCAGCATGGTGACCAAGTTTCAGAGTCACGATGAAGAAGGCCGCCGCCTTGCTGTTCTGGAAGAGCGTGCCGCCATTGCTCGGGAATTACATGATTCGCTGGCGCAATCATTGTCATTTATGAAAATACAAATGGCCAGATTACAATCCAATGTGATTGATGATAAACAGCGTGAGGTCACCACAGAACTGAGGGAAGGTCTGGATAACGCCTATCGCGAATTAAGAGAGCTATTAACTACCTTCCGGGTGCATATGGACTTGCGAGGGCTGGGTTATGCCATACAGGCGACGATTGACGAGTTTTCACAGCGATCGAGTCTGACGATTACATTAGACAATCGGCTGGTCAATTGCCGGCTGACAGTGAATGAGGAGTTTCATATTCTTCATGTGGTTCGTGAGGCTTTATCTAATATCGTACGCCATTCCGGAGCAAAAAATGTCTCCATATTGATGTTGGTGACGAGTAGTGGTGAATTAGAGTTAACAATAGACGATGATGGAGTGGGCTTTAGTAAACTTTCATCCACTTATGACCATCATGGTCAGGCGATAATGAAAGAAAGGGCACAGACCCTGGGGGGAGAAATTGATGTGATGTCGAGACGACATGGCGGCACTCGGGTGCGTCTCAAGTTTCTACCCAAACTGGCTGAATAACGGATTATAAAATTAAGAGAGAACTATGCAGACTAAAATAAGAATATTGATTATTGATGATCATCCTCTGTTTAGGAAAGGCGTCAGTCAGATTATTTCTGATGAGCCTGATTTTGAGGTGGTTGGTGAGGCCGCATCGGGACTGGAAGGCATAGAGTTAGCGTTAAAACTCACGCCGGATCTGGTTTTGCTGGACTTGAATATGAAAGGTATTGATGGGCTGGAAACCTTAAGAAGACTCAAACAGACAGATCTGAAATCACGCTATGTGGTATTGACCGTTTCTGATGCAGAAGAAGATTTATTGGAAGCGTTGAAATCGGGTGCAGACGGTTACTTATTGAAAGATATGGAGCCTGAGGACCTACGCTCGAACCTGGTGAAAGCCACACTTGGGACTACCGTGTTACAAGACAGTATGACCGATGTACTCAAAAAAGCGCTGATTGATCCGGACAAAAAAAGTACGGCCTCAGATGTGAGCTTGACGGAGCGTGAGACAGAAATTCTGGATTGTTTAGCGGAAGGGATGAATAATAAAAATATCGCCAGAAAACTGGGGATTAGCGATACCACAGTGAAAGTGCATATCAAGAATATTCTGCGTAAGCTCAATCTAACCAGTCGACTTGAGGCTGCTGTCTGGCGACACCAGAATAAATAAAACCGGTAAGCGAGTTGCCTACCGGTTGGTGAACCATCTGAACGTGATCGTTTACAGTGGTTTACGTTGGCCTACAAAAAAGCCGACACCTCTGGATGGTGTTGAAAATGTAATGGTTTCACCATTACCGAAATAAAATACGTCGCCGACTTTGGCGTGAACTTCTTTGCCAGATTCATCACTGATGATAAATTCACCTTCAGCGATAAGCTTCATTTCTTCATAATCGTAAGTGTAAACCAGTGGTTTATCACCTTTGTTGAGATGAAAGAACCCAGCACAGATTGTTTTATCTTTGCTGTCTGAAGTGACTGTATCACCAAGTGTTGCATCTACTCCATCAACACCCATTGAAGGTTGTGGATCTTTTATCGCTTGCTGAAAATATTTCATATCTTGTCTCCGTATTATTTGTGTATAAACACAGAGGCTATTAAATCGACATGATGGCGTGGCAACAATTATTCAGAAGGCTTAATCAAAAAGAAGTAGATGCTCACAACACGCTACCTGAGTCTGGTCTGGTTTTATATCGTTATGGAAAAAGAATTTCTGCTTGTTCAGCATGCCACTGTTCATATTTCACCATGACATTGGCAAACAAATCACTGTGTAAAAACTCACTCAGCCAGTCTCTGACGAGGGGATAGGGTGATTGTTCGAACCAGTCTTTATCAACAAATGCGAACTGACGGATAAAAGGCAACAGTGCAATGTCTGCCATCGTCCATTTTTCAGTGAGCAGGCAACCATTTTTTGCCAATAAGGATTCCAGTTTTTGTAAGGTTTTTTCACCTTGCTCACGGTAATACAGCTCTGGGTATTCCGGGTATCGGTCAGCATATTTATAGCGATCGAGATAATACTTAAACTCACCATCATTATTGGCAATCAGTTCGTCACAGTGCTGTTTTTGTTGATGTGTGAGCGTTTGATACCACTCCTCGGGGTCTCGCTTTTCCAGTGCCCAACGCATAATGTCGATACTTTCGTCGATGACTTTGCCGGTCTCGGTCTGTAGAACGGGGACAGTCCCTTTTGGGGAAATAGCTAATAATTCTGCAGGTTTATCTTTTAATACCACTTCGCGAAGTTCGGTTTTAATACCGCTGGCAGCGAGCGCTAACCTGGCTCGCATAGCGTAAGGACAACGACGAAAGCTGTATAAAGTCGGGTACCGCATTGAGTAAGAATTCCGGTTTGAATAAAACGCCAGTATAGACAATCAAAGCAGATGACTGTAAATTAGCAAATGCTAATATAGTTATTGAGAACACCATGGAACAGTCATTATTAAGGTGGACCGCTTTTATCACATTGCTGTTGTCAGCCAGTTTTAATATTAACGCGGAGGGGCTGCCCCATACCGAAGCGGTCTATAAAAACTATGCTCGACAGTGGACTTATGATGGCAGTGTTGAAGCTATCAATCAGGCAACTGTTTCGTCGCGTGTTTCTGCGCAAGTGGCTGAGATTTTTTATGACGTGAATGACCGGGTAGAAAAGGGCGAGCTGATTTTACGTTTTAACGACGAAGAAATTAAAACCCGTTTATGGCAAGCAGAAGCGAACCTGCTGGCTGAACAAGCTCAGTTAAAAGAAGTACAGGCCAGATATACTGAAGCCGCAGCGGAAGCCAAACGAATCAGTGATTTATACCAACGCAAACAAGTGACACGTTCTGCGCTTGATAAAGCCGAAGCCGATAAAGCAGCGACAGCGGCGCGGGTCAATGTATTAAATGCTCAAATTAAAGCCCGCCAAGCGGAAGTCGAGCAGGCTAAAGTTGAGCTGTCATATACCGAAGTCCGGGCACCTTATGCTGGTGTGATGACCAAGCGCTGGATTGAAGTGGGTGAAATGGCAACACCGGGCCAGCGCTTAATGTCAGGCCTGTCACTGAATGATTTGCGTGTGGTTTTTTCCGTGCCACAGAAACAATTAACAGAGGTGATGGCGGCCAAGCTGGATGTGCTTTTACCTTCAGGCGAGCATTTAACACAGCTTGATAAAACCTTCATTCCAGCAGCAGATCCACAGACTCACAGTTTTCATATCCGTTTGGATTTACCACAAAATATCAATGATATTTTCCCTGGCATGACGACAAAAGTCATCGCTTATGGCCGTGAGCAGCCGGTACTCGTGATTCCAAAACAGGCCTTGGTAAAACGGTCTGAAGTGGATGGGGTTTATGTGCTCGCGAAGCAACAGCTTGTATTCAGACAAGTCAGAGTTGGGATGGAATATGAGGATGGCTGGGTTGAAGTCTTATCCGGTATCGATGCCGGAGAACAAGTGATGACTCAGCCAGATAGGGCTTTAGTGTATTTGCAGCAACAACATGACTGATCTTAAGCCAACATTGGGAATATCCGGCCGTATTGCCGCCTTATTTCAGGACAATGCACTGACACCGCTAATGGCATTGCTGGCTTTATTGCTGGGGGTGTTTGCATTGATGGTAACGCCGCGTGAAGAAGAGCCGCAGATTGATGTCACCATGGCAGATATTTTCATTGCTTACCCTGGTGCGTCAGCCAAGGAAGTGGAAAGTCTGATAGCGACTCCGGCGGAGCAGGTGGTGAGTGAAATTTCTGGCCTGAAACATGTGTATTCAGTATCGAAGCCAGGGCTGGCTATCATCACTGCACAGTTTGAAGTAGGCGAGAACCGTACCGATGCGATTGTGCGTTTATACAATAAAATCTATTCCAATATGGATTGGCTGCCAAAAAACTTAGGTGTGTCCCAACCCATTATTAAACCCAAAGGCATTGATGATGTGCCGATTCTGACACTCACTCTATGGCGTGAAGGCCAGCAGGATTCCAGTCAGTTAAAACAGTTAGCTCAGTCCTTGGAAGTAGAACTGAAGCGGGTTGATGGAACACGGGATATTTATACTGTTGGCGGTGCTGATACCGTAGTGAATATCACCTTAGATCCAGAGGCTATGGCGGCCTATCACATGGATAGTCATAGCCTGAGTTTGGCTTTGGAAGCCGCAAACCAATCGGTCGAAGCCGGGACGACGGTACAAAATAATCAAATGACAAGTGTTCAGGCAGGTCAGTTTATCGTTTCAGCTGACACGCTGAAATCACTCATTGTCGGTGTCTTTAATGACCAAGCGGTGTATTTAACGGATGTGGCTGATATTTATCTTGGTCCAGAACAACCCCGTCAATATGTCTGGTTTGGTACGGGGCCAGCGGCAGCAGACAAACAGATAAAAGCTCAGGGTGAATATGATGCTGTCACCATTGCCATTGCCAAACAGCCAGGAACCAATGCCGCCGATATTGCCAATGCGGTTCTGCAGCAGGTAACAGCATTAAAAGGCGTGATGATTGCGGATGATGTGCAGGTGACCGTGACGCGTAATTATGGCGAAACGGCGGATCAAAAGGCTGATACGCTGATCCATAAACTAATTTTTGTCACGGTAGCTGTGGTTTTATTGGTGTTATTTGCACTCGGCTGGCGAGAGGCTATTATCGTTGGCGTAGCGGTGGTGATTACCTTATTACTGATGTTATTTGCTTCGTGGGCATGGGGTTTTACTTTAAATCGGGTGTCGTTGTTCGCCTTAATTTTTTCTATTGGCATTCTGGTAGATGATGCGATTGTGGTGGTGGAGAATATTCATCGTCATATTCAACAAGAAAAATTAAGCTTAAAACAAGCGATTCCAGTCGCTGTCGATGAGGTGGGGCAGCCAACAATATTGGCGACTTTAGCCGTGATCGCCGCCTTATTACCCATGGCCTTTGTCAGCGGTTTGATGGGCCCGTATATGAGCCCGATTCCGATTAATGCCAGCATGGGCATGCTGCTGTCATTAATGGTGGCCTATGTCGTGACACCATGGATGGTGTTGAAGATGCTTTCACATTCTCGTTCGGCCAAGCATGAGCAAGTTGCCGAGTCCCAATATGACGCGGTTTTTCAGCGTGTTTTGAGCCCCTTTCTATTACATGAACATGCTGCCCGCCGCCGAAAATTACTGTGGGGTGGACTTATTTTGCTGGTTATTGTGTCTGTTGGTCTGGCAGCAATGAAACTGGTCATTCTGAAAATGCTGCCGTTTGATAATAAGTCTGAAGTGCAGATTGTGATTGATATGCCTGAAGGCTCGCCATTAGAAAAAACAGCAGCAGTCACCCGTGCGTTGACAGATTATCTGTCGACCGTTGACGATGTGACTGATTATCAGGCCTATGTCGGCACAGCTTCGCCGATTAATTTTAATGGTCTGGTGCGTCAGTATTATTTACGTGAAGGCTGGCATCAGGCAGATATTCAAATCAACCTCAGAGATAAACATCAGCGTGATGAACATAGCCATTCTTTAGCACTGAAGCTAAGAGAACCACTAACAGTGATTGCTAGGAAATGGGACGCGCGTATCAAGGTCGTTGAAGTGCCGGCGGGGCCACCTGTGTTATCACCCATTGTGGCGGAGTTGTATGGCTTGAGTGAACAACAGCGACAAAATCAGGCATCACAACTTGTTAAGGTGTTTGAGCAAACTGATGGCATTGTCGATATTGATAGCAGCATTGAAGCGAAAGCCGACAGACAAATCATTCATGTGGATAGAAATAAAGCGAGCTTGTTTGGCTTGACTCAGCAGCAGATTGTTGAAGCTATTCAGTTGGTCCTGGCTGGCGAGGATGTTGGGTATCTGCATGATGATAATGTGAAATATGCCATACCATTGCGATTGCAATGGGCAATCAAGGATAAAGCGAACCTTGATGCTGTATTGAATATGAAGCTCATCAATCAACAAGGTGAGCTGATTCGTTTAGCTGATGTCGTCAATGTGGTGGAGGAGGAACATCAACAAACGCTTTATCATAAGGACTTACAAGCCGTGACTTACGTGACAGCGGATATGGCTGGCAAGGTCGATAGTCCCTTGTATGGCATGTTTTCGGTGTATCAGCAATTAGAGAATATACCGATTCAGCAATATTTGGTTTCAGTACCGAGTCTGGCCTTACAAGATTCATTGAAATGGGACGGGGAATGGCAAATTACCTATGAGACGTTTCGTGATATGGGATTAGCCTATGCCGTAGGCATTATTCTGATTTATCTGCTGATTGTGGCGCAGTTTCGATCTTATTTATTGCCGTTGATTATTATGGTGCCGATTCCGCTGACCGTGATTGGCGTCATGCCTGGGCATGCTTTATTAGGCGCACCTTTTACAGCAACATCGATGATTGGCATGATTGCAATGGCAGGGATTATCGTGCGTAACTCTATTTTGTTAGTCGATTTTATCCGTCAGGCGATGGCTGAAGGCATCACGGCTGAGAAGGCAGTAATTGCCGCTGCTGCAACCCGTGCTAAGCCTATTATTCTGACTGCGCTGGCTGCGATGGTAGGGGCGGTATTTATTCTCGATGACCCTATATTTAATGGTTTGGCTATTGCCTTATTATTCGGAATTCTGGTGTCGACTTTATTAACCTTATTGGTCATTCCGTTGCTGTATTACAGCTATATCAAGACTCGATAAGGGTCATGGCGCCTGTGAGTTCACCTTCGCGTAGACGTTCTGCCTGACGTTTTAATGTATGACGAATGAGCACATTACGATCCATTTCATCCATATGAGTGAAGGCCATACGCAATAAATAAGGTGTTTCAGCCGGTGCTTGTTCGATTTTGTCACAGCCAATCACCGTTGCCAGAGTGTGAATAGTGCTGGCTGAGGGTTTTAGCTGCATAAAGAGTTCAACATAATCTCTTGGCTTGATAGGGGTAGCGACCAATAAGGCAACACCACCCCCACTCAAGTTTACGTCTGTCAGCTTGTCAGGATTGATAGGATTATTGTGACGTTCAATACGTTGTGCAATCAGGTTGACTTTGTCATCTAATAAGCGCAGTGCACGTGCAATTTCACGATCATGCTGACTGATTTGGTCTAATAAGTGTGAAAACACGTTTTGCATCGTACGAAGCTGAGCCCGTTCAGAATCACCATCACTTTCTGATGATTGTGAAATACGTTTGGCGACTTCACCGACGTGCGTTTTTTCCACAGGTTTGTACTCAATGACTACCGAGTCATTGATTCGAAAAAACTCACGTCTGTCTGAACCTGGATGTTGCATCACTCTCTACCGTTATCCTTAAAAGCTTAATGTCACTTAATCGGCCTGAATATAAGATTCTTTATATCATGTTCAGACTAAGTTGCCAGCATTAAAGGTTTTCAGAGGCGTAATCAGCCAGTCTTGAACGCTCACCACGGAGCAGCGTAATGTGACCACTGTGCTGCCAATATTTAAAGTGATCAACCACATAGGTCAGGCCAGATGTTGTTTCGCTCAGGTACGGTGTATCAATTTGAGCGATGTTACCTAAACAGACAATTTTGGTACCTGGACCGGCACGCGTAATCAATGTTTTCATCTGTTTCGAGGTTAAGTTTTGCGCTTCATCGATGATTAAAAAGCGATTCAGGAAGGTGCGGCCGCGCATAAAGTTGAGCGAACGGATTTTAATCCATCGCTGTAATAAATCGTTAGTGGCCTGACGACCCCATTCGCCACCTTCTGTTTTATTTAATACCTCAAGGTTATCCATTAATGCGCCCATCCAAGGGGTCATTTTTTCTTCTTCGGTGCCTGGTAAGAAACCGATATCTTCACCGACAGGCACGGTAACCCGTGTCATGATAATTTCACTGTAGCGCTTGTGTTCGACAGTCTGCGTTAAGGCTGCTGCTAATGTCAGTAAGGTTTTACCAGTACCGGCCTGACCCAATAAGCTGACAAAATCCACTTCAGGATCCATTAATAAATTCAGTGCGAAATTCTGTTCGCGATTACGGGCGGTAATGCCCCAGATGGCATGATTATCTTTGCGGTAATCGTTAATGAGTTGAATATCTGCACTGGTTTCAGTGACGGAACGCACCACGGCTTCAATATTATGATCTTCACCTGGAGAGTAAATAAGCTGGTTCGGATACCAGTCTTTAACCACATCGCCTTCAACTTCATAGAAGGTCTGCCCATCCGCTGTCCATGATTCCAGACGATTCAAATCATCCCAGAAATCCGCATTGAGCTCGCTGGCACCGCGATAGAGCAGATCCACATCATCCAGCACTTTATCGTTGTAATAGTCTTCGGCACAGATACCTAAAACGGTGGCTTTAATCCGTAAGTTGATATCTTTTGAAACCAGAATAATGGTGTGATCTTTAATGGCTGCCTGTAAGGCAATCGCCACACTCAAAATAGCGTTATCGCCCTGATGGCTGGGGAGTTCTTTAGGTAATTCCTGCTCCATTTGGGTGGTCTGGAAAAACAGACGACCGCTGGCATTAGGCATATCACCACTGTTCACGCTGGGTAGAGGAATGCCTTTGGTAATGGCTTCATTATCTTCAGCCTGCAGTAATAAATCATCGAGGAACCGACTGACCTGGCGTACATTACGGGAGACTTCAGATAAGCCTTTTTTACCACGATCGAGTTCTTCTAATACAACCATGGGTAAGTAGATATCATGCTCATCAAAACGGAATAAAGCCGTTGGGTCATGCATCAATACATTGGTGTCCAGAATAAACAGACGTTTACCTTCGGCGGGACGTTTGATCATTGGTTCGAGATCCTCTTTGGTTAGTTGGAGACCTGAGGTTGATTATGGTGCAAGAAATCACTGATGCAAAGAGTGAATAAAGATTATTTTGCCAATGTCATCCCTATAAACGTACTACCACTTCACAACTGGATATTTAGTGTTAATATGAAAAGCCTTCCTCAAACAATTTATATCCGAATATTTAGCTATCACTCTGCTTTGATAGGCGGGATTCTTTTCTGAATGTATTTCCTATCTTATTGATTGTTAAGATCTCTATGTCTTTTTCCTTAGACATGCCTAAATTGCTCAGTCGGTAATGATTGACCGCTTTGCTCTGACTTGAAAGTCATTTCCATCTCCTGAAAAGACAGTAAAAAAGTTCTGTTTTTGCAGCAAGCTGATATTGAAAAACAGGGCTTTTGCGATAACGCTGCATTAACGATCTAGGAGTCAATCCCAATTATCACTAGGATGTCTTGTTCTGCATGAGCAGCGAGATTAGTGTTATCGGATGAGTTAGGTGGGTGTTCTGAATCTTGTTTGAGTAATGAGTCCTCCTATACCTATGTAGACATCTAAGGAGGTTGATTCCCATGAAATTAAAACCAATGTTGTATGCCGTGTTGGCTGGTTTATCCGTATCAAGTGTGGCTGTTGCAGATGTGACATTCGATGATTTAATTGGCACCTGGTATGCCGAAACCCAACATGATGGTGAAACCATGAAATGGTTAGTCAAACGTGAGCCTGATCAAAGTTATGCGGCATTATTTCTAGTCTGTGATGGCGAAAATCTGTCATGGGTTCAAAAAGAGCGTGGCCAATGGAAGATGGAAGGGGACGAAATGCACACGGTCATTGCTGCTTTTCAGGATATGAATGGTGGCCCCTCTGATCAGATTGGTAAGCAAATTCATTATGAGAATCTTGAATTAGCTGATGACGAGCTGAATTATGAACAGAAAGGTAACGACAATACTTACAGCTTTAACCGCGTGAAAGATGGCTATCAAGTCAGCTGTCAATAATCGAAAACAGGTCAGTCTGAATCAGGCTGACCTGTTTAGGCTTAAACACATGCAAGATGTGTTTAAGCTAGTCATATTGTGGTTATCAGTGTCGACGAAGACGTATCAAGCCGATCAAACCAGACAGTAATAACCAGAATGCAGCGGGTATGGGGACGGCTGAGATATTAGCGCCATAAAGGTATTGAATACCGGCGATATCGTCAGCTTGAAGGCCGGTCAATGAGGGATTATAAAAAGGTCCCATTACTGATTTAGATGCCTCGGAGTGTCCCAGTCCAAGTGAGTGCCCGATTTCATGTAAAGCTACCCAGAAAATACTGATACCATCTATGAGGCTATTGATACTCCATGTTTCTGCACTATCAAAATGCAGATCACCACCTGCAGAGAAATACCAGTGGGTATCTGGATAAAAGGCATGCGCTAATACCCCGCTCGGGCCATCAATCGCTTCACCTCCAATTCGAATATCACCTGATGTTGTGAGTGTATTAAAGTTAGCACCATCATCTGCTACTTCAATAAAATTGAGGTTAGCGACACTGCTCCAGGCATTAAAGGCTTTTTTAATTTCTTGCTGAAAACCCGTGGGCATAAAACTGTTTAGTGGAGAGCAAACCGCTTGGTCACATTCTTCACCACCCAGCATGAAGCTATAACTAATCGTTGCCCCGGTACCCAATGTGGGGTCGCCCCACTTTTTTATCGGACCGGGAGAGAGGGTGTAAGCATTGGCTGTGGAAATAAAAAAGAATAAACAAAATAGGCTTAAAAAGAGTTTCACTGAAGTCATCCTTGTCTTAAGTTTGGTGTAAATTAGCTATCCAGCTAATGTGAAATTTATCACATTTTTCGGCTTCATAGTCTAGCCATAAATATCACTTCCAGTCTGCTTGGATAAGCAAACGTATGAGGATAATCAAAAAATATTCTGATGGATGAGCTCGATAAAATGATATGGCAAATGGTTGATGCTATTCCTTATGGTCAAGTCATGACCTATGGGCAAATTGCAATCAGTTGTGGTTACCCGGGGTATGCCCGCTACGTAGGTACCGTTCTTAAAAAACTTCCACCAGACACACATTTGCCCTGGCACCGCGTTGTCAATGCTCAGGGGCGTTCTTCTTTTCCAGAGGGAAGTGAGAAATATCGGGAGCAATTACAGAGGCTCCTCGCTGAAAATATTGTAGTGAATAACGGCAAGATAGTCTTATCGGTTTATCAGTATCAGTAAGGTCAGCCCTCATTTTGCCAATGAGGATGTGGATATATTAATAATAGTATTTATGGTAACAAGCGCCACTGATACCATATGTGTTTAAATTTCTGAGAACACCATGCAAGGTTTAATCTTAGCCGTTCTGGCTTATACCATCTGGGGGCTTTTTCCTCTCTTTTTCAGTTTCCTGAGTCACGTGTCACCGATTGAAGTTACGGCGCATCGGATTACCTGGTCACTGGTAGCGACTTTGACCGTGGGCCTGGCCTTAAGACGTGGCAAGCATTTATGGGAAGCGTTACACAATAAAACGACCTTACTCTGGCTTGGTGGCTCAGCGGTGTTTATTGCGATTAACTGGTTGGTCTATATCTGGGCCGTTGGGCAGCATCGTGTGCTTGAAGCCAGTTTAGGTTACTTCATCATGCCTCTAGTAAGTTTATTGATGGGGAGGCTTTTGCTAAAAGAGTCGCTGCATCCTTTACAGGCCATAGCTGGGGGCATTGCTTTTCTAGCCGTGCTCTGGGAGTTGTGGTCGTTTGGCAGTTTACCGTGGGTAGGCGTGGTGCTCTCATTTGCTTTTGCATTCTATGGACTGATACGTAAGGTGCACCCGATTGATGGGATAAATGGATTAACCATCGAAGCGTTGTGGTTAATGCCTTTTGTTTTGTTGTGGATTGGCTGGCAGTCAAATTCAACAGAATCGATATTACAATTCGGCGAAGATACAACGACGACCGTTTTGCTCATTAGCTCTGGTTTTCTGACGGCATTACCTTTGGTTTTATTTGCCATGGCCACTCGTCGCATCAATTTATCTATTGTCGGTTTTATTATGTATATCAATCCGACCATACAATTTTTGATTGGGGTCTACGTGTTAGATGAGCATTTCCCTCAAGCCAGGTTAGTCACATTTATTCTCGTTTGGTCGGCGATGGTGTTGTTTATGATGGGGATGTGGCAGTTACAAAAACAGAAACGACCTGCGTCATAAGTTTTGGCTGATCTACTCACTACATCAACCAACCGGCAGCGCCGTTGTTTTGATAGGTGATTTCATGACAAACGAGGTATGAACTCCTGTCACACCCTCAATGCGCGTTAGTTTATTGAGCAGGAATTGTTGATAGGCATCCATATCTTTCACAATCACCTTTAATAAATAATCGGCAGATTGGCCGGTAATGAGGTGACATTCGAGTACCTCAGGATAGCTGGCAAGTGTGGTCTCCAGTGCTTCAAAACGCTCCGGTGTGTGTTTATCCATACTGATCCCAATAAAGGCCATTAAAGTCAGACCTAATTTTTTTGCGTTGAGTAAAGCAACGTAACCATCAATTAAGCCTTTTTCTTCCATTTGTTTAACCCGACGAAGACAGGGCGAGGGGGACAGTTTGATAGCTTCGGCTAATTCCTGGTTGGTAATGCGTCCGTCAGCCTGTAATTTTTGCAGGATCATGATGTCGTATTTATCGAGGTTATCAGACATGTAATTTCTCCATTAATTTTTATTGTGGTTATATATTTCAATATTTGTATTATTTAAGCAATATTATTCTTGTTTAAGTCGGTTTTATGCAAATATAGCAATTTAATTCCATAGTGACTTCTTTATACTATTTCACATGGCTGGAACTGATAGCCGATGCGTCAAAAGCGCAGCTGGCACGATGAACTGACATGATCAAAAGTCATGAAAGTCCTATCGGAAAAGTATGAATTAACCCGGTTCATATGGTGAGTCAGGCAAATTTGTTTCAGCAACTTGTGTGTCATTAATAGTTATTGTCAGGAGTCAGACATGATTAGTCAGCCCGCTCAAAAATATCGTCGCTTTGATGCTATCCAATTGCCTGATCGGCGGTGGCCCAATGTGGTATTGGATAAAGCCCCAATCTGGATGAGTACAGATTTACGTGACGGTAATCAGGCTTTGATTGATCCGATGTCTGTTGATACCAAAATGCGGTTTTTCCTAGCCTTGGTGGATATGGGCTTTAAAGAAATTGAGGTTGGTTTTCCATCAGCCTCAGAAACGGACTTTAATTTTGTACGTCGTCTGATTGACGAAAATCGTATTCCTGATGATGTCACGATTGAAGTGTTAACGCAGGCCAGAGAGGATTTAATTGCCCGAACCGTGGAATCCTTGAAAGGTGCCAAACGCGCTATTTTGCATATGTATAACCCGATTGCCCCTGCTTTTCGTGAAATTGTCTATCGCACTGATAAGGCTGGGGTGAAAGAGATCGCTGAGCGTGGAACGCGTTGGGTGAAAGAGATGACGGCAAAACAGCCAGAAACCGAATGGGTATACCAATATTCACCGGAGACCTTTTCCAGTGCGGAAATGGAGTTTGCGAAAGAGGTTTGTGACGCGGTGACGGCCATCTGGCAGCCAACACCAGAACATAAGATGATCATCAACTTGCCGGCAACAGTAGAAATGGCGACGCCGAATACCTATGCCGATCAAGTGGAATGGATGCACCGCCATCTAAATCAACGTGACAGCATTATTCTGAGTGTGCACCCACATAACGATCGTGGCACGGCGGTAGCAGCAGCTGAGTTAGCCGTCATGGCGGGGGCTGATCGTGTGGAAGGTTGTTTATTTGGTAATGGTGAACGCACGGGTAATGTGGACTTGATCACCTTGGCGATGAATTTGTATTCGCAGGGAATTCATCCTGAGCTTGATTTCACTCAGATGGATCAGATCCGACAATTGTTTGAAGAAGCCACACAATTACCCGTGCATCCGCGCCATCCTTATGCGGGTGAATTAGTGTTTACGGCTTTTTCTGGCTCGCATCAGGATGCGATTAAAAAAGGATTGGCCGTACAAAAAGCGGATGACTATTGGCAGGTACCTTATTTACCCATTGATCCAGCCGATGTAAATCGTAGTTACGATGCTGTGGTGAGGGTCAACAGTCAGTCCGGCAAAGGTGGCGTGAGTTTCTTGTTACAGCAACATGCCGGCTTTGAATTGCCACGTCGTTTGCAGATTGAGTTCAGCAAAGTGGTTCAAAAGGTCAGTGACAGCAGTGGTCGTGAGATTAACGCTGAGAATATCGTCTCACTGTTTGATGATGAATACGTGCAAGTGAACAGTCCTTATCAATATATGGGAAGTCATATCGTCGATGAAGAAAGTCATCAAGTCATGAGCCATGTGGTGGTGAAATATGAGCAACAGCGTATTGAGTTAAAGGGACAAGGCAATGGACCATTGGATGCTGTGGCCAAAGCTATCTCAGAGCATATCGGTGAAACAGTGACTGTCGCGGATTATCATGAACATGGCATGACGGCCGGTTCTGACGCAACGGCGGTGAGCTATGTTGAAGTCAAGGTGGGAGAGCATGCAACCGTGTTCGGTGTGGGGCAGGATAAAAACATCACTACTTCAGCGATAAAAGCATTATTAAACGGAGTCAATCGCTTTATGAATACTGGCACTTCTGTAGCCGTTGATAAAAAAGCAGTCAGTTAATCAGTGATATCCTGAGTCAGCTGTAAGGATTGTCTTGACTAGCGTTAAGGATAATCATTGAATAAATGATGTGAGTGTGAGTTGTTGATTATTAAGGTTATTTTGTTTCTTGGCGATTTGATCTCATATGAATAATTCGTTAGGGTAGGAATCAGTCCTGAATGATAAATTCAATATTCAGGCTCTTTTTACCGATGTTTGATGGTTCAAACAAAGGAGAAAATAATGTTAAACAAACAATTTACAACATTGTTATCAGTAGTATTCACGCTTCTATTCGCATCAAGTATGGCGTTTGCGAATGAGCATAAAGACTCCCATGACGGTGCGAAACATCCTGCCCATGAAATGGGAGAGTCTGTCGACACTCATAAAGATAAAGAAATGAGTGATGACTACAAAGAAAATATGAAAGAAGCTGAAGATGCAGCTAACGCTCCTCATCCTGCACATGAAATGGATGAAAACGAGGAGCTTCAGGAACGAGGTCAATAACCGTTTCTGAATGGGATAAAGTCCCATTAAAGCGATTAAACGCCGCATATTGATTGAAATATGCGGCGTTTTTTTATGTCACTAAAACAAGTATCGATTGAATAAGCTTGAATTAAGGCGTTGCGTCTATATTAATACTTAACTTTCTTATTGCATCAATGAACAACAACAGGACCGTGTTATGCGACAACTCCGCTTTATTTTTCTATTCACCATGGTTTATTTTTTGTCGGCATGTGCGAGCTTTTCGCCTGAATTTGAACAACCTCAAGTCAATATCACTTCGTTTAATCTGGCACCGTCTTCAACTGCCTCAACACCTATATTCATTATCGGTTTACAAGTGATTAATCCTAATCGACAAGCGCTACCATTGAAGGGGATGAGCTACTCCGTTGAGGTAGATGGTTATCGGATATTGAGTGGAGCGGAACCGGATTTACCGCGAGTTGCGGCATACGGCACCGAAGAATTTACAATCCAAGCAATACCAGATTTGCTTGGTAGTGCGAAATTGATTAGTCAGTTAATGTCTCATCATCAGGATGCGGTTAAATATCGATTTAAGGCACGTTTGGATATCGGTAGTCTTTTTCCATTTATTGACATTGAAGAAGCTGGAGAGTTGAGTTTAAAGCGGCCATCATCATCTCAATAAATTCACTGTCATTTCGTGCTCTTCAGAGCATTTGTTGCTATGTTTAGTCCATAGATCACTGATAAAAGCGCCTTTATGAATTCGATAAGTATGTTGTTTTTGTTAAGCGGAACCTTGATTGCTTTAAGCATTCTGGCCAGCCGCTTATCTTCTATTTTTGGTTTGCCATTGCTGATCATTTTCCTGGCACTAGGCATGCTGGCCGGAGAAGATGGCATATTAGGTATTCAGTTTGATAATTATTCCGTGGCATTCGTTATCGGTCATTTGGCACTTGCCATGATTTTGCTCGATGGCGGTATGCGTACTCGCCTCAAAACATTTCGTGTCGGCTTTAAACCTGCTTTATCCATGGCAACGATAGGTGTGTTTATCACCAGCGGTGTGGTGGGGTTAATAGCCATGTGGATATTCAATCTAACACTGGTTGAAGGCTTATTGATTGGTGCGATTGTAGGGTCGACAGATGCGGCTGCAGTCTTTTCTATGTTGCGTGGTCAGGGCATTAATATCAACGAACGAGTTGGGGCGACGCTAGAAATCGAGTCTGGCACCAACGATCCGATGGCGATTTTTCTTACATTGATGTTCATCCAGTTATTGATTAGTGATGAAAACACTGTGTTAGGCAATGTACTGTTTTTCCTTCAACAATTCGGCTTTGGTATTGGTATTGGTCTCTTAGGTGGCTGGTTAGTTAAGCGTTTATTGGCAAGACTGGAGTTAATGCCAGGCTTGTACTCACTGTTGGCATTAGCATTGGGGTTTAGTATTTTTGGTTTAGCGTCCTGGATGGGGGGCAGTGGTTTTCTGGCTATCTATCTCTGTGGTTTGATGATAGGCAGTGAAAACACCCGTCAATTACAGCATATTTTGCCGGTATATGATGGTCTGGCCTGGTTAAGCCAGATTGGTTTATTCCTGGTGTTGGGGTTGCTGGTCACTCCAACCGAATTAATGGAATATGCTTTGCCATCACTTGTGATTGCCTTAGCCCTGATATTTATTGCAAGACCACTGGCAGTCATTCTCTCCGTAAAACCATTTTTTAAATTCCGCTGGCGTGAAATTGGTTTTATTTCCTGGGTGGGATTACGAGGAGCTGTGCCTATTGTGCTGGCGATTTTTCCTGTCATAGGTGGGGTAGATAATGCCCCGATGTATTTTAATGTGGCGTTTGCTGTTGTGTTGTTATCGCTACTTATCCAAGGCGGTACTTTATTACCGATGGCAAAATGGATGCGAGTGCAGATCCCTAAAAAGGCCAGTCCAAGACAACGCGGTTCTTTAGGTATCTTGCCTGAGCGCGATTTTGAAATGTTTGTTTATAAAGTAGAGAACCAACGTCTCGATGACCAACCTATTCGTTTACTGCGTTTTCCATCTGGTGCGATGATTTCTGCCTTATTCCGGCATGAGGAGATGATTCATCCTAAGGGCAGTACGCGTCTAAAACTAGGCGATATTCTATGTGTGATCAGCCGTGAAGAAGACCTAGATAACCTGAACGAATTATTCAATGGTGATACTCAGCTGAATCAGAAGCAATTAGCATTTTTTGGCTCTTTTGTTCTCAATGGTGAAGCGATGTTAGTGGATATCGCTAAAGCCTATGGTCTGACGATCAGTCCACAGGAAGTGGGGGTGAGTTTAGGCGAGTTTATTGCACGACGGGTGGGGGGACATCCTGTTGTGGGTGACGACATTGATTGGCACGGCATTCATTGGGTCGTGAATGAGGTCGATGGTGACATCGTGAAAAAGGTTGGGATGCGTTTATATTAGAAAAAACGGAAATAGTTCATGTTTCCTCTCATTAAACATTGTTTTCTGAGAGGCTTTCTGTCATATTTTGCGCATCATCATTTCTTTGGTGCCCTGTTGTCATTCATAGAACATTTTCCGGCTGCTGTTTAATGAAGAACTGTCTGCATGGTTTGTGCCTGTTTGAGTCTTTCACTGTAAAGGTTTAGCTTGATTTTTCAGCTGATAAACATGATGCGATGTTGACGGGGAACCGCTTTGTGTGGAGTCAGTATGAACTTATCTATTCAGCAACGGTTTAGCTTCTGGGCTGGACTTAGTCTACTCTCTGTTGTGCTCGTGACCGCCTTGGTGGCGATGTATAACTTTGGCAAAATTAATCAATCACTCACAGAATACAATAGCGAACTGACAAAAAAGCAGGCGGAATCGTACCTCGGACTACTCGCCAGTGATACCAGTGCCAGCCTGCTTGTCCCTCTGGAGAAAGCATTGAACGTGGCCACATCTACGTCGATGTCCATGCAATCGTTAGCCAGTGCTTCTAATACTATAGACAAACGTCAACTGGCTTTGGATACCCTAAAAAAGACCTTGAATCTGAGTCCTAATTTCCTGGGTACCTATGTTGCCTTTGAACCCAATAAGTTTGATTTTTCAGATGCTTTGTATCCATCAACCGTTGGTAGTGATGAGAGTGGCCGGTTTCTACCCTATGTGATTCATGGCGATAATGATGGTTTCACCGTCGAGAGTTTAGTTGGATTAGAAGACCAGACGCTTGACGATAATGGTGTGAGAGCCGGTGAATATTACTTATGTCCCAAAGAGTCCAACAAAAGCTGCGTCGTTGACCCTTATATCTATCCGATAAATGGGAAGGATGTATTGCTAACCAGTATGGTTGTACCAGTAACGAAGAATGGTAATTTTATTGGTATGACAGGGATTGATATCAGTGCTGACTTCCTACAGTCCAATATCGTGAAAGTCGATAAACAGCTCTATGACGGCGCTGGTGAGATTTTATTAGTTAGTCCAAAGGGCGTCATTGTTGCTGATAGTGAGAATCCAGAATTAGTCGGGAAAAATTTGAAGTCAATTGACGCTGATCTTGTGAGTAAAATTAAGAATCTATCCATGTCAGATGAGAGTACTATTTTTGCTGCTGATGATGCTTTGAAAGTGTTAAAACCTTTTAAGCTAGGTGATACGGGTGCTCACTGGACTGTTTATATCTCCGTGCCTGAGTCCGTTATTTATGCTGATCTTCAGCAACAACAAGCCTTTATGGATCAGCAACAATCACGCTTTATCAGTCAGACGACTCTGCTGGGCTTTTTGTTTGCGATGATTGGTGTGGTCATTGTCTGGTTTGTTGCCAAAAACAGCGTTAAGCCCCTGCATGATATGACCGGTATTGTTGGTAAACTGGCCGGAGGCGAAGGGGATCTGACACAACAAATCACTGTCTCTCGCCAGGATGAAACCAGTAAGCTGGCAAATCTATTGAATACCTTTATTCAAAAACTACAGACTTTGATTAAGGGGATGTTGCCGATTGGTAACCGTATAAGCGCCTTATCTGCTCAAGGTAAGCAAATTAGCCAACAAACCAGTGATCAGATGAATGAACAGAGCAGTTTACTGGATCAGATGGTCTCTGCAGTCACTGAAATGTCGGCTTCAGCTCAGCAGATTGCTGGTAACGCAGAGCGCACCGCAACATTAGTCAGTGATGCGCATCAATCAACAGAAGCGGGTGCAGATCTGGTGAGTCAGAATGCTCAATCAATCAGTGATGTGAAAAATAGTGTTCAACTCTCTGAAGCTGCATTGGATCAACTAGTCAAGAATAGTGGCGCCATTGCAGAGATTCTGGTGGAAATTCAGGGCATTGCTGAACAAACAAACCTATTAGCTTTGAATGCTGCGATTGAAGCGGCCAGAGCCGGTGAAAAAGGTCGTGGTTTTGCCGTGGTGGCAGACGAGGTGCGAGCGTTGGCGAATCGTTCACAATCAGCGACTGTGGAGATTCAAAATCGTTTGGCCTTACTGAACCAAGGAAATAAAGAAGCCTCTGTCGCTATGAAGAAAAGTGGCGAGCAGGTCGAGCATAGCGTGGAATTAGCGCATTCTGCTGCTAGCGCTTTAATCAAAATTAGAACCGCGATTGATGAAGTCTCTGAGATGACCTTACAGATTGCATCCGCAACAGAAGAGCAAAGCAATGTTTGTGAAAATGTCAGTGAAAATTTAACCCGTATTTCGGATTTGGTTCAGCAGACAGCTGAGGGTGCAAAAGAACTCAGTCAGGTCGGTAGCGATTTGGATGCCACAGCCAATGAGTTACAAACAGGCTTATCGTCATTTAAGGTATAAATTCTAATGCTCAGCCAGTAGCGATGCTGGCTGAGTTCAATCTGTCACAGTTCAAAAGTCGTGATGAGTATCTGGTATAATCGTGCGATTTTTATAATCGCTTTACCAGATGGGAAATCTGCTTTAAATGACTGTGCATCAACAAATTAAATCCTTACTTGAGCAACGTATTCTGATTCTAGACGGTGGAATGGGGACGTTGATCCAAAGTTATAAACTGGAAGAAAAAGATTTTCGTGGTGCGCGATTTGCAGATCATCCCTGTGATGTAAAAGGCAATAACGATCTTTTGTCTTTGACCCAGCCGCAAATTATTCGCGATATCCATCGTGCCTATTTTGAAGCCGGTGCGGATATTGTTGAAACGAACACCTTTAATGGTACGTCAATTGCCATGGCTGATTACCAGATGGAAGATCTGGTTTATGAGTTAAATAAAGTCTCAGCCGAATTAGCTAAAGAAGTGGCTGATGAATTTACGGCTAACAACCCAGACAAGCCACGTTTTGTCACCGGTGTATTGGGCCCAACTAACCGCACGGCCAGTATCTCTCCTGATGTGAATAATCCTGGCTTTCGAAATGTCAGTTTTGATGAACTGGTTGATGCATACATGGAAGCCATTCGTGGTTTGGTTGATGGCGGTGCTGATTTGTTGCTGGTCGAAACGGTGTTTGACACCTTAAATGCCAAAGCCGCCTTGTTTGCGATTGATCAGTTCTGCGAACGAAATGGTGTACATATCCCGGTCATGATTTCAGGCACGATTACTGATGCCAGTGGTCGTACACTTTCAGGCCAAACGGCCGAAGCATTCTGGAACTCGCTGGCGCATATCCAGCCTCTGAGTATTGGCCTGAACTGTGCACTGGGTGCGGAGCAGTTACGTCAGTACGTGGAAGAGTTAGCCAATGTAGTGACTTGTCATATCAGTGCTCACCCCAATGCAGGCTTACCTAATGAGTTCGGTGAGTATGATGAATCACCAGAAGTCATGGCAGCACAGATTAAAGAATGGGCTGAGTCTGGTTTCTTAAATATTGTTGGAGGCTGCTGCGGTACCGCCCCTGCTCATATCAAAGCGATTGCTGATGCAGTAGAGGGTATTCAGCCTCGTCAGCCAAAGAAGAATCTACATCACTGCCGTTTGAGTGGTTTAGAACCTCTGAATATTACCCCTGACAGTTTATTTGTGAATGTAGGCGAACGGACCAATGTCACGGGCTCGGCGCGTTTCGCCAAGCTAATCAAAGAAGGCGATTACGATACGGCATTGGAAGTGGCACGTCAGCAAGTAGAAAACGGTGCTCAAATCATTGACATCAATATGGATGAGGGCATGCTGGACTCGAAAGAGGCCATGGTCATCTTCCTTAACTTACTCGCTGCTGAACCAGATATCAGCCGTGTGCCTATCATGATTGACTCATCCAAATGGGATGTGATTGAGGCTGGTCTGAGATGTATTCAAGGTAAAGGCATTGTTAACTCCATCAGCCTGAAAGAGGGTGAAGATAAATTTATCGAACAGGCCAAATTGGTTCGCCGTTATGGTGCAGCGGTGATTGTGATGGCCTTTGATGAAGTCGGTCAGGCCGATACACGTGAACGTAAGCTGGAAATTTGTCGACGTTCATACGAAGTGTTGACTGAGAAAGTGCATTTCCCACCAGAAGACATCATCTTCGATCCCAACATCTTTGCCGTCGCCACAGGTATCGAAGAGCATAATAATTACGCCGTCGATTTTATTGAGGCTGTTCACGATATTAAACAAAGTCTGCCACATGCGCTGATCAGTGGTGGTGTTTCCAACGTCTCGTTCTCATTCCGTGGTAACAATCCGGTGCGTGAAGCGATTCATGCGGTTTTCCTCTACCACGCGATTAAAGCGGGAATGGATATGGGGATTGTTAATGCTGGCCAGCTGGCTATCTATGATGATCTGCCTGAAGAATTGCGTGAAGCCGTAGAAGATGTCGTCCAAAACCGCCGTGAAGATTCTACTGACCGATTGCTGGAACTCGCCGAAAAATACAAAGGCGAAGGTGGCAGTGTGGCTAAGCAGGAAGACTTGGCCTGGCGTGAGCTACCTGTCGTCAAGCGTCTTGAGCATGCTTTGGTAAAAGGCATTGCGGATTATGTTGAAGACGATACAGAAGAAGCGCGCCAACAATTTGCCAAACCACTGGAAGTGATTGAAGGGCCGTTGATGGACGGTATGAACGTGGTGGGTGATTTGTTTGGCGAAGGTAAAATGTTTTTACCTCAGGTGGTCAAATCTGCCCGTGTAATGAAAAAAGCTGTTGCGTATCTGATGCCCTTTATCGAAGCAGCGAAAGAAGAGGGCGACGATAGCAAAAATAACGGCAAGATTTTGATGGCCACCGTCAAAGGTGACGTACATGATATCGGTAAAAATATCGTGGGCGTGGTATTGCAATGTAATAACTTTGAAGTGATTGATCTTGGCGTGATGGTGCCAGCGCAGAAAATTCTTGATACGGCACGCGAAGAAAAAGTCGATATTATCGGCTTGTCTGGTCTGATTACGCCATCACTTGATGAAATGGTGCACGTCGCGAAAGAAATGGAGCGACTGGGCATGGAAACCCCACTGATGATTGGTGGAGCTACTACTTCTTTAATCCATACCGCCGTGAAAATTGAACCGAACTATCATGGCTGCAGTATCTATGTAAAAGACGCGTCACGTGCGGTGGGTGTGGCTCAACGTTTAGTCACCAAAGATACACGTGATGCCTTTATTGCTGATCTGAAAAAAGACTATGAAGAGAAGCGTTCAAGACATAAGGGACGTAAGAGCAGTCGACGTCAATTAAGTATCACGGAAGCACGAGCGAATAAAACCAAGATTGACTGGGCCGCTTATCAACCAACCAAACCTGCTAAATTGGGTCTGGAGGTGTTTGATGACTATCCTCTGGCTGAATTGGTGGATCGCATTGACTGGACGCCTTTTTTCCAATCCTGGGAGCTGGCTGGCAAGTACCCTCGTATTCTGACCGACGAAGTGGTTGGCGAGCACGCCACACATCTATTTGAAGATGCACAAAAAATGTTGCAGCAAATCGTCGATGAGAAATGGCTGACAGCCAAAGCGGTCATTGGCCTTTTTGCGGCGAATAGCGTGAATGACGATGATATTGAAGTGTATCGTGACGATAGCCGTGATGAGGTATTGATGACATTGCATAGCTTACGTCAACAAACCGAGCGTCCACCTGGTCGTCCAAATGCCGCTTTAGCCGATTTTATCGCGCCAAAAGACACGGGCGTCAATGATTATATTGGGGCGTTTGCCGTAACGGCAGGTATTGGCATTGATGAGCACGTTGCACGCTTTGAAGAAGATCATGACGACTATCACAGCATTATGCTGAAAGCGCTGGCGGATCGTCTGGCAGAAGCCTTTGCAGAACGCATGCATGAACGGGTTCGAAAAGAATTCTGGGGTTATGCTAAAGAAGAGCAATTAGACAATGATGCCTTGATTGATGAGAAATATCAGGGCATTCGTCCGGCACCAGGTTATCCTGCCTGTCCGGATCATACTGAGAAAGGTCTGTTATGGGAGCTGATTGATCCTGTTACCCATGCCGATATGACCATTACAGAAAGTTATGCCATGTTGCCAACTGCCGCTGTCAGTGGGTTCTATTTTGCCCACCCTGAGTCACGTTATTTTGGCTTGGGTAAAATCGACCAGGATCAGGTGGAAGACTATGCTGAGCGAAAAGGTTGGGATAAACAAACAGCTGAACGTTGGTTGGGACCGGCATTATCTTATGATGGAGATGACTAATGACGGTAAATGAGAATGACATTATTGATCTTCAAACGCGTTTAGCATTCCAGGATGGTTTGCTGGAAGACTTGAATCAAGTGATTATTGGCCAGCAAGATCAAATTTCTCGCTTAGAACTTGCCATTGAAACCTTAAAGGTGCAAATGCGTACTATGCAGACCTCAATGCATCAGAGTAATAATGGTCAGGAACATGAGATACCACCGCATTATTGAACCATAAAGTATGTCACTGCCACAGCGTCACTGTTGGATCATACAAGGCGATACCGAATGGCTTTATCAGCAGGCATACGCTTTGTACCAGTCTGTGTCGTCATCAAGCTGTTTTTGGTTAAGTGATGCTGAACACACCAATCAGGCAGTGCATGTTAAACAGGCTCACCAGCATTTAGGGCAAGAGTGTGAGTTATTACTTTTTGAGGTAAGCAATAAGTTTGATGCCGATGCCTTCGGCGCAGTCGTTGGCTGTGTCAAAGCTGGTGGCACTGTCGTTATTTTATTAAACAGTACATTATCATCGACCCGATGGTTGAGACGATTTCTTCGAACTGCAACTGACTTTCCAGCAATTCAACAATTCCATCAGCCGCAGTCTTTACCCTCTATATCCAAATTACACGCTAAGAATATAACCACCACTATTATCGAGCCCACACAAGAGCAAGAGCAGGCGATAGCGTTGGTTCAGAGGGTAGTCACGGGGCATCGCCGTCGCCCGTTAGTGTTAACAGCGGATCGTGGTCGGGGGAAAAGTGCCTTATTGGGTATGGCTGCCGCTGAGTTGCTCAAAGCTGGAAAACAACATGTCCTGGTCACAGCACCAAGCCCGGCTAATATCCAGACGTTACTCTTTCATGCCCATCAGCAATTACCATCAAGTAAGTTAAGTGCAACGTCAGTGACATGGCAGGATGCCATGATTGAATTTATGGCACCAGATGCCATTTTACAGGCACAACCGACTACTGATTTATTGATCATCGATGAAGCTGCTGCTATCCCAGCTAATATGTTGGAGCAATACCTGATTCAATATTCGCGTTTGGTGTTCAGCTCAACTATCCATGGTTATGAAGGCACCGGGCGAGGGTTTGCTTTACGGTTTTATAAAACACTGGATAAGTTAGCACCGGACTGGCGAGCTTTAAGCCTACAACAGCCTATTCGCTGGGGTGAGGGAGATATCGTTGAGCAGTTCTGTTTTGCGGCTTTATTACTGGATGCTGAGCCGATTGATAGCCAAGAGATTGACGCTGCAACCTTAAATGAGCTGAACTATGTTCAGCTTGAACAAGGGCAGTTATTAAATGATGAAAGCCTGCTCAGGCAAGTCTTCGGTTTAATGGCTTTGGCGCATTATCGTACACGACCTTCTGATTTACATATGTTATTGGACCAGCCTGATATACGAATAGGTGTTTTACGTTTTCAGGGTAAAGCCGTCGCCACACTGTGGACTATCGCCGAACCGCAGCTTGAGGACACGCTTGCTCAGGCTGTTTATGACGGTCAACGGCGGTTGAAGGGCCATTTGCTGCCACAATCTTTATTAGTGCATACGGGAATCATTGATGCGGCACAGTGTGACTATCAGCGTATTAGTCGTATAGCGGTACACCCTGACTTTCAGCAGAAAGGTTGGGGACAGTATTTATTAAAATGCGCTGTTGCCGAAATGACTGATGACACCGATGTGGTGGGAGTGAGTTTTGCGATGTCGGAGGATTTGTTACATTTCTGGCACAAAGCCGGATTTGAAACTGTTCGGCTGGGTCAACATCGTGATGAGGTGTCCGGCAGTTTATCGGTGATGATGTTAAAAGCATTGACGCCAAGGGGGCAGACCCTGGTTGATAAGGCCCGTAAAATATTATCTTGTCAGTGGTCGTTTTTATTAAGCAGACAATGGGATGAGCTGGATGCTGAGTCGGTAATTCAGATTAGCCAGACATTGCTTGATGACGAAACCTTCAGTATTGATGTGTTGCCGCAGATACAGAGTTTTGCATTCAAGCAGCGTCCTTATGAGTCCTCGGAGTGGGCATTATGGCAGTGGTTCAGGTCTCAACTATCCAGCCCAGGATTTGAACAGTTACATAAAGAGCAGCAACAATTATTGATTATGTTGATTCTGCAAGGTTTGCCATTTGATAAAGCGGCTAAGCAACTCAAACTATCTGGTCGAAAACAGATCATTACACAATTAAGAAAAGCGGTAAGTCAATTACTCGACTTCGAAGCAGATATTAGTTCATAAGCAGTTTGACTATCACCCCACCAACTAACCAGATACCTGATAAAGTAACAAGTGTATTCATTACTATTTTTCCAAGGGAAAGTGACGTTTGATGATGTTGGCCTGATTGTGACCGTTTCCAGTCATAAAAAAGATAGCTTGAAATAAGTAAAAAGCCAATATTTAAAAAGAAATTATAGTTGAGTTTGAAATGGTCTTGCTCAGCAGGTGATGACCAGTTTTCAGGATTAGGTAATACATCAAATAATTGAAAGCCATAATGAAGTAACAGTGATGTTATTACCAGGCAGATAAACAGCATCATAAGGATGAATAAGGCCATTTTCCAACCGTAATATTTGGCATTAATACGAAGTACTGGCAGAACGACCATATCAGAAAAAATAAAAGCCATCACACCAGCGAAGGCAACTCCTTGGCCGTATAAAACAGCAGCCAGAGGAATATTACCCATTGAGCCAATGAAAGTGAAAAAAGCAGCGATTGGACCCACTAATGTTTGTTGTAAGACTGACCAGAAGTCTGGATTGTCTGTGCCTGCGCCGATGAATAGCCATTTAAAAAAAGCATCAGGGACAAAAGCAGAGATGATACCGGCAACAGTAAAGCCAATTAGTACATCTTTCCATACCATTTGCCATTCCATGACATATTTCTGACTGATTTGTTGCCAGATATCTCGGCTGAATAGTTGTGACCATGCATGTCCATCAGACTCATTTGCCTGCATATCCTCAGATTGATTATCACGAGCCTGCTTTATCAGGGATTTAGGGTTGGTTAAGTAAATAAACAACCAAGCGATCAGAATTAATAAAATTGCGCCTAGGTATTCACCAATAACAAATTGCCAGCCTAGAAAAATGGCGATGACAAAACCCAGTTCAATAACCAGATTCGTTGAAGCCAGCATATAAGCCATAGAAGCGGCGAAAGTGGCGCCTTTTTGGAATAAGGCACGTGTGGTGGACAAAGCAGCAAAACTGCATGAGCTAGATATAAAGCCGAATAGTGTGCCTGTTGATATGGATTTAAGATCATCGCCTCCCATAAGCTTTCGCATTTCTTTTCGAGAGACCATGACTTGAATAATACTGCTGACGATGTAGCCAAATATAAATGCCCACAACGCCATCCAGAAAAAACCAAGACTGGTTAGAGAGGCTTCAGACCATTTTTCCAATAGTTGCAAAATAATCTCCCCTGGAAGGTATAAATCTACCGTATCAGGAGATGGAGATAAGGTAAACCTCGCCCGATGCTAGAACCTTAATGTTAAGCGGTGTGAGACTTTCCCCCCGGCAGGGGCCTGAAAAGCAGTAACCGTCTTCCAGTTGAAACAAAGCACCGTGAGTTGAACATTGGATATGGGTTCCTTCCAGCGACATAAACTGATCGGGTTGCCAGTTCAGTGGGATACCTAAATGAGGGCAAAAATTTAAATAAGCTCGCACCTCACCATCTTGTTTCAGTAAAAAACAGTCCAGTGTTTTATCGTCTTCCAGCTCAATGTTAAACCCCCGCGTTTGGTATTCCTTGAGCTCATTTTTATTACAAAGATAGATTTCTGTCATAACGGTAATAAATTCTCCAGTCCTTCCTGGCCACATTTTTTGCCTGCCAGGCGACAAGCAAACGAAAGTGTCTCTTCATCAGTTAGTTGTTTTATCATTCCAGAAATGATGCCGGCATTAAATGTATCTCCGGCGGCGAGCGTATCAATCACGTCGTTAGGAGGGACAGCTGGACTAAAAATGAGCACATCATGGTTTTTTAACCAAGCCCCCGTTTCACCCCAGGTACAAGTCATAAGACTCGGCAGGGATAAACTCTGAAGAAACAGCTCAGCGGAGTCATATCCCTGACTGAGCACATAAGGTTTAGAGAATAACAGTACATCTGCCAGAGGAAACAGTTTTTCTATACCTTCACGTGGTTTCTCTATTTCCAGAGAACAAGGTAAGTGTGGGTAATGTGTTTTTAACCATCGCAGCATTTTGTCGAGCTCATCGACATTTCTACCTTCAAAATGAATCCAGTCAAAGCCAGCCAGATCTTGTTGTGAAAAAAAGTGAAAATCCAGCTCGGGACAATCACGGTAGTGCACGATGGTGCGACTGCCTGTTGGCTTGCTCACCGTGATGTAAGAGGTCGGTAACTTACCTGTAGAGAGTTGCTTACAGAATCGATAGCTGATCTGATGAACGTCTAGATCTTGTTTAACAATAGTGGCATCGCTTTCGTCAATCAACACGCCAGACCAGGCGCATTGATGGCCTAACTGACTGAGAACGACCAGTGTATTTGTCGCATTTCCACCACGACGAATACTCTGGCTGATAGCTCTGATCTCATCATCTTCGTGAGGATAGCCGTTAACACGGTTGATGATATCTATGGTGGCGATACCGACAGCTAAAATATTTGCCATAAAGTGAAGCCGGCCCTTTAGGGCCGGTATCTGTGTTGATGGATTAGATGTTATCGAAAACAGCACCGACGGCATTGGTGATTTCATCAATATCACCTGTGCCAGGAATGGCGTGAAGCTTATGCTGTCTTTGATAGTAACCAATTAATGGCGCAGTCTGTTCTTCGTATACTTTCAGACGATTACCAATGGTTTCTTCATTATCATCAGCGCGCTGAAATAATTCGCCGCCACAGCTATCACATTGGTCTTCTTTTTTAGGTGGTGACAGGTGGATATTATAAATGGCACCACAGTCTTTACAGGTACGACGACCAGTTAAACGTTGCATTAACTCTTCAAAAGGAACGTCTAGTAACACAACACCCTGCAAAGGTTGGCCTAATTGCTCAAGCATGCTGTCTAAGGCTTCTGCCTGGGCAATATTGCGTGGGAACCCATCAAGAATGTAACCATCTTGAGCATCTTCTTCTGATAAACGCTCGCGAATAAGACCGATAACGATATCATCCGATACCAGAGCACCTGCATCCATCGCACTTTTGGCTTGTTTGCCTAACTCTGATCCCGCTTTTACTGCCGCACGCAGCAAATCACCCGTAGAGATTTGTGGAATATTGAATTTCTTTGATAACACAACGCCTTGTGTGCCTTTACCGGAGCCTGGGGCACCGAGAAGAACCGTTCTCATTGTTAGCCTCTTAAATAGATTAATTTTATGTTGAACTTTAATGCTCAGTCATCATAACGGATTCCAAACGCTGGATTTGTTTGGCAACCTGCCTGAGTAAATCCGGAATTTGGTATTCATTCAAGCCCAGCAAATCCCAAGCTGCTGGGTCTAGCGGTGGAACATGGCTGTCGCCACTGTGTCCGAAAGGCACGGAAGATACCAATATGTCGGCAATATGTACAACTGCGGCATCAATCAAAAACTCATCCGCATCGGAAGGAGAATGGTGATAACGTGCGACTTCCTGAAGTGATTTTGGTAAACGCCAGGCTTTAGTCAGCGCTTCACCTACGTGAGTGTGATCAAAGCCCATTGCCCGCTGCTCGGCTTCAAAAATTATTTCATGGCCGAACTCAGCACTATTAATCGCTTCACGCGCTAATTCAGGCACTGTCTGATAAATCACCAAACTACCGATATTGTGAAGCAGGCCGGCAATAAAAAAACGCTCACTTGAACGTTGGCCACACTCTTCAGCCAACAGCTTGCTGGCGATCGCACTGGCAAAACTATGGCGCCAAAACTCATTCATGTTGATCAATGAGGTAGGAATGCCTCTGAATGAATTCAGTACTGATGTCGCTAGAATTAGATTAGTCAGCTCACGGGTACCTATAATGGTGATGGCTCGCGAGATAGTATTTATTTGAGAGGGAAAGCCATAAAAAGGGCTGTTCACGATTTTTAACAGACGTGTTGCTAATGCCGGATCGGTATTAATGACCGCACTGATATCATCGATACTACTATCGGGGTCTTCCATTAGCTCATTGAGCTGTGTGTAAGTAGTGGGTGGTGAAACGAGTTCCAGTGATTTGTTGACCAGTGATTCAGCTGTGAGACTCATGTTTGCTCCTCCTGCTCATTTTCCAAGTCTAACTGCATTTCATACAGTGCTTTCATGAGGGGGTGACTCAGATCAACATAGCGAAAGCGTTCATCACGCTCTTCGCGTTGGGCTTCAGTTAATTCAATGGTGTCTGCCATATTATTTCACACTCCATGATGCCTTCTCACTGACGAATTGAGAGATAGATGCGCCGAGCTTGCCTGCAAACTGATCAAGGTAGTTTGGACGCGGGGTGTAATCAACAATATCTTCTGCGCCCAGAATATCACGTGCCACAGTACTGGTGTTTGCTAAACCATCAATCAAACCAAGATCGACAGCTTGCTCTCCCGACCAGAACAGTCCAGAGAATAAATCATCATTATTCGCCAATCTATCGCCACGACCTTCCTTTACTACGTCAATAAATTGTTGATGAATGGTGTCCAGCATATTGTGGGCATGTTCGAGATCCGCCTCTTTCATCGGCAGGAATGGGTCTAAGAATGCTTTGTGTTCACCAGCGGTTAAAGAACGTCTTTCGACACCCACCTTGTCAATTAAATCAGTAAAACCAAAACCATCCATTCTCACGCCAATTGAGCCGACTATACTGGCTTTATCTGCATAAATTTTGTCAGCTGCTACGGCGATGTAGTAACCGCCTGAGGCACAGACATCTTGAATAACGGCATAGACGGGAAAATCAGGGCGTGTTTTTTTGAGGCGCTGAATTTCATCATTGACGATACCTGACTGAACAGGGCTACCGCCGGGAGTATTCATTCTCAGGATTAAACCTTTGGCTGATTGATCTTCAAAAGCGTTACGAATACCCGTAACAATACTGTCAGCATTCGCTTCGGATTCACTGGCTATAGGGCCACTGATTTCAACCATGGCTGTGTGGGGGCCAGTAGCAGAAGATAATTGTTTGGGTGAGTAACTTAGAATTAGAAAGGCGATAAGATATAAAAAAATCAGGCCTTTAAAGACATATCCCCAGCGGCGTTTGTTACGCTGTTCTCTTATGGCTGCAAACGCCAAATCTCTCAGAACATTGCGTTCCCAAGTCTGATCTTCCTTGCTGTTGCTTGTATTTTCCGAATTATTATTAGGTGGGAAATCGCCAAATGTTGCCATGTTTATCTATCCTGAAAAAAACATAAGTATGCCATCATATCAAAACTCTGTGTCAGGACGAGCTAACCACTTCTCAACTTGATATAGATCATGAACAATGGCTCTGGGGTTCGCTGCTTTAAGAGTGAATTCTGGGTGTGCACCATGAGTGATTCCGAGACTGTCAGCACCGGCATTATGGGCCATCATTAAGTCGAACTCTGTATCACCTATCATCAGCGTTTGGTCAGAAGTGACACCAGCATAATCCATCAGTTCCATCAGCATTTGAGGGTGTGGCTTTGAATGGCATTCATCGGCACAGCGGGTTGATATAAACAAATTACCCAACCCGGTTTGTTGCAAGGCTCTATCCAAGCCTCTACGACTTTTCCCTGTGGCCACGCCTAACAAAATATTTTGTTCATTAAGTCGACTTAGTAAGGCTTCAGCATGGGTAAAAAGCGGTGTTGACTCCGGCGTGTTTACCCAGGTTTGACGATAGCAGTCAGCCAATGCTGTCCAGGTTGCCGCATCAGCATCTGGATAGAGTGTCTGCACTGCTTCATGTAATCCCAGCCCGATGATATGGCTGACTTGCGTATCTGACAGTGGTTCTAAAGATAAGGTTGAAATAGCTCGGTGCATACAATGAGTGATGTGCGCCGTTGAATCCATCAAGGTGCCGTCCCAATCAAATACGATGAGTTGGTAGTCCATTATGCATGCTCCATGAGTGAAACAACGCTCACCAGGTTGTCTGGAAGAGGGGCCTCCAATAGAAGTGGCTCATTGCTGATGGGGTGTCTGATACCCAGACGCCAAGCGTGAAGAAACAAGCGTTTCAGGCCATAGCTTTTCATGATTTTATTGAATTCGCGATCGCCATATTTGTCATCACCTGCAACAGGATGACCAGACCAGGCTGAATGGACACGTATCTGATGAGTTCTGCCAGTAAAGAGTTTGACCTCAGTCAGCTGGGCAAGGCCAAAAGCTTGTTTGGTGATAAATAAGGTTTTGGCTTTTTTTCCTGCAGAGTCGACTTTGACCATGCGTTCACCGGAAGAGACGGTATTTTTCTGAAGAGGTTGTTCGACGTAGAGTTCGTCTTGCTTGATTTCACCTTTTAATAAGGTTAAATAACGTTTGTCGATTTCATCAGAAAGCATTTGTTGTTGTAGACTCAATAGACATTCACGACTTTTTGCTATTAACAAGCAACCTGAGGTGTCACGATCGAGGCGGTGAACTAACTCGATAAATTCCAATTCAGGTTTTATCAGTCTGAAGGCTTCGATGACGCCCATTTGAATCTGAGTGCCTGCATGAACCGCCAGACCTGAAGGTTTATTCAACACCAGCATGGATTCGTCTTCAAAAATGATGCAAGCGAGTAACTGCTGTTTTAATGCGTCTGAAATCTCTGTTGGCTGATTTTTTTCAGATACCTGCAAGGGTGGCACACGAATAGAGTCACCAGCCTGGATTTTATAGGTTTGTTTAATACGGCCTTTATTGACACGCACTTCACCTTTCCGGATGGCACGATAGATCCGACTTTTTGGCACACCTTTTTCAAGTGTAAGCAAAAAATTATCGATACGCTGCCCAGCTTGAGATGCGCTTATTTCAATAAATTGTACTTTTTGTGACTGAGGTTTGTGAGCTGCCATAGAAATAGGTTAAATTTTGAGTTGCTGAGATGGCAATAGACTGCTATATTCGAACGTTGGTCCGTGCGTAAAATGAGGTCAGTATACCTACTTTTGTCCACGATGACTGAATTTTGCGTCGCGCCCTCGAAAAAGAGGTTGATGCGGCGCCCGGTAAACAAATATATATCTTCGCTGGACAGGGGTTCAGCGGGTGGGCTCATAGGGAGCCCTTGTAAGAATATCAGGTTCCCATGTCTTGATTGCCATCAAAACGAGTAGAAAGACGCATCAGACAGGACGACAATTAAGTAATTAATATAAACAAAAAATGGTTCAGATTTAGGCTTGAAGGTAAGCTAAGAAACCAATGAAAGTTGCAGAACACTATTGCAACCCGATGAAAGAAAAAGATGACTCATGTTCGCCTTGATGGGATGGCGCATGAAAGAAACGATACGATAGACAATTAATTACTGAACAACAGACATCGTCGCTCTGTAAAGCCCGACTGGCTAACGCGTCCCCTACGATGGTGGGCGGCAGGATATGCGAACCTCAACATTGAGGTTAGTGCATGAAACGAATTTTAATCAACGCAACACATGAAGAAGAGTTGCGTGTGGCAATGGTCGATGGCCAACGCCTATTTGATCTGGATATTGATACCCCATCCAGAGAACAGAAAAAAGGTAACATCTATAAAGGAAAAATCACTCGAGTAGAGCCGAGCTTAGAAGCTGTTTTTGTTGACTATGGTGCAGAAAGACAAGGCTTTTTGCCACTGAAAGAAATTTCAAAAACGTATTTTAAAAAACGTGATGATTCTGATGACAACAATGGGCGTCTCAACGTTCAGGATGTGCTTTCTGTTGGTCAGGAATTAGTTGTCCAAATCGAAAAAGAAGAGCGTGGCAATAAAGGTGCGGCTCTGACGACTTTTATCAGCTTGGCTGGTCGTTATTTAGTTCTAATGCCTAACAGTCCTCGTGCAGGCGGTATTTCTCGTCGGATTGAAGGGGATGACCGTGCAGAGTTGCAAGAAGCTTTACGCTCCTTAGAAGTCCCGGAAGGCATGGGCATGATCGTGCGAACTGCTGGTGTTGGAAAACAGCCAGAAGAGTTGCAGTGGGATCTTGAGTATCTTGTCCAGCTCTGGACGGCTATTGACGTGGCTGTCAAAGATCGTAACGCGCCATTTTTGGTTTACCAGGAAAGCAATATTATTATCCGTGCTTTACGTGATTACTTGCGTAAAGACATTGGTGAAATTCTGGTGGATTCGCCTGAAGTCTATCAAACAGGCTATGACTTTATGCGCATGGTTATGCCGCATGAACTCAGTAAATTTAAACTGTACCAGGATAGAGTGCCGCTATTCACTCGTTATCAAGTTGAAAGCCAGATTGAGAGCGCTTTTCGACATGAAGTGCGTTTACCATCCGGTGGCGCATTAGTTATCGATCCAACGGAAGCGTTGATCTCGATTGATGTTAACTCAGCACGCGCTAATAAAGGCGGTGATATAGAGGAAACAGCACTTAACACCAACCTGGAAGCTGCCGAAGAAATTGCACGTCAGTTAAGATTACGCGATCTGGGTGGTTTGGTCGTTATTGACTTTATCGATATGGGGCCTAGCCGTAATCAGCGCGAAGTTGAAAATCGCCTGCGTGAACATCTGAAAGCCGATCGTGCACGTGTTCAGGTTGGTCGGATATCTCGTTTCGGTTTGCTGGAAATGTCTCGCCAGCGTTTGCGTCCTGCTCTTGGTGACGCCCATCAGGAAATTTGCCCACGTTGTGCTGGTCTTGGCCATGTGCGTGGTGTGGAATCCTTGGGGCTGGCGGTATTACGCCTGATTGAGGAAGAAGCAACCAAGGATAAGGTCACGCAATTAATCGTTCAACTGCCTGTACCTGTTGCTACGTTCATTCTTAACGATAAACGCGAACAAGTCGATATTATTGAAAAGCGTCACGGTGTGAAAGTGGTGTTGATACCGAATCCACACCTTGAAACACCTCATTACGATATCGAACGTATCAAAGATGGCGGTGAGCGAAATGAAGTCAGTCACCAGCTTATCTCTCAACCAGAACAAGAGGTTCCGGTAGTATTACGCGATAAACCCGTCATGGAACAACCAGCAGTGAAGGGAATATCACCCGCAGCACCTGCACCGGTGATTGTTAAGGAAAAAGAGCCTGAACAAAAACCTAGCCTGCTGAAACGTTTGTTAAATGTGCTGACAGGAAAAAGTGAGCCAGAGAAGGAAGAAAAGCCTGTCGTGGATACAAAAAAAGAAAAAAGCTCACCAGAACAACGCACACAGAATCGTCGAGGACGTGGTCGTTCTAAGAATAATTCAGCAAATAATCAGAATCAGGAATCTGCTGATAATAATGAACGTAAAAAACCACGCCGTAGAAATGATAAAAATACGGACAATACTGAGCAGAAGAAGACTGAATCAGCAAATCCAGTAAAAGAAGAGGCTGCTTCAGACAATAATGACGATAAGCAGACACGTAGCAGTAATGGTCGACGCTCACGTCGTGGAGGCCGTCGCCGTCGTCCTGCTCGCGCTGAAAATACATCACCTGAGAATAATAACTCAGCTGACACTCAGAAAGGCAACATTGCTCCACCGCCGCCACCTGAGGTTAATGGCAATGCCGTTCCTGAGCCTGAGCCAGAAGTGAATGGTAATGTGATTAAGGCAGAAAAAGAGCCCGAAGTGGATGGCAACAAAGTACCTGCCTCAAAACCACGCAGACCACGTTCGTCAGGCCCGACAAATAGACGTCGTCGTCCGAGTGATAAGGATAAAGCAGAAGCGGCTGCTGCTAACAATGCTTCTAGCAACGAGGATGCTGCAAAACCAGCTCCCAAGCCAGAAGCGACAGATAAGCCTGTTGATAAAAAGGTAGAAAAACCAGCTGAGGAAAAAAAACCGGTGGTAGAAAAAAATTCGTCTTCGGATGATAATGGCTCTGAAAAGAAAAATAAGGCCAAATCTGAAGCGAGTGAGACGAATGCCACGCAAGAGTAATATTCCGCATGAAGAACTGCTGGCCTTAATTGGCCAGCAGGTTTCGTATCAACAACAACGTTGTGAGATTATTGAGTTGTTGGATGGCGCTGAATTAATCCTGCAAGTGCTCGAATCGGGCCACAACATTCAGCCCAACCAATATGGTGAAGGACACCGACCGGTGCCAGTAACGTATACCCTACCTGTATTTGATGGTGAGGGAAATTTACACGCTGAGCTTATTGCCGCAGGTTTAGATAAGTTACTCTGCCAATAACTGCCTGACTTCAATTAAGTCTGCTTCTGTATCTACCCCATGTCCGGCACTGATAAGAGCTTCTGACATGTGGATTTTTTTCCCGTGGAATAATACACGTAGCTGTTCCAATGATTCTTCCGTTTCAAGCAAACACGGCGCCATCCCTGTGTAGTTTTTCAAGAAGTGAGCGCGGTAACCATATAAGCCAATATGGCGATAATGAGGAAGTTCTGGTGGTAATTCCGTTTTGTGAAAGTGATCTCGCATCCACGGAATAGGAGCACGGCTGAAATATAAAGCATAGCCTTGATTATCCATCACCACTTTGACCACATTAGGATCGAATACTTGTTTCTCTTGATGAATTCGACTAAATAGCGAAGCCATATCTGCTTCTTTGTGTTGAGCTAGGTCTGCGGCAACCTGATTAATCAGTAAGGCAGGTAAACAAGGCTCGTCACCTTGTACATTAATCACTATTTCCTTATCATTGAACTGACGTTTTTCAACGACTTCGGCCAGTCTGTCTGTTCCGGAGCGATGAGTCTCCGCCGTCATACATACATCGGCATCAAAAGCGGTCACTGTGTCAGCAATACGTTCATCATCTGTTGCGATAATGACCTTGTCAGCATCACTCTCCAGAGCACGTTCATAGACATGTTGAATCATGGGTTTACCAGCAATATCCATTAGCGGTTTACCTGGCAGGCGACTTGATGCATAACGAGCTGGAATAATGATACTAAAGCTCATTCATTAGACCTCTTCATCTGCTGGCATTTGACGTGCTTCCTCTATCAACATGACGGGAATATCGTCTTTAATCGGATAAGCAAGACGGCAAGCTTTACAAATTAATTCCTGAGATTCTTTTTTATAATGCAATTTACCTTTACAAGCAGGGCAGGCGAGTATCTCTAAAAGCGCGTTATCCATTAGATCGTTCCTTTAATATTTGGTGAATAGCCGGAAATACAGGGCTATCGAGTGTGGCCTCAACCGGCAAATACCACATATTTTTGTGAGCAAAAGACTGACATTTTACGGCATCTTTCTCGGTCATTAGAATGGGGAGGTCATCATAAAATCTCAGGTCATCCGGTAAATACTGATGATGATCAGCAAAGTCGTGAGGGTGAACAATAATGTCATGAGCGGTTAAAGAATCAAAAAACCGTTTAGGATGACCGATTCCGGCGACCCCATGGACCTCTTTATGCTGGAAATAGCTTAATGGCACGGTCACGGTCTCATCATGTAAATTGAGCCACTGCATAGGGGTTAGCTGCATGGAATGACCATGTTCATCACTAGAGCCATTATAGATAATCAAGTCAACAGAATTTAAACGAGACAAGGGTTCCCGCAGTGGACCTACCGGCAGGCACTGTTTATTTCCAAAACGTCTTTTACCATCGATAATCACAATTTCCAGGTCACGTGCTAATGCATAGTGTTGCATACCATCATCAGAAATGATCACATTACAATGATGCTGGCTGAGCAGATGAATTGCTGCTTGTGGACGATCAGGATTAACGACGACCGGACATGCTGTGCGTTTTGCGATAAGTACGGGTTCATCACCACATTGTTTTGCATTGCTGTTTGCTGTGACTTCTAATGGATATTTTCTGCTGGCGCCACCATAACCACGACTGATAATCCCTGGCTTATAACCCGCTTGGCTAAGCTGTTGAGCCAACCATATAACAAAGGGTGTTTTACCGGTGCCGCCAACCGTAATATTGCCCACAACAATGACTGGTACAGGCATGGTGTGCTTGGTCAGCAAGTTTTGACGATAAGCCCACCGACGACAGAATATGACAAGCCGATATAACCAGCTAAGCGGTAATAAAAGCCAATATCTGGTGCCGGACTGATACCAACTGTCAGTTAACCAGCGCATGATGATCAGTCATCCTGAAATTGTAGACGATACAACTCGGCATAGTGTTTGCCATTAGCTAATAATTGCTGGTGAGTACCTGTTTCAAGAATTTCACCATCATGCATGACAATAATTTTATTGGCTTTTTCGATGGTAGATAGGCGATGAGCAATGACCAGCGTAGTGCGTTCACGCATAAGCTCTTCAAACGCCGCCTGGATATGGCGTTCAGCCTCAGTATCCAAGGCAGAGGTGGCTTCATCCAGAATCAGAATAGGTGAGTTTCGGAGCAGTGCCCTTGCAATAGCCAGACGTTGTCGTTGTCCGCCGGATAACAGTACCCCATTTTCACCAACTTCAGTGTGTAGTCCCTGAGGGAGTTTCTGAATGAATTCCCAGGCGTGAGCTGACTTAGCGGCTTGTATAATCGCTTCTTCACTAACGTCACCTGCCTGACCATAACTGATGTTGTTAGCTATCGTGTCGTTAAACAAGACAACTTGTTGGTTAACCAGAGACAATTGTTTACGCAAATCTTTTAATGTGAGCTGACTGATATCAACGCCATCAATCAGAATTTGTCCTTTTTCAATATTGTAAAACCGTGCCAGCAAGCTGACTAATGTGGTTTTACCACTGCCTGAATGACCAACAAAAGCGATGGTTTGTCCAGGTTCTGCATGAAAAGAAATATCATTGAGTACGCTTCCTTTTCCCTCATCGTAGCTGAAGCTGACGTGACGGTATTCAATCTGTCCTTTGGCACGGTCCATGGTAAGTGTGCCATTGTCATGCTCAGGTTCTTCATCCAGTAAGGTGAAAATACTCTCGGCTGCTGCGATACCTGCCTGTAGTTTTGAGTTTATTTTTGTTAAACGCTTTAACGGTGTCAGCAGCATAAACATTGCCGTGATAAAGGAAATGAAGCTCCCGACTGTGATGGCTTCAAGTACTTCTGGCAGCGTGGCCAGATAAATGACGACAGCAAGGCCTAACACAGTAATTAACTGAATCACCGGCTCACTACAGGCATCCGTGGCTATCTTTTTCATTTGCTGGCCACGGTTTTTTCTGTTGATACGATCAAACCGTTCAGTTTCATACACTTGACTACCAAATGTTTTGACTTCGCGATGCGCTTCAATGATTTCTCCACAGACATGACTGACATTGCCCATAGAACCCTGGATTTCTTTACTGATTCGACGAAATCGTATACTGACAAAATAAACCAGAACAGCCACAAAGGGGACGGTGACTAAAATGATCAGAGACAGGAAACCATTCAGATAAATCATCCAGGCAATCAGACCAATGATCGTTAATGTGTCACGTATAACAGTCAAAATAGCATCAGTAGCCGCGCCCGCAACTTGCTCGACATCGTAAAGCAGTTTGGACATAAGCTGACCAGAGTTATTTTTGTCGTAAAAACTCGCAGGTAGCGTAATGAGTTTTTCGAACATTTCTTCACGTAAGGTTTTAATGACATTACGTGCAATCCACCCCAGTCCATAAGTCGTCAGAAAATTAGCCACACCCCGGATAAAGAACAAACCGATGAGCATCAGTGGCACGTACTTAATCGTAGTGGGATCTTTTTCTACAAAGCTGCCATCAAGTAGAGGTTTCATTAAGGCGGCCATGCCGGTTTCTGTGCCAGCAAAGACAATCATTGCCAGTATCGATATCAGAAAAGCCAGCCAATAGGGTTTAACGTAGTTTAATAAACGCTTGTAAAGCTGGACGGCTGTCAGGGTGACAGGTGTTTGACTCATTGATTATTCCGCAGTTGTTTGACGTGTCGCCAGGGTCAATTTGGTGTAGCCGAGTTGTTGTGCTGTGTCCATCGCTGTGACGATAAGTTGATATTCTGCTTTGGCATCAGCACTAATAATCACATGGGGATCATTTTGTTCACCAACAACGCGTTTTAACACCTCGGCTAGCCCAGCGGAGGTGACGTTAGTGACAGCCTGATCATTGATAAGGACTTTACCATCCGCTTGTATCACAATATCGATTGGATCGATCTGCTCAGCCATGGCTTCGCCCGTCGCCTCAGGTAGGTCTACTTTTAAAGAGCTTTCACGAATAAAACTGGTGGAGACCATAAAAAACAATAACAGCAGAAAAACGACGTCAATCATCGGGGTCAGATTGACATCGGGTTCTTCAGAGCGTTTTGGTGATAGATTCACGTCTTGCTTCCTCATCTGGATCATACTGACGGTCACCATGCAGAATCTCGATAAGCTGCATCGCTTGTTCTTCCATGCCTACCACTAACATATTAATTTTACCGCGGAAATAGCGATAAAAAATCAAACTAGGGATGGCGACAGCCAGGCCGGTAGCCGTGGTAATCAAAGCTTCTGAAATACCCCCTGCCAGCACTTCAGGATTACCCACTCCTGCAGTGGTAATAACGGCGAAGACTTTAATCATGCCTAAAACCGTACCCAATAAGCCTAATAGCGGTGAGATGGCTGCGATTGTTCCTAATGTGTTGAGATTACGTTCCAGGGCAACGGTGACATGACGACCAATGTCCTCAATACTTTCTTTCGTTATTTCACGTGAACTGTTGCGGTTGACGAGGCCAGCGGCCAGAATCTGGCCAAGAGGAGAATTGCTTTGTAGCGCTTTAATGCGATGTTCATCAACCTGATTAAACTTTAACCATTGCCAGATTTGGGTAATGAGCTCCTTGGGGGCAATACGTTTCTTTTGCAGGCTCCAAAAACGTTCTGCGATAATAGCAATGGCAATGACCGAGCAGATAAATAGCGGGATCATTAACCATCCGCCTGCTTTAAACAATTCCAGCATGATGTCAGTCTCAGTTGTTTAAATGAAAATAGCGCTCATGATACGTGAAAATTGACTTACTCAGTAGCTTTCGACGTCCACAATTGTTCTTGTTGTTGACGCCAGAATATTGGACTATCGCCTTTACCGAAGAGGATAGCGCCATTCAAGTCGGTTCTGAGAATGCTACTAGGGATGTTTCTGTAGCGATCAACTACGTCAGTCACAGGAAAACCATACCGATTACGAAAACCAACAGAAAACACAGCATACTTTGGAGAAACGGACTCGATGAAATGACGGCTGGAAGACGTTTTACTACCGTGATGAGGTACAAGTAACACATCGGATTTAAGCGATTTTCCATAGCTGGCTACTAATATTTGTTCGCCTTGTTTTTCAATATCACCGGGTAATAATACTGACAGGTTTTTGCCTTTTATCTGGAGGACACAGGAACGTTCATTGTCCGAGCCTGATTGATTTTGAAACGGATGCAAAATTTTAAATTCAACCTGATCCCATTGCCAGTGTTGGCCCGCGGTACACAAGGTGGTGACTTTATGCTCGAAGGGTTGGCTGGTCATGATTTGTGTGACGTTAATATGCTTGAGAATGCCAGATAAGCCACCGATATGATCATTGTCACCATGACTGATGATAACCATATCAACATCATCAATGTCTCTATAGCGTAAAAAAGGCACCACAACAGCTTCGCCAGTATTAAAACTCTGACTGTATTTTGGACCTGTATCAAAGATTAACGTGTGGTGTTTTGTTTCGATGACAGAAGCCAGGCCTTGTCCGACATCTAAAACGCTGACATAAACATCCCCCGAAGCAGGGCGGTCAGTCTTGTAAAACAAAAGAGGTATTAACAACAAGACAGCAAGATATTTTCCTGGAAAGCCCCTAGGCAACATCATTAATAAAACAGCCAGCGCCAACATGACCAGTATTGGCCAGGGATAAACGGGTGTATGCCAGCTGGCAAATGACAAGTGACTTAGCCAGGACAAAATAGACCAGAGACAATTGAGTAAATAATCTGCCGCGGCTAACAATAATGATGAAAGCTTCATGCTGAGCGGCAAGAGCATCATAGCCAGGATAATCAGCGGCACAATCAATACACTCACCAGAGGTACTGCCATCAGATTGCCTATCGGCGATACGACTGATACATCGTTAAAGAAAGTGATCAGTAGCGGTATCAGTGCCACAGCCATGAGGAAATGAATTTTCAGCCAGGCCAGTTTGATACTTGGGAAACGCTGAGTGCAACTCATCAAAATGATGGCTACGGCACCAAAGGATAACCAAAATCCTGCATTTAACACGGCAAAAGGATCAAGGAATAAAACAATGATGCAGGCGAGTGACAACACATGTGAAGGGTAGAATGCACGTTTAAAAAATACAGCTAGCATAGCCAGACTCACCATAATCAATGCACGTTGAGTGGGAATGGATAAGCCTGCCAGGCAAGCATAAAAAATAGCAGTGTACAGTCCGCCCAGTGCGCCTATTCTGTGCGCAGGGATTCGAACGGATATCAACGGACAATAGCGCCAGAAAGCGCTTGTCAGTAAAAAACCTAAAGCGGCGGCCAGTCCGATATGCAAGCCAGAGATTGCCATTAGATGACTGGTGCCAGTTTTGCGTAATACTTGCCATTGGGTTTGACTGATATCGTCACGTTGGCCTATAGCTAAACCGAGTATTAAAGGTAATTGTTCCGCTTGAGGAATGAGTGAACGAATATGCTGTTCGAGTTCAGAGCGCCAGACATTGATCTGCCATTGAGATGATATGGCCAGTCGCTGATTATCTTCGGCTTTTTTTATATAACCTGTTGCGCCAATGCTTTGGCTGAATAACCATTTTTCATAATCAAAACCACCGGGATTCATCATGCCATAGGGTGGTTTGAGTTTGACACTGAATTGCCAGCGCTCTCCAGCTTGGGGGATGTCTTTAGGTGGGTAATACCAGCTGAGTTTTATTTTTTTGGGGAGGGATGAATCTTCTGGAGAAAATTCAAAACTAATATGGTGATCACCTGTCTGAGGTATGGAGGCGATAAGGCCTTGTACTTGTGTTGTTTTTGCAGGCGTGTATGTAGCTAGTTTATTTTGAATAGCTGATTGAGCTTGAAATGCACACCACAATAGTCCGACAATAAAACCTAAAATCCATAATTTTCGATAGTAGGCTAATGCCACGAAAGACAGTAATAGTAAGCTCCCTATTAGCAGTGGAGAGCTGACATATAGACCAAGCAATGTGCCGAGCAAAAATGCAATGGCAGTTTTATTCATATATCCCTATAATGACGCCCGACTTAGCATGTTACTGAGACGCCATGCCTCGTAAATTCCTAAAACGCATCATGCCAGATCACAACACGATGCGCGAACACCCACATCTGCGTAAGTTTGGTCAGCGACTAACTGAACCACGTTTATGGCATACCAATCGACGCTCTATTTCAGGTGGGGTGGCGTTAGGGCTGTTTGTTGGGTTTATGCCGATTCCTGGTCAAATGTTTATTGCAGCGGCATTAGCCATTTTATTCCGGGTGAATCTTCCTATTGCAGCGATGGGAGTATGGATTACTAATCCTTTCACCATGGCACCTATTTTTTTCTACGCCTATAAACTCGGGGCTTGGGTATTGAGTATCCCCATGGGCGCCCCGGCTTTTAGTCTGACCTGGGAATGGTTTTCAAAAGAGTTTCTAGCCATATGGCAACCACTACTCTTAGGTTGCACAATTCTGGGACTGGTATCCGCCATAGCGGGGATTCTTTTTGTTCGAATAGGTTGGCGACTGGTTGTTATCCATACATGGACACAACGTCAGCGCCAACAAAAAGATAAATCAGGCTCCTAAAGCCAGACAGCCATCAATCAATGTCAGTTGTTGATCCATTTTAGCGGCAAGCCCTGTATCGTGAGTCACAATGACTAATGCCGTGCCAAAATCTTCATTTAATTTCAAAATCAGATCAAAAATCCCTTGAGCTGTTCGATGATCCAGATTGCCCGTTGGCTCATCCGCCAGTAAGCAGGCGGGTTCGGTGATTAATGCTCTGGCCAGGGCTGCCCGTTGGCGTTCACCACCCGATAATTCACTGGGTTTATGTTGAAAACGATGGGCTAGTCCGACTTTATCAAGCAGTTCAGTCGCTTGTTCTTGAGCTGAGGTGGGTGACATGCCTCCAATCACTAATGGCATAGCGACATTTTCAACAGCCGTAAACTCTGGCAGCAAATGATGAAATTGATACACAAAACCCAGCTGCTGGTTACGTAATCGACTTGCCGCTTTATTTTTCATGGCATGAATATCTTGACCTTGCACCAGTACCTGGCCCTCTGTGGGGGAGTCAAGCCCACCAAGAATATGTAATAAGGTGCTTTTACCAGAACCAGAACTGCCTATAATGGCGATACGATCAGAACGGTTTACAGTCAGGTTCACATTATTCAGCACATCGGTTTTTAACTGACCATCTGTAAAAGATTTTGATAATTGGCTGGCAGATAATACTGCTTGATTAGTCATAACGAAGCGCCTCGGCCGGTTTAATCTGTGATGCACGCCATGAAGGGTAAAGCGTGGAAAGAATCGATAAGACAAAAGCCGTAATAGCAATGACGGTGACATCACTCCATTCTAGCTGTGATGGCAAACTGCTGATGTAATACACATCTGCAGGCATGAATTGATACCCGAGCAGTTTTTCTAAACTGGCGATCAAAGACTCAATATTCCAAGCTAAAAGTACGCCACCAACAACACCCATGGCGGTACCGATTAAACCGATTAACGTGCCTTGCACCATAAAGATACCCATAACGCTGCGTGGACTCATACCCAAGGTACGCAATATAGCGATATCAGATTGTTTGTCGGTGACCATCATCACTAAGGTCGATACGATATTAAATGCTGCTACTGCCACGATAAGCATCAGGATGACAAACATCACTGTTTTTTCTGTTTTTAGGGCGCGGAAAAAATTGGCGTGCTGGAATGTCCAGTCAGCAGCTCGATAATTAACGGGAACATCCTGCATGACTTTGCGAAGTAGTTGTGGTGCCTTGAAGACATCATCAAACTTTAAGCGTAAGCCAGTGACGCGATCGGGAATTTTGAATAATTTAGCGGCATCGTTGATATTCATCACGGCTAGACCGCTGTCATATTCATACATACCTATTTCAAAAATACCGACAACGGTTAAACGTTTAAGACGAGGAATCACGCCTGCGGGTGTGGGACTAACGTGTGGTGTGATCATGGTGATTTTGTCACCGGTTGTCACGCCCATAGCGGAAGCTAAATCTTTACCTAAGACAATGCCAAAGCTACCGTCAGTTAAATCAGCTAATTTGCCTTGAATGATTTTCTCACCAATCGTAGAAACACTTTGTTCCATATCGGCATCAATACCGCGAACCAGCGTGCCTCTGACACGGCTTCCCTGACTGAGCATGGCCTGACCCTCTACAAATGGAGCTGAGGCAATCACGTCGGGATCATGCTTAATTAAATCCTGTAAATCTGGCCAGTCTCTCAGCGTGCCATCCTCTCCAGTGATGAACGCATGTGAGGTCATACCGAGAATGCGATCTTTCAGTTCTTTTTCAAACCCATTCATGACAGACAGCACGGTGATGAGAGCGGCTACACCTAATGCCACACCGAGCATGGAGGTTAATGAAATAAAAGAAATGAAGTGATTACGACGTTTGGCGCGTGTATAACGCATGCCGATATAGAGACTGAGCGGTCTGAACATAATGTCGCCAATAGTGATGAGAGAGAAAACTGATCCTGCTAAGCAGGATCAGTCCATGTTTCGCCTTTTATGATTTCGCGAAGACGGTTTTGGTTCCTTCTGGTGAACCCAGTAACAGGACATCTGCTGGGCGCATCGCAAATAAACCGTTGGTGACTACACCGACGATATCATTCAGTGTTTTTTCTAATTTAATAGGTTCCATGATATCTAAACCATGAACATCCAGAATTACGTTGCCATTATCTGTGATCACACCTTCACGATAGACAGGTTGACCACCCAGCTTGACGATTTCACGAGCAACGTAGCTGCGTGCCATTGGAATGACTTCCACAGGAAGAGGGAATTTACCCAGAACGTCGACAAGTTTAGATGCATCAGCAATACAAACAAATTGTTTACTGGCTGCGGCAATGATTTTTTCACGTGTCAGCGCACCGCCACCACCTTTGACCAATTCGAGTAAGTGGTTAGACTCGTCTGCGCCATCGACATACACTTCGATGTCGTTGCAATCATTTAAATCAAATACTTTGATGCCATTCGCTTCTAATTTTTGTGTTGAGGCTTCTGAGCTTGATACTGCGCCTTCAATACGATCTTTGATGGTGGCCAGCGCATCAATGAAGTGATTCACGGTAGAGCCTGTGCCAACACCGACAATTCCGTTACCTTTGATGTACTCAAGCGCTGCCCACGCAGCTTGTTTTTTCATTTCATCAGCATTCATATGCAGCTTCCTTTGTTTCAATACACTTAAAAATTATCCCGGCAATTATAGAGATAAATGGCGGTCAATGGTAACGTAAGCGATTGCTTAGAAAATGATGACAGGATTTAGCTGTTGATCACTGAGTCTTTTTTTCAACATAACTGACTGATTTGGGCTGAAATGCTGACTGGATACGTAGAAAAAATTCTTAAAGCGCGCGTTTATGATGTGGCAAATGAGACACCTCTTGAGGTTATGCCTCGTTTATCGAAGAGATTAAGCAATACGATTTTGCTTAAACGAGAAGATCTTCAACCGGTTTTTTCATTTAAATTACGCGGCGCTTACAATCGTATGAGTCAGTTATCTGCTGATGAGCGAGAACGTGGCGTTGTTTGTGCATCAGCGGGCAATCATGCGCAAGGTGTAGCGCTGGCAGCGAATAAAATGAATATTCCTGCTTTGATTGTCATGCCCAAAACTACACCACCTATCAAGGTGGAGTCGGTGCGGGCTTATGGTGCGGAAATTAAACTGCACGGCAATAGTTATGACGATGCCAGTGCTTATGCCTTATCCGTTGCTGAGAAAGATGGTCGCACTTTTATTCACCCTTATGATGATCCTGAAGTCATTGCCGGACAAGGCACGATTGCGATGGAGATTATCCGTCAACACCCTGATCCTATTCATGCCGTATTTGTGCCTGTCGGTGGCGGTGGATTGATATCCGGTGTGTCGGCTTATATCAAGGCATTCTGGCCAGACATTAAAATCGTTGCGGTTGAACCGGCCGATGCAGCTAGCCTGAAAGCGGCGCTGGAGGCGGATGAGCGTGTCAAACTGGATCAAGTCGGATTGTTTGCTGATGGCACGGCAGTCAGACAAATTGGTGTCGAACCTTTCAGAATCTGTCGTGAAACAGTGGATGAGGTCGTGACTGTCAGTAGTGATGAGTTATGTGCAGCCATTATGGATATCTTTCAGGACACGCGCTCTATTGCTGAGCCATCTGGCGCACTCGCTGTGGCTGGCGTGAAAAAATACTTAGCCAACAACCCGATGGAAAATCAGCAACTCGTTGCCATCAATAGTGGTGCCAATATTAATTTTGATCGTTTACGTCATGTTGCTGAACGCTCTGAAATTGGTGAGCGTCGAGAAGTCTTGTTTGCCACCAAAATTGATGAACAACCAGGCAGCTTTCAAAAATTCTGTAAAACACTGGGTGAGCGAGGGATTACCGAATTTAATTATCGTTACGCTGATGACAAACAAGCTCAGGTTTTTGTTGGTGTCAGAATGAACGGCCAGGAAGAAGAACGCCAACAATTATTTTCTCAGCTGGATCAAGCTGGGTATGACTGGGTTGATTTCACCGATAATGAAACTGCCAAGTTACATGTACGTTATATGGTGGGTGGTCATGCCCCTCAGGTAGATAATGAACGTCTAATTCGTTTTGAATTTCCAGAGCGACCTGGCGCCTTACTACGGTTTCTAACGCGCATTGGTCAGCGCTGGAATATCAGCCTTTTCCATTACCGTAATCATGGGGCTGATTATGGTCGTGTGCTGGTGGGCATTCAGGTGGGTGATGATTATAAACAGGAGTTCCAAATCTTTTTGGATACGCTTGGATACACATACTGGGAAGAGACCGACAATCCTGCTTACGATCTGTTTCTGAAGTAATAAGGCAGCCACGGCAGTCATTTTATGCTGCCGTGGCTTTGGGCTTTACTGATTGAGTTTGATACTGCCGCGAACGTTCACTGAAATTTCGTTACTGCCGCCAGCTAATGCAGCTGGTGCAGCTTTGACTCTCATATCCGCTGACATCATATTGGCGCGTTCCATCATTGGCATTGGGGTAAATGAATTACCATCAATGGATATGGACACAATTTCATAACCACTGCGATCAAATTCAGTGCTGATGAGTTGTGCTTTATCTTTGAATTTGCTGATAGCTTGTTTAAGTAAATCTGTTTTGACTTTTTCAGCACGGTCGTCTGAGACCATAAACTGCATAGATTGAATATTGGCTAGTGTATTGATGTCCGCAATAAACTGACTCATTTGATCAAACTGGCGGGTTTCAAGCGTCAATTGCTGACTAACGCGCCAGCTGGCAATTTTGCCCTCATCATAAACGGGCTGCGTGGTGTAATTGGATGTTTCAGCTTGAATCGCATTGAAGTTTTTCACCGCATCCAGAACCAGCGCTGTTTTTTTGTTGACCATGTCAGTTAATTTGGCAGGGTCTTTTCCTTGTTCAAATACTTGTAAACGCGTTATAAGTTCATCATTTTCAACATCCATGCTGGCACTGGTATCGAGTGAGACTATACCCATTTGAGCAAGGTCTTCAGCAAAAGTGAGGGGGCTCATGGCTAAAAGCGAAATAAATGCCAAAGTGTGTTTCATAGGTCCTTCCTTAATTGAATAAAAATGCTGCGTCTTTTAAGACTAGCTCAAAAGCGTTAAGTTTTGATATATCATGCTGGCAATAATCAGTCGAAATTGATGGTGGCGTTGTATAAAACTCACCGTCTGTATTTCAGCATAGTTTACATAATCAAAAATTGAGGAACACAATGAAAGCAGAACAAAAAATCCTGCCTGATGCGACGAGTTTAATTAAAGCAGCCGCAGAACATTTTGTCAGTACAGCTCGATCAGCGATTGCAAAAAGAGGTGTTTTTTATGTGGCCTTGGCGGGTGGTTCAACACCTAAAGGCTTGTATGAAAAATTAGCTACCTCACCTTATTTAGAACAGATTGACTGGGCTAGGGTACATTTGTTTTTTGGTGATGAGCGTTGTGTTCCCGCTACTCACGATGACAGCAATTTTAAAATGGCGCGTCAGGCCATGATCGATTTAATTCCTATTCCAACAGAGAATGTGCATCGCATGCCAACTGAGAGTGGGGATGCGGCTGATGTCGCTGTTCGTTATGCCGATACTATGAAATTTGTGATGAAAGATGCACCATTTGATTTAGTGCTGCTCGGATTGGGGCCTGATGGACATATTGCATCCTTATTTCCAGACACGCCTGCTTTAGATGTGACGGATACACTTACCACTCATCTTTATGTTGAGAAATTTGACTCATGGCGTGTGACTATCACCTATCCTGTTATTAATGCCGCACTTCAGGTGATTGTTTTCATCGCAGGAGAAGCAAAAGCGGCTATCGTGAGTGATATTACCAGCGATGCTGTATCAGGCTTACCCGTTCAGCGTTTGGCGCCTCAACACGATTATTATTGGTTTATGGATCAGGCGGCTGCAGGTAAGTAACCATGACACATGTGCTGGCTGTCGATGTAGGTGGGACTAAAACGCTATTTGAGTTATCCGATGCAAATGGCCAAGTGACCCATAAGCTGAAATTAGACAGTCAGCGCTTTGATACCTTCGATGCCATCCTGACGGCATTTATTGAACAGCTTCCTCAATCGTGTGTTATCAACAATGCTTGTGTCGCACTGGCGGGTCCGGTGAGTGGACAATATGGCCAAGTCACTAAGTTGCCCTGGAAGTTAGATGCCCGTGTCATTGAAAAGCAGTTTTCAATTGAAAGGGTCATACTTTGTAACGATTTCGAAGCAGTGGGTTATGGTATTGCGGGTTTAGCTGATAGCGAGGTTGAGACGTTACAAGCGGGTGAACCGAATCAGTCATATCCCCGTGTTGTATTAGGTGCTGGTACCGGATTAGGACAAGCTATTTTGATTCCGCAGGAGAATCAGTGGCAAGTTTTTGCAACAGAAGGCGGGCATGTTGATTTTGCCCCCTTAGATCGAACCCAGCAGCTTTTCCTGGAGCATCTCCAGCAGCGACATGGCCATGTTTCTTATGATCGTATTGTTTGCGGAAGCGGGCTTGTCAGTCTCTATCATTTCCTACGGGACTATAAGCAAATTGATGAAAATAACGCGTTACGTCTGGCGATGGTAAACGGTGATGCCGCATCGGCTATCAGCCAGTTCGCCATAGAAAAGAATGATATTTTGGCAAATGAAGCCTTAGATATGTTCGTACGTATTTACGCTGCTCAAGCTGGTAATTTAGCGCTGACCACATTGGCTCGAGGGGGCGTTTATCTGGTGGGTAATATTCTGCTGAAAAATATTGCCAAGTTCAGAGCGCCATCATTTATCAACAGTTTTGTTGAAAAAGGCCGCATGACAATGTTGATGGAGCAGATACCGGTTCATATCGTGCTTGATGATGAAGTCGGGCTAAAAGGTGCTCGCTTCTTAGCACAAAAAGCCATGTATAATTAACATATGAATGAACATAATAACGATATTTCAGTTGATGTAGAAACCACCTACCTGGATGAAGAATCTGATCCAGAAAAAGCACGCTATTTGTTTGCTTATACCATCACCATTAAGAATCAGAGTCAGTCATCGGCCAGATTATTGTCCCGTTATTGGAAAATTACCGGTGGTGATGGTCATGAGCAGGAAGTGGAAGGGGATGGTGTGGTAGGTCTGCATCCTTATCTTGCACCTGAGCAGGAATTCACTTACACCAGCGCAGCAATGTTGGATACACCTGTCGGTATGATGCAAGGTCATTACAAGATGCTGGGAGATAATGGTGAGCGATTCGAAGTCAATATTCCGGCATTTACCCTAGCTGTTCCACGCACGCTACATTGATTGTCTTCTGAGCTTTTCAGAATGCTGACAAGCAATAAAGAGAAAATCGTCTGGCTAAGTTTAGTTTCAATAGCTTTGCTTGTTTCTGCTATTGATCCAGTGGCAGACCGGTTGACCTGGTTTATGGAAACCGTGCCCGTGATGATAGCCATACCCACATTGCTTATCACTCACAGACAGTTTCCTCTGACGATTATTTCCGTTCGAGCGATCAGTCTCTTTGCTTTTATATTAATTGTGGGTGGTTATTACACTTACGCAGAAAATCCATTGTTTGAATGGATTCAACAAACGTTTGATCTAGCCCGCAATCATTATGATAGGTTGGGTCATTTTATCCAGGGCGTGGTACCGGCTCTGTTATCCCGTGAAATACTATTACGAACTTCACCACTGCAACGTGGCAAGTGGTTATTTTTTATAGTGTGTTCCATCAGTCTTGCCATCAGTGCTTGTTATGAATTTGTGGAGTGGGCGGCTGCAGTGATTAATGCCCAGGCTGCAGAAGCTTTTCTGGGAACACAAGGTGATAACTGGGATACACAATGGGATATGTTCTTGGCTTTAAACGGCAGCCTATTTGCTCAATGGTTTTTTGCTCGCATCCAAGATCGTCAATTGGGTGCGTTACTGCCCTGACCGTCGGCACATTCCGGTAGAATTTTTGCCACACACCTTGCCATCAATCCATATAGCGTTGTCTAATTTAGTCGTGAGAGTAATGGCACCGCTGATATTAGCATTGGTTAGATCAGCATACGATAAGTCCGCATTCGATAGATCTGCTTCGACTAAATCCGCTTCCCGCAGGTTAGCACCTTTAAGATCAGCATTATTTAATTGGCTATAACTCAAATTTGCTTTACGTAGGTCGCTATACGCTAAATCTGCTCCTGATAACTGACTATTCATCATGTTGCTATCAGTGAGAATGCTACCCCGCATTTGGGCCATTGAGAGATCAGCATTTGTCAGAAGTTGACCAGAAAGCTGACAGTTATTCCAGTTAACATTGGGGGCGGCTGGTGATTGACAATCAGATTGCGGCGTTGGCAGTTCGGTTGGATAAAAAAAGGCTAAACTGGCGACCACGCTGAGTATGATTAAAATGATTAAGCTGGGCCAAAGTATTTTCTGATGACGGTTGCGATGACGGTGCATTAAGGTGCGACGCAGAGCTCGTCTTTTTAGAGCAATGTCGGCTTCTTCCTCGCGTCTCTCGCCTTTGCGTTGTTGCAGAATAGTCTCGTCAACTTCTGTGGGTGGGCTATTGCGTCTGTCCTCACCAGTACGCTCATCCAGATAACCCTTGATGGGTGACGCCTTTTGTTGGGGGACAGTGAAATCGTCAGAATCAGCTAAAGTATGCCAATGTCGTCGATCTCTGGATACCTCATCATCTGAGGTAAGTCTCCCCACTTTTAAATGATTACTGATAACGGAAGCTGTAAAAGGGCCAGAAATTTTCCCTTGCTTACGAATATACCATTGTCCGTGTTTATGTCTCATTGCCATTGCTCTTAGCAATAACCAGATTGCTATACTAGCACCATGTCGACTTGTATAGTGGCTTTATGCAAATAAATAGATTCCAACAGCCTAACACGGAAGTGATTTCAAATGCCTCTGCAAAACTGGTAGACACGCTGCCTGCCGGACAAAAAATGGAGGCAACCGTCATCGCAAGAGTGAATGCCGAACAAGTCAAACTTCAGCTCGGAGATAAGGTTGTCCACGTCAACACACAACAAGATCTCTCTGCTGGACAGAAGGTTATATTGCAGAAGTCTATTGAGTCGGGCCAACCCGTGATTCAACTCACACCCGTAGTGTCAGCTAAGCCTGAAATTCAAGCAGCGACATTAGCTACGCTATTAAAAGCCGGACAGGTCATCGCTGCCGATGTGGTGAAGCTACTCGCACAAAACCAGCTGTTAGTCACACCTAAATTTGTGACTGATCCGACAGTTAACTCTTCGCAAGCAGCTCAACTTAGTCAATTAAATGCGGCTTTACCCAAGCATATGGAAATTAATGTCAGTCACCTTAATCAAGGATTTAAGGTTGGCGATAAGCTGGCGCTTGAGATTCTAAAAACCTTACCTTTATCAGTCAAAATAATGCCAGATAATGCGACACGTGAAGAGCGTATTGTCAGTTACCAAAGAGCGTTATTACCGTTATTACAAAATTTCGTCACTAAGCCGGCGACAATGAATACCTCGGCCACAAATACACCCACCTTGCCTGAGCCTGTCAGGCAGGCATTGACCAATGTAATCCAAAATTTAGTCGATAAGCAGACATTACAACAGCCAGAAAAATTACAACAAACTATCAACAATAGCGGTGTTTTTCTTGAAAGTCAGTTGAAACAAAATGTAGCACAACCAAATTTACAGCAGAATTTGAAAGCCAACTTAATGCGTCTAGCTGATACGCTGAAAGCACATATACAGTCACCATTACTACCTAAAATTCTGGATAATCCTGAGTTGGTTAAACAACTGCCTACGGAGGTTCAGACAGCAATCAAACAAGTGTTATCAGCCCCTCAGGAACTGCGTGCGCTACCTGCGCAAATTTCACCTGCTTTAGCCAATAGAGGACAGACACCAACGCAGCTCTTATTCAGTTTATTGGCGGGGTTAACAACAGCTACAACGGCTGAAAAAACACAATCCCCCCAAGCATCGCCCAATACGTCAACTGCTATGCCATTGCCGGCCACGAATATGACAGCAACAGCTCAACAAGCTGTTACACGTGCTATTGAGTATCAGATGATGAGAGATTTGTTACAGGATGTGGAATCGGTCAGTGCAAAAATTCAATTCAATCAATTATCGATGGTGCAGGATAATGATTTGAATACCAATGCGAATGTCTGGTTGTTTGATTTACCTGTTAAAGAAAAGCAGCAACTTGAACTATTGCAAATGCGAGTTGAGCAACATTTTCCCAACAAAAATACAGATGACGACTCCGTGCTGTGGCAAGTGCAGTTGAACCTGGAAACGCAAAATTTAGGTCCGATGCAGGCTCGTATTAGTCTGCAAGACAAAAATGTGAGTGTGGTGATTTTGGCCGAACGCCAGCAGAGTGCAGACTTACTTTCAAGTCACTTAGATAACTTAGATGGACGACTCAATGAGATGGGGTTTTCCATTCATCACCTGAGTTGTAGACAGGCGCTTGTTACTCCGGTAACGCCTGTAAACACGACACGTTTGAACGATTATCTTGTGGATATTTCAGTATGAGTGAAAAGGATGTATTACAGGCGATTGCCCTGGAATATGATGGCGAGAATGCTCCTATTGTCACGGCGAGTGGTCAAGGGGATATTGCTGAAGAGATTATCCGGATTGCTCGGGAGCACAATATTCCTTTGCGTGAAGATGCGCTGTTGACTGAGATGTTAAGTGAACTGAATTTGGGTGAAGAAATTCCACCGATGCTCTATCGGGTGATAGCAGAAGTGATTGCTTACGCCTATCTGATATCAGGAAAAGTTCCTGTAAATAAAAGAGAAAATAAAAATGGAAACTGAGCTAAATACTTTTGAGGTATGAAGATTTCGTTCCGAGCGACTCATAAACTTTATAATTAGCATTACAAAATTAACATTAAGTGTTGATTTTAATATATATATCCGATATCGTCAGTGCATGTTTAATTTCCGGTCTACTGAATGTAGCTCCACTATCTGATGAAAAATAAAATCAAGGAAACGTTGATGCGTGACATAGCGCTTGATCAGAAATCTGATCTTCCTGCTAGCGTTGCCTCAGTCAAAGAACTCCTTGATGCAAAGATCATTATTGGTGGTCGACACCCAGCAGAGACCGCTTTCACCAAGACCCTGCTCGAGATTAGTGGTTTCACCCATATTGAAAGTGCAACAGATACTGATGGCGTCATGCTTTTGCTTCGTCAGAGTATCCACAATGATTTATGTGATATTGATCTGTTGATAATGGACGATGATTTACCGGGTATTTCTACCCAAGATATTCGTCTGGTGATGGATCAGTTTGATGAATGGCGTCTAATTCCAATTATCTCACTCTGTAGACAGTCAGTCTGGGATCATGCTCAGGTTTTGACGGATTTGGGGCATGGCGTGACCTCGCTGCTTTATCATCCTATGACTGCAGAATCATTACCTTCGGCTATTATGACGGCTCTGGCAGTGAAACGTGAGCGTGATAAAACGTTTAAGCGACAAACAGAACTTGAAGATGAGTTAGCCAATCTTAAAGTCATGGAAGCACGCCTGCAGTTTTCAGTTAATCATGATGATTTAACAGGCTTAGCGAATCGACGTCGTCTTGAAAATGCACTGGATATGACTCTGAGTCAGGTGCGTAATTTTATGAGCGTGAGCGCGCTTTTTTACATCGATTTAGATAGCTTCAAAGTATTAAATGATGCTGAGGGCCATGAAGCAGGGGATACTCTGCTGGTACAAGTGGCTAATTCTCTGAGACGTTATTTTAATATCAACGATATCCTGGTACGAATTGGATCAGACGAGTTTGCGGTGCTGGTCAATAACACGGATAAACAAACTGCCATTGAGCTTGCAGAAGAGCTCAGAAATTTATTTGATGGTTATGATTTTGAACATCATGGTCACCATTACCATCTATCGGCTAGTATCGGTTTGAAGATTATTGATGCAGATAATGCAACCACCGTTGGTGAAGTGTTATCGCATTCTAACCAAGCCTGCTATACAGCCAAAAAGCGCGGGCGTAATCGAGTGCACCTGTACAGCCCTGAAGACCGCGAAATGCATACTTTGCGTCATAGTGTGGAATGGGCCCCTCGTATACGCGCTGCACTGAAGGAAGGTTTGTTCCTTTTAGAGTTTCAACCGATTTATTCTCTCGATACTGAACAAGTCTCACACTACGAATGTTTAATCCGGATGCGTGGCGAAGGTAACGTCATTTTCTATCCGAAAGAATTTATCCCCGTTGCTGAATCGATGGGACTGATTCATCAGATTGATTTCTGGGTGGTGGCGAAAGTATTTGAACTTATCGTGAATATGCCAGAAAACCTGTCATTTGCCATTAATCTGTCAGGCAATGTATTTCTGGATGAGAACTTATTTAAGCTAGTCAGAGATAAACTTAATCAAACACAAATTGATCCCAATCGGATTGTGTTTGAGATTACTGAGACTTACGCTATCTCTAATTTTGAACAGACCAGAAAAATGGTATCGGATTTACGTGCCTTGGGTTGTCGATTTGCACTGGATGATTTTGGCGCAGGCTTTAATTCTTATAGTTATCTGAAACACTTCCCTGTTGATATCTTAAAAATTGATGGGGGATTCATTACTGATTTAGATAATGATCCCGTGGATCAGCAACTTGTGAAATCGATGATTGATATTGCACACAGTCTGGGTAAAAAAACGGTCGCAGAGTTTGTTGAGAGAAAAAGCACATTAGAGCTGTTAAAAAGCTATGGTGTTGATATGGTTCAAGGATTTTTGGTGGGGAAACCAAACGCTAAGATTCCTAAACCAAAGGACTAATGTACGTGACGTTGTCCGTGTAACGTTGTAATCAGGTGAGCTTCTTCATCACTCAAATTACAGTGATTAATCAGCTGTTGGATATCAGCACCTTTTTTGGCTAAACGAATGGCATGGTCATAACCGGGCTGATGATTGGCATTCAAATCGAGACTATGCTGGTGATCTTTGAGTTTAACCAGGGTTTGTTCAAATTTGTGGATGCGTTCATCTGTACCAGCTGCGCCAGCACACAAGGCGGTAATTTGGTTCTGAAGGTCGTGAATACGCTTAGTTTGTAATTGATACAGTTTTAACAGACGCATAGTGGCAAGACCGATGACCAGAAATACGGCACTCATCACTGTAAATACGACAAAAATAGTCATTGTCTTTACTCCCCAGACATCCGTCTGAATTCATACATACTCATCAATAAATTCACCTTTATCGTCCTCTTTAGGACGCGGCTTCTCTTCTTCAGGTGATTCTTTGTCTTTTTTCTTCTTGTGCTGTTCCTGTGAAGCCGGTTTATCCTCATCAGACACAGGATGACTCACCGGCAGGGGCGTCGTGGGCTGAATTGGATTAATATCATCAGCCATGAACGTTACCCTTTAAAAACCTGAGATATCAGCAATCTCTTCATCATTTAACAACTTATTGACATCTACTAAGATCAATAAATATTTCTCACGTTTGCAGACACCTTGAATAAAACGTGAGCTATCATCACTGACATTGGGAGCGGTATCAATTTCAGATTGGCGTAAATACACCACCTCAGCTACACAATCGACGAGCATGCCGATCACATGACCGGAGACTTCTACGATAATGATGCGTGCACGGTCATCAGGCTCAATGGCACTCAAACCAAAACGCATCCGCGTATCAATGACAGTCACCACATTGCCGCGTAGATTAATGATGCCAAGTACATACGGTGGTGCACCAGGTACAGGCGCGATTTCTGTCATACGTAAGACTTCTTGCACCTGCATGACGTTGATACCGTAGTATTCGTCTTCAAGTTGATAAGTGACCCACTGTAGTATGGGATTTTCGTTACTGTTATCTTTCTCGCTCATTTTTATGACCTTCTGATATGGCTGTCATTTTTATGACAGCGAGCTGTTGATAAAGATTATGCAGGCTTCATGCCATTTTTATCACTCTAACGCCTTGATAATGGCTGATATATCCAAAACACTGTGCATTGTCTCGCTCAGTACCCCTGTAAACCATGGTCGCTGATGAGTATCATTGCGCCAGTTAATCTCATTATTGTTTTTATTGATAATTTGCTCAATCGTGTCACATGCAATACCGGTTCGACGATCATTGACCAGTAATATGTAATGGGCATTGAGTGGTGATGTCTGTTCAGGTGAGTGCAAGAGCTTTCTTATGTCGATGACATTGGTATTTTGTCCATTGTCATTATATAAGGCGATTTCCCAGGATTTACGTCCTGGAATATAACTCAAATCTTTCTCTGGCCAACGGATTATATTGTCCAAAGCATTGACTTTGATCGCCACTTTTATTCCACCAATATCGCAGAGTAATAGTTTGAGTACAGCATTCTCTGTTTGTATCGGGTCCGAGGCTATCGCATCAGTCGTGTCAATATCCGTGTCTTGTACCTGTTCAGTCGCGACTTTGTGATCAGTGACATTTAACGATGTTTCTACTTCACTTTGCGTGACTGAAGGTAAAGGTGTTGGCGCTGATATCTCTGCATCAACAGGGACGGCCAACTCTTCAACGGGGAACACAATATTTTGTTTCAATGACGGCGAAACTGGAGGCGATTCAGTTTTGTTTTCAACAATTGGCTGGCGTGTATGTGAGTCAGCCAACATGTCATCAAAATAGGCTGACAGGGCATCTTTCTGATCGTAAATAGGCTTCTTAGCCATTGGATACACTCACTTCTGGCTCGCTCAAGACGGTCAATAGCTGCCGATAGGCGCTTGCGCCAGGACTATCAGGGGCCATCTCAGGTAAGGGGAGTCCAAGTTTGCTGGCTTCACGAAAGCCTATATCAACTGGAACAAAGCCTTTCCAGACATTCTTTTCATAACGTTTATGCAGTTCTGCAAGGCAATCTATTGCAGCTTTTGTTCGGCCATCATGCATGGTAGGCACAATAAAATAAGGCAAAGCACTACGTCGAGAATGATTAATCATCGACACGGTATGTAGCATGTGCTCCAGACCTTTGAGCGATAAAAATTCTGTTTGTACAGGAATAACCAACTTATCACAGGCGGCCAGAGCATTGATCATTAACACCCCAAGCATTGGGGGACAGTCAATCAGTACGTGTTTAAAGCGATCTTTGAAAAAGCTGAGAGTTTTTCGTATGACTAAGCCTTTACCTTGTTGTGCGCCAAGTTGTCGGTCAAGTGTGGCCATAGCTGTAGAGGCAGGTAACAAGAAAATATTGTCATGACGTGTTTTCTTCAGACTTTTTAAAATCGCTTCTTTAGGGGTGTTATCTAACTGCTGAAATAAGGTGTAAATACTGGTTTCAATAGCGTCTGGATCATAACCAAGGTAAGTCGTTAAGGAGCCATGTGGATCAAGATCCAGCATAAGCACTGGTTCGCCTTGTTGAGCAAGTAAGCTGGCAAGCGATACCACTGTCGTGGTTTTTGCTACCCCACCTTTTTGATTACACACTGCCCAAACGGCCATGATTATTGTCCCCCTCTATTATCAATGCCTAATTGGCTGCCATCATTACTGATGGCTGTGGGGGCCTGTGGAGTAGTCAAGGCATCAGTGTGTTCAAAAACAGTGATGTCACGGCGACTCATATCATTACCTAATACCACGAGCACAACACGACGGTTTTTTTGACGACCTGCTTCAGTATCATTACTGGCAATGGGTTTGTATTCTCCATAACCAATAGCAGACATGCGATCAGGTTGGATACCGTATCTATCTAGTAGGTGAACAACGCTGGCAGCCCGTGCAGCAGATAATTCCCAATTGGAAGGGAAGCGGGGAGTATTGATCGGGTTGTTATCAGTAAAGCCCTCGACCTGGATAGGGTTAGCCGATGTTTGCAGAATACTGGCAATCTCGCCAAGTACCGGTATGGCGGGTCGGGCCAATCTGGCTTCACCACTTTCGAATAGCACCCGTGATTTGATTTCGAGCTCTAACCAGTCCTCACCTTGTTTGATAGTTACATCTTCTGTGCCTATCCAGTCCGATAAAGCGGAGGTGAATTGCTGAGATAAATCGTTGATCGTTCGGATATCATTATCCGACGCAGTAAGAGGCATCTTATTGCTCAGTTCAGGAAGAGGTGCTTCTTCAAGTATAACCGGCACAGGGGCTATAGGCTCAAGCTTAATTTCACCTTCACCTCGACTGATTTCACCAATTTGTATTGGATCTTTACTTCGAACAGACTCTGAAAATACGGCTTCAAGTGTGTCGGAAAGTACACGATATTTACCCTCATTCACTGATGAAATCGAATACATGACAACAAAAAACGCAAATAGAAGGGTGATAAAGTCAGCATAAGAGACCAGCCAACGTTCGTGATTTTCATGTTCTTCATGTCTTTTTCGACGTGCCATAGAGCATCACTTAATTTAAATAGGCCTGAAGACGACTTTCAATATTTCTTGGGTTGTCTCCGTCTGCAACACCAATCAAACCTTCGATTAACATCATTTGAAGGCGACTACGTTTATTAATCAGGGCTTTTAACTTATTACCTATGGGTAAAAACAATAAATTAGCGAGACCAACGCCATAAATGGTAGCCACAAAAGCAACTGCAATTCCTGAGCCAAGTGAGGCCGGATCGGCGAGATTACCCATGACATGTATTAATCCCATTACTGCGCCAATAATACCGATAGTCGGCGAGTAGCCACCCATAGCTTCAAACACTTTTGCTGCCTGAAAATCATCCGACTCTTGAATATCCAGGTCGTTTTCTAATACTTCTCGCAGCACTTCTGGTTCAATGCCATCAGCAATCAATTGCAAACCTTTTTGAGTGAAAAGGTCAGATTCATCAATCGCCATAGACTCTAATCGGATTAAGCCTTCCCGACGAGCGACCTGATTCCATTCCAGTATTTTTTCTAGTTGCTGATGAGCCGATAATTTGGGGGGCTTAATAATCCATAAAGACATACGCATCGCACGAAGAAAAGTGCTCATTGGGGTTTGCAGCATCACAGCACCGAGCGTACCTCCCATAACGATTAATAATGCAACGGCATTCAGTATGGTGTCGATATGACCGCCTTCGAGGTACTGGCCCACTAATATGGCACCAAAACCGACTATCAGACCGAGGATACTTAAAATATCCATATCAACTCAATTCCGCCAGTTGACGGCCAATTTCATTAATATCCAATATTTTGTCAGCTAATCCGGCTTTGGCCACTGCCATAGGCATGCCATAAATCGTGCTACTTTGCTGGTCTTGAGCCCAGATCTTGCCTGCTTTTTTCTTGATACTTTCACAGCCATTACGACCATCACTACCCATACCCGTTAAAATCACCGCTAAGGTTTTTGAGCCACAGATGTGTGCAATAGAGTCAAATGTCAAATCGACACAGGGTTTATAGGTCTCCTTCACATCCCCCGGCTCAATACTGAGATAGAGATTATTCGGCCGGCCTTTAAGCAACATTTGTTCACCACCAGGGGCGAGATAAGCTGTTCCTGGTACTAAATGCTCACCATTTTCAGCCTGTTTTACTCGAATCGCACATTGTGTATTCAAACGTTCTGCAAATGATGGCGTAAAGGTGGCCGGCATATGCTGAATGAGTAAAATTGGGCAGGGAAAACTCGCTGGTAACTGCGTTAACACTTTTTGTAAAGCAACGGGCCCACCTGTTGAAGTGCCAATAGCAACCAGTTCAGGTGTGGTATTGAATGATTTTTCGGGTTTAGCGGCAGCCACTTGTGTTTGACTGTTAGTGGCTCTATTGGCAGGTATGTCTGATTGACTGGCCTGAAAACCACTGGCTAGCTGGTAAATACGTTGACAGAGCTTACGCTGAGCTTCAATTTTATCGCTTGATAGATCTTCAAAGCGTTTTGGTAAAAAGTCAGTGGCTCCGGCTTCCAATGCATCTAAAGTCGATTTGGCGCCTTCAGTTGTCCAGGTGGACAACATCAAAACCGGTGTATGACGAATGGTTTTAATCTTTCGAACAGCTGTGATGCCATCCATCACCGGCATTTCTAAGTCCATAGTCACTACATCTGGGTGATGACGCTGTACTTCTCGAATGGCTTCTTCACCATTACTGGCCGTGGCAATAACCTGGAGTCGCGGATCAGTTGCTATGATTTCAGCAAGACGTTTACGGAAAAAACTTGAGTCATCGACTATCAGAACCTTAACCGTCACTTTTACTCCTAGTATCCACGGTTAGCATGGACTTTCATTAATTCTGGAAAATCCAAAATTAATGCAATGCGGCCGTCACCAGTAATAGTCGCGCCAGCAAACCCATGAGTTCCTTGTAACAAAGCTCCAAGTGGTTTAATTACAACTTCTTCTTGACCTAGCAATACATCAACAACGAAACCAACACGCTGAGTACCCACATTCACAATAACAACATGCTCGATCTCTGGTTTTTTACCATCAGTTCGACCTTTGGTCAGCCACTTGCTGAGGTAGAATAAGGGTAAGGCTTTATTTCTCACCATAATGGTTTGTTGTCCATCAACGACATTGGTTTTAGAAAGATCGAGATGGAAAATTTCATTCACGTTCACCAGTGGGAAAGCAAAAATCTGCTCACCGAGCATGACCATTAATGTCGGCATAATGGCTAACGTTAGAGGGACTTTGATGGACAAGGTTGTGCCCACACCCACTTCAGATTGAATATCTATGACACCATTGAGTTTAGATATGCTGGTTTTCACTACATCCATACCCACACCACGGCCAGAAATATCTGAAATTTCCTGCTTCATGGAAAAACCGGGAGAGAAGATTAGTGAAAAACACTCTGATTCGGTAAGTCTGGCGGCGGTGTCTTCATCCATCATGCCTTTTTCAACCGCCTTGCGACGCAGCGTTTCCGGGTTCATACCCGCACCATCATCTGCGATAGTGAGAAGAATATGATCACCTTCTTGAGCTGCAGATAGTACGACTTTACCTTGACGCGGTTTACCAGCAGCTTCTCGGACATCAGGCATTTCAACACCATGGTCAACAGCGTTTCTGACTAAATGCACAAGCGGATCTGCGAGAGCTTCGACTAAGTTCTTATCGAGATCAGTTTCTTCACCACGTAGTTCAAGATCAATATCTTTTTTCAGGCTTCTGGCAATATCACGAACCACTCGCGGGAAGCGACCAAATACTTTTTTGATCGGTTGCATGCGCGTTTTCATTACAGCCGTTTGCAGGTCACCCGTGACAACACGAAGGTTATTGACCGCTTTTGCCATCTCTTCATTTTCAAATGAAGATTCGAGTGTACTGATCCGGTTTCGTACCAGCACCAATTCACCGACCATGTTCATGATTTCATCGAGACGACTTGTATCAACACGTACACTGGTATCAGCAGCTTGTTTAGCTGGTGCTGCCTTTGCTTCGACCTTTTCAGATGCTGCTTTTTCTGGTGGCTTTGGTGTAGGTGTAGGAGCCTTAGGTTCTGCCGCTTTATCAGTGCTAGGAGAGGGCGCTGCTTTAGGTGCTGCTGGTGGCGGCACTGGTTTTTCCGTTTCTGCTTTTTTCGCACCTTGTAATTCGTCAAGCAATGCTTCAAATTCTTCTTCAGTGATATCGTCACTGTTGGATGAGCTTGACGCGGAAGCCGCAGGAGCAGGCGGTTCTTTTGGTGCTTTTTCTGAGTCTTTTATGCCAGGTGCTGAATTACCATGTAACTGGTCTAGCAAGGCTTCGAATTCATCATCTGTGATTTCGTCATCTGCAGGCGCATCAGCTGAACTTGACTCAGTTGAAGCAGGGGGAGGAGTGACTTCTTCGACCACTTCAGGTTCTGGTTCGGGCTCAGGTGCAGCAGCGGGGGCTGAATCGTTATTTAAATAAGCTGATAATGACTCAATGACTTCAGCATCAGCCGGGCTGGGGTATTGACCGGATTTGATTTCCGCAAACATGGTATTCAATATGTCGAGCACCTTAAGAAAGGTGTCCATCATATCGGCATCAACAAAGCGTTCACCTTGTCTTAGCAGATTGAATAAATCTTCACTTTTGTGGCAAAGATTGACCATTGCTTCCAGGCTGAGAAAACCTGCCCCACCTTTAATGGTATGAAAACCACGAAAAATAGAGTTAAGGAGATCAGCATCTTGTGGGCTATTTTCGAGCTCTACAAGCTGTTCGTTCAGACCTTCTAATATTTCTTCTGCTTCAACAAGAAAGTCTTGCAGGATTTCATCATCTGTATCCAGCGCCATGAATCATTTCCTCAGAAGCCAAGGCTAGATAACAAGTCATCCACATCATCCTGGTTATTCACCACATTCGGATTATCTTGTGCGTTTATCTGTGGACCTTCAGCTTTAATTGGGTCAATTTCTTTTTTATTAGAAGACGGTTGAGGTTTGCCAGCCACTTTGACTAACTGCACCAAACTATCTTCCACTTCTTCTACCAAGCTAATCACCTGACGAATCACTTGTCCGGTCAAATCTTGGAAGCCCTGAGCTAACATCATTTCAGATAAATTATGATGAACTTGATCAGCATGTTGTTTCACTGTCGGTAAATAGTTTTCGATTTCTTTTACCAATATGCGGAACTCATCTGCATTCATTTCCTTTTTCCGAAAACGGTGCCAGCTCTCATCTATCTTTTCGGCAGTATTTCGGAGTTCTTGAGCCAAAGGTAGGGTGTTATCTATATAACCTAACGTTTTATGTGCTGCTTCTTCAGTCGTGGTGATGACATAGTTAAGTCGGTCACGTGTGTTAGGCATATCATTTTGAGTTAAATCAATGAGTCTGGCGTCGAGATTAAAATTATTTAAGGAGTCGTGTAATTCGCGAGTCAGTTTGCCAACTTCTTTGAATAACTGACTTTCCTGTGCTTTTGCAAGAATAGTCAATTGCTCCTCAGCCGCTTTCTCATCATTTTTTTCAAGCGCCTCAACGAGGGCTTTTGCTGCATCCAATTGGGTTGCCTGATTTACTAAAGCCATGAGCCGAGTGCTCCTTATTGTGCGTTAATGCGTTCAAAAATCTTTTCGATTTTTTCCTTGAGCGTCGCTGCAGTGAATGGTTTGACGATATAACCGTTGACACCCGCTTGTGCAGCTTCAATGATTTGTTCGCGTTTGGTCTCTGCGGTTACCATGAGTACTGGCAATGAGGCGAGTTTTTCATCAGCACGGACTGTTTTTAGTAGATCAATCCCTTGCATGCCGGGCATGTTCCAATCAGTGACCAGAAAATCAATTCCACCTGCTTGAAGTATGGGCAAAGCTGTTAAGCCATCATCGGCTTCTTGCGTGTTGTTGAATCCCAAATCCCGTAACAGATTTTTTATGATCCGACGCATAGTGGAAAAGTCATCCACGATCAGGATTTTCATATTTTTATCCAAAGCACACCTCCAAAATTACATAATCCAGTCACGAAGTTTGGCGCGAAGTCGAATCACAGTCTGACTATGAATTTGACTGACTCTGGACTCACTTACGCCCAGAACCTCGCCGATCTCCTTTAAATTTAATTCGTCATTATAATACAGGCTCATTAATAAGCGCTCACGCTCTGGGAGTGTGTCTATGGCTTGTGCCAATGCCTGTTGGAAATCATCATCCTGAACTTCATCATCTGGCCCACTGGGGCCGACAGATATAGGGTGAGCCTGGGTTTCATCATTATCAGTAAACTCATCCAGGCTAAAAACCTGATAACCACTTGAATCGTGCAGTTGTTGATAATACTCGTTGATATCGATACCAAGCGCCGCGGCTACCTCACTGTCTGAAGCATTCCGTCCTTTTTCCTGTTCGATTTTATGCATTTGTTCCGCGATTTCACGGGCTTTTCTGTGCACCGATCTGGGCGCCCAGTCATTGCGGCGGATTTCATCCAGCATGGAACCACGTATACGGATGCCTGCATAGGTTTCAAAGCTTGCGCCTTGAGCGGAGTTGTACTGGTGAGAGGCATCGAGTAGGCCAATCATGCCTGCCTGAATTAAATCTTCAACATCAACTGACGCTGGTAATCTCGCAATCATGTGATAAGCGATTCGTTTGACCAGAGGCGCGTGTTGCTCAATCAACTCTGATTTACTTTGACCCGATGTATACATGACTGCTCTGTTACTCATGCCATTTCCATACTTGCCTGAATGAGTCGCTCAACAAAAAATTCCATGTGGCCACGAGGTTGTTTCTGTACAGGCCAATATTCAATTTTTTTGGCTAAATGTGCAAATGCCGTAGCCGCTTTACTACGTGGAAATGCTTCTACTACACTACGTTGTTTTTTCACTGACCGTCTTAAATCTTCATCAAACGGTACTATACCCATAAAGTCCAGGGTCACGTCGAGAAAGCGATCACAGACTAAAGAAATCTTATCAAAAAGTTCACGACCTTCCTGCACGCTTCGGCACATATTAGTCACGATATGGAAGCGTTCAACCTGATGCTCACGGCTGAGAAGCTTAATCAAAGCATAGGCGTCTGTGATTGAGGCTGGTTCGTCACAAACCACAACAATCACTTCCTGAGCCGCTTTACTAAAAGTGATAACACTGTCAGCAATACCTGCCGCGCTATCAATCAATAGCACGTCGATGTGTTGATCCATCTCACTAAAGGCTTGGATCATGCCGGCATGTTCAGCCGTGCTGAGTTCAGCCATTTTTTTCACACCAGAAGCGGCTGGGATAATCTTCAGGCCAGAAGGGCCTTCAACAATAATGTCTCTGAGTGATTTGGTTCCATCTAATACATGCAACAAGTTGTATTGGGGATGGAGCCCTAACATCACGTCAATATTTGCCAAGCCCAAATCCGCATCAAGCAGGACAACTTCTTTTCCTAAAGCAGCTAACGCGACGCCGAGATTAACCGTCACATTTGTTTTACCTACACCACCTTTGCCGCTGGCAATAGCAATCACTTTAACGGGCCTGATGGCTTGCGTCATTTTGCGAAGGCCTGCAGCTTGATCATGGGGTTGGGTATTTTCAGCCATAAGCGGCAAAACCTCCGTAGCTGGATACTGTTTGGGGATCCAGTTGTTGCTCATCATTCATCAATTCGCTGGCCTGGTTAACTAATGTATTGGGTCGAGCGAGACTCAGATCTTCCGGCACTTGCTGACCATTTGCCAGATAGGCTAGGGGTAAATGGTGACGTACTAAAGCCGATACTGCACCACCGAGACTGCTGGCTTCATCTGTTTTAGTTAAAATACAGCCGCTCAAGTTCAAGTGAGAATAAGCATGAATAATATCATCCATCGCACTGGCTTGAGTGTTTGCTGACATGGTTAGGTATGTTTTGACACGAGGGGACTGCTGTTTTATCACAGCAAACTTCTCTGTCAGTTTTATATCACGTTGATTCATTCCCGCAGTATCTATCAGGATAAAGCGGCGATCAAGCAGGTCATTAAGAGTTTCAGTGAGTTCAGCATGGGTTCTGGCCACTCTCACAGGTACACCCAAAATTCGGGCATAGGTACGTAACTGTTCCTGACCTCCTATGCGATAGCAGTCGGTGGTGATCAAGGCAACTTGTCGTGCACCGTGCTTTAGAGCACACCGGGCGGCGAGTTTAGCTATGGTGGTCGTTTTTCCAACGCCTGTTGGACCGACCAAAGCATAGATGCCACCTTGAGTCAGAATGTCCTCTTCTGTGAGCTGAATTTGTGAAGCTAATGAGCCCAGACAATGCCGCCATGCTGTTTCCAAATCATCAATACCATGCATTTTTGCGGTAATAGATTTAGCAAGCTCTACATCAATTCCCATCTGCATAAAACGTTTTAGTAGCTGTACCTGGGTTGGATTCTGACGCTCCATATCTTTCCAGGTGAGATCCGATAGCTGATTTTGTAGCATATTACGTAAGCCAGCAATTTCTTTACGCATCTGAACCAGAGTTGGTTCTTGAGACCAGATATTTTGTTTTGGCGCTGATTGTGGTTGTTCGTGCGCATATGTGTCTGGAGTTGGATTTATTTCAACTCGAGGAGGTTGCTGTGCTTGTATAGAAGCTGTTTCGACTTGCGCCTGACGACGAAACTGTGATTCGTCATAGTCAGTAGCAGCCACAATTTCAATACCACCATCGACACGAGTATTGGACAGTATGACCGCATCCGGGCCCAGTACATCCCGAACCTCACGAATAGCTTGACGCACATCAGCTGCTTGGAAACGTTTGATTTTCATACATCAACCTCAAACTCTAAATTTATCGACCAATATTGGCCACTATTCTTATTTGTTTATCGTCCGGTATTTCGTTGTAGGACAATACATTCAATCCGGGAATAGAGTGGCGAATAAAGCGAGAAATCCAACTTCTCAAACCTGCTTGAACAACAAGAATGGCTGCATCACCTGTCATTTCCTGTCTTTGTGTCGCTTCTTGCAAGTTCTTGTGCATATTTTCTGCCAGACCTGGTTCCAGACTGGCTCCACCTTCACCGGATGCCTGTAAAGTTTTTAGCAATATCTGTTCCAGTTCTGGATCCAGTGTGATGATAGGAAGGTCAGTGCGTGTACCATTAATATGCTGAATGATGGAATGACTGAGCGACATGCGGGTTGCTGCCGTGATCGCTTCCGGATCGGGATTACGGGCGGCCTGCTCTGATATGGATTCAGTAATGGTACGTATATCACGCACAGGAATATTCTCTTCCAGCAAATTCTGCAGAACCTTCTGTACCGTGCCAAGTGGTACCGTATCTGGCACCAGCCCCTCAACCAGCTTAGGCGCAGACTTGGCCAGGTTATCAAGTAAATGTTGAACCTCTTCACGACCAAGCAGATCGTGAGCATGATTGTTGAGAATCTTACTCAGATGGGTTGCAATGACCGTATCTACATCTACCACGGTATAACCTTGTGCTTGTGCATATTCACGCTGCCCAGTTTCAATCCAGATAGCATCTAACCCAAAAGCTGGATCTTGCGTTTTGATGCCTTCCAGATCGCCAAAAACCTGTCCAGGATTAATGGCTAACATTCTGTCGGGATAAACTTCAGCTTCGCCAAAGGTCACACCAAACAGAGTGATTTGATAGGCCGTTGGTGCCAGATCAAGATTGTCTCGAATATGCACGGGAGGGATTAAAAAGCCCATTTCCTGTGATATTTTCTTACGTATCCCTTTGATTCTATTCATTAACTGCCCACCCTGAGATTTATCTACCAGAGGAATCAGACGGTATCCGACTTCCAGGCCGATTGGATCCACAGGGCTAAGATCGTCCCAACTTAATTCACGCTGTTCTCTTGCAGCTTCTGAAGTGGGCTGTTGTGCTGCTGCTAATTCATTTTCCGTGGCAACTTTTTGACGCTTATGAATCAGGAATGCACAGGTGCCACCAATAGCAGCTAGAATCAGGAAAGGGATATTAGGCATGCCTGGAATCAAGCCTAATCCACCGATAATGGTTGAGGTGACAGCCAGTGTTTTGGGATCGCTCAGCAACTGACTAACAATCTGCTGTCCCATATCCTGCTCTTTTGTTGAGCGTGTAATCAGCAGGCCTGCTGCTGAGGCTAATAAAAGTGAAGGTAACTGAGCGACCAAGCCATCACCAATGGTTAACAGCGTGTAGTTTTGTGCTGCTTGAGAAAAACTTAAATCATGTTGGGCAACGCCAATAATAAAACCACCGATAATGTTGATAAACAGAATCAATATCCCGGCTACCGCATCACCCCGAACAAATTTACTGGCACCATCCATAGAACCGTAAAAGTCTGATTCCTGCATGATTTCTTCACGACGACGACGCGCTTCATCTTGATCGATAAGGCCGGCATTGAGATCGGCATCTATAGCCATCTGTTTACCGGGCATGGAGTCCAAGGTAAACCGAGCACTGACTTCAGCAATACGGGTGGCACCTTTGGTGACAACGACAAAGTTGATAATAACCAGGATGGCAAAGACCACAAAACCCACAGCATAGTTACCGCCAATAACAAACTCACCGAAGGCTTCAATAACGTTTCCTGCAGCAGCAGCACCGGTATGGCCTTCCATCAAAATAATACGGGTTGAAGCCACATTTAAGGCGAGCCTGAGTAAGGTCGCTATCAACAAAATACTTGGGAAGGCTGCAAAATGCAGCGGTTTTAGCATGTAAATACTGGCTAATACGATCACCAGTGATAAAGCAATATTAAAAGTGAAGAGCATGTCCAGCATAAACGCTGGTAAAGGCAGAATCACCATGGCCAGCAATGCCACCAGAAGCATTGGTGTGGCTAATTGACCGTTTACGACTGATTTAAAACGGGCCGCCAGTACATTATTTTCCATCTAACATTAATCTCGTCTGTATTCATCCGGTATGGGCAAATCTTCTGGATTCAGATGCGGTTTGTTACCACCTTGTTTACGGTAGCGCCGCAACTGGAATACAAAAGCCAGTACTTGAGCTACTGCAATATATAGACCAGATGGGATCTCTTCGCCGATTTCTGTTGAGTAATAAACAGCACGAGTCAGAGGAGGGGCGGCTAAAATAGGTACATCGTTATTCTCTGCGACCAAACGGATTTGTTGTGAAATTAAATCAGCGCCTTTAGCAACAACAATTGGAGCACCAGATCGAGATTGGTCATAACGCATTGCCACAGCATAGTGAGTTGGGTTGGTGATAACCACATCAGCGGAAGGAATATCCTGCATCATTCGCTGTTGAGACATTTGAATTTGCATACGTCTGATTCGGCCCTTGACCTCAGGGTTACCATCCGTCTGTTTCATTTCATCTTTGACTTCTTGCTTTGTCATCCGCAATTGTCGGCTGTGATTCCATAGCTGGAAAGGCACATCAATTAATGCAATTAAGATCAGACTCGCGGTAATTGCCAGAAATACCCACAAGGTCAAATACGCTAAATCTGTCATGGCAACGTTCACTTCCTGAGTGCCAAGCGTCAATAATTGGTCACGTATTCCCCATAAGATAACCGTCGATATCGCACCGATAAGAATAAATTTCCCTAAGGCTTTACCCAACTCAACCAGACCTTGTGGCCCAAAAACACGTTTAAGCCCTTTGATAGGATCCATTTTTTCTGGCTTGAATGCCATGGCTTGTGTAGAGAAATTCCAGCCACCAATTAAGGCCGGAGCAGCCAAAGCAGCAATGACGGTAACAGCGAGAAACAGACCTAAATCAAATGAGATGATTTCGATCATGTGAATGAAGTGATGCACCATCGCCATAGGATCAAACAGTTCTTTACGACTCAATACCAGTGACTCATTCATCACAGCAGCCATATCCTCAATCAGGCTACTACCCATGATGAATAAGGCGATGGCACTAGCAATCAGGACCAAGACAGTTGTTAATTCTTTTGAACGAGGTACTTGGCCTTTTTGCCGGGCGTCTTCTAAACGCTTACCCGTAGGCTGTTCTGTTTTTTCTTGTCCGGTTTGCTCAGCCATCCTGAACCACCATAAGCCTTGTCAATTGCAGTATATGATCCGTCATGTCCATTAAGTGATCGGCCACTAAAGGGAGCGTGACAAACATAATGATAAAACCCATCACAATGGTCATCGGAAAACCGATAGAAAATGGACTGATCTGAGGAGCCGCTCGCGATAAGATGCCAAACGCCAGATTCACCATCATGATAGAACCTATGGCAGGTAGAGCAATAATTACGCCAGCAGCGAACATCCAACTCGCTTGTGCCACAACATCACGAAGATCAGTAGGTGTTAGACCGCTACTGGATATGGGCATGGTGACAAAACTTTCTGATAACACCTTTATCAGAATCAAATGACCATCTACCGTGATGAATAACAAAGTTATGAAAATAAGATAAAACTGACTTATTACAGGGACTAATACGCCATTTTGAGGGTCCACCATGGAAGCAAACCCCAACCCCATCTGCATGGCAATGATTTGCCCAGCCACAATAAAGGCGTTAAAAAGGAGTTGCAGCATAAACCCCATGCAGGCCCCAATCAGGATCTGTTGAGCAATGATCAAAAAACCTTCCATACTCAACGGTTCGACGGTAGGCACATTCGCAGGAATATTGGGAACCAGTACGATACTAATGGCTAAAGCGATGATGATGCGGGTGCGCGCGCTCAGAAAATTACTACTAAAAATGGGAGCGACCATAATCATGGCTGCAATACGGATAAAGGGCCACATGTATTGCCCTAACACGCCAGTAATCTCAGCGGTGCTGATTTCCATAGTTAACCGATGAGAAATGGTATTTCTTCATACAAGCGACGAGTAAAACCCAGCACCATTTCCAACATCCAAGGCCCTGCCATCACTAAAACCAATAGCGTGATAAATAGTTTCGGAATAAAACTTAAGGTTTGTTCGTTGATCGATGTCGCCGCCTGAAACATGCTCACCAATAAGCCAATCAGCAGAGCGGGAAGCAAGATGGCAGCAATCAAAATCGAAATGATCTGTAGGGTTTGCTGCATAACGGTGAGGACAGTTTCTGGCGTCATAATTACACGTAAAAACTCGAAGCTAAGGTACCCATGAGCAAGGCCCAACCATCAATCAAAACAAACAACATTAATTTGAAAGGCAGGGAAATCAGCATAGGCGAAAGCATCATCATACCCATGGCCATCAAGACACTGGCTACGACAAGGTCGATGATTAAAAAAGGGATAAAAATCAAAAAGCCGATTTGGAAAGCCGTTTTTAATTCACTGGTGACAAATGAAGGTAGTAATAAGCTATACGGAATGTCTTGTGGTGTTTGCATCTCTTCATAGCCACCAATAGAGGCAAACAAAGCAATATCACTTTCCCGTGTTTGAGCAAGCATAAATTCTTTAAACGGCTGTCCAGTTTGTTCAATAGCTTGGGTAAACTCAATATCACCATTCATATACGGCACAACACCCGCATTGTAGGCATTATTGAATACCGGATGCATAATAAAAATAGTCAGAAATAATGCCAGACCAATTAATACTTGATTCGAGGGGGTGGACTGCACACCAATCGCCTGACGTAAAATCGACAATACGATAATTATGCGAGTGAAGGAGGTCATCATCATTAATGCCGCAGGCAATAATGTGAGTAAAGTCATTAACGCCAGAATTTGCAGGGTGACACTATAACTTTGTCCACCTTCACCATCCGTCACTGTTACGGCTGGAATTCCCGGCTCAGCGAGACTGACTAATGGAAATGTCAGTAAGAATAAACTGAGAAGCAGGCGAATCATGCGTCACCTCGCTGCATAAACTGACGGAGTTTATTGGCGAACTCATTCGGTGTTGAGGATTCCGCCTCGCTTAATGGCGTTTCTAGTTTGTGTAAGGTATTGATTTGTTGTGCGGTAACGCCTAAAAGCAATTGCTCTTCACCTACCTGAACCAGAACTAATCGTTCTCTGGTGCCTAATGCAATGCCAGCAATGACTTTAAGTTTTCCATTGGCAGCAGTATGAAAACGGTTGGTGCGTTTCAATAACCAAGCCACTGCCACGATACAAGCTAAAACAAGAGCTAAGCCCAATATCGTTTGCAATAAGTTGACTGCTGACAGGGGCGACTGGTTGAGCGTATGCGCGCCCGATTCAGCTGCAGCAAAAACGGGGGCGGAGACAAAAATACTTGTTAACAGGCACCATGCGTTTTTCATTAGCGTAGTTTCTTGATGCGTTCTGAAGTACTGATGATGTCGGTCAGTCGAATACCAAATTTATCATTGACCACCACGACCTCACCGTGGGCGATAAGGGTATCGTTAACAAGCACGTCCATAGGTTCACCAGCTAATCTGTCGAGTTCAACCACAGACCCCTGACTTAATTGAAGCAGGTTGCGAATACTGATTCTGGTACGGCCGATTTCCATTGATATCGTGACCGGAATATCCATCACCATATCCAGATCAACATCCGATTTTGGTTTGCCTTCATCATCCAGCTTGGCAACCGGAGCTGGATTAGCTTGTTGTGTGGATTCTGATGCTGCTTGTTCTTCTAAAGCGGCTGCCCAGGGATCTTCTTCTGTTTCAGCTGCATCACCTTGTTGTTCCAGTGCAGCCGCCCATTCGTCAGCCAGCGCCTGATCTTGTGTTTGGGTGTCTTCACTCATAGCTTTTTACCTTTTTTCAGGTGGATTGTAGAATTCGTATCATGAGGATGTTCAATAATCTCCATGATTTTTAACGCTGTTTTTTCATGATGCTCACCAAATGTGGAACGAAACATGGGGATATCTTCAACCATGGTCGTCACATGTTTGGGCATCTCAATCGGGATGATATCCCCTGGTTTTAACTTCAATATTTGTCCAAGCGATAATGTCGCTTGAGATAAGTTTGCCCAAAGTTCTACATCGGCGAGCATGATCTCTTCGCGCATGGATTTTTCCCAGCGCCCATCATCCATGCTGCGATCACTTTGTAAACCGGTATCCAGTAATTCCCGAATAGGTTCCAACATGGAGTAGGGAAAAGTAATGTGTATATCGCCACTGCCACCATCTAAATCCACATGGAAAGTAGAGATGACCACGACCTCACTCGGGCTGACAATATTGGCAAATTGTGGGTTCACTTCGTGGTTAACAAACTCAAATTCAACCGGCATGACGGGTGACCAGGCTTCTGTCAGATCTTTAAAGCACAGGTTGAGTACCATATTGATGACTCGAAGCTCGGTTGAGGTGAACTCTCTACCTTCAATACGAGCCTGAAAGCGTCCATCTCCACCAAAGAAGTTATCCAGAAAGGTGAATACCAGTTTAGGTTCAAAAACAATTAACCCTGTGCCTCTCAGAGGATGCAGGTGAATCAGATTGAGGCTGGTGGGCACAAAAAGAGTATGAATGTATTCAGAAAACTTCATTACCTGAACACCGCCGACAGAGATCTCGGCAGACCGCCGCAGCATATTGAACAGACTAATTCTTAAATAACGACCAAAACGCTCATTAATCATTTCCAGGGTCGGCATTCGGCCGCGGATAATACGCTCTTCATTACCGAAGTCGTAGGGACGGGTACCGGCATTGTCACTATTCTCTGACCCATCTGTTTCAATATCGCCATCGCCCAAGCCATTGAGCAGCGCATCTACTTCATCTTGTGAGAGGATGTCATGAACGGCCATAGTTATTGCATGATGAAGCTGGTGAAGTAGACGGCTTCCAACTGTTCATCAACAGAAGATTCGTTTTTAAGAATCTCATTGATGGTATTCAAGCTGGACTGTTGAAGTGCTTTTGTTCCCTCAATAGTTTGTAATTCGTCATAATTTTGACTAAAGAACAGCATATTTAATTCATGTTGAATGGCTGGTAAGTTCAATGTCACAGCATCAATAACATCTTGAGAACGCGCTTTTACCTTGAGTTTGATCTGCATATATTTCACTTCCCCTTTGCTTTGTTCAGAGAAGTTGACGATAAAGGGGTCTTCAATCGCGTAGTAGATAGGTGGCTGTTTGACTTCAGCTTTTTCTTCCTCGGGTTCATCACCGCCACTCATCATGAAAAAGGCAGCCACACCCCCGCCTATCAGTAGTAGAGCGACAACGATAATGATGATGAGTTTTTTCTTACCACCTTTGCCTTCAGTAATTTCAATATCTTCGCGTTCTTCTGCCATAATGCTGTTTCCAATTTGTTAATTTCAAGTTAGCAAGTAATGTGCCGACTATTGGATGATAAAGCTTGTGAAGTAAACTTTTTCGATTTCAGGGTTACCTGTTTCTTGCTCTAAAATGTTTCTCACTTGTTCTGTGGCTTTTTTATCTAACTCTTCTCGTCCCTGCAGCGTGTTGAGTGATTCATAGGTCTGCTGTGAAAATAATGTTCTGAGTTCATCTTGAATCATTGGTAGGTTTAACACTGCATTGTCGAGTGCTTTTTGATCTTTAGCCATCAGAGCAACTTTGATTTGAAGATAACGGGCCCGTTTCTGACTTTGATTCACAAAGTTGATTGTAAATGGCTCTTCAATTTTGTAATACACAGAGGGTGTCTTTTCACTCTCATCGTCATCAGCAAATGTTGGTGTCACTAAGGCACAAAAGAATAATAAAATGATTAGCGACAGCGATTTCTTCATTGCTTGATATACTCCATGATTTCTTATGAAAAAGGTTTACACAGAATTATGACAAGCTTAGGCAATTGGTTAAAGAGGCAGGCATGAGTAAAACGCAAAAACACCCACATGCTTCTTGGTTCAGCAAAGTCTCTGATGTGATTTTGACGCTGCCACAATATGTGATTCCACAGCATGCCTTATCTGTTGTCATGCATGCCTTAACTCGTAGCCAGGTAAAGTGGTTTAAAAATGCATTCATTCGGTTTATTACTTGGAAGTTCAACGTCAATCTTAGCGAGGCCGCCGTTTCAGAACGCGCTTATTACGCTAGTTTTAATGCCTTTTTTACTCGTGAGTTGCGAGCAGGTATTCGTCCCATCGCTGCAGGTGAAGAGGTTATCGTTTCTCCTGTTGATGGTGCGATTAGTCAGCTGGGTCCAATCGTTGAGCAAAGTATTGTGCAAGCGAAAGGACGAAGCTACACAGTAGAAGAATTGTTGGGAGGAGATAAGGCCTTGGCAGAGCAGTATCAGCAAGGACAATTTGCCACTATTTATCTCTCGCCGCGTGATTACCATCGTATTCACATGCCAATAGCGGGAAAACTGAAGTCCATGCGCTATGTGCCGGGTAAACTATTTTCAGTAAATCCGCGGACGGCGAGAGCCGTGCCGAGACTCTTTGCTCGAAATGAACGCGTTATCTGTGTGTTCGATACCGACTTTGGCGAGGTGACTCTCGTGCTTGTTGGGGCTATTTTTGTTGGCAGTATGGAAACGGTATGGGCAGGTCAGATAACGCCTCCTTACGGTAAAAGCATACAAAACTGGACTTATGAAGGTGATGAAGCGTTGTCATTCGAAAAAGGTCAGGAAATGGGCCGGTTCAATATGGGCTCGACGGTAGTGATGTTACTACCTGCCGGCATGAAACCATTTAATCAAGCATGGCAGCCAGAGGAAAAAATTCAATTGGGACAGGCGATGAACTAAGTTTGTTTGCTGATGAAATAAAAAAGCCGGCAACTTGCCGGCTTTTTTGTGAGCGTATCTGCTTAGATATTGTTACGCCATGCGTGACATGAATTATCCTGAATACGACTCACTTCTTCAGGGCCCCATGTACCTGCAGGGTAGGTATGAACAAAGCCTTTATCTTTTGCCCATTTCTCGATGACAGGATCGACCACTTTCCAAGCCAGATTAACTTCATCTGAACGCAAGAACAATGAACGGTCACCTAAAATGGCATCCAGAATTAATGCCTCATAGGCATCCAAGCGATGCTTGGTGTCTTCATTTTCAACGGTTTCAAGCGCCACAGTATGGTTGTTTAATTCTAGACCAGGCTGCTTAGCTTGCAGTTCGATACGTAAAGTGTTGTCAGGTTGCAGACCCATTACAATCCAGTTGGCATGACTATCACCAATCACAGTATCTTTGAATAACTCTTGTGGTGGTTTCTTAAAGCGGATGGCAATCATCGCTTTAGATTCTGGCATACATTTGCCCGTTCTTAAGTAGAACGGCACACCACGCCAGCGCCAGTTATCGATGTACAGTTTCATAGCCGCATAGGTTTCAGTCACGCTGTCATTCGGTACTTCATCATCTTCCAGGTAACCAGGCTCTTTTTTGCCGTTGACTTCACCGGCCGCATATTGCGCACGGAAGGCATGATCATCAACAATATCTTCAGTGATGGGACGGATGGCTTTTAAGACTTTTACTTTTTCATCACGTAAAGATTCATCACCTAAATCTGCTGGTGGTTCCATCGCGACTAATGCCATCACCTGCATTAAGTGACTCTGAATCATATCGCGAAGTGCACCAGAGGTATCATAGTAACCAGCACGACCGCCCACACCTTGTTGTTCAGCATGTGTAATTTGAACATGGTCAATGTAGTTACGGTTCCATAATGGCTCGAGCAACAAGTTAGCAAAGCGGAATACAAAAATATTTTGTACGGTACCTTTGCCCAGGTAGTGATCGATACGGTAAGTTTGTTGTTCGGTAAAGTTTTTGCGCAAGATGCCTTCTAATTCTTCAGCACTCTTCTGGTCATAACCAAATGGTTTTTCAACGACCAAGTGGCGCCAGCCATTATCTTCTTTATTTAAACCAACAGCGGCTAATTGATCACCTACGACGCCAAATAGTGCTGGCGCAATTGAGAGGTAGAAGACGATATTTTGAGAGAAATTATTCTCTTCTGACGTGATCAGTTTGTTGAGTTCGTGGTAGCTGAAAGCATCGTTGATATCACATTTAAAGTAGTGAATACGATCCAGAAATGTATCAAGAAGTTCATTATTCACACCACCGCGTGCTTTAGGTGTGACAAACTCTGTTACTTGTGCTTTCCAGTCTTCTTGACTGGACTCACGACGACCCATGCAGATAATGCGCGTATCCGCTGTTAAGCGTTTTTCCGCATCAAGATGGTATAAAGCAGGCAATAACTTTTTCTTAGATAAGTCGCCTGTGGCGCCAAAAATAACAATGGTACAAGATTGCATGATTTCTCCCGTTTCAGGCTATTACTCAGCCGTTGACCGTATATAATTTGGAGAATTGTACAATTTTTGGGAGATAAGCGTGCGAAAAATTCTTTTTGCCAGTAGTGAAGTCCATCCGTTAATGAAAACGGGGGGGCTTGCAGATGTGTCTGCCAGCTTACCAGCGGCTCTGGCTGAGCATGGACAAGATGTCAGAATTTTTATGCCTGCTTATCGTCAGTGTCTGCAAAAAATAGAAAGCTCGCACACCGTTGCTACAATTAAACTGGATGGTTACCACCTCCCTGTGGAAATTATTGAAACCACACTTCCGGGTACTGAGGTCATCGTCTGGCTATTGAATTCCCCCTATCACTTTGATCGCAGTGGTGGACCCTACAGCCACCCTGGCGGACATGACTGGGAAGATAATGCCGCAAGGTTTGCATTGTTTTGTCGCGCTATTGTGGCTTTAGCCATGGATGATGCTGAACTGAACTGGAAGCCAGATATTTTGCATTGCAACGATTGGCAGACCGGGCTTGCACCGGCACTGCTCTCGTTGAGAGAGAATGCACCCCATACTATTTTTACTATTCACAATATGGCCTATCAGGGACTATTTGAGCGGCCGGTTTTTGACGCGCTGGACTTACCAGAGTCTCTTTGGTCAATCGATGGGCTAGAGTTTTATGGCTTGATGTCTTTTATGAAGGCCGGGCTGATATTGAGTGATCACATCACTACAGTCAGTCCTACTTATGCTAAAGAAATTTGTGACGCTGAGTTTGGTTATGGTCTGGAGGGATTATTATCTTATCGAGCCGAACAAGGGCGCTTAAGTGGCATATTGAATGGTATTGATTATCAAGAATGGAACCCGGCTACGGATCCTTATCTAAGACACCATTACTCAGTTAAAACACCAAACCGTAAAAAGAAAAACAAGCAGGCGCTCCAGCAACAATTTTATTTACCTCAATCTGAACAGACGCTCTTTATCGGCTTAATCAGTCGTCTGGTATCACAGAAAGGTATCGATTTGTCCATCGAAGCCATAACACGCTTACTGGAAGAGGGGCAGGATATTCAGCTGATTTGTCTGGGCAGTGGTGAAGCAGATTTTGAGCAAGCTTTGCGTGTACTTCGTGCGCGGTTTCCTGATAAAGTGGCATTGACCATTGGCTATGATGAAAAACTCTCGCATCAGATTGAAGCGGGGGTAGATGTGTTTCTGATGCCATCACGATTTGAGCCATGTGGCCTGAATCAGATGTATAGCCTGCGATATGGTACGCTACCGATTGTACGTAATACTGGCGGTTTAGCTGACACAGTTGTTGATGCTAACGACGAAAACCGTAAAATCGGTATTGCTAATGGATTTTGTTTTCATGAGGCTTCAGCAGAAGCATTATACGAAACACTGGAACGGGCGACCGCGCTGTTTCAGCATCCGCGGATATGGCGAAAACTGATGATCACCGCAATGGAGGGGGATTTCAGTTGGGAAAACAGCGCCAATATCTATATCGATCTCTATCACCATGTAAATGAACGTTAATACTATGACAGATTATGAACCTGTATTGAGTACTGTCGAGCAGCTATCTATGCTGGGCGATAAAGAGCTACGTCAACATGTTCGGTTTCTTGGCCATATTCTTGGTGAAGTAATTGATGAGCGTGCTGGTCGTGAGGTCTATGAAACGGTAGAGCGATTGCGTAAGGGGTTTATTAATCTTCGCAAAGACGATAACGCTCTATTACGCACGGAGTTGTTGAGTTTCCTGAATACGCTGGATGCCACCACATTACGTGAAGTCATTCGTGCGTTTAATTTGTATTTCAGTCTGCTGAATACAGCAGAAGAAGCCTTTAATTACCATAACCGTCTAATTCAGTTAAGAAATGGTCGTGATTTATGGCATGGATCGTACCTGGATACATTAAACCAGTTCAAGCAAGAGGGCGTTACCCTCGAACAACTTCAGCATATGATGGATACGATGGTATACATGCCTGTATTCACCGCTCATCCAACTGAGTCAAAGCGTCGGACTTTGATGGAAATTCTACGCCGTATTTTCTTATTAGACGAAAAGCTGACCAATGACCCTCTGACGGCATTTGAAGAAGAACGCACACGGTCAGAAATTAAAAAACAAGTGCAGTTGTTGTGGTCCACCGATGAAGTGAGGGCTGTTAAACCCACCGTTCGCGATGAAATCAAAAATGGTTTGTATTACTTTAACGTAAGTCTGTTTGATGCGGTGCCCAGAAGTTATCGCAATATGGAAAATGCCATTCGTCGCGTCTATAAAGACGAGATTGATGCAGGTGCGTCATTCAAAGTGCCAGGCTACATTCAATTCGGTTCCTGGATTGGCGGTGACCGAGATGGAAACCCTTATGTAACGGCTGAAACCACCGACATGGCGATTCAGTTACAAAAGCGCACAGTGATTCGCCGTTATCTGGAAGACGTGACTAAACTTAGCTACCAACTCACACACTCACAACCTTTGTGTGAAATAAGTGATGAATTAGCTGCCAATATTGATGAATCGGAACAACGTTACGCTGGGGCATTTCGTGCAAAACCAGACCGTTTTCTGAATGAACCTTACCGCAGAAAACTTTACATGATGCGGCATCGTTTGGAAGATAATCTACGACTATTGCAGCAATATTTTCGGCCTGATCTTGAGCCCACTGCATTGGGACTGGCTTATGACAACGAAGATGAATTACTGCAAGACTTACGCTTAATTCAACAGTCCCTGATCGCTCACGGGGATGCCGAGTTGGCGGGCAGTGAACTGACCGATTTGATCCGATTGGTGGAGACCTTTGGTTTTTATTTATATCACTTGGATGTGCGCCAGGAATCGACATTACACACGGAAGCGGTGAGCGAGGTGCTAAGACAAACAGGCCTGTGTGAAGATTATCAGCAATTAGATGAAACGCAACGTCAGTCAGTGTTGACGGATTTGTTAGCACGTCATGATTTACCCTCTTTGCCTGAATTAGAAGGGCAAAACAAAGAAATTCTGTCGGTATTTCAGTTAATGACACGACTGCAACAGGAAGTCAGCACCAATGCATTCGGCAGTTATGTGATTTCAATGACCCACCAGGCCAGTCATATTCTGGAAGTATTAACCTTGGGGCGGTTTGCTGGTTTATGTGGTTATACAGAAGATGGCAATACCTACTGCCACCTCCGAGTGTCACCTTTATTCGAGACCATTGAAGATTTATCTCATATCGAACCAGTGATGTCGGCATTACTTGAGAATGAACATTATCGTCGTTTATTAAGTGCCTCAGGCAATTTACAGGAAGTCATGCTGGGTTACTCCGATTCTTGTAAAGATGGGGGGATTCTGGCGTCTGTATGGAATTTGTATCAAGCCCAGCAGAGAATCAGTCACCTGGCCGAACAGCATGGCGTGCAATGTCGTATGTTTCACGGTCGTGGCGGTACGATTGGTCGCGGGGGTGGTCCAACTCATGATGCTATTCTGTCTCAGCCGGTTGGCACGGTGCAGGGACAAATCAAATTCACAGAGCAGGGCGAAGTATTGTCATTCAAATATGGCAATATCGAGACAGCTGCCTATGAATTGGGGATGGGTGTATCTGGTTTAATGAAGGCTTCACGAAGTCTGGTGGCTAAAACGCATCACGATGAGCCGGCCTTTATGGATGTAATGCATCAGCTCACGGCCTACGGCGAGCAGAGCTACCGTAAATTGACCGAAAACACCGCAGGCTTCCTCGATTATTTTTATGAGGTCTGTCCAGTGACTGAAATCGGTATGATGAATATCGGTTCCAGACCCTCACATCGTAAACAGGGTGATCGTTCCAAAGCATCGGTTCGCGCTATTGGCTGGGTCTTTTCCTGGGCACAGTCACGACACACCTTACCTGCATGGTATGGCATTGGTTCGGCGTTAGAACAGTGGCATCAAAATGATCCTGAGAAAATTGAAACGTTACATCGAATGGTCAAAGAATGGCGTTTTTTCAGTGCGCTTTTAAGTAATACGCAAATGTCCCTGTCAAAAGCCGATATGAATATCGCACGGCGCTATGCCGCTTTGTGTGAAAATGCATTTCAAGGACAGCAAGTATTCGAAGTCATTTCAGCAGAATATCATCGCACGGTAAAACAAGTCCTGCTTGTGGTGGGGGAGGACAAGTTAATGTCAGAAACACCGGCATTACGATCTTCTTTACGCCGACGTGAACCGTATCTGGATCCCATTAACTATATTCAGATTCTTTTATTGCAACGATATCGTGAGAACGCCTTATCTGAAGATGAACGAGATAAGTGGCTGGATCCGTTGCTGAGAACGATCAGTGCGATTTCTGCCGGTATGCGAAATACAGGTTAATTCGTCTGAGTTCGTAAGGTGCTGACAGTGAGCTGTGTGGTGAGCATAATCAGTAACACTGCAGCACCAAACACATATAAGCCCGGATGAATCTGAATACTGGCGATGGCACCAAGTTTGACAGTGACGATCAACATCGCCACGACCATGACATCAAGCATTGCCCAGCGGCCATAATCATGCATAAGATTCAATAAGGTCATCTTGAGTGGCGTAGGGTGGCTGTCAGCGAATAACAATCGGAACAGTAAGCCTAATTTAGCGAAAGGCATGAGGATACTGAAACAGCCGATAACAAAAAATAACACGTATTTTTCTGCTTTCCACAATTCTGTGATACCTGAAATGACAGAGAAATCATCACGAATGACCAGAAATTGCGTGATGGTCAACATCGGCATGAAAAGTCCGGCAATCAATAACACGCTGCTGATTAACAATAAGCCGCGTAATAAATAAGTAGATTTATTCTTGGGCACGGTCTTTTTTAGAAATGTATCTGGCTTTGGGGTCTTTTTTACTCTTTTGTTTATTGACTTTGCCTTTCGGTGCCAAGCCCTTCATTTTTATTACAGGTAATGACTGGCCAATATGATGTTCGATCCGCTCAAGGTTTTTTTGGTCATGGCTTTCCACCAGATTGACAGCAATACCTGATTGTCCAGCCCGCCCGGTTCTGCCAACACGATGAATATAAATATCACCACGAAATGGCACATCATAGTTAACGACGTGGCTCACTTGCGGTAAATCCAGTCCACGTGAAGCTACATCCGTTGCAACTAAGACTTTGATTTTTCCTTGACGGAATTTACGTGTTCGTTCTCGGCGATCTGCCTGAGAGAATTCACCATGCACCACCTGCGCAGAGATATTTTGTGACTGCAAATAGTCGGCTACTTCATCTGCGCGTTCTTTTTTATTGCAAAAAACCAAAGCACTTGCGCACTCGTCCGATTGAATCACAGCTTTGAGCAGTGCTTGTTTATGTTCACGATTATCAGCTAAATAGACACGCTGCTCGACCTGTTCGGCATAGTGATTTGAAGCATTCACATCTACTCGGGTAGCATCAGGCAGTAAGGTGTTAGCAAAAATTTCCACACCGGCACCAGCCAGTGTGGCGGAGAACAAGCAGGTTTGGAATGCTGTTGTAATTGAAGCTAATAATGTCGCGACATCAGGACCTTGTCCCATGTCCAGCATACGATCCGCTTCATCTATCACCACAAACTCAATCAGTGATAAATCGGCCTGCTCTTGTTCAACTAAGTTTAATAAACGGCCGGGTGTGGCAATGATGACATCACAGCCTTCATCCAAAACCTTTTGTTGAGCGGTGGGTGCCTGACCGCCGGTAATCATGGCAATATCAATTGGATCTTGTTTACTGAAGGTCTTCAGCACATGTTGAATCTGGAAAGCCAGCTCACGTGTCGGAGCCAGAATGAGAGCGACAGGTTCATGTGAACGATGCTTTCTGTCCCAGAGTTTTTGTAATAAAGGCACAACAAACGCTGCGGTCTTGCCTGTCCCTGTGGCCGCACAGGCCAATACGTCCTGACCGGCTAAAATAAGCGGGATCGTTTCTTCTTGAATTGGCGTAGGAGTGGTGTAGCCGTGAGCAGCGATAGCGCTCAACAGGCTGTCTTCTAACATGAGATCTTCAAATGACATTTAGCGGTGTATCCGGAATGCAGTGATGACGTTATCCATCATCATTGGAACAATAACAAGGTCTTTCTCAGGCATGACTGTATGGTCAGCACTACCTGGATTAAATTCAATCAAAGTTTCACTTCTTCCTTCAGGTGTGATTTTTAATAATCGGCCTTTCATCCAATCGGTGACCAGGTAATTCCCCTGACCATCTGCTTCGATGCCATCCAGATTACCCACGGGCGATTGGTCACCCAGGCTTTTCATCTGCTGTGTAATCAGATCAATGATTTTTAAATGTCCCGGCGTCTCGGTTTCAAATCCTTTGGTCATATTGCCCCAGCTGGCGACAATCAGATTATTATGCTCAACCAAAAGACCATTGGGGGATTCTAGAGCAGGGTCATCCATCCAGACATTAAATTCATCACCAGACAAGCGATAGATGCGGTTTGTCATCATGTCGCTGACGTAAACATGTCCCTGTTTATCAATGGCCACATCATTCAGAAATTGGGCATTCTCCGCGGGGTAACGCTTGATGATGCGTTGTTCAGCAATATCAATGACCACCAGTTCATCAATATCAGAAACATAGAGATGGTTACCACTGAGTGCCAATCCTTTTGGGGCATTGAGGCCATCCAGCCAATGCAGTTTTTCAATCTCACCTTTGACTGACAATTGGCTAATAAAGCCATTACCATCTGCATCTAGGGGATTGCCATTAACATTCGAGACATATAAATGTTTTGTGATGGGATCATAGATAACAGACTCAGGTGTTTTAAGTTCTGCCGGGCTGCTCCATACAGGTGACAGCACTGTGTTAGCACAGACCTGTACTGACATTAATAAGCCGGTCAGCAATAGCGTTAACCGTTTCATCATCTTCTCCAATAACAATCTGAGTGCATAATAACAGGCCAAGCTCTATCCCGCTCAAGCGTTTAGAACCAGTAAGCTGCCTGCCACCATTACCAGACAAGCTGATAAGCGTCGCCAGAGATGTTCTTCATTAAAAATGCGGTAGCCAAGGAATACCTGTAGCACCATACTTAGTTGAAATAATGCCAGAGAATAAGCGACCAAAAGCTGTGAAAATACCAGCATAGTCATGTATTGCATCAGAAAGATCAGACAGCCCAGATAAACAAAAGGGCGGATGTTATGTCGCGCTTTTGCGATATTGGTGGTGATATCTTTTTTGATAAAAAGCCATTGAGTTAAGGCTGCCAACGGCAAACCCAATAAACACCAGAACACGGTTGTGGCTAAGGCTCCACCTTCTATCACTGCTGTTTTCAGCGGTAGAGTGCCGATAGAAAAAAGCAAAATCGATAAAAACCGGTATTGAACGCCTTTGTCTTTGAACAAGGTCAACATGCGGCTTTGCGAAGTCGTTTTGGGCGGAAATAAAAAATAGCTCCCCACCACAATGACCGCGACACCAAAAAAGCCTTGAAGGCTGGGGATTTCTCCAATAAATATCATTGCCAGTATCATGGAGATAACGACTTTGTAGGCATTCAAAGGCCCAAACACAGATAGATCTGTTTTTGATAAAGACATGACCAGGTAGACCGTACCCGCCATATCCAATAAGGCGGCAAAGAAAATATTTATCCAAAAATTGCTTGTCAGTGTAAACAGGTCAAGCAAAGAAAGTAGTGGCAGACAGATAACGGCTAGAACAAGATAAGAACTAAAAACAATAAACAGTGAGTCAAAGCCACGGTGAGTCAGTTGCTTTTGAAAAACATTAGAGAATGCCGAGAACAGTAACCTGCTCAGCACAACGAGGATTTCCATGGTTATTCCTCAGTTGTGCTGGCCTGGTAATGCTGATTTTCATCAAGCTGATAGGTAGTAAAAATGCTGTATTGTTGGTTTGGGGTAAACTCAATAACGGCAAAATTATCTTTGCGGGGGCCCATTTCCATGCCGGGCGTACCTACTGGCATTTGAGGAACAGCGAGCCCGGTGATAGTGGGTTTTTGTGTCAGTAAACGCATGATATCAGCAGCTGGTACGTGCCCTTCGATAACATAACCTTCGATCACGGCCGTGTGACAAGAGTGCATAGCATGAGGGACGCCTAACTTTTCTTTAACGGCATCAAGATTGTGTGTTAATTGATCGGTGACATTGAATCCGTGATGCTCAAGGTGACTGATCCACTTATGACAACACTGACAATTCGGGTTACGGTAAACCTTGATATCAACTGGTTTATCTAAATTGATAGTTGATTCAGACCACTCTGAGTCTGCATAAGCAGTTGTATTCAACAAACAGATCAGTAAAAAAAGAAGCGTTTTCATTTATAAATATTCAACATAGATTTCAGTATCGTGACTGCTTTTTTCAACCTGGCTCAAAGCATTGATGACCGATCTTTCATTAGTTGGGTCAGCCTGTTCGCTGAGAAAAAAACAGTCGCAGCCATATTCGACTAACTTGGCATAATCATTAGTGTTTTTTAGATCTGGATTCAACCAGACCGTCGCTTGCTCTGCCTGTATATCTGGAGCCGCTTCAGCTAAACCATCGGCTGTAAAAATCAAGAAAATCATTGGGCCGGTTCAAGGTTTAAGTATGTTCGTTCAGATATTTGAGACCAATCGGCATCCTTTTGCCGGAATGCCTGATATGCATTGAAGACACGTTTAAATTTCGGATTCTTCTCGGCTTCTTCGACTAAAGTTTCATCTGACAGGGTTTTTAAACGTTGCAACACATCATCTGGGAAGGGCGCTATAGTAATGTCATCACGTGCTTTCAGAATTTGTAATGCCTCAGCGTTTTTATGCTCCATCTCTGCCAGCATGGCCAGGTTTTCTGCTTGAGCTGCATTCGCGACGATAGCTTGCAGATCAGGTGGTAGGCTGTTCCATGCACGCTCATTCACCGTTAACTCCAGGACGGTGCCAGGTTCATGCCAACCTGGATAGTAATAATGCTCTGCAGCGCGATACAGACCTAAGCGCTCGTCATGATATGGCCCAATCCATTCAGTCGCATCAATCGTATTGCGTTCAAGCGCACTATAGACTTCACTGCCGGCCAATAAAACAGGGTTACCACCGGCTTTGGCTAATACCTTGCCACCTAAGCCTGGAATACGCATTTTTAATCCCTGCAGATCATCAACAGAATTGATTTCTTTATTAAACCAGCCGCCCATTTGGACACCAGTGTTACCCAGCGGGAAAGGGATAACATGGAATGGCTTATAGACTTCACGCCATAATTCGAGGCCGCCACCATCGTATAACCATGAGTTCATACCTAATGCTGTCATGCCAAAGGGGACGGTGGAAAAGAATTGCGCTTCAGGGACTTTACCGGCCCAGTAATAGGCACTGCCGTGCCCCATTTCTACCGTGCCCTGTGATACGGCTTCAAACACCTGTAAAGCAGGGATGAGTTCACCGCCGGCATAGACTTTAATTTCCAGTCGTCCATTAGACATGGACTTGATATTGGCAGCAAAACGTTCAGCACCTTCCTGTAATACAGGGAAACCGGGCGGCCAGGTTGTGACCATCTTCCATCGGTAACTCTTTTTATAGTCTGTATTATCAGTGACAGATTGTGATTGCTCACTTTGTCCACATGAGGCCAGCATGAAAGTCATTAGACCCACAATGACAGAACGTGAAAAACAAGATGCCAACATAGATGTATGTCCCTAATTAAAGTATGTCTAATTTAGCATAAGCCAGTACTAACCACTTACTACCAGCATGTTTGAAGTTGACTTGCACTCGCGCATTTTTGCCTGAACCTTCGGTATCAACCACGATTCCCGGGCCAAACTTTTGATGATGCACCTGCTGTCCGGTTTTGATGCCTGTTTCGTTCATTGTCTGCGTGTCTCGACCACGAACACCATTCAGGCTGGGAGAGATATGGTTTTTGCGAGCACGAACTTCTTCTGTACACTCGGCCGGAAGTTCACTCAGAAAACGTGACGGGCGTTGAATCATTTCTTGCCCATAGAGAAAGCGCGATTCTGTGTACATCAGATAGAGGGTTTTTCTCGCGCGTGTCATGCCGACATAACAAAGCCGTCTCTCTTCGGCAAGGCGGACAGGATCATCACTGGACTTTTGTCCGGGGAACAGACCTTCTTCCATGCCCACCATAAAGACGATTGGAAATTCGAGACCTTTGGCGGAATGTAATGTCATTAATTGCACGCAATCTTCCCAGCGGTCAGCCTGATTCTCACCGGCTTCGAGTGCAGCATGGGCAAGAAATGCATCCAGATCCGACATGTCTTCTGCTTCTTCAGGTTTGTGAAACTGTTTGGTCGCTGAGATTAATTCGTCCAGGTTATCAATCCGACCTTGCCCTTTTTCGGTCTTATCTTTGGCAAAGTGGGCTTTTAGGCCACTTTCATCAATGACTAACTGTGTCAGTTCATTTAAGCCCATCACGGTGTCTTGTTCAGGAGTCAGTGAATCAATCAGTGTGATAAAACCCGCTAGCGCATTACCTGCTCGTGCCGCAAAGGCTTTAGCATCGAGCATCTCTATGGCACTATGCCACATTGAAATACCGCGTTCACGAGCATATTGGCGTACTTGTGTGAGAGTGGCAGCGCCGATACCGCGCGTAGGTGTGTTGACGATACGTTCAAAAGCGGCGTCATCGAGACGGTTTGACACCAGACGCAAATAAGACAGAACGTCTTTTATTTCAGCCCGCTCAAAAAAGCGTAAGCCACCATAAACCCGATAGGGCATAGCGGCTTGTAATAAGGCTTCCTCAATGACCCGTGATTGCGCATTCGAACGATAGAGCACGGCAGCATCACTTCTTTTCCCACCGTTTTCTACCCATTTACGGATTTGCTCGACAAGGTATGAGGCTTCGTCACGTTCGTTGTAGGCGTTATAAATCTGGATGGGATCGCCATCATCATCCTCTGTCCATAATTCTTTGCCTAAGCGTTCACTATTATTGGCAATAACCGCATTAGCTGCTTTGAGAATATTGCCAGTAGAACGATAGTTTTGTTCTAGACGGATGGTGCTGGCACCCTGATAGTCGGTGTCGAACTGTTGAATATTTTCTATACGTGCACCACGCCAGCCATAGATAGACTGATCATCATCCCCCACGATAAACAGGTGTCCGCTAGTTCCGGCGAGTAATCTAAGCCAAGCGTATTGCAAGGTATTAGTATCCTGAAACTCGTCGACTAAAATTTGTTTAAACCGCTGCTGATAGTGCGCCAGAATATCGGGGCGTTTTAACCAGAGCTCATGGCTTCTTAATAAAATTTCACCGAAATCGATGACCCCAGCTCGTTGACAAGCTTGTTCATAGGCAAGGTAAATGGCCAGCATATTTTTTGAATAAGGGTCATGACCTGCCTGAATATCTTTGGCACGCAGGCCTTCATCTTTTTGTGCATTGATGTACCACTGGGCCTGTTTAGGTGGCCATTGAGCTTCATCCAGTTCCATCGCGCGGATGATGCGTTTCAGCATCCGAAGTTGATCATCGCTATCCAGAATCTGGAAATTTTGAGGCAGGTCGGCTTCTTTCCAATGTGAGCGCAATAGGCGGTGAGCTAAGCCATGAAAGGTCCCTACCCACATGCCGCCTGGTGGATAACCCAGAATCTCTTCAATACGACCACGCATTTCTGCAGCCGCTTTATTGGTGAAGGTCACAGCTAAAATATTACCCGCTGAAAAACCTTCTGCTTGTATCAGCCAGGCTATTCGGTGGACTAATACCCGTGTTTTTCCACTACCGGCTCCCGCCAGAATCCTGGCGTGGCCTAGAGGTGCAGCAACTGCTTCACGCTGTGGTTTGTTTAGATCGTTTAAAAGCTCTGAGACATCCATTTTGTGATCATATCGTTCAGAAATAAATAAACCAGCACATTACCCGGTCTGATGGATATGAACTGGTCAATTGATGTTATGCCATATCAGTCGGGCGGGGGACTGATAGCGTATCTGCATAACGCTCATTGTAAAAATCAAACTCCCCGCAACAAGAATGCTTGCGGGGAGTATGTATTTTTTAGATGTTGCTATCTAAAAATGCAGCCAATTGTGATTTTGTTAAAGCACCTACTTTTGTGGCTTCAACTTCACCATCTTTAAACAACATTAATGTTGGGATACCACGGATACCGTAGCGTGGTGGAGTGTCCTGATTTTCGTCAATATTCAGCTTGCAAACTTTCAACTTACCAGCGTATTCGGTCGCGATTTCATCCAATACAGGGGCGATCATTTTGCATGGACCACACCATTCAGCCCAGTAATCGACCAACACAGGCAGGTCAGACTGTAGTACTTGGCTATCAAAGTCGCCATCGGTCACGTGGGTGACGTTTTCGCTCATGTTTTATCTCCAGTGGTATATAAAGTATCGTGGGTCTATACTCCCATACGATATAGCCTAACATTTTTTCCTATCACAAAAGGTAATGCAAGTATTCTATGAGTGCACATCTAACCGAGCAGGCCTTCTCATCCTTGCCACTCCACGCTTCACTAAAAGCCGGGCTGGCAAAGGCCGGATTCGAATTCTGTACCCCGATTCAAGCTTCTGCGCTGCCATTATTACTATCAGGCCGTGATGTTGCTGGTCAGGCACAGACAGGAACGGGCAAAACCATTGCTTTTTTACTTGCTACCTTTCAATGCCTGCTTGAAAAAAAGCCTGCCGAAAATTGGGACGGAAAACAACCACGCGCACTGATTTTAGCTCCGACTCGCGAATTAGCCATTCAAATAGCGAAAGATGCAGAAAAACTTAATGCTGAATCAGGACTGCGTATTGGTATCGCACATGGAGGCAAAGATTACCAACGTCAGCGCGATATGATTACGGGGGGGCTGGATATTTTAATCGGCACGCCTGGGCGCTTGCTGGATTATCAGAAACAACACGTGTTCAGTTTAAAATTCATTGATGTCGTTGTACTTGATGAAGCCGATCGGATGTTTGATCTGGGCTTTATTAAGGATGTCCGTTATTTCTTGCGTCGTATCCCTAAACCCGAGCAACGTTTAGGGATGTTGTTTTCAGCGACATTGAGCTACAAAGTTAGCGAATTAGCTTACGAACATATGAATAACCCAGAAAAGGTTCAGGTCGAACCTGAAAAAATGATGGGGGATCGTATTGAAGAATGGGTGTATTACCCGGCGAATGATGAAAAAATTCCTCTGCTGCTGGCATTGATTAAACGTTTGAATCCTGAACGGGGCATTATTTTTGTCAATACAAAACAAGCTGCAGATGTTGTCTGGGGATATTTGGAGGGGAATGGCTACAAGGCTTCATTATTGTCTGGTGATGTGCCCCAGAAAAAACGTGAACGCTTATTGCAACATTTCCAAGATGGCGAATTTCCCTTCCTCGTCGCCACTGATGTTGCTGCGCGAGGATTACATATTCCTGAGGTGAGTCATGTATTTAATTATGATTTACCCCAAGATGTAGAGGACTACGTTCATCGCACGGGACGGACTGCTCGAGCAGGGGCTAGCGGTGTTGCCATCAGTTTAGCGTGTGAAGAATATGTATTTTCACTGCCAGATATTGAAGCTTATATCAAACATAAATTACCATTAGCATCAACCTCTGATGAGCAACTCGACACACCCAAGCCACGAGTAAAAAAGGAAAAAGAAGCCTCACCACAACGAAAAAGACACGACGCGAATAAATCATCAAAGCCACGACGCAGGCGTCCAAGGCAAGAAAAAAAGTAATGATAGATGCAGATCAACAATAACAGACAAGCGAATTTTTACCCGCTGGTTCCTACTGAACCACGCAATAATGCGCGTTTGCCTGTTACTTTTGATGCTGCCGCTGAATACACCGCCACCATCGTTGATAAAGAACAAGCTGATACAAGCAATGTCGTTGTGCCAGTGGTCTCTACACAAGATAGTCAGCAAGCGCAATTTGTCAGGCAGTTTATCGGCACTGAACGTGACTCATCTTCATCTGAACGACAAAACAATCTATTACCAAAGTCTGTACAGCAATATTTATATATCAAGGACATGAATAATGACTCAAAGCCATCAGGAGGGCAGTTAGTGGATGAGATGGTTTAGCGTTTTATGGCTTGTTTTTTTCATTACGGGATGTGCGACAAGCGGAAATAATAGTCAGTCAAATAACGGTGTCTCTAGACTGGCCAAGAGTGACATCGATGAAGTAATAGAACTTCATCAACAAGCAGTGATGGTGCAGTTAAAAAGATTAATGTTGAAGCTTTACAAACGTAACCCCAATCTTCGTCATGACAGGGATATCAGAACCATCAAAGAAAGTGTAGAGCGGACATTCTCCAGAGAGGTGGATTTCATCTATCCCGAATGGGCTATTATCAAAAGACCAACCGATATAATCCGACTCTCTCTTGATGAACGTTTTCAGGGGGATCGTGTACTTGCCTATATTGTCGGCTTAAGAAAAATGCTGATGGCATCTTATGATAACCACAGCGAATTTTTTTATCTGACCTCTATCGATCAGCAAAAACTCTATAACAGTGCTCGTAATATAGAAATTGCGGCATGGTTGTTGGCAAAGAAACGTGATCGTGACGGTAATCTACTGATGTTGAGCGATAGCTTATCAGGCGAGATACGTAATTTAAGTTACCAACGACTGTTTGGAAAAATGATTGCTACCCAAGATAATCTTGCTCAAATCATTGCGCAGAAGAATGGGCGTATTATTAAGACATTTGTCGTGCGAGCGGCCACGCTTGTTTTCTTACCTATTTAGGTTTTGTGTGACCAGCGACCCCAGCAGTTAATACAAAACGCATGGCTTGTTCCATGCTCATATCAATCGGTTTTAACATGCGTCTTGGCATGATCACAGGATAGCCGCCGATGTTATAACTCATTGGTAAATACACCAGCACACGATCTTCATCATCTTTGGTTGGCAGATGCTCTGCACTGTCCAATGTGATAAAGCCAATCATCTCCATACCATTATCCAGTTTGACGGAAACAACCTGTTCAAACTCAGTTTCTCGTCCCGGTGTGAAGTAATGAAAAAAGTCATGCATGCTGCCATAAATTGATTTGATGACTGGCAGGTGATACAGCAAGCTTTCTGCACCCTTGAACAAGCGCTTGAAAACATAGAGGCGCATTAAAATACCGAGAGTGAAGATCAAGGCAATAGCGGCTAAAAAACCCATCCCCGGCCAATACATGTAATCCGGTAACAGAAACATGATGACTTGGCTTAATGCTTTTTCTGCAGAAGAAATGACCCAATAAATCAGATAGAGCGTAATGGTGATAGGCAGAATAGTGATTAAGCCGGTCAAAAACTGACGGGTAAGAAATCGAAACATAAACTAGGCTCCGCGAAATGAAAGTGTGGTCATCTGATCTGAGAAAGACGAAAGGGGAATAAATTAATCACGGCCATAGTGACGCTGAGCCAGTTTAGGCGTGGCAAAAGAACGGCTTGCTGCTTGCTGCATAAAAAGGTTTTTCAGTAAGCGACTTTGGTTGACATGACGCAAGCCAAATTGACGTAGCCATCTCACCGGAGCGATGCGATTAGTAAAGACACGCTTGAACATATCCATGCTCATTTGCATCAGCAGATTATCAGCATGTCGTTGTCGTTGGTATTTTTGTAACGTATGTAGCTGACTAATATCACGATTATGCATGGCAGCATCGATAATAACTTCGGCTAGCGTTGCTGCATCCAACAAACCGATATTGACGCCTTGTCCAGCTAATGGATGAATTGTGTGTGCGGCATCACCGACCAGAACAATGCCTGGTTTGATATATGTCTCGGCATGACGTAGTTGAAGCGGAAAAGCATCACGATGGCTGATGTGGGTGACTTTTCCCAAACGTTCTTCAAATGCCACATTCAGTTCATCGATAAATTCATCATCGCTGAGCGATAACAGACGATCAGCATCGTCATTTTTAAGTGTCCAGACGATTGAGCATTGATGATTATCTTTTAGAGGTAAAAACGCAAGCGGACCATCAGTTAAGAAGCGCTGCCATGCGGTGTTTTGATGAGGATGCTCAGTGGTGACATTACACACCAGGCCTTTTTGATGGTATGACCAGCCTTTTGTCTGGATGTTAGCCAGCTCTTTAATGGCGGAATGAGCACCATCTGCCGCGATAATCAGTTGTGTTTTTACTATGCGTCCATCCTCGAGACGGAGTTGCTGGTTATCAATAGCCACTGGTTTGGCTGGGCAAATCACATCAATATTAGCTTGTTGCTGACAGAGGCTGAAACTGGTTTGTTGCAGCTGCCGATTCTCAATGATATGACCTAAGTTGCTGGTACCCATATCTGCACTATTGAAATGAATCTGACTCTCACTGGTTTCCCAGACTTTCATATCAGAAAATGCAGATAGTCGTGCTGGTGGCAGCATTGACCATATTCCCAGATTTTTCAGAATGGCTTCACTACCTTTGGTCAATGCACTGACTCTGATGTCAAAGGAATCGTCAGCAGTTAATGGTTCAACATGACGAGCCTCTATTAAGGCAATGGTGAATTGGTCATAACGTGATAATGCCAGCGCCAGACAGGCTCCCACCATGCCACCACCGACAATCGTAATATCATATTGCTGTTTCATGATAAGGGAACACCTCGAGCTAATTTGGGCTGTGCTTGTGCCAATCCCATACTTTTCTGTGCCAGCCAGTGTTTCATAACAGGCATCGTATCCATCAGCGTAAGTCCTGCCCCTCGCAGATGACCTAATAGCGGAATATCATTACTGAATAATCGCACCAGTTGGTCTGTGGATTTAACAACCTGATCCTGATCTTGCTGACGTTGCTGCTGATAACGTTGCAATAACTCAGCGTGACCGCAATCTTTGGCATCAAAAATATGTTCAGCCAATACCGCGACATCACGTAAGCCAAGATTGAATCCCTGACCAGCAATGGGGTGCAGGCTGTGTGCGGCATTTCCAATAAATACGATTCGAGCTTGAACTGGCATGTCAGCTTGCATCAATATCAATGGGTAACTGTTACGCTCGCCAACACGAATAAACCGTCCGGCACGATAGCCGAAGTGATGTTGTAATTGCTTTAGAAATGCTTCCTCTGGAAGTGAGAGCAATGCACTTTCTTCACCCGCTTTGACTGTCCATACTAAGCTGCTTCTTTTATCCATCGGCAATAAAGCCATGGGACCAGATGTAGTGAAACGCTCGTATGCCCAACCATGATGTGGTTTATCTGTAGAAATATTGGCGGTGATAGCGACCTGACTGTAATCTTGCTCCCAGGCACTTAAGTTCAAACAGTGACGGATAGTCGATTCACGCCCATCAGCGGCAACAAGCAGTTTGGCAGTCAGAGTGTCATGGTTATCTAACGTGACTTTCACATGTTCAGCTTCAGTGACTACTGCACTCACCGTGCTTGGACAGAATAATGTCAAATTATCGAGTTGCTGCAATTGCTGGTTGAGTGCGTGGCCTAAATATTTGGCTGTAATGACTTGGCCGAGTGCCGGCACTTTTTCCTGTTCGGCCGATAAGCGTGTCACACCAAAGCGGCCTCGCTCAGACACGTGAATGTGTTGGATGGGACTGGCGTGCTTTTCGATAGCAGTCCAGACATCCATTGTTTCGAAGATACGTTGCGAACCATAGCTAAGTGCAATGCCACGATCATCGTAACTGGGCTGGGAGTTTGTTTCTAATGATTTCGCTTCTATAAGACCAATCTTCAGCCGACTCTCTTTCAAAGCGATAGCCAGGCTGGCGCCAGCCATACCGCCTCCCACAATCAACACATCAAACAGGCTGTGATTCACGTTTTAGATTGCCTCTGCCATTAATGCTTCAATCTCGTCGATTTCCTTAGGGGCCGCTTCAGTGAGTACTTCGCAACCGTCTTTTGTCACCAGTACGTCGTCTTCAATCCGAATACCGATAAAGTGCCACTTTTTATCGACATGATCTTGATCGCGGATATAGAGACCAGGTTCTACCGTTAATACCATGCCGGGTTCTAATAAGCGCCACTCACCTCCGACTTTGTAGTCACCGACATCATGTACATCCATTCCCAGCCAGTGTCCAGTTCGGTGCATATAAAACTCACGGTAAGCGCCTTCTTCGATGAGTTGATCGACATTGCCGTTGAGAATGCCTAATTCAACTAAGCCTTGTGTTAAGACCTCAACCGCTGCTTCGTGTGGTTGATTCCAATGATTGCCTGGCTTCACTGCAGCAATGGCGGCTTTTTGTGCATTTAAAACGATTTGATATACGGCTGCCTGAGCGGTAGTGAACTTACCATTAACAGGAAAAGTGCGAGTAATATCGCCTGCGTAACATTCGAATTCTGCACCGGCATCAATCAGCAATAACTCATTACTTTTCAACTTGGCACTGTTTTCAATGTAATGCAGGATACAGCCATTCTCACCGCCACCTACAATAGACGGGTAAGCAGGGGAGCGACAGCCATTTTTCATAAACTCATGAATAATTTCTGCTTCGACCTCATACTCCCATTTACCTGGTTTGGTAAATTGCATAGCACGAATATGAGCTTGGGCCGACACGCTTGCTGCCTGTTTCATGGCTTTGATTTCCTGACTGCTTTTAAATAATCTCAGCTCATTCAGGCAATGCTCCAGTTCAATAATCTCTGTTGGCGAATGTTTACCAGAGCGTGCTGCCTGACGCAGGTGATTCAACCAAGACACCATGTGCTGATCAAAGCTCGGCTGATTTCCCATGGTGTAATAGACTTTTTCTTTACCTTCCAGCAGACCAGGCAGGATATCGTCAAGATCACTTATTGGGTAAGAGTCATCGGCGCCAAATTCAGCGATGGCACCTTCCTGACCTGCGCGATAGCCATCCCAGATTTCTTTATCCAGGTCCCGCTCACGGCAGAATAAAATATACTCGCCATGTTCTCTTCCCGGAATCAGCACCAGTACGGATTCAGGCTCATCAAACCCTGTCAGGTAGTGGAAACTACTATCACTTCGGTAGGGATAGTCGACATCACGGTTACGGTTAGCCACTGGCGCGTTGGGTAATACAGCGATCGTATCTGGGCCCATAATATCCATCAGATGTTGACGGCGTTTGGCGAATTCTTTCTTTTGCATTAGTGTTCAGTCGCTTCCTCAGTTGGGTCGGTAGGTTGCAATTCTCCGTAAAGTAAAAAAAGACCCATACGAATATATTCTACGAGTTCTTCAAAATTGGCACGTTCTTCTTCTGTGTCTTCTACATTGTCAAAATTAACCTGACTGATTTTGATGACATCAGTCACGTATTCCTGACAATCATCAGAGAGTTCCGTTTCATTGGTCATGCCTGATGTACCGAGACCGAATACAAGCCCTTGACACCAGTCTGCCATCGCCGATAAACGTGAGACAATTGGTGCATTGTCATCCGGAAGTTCCATTTGAAAGTCAAAATCCAAGCTGTTAAGAGACTGAATCGTGTCATCAAACAGGTGTGTTAAATCTTGTTTCTCTTCTTCGGCAGGCGAGAAATCTTCAAATAATCGTGTGTACCAGCTTTTACGATCGGCGAGAGCGTCCATACAAAGCAAACCACATAAAGCGCCCTGGAGTTCAGCGAGACTGGCAGGCCCATCACCGTTTTGATTATCGGGCGATAGAGATGGAAAGTAGAGTTGTGACATAAACTTAAAACCTGAATAATGGCAAAAAAGATATCTTGTTCAATGTTATGCATTGGAACATAAATTGTTCCTATTATGACAGTTGTTGACCGAGTCGGCAGCGCACGTCTATAGTTAGGCTTTATTCTCGCACAGCGAAAGAACTCATATTAATGGATAAGAACGCGATACAACAATTGGAGCAACAAGTGGATGAGCTACTTCGTACCAGTCGTCGATTGCGGGAAGAGAACATGCTGTTGCGCTCTCAACAAACAGCGTGGCTCTCAGAACGTTCTCAACTGATCGAAAAAACCGATGTGGCTCGAAGCCGGATTGAGAAGATGGTGAGTCGTTTAAGAGAATTGGATAGCGAATTATGAGTTCACCGGTAACTGTGACGATTTTGGGCAAGGAATATCAAATTGCTTGTCCGGAAGAAGAAAAAGAGGCGCTGATTGCGTCTGCCAAGATGGTCCATGACAATATGGAAAAGATTCGTCAAAGTGGCAAAGTGGTAGGTGTCGATCGTATCGCAGTCATGGCAGCACTCAACTTAGCGCACGAGTTGCTTATTTTCAAACATGACGAAGGTCATGACATGGAAAAAGTAAACAACAAAATTATGCAGTTGAAAGAGCGTGTTAGCGCTTTTCTGGAAGAAGATAGACAATTGGAGCTCTGAAAAACTTGAGCTAAGCATAGGGAATTTGCGTATCATAGGTTATGTCCCTGCGGTGCTCGATAGCGACATGTGTGTCTTGAGCCGATAAGCAAATGCTTAAGGAAACTGACAATCCGAAGTTGAAAAACAGGCCCGCTTGACGGGAAGTTTGCCATCTTCATGAAGTTTCCCTCTTGAATCTCATGGTTCAAGAACCCCCGTCGCACCGACACTGTGGGGCTCAATTTCCCCCTTCATCCTCACCTCGATCTTAATCATAAAAAGAAGCCGATCTCATCGGTGGGGATGTTTTTCCTTGTTGGTTTTCACCATCACCACCATTTCCCAATGGTTTGCTTTTTTAGGCTTTTTTTCTGTGGCGGTTCCGTCTTGATCAATAGTTGTGATATGTTGCTGAAAAACATAAAAACTATATTAAAGAGAGGAATATTACTGATGTCATGGTTTGATAACTTGGCCAGTCGGCTATCCAAGAAACATATCATCGCCAAACCTGGGTTTAATCGCTGGCTAATTGCCCCTGCTTCTGTCGCTATTCATTTGTGTATCGGTTCGGTCTATGCTTGGAGTATTTTTAATCCAGCCCTGACGAAACAGTTTGGTGTGGTGGCCAGTGCTGCTGATGACTGGAGCTTTTCATCTGTTGTCTGGATTTTTTCTACCGCGATTGTGTTTCTGGGATTAGCAGCAGCCATTGGGGGGAAATGGCTTGAAGAAGTAGGGCCAAGAGCGACCGGATTTCTCGCTGCTTGTTTATGGGGTGGTGGCTTTCTCGTTGGCAGTATCGGCATTGCCACACACGAGCTTTGGCTCATTTATTTGGGGTATGGTGCTATTGGTGGTTGTGGTTTAGGGCTTGCCTACGTCACGCCAGTCAGTACCTTGATTCGCTGGTTCCCTGATAGACGTGGTATGGCGACAGGTATCGCCATCATGGGGTTTGGTGGTGGTGCGATGATAGGCGCGCCATTAATTACTTACCTATTGAGTTTGTATTATCGAATGCCTGAATATTTAGGCAAAGTCACCGACGTTAACCTGATTACTGAATCGGGTAGGCGCTATGCTGAAGTGGCAGGTCAACAAGTTGAAGTTGTTATTGCTTCCGCAGCGGATATGTTAAAGACCCCTGTGCCTGGGCCAGAAGGGGTCTATGTCGTGGGCACAGGTGATACCGGAGCGACCAGTGTCTTCATCACGCTTGGTATCGTGTATTTTATCGTGATGACTATCGCAGCGTTTAGTTTTCGAGTTCCAGCTAAAGACTGGAAACCAGACAACTGGACGCCTCCAGCCAAAGATCAATCTACAAAAAACCGTCTGATTTCTGACAACCATGTTCATATTGATCAAGCGATAAAAACACCGCAGTTCTATCAACTATGGATTGTATTGTGTTTTAACGTGACGGCAGGTATTGGGGTGATCGGGGTGGCAAAAACCATGATTACTGATATTTTTAGTCCGAGCCTGCCAGGAATTGTTGATGCCAGCTTCGCTGCTACCTATGTATTGATGATTAGCGTGTTTAATATGTCAGGGCGTTTTTTATGGTCTACAGCATCTGATTACATCGGGCGTAAAAATACCTATCATTGCTTCTTCTTGTTGGGGGCATTGTTGTATTTATCTATCCCCTTTATAGCTACACAAGCTAGTGTGAGTCCGAGTGTGACTGCATTAATCATGTTCTATGCCGTTACCATGATCATATTCACTATGTATGGCGGTGGTTTTGCCACTATTCCAGCTTATCTGGCTGATATTTTCGGTACGATGCATGTGGGTGGTATTCATGGTCGATTGTTAACAGCCTGGAGTACCGCTGGCATTTTAGGACCATATGTGATTACGCATCTGCGTGAGCACTCGATGAATAAGGTTTTACATGAATTAGCAGCTAAAGTTGATCCAGCTGCATTCCTGCAAAAGTTTGGGGCGAGTATTGATAATCTCGATGAGTTGATTGCCGCGAAAACAGTGTCCATTTCACAGCTGATGGAGATTGCACCGGCAGGGACTTTAGATCCTACTCCAAGCCTTTATAATTCAACTATGTATGCCATGGCTGGATTACTTCTTGTGGCATTCCTGGCGAATTTGTCTATTCGTCCAGTTAGAGAAAAACATCATGTGCAAAACACACATCCTGAATTAGCTCAGGAACATAAATGAAGTCTGTACTTTCGCAAAAAAAAGCCTGCTTTTTAGCAGGCTTTTTTTATTAGGCTAGGCTAGCCTGATTTCATGTTCTCACGAAGTTGCTGCAAAACAGCTTGGGTATCAGGCCTGATCTGTCGCCAAAGATAAAAGGCTTCAGCAGCTTGCTCGACTAACATTCCCAGGCCATCAATGGTTTGACTGACTTTATGTTGTTTTGCCCACTTGATAAATGCGGTATCACTATCCGCATACATCATGTCATAACAACATGATTGTGTAGTAAAAATACTGTCAGGTAAGTCAGGTATTTCTCCTTGCAAACTCGCCGCCGTTGCGTTGATGATGATATCGAAATGCCCGGATACGTCAGTAAAACCACCGCCTTTGATATCCCCTAAATCGGAAAATAACTCAGCTAATTGAGTCGCTTTACTGGCTGTTCTGTTGGCAATAAATAATTCGGCTGGTTGATAAGTCATTAACGGGGCGATGACGCCTCGCGCCGCACCACCTGCACCTATTAACAAAATCCGCTTACCTTTAAGGCTGATATCATGGTTTTCCAAATCTCGGCATAATCCAATACCATCAGTATTGTCGCCATGCATAGTGCCGTCATTCTCAAAAATGACTGTGTTGATGGCACCAGCCCGTTGTGCACGATCTGACAGACTATCTGCCAAGGCCCAGGCTTGTTCTTTAAAAGGAACAGTGATGTTAATCCCTTTAAGCTTGAGAATATCTCGCAGCTGCTGAAGACTTGAAGCCAGTGAGTCTACTGGCACTTCGATAGCCGTGTATTCAATATCTTGCTGACTCTGCTTGGCAAATTCAGCATGGATGAATGGGGATTTACTGTGTTTAATTGGGTTGCCTATAACGGCGTATTTATCAGTCATAGAGTCATTGCAAATGTATTTTTAAAATTAGATGCCAGCTTTTAATTGCTGAGCCACTTCCTTGGCAAAGTAAGTCAAAATGCCATCAGCCCCAGCACGTTTGAAAGCCAGAAGACTTTCCAAAATAACTGACTCAGTCAACCAGCCATTGTCGATAGCCGCTTTTAACATGGCATATTCACCGCTGACTTGGTAGACATAAGTGGGTTTTTTGAAAGTGTCTTTCACACGATATAAAACATCTAGATAAGGCATGCCTGGCTTCACCATCACCATATCAGCGCCTTCCTGAATATCTAATGCGACTTCATGGAGGGCTTCATCACTGTTAGCGGGGTCCATCTGGTAAGTAAATTTGTTACCGCTACCTAGATTTCCTGAGCTACCAACAGCATCCCGGAATGGGCCATAAAAACTAGAAGCATATTTGGCTGAATACGCCATGATGCGGGTATGTATATGGCTGTTGAACTCCATTGCATCACGAATAGCACCGATTCGGCCATCCATCATATCGGATGGTGCCACAATTTGAGCGCCAGCTTCGGCATGCGATAAGGCTTGTTTAATTAATACATCAACAGTGTGATCATTGACGATGTATCCATTGTCATCGAGAAGACCGTCCTGCCCATGCGTCGTGAAAGGGTCTAACGCCACATCGGTCATGATGCCTAGCTCAGGGAACTCCTGTCGTAGCGCTCGAACAGCTTGTTGAACAAGACCCTCTGGATTATAAGCCTCACTGGCATCTTCTGTTTTTTTCTCAACAGGCGTCACTGGAAATAAAGCCATCACGGGTACACCTAAACGATGAATAATTTCAGCTTCTTTAAGAAGCAGGTCGATACTCAATCTCTCTACGCCAGGCATAGAGCTAACCTGTTGACGTTGATTGCTTCCTTCAAGCACAAAACAGGGGTAAATTAAATCGTTGACTGTCAGGACATTTTCTTGCATCAAGCGTCGGGAAAAATCATCTTTACGCATTCTTCTTGGGCGCTGATTAGGGAAACCACTAGTGATAATTGATTGCGTCATGCCTGACCTCATTGATTACAGAGTAAACACCCCAATATACCTAAGCAAAGCTAATGTCACCAGTGATTTTCTGATGTGTTGCGTATGAGTTTGTATTGAACGATTTTTTGTTATATTTTTCGTCAAATAGGAATAGGCACAAAAAATGTAAGGTGATGTGATGGTAATAGACGTCGGTATCGTGCAAATGAATTCATCGGAAAGCTATGAATATAACCTGGCTTTTTCTGAGAACATGGTCGCAGAGGCATCGGAACGCAAACTTAATCTTTTAGCCTTTCCTGAAACCTTTCTCTATGTCGGCAAGGATCACTCAGCTAAGCGTAAAGTGGCAGAAAAACTGGAAACAGAGATATTGCCGCGCTTTAGCCAACTTGCAAAACAGAGTCATTGTGCTTTGTTACTGGGCAGTGTCTACGAGCTGACAGATGAAGATAGTGGGCGGTTATTCAATACCTCCATTTTCATTGATCGTGATGGCAAAGAAAAGGCTCGTTATCGAAAAATCCATATGTGTGATGCAGTGCCTTTGGGGTACATGGAATCTGCGGGTATTAAACCTGGGGACAAAACCGTAGTGATTGATCACGAACTAGGTCGGCTCGGATTTAGCGTTTGTTATGATCTTCGTTTCCCCGATCTCTTTCGTTCACTTTCTGACAAAGGGGCTGAAATCATTTTCGTGCCTGCCGCCTTTTTTCTTCATACCGGTAAACACCATTGGTTACCGCTATTAATTGCACGGGCTATTGAAAATCAGGTGTATATCGTTGCGCCGAATCAATGGGGGCATCACTACGGTGATCGAACTTCATACGGCAGCAGTGTCATTATTGATCCATGGGGAAGCATCCTCTGCTGTGCACCTGAAAGAGTGGGATTAACATTGAGTCGAATTGATATTGAGTACCTTCGACAAGTTCGTTCGAATATGCCGCTGCATACGCATCGCAGACCAGAACTCTACGTCTGACAGGCAGACTACTTTTCAGCAAATTGAAACAGTTATCACAAGCACTGAGGGATAATCGTTTTTAGCGTGGACTCGACCTGCTGTTTTGCGATAAAATTGCAAAGATTTTGTCTGGGGAGAACGTCATGTTAGCCCCATTATTTTTATCTGGTGGAGGTTTCCCTTGCGAACGAGTGCGTTACTTGCTCTTGAAGACGGCACGGTTTATCACGGCGAGTCGATTGGAGCCATTGGCCAGTCAGTCGGTGAAGTGGTGTTTAACACGTCAATGACTGGCTATCAGGAAATCCTGACTGATCCTTCTTATTGTCGACAAATAGTCACATTAACTTATCCTCATATCGGCAACACGGGTGTGAATGTGGAGGATGAAGAGTCTGACAATGTTTACGCAAGTGGACTCATTATTCGAGAGCTGTCCCCGGTTGTTAGTAGCTGGAGAAGTGAACAAGCACTAGATGAGTACTTGGTCAAACACAATATCGTCGGCCTGGCAGGTATTGATACTCGCTCGCTCACACGCTTGATTCGTGAAAAAGGTGCAATGAAAGGCTGCATCGTTGCTGGTGATGATATTGATGTCGAAGCAGCTATTGCAGTAGCTAAAGACTTTCAAGGCTTAAAAGGACTGGACCTGGCTAAAGAAGTCAGCACCAAACAAAGCTATGTTTGGGATGAGGGATGCTGGCATATTGATGGGCAAGCAAAAACAGCTGAGGCGAAATACCATGTGGTCGCTTATGACTATGGCGCGAAAAAGAATATTCTTAGAATGCTGGTGGAACGTGGCTGCAAACTGACAGTTGTTCCTGCACAGACACCTGTAGAAGACGTTCTGGCGATGAATCCAGATGGCGTGTTTTTGTCTAATGGACCTGGCGATCCAGAACCTTGTGATTATGCCATCAGCGCTATTCAAACCTTACTGGAAAAAGATATCCCTACCTTTGGTATCTGTCTTGGCCACCAACTACTTGGGCTGGCCTGTGGTGCCAAAACAGTCAAAATGAAATTTGGTCATCATGGTGCTAACCATCCAGTACAAGAATCACTGGCTGGATTGGTGATGATTACCAGTCAGAACCATGGTTTTGCTGTTGATGAAGAAACGCTGCCAGAGACCTTAAGAGCAACGCATAGGTCCCTATTTGACGGCACCTTGCAAGGCATCCATCATGTCAGCAAGCCTGCATTTAGCTTTCAGGGACATCCAGAAGCAAGTCCTGGTCCGCAAGACGCAGCTCCTCTTTTTGATCACTTCATCGATCTACTTGAACAAGCAACGGGTAAATAACACACGATGGCTAAACGTACTGATATTCAAAGTATTCTGATTCTGGGTGCAGGACCGATTGTTATCGGTCAAGCCTGTGAGTTCGATTATTCTGGTGCACAAGCGTGTAAAGCGCTGAGAGAAGAAGGTTACCGTGTGATTCTGGTGAACTCGAATCCAGCCACGATAATGACCGATCCCAATATGGCCGATGCAACCTATATTGAGCCTGTTACCTGGCAAGCAGTAAGTAAAGTCATTGAAGCGGAACGCCCCGATGCTATCTTGCCTACTATGGGTGGTCAGACGGCATTGAACTGTGCATTAGATCTGGAAAAACACGGCATCTTAGAACAATTTGGTGTTGAAATGATCGGCGCTGACAGTGAAGCGATTAACAAAGCTGAAGACCGTGATTTATTCCGTGAAGCGATGCGTAAAATCGGTCTGGATATGCCGCAGTCTGATATTGCTCACACATTAGATGAAGCAATAAAAGTTCAAGAAAAATTTGGCTTCCCAGTGATTATTCGTCCATCTTTTACAATGGGTGGCAGTGGCGGTGGTATCGCATACAATAAACAAGATTTCATTGAAATCTGTCAGCGCGGTTTATACCTCAGCCCTACATCTGAGCTACTGATTGAAGAATCCATCATTGGTTGGAAAGAGTATGAAATGGAAGTGGTGCGCGATCGTAAAGATAATGCCATCATTATCTGCTCCATTGAAAACCTGGATCCAATGGGCGTGCATACGGGTGACTCAATCACGGTTGCGCCAGCACAAACTCTGACAGATAAAGAATATCAAATCATGCGTAATGCCTCTTTGGCAGTACTGCGTGAGATCGGTGTCGATACCGGTGGTTCAAATGTGCAGTTTGCCGTTAATCCCGAGACAGGACGCCTCATTATTATTGAGATGAACCCTCGTGTATCACGTTCTTCTGCGCTGGCCTCTAAAGCAACAGGTTTCCCTATCGCAAAAGTTGCTGCAAAACTGGCAGTGGGTTACACGCTGGATGAATTGCAAAACGAAATTACAGGTAATGCAACACCGGCCTCGTTTGAGCCAACAATTGACTATGTGGTAACAAAAGTACCGCGTTTTACCTTTGAAAAATTCCCTCAAGCCGACAACCGTCTGAGCACACAGATGAAGTCTGTTGGTGAGGTGATGGCGATTGGCCGTAACTTCCAGGAATCATTACAAAAAGCCCTGCGTGGACTGGAAATTGATCGTGATGGTTTGACAGAAATCATTGAACTGACAGAGGAAAACACAGCGGAAACATTACGCCGTGAGTTGAGTCTGCCAGGTTCTGACCGTTTATGGTTTGTAGCAGATGCTTTCCGTTATGGCTTTAGTTTTGACGAAATTCAAAAGCTAACGCATATCGATCCATGGTTCTTGATCCAGATCGAAGAATTGGTGACATTAGAAAACCAACTCAAAGAGCGTTCGCTGAATGATATCGATCAGCAAGAGATGTATGCCTTAAAACGCAAAGGTTTCTCTGATTCACGTCTGGCTAAACTGTTACTGAAGACTGAAAAACAAGTCCGTGAATACCGTCAGGCGATGCAGGTCCGTCCTGTCTACAAACGTGTTGATACCTGTGGTGCTGAGTTTGCCACTGGCACAGCGTATATGTATTCAACCTATGATATGGAATGTGAAGCCAACCCAAGTGACCGTGACAAGATCATGATTTTGGGTGGTGGGCCTAACCGTATCGGTCAAGGGATTGAGTTTGACTATTGCTGTGTTCATGCTGCATTAGCCTTACGTGAAGATGGTTATGAAACCATTATGGTCAACTGTAACCCAGAAACTGTTTCCACTGATTACGACACATCTGACCGTTTATATTTTGAATCATTGACTTTAGAAGACGTATTAGAAATTGTCGAGTTAGAAAAGCCAAAAGGCGTCATCGTTCAGTTCGGTGGTCAAACACCTCTAAAATTAGCGCGTGCACTTGAAGCGGCAGGTGTGCCTATTATTGGTACTTCGCCAGATGCTATTGATCATGCTGAAGACCGCGAGCGTTTCCAGCAAATGGTTGAAAAACTGAACTTGCTGCAACCACCTAATAGACTGGCACACTCTGTTGATACTGCAGTGTCACTTGCTTCTGAAATTGGTTATCCATTAGTTGTTCGTCCGTCTTATGTATTAGGTGGACGTGCGATGGAAATTGTTTACAACGAAGATGAGTTACAGCGTTACATGTTAAATGCTGTCAAAGTATCGAACGAATCACCAGTCTTACTGGATCGTTTCCTCGATGATGCGATAGAAGTTGATGTGGATGCCATCTGTGACGGTAAAGATGTGCTGATTGGTGGCATTATGGAACATATTGAGCAGGCCGGTGTTCACTCTGGTGACTCTGCTTGTGCATTACCTCCATACAGTTTAAGTCAGGCAACACAAGATCAACTTCGTGAACAAGTACGCCAAATGGCTTTAGAGCTGGGTGTAAAAGGCTTAATGAACACGCAGTTTGCTATCAAGGGTGAGCAAATCTACATTCTTGAGGTCAACCCACGTGCGTCCAGAACGGTTCCTTATGTCTCGAAATCAATTGGTGAACCGCTCGCTAAAATTGCTGCTAGGGCAATGGCTGGCCGATCACTAGTTGATCAAGGTGTCACTAAAGAAGTAATTCCATCTTATTATTCAGTTAAAGAAGCGGTATTCCCATTCATCAAATTCCAAGGTGTTGATCCGATCCTTGGGCCTGAGATGAAATCAACGGGTGAAGTCATGGGGGTTGGCAGAACCTTCGGTGAAGCCTTTGCAAAATCACAGTTAGCCGCCTCTGTCGTGTTACCGACAGGTGGTAAAGCCTTTATCAGCGTTCGTGAGGCTGATAAGGTAGCAGTTATTCAAATTGCAAAAGACCTGTCGTCACTTGGTTTTGCTTTACTAGCCACCAGAGGTACACAACGTGTGCTGGAAGAAGCTGGTGTGTCATGTGAACCCGTAAACAAGGTCGCAGAAGGTCAACCGCATATCGTTGATATGATTAAAAATGATGAAATCGACTTGATTGTGAATACCACAGAAGGTCGTCAGTCTGTCGCGGATTCAAGAGAAATCCGTCGCGCGGCCTTACAGCATCAAGTCAATTATACAACCACATTGGCAGCGGCAAGGGCCACTGTTCAAGCATTAAATAGTGAAGATGTTGGTTCTGTTAACAGACTGCAATCTTTGCATGGAGAGTTAAATTAATGGCTGTACCTATTACTTCACGTGGTGCTGAAGCACTTAAAGAAGAATTGAAACATCTGAAAACGGTAGCAAGACCTGAAGTCGTTGCTGCCATATCAGAAGCCCGTGCACATGGTGATTTAAAAGAAAATGCCGAATACCATGCAGCAAAAGAACAGCAAAGTTTTATCGAAGGCCGTATTCAAGAGCTTGAGTCTGTATTATCGAATGCACAGATTATTGACCCGGCAACATTGCCCCAAGAAGGTCGGGTGGTGTTTGGCGTTACCGTTACGTTATTGAATATCGATACAGACCAAGAAGTGAAATACCAAATCGTGGGTGATTATGAGTCTGATATTAAATTAAATCGTATATCAGTCTCGTCACCCATTGCTCGAGCTCTCATCGGTAAAGAAATTGATGATGTAGCGACAGTGCAAGCGCCCGGCGGTAACATTGAATATGAAATCGTTGAGATAGGCTACGAGGCATAAGCATGCTGTCTGGCTATACAGGTGAACGGCTACTTCTGACTCTATGGATAGGGGCGTTATGGTCAATAGGTTATTTAGCTGTTCCCATGGCCTTTGCCAACTTAGATGTAACAATTGCCGGTGACTATGCCGGCAAATTGTTTTATGCCGTTAATATAATCAGCCTCATTAGTGCTTGTATATTATTAGTGAGTAGACTATTTATTTTCGGTCTGAAAACATTTCATCGTTATTGGCGCAGCTGGCTTATTTTAGCCATGCTTATTATGAGTTTTATCTTTTTGGCATTTATTCAGCCAGAGATGACATCAATAAAGTTATTAGACTGGCGTGCAGATGCTGTTCTTAGTGAACGATTTAACACATTACATCAATTCAGTGAAAGCCTGTATATGCTGATGAGCTTGCTTGGTTTAATGTTAGTGTTAACCAACGATAAACGTGCAGAAGCAGAGCAAGTGTCCTGATATGGCAAGAAGTAAATCAAGTCAAAGCTGGTTAAAAGAACATTTTGATGATCAATATGTCAAACAGGCACAGAAAGAAGGTCATCGTTCGCGCGCCACGTTTAAGCTAAAAGAAATTGATGATAAAGATAAGCTCATCCGTTCTGGTATGAGTGTTGTTGATTTGGGCTCAGCCCCAGGTGGCTGGTCTGATTATGCTTTAGGTAAAGTCGGCGACAATGGTAAAGTCATCGCATTGGATATTTTAGAAATGACGCCACTGACGGGTGTACATTTTATTCAAGGTGACTTTCGTGAGGACGATGTACTAGATGAATTGAATAAAGTAATGGATGGCCGACAAATAGACCTTGTATTATCAGATATGGCCCCCAATATGACAGGAGTAGGGTCGATTGATCAGCCTTCAAGTATGCACTTGGTTGAGTTGGCTTTAGATTTTGCATTGAACAACTTAAGTAAAAGCGGTTGCTTTCTTGTCAAAGTATTTCAGGGCGAAGGATTTGACGCTTTTTTGAAAGAAATGAGAGACAATTTCACGAAAGTAGTGACCCGTAAACCGGGGGCTTCCAGAGCAAGAAGTCGTGAAGTTTATTTATTGGGACGTGGTCTCAAGTAACATTTAATGGTAACCAGAGGTACCTTACATTGAATGACATGATGAAAAATATTATTTTGTGGGTCGTCATCGCCGTAGTGCTGATGTCTGTCTTTAATAATTTTGGTCCGCAAAATAACGATTCAGGCACCATGGACTACTCCAGCTTTATCAGCAATGTTAAAAACGGTGCAGTCTCCAGAGTCGATATACAGGGCAGAACCATTTCAGGTGAACTGACTGACGGCAGTAAGTTTACAACTTACAGTCCTGACTACGATCCAGGCTTGATTGGTGATCTGCTAGACAATGGTGTGACGATAAAAGCAGAGCCTGCTGAAAAAACCAGTCTTCTTATGCAGATTTTTATTTCTTGGTTCCCAATGCTGCTGCTGATTGGTGTCTGGATATTCTTTATGCGACAAATGCAAGGTGGTGGTGGTAAAAACCCCATGTCATTTGGTAAAAGCAAAGCACGCATGCTGAATGAAGACCAAGTCAAAGTGACCTTCAAAGATGTGGCTGGTGTAGAAGAAGCCAAAGAAGAAGTCGCCGAGCTTGTCGACTTTCTTCGTGACCCAAGCAAATTCCAAAAATTAGGTGGTCGGATCCCACGCGGTATTTTGATGGCGGGTTCACCTGGTACGGGTAAAACATTACTGGCTAAAGCAATTGCTGGTGAAGCCAAAGTGCCATTCTTTTCTATCTCTGGCTCTGACTTCGTTGAAATGTTTGTTGGTGTTGGTGCTTCGCGTGTTCGTGATATGTTCGAACAAGCTAAAAAACATGCCCCATGCATCATCTTTATTGATGAGATTGATGCTGTTGGTCGTCACCGTGGTGCGGGCATGGGCGGTGGTAATGATGAGCGTGAACAAACGCTTAACCAGTTATTGGTCGAGATGGATGGTTTTGAAGGTAATGAAGGCGTCATTGTTATTGCTGCAACGAACCGTCCTGACGTACTTGACCCTGCACTATTACGCCCAGGTCGTTTCGATCGTCAAGTTGTCGTACCGCTCCCTGATATCCGTGGTCGTGAGCAAATTCTTAACGTCCACCTGCGAAAAGTCCCAGCATCAGATGATGTGGATGCAAGAGTGATTGCTCGTGGTACACCCGGCTTTTCAGGTGCTGACTTAGCTAACCTTGTAAACGAAGCGGCATTGTTCGCTGCTCGTGGTAACAAACGTCTGGTTGGCATGGAACAGCTCGAACTCGCCAAAGATAAAATCATGATGGGTGCAGAACGTCGCTCCATGGTCATGAACGAGAAAGAGAAAGAATTGACGGCTTATCATGAAGCCGGCCATGCCATTATTGGTCGTTTAGTGCCTGGACATGATCCTGTTTATAAAGTCAGCATCATTCCGAGAGGTAGGGCTCTTGGTGTGACTATGTTCTTACCGACGGAAGATAAGTACAGTTACAGTAAGCAGACTTTGGAAAGCCAAATTTCAAGTCTGTATGGTGGTCGTTTAGCCGAGGAACTTATCTTTGGTGAAGAAGCAGTAACTACTGGTGCATCGAACGATATTCAACGGGCTACAGAACTTGCCCATAATATGGTGACCAAATGGGGCTTGTCTGACAATATGGGGCCTTTGTCTTATGGTGAAGATGAAGGCGAAGTCTTCTTAGGCCGAAGTGTTACTCAACATAAAGCCGTGTCTGATCTGACAGCTAAACAGATTGATGAAGACGTCAGACGAGTCATCAATCGTAACTATGAGCGTGCAAAACAACTGTTGATTGATAACATGGATAAATTACATACCATGTCAAAACTATTGATGAAGTATGAAACCATCGATAGTGATCAGATTGATGCCATCATGGAAGGCCGTGAACCGGGTGAACCTAAAGACTGGACTGACCGTTCTTCACCGCCACCAGCATCAGGTGATACTGAATCTGATTCGTCTGAAACACCATCTGGCAAACCAGCTGATCAGTTACACTAAATATCAGGAAGTTATCACGTGATTTTTGACTGTGCGGGCAAGTCCTTGGACTTGTCCGTTCCTCGTATTATGGGCATCATTAATGTCACCCCAGATTCATTTTCTGACGGTGGCAAATTTTTTGATCGTGATGCTGCTTTAAAACAAGCTGAAAAGTTAATTTCAGACGGTGCTGATATCTTGGACATTGGTGGTGAGTCCACGCGACCTGGTTCAGATATCGTGGCTGAGCAGGATGAAATCGAACGTGTCGCGCCTGTCATCGAAATGATAAGTGCTGAATTCGATATCCCAATTTCCATTGATACTATGAAGCCTGGCGTGATGACAGCAGCAGTCAAAGCGGGTGCAGGTCTTATCAATGATGTTAATGCCTTACGCATGGAAGGTGCACTTGAAGCTGCAGTTGAGTTAAATGTCCCCGTCTGCCTGATGCATATGCAGGGCACTCCTCAAACTATGCAGCAAGAACCACACTATGATGATGTGGTGACAGAAGTAAAAACATTCTTACTGGAACGTGTAGATACTTGTCTAAAAGCAGGTATCAAAGCAGAACATATCATGCTTGATCCTGGGTTTGGTTTTGGTAAACGTGCCCGTCACAATCTTCGATTAATGAAGCACTTGTCTGTACTGACGGATTTACCATATCCAGTGCTCGTCGGGGTTTCCCGTAAATCTATTATCGGGGATATGTTGAAAGTATCTGTAGATGAGCGATTGGCAGGAAGTTTGTCGCTGGCTTCAATTGCCACATGGTTAGGAGCAAAGCTCATTAGAACACATGATGTAAAAGAAACTTATCAAGCTGTAAAACTAAGTCAGGCTGTAATGCAGGTAGAAGATTTTGACTAAACAAAGACGTTATTTTGGTACGGACGGAATCCGTGGTCGTGTCGGTGATGGTGCTGTTACACCAGACTTTGTATTAAAGCTGGGCTGGGCAGTTGGCCGTGTTCTGGCCAAAGAGCGTAATAGTCGCGTCATTATTGGTAAAGATACCCGCATTTCAGGTTATATGTTTGAGTCTGCCCTGCAAGCAGGTTTATCTGCCGCGGGTGTTGATATTTATTTATTAGGACCCATGCCGACACCAGCCGTCGCTTACCTGACGCGCACCTTTCATGCGCAAGCAGGTATCGTCATCAGCGCCTCCCATAATCCTTATCATGATAACGGTATTAAGTTTTTCTCTGCCCAAGGCACAAAACTGCCTGATGCGATAGAGCTGGAAATTGAAGCCATGCTGGAGCAACCGTTAAAAACAGTTGACTCGACTCGCTTAGGTAAAGCGCACCGTATTGGTGACGCAGCGGGTCGTTATATTGAGTTTTGTAAGAGCACCATACCGAGCGGCGTGGATCTGAATGGACTCAAAATCGTGGTCGATTGTGCTCACGGTGCTACTTACCACGTTGCACCAGATGTCTTCAAAGAGCTCGGCGCTGACGTCATTGTGATGGGCGCTGAACCTGATGGGTTTAATATCAATTTAAATTGTGGCTCAACTGAACCTCGGTTATTACAACAAGCAGTACTGGAAAACAAAGCAGACTTAGGGCTGGCACTCGATGGTGATGGTGATCGCATTATCATGGTGGATCATCGTGGTGAGATTGTTGATGGTGATGAGCTCTTATTTATTATCGCCAGAGCAAGACAGCGCATGGGTGCGAGCATGCCTGACGTGGTCGGTACTCAGATGTCTAATCTGGGCTTAGAACATGCCTTGGCAAAGTTTGATATGTCACTTCACCGAGCCAAAGTTGGTGATCGCTATGTGATGGAAAAACTACAACAGGTAGGCGGCCTGCTTGGTGGTGAAGCCTCAGGCCATATTATTTGTTTAGATAAAACCTCGACAGGTGATGGTATTGTGGCAGCGCTTCAAGTTGTCGCCGAAATTCAGCAAACCAATAATAGCCTGCATGATCTACGCTCAGTCGTCACAAAATATCCTCAACATTTAATCAATGTCAGGGTAGATAAAATGATCGATATCAGCAGTAATGCAGATATCAATAACGCCATTAGATCTGTAGAGAAAAGATTAGGTGATGAGGGACGCGTATTACTCAGAGCATCGGGAACGGAGCCTGTGATCAGAGTGATGGTGGAAGGCATTGATGCAACATTGACTAAACAACTAGCAGAAGAACTGGCATCGGTAATTGAACAGGTACTGAAAAATTAATTTCCATGTCTGTTGGCTCTGATGGATCAATGAGTACAATCCTTGTCATATTTCATACATTGCATTATTCATGGTGGGTATGTAGTCTGATGTTTCATTTTATATTCAGAGAGAGTCTTAGGTGCGAAAACCACTAGTCGCTGGCAACTGGAAAATGAACGGCTCTAGTGAGAGTAACAAAGCACTACTTGAGGGAATACTTTCAAAAGCCGATACATTCTCCGATATAGAAGTCGCATTATTTCCTCCAGCCGTTTATCTGGGCCAGGTGCAGTCAGCTCTTTCAGGAACAGACTTGGCATGGGGTACACAAAATCTATCTCAATTTGAAAGAGGCGCTTACACCGGAGAAATTTCGGCAAGCATGTTGGCTGATTTTGGTTGCCAGTATGTGCTGATAGGGCACTCAGAGAGACGTTGTTTATATGCTGAGTTAGATTTAGACCAATGTCTGTTAGATCGTATTATCGCTGAGAAATATGAAATGGCAGTCAGGGCTGGTATCACCCCCATCATATGTATTGGTGAAAGTCCAGACGAGCATGCGGTCGGTCGCACAGAAGAGGTTGTATTGCGATTACTCGACACCGTGATTGCGCATCAAGGCGTTGAAGGTTTAGCGCATACTGTCTTAGCCTATGAACCTGTATGGGCTATTGGTACAGGACGCTCAGCCACGCCAGAATGGGCGCAAGACGTACATAGCTTTATGCGTCAACGTGTAGCAAAACACGATAAAGAAATAGCAGAAAATATAAGAATACTTTACGGAGGCAGCATAAAAGGTAATAATGCTGCGCCATTGTTTCTACAACCTGATATTGACGGTGGGCTCGTCGGCGGTGGATCGCTTGATGCCGATGAGTTTGTTAAAATATGTCAGGCCGCAGTTTTAAAATTAGGTTAACAACACATGCACGCGATTATTCTCACAGTTCATATTATTGCCTGTCTTATGCTGATTGGATTTGTTCTGATTCAGCACGGTAAAGGCGCTGATGCAGGCGCTGCATTCGGTGGTGGCGGTGGTGGTGCCTCAGGCAGCTTGTTTGGCAGCCAAGGCTCGGCTTCATTTTTAAGTCGTGCGAGTGCTGTGCTGGCAACAATTTTCTTTATCACCAGCCTGACATTAGCCTATTTTTCAGTCGATACACCAGGAAAGGCGAAAAGTGTGACAGAGTCTGTGCCTACAACAGAACAAAAAGTCGATAAAACACCTGCAGATTTGCCTGAATTACCGTAGAATACGCAACCTTGATTACCCTTGCCGACGTGGTGGAATTGGTAGACACGCTATCTTGAGGGGGTAGTGCCTTCGGGTGTGCCGGTTCGACTCCGGCCGTCGGTACCAAATTAAAACGCCTGACTTTCTGTCAGGCTTTTTTTTGCCCAATGACTTTGTCAAAACAAAGAAATAATTAACTTTTACACTAATAAGACTAGGAATAATTGCTGAAGTCGGTAATATCTATTTCAATAGATTACTTACTTACTCAGATAAGGACGTTTTTTTACTATGAATAACATTGTCTGGCATAAACACAAAGTAGAAAAGTTAGACCGGTCAACACAAAAAAAACAAAAGCCATGTATTCTATGGTTTACAGGGCTCAGTGGCGCAGGCAAATCAACAGTTGCAGATGCGGTGGAACAAAAGTTGTTTGAGCTAGGACATCACACTTATTTACTTGATGGTGACAACGTCAGACACGGCTTGAATAAAGATCTAGGCTTTTCAGATGCTGACCGCGTTGAAAACATCAGACGTATCGGTGAAATGGCAAAGCTGTTTGCTGATGCTGGCCTCATTGTCATGAGTGCTTTCATTTCACCTTTCCGCAGTGATAGAAAACTGGTTCGAGATCTCGTTGAAGAGAAAGAATTTGTTGAAGTCTATATTTCCACCCCACTGAGTACTTGTGAACAACGCGATCCGAAAGGCCTATATAAAAAGGCAAGAAGTGGACAGATAAAAAATTTCACAGGTATAGATTCAGAATATGAAGCGCCGGTCTCCGCAGAAGTGACATTAAACACTGCTGAGCTCAATGTGGATGAGTGTGTAGAGAGAGTGATTTCCTATCTAAAACAAAACGAGATAATTTAAAATCCATGACCAACTTTGATGTTTTTAATGGCGATGCTGACGGTATATGTGCCTTAGTTCAATTAAGACTGGCCAACCCAAGTAAGACAGAACTAATTACAGGCGTTAAGCGAGATATCAAATTACTGAGCAGGGTGGATGTTGAAAATGCATCAAAAGTCACTGTTTTAGATATATCAATGCAGAAAAACCGCGAAGCATTGTTAAATTTGTTATCAAATGATGTTGATGTCTTTTATGCCGATCACCACAATCCAGGCGATCAAATCAGTCATCCGCGTTTAGAGGCGTTGATTGATATGCACCCCAATAAATGCACAGCATTAATTGTCAATGAGCACCTCAATCATGCCTATGAGCTATGGGCAATCACGGCAGCTTTTGGTGATAATCTATCTAGTGTTGCCGAGGAGTATGCAAAGGAACTACACCTCACTGAAACTCAGACAATCAAACTCAAAACCTTAGGGCAGCATATTAATTACAATGGCTATGGTGCGAGTCTGGATGATTTGTTTTTTGCACCTGATGAACTCTATAGACAATGTGTATACTATTCATCACCTTTAGATTTTATTAATGAAAATACAGAGATAATGGAGACTCTGGATTCTGGCTATAACTCAGATTTGTCTCAAGCACAGCAGCAGAAAATGAGTTATGAGAGCGATATGGTAGGCGTTATTACCCTACCTGACGATAAATGGGCGAGACGTATTAGCGGGACCTACAGCAACTACTTGAGTAACCAGTTTCCTTCTCGAGCACATTTAATTCTTACAGAAATACCTGATTCAGCCGCTTATGTCGTGAGTATCAGAGCGCCTAAAATACGTCAGGAAGGAGCAGATTTTATTGCAGGTCAGTTCGACACAGGTGGCGGCAGAAAAGCAGCAGCAGGCATAAACTTATTACAAGAAACTGAGCTTGCAAGACTAATTTCTACTGTTCAGGACTATTACAGTAGCAATATCAACTAATACAAAGTCATTTATACTTATAATCAAAAGACTAAAAAACGATAGGATAAATTAGCACAGATGGCTCAGGGCAGGATCAGACAATACGATGCAAAAATTAATGCCATATCAAGACTGATTGATAGCGGTATTATCCTGCTAACGTTTTTAGCATTATTCGATATTTTCCATGCGACCTGGGATGTACTTTACATCTGGAGTCTTCTGTTCGCTATTGTATTGTTTAACTTCTTTGCTGAGTCACAAGATGCCTACCGCTCGTGGCGAGGCACGGCGTTAAGAGAAGAAGTCTCTGCCGTCATGTTTTCATGGTTTACCAGTGTTTTCATTCTGGTCATGATTGATATCTTCTTTATCCATTCTGGCACCTACCTCGATAGCTTTGTCTTCTTATGGTTTTTACTGACACCTATAGAGTTAATTTCCTGGCATGCCATTGTAAGAACGTCATTGGCTATTCTTCGAGCTCGAGGTGTAAATACCAGAAATGTGGCTATTGTCGGTGAAACAACGCTAGGTAAGCGCTTAGAACGTGCATTTAACGAAATGGATTGGTCTGGATTTAGACTGGTTGGATACTATGATGACCGGTCACAAAAACGGGTAGAAACAGAACCTAATCTGGTCGTAACAAATAATAAAGCAGGTGATTTCAATCAACTCATTGAAGATTGTAAGGCAGGGAAGGTGGATACTGTTTACATCACCTTGGCTATGTCTGCTGAGCATAGAATCAGACACATTACTGAGCTATTAGCCGATAGTACGGCTTCTGTATATCTTGTTCCGGACTTATTCACATTTAACTTGCTTAATTCCAGGTGGGTTGATTACCAAGGAATTACCGCCATTTCAGTCTATGAAACCCCTTTTGCTGGTATCGACAGTATCCTTAAACGGCTGGAAGATATTATCCTAAGCAGCCTTATTCTGACGATGATCGCTATTCCTATGATGGTGATTGCCGCAGGGGTTAAATTGACATCTAAGGGCCCTGTGTTTTTCAAGCAAACACGCTATGGCATGGATGGTGAAAAAATTAAAGTCTGGAAATTCCGCACGATGACGGTAACAGAAGATGGAGATACTGTCACACAGGCACAAAAGAATGATAGCCGTATCACACCATTTGGCGGTTTTTTGAGAAGAACATCATTGGATGAGTTACCTCAATTCTTTAATTCATTGGGCGGAAGCATGTCCATTGTAGGCCCACGGCCTCATGCTGTAGCACATAACGAACAATACCGCGCTCAGATTCAAGGGTATATGTTGAGACATAAAGTCAAACCAGGTATTACGGGCTTAGCCCAGATAAATGGCTTTAGGGGGGAAACTGATACCTTGGACAAAATGCAAGGTCGCGTGCATTACGATTTAAAATATATCCAGAACTGGTCATTGTTATTAGATATTGAGATTATTTTCTTAACGATATTCAAAGGGTTTGTGGGTAAAAATGCCTATTGAATTCCCGACTGAGTATCAGTAGTTTTACTTAGGAAAATAAACTTGTTGCCTGCAATGAGACACGGTATCATATAACTACTATTGAAATAGATGCATCAATCATCGATGCCAGATAACACTTGTTATCGTCATTATTTTCAATAGCAATCAGAACAATAGACATCAACGGTGATGGCTTTGTAGCAAGATCTTAATCATATGATCTTACACAACGTCAGCGGGTTAGATGTTGTGTAATTAAAGCCAAACTCGCTGTGAGGCGGGGTCGGAAAGCCACAGATCTTTAAACTTTTAAAGATGGCTGGGTTGCATTGCTTGTTTTTTCAACTTATGCATAAGGAAGTTTATTATGAAAAAAGCGATGCTATTTGTCGTAGCTTTATTGTTTTCAGTAAGTGTTAACGCCGCGACGTTATCTCTGTCTGAAGTAAGTTCATCTGTCGCAAGTCAAAGTGCTGATGTCACATCTGGTTCAGTTGTATTAGGTAGTGGTACAGTTTCTACTGCTGGTACTTGGAGTTCTGAGTTTGCATTATCAACTGACGAAGCTACACCAGTTGTGATTGCATGGTCATTTAATCCAGCGATTACTGGTGCCACATTAGTATTCGGTACATTGGGTGACACAGTGTCATATGCAATTACCGATGACTTCAGTTTCACTGCTATGCTGACTGCTGGCACAAACTACATCTTAAAAATCATTGATGCGACTTCAGGTGTGGTTAAATATGACGTATCAGTATCTGCAGTACCTGTTCCAGCTGCATTATTCTTGTTTGCCCCTGCCTTATTAGGCTTTTTGGGTATGCGTAGAAAAACAGCTGTTGCAGCGTAAGTAAAAGTTACACAAAATTAAAAAAGGGAGCTTAAGCTCCCTTTTTTATTGGAATTATATTATCCTTCAATATAGTATTTTATTAAGCACGAAAATTAATCATAGACATTGTACCAAGGTACAATAGACACGAACTCGATTGGACTCGTAAGATGAAACCATCTGAAAAGTCAGATAGGTAATTATCAAACTAACAATTTGATAATTGATTTAAAGCCAAACTCGCCGCGAGGCGGGGTCGGAAAGCCACAGATCTTTGTGTATAAAGATGGCTGGGTTGCATTGCTTGTTTATTAACTTATGCATAAGGAAGTTTATTATGAAAAAAGCGATGCTATTTTTTGTAGCTCTTTTGTTTTCGGTCAGTGTTAATGCTGCAACATTGACTCTTACTGGTGTAGGGTCAAGTGGCGCAACACAGTCAGTTGATGTCAATAATAACAGTACTGTATTAGCTGGTGGAACAGTTGGTGAAGTGACAAGTTGGTCTTCACTGTTTGATCTTTCATCAGATGACAACACCGCAGTCAAAGTGGAATGGTCTTTCAACCCGTTCGCAGCTTTAACAGGGGCTACATTAGTATTTGGTGAGTTAGATTTAGGTGGAGATTATTTACCTGGCGCACAAACTTTTGATATTACTGGCGACTTTAGTTTCACAGCATTTTTAACAGCTGGCGTTGTTTATGGTTTAGATATTATTGATGCATCTTCTAACATCCTAAAATATGATGTGTCAGTATCTGCCGTACCAGTACCAGCAGCATTATTCTTGTTTGCCCCTGCTTTATTAGGCTTCTTAGGGCTTAGAAGAAAATCAGCAGTTGCTGCATAAGAATTAAGATTCATATTAACAGTAACTTACTGTAACAAAATGAAAGGGAGCAAAAGCTCCCTTTTTTTTTGAAAAATAGAGTGTTAATATCAAATTTGAATGTCATTTATAGATAAGGATTTTCCCTCATGTCAAAACGCTTCATTTTCTTCTTTTTGATTCTCACTTCCCTATTTTCCTCAAGCGTCTTTGCAGACCAGCGTTATCTATTAAATTCGGGCGATATCCTAGATATTTCAGTATGGAATGAGGAAGCGTTACAAAAACAAGCCGTCGTGCTGCCAGACGGTATTATTACTTTCCCACTAGCCGGTGAAATTGTTGCTAAAGATAAAACAGTAGCTGACGTCGAAGAAGAATTAACCAAAAAACTCAGTGAATACTTAGCTGATCCTGTTGTCACACTCTCTGTTACTAGCGTTGAAGGTAATAGGGTACACATTCTGGGCAAAGTCCTAAATCCAGGTTCGTTTGTAATGAATCAACCTCTGGATGCTATGCAGGCTTTAAGCTTAGCTGGTGGATTATCTCCATATGCAGAAGAAAATAACATTATCGTGCTACGAAGAGACGGCACAACTCAACAAGTCTTACCGGTGAAATATGCTGAAATAAAAAAAGGTAAAGCACTGAATACCAATATCACACTAGAAAGCGGTGACGTCATCATCGTACCTTAAGCAGAATAATAGCTGAGAAGCGTGTCAATGATAAAATATATTCCGCTACTGTTGCCTATGTTACTAAGCAACACTGCGTCGGCAGCTGAATGGGTATTTAATGCTCAGGCAGATCCTAAATTTAAATACGATGATAATGAACTACTACGAGAAGATGAGTTAGATGACTTTAGCTTGAACATTGATCCAACCCTTTCACTAACTCGCTCATTAGAGAACTCGACATCTGAAATACGTCTCGGGTATAGAATTAGTCGATATCAAGACTTAAAAGAACTTGATAAAGAAAATCCATTTGCGAGTTTTAATACGACTTATGCCACTGAGCGAAGTACTTACGGACTGAAATTAGACTATGCTGAACGTGAGTCACGGGATATTGCTGAAGAGGATACAGCTGACTTCAGTAATATTTCTACAACGATTACAAAGAGTATCTCACCATCATTTAGTTACAGGCTAACTGAGCTAGATACCATAAGCACGAGTTTATCTTATCAAACGCGTAAGCAATCTGATGACTCAAGCAACAATAACTCAATTCTTGGATCGTCATCTAACCTCACAGATAATGAAACAGCTAGTTTGAACTTAGCTTGGCAGCATCAATACACAGAAAGATTAAATGGTGGCTTATCGTTTACCTACGTTAATTATCAAGCTGAATCAGATAGGCTCGATAATCAATATGATTCCTATTCACTGGGTTTGACTAGTGAATATCAACTGTCTGAACTTTGGTCGGTCAATGGCTTACTGGGTGCACGTTATCTGGATAGTGTAAATAGCCCGGTAATAGGTCCAGAAACATCAGACCAAAGTACAGGGTTAGATTACTCAGTCAGCACAACCCGAGAAGATGAGCTGAATAGTTATACCTTATCTGCAAGTAGATCATTAACACCTTCAAGTGAGGGGGATGTCAATGAGCAAGATGCCTACACCATTACTTATCGTAGAAACTTCACAGAAAAGCTTACAGGTAACTTATCTGCGAGCTATCGTAAATATAGTAGTGCTGATGATTTAGATAGCACAGAAACAAAATATTTTGATTTTTCACCTAGTTTATCTTGGAAGTTAGATGAAGACTGGTCCCTTGTTTTTGGATACAGGTATCGAAGTGTCGATGAATCAGACGGAAAGAATGTAGATGGCAATGCACTCACATTCAACATCGATTACAATTGGAATGGTATTCGTTTTTCTCGCTAAATCACAGCAAAGAGCAATAATAAATGGAAGAAGAAGTAAAGGGCTTAGGGGACTATCTCAATATTCTCTGGCGCAGAAAATATTGGGTTATTTTTCCCGCTGTGCTGTTAGCCATTGCAACTGTAGTGGTGGTTTTCTCTCTACCGGCTACTTATAAATCTCAAGGCACAATACTGATTGAGTCACAAGAAATTCCCAGTGATCTAGTTCGTTCAACAGTCACCAGCTATGCTGATCAGCGTATCGAAGTGATTAAGCAACGATTAATGACGACATCCAGAGTGATGGGCATGGTCAGAAAATATGATCTTTATCGTGCTGAGCGTCAAAAAACAGCTGCCACATCAGGTATTGTCGATTTATTTAAATCCAATGTCAGTGTGGACTTGGTTCAAGCTAACGTAACAGACCCTGTCAGTGGGCGAGCAAAACGGGCAAGTATCGCCTTTACTGTCTCATTCATGGATAAATCACCACAAAAAGCACAGCAAGTAGCGAACGAGCTGGTGACAGAGTTTCTCAATGAAAATGTCAAAGCACGCACAGACCGAGCTGCAGAAACCAAAGACTTCCTTAAGGAGGAGGGCGATAAATTTCAGGCAAAAGTACGTGAATTAGAAAAACAAATTGCCGAATTTAAAGATCGTTACAGCGGTAGCCTGCCGGAGTTATTACAATACAATCTTTCGATGATTGAACGGCTTGGTGACGAACAAAGTACCAATCAAAATGAAATCTTATTATTGAAAGATCAAATCACCACATTAAGTCTTCAGCTTTCTACTATCCCAATGTATTTACCTCTGGGTGTAACTGCAAGCAGTGGAAATGAACCAAACACCTCTGAAGTGCGTCTGGAACAATTAAGAATTGAATACAGCACTTTATTATCAAAATATGAACCCACCCATCCAGATGTAGTAAGAGTTAAACGACAAATTGATGCATTAGAAAAAGAGCTGGGTGTCACAGGGAATGATGCTCAAGTCATTCAAGCTGAATTGGACCAAGCAAAAACAGAGTTAAACACGCTGAGTGAAAAATATGCTGATAATCACCCTGATATAAAAGCACAAAAAAATAAGATTGCTGGCCTGGAAAAACGCCTGGAAAACGCTGACAGTCAGCCAGCTGAAACAACGTCATCATCCGAACGATTGAATCCCGCTTATGTGCAACTCAAATCCAAAATAGACTCAACGGAAAATGAAGTGTCTCGCTTAAGAGTTCGCCAGGAAGAGATTAAAACAAAACTTGCTGAATTTGAACGCCGTGTTTCGGAAACATACCAAGTTCAGCGGGCATATGATGAGCTGACACGCGATCACGAAAATACAGTAGCTAAATATCGTGAGTTACGTGCCAAACAGTTACAAGCTGAATTAGCACAGAATTTAGAGTCAGAAAACAAAGGTGAAAGCTTTACACTAATCGAACCGCCAGCAGTGCCTTCAAAGGCAGAGAAGCCCAATAGACCCAAATTACTTGTTCTCGGCTTAGGCGCATCTGTAGGTGCAGGGTTAGGATTAGCTCTTTTAGTTGAGATGTTCTTCGGTGGCGTAAGAGGGTATACACAAGTTGCTCATATTGTTGGTAAATCACCGCTGGTAGTCATCCCTGTTATCACAACAACACGAGAGCTGGCTCGCAGAAAAACATTAAGAAACCGCTGGATCATTATTGCTATTCTGTTAGCTATCGCATCAGTGATAGCTGTACACTTTTACGTCATGAATCTCGAAGTGCTGTGGTATCGATTAATGCGAAAAGTCAGTTTGCTTTAATTGTCACCTGATTCTTCGAGTAGGAAATAAGAATGGATAGAATTCAAAAAGCCTTGGACAAAGCAAAGCAAAAGCATGCAGGGATCGAGGGTGAGCCAGAAAATACAATTGTGTCTACGGAAAACGATAGAAACACTTCTTTTCCTGAAGATCCATTAGCACCGCCTTTACAGAATATTGAATATACGCAAACAAAAGTGGTTAAAACGCCACCCAGTGTTCTGGAAAACAATCGGGTTATTGCCGGTCATTACAACAATCCTCAATCAGCAGTGTTCCGTATGTTGCGTACACAGGTACTGCAGAAAATGCGGCAGAATGATTGGCAAACAATAGCGATTACATCGCCCACAGCAGGGGAAGGTAAATCATTGGTCTCCGCTAATCTGGCCGTTGCCATTGCAATGGAACTCAATCAGACAGTGCTTTTAGTCGATATGGACTTGAGAAATCCTTCGATTGCCAGCTACTTTGGATTAAATGTGGAAGTGGGCTTAAAAGAATATCTAGAAGATGATTTGTATCTTCACCATGTTCTAGTAAACCCTGGCGTAGAGAGGCTGGTGATATTACCAGGGAAGGGAAGAGCTGAAGACTCAGCCGAGTTACTCTCAAGCCCAAAAATGGCATCTTTAGTGAAAGATATTAAATCGCAATACAACTCGCGATTAATTATTTTTGATGTACCGCCTTTATTACAGACGGACGATGTTTTAATGTCTTCGAATTATTTTGACTGTACTTTACTGGTGCTGGAAGACGGAAAAAATAATGAAGAGAACATTAAAAAGTCATTACAGTTGTTAGAAGGTTCACATCTTGTCGGGACTGTGCTTAATAAAGCAGAAAGACATCCAACCCATCAGAATTATTAATTCATGTATACAGAACATTTTGGTCTGAATTTCAAGCCGTTTAACCTGGTCCCTGATCCTAAGTTTTTATATCTTAGCCCTGTACATAAAAAAGCCTTAACTATGCTCGAATATGGCTTAATGAGTCAGGCGGGTTTTACAGTCGTTACCGGAGAGATTGGTGCGGGTAAAACAACATTAATTCGGTCTCTCTTAAAAAAACTGGATGATGAATACCTGATCGGATTGATTAATAACACGAGTGAATCGTTCGGCGAATTGATGGAGTGGGTGCTTGATGCACTAGAAATACCATCTTCAGCCACTGATAATGCGAGTCGTTATCGTGATTATGTCGATTTTGTTATTGAACAACATGCAAAAGGTAAAAAAATTGTTCTGATTGTAGATGAAGCTCAAAACTTATCCGTTAAGGCTTTGGAAGAGTTAAGACTACTCTCAAACGTCAATATTGATGCAGATATCTTTATGCAGTTGGTATTAACTGGACAGCCTGAACTCAGTGATAAACTTAATTTACCCGAGCTTGAACAGTTTGCTCAACGAATTGGCGTTGAATATCACTTAAAAGCATTGAGCTATCCAGAAACACAAAAATACATCGAACATCGGATGGAAATTGCCGGTGCAGACCATAAGATTTTTACCAATGAAGCCTGCGCTGCTATCTTCTGCTATAGCGAAGGTGTACCAAGACGTATCAATAACCTATGTGACTTTGCTCTAGTATATGCTTTTGCTGATGATTCGAAAGAGGTCAATGTCAATACTGTAATCGACATGATTAAAGACAAACGCTCATCTACCATTATTAAAACAAAAGACAGTCAAAATCCTGATGTTAAGCGTGTTCGTAGTTGGCTTCTTGAGTTATACAACGTCCATCTGGTCTGATTTCTTTCAAGTTAATTAAGATATTCTTTTGCACAAGAATATTTCTCTAAATGAGAAGTTCATCAAGTATGAAGCTAGTATTAAGTAACGGATAGCGTTAGAGTTACCGTTAACGCTAACGTATTAAGAGGTACATGTTATGTCTATCAAATATAAAATATTTTTAGCAATTTTTGGCATGTTTCTGACAATAACGCATGTACTCGCTGATTGCATTGTTACTAACAATAACTTCAATAAGTCATCAAAGATTATTTTCGTAAACCAATACAACGGAAGTGATCAGCTCGCAAAAACATACTCTCTTGATAACATTCGAAACCCATACGAAGCCAACAACGTGGCAGCTTTTCAGAGTATTGAAAAAGCGAAGTTATTAGCCGATAAACGAAACGGTGATCTCATTTTAATCAAAACTGGCCGTCAGTGGACAAATTACGAAGCATGGGAAGGTAACAAGTTATCGGACTTTAATAAAGAAGTCATGAAGGCAAGTGGCATGTCACAAAGACAGTGTCAAGGTGAGTCACTAACATGGGTTCCTTCCGCTGTTAATGATAACCAACCTGATCAACAACCCGTAACAACCGATTTTGTCAGCAATCCTGACGAAGTGACTCTGGCCAGAACACAAGAAACGTCCCCTATTAGGTTACCTGGTATCACTTCATCCGATACGAATGATACAACTCAGTCTTCAAGTTCATCTGGAAGAAGCAGCTCATCAAGTAGTTCTTCGGGAGGCTCAAGCAGGGGAACTAACACCAATTCTTCTTCTAACCAGAGGTTGGAAGTATCAAATCAAAGCCTGTCAGACCCTTCAATCAGTACTAATGTTAATGGTAGAGCAAGACTCAATAATACAACTTCCATTAAAGTAGAAAATCTTACTGAGAAGTCTGATGAGCAAAAAATATCAGACTTGGAGCAGCTAACTTCTGATGAAGTAGTGGAGTCTGGAGAAGATATTGCCCCAAATTATGAGTCGATAAGCTGTGAAGTAAATGCGCCTTGGAGATCAGCTATACAAACATATCCTCAAGATAGCAATGGCTGGTCCATAATTACACCAGATACTGAAACAAGAATTGTTTACGTTAGCTCGACAGAGGGCAATGACAGTCTAGCACGGCCATATCTTAGCGCTGAAGTGAACGACCCATTTAACCCATCTGGCATACGAGCTTATAGAACTATTAAAGCTGCTTATTCGCAGCTTCGAAATGGTAAACCAGATTGGATATTGTTAAAAAAAGGCGATACTTTTGAATTGAACGATAGAATTTGGTTGAAGTCAGGCAAGTCGCAATCTGCACACCTTGTTTTTGGTGCTTACGGTAATGTCACTGATAAGAGACCAATTGTAGATTCTGGGTTCAGTGATGTGATAACAGGTATTAAAGATAGGAGCTTTGTGACTTTAACAGGTATCGAGTTTTACGCAAGTAAGCGAGACCCTAAATCGAGTAATTTTGTCGGATGGGATGTTGACACGAATAGTCCTAAGGTATTCAGTAACATCGCAGGAAACGGCATTAAAGGGTTGCATATTGAAAATAACCGCTTTAATTTTTATGGTTTGGCAGTCAGCATAAGTGGTGTTGAAGGCGGAATAGTACAAAATATTGTATTCAGAAGAAATGAAATTATGAATTCATACAGTACAGCAGGCCATTCACAAGGGCTGTATATGTATCTAACTGATAGTGTACTTGTTGAAGAAAATATCTTTGATCACAATGGCTGGTATCAACAACGACCATCTAATATTCCTATGAATACAAAAAAATATGGGTATGCAACGTACTTTAATCATAATGTTTATATTGGCAACAGTACAAACCTTATAATCCAAAACAATCTCTCATCACGTTCATCAAGCATTGGAATGAAGTTTGCTTCCAATTCTGACAAAAACACTAACTTAGATAGTATTAACTCTTACAATATGTTGCTCAAGAATAATGTTGTAGTGGAAGGCGAGGTCGGTTTCTCAATTGGAGGAAATAGAGATTTTAATAATGGTTATAGATGGGACAATATACAAGTTATAAATAACGTGTTGACTAATATAGGCCGAACAAAACCAACAAATAGATCTCTGGCTTTCAATATTGACGTTAATGATTGGCAGTCTGGTGTTGTCTGCGGAAATACTGTCACTGATAATGCTGCCAATATATCAAACACGTATGGTTTAAGTGTGGCTGGCCACTCACGTGATTTAACAGTAAAAAATAACAGTTTTATAAACCTTGGAATTGCTCAAGACAAATCAGTTCTTGATTCTGCAGAGAATATTACTGGAAGTAATAATACTTATATAGCGAAAATTGATAACCTAAATGTTCTTGATCTGTATGTGAAGAGTCAGGGATTTTCTGATTATGAATCATACATAACATCAGTTCTAGACAAACTCAAAAATAATCCTGCAACTTACTATGATGTTAATAAATTGATTAGAGACTTTAATAGTAGCGTTGCAAATGAAAAACAGATTTATCAGGCAAAGGAATAAATTAAATAATGAAAGTTTTGATTCTGGCAGAGCAGTGTAATCCTGATTGGCCTTCATTGCCTGGTTTCTCATATGCGCTTGCTAATGAAATTGCAAAAAAAACAACTGTAGTATTAGTCACACATATTAGAAATAAACAAAATATCGAAACCACAGAAAATAAAGTAATAAAAGAAATTATCTATATAGATACAGAAGTCATTGCTAAACCATTACATAAACTCAGCGAATTTTTGAGAAAGATCGGGATTGGTGGCTGGATGACTAAAATGGCATTAAAGTATCCACAATACATTCTGTTTGAGAAGAAAATTTATAATCTGTTACAAGAAAGAATTGAACAAGGAGAATTTTCCTGTATTCACCGCATCTCTCCAGTCTCGCCGACACTTCCAAGCTTGTTGTCAAGTAAGGTAACTACACCTTTCATTTTGGGCCCTTTGAACGGGTCTTTACCTTGGCCTAAGCAGTATACGGAAGAAATAAAGAAAGAACGAGAGCTGATTTCTCATATCAGGAATATCTTTAAATATTTCCCTTATTATAAAAAGAGCTTTCAATCATCAACAGTAATTTTGTCAGCTTTCAAACATTCCGATAACGATGTACCTCTGACAGAGAGGCATAAAATTATTCGATATAATGAATTGGGTGTTGATACTTCAAGCTATAGCCCGTTGGAGTCAAAAAAATATAATAAAAATAAAACTCGTTTTTTATTCGTTGGAAGGTTAGTACCATACAAAGGTGCCCACGTACTTATAAATGCATTCGTTAAAAGTAAATTATTACAAATAAATAGCGAATTAATCATCGTAGGTGACGGCCCAGAAAGACAATATCTTCAAGAGCTTATATCAAGTAATAATTTAGATGGTATCGTCAAAATTGAAGGCTGGAAGACTCAGTCAGAAGTCGCTGAATACATGAGGAATGCTGATATTTTTGCATTCCCGACGATCAGAGAGGTGGGAGGGAATGTGATTATAGAGGCGCTTTCTTCAGGACTTCCTTGCATTGTTCCTAACTATGGCGGTCCAAGTGAGTTAGTGGATGAAACTATTGGCATTAAGATTCCTCTTTCTGATAAAGAAACTTTCTTAAACGCTTATATCAGAAGTATGGAAGAATTATCTAAAGACAGCGTGAAAGTTGAAATGCTCTCAAAGAGTGCGAGGAAAAGGGCGCTTGAACAGCATTCATGGGAGGCAAGAGCTCTAGATGCAGTTAAGATATATAAGTCATTGAATACAATTAATTAAAATTGTTCACTCTTCTCAGTTGGTTTTCGACTTTATTTAGATTTTTTACAAATAACTAATGACGTGAAGATAAATCGGCAATTGACGACGTCTGGAGTTTCTAGACATTTATCATATTCTGAAAATAGTCGTTCATACTTCTTAGGTGATGTTTTGTTGTTATTAGTATGGCGACGCTTTGGGTTTTCTAATACATTTCGATGTATTGAAAAAATCTGTGTCTGGTTTCACTTTGCTTTCGAGTATGGTTCGTCGAATTTTTTTCTTCAAATTACTAAAAAATTTTTTGCGACTGTATCATCGCCAGCAGTTACCACTGCGCATCACACCTCGGTTCTATATTCAACGTAGTTAGTAATTTTCTGAATCGTTGACTGGAGTAATGAGCACTTTGATCGGAATATAACCAGACCTGATTAATTGGTTTTTGTCGCTAAGAAGCCATAGCGAACGCATCGAGGGGCAGGTCATGTTTGATTCGGTTCCTCATAGACCGACCCACTATATATTGAACTTATAAATCCATTACTACAGTTAGAAAAAAATTTTCTGGGTATTAATATAGGTAATATCACTGTTCTACCATAGTTCTGGTTTATCAACATCAAATGCATGTTGAGCCGAATTATATCGGGTGCACCCCTCGTATCGCCTTTTGGGGTGGTATATTCATGCTGCGCTTTCAACCCGGATCCTACATTAGCCATAAAACTCTGTCTCCGGCACAGTTAATTCTTGCTTATTTCAAATCCAGATAGATACTACGGTAACTATAATGACTAATACTTTCCAATCAGAACTAGTTGATGTTGGGAATAAGTAACTTATCTTGATGCTGATGGTGGCTTATTGGTTGTTTCAGCGAGGCATAGTGACTGCTAGAGTGAGAATGCTCAACGCATCATAAAGCAAACGAACAGGCGATAAGTACTACGGGCTTTTATGAACGGGTAAGTTCTTTCTCTCGCTGGCAAAGAGCATGGCGTTGTCTTTTAATATACCTCGTTCTTGTTGGACACGTTTCTGTCGAGCAACCTCAGTTTTAGAGCTGGCATCGTCGTTGGCTTCATGAAAAGCTCCATCCATTAATAGAAGCTTCGTGTTGACGTCGAGTCGACTTACGAGATCAGTGACTTCATAGCCAGCCATGAAGACTGGTTTGATTAACAGCTTCTTACATAAACCCGTCCATATGACGGATTATTGTTCCCATATTTGACTTATGGTTTTAATTACATTTTTTATCATACAAAAATCTCCACTTCTCAGGCCTTACCACAAATATGGTGCAGACTAATATAATATCCATCTATAACATTGCTAAAGACATAATATCAGTATAATGAAAATAAGCAGCGATAACTGTTATCGACATAATAATAATTGGAATATCAACTTCAGGTTGCCAAATTTTTAGTCTTATAGCTGCTATAAGATTAGCGGGATATAGAAGCCAACCTATTACTGATAGCCCAATTATTACCCCGTGGACACCGTGTAGGTAGTATCCTATTGATATTGCGCCTGACTGAATAATTATCTGATAAAACAAGAGTAGTGATATGAATGACGATTTACCTTTTGCTAAATATGCATTGTGGTATGTGGTCGATAGCACACCTACTAAAGTACCAAGTGGCAATAGTTGAATCATCCATACTGCCGCTTTATACCTTTCATCATATAAGTATTCAATGATCTGACTACCAAGTAAAAGTAAAACTAAAGTAGCGAGCCATGTCGCAACTATCATTAAAACTCTTGATTTTCTTAATGCTCTGTAGAGTCTCTTTGGATCGTTTTCTCTTTCGAGTTTTGAGTAAGATGGAAATAAAACCTTATTTCCCAACATTTGAATTGCTTTAGACGCCGTTTCTTTAAACATAGCTGCAATCGAATAGATACCTAAAGTAGCTGTACCCATCAAATAACCTAGTAAAATTCTGTCAATTTGTGCAGCAAAGAAAGATAGAGCTGTACTGATTAGAATCCATCTTCCAAATTTAAATAAACTTAAAGCAGCCTCTTTTTCCCAACGAAACTGATTACGTCTATCTGCTATCCATAAATGACTCAAAATCATTTTGATAAAGGCACTCGCTAAACCTCCTGCTACTAAGCTCCATACAGTTGGTGATATGTAAACCCATACAATCATTATAATTATTGAAATAAACTGTGCGACAATTTCGAGAAGGGTAATGTTTTTTAGTTTGAGATTTCTATTTACTGTTGCCAATGCCGTGGAGTTGAACCCAGCTATGACTGCAGTAAAGCCAGCAACGGGAATTAGGCTGGTTAATAAAGGTGCATCATAGAATATCGAATAAGGATAAGCACCAATAATCGCAACCCCCCATAAAATAACCCCTCTGATAACTTGCATAGTCCATGCTGTATCTAAAAAAATTGGTTCGGAACCACGCTTATTTTGGATGATACTTGGAATGATTCCTATGTCCGAAAACATACTAATACCTTGCATAAAGACAGCTACAAGCGTCATTAAACCAAAAGCTTCGGGGAAGAGCAGTTTAGCCATTATTACATTGCTGACTAAGCGAAGTACTTGCGCGAAAGCATAACCGCTAATAGCCCAAGTAGAGCTAGTTAAAACAAGACTTTTAAGGGAATGATGATTTTTTTGTCTTTTAACTGAGTGAAACATTTAATATAACTTTATTGAGTGAATGTAAGTGGTCATTTCTGTTTGTTGCCATATACTCAGGAGTGTACTAGAGTTCCGAACTATGAAGAACTTTTATAACAAACCAAGAGCTATCAAATTATGACAGTTGATAAAGAGCTGCTGCTATCACCGATGTTTATCGTCGGAGCCCCAAGAAGTGGAACAACATGGCTGCAGAACCTTCTATTGGAATCTCAATATATTTTCGGTGGGCAGGAATCTCATTTTTATTCACTATTTTATCCAGCCTTTTCTTCTGTTCTAGACACGACAGATCGAAGAGGAATTGGATTATCATCGTATTGGACACATGAGCGTTTTAATGAGCAGATGCGTGAGGTTTGGATTAATACCTTTGCCTCATTGTGTGAACCTCAATCTAGACTTTTGCTGGAGAAAACGCCTTTTCATGCTTTGTATATAGATAAAATTACAGAGTTTTTACCCAAATCGAAATTTATTCACCTAATAAGGGATAGTCGTTCTGTTACGGCTTCACTACTGGCAGCATCAAAAAGTTGGGGGGATTACTGGGCTCCGAATGATACAAAAAAAGCTGCTCTCGAATGGTATCGGCATGTGAAGTACGCGAGAGCCTCTAAAACAGCTGAGGACTCAAGTCGATATATGGAAATCCATTATGAAGACCTTCTAAGTAACCCTCTGTCCAATTTACTAAAGATTTACGAATTTGCTGGATTACCAATTGATGAGATTGAATTGCAAAACTCTATTACTAATCAATCATTCAAAATGAATAAGAAGGATGGAGCAAGAATTCCTGGAAAAAAGGATATTGGAAAAAAAGAGCCTGAAGGCTTTCTTAGAAAAGGGTCTTCTGAGGCTTGGCGACAGGACCTAAACTGGTATCAAAAAGCCATTGTGTGGCGTTATACTAGAAAACTTATGAGTGAAGTTGGCTATAACTGGCAAGGAAGGAGTTCAAATGTTGAGAGCGTTTGATATGTTATGTATGAATAGATAGTTTTCACTATTTTATCCTTATTAAAACAGTGGTACTGCTATCACCTAAATCATAACAATATGGTATTAAATAGACAGAAAGGGTGTTAATTGCATATTTATTGAATCTTAAACCTTCAACCTTCAAAAATATTACTAATCCAAACTAGATGTTCAAAATTTTAGAGCTTTAGATGAGTAAAATAGACAATGTCAAACGATGAGTTAAATATGTGCCCGAAAGTTTCTGTTGTGATGGCTGTTTATAACGGTGAAAAGTATTTGGGGTTGGCGTTAACCAGTATAATGAATCAGACCTACAAAAACTTCGAACTAATTGTTATCAACGATGGATCCACTGACGATACTCAACAAATTTTAGCTCATCATCAAAAATCTGATCCGAGAATAACTATTATATCTCGCGGAAATAAAGGTTTAGTTGCAAGTCTAAATGAAGGAATAGCGGAAGCAAAAGGAACACTGATAGCAAGAATGGATGCTGATGACATTGCTTTACCATCTCGCTTTGATGAGCAGGTTAAATATTTAAATCAAAACCCAGATGTGGTTTGTGTAGGTACGTCTCCCATAATCATAGATGAAGATGGCGATGAGTTAACGGTACTGAGTGTGCCTACTAATAATAATGAAATCCAATCGCTTTTGTTATCTGGACATTGTCCAATTGAACATCCTTCAGTGATGTATAGAACAGAGAGTATCAAGAGCGTAGGGTGCTACCGTAGAGAGTTTGAGACTGCAGAAGACTATGACCTTTGGTTAAGATTGGGTGAAATTGGTAAGTTAGCTAATATTAATAAACCTCTTCTGAAGTACCGCTACCTAAGCACATCGATTAGTGCTAAAAATCAAACTAAGCAAGCTCAAATAACAAGATTGGCCTGTGAGCAAGCATGCAAACGACGTGGCATTGAAGTTGAATACACTGCCAGTAATGAGTGGCGTATGAAGGAGAATAGACAATCAAAATTTGAGTTTACGCTAAAATTTGGGTGGTGGGCTTTTCAGTACAAAAATAAAGAAGCAGCTATCAAATACGCTAAGCGAGCTATGATACTTTGTCCTGTAAACACGCAAAGTTGGAAGTTATTCTTAGCTAGCCTTTTTAAACTTTGAGGAGCCTGATGTCCAAGCTTGTAACTGTTGTTATGCCGGCACGAAATGCTGCAGCATTCATAAAGACCAGCATTGAGTCAATTCTAAACCAAACATATTCCAATCTAGAGCTGATCATTATAAATGACAGATCAACTGATGACACCTTAGAGATAATTGAACAATTTGATGATGACAGAATTAAAGTATTGCCTGGAAATGCTTCAGGCATTTCTAATGCTTTTAACCTTGCCTTAAGTCATGCTCAGGGTGATTATCTTAGTCGGTGTGATGCCGATGACATTTATCCTCACGACAGGATTGAAACTCAAGTGAATTGGCTTGAAGAGCATTCTGATTATATTGCTGTTTGCGGAGTGTATGCATCCATTGATAAAAAAGGCAGGCATCTTATTCAATACCACCGTGATAATGAAAGCAAAAATATTGATGCTGAGTTCTTAGAGCAAAAAACTATCACTCATTATTGTACATTCATGACGAGAACTGACTCTTTGAGAGCTATTGGTGGCTGTAGAGAGTTTTTTGTGACAGGTGAAGATATTGATTTACAATTACGCTTATCTGGTCAAGGGAAGATATTTTTTCTTTCCAAAAATTTTTATTATTACAGGCTACACGATATATCAATAACACACACTCAGTCTAACTCCCATAGGGTGTTTTACGAATCAGTCGCTAGAAAATGCCATCGGCAGCGGTTATTAGGTCAGAATGACTCAGTAGAACAAGGTATTAAAATGAAGCCTGACATGGTAATGATCGATGAGCCTCATAACAGTAGTACGAAAATTTTCAATCAACTCCTTTCACAATCATGGTACTGGCATAAGCATAGCAATAAGTGGCGGGCAGTTCTTGAAGCAGCGAAGTTGATAAAGTTTTATCCTTTTAGATTTGCTGCATGGAAAAATATTTTATTGATAATTATTAAATAAGAAACTCCATGCAATGAATAAAAAATCATTAGATTAATTCAGTTTCATATATCTCTAATCTTGCTGTAAAGTTTTATCTGATTTCTTGTGCGAAATGTTATTTAAACTTTAACTGTGATAAATCATACTGGTTCTTAACTTTTATATATTGAGAACACAAAAAAGAGTTAAAAAATGCCAAATAACTTTGCTTACGTTGTTCTCTTATCTTGGCCATTAGTAGTTCTATATCTTCTGAACCGCTTTAAAATCGGTAATGGTTCCTTATTAGCACTTCTGCTGTCATATATGTTTCTACCCGCTAACATGAGTGTAGATCTACCTGTCTTACCACCCTTAGATAAGTTTAGTGTAACCACACTAACCATACTTACAGTATTAGTAGCCAAGAAGCTCTCACTTGGATTCAATTTTTTACCAAGAATTTATCGATGGTTAATTGCGGTAATTTTCATAGCCCCATTTTTTACAGCTATGAACAACAGTGAGCGATACATGCATATTCCTGGACTAACTCTTTATGATGGTTTAACTACATCAATTGTTAGTTTTTTATATTTTTTTCCTTTTCTCATCGGTGTTAAATATTTTAGAGACCAAGAATCTCACACTAAATTATTCCAATATTTTGCACTTGCTACGCTTGCGTATGCTTTTTTAGCATTATACGAAATTAGGATGAGCCCGAGCCTACATTCAACGCTTTATGGTTATTTCCCACATTCCTGGCGACAACAATACCGAGATGGTGGTTTTAGAGCCGTAGTATTTATGGGGCATGGCCTATTAGTTGCAATTTTCATAGCTTTGGGAGTGGGCTTTTGGGCTGCAATACAGAAGAGTAAGCTCAAAGTTTTTCGTTATAGTGCTACTGTTGTTCTTGCTATTCTCGCTCTGACGCTAATCTTGATGAAGACATATTCTGCGTTTTTGTATGGTTTGTTTGTCTATGTTGCAATAACTTTTTTACCGAAGAATCAGCAAATACTTGCATCAATGCTGATTGCGCTGTTGTTTCTTACGTACCCTATTTCATCCGCTACAGGTTTATTTCCTCACAAAGAGCTTATTTCTATAGCTGAAGAGTTAAGTGCGGATCGAGCTGCATCTCTTAATTATCGTTTTGAAAATGAGAATATCTTGCTTAGTCATGCAAATGAGAAACCATTATTTGGGTGGGGAGGTTGGGGGAGAAATAGAGTTTTTGATCCTATAACAGGAGAAGATATCACAGTCACTGATGGCTATTGGGTAATAGTTTTGGGGACATCTGGCTGGGTTGGTTTTCTATCAAAGTTTTTATTTTTATTTTTACCGATTGTTTTTTTGTTTAAAAACTATACAAAAATGAATGTTGAATATGAATCAACAAAGACTTTACTAGTTAGTCATGCCCTAATCATTTCATTGATAATGATTGACCAGATACCCAATTCTTCATTTTCAAGCAACTCTCTTTATTGGTTGTTGGCTGGAAGTCTGCTGGGTAGGCTTGATGAATTAACAAAACATACACGTTTTACAAGCAATAACTAATGAATTTGTATTTAGTTTTCTAAATTTAGGACAGTTAATGACTCGAATTTTTTATTTGATACCAGATTTGTACAGAAGACTGCCATTTTCTCCGAAACGTTTTCTAAGGCATCTTATTCAAAAAAATGCTTTAGATTATCTTCGACGATGTTTATTTCAAGTGCAAAAACCCACAGGTGGTATAAAAGTAATATATCAGCATTGTATTTTACTTCAGGAGCTCGGATTTGAGGCCTATCCTGTGAGTATGGGCAAAAATGACGGAAACGTATTTGGTTTTAATGTTGAGGTCAAGCATTTTGATGATATTAAACCCTATATTTCCGAGACTGATGTTATTGTTGCAACTGAATTTGCTCCATATGATGGACTTATTGAGAATAAATCATTGAAAATAATATTCGTTCAGAATTGGTGGGGTGTTGACCATCGAAGAAAAAAAGACGATCTAAGTAAGTCTTACATTGATATGGGATATGATTATGTACTGACATGTGGACAGTACTGTTCAGAATACATACAAGATAAAATGTCTGTTCCAGTTACAATTATTCCTAATGGGATTGATTTATCTAAGTTTTGTAGAAAAGACTCCAGCAGAAAGCCTAATACTATTTTAGCCATGTCAAGAAAGAACCCTGGCGATCTTGCAAAAATATCTAGTTTGTTAGAACGAAGTGATTATTCCCTCAGAGTAGTCGATGGATTATCTCAAGAAGAATTGATTAAAGAGTATCAATCTGCAGATATTTTTATAGCCCTCGGATATCCTGAAGGCTTTTCTTTACCACCATTAGAGGCTATGCGTTGTGGCTGTGTTGTCATTGGGTTCACTGGAGGTGCTGCAGGTGAGTTTATGCTGGATCGTGAAACTGCGCTTGTTTCAAATGACGGTGACTGTGAAGGTGTTATCCATAGCTTAAATCTTCTAAGTGAAGATGAAACCCTTAAAGAACGTATCAGAGAGAATGGTTATATCAAAGCATCAGAATATAGCTTAGATAATACAAAAGAGCATTTAGAATTGTTTTATTCGAATATCTTTAAAAATAAGAAAAAATGAGGCTATTTTGGGGAAGATGGATAACTTTAGATTATTAGTATCAATTGTAAATTACAAGTCAGCGAAGCTTATTTGTAATATGCTACCTACACTACTGAAACAATTAGATTTCGCTACTGATAAAATTTTCATTGTTGATAATAATTCTCCAGATGACTCATTAGCTATATTAGAAAAATTTTTATCATCTCATGAGTTAACAGAAGTTGTTAGACTAATTGCTTCAGATAGTAATGATGGCTTTTCTGCTGGTAATAACAAGGCCATAAAAACCAGTATCGAAGAATATAAAACTAAACCATCGTATGTTTGGCTTCTAAACCCCGATACATATCTTTTTGAACATTCGTTCACTCCTTTAGTTAATTGTATGATGGATAAACCAAAGGTAGGAATTTTGGGCAGCCGTTTGGAAAGTGAGGATGGAGTCTATCAATGTTCTGGTTTTCGGTATCATACAGCGACAAGTGAATTATTATCTGCTTTAAGACTAGGCTTTCTAGATAATTTATTCGAAAAATACTTGGTTTCCCCAAAAGCACTTATTTCATCTAAACAAAAACTGGACTGGGTAGCTGGAGCAAGCATGTTTGTCCGCTATAAAGTCTTTGAAGATACAGGGGGAATGGATGAAACGTACTTTCTCTACTTCGAAGAAACAGATTTCTGTTTGCAGGCCAAACGAGCTGGATGGGAATGTTGGTATGTACCAGAAAGTCGTGTCGTGCATTACGTAGGACAGAGTACAGGTGTTGTTAGTGGTGATGTTCAGAGAAGAAGACGTCCAAAGTACTGGTTTCAGTCAAGGCAGTATTATTTCAAAAAAAATTATGGTGTCATTTACACTATGTTGGCAGACTTAGCTTGGGGTTTAGGTTTCAGCTTATTGAAACTCCGCTATTTGATACAGCGGAAGAAAAGAACTGATCCCGAACACATGCTTAGAGATTTTTGGCGAAATAGTATCTTTTTGTCATGGTTAGATAGGTTCTAACATGTTTTTTCCCAATATAAGAGATGACCATAAAGCTAATAATAAAGCGATTAACCACGCTGGTTTTAGAACATTGATTGTTTATCGCTTTGGTCGTTGGCGTATGTCAGTTCAACCTCGTTTTTTAAGGGCAGGGTTGAGTATTGTGTATCGTATGCTCGAAAAGCATGTCCGTTTTAAATATGGCATAGAGTTACCATACACAGTGGAGTTGGGCAGAAGTGTTGTGTTTGAACACCAACACGGCATTGTGATTCATGGTAATGCCAAAATCGGTGATGAATGTATTATTCGACAAGGTGTCACTATTGGAAATAAAAGTCTTGATTCGCCATTCGATGCGCCGATTATCGGCAATTATGTCAATATTGGCGCTGGAGCTAAAATACTCGGTAAAGTGACTATTGGTCATCATGCCAGTATTGGTGCCAATGCTGTTGTAACACATGATATACCTGATTACGCAGTTGCTGTTGGTATTCCAGCGAAGGTAATAAAAAATAAAATCAGAAGTGAGGATAAATGAATAATATCTCAGCTGAAATACCTGACTGGACACGCGAACAGAGTGAATGTTTTTGGTCGCCTTCCAAAAAATTATTACGTGCCATAAGAGACTATCAGAGATATACAGCCAACACGGGATTTTTGAATAAATTATTAAAGAAACTTGCTGTTTTACGTCACAGGTTCTGGACGGTGATTACTGGAGCTGATATTCCATTGAATTGCCAGATAGGTGGTGGTGTGTTGATTCCACATCCAAATGGAATTGTTATTCACTCTGCAGCTATGATTGGGCCTAATTGCCTGATTCATCAACAAGTCACGATTGGTGTTAAGTCTAGCAATGACGGCGCACCTATAATTGCAGGACATGTAGATATTGGGGCAGGTGCAAAAATAATCGGGCACATCACTATTGGCAAACATGCTCAGATTGGTGCTAATGCAGTAGTAACGAAAGATGTTCCAGACTTTGCTATTGTTGCTGGTGTACCTGCGAAAGTCATTGGTTCCACAAAAGAAATGGATAGTTGATTTTGAATAACAATTTGGTAGGTGCTGTTGTTATTGGTCGAAATGAAGGCGATCGTCTGAGAGTTTGTCTCGAGTCAATTAGAGAACAGTTGAAATATGTGATCTATGTAGATTCTGGTTCTACAGACTCTAGTGTAGAATTAGCCGAGTCATTAGGCGTTTATGTAGTTAATCTTGACCTCACTATTCCATTTACCGCTGCACGAGCTCGTAATGAAGGGGCAAAAGCTTTATTAAAGATCAACCCACAAATTGAGTTTATTCAGTTTGTCGACGGTGACTGTGAGGTTCAAGCGGGTTGGCTTGATCAAGCCTATGTTTTTCTCAAAGAATCAGTTGATTATGCGATTGCTTGTGGAAGACGCCGGGAACGCTACCCAAATGCTTCAGTATTCAATCAACTATGTGACTTTGAGTGGAACACACCTATCGGTGATGCAAAGTCTTGTGGTGGAGATGCTTTGATAAGGGTAAAAGCTCTTAAACTGGTGAATGGATATGATGAGAGTTTAATCGCAGGAGAAGAGCCAGAGATGTGTTTTCGGTTGCGGAGGAAAGGATGGAGAATCATGCGCCTGGATGTAGAAATGACTCTACATGATGCAGACATGACTAGAATCTCACAATGGTGGAAGCGTCATACAAGAGCTGGACATGCCTATGCTGAGTCTTATTATTTACATGGTCAAAGTTCAGAAAAGTTCAGAATGAAAGAAGTCAGAAGTAATCTATTTTGGACTGGTTTTTTAGCTGTCATATTGTCATTATCTGTATGGAGCCCGTCATTTTTGTTGTGCTTAATATTTTTTATAGTGCAAATTCTGCGAGCAGTGTTACTAGATAAATCAAATAATAAAAATTTTCAACAAAAATTACTGGTATCAATATCAAATCTATTATCTAAATTGCCACAAACTCTAGGAATTTTTGTTTTCTATAAAAATATCTTGATGGGAAGAAAGCAACGCCTAATTGAATATAAATGACTATCTGTAAACAAGAGGCTCTTTTTTGTCTTTATCATATTTAATTAAATTAAGCTTTCCGCTGAAGAATAGTCTAATACGATAAGGTTAATAAATGCTTAAAGTAACGTACATTCCTGGTCCTGGTGATGTTGTAGGTACATACCAATATTGGACACAAGGATTAGAAGATCCTCGAATACCAGTTTTAACTTATTCTTCTATGATGTATACAGCTATCTCAAAGTTGAAAGCTGCATTACAGGTTATCACTACTTATGAGCCTCCTGAGGTGAAAGATGATTGGATTACATTTTCTCAAATATCCGTAACATCCACTAAGAAAAATTATTTTCTTGCACAGTTCGAAAGAGTAAAAAACATTAGAAAAAATCTGGATGCTTTTCGTCCTGATATAGTCATTGTTGGCTCTGATATTCCCGTGATATTTCTTTTTTTATTGAGAAGTAAGCACTGGAGGCTCTGTTTATCGATACATAATACATATTGGAACATTGGTAGACGTCCTTACTTTGATTTCAAGTCAAAAATAAAATATTACATAACTCGAAGTAACATCAGAATCACAGATGGCGCTTTATGTACATCTATTGCATGCGCGAAACAATATAAATCTATGCAAATCAATGATGTACCAGTTTTTACACAAGTCCCTGCTGTTACACATGAGTTTACTCCGAATAAATCAACAACTGTTAGGCGAATTGCATATTTAGGCAGGATTGAAAAAGATAAAGGAGTTTTAATGTTGGCTGAAGCAGTCAATGAATTAAGACAACATAACACTGAGATAGAATGCTTATTTGCAGGGTCAGGTACTGCTGTGAGACTTCTCGAAGAACACATCAGCAACTCGCCTAAGGATACTCTTCGTTATGTGGGAGCCTTATCAGGAAAAGAGGTTCATGAATTTTTACATTCTTGTGATTTGTTAGTCGTGCCTACTATGTCCAGCTTTAATGAAGGATTAGCCAAAGTGGGGTTTGAGTCTTCGGTTCATCTAGTTCCTTGCTTATACTCTGATGTTGTTCCTGCAAAAGATTACTTTAATGGTGCTTGCTCAATTTTTCGAGCTGATGACAAAGAAGATTTAAAAACAAAGTTGATTGAGATCATAGAAAATCCTGATTATTACAATTCTCTCAGAAATAACCTCGAACATTACGTTCATGAAATTAAAAAATCCGATCAGTTGTGGGGAGACTTGGTTATACGAATCATTGAAAAACTAAATGAAAAATAAATTTTTTCTGGAAAACAACACAGCCGCATATGGATTTAACTTTAATACCTTTTTAGACAATTGTACGCTCTTGGCATCTCATTACGAAAGATTGGGTTTACATAATATTGCTCTGCGAGGCACAAGTGAAGAATAAGAATATTACTGGGATTGTTTCAAAGAACTCGATCGCTTATGTCAAAGCCATATTTGAGTGTTATTCATCTAGTGAAACTGTTGTTTTGCTTCGTGATGAAGACGATAGTCGAATAGATCTGACTGGTGTAACAAAAGTAATTAATCCTCCAGTAAAGACTGGATGGTTTAATGAGCATATACAATTCAGAAACGATGATGTTTTAGCACAAATTGCATTTACATCAGGTACGGAAGGTGAGCCAAAAGGCGTTTTATTAACACATCAAGCACTGGATGACGTTACTACACGATTGAACTCGATCATGGAGGTGGATTCTTCAATTAGGGAATATGTTGGTATTCCTGCTAATTTTTCTTTTGGTTTGGGGCGTTTTCGTGCGGTAGCGGCTATCGGTGGCATGGCATTTCTACCTGAGCATGGTTTTGACCCTATCGAAATCAGAGATATGCTGGCTTCGGATCAAATAAATGCTGTTTCTGCCGTTCCAAGTCTGTGGCGTGTTTTATTGAAAAATAAACAGATATTTGGTGATGAGCGTGCTCAGTTAAAGTGGATAGAGATTGGTAGTCAGTACATGAGTCGTGCTGAGAAAGAAGAACTCGTTGAGTTATTTCCACAAGCAAAAATTGCTCAACATTATGGCTTAACAGAAGCTTCGCGGAGTAGCTTCTTACGTCTCGACCAAACGACAGGTGAATCGCTGGAGTCTGTAGGCAGGGCCTACGGTAAAACAGAATTTAAAATTTCTGAAGCAGGACGTATTTGCATCCGTGGTCCGCATGTCGCCAAGACATTGCTTAAATCAGGTCAGTACATATCCAACGTCGATGATGACAGCTGGTTTGAGACAAGTGATTTAGGTGTTCTAGAGGATGGTTTCCTCTATTACAAAGGTCGTGCTGATGATCTTATCAATTGCGGTGGTGTTAAATTATCACCCGATGCCCTTGAAAGAGAAGTACGAGAAATAACGAAGTTAAAAGAAGGGATTGCCATATGCGCCGTTCCAGATGAATTAACAGGACATGCTGTTTTACTGGCGTATCGTGATGATTTGGCAATAAGTCCAAATGATTTGATAGATTCATTATCTTCTGTGCTTAAAGGTTTGGGGATAAACAATAAAAATGTCATAAAGTTACTTGAGCTTAATGAGTTTCCTGTCACCTCCACAAATAAAGTACAACGAAAAGAATTGGCAAAACTTTACGAATCATTGAGTGTAAAAACGAAAAATACTAAAGATTCAACGGCATCACGTCATGAAATGAGTGCCGAAGAAGCTGAGATTGCACAAATCTGGGGTGAAGTATTGAAGCTGGAACATGTCGATCCTGAACGAAATTTTTATGATTTAGGTGGCGACTCCTTGTCAGCCATTGGTGCTCTGGTAGCTATGGAGTCTAAAGGCGTACCAAAAGATATATCGAAAGGTATGCTGCAAGGATTGACGGTGCGCGAAATCGCCAGAAAGATGTCTAAGGCTGATGGTGTTTCTCAAGAGTCGAAGCACAGGATTCGTTCTTTATCTATTAAAAACACCATGACTATCAGTATTGTGAGAGGGTGGATGGTGCTTTTAGTTATCTTCGCTCATTGGCATCAGGGGTTAATGGAGAGAATACCCGCTATTGATGTTGAGCTTTTCACCTCATATGCAGGTCCACTTTTGTCATTCGGAACCCCTGGCTTCGCTATTATTTATGGTGTGGGGGCAGGTTATTCTTTATTTCCTTTATTTTATAAAGATCCTCAGCGTTTAAAGTCTATTTTAAGAAAAACAGCTACCTTTTTGTTCGTCGGTATTTTACTTTTGGCTGTCGTCAGAATTACTGAGATGTTATTGACAAAACAAACTGTTAGCGTCACTGACTATACAAATAGTTTTTTCTCTGTTTTAAGTTATTACTTATTCATATCGTGTACCTTGTATTTCTGGTTTAAGCTGATCGATAGATCGTCCTATCCAATGTTTTTCACGTTATTATTGGCTGTAATGGCGTACTGTCTTCATGTGTTTGTTATTCAAGAGTTTGCTGTTTTAGATACACAGGGTATTTTTGAACTCATTAAGCTGGTTTTTACAGCTAAATATGCTTATTTTCTAATGTTATCAGGAACACTGTTAGGTGTTGCGATAGGGTTTATGCTTAAGCAGCTCTCTGAAGATAAAAAAACATTAACGCCTTTTTACCTTTTAGGTGCAACAATACTCATCACAGGAATGATGGTTTGGATGTATGCTGACAATATTGACCCATGGAATTATTGGCCTATTAAGACCTTATATATATGGCGGTGGCTAGCTTATGCTGGTGTGGTTATGATTTTTCTCGCCTTCACAGTTAATATTTTAGAGAGTTACGACAGAAGCTCTAAAACTAAACAATTCATACTTCAAGCTTTTTCTATCATTGGTATGCTTGCGTTTCCATTGTTTGTATTTCACGAGATGGTCATGCCTTCTAAAGCGATTTTGATGGTATTTGGTGTGAGCAGCTTGGTCGCGCTACTTGTCCCAATGATATTATTTTTTATTGGTTCATATGCGATGTTTAGAAAATTACATGGTGTCAGTTATCAATAGTTTTAATGTTAGGGATTAGCAATGGAAAATAGTTACCTTTTAGTTTCCCCATGTCGCAATGAATCTGACTATATGCGGATAACACTGGATAGTGTTGTGAATCAGACCATCAAGCCAGACCTTTGGGTGATTGTTGATGATGGCTCCACTGATGCAACACCACAAATTCTGGCTGAGTATGCTCAGAAATATCCCTTTATCAAAGTCATCACCCGTGAAAATCGTGGTCACCGTAGTGTTGGCCCTGGCGTGATCGAAGCTTTTTATTATGGCTATGATCAGGTCGATGTCAGTCAGTTTGATTTTATTTGTAAGTTTGACTTGGATTTAGACTTGCCAGCACGTTACTTTGAGATTCTAATTGAGCGTATGAACCAGAACCCACGCATTGGTACTTGCAGTGGTAAAGCCTATTTTAGAGATAAAAAATCGGGCCAGCTTATCAGTGAAAAGTGTGGTGATGAGATGTCGGTTGGTATGACAAAATTTTATCGTCGTACGTGTTTTGAAGAAATTGGAGGTTTTGTTCGCCAGGTGATGTGGGATGGCATTGATTGTCATAAATGTCGCCAGCTAGGTTGGATTGCCGTTAGCTGGGATGAGCCTGATTTACAATTCATCCATCTCAGACCTATGGGGTCAAGCCAAAAAGGTATTTTCACTGGCCGTATGCGCCATGGCTTTGGCCAATACTTTATGGGCACCGGGCTGATTTACATGACGGCATCATCTGTATTCCGTATGTTGCACCCACCATATTTTCTCGGAGGCGCGGCGATGTGGTGGGGCTATGTGAAAAGTATGCTGACACGTCAACCAAGATTTGCTGATAAAGCACTGGTTGCGTTTATTCGCCATTACCAATGGCAGTGTCTTGTTAAAGGGAAAGCTGAAGCAACCCAGCAGTTAAATGAACAACAAGTTGTTGTTTGGCAACAATCACACAGCTAGTAGGAGCAACCTTTGAAACTGGCATATCTTGCACCAGATATACCCGCGTTATCTGCCACTTTTGTGTATAACGAGATTTTGGCTCTAAGTGAGCTAGGGCACGAGATAATACCGTTCTCTGTTCATAAACCGATAATGCCTGCCACTGATAAACATCTTGACGCACTGCGCTCAAAGGTGAACTATCTTTATGCAACACCAAAGAAGAAAGTTTTTTTTAGCCACCTCAACTTACTGACAAAAAAACCTGTTCATTATGTAAAAGCACTTGGTGAGTGCGTGAAGGATATGTTCAAAGTGAACATATTATCCCGTGATGCATTAGCCTTGTTTTATCGGTTTTTTTATGCCGCTAAGCTAGCTCAAGAATTAAAAGAGAATTCTATTCAACATCTGCATGTGCATTTTGCTCATGTACCTACAGATATTGCTATGTATGCCAGTATGCTCTCGGGCATATCTTTCAGCGTGACAGCCCATGCCAATGATATATTCGAGCGTGGTTTATTGTTGGATAAAAAAGTGGAAAGATCAGGTTTTTTTGCCACGATATCAGATTTTAATCGTCACTATATTCAGCAAACTTATCAAGTTGATCCTGACAAGTTAGAGATTATTCGCTGTGGTGTAGATAGTCGCGTGTTCACTCGTAAGTCTTCAATAGCACTATCAAGCCCGGTACGTATAGGTGTTGTTGGTAGGCTGGTAGAGAAAAAAGGGATTGATACGCTTATTTCTGCTCTGGTTATCCTAAAGACTCAATTTTCTGATTTTACTGTCGAAATAGCTGGGTCGGGTCCACTGGAAGAAGAGTTAAAACAGCAAGTTACACAACTTGATTTGAATGACAATGTCGTATTTCTGGGGCCATTGCCTCATGATCAGGTCGTCAAATTTGTCAGAGAGTTGGACTTATTTGTCTTACCTTGTAAAAAAGATAAACAGGGCGATATGGATGGTATTCCTGTTGTATTGATGGAAGCGATGATGGTGGGGACTGCTGTCATCTCATCTAGAATTTCCGGTATCCCAGAGCTTGTGATTGATGAGGAAACAGGTAAATTAATTGAGCCAGGTAATAGTGAGCAATTAGCTGGGGCTATACTCGAACTGATAAAGGATGAAGCTTTACGGGGAGCGCTCATCAGTCATGCTGAGAAAAAAGTGCAGCAGGAATTTGCACAAGATATTAACGCTAAGCGTTTAGAGACACTATTTGCTGAATCAATTGGTAATCAATAGATGCAGAAACAGGGATGGTTTTTTAGGCGACGCTTTATGCTTGTTCCCACTATATGGTCAGTCATCATTTTTATTTTATTATCGCTAGCTATCGCCATACTTTTTATACACAATGTTGCGTTTTTTTTAGCTAAACAAGCGCCTGTTGAAGCTAATATTCTGGTTGTAGAGGGCTGGCTTGAGCCAGATGCGCTCAGCCAGGCTTATGCAGAATATAAATCTGGCCACTATGATCTAGTGATCACCACGGGGGGGCCTGAAGCGAGAAATTTTACCGATCAGTTTGATTCTTATGCAGAGCAAGCGGCTCATCAATTGAATTTGTTAGGTCTGAGTATGGACAGTCTTAAGGTAATTCCAACGCCTGCTTCTGCTCAGGATAGGACCTATCTCAGCGCAGTGATGGTACGAAAGTTTATTGAAGCAGAGCCTTTAATAGACAAGATGAAAGGGATTAATGTGTTTTCAGCTGATGTGCATAGTCGCAGAACCCATTTTTTGTACAAACAGGCATTTGATGCTTTAGCTATTCCTATCGGTATTATCAGTGCATCTCCTGAAGAATTCAGATTAGCCAATTGGTGGCAAACCAGTGCTGGAGCGAAAACGGTATTAGTTGAATTTATCGGCTGGGTGTATGCACATTGTTGTTTTGAGTTACCTGCCAAGGGTTCTCACCAAGAAATGTGGGGATTAACTCGTGATGAGACTCAAAAATGACTAATATTTCCACGTTTCCTGGCATTCATGAGCGCCATAAACAGCATGTTTTGATGGGGCTACCTTTCGACTTTCTCAGTATTACTGAATCCGCAAAGCTGATTGAGCAAGCCATTTCATCAAACAAACGCTGTTTTCTCTCCACACCGAATATCAACTTCACCATTGCAGCTCACGAGGATGACGCTTTTTATCAATCTGTTGCTGTAAGTGATCTGTCTGTTATCGACGGCATGCCTTTGGTGTGGTTGGCCAAGCTGATGGGATTACCCGTCAAGGAACGCGTAGCTGGCTCTGACTTATTTCAATTTTTGTCTGACACACATCGAGAAAAACCGATTCGGGTGTTTTTCTTCGGTGGCGAACCAGGTGTTGCCGAACAAGCTCATGAGCAACTCAATAGCTATTCTAAAGGTATGGTCAGTGTTGGATTTTATGATCCAGGCTTTGTGAGCATTGAAGAGATGAGTCAGGATCACATTATTGAGCAAATCAACGCTTCTCAGGCAGATTTTGTCCTTGTTGCCTTGGGTGCTAAAAAAGGTCAGGCTTGGATTATGAATAATATGGCTAATCTGAATGCGCCCGTCATTAGCCATCTAGGAGCGGTGATTAACTTTGTTGCAGGTTCGGTGAAACGTGCACCAGAAAAGTGGCGAAAACTTGGCTTGGAATGGTTGTGGCGGATTAAACAAGAGCCGAATTTGTGGAAGCGTTATCTTAAAGATGGTTGGGGCTTGGCTTTGTTATTACTCACCAAGCAACTTCCTTATTATTTTGTTGATAAGAAATATAAAAAAAGTAAAAGTCACGAGAATACCGTTAATTGGCAACCAAATACTCAGACACTGCTTCTTACGGGCTGTTTTCAGTCAACTAACCTTGAAAAAATGGACGCATTGATAAATACGACATTATTAGCCAATCGTTCTCAATTAAAAATTGATTTTGCTAGTGTCAGTTATATTGATAGTGCATTCATGGCGAGACTATTAACGCTCCAAGGTAAGCTTTATTCGGCTGGTTCTGAGCTTCTCATATTGAATCCACAGCAGAAAATAAAACGATTGTTGTCATTAGCTGGCGTTTTAAAACGATTCAAGGTAATCTCAGGTTAATTTATATTAAGTAAAGGCAAGGAGCAGGCACAGTGTTGAGCTATCAAAAAGCAAGTGTATTTATCGTCACGCTTGTGTTGGCTTTTATTACCTACTGGGGGGGGATTGCTGAGGCAGTAAGACGTTGGAATGTGCAGGAAGAGTATAGCCATGGTTTTCTCATACCATTAGTCAGCCTTTACATTCTATGGGAGAAAAAGAACCTGATTCTCTCTTCGGTCACTCGTCCCATGTGGAGTGGCTATTTTTTAATTCTTCTTTCACTTCTTGTATATATTCTTGGTGAGCTGAGCGCGTTATTCATCCTGATCCAATATTCATTTGTTATGACATTGGTAGGTTTGTCTATGATTTTCCTGGGCAAAGCCAGTCGTTACACACTCGCGCCTATCTTATTACTCTTATTTGCCATACCGTTACCTTATGTCATTGAAGTGGTTCTGACGGCGAAGCTACAGTTGGTATCTTCTTGGTTAGGGGTCCAGGTTATCCGTTTATTTGATATTCCTGTTTATTTAGAAGGCAATATCATTGATCTGGGGGTCTATAAACTTCAGGTAGTGGAAGCCTGCAGTGGATTACGTTACCTGTTCCCGCTAATGAGCTTGGGCTTTATTGCTGCATATTTCTATCGTGCCAGCTTTTGGAAAAAAGCCGTGATTTTTCTCGCTACGATTCCTATCACGATATTGATGAACAGCTTTCGCATTGGCGTGATTGGTGTATTGGTTGATAACTGGGGTATAGCTCAAGCAGAAGGCTTTCTGCATGATTTTGAAGGCTGGATCATCTTCATGGCTTGTGCGGGTCTACTTGCCTTACTGATTTGGTTAATGGAAAAGCTGACTACAGGCAACTCTTTTGCCGATGTATTTGGTGTAGAGCAATACTCAAACACAAAATCCATATTCCAGGAGGAGGACAGTAGCTCATCATCCCGGAATATGGTGATTTTTAGTTTGACTGTGTTAACTCTTGTCTCAAGTTTTGGCGTGACACATTACATCGACAATCGCCAGGAAATTATTCCAGAGCACAACGCTTTAGTGAATTTCCCAATGAAGCTGGATGAATGGACTGGTTATCAATTGCCACTGAATAATGAAGTTGAGACGAAGCTGGCTATGACGGATTATTTATTAGCCAACTATCAAAATGCACAAAAGCAAACCGTCAACTTCTATGTGGCTTATTACGAAACTCAAAGGAAAGGCGAATCGCCGCATTCACCACGTGTCTGTATCCCTGGCGGTGGCTGGGAGATTGCAGCATTTGACCGAATTGAAGCAAATGGCCATCCAGCTAATCGCGTCATTATCAAAAAAGGCACACAAGAACAGCTGGTTTATTATTGGTTCCAAGGGCATGGACGTATTGTGGCTAATGAGTACATCAATAAGTGGTACTTATTACAAGATTCAATTATAAAAAACAGAACCGATGGCTCGCTAGTAAGAATGGTAACAATGGTAGCGGATAATGAAACTGTCGCTCAGGCTGAACAACGTTTGTTGTCATTTATGCAGGTCGCCGAGCCGAAGTTAAAACAATATATTGCAGAATAAGGTAGGGATATGAAAGCGAGTAAACGTTTATTACTGGTGTTGATGCTGGGAATGGCAGCTGGCTGTGGCAGTTCAGCTGATAGCGCAGCAGATTATGTAGAAAGTGGTAATGAGTTTTTTGATAATGGAAACTACGATAAGGCTCGACTGGAATACAAAAATGCTATTCAGATAGATCCCAGACAAGCAGAGCCCTACTATCGACTGGCATTGTTAGACGAGCAAAACAAAAACTGGAAACAAATGTTTGCCAACTTGACCACTGTTGAGCAGCTTGATCCCAATCACGTTGATGCTCAGATAAAGTTAGGTAGATTATATCTGCTCGGTGGAAAACTTGACGAGGCGACAACACGAGCTGATAAAGCATTATCAATAAAACCGGAAAGTTTTGATGGTCGAATTCTGAAAGCGTCTATTCTGGCGAAAGAGCAAAAATTTGATGAAGCATCAACATTGCTTGCTGAAGTATCAAAGGATTATCCAGAACATAAAGATATTCTTTCACTGGAGATTTTAATTTTAAAAGATAAAGGTGACCTACCAGCAGCACTGGCAAAAACAAAACAGGCAGTTGAAAAGTATCCCGAAGATATGTCGCTTCGTTTGATCGAACTCAGCTTGTATAACGACATGAAAGATTTTAAAGGCATGGCGAATGTCTACGAAGATATCTTGGCTCGTAAACCTGATGAACGTGAAGTGGTCATGTCTTATGCCAAATTGCTGCTATCAAAATTAGATAGATATGATCAGGCTTTAACGCTTCTGCAAACCTTCCTAAAAAATCATCCAGAGGATAATGAAGCTCAGCAATTCTTATTAGGTTTAATTAACCAGAAAAACCCACAAGAAGCGTTATCAAAACTCGATGAGATGATTGAAGCTGATCCTGAGAATTATGAGTTACGCTTCGCAAAAGCCGCGTTGTTAGACAAGAACGGTGATGTTGAAGGTTCTGTCAAAGAGCTCAATGATATCATTAACGAAGATCCGCAAGGTATCAATGGCAATGAGGCTCGTGTCATGCTTGCGTCATATTACGCATCACAGCAGGATTTCAAAAAAGCACGTGAGCTGGCTCAAGCTGTTTTGGATGTCGCGCCAGAAGAAAGTGGGGCATTGCTGGTCAGAGCAAAACTGGACTTGATGGATGAAAAATATGATCAAGCGGTGACTGACCTGAGAACAGTGTTAAGAAACTCACCTGATTCAGATGAAGCCATGATCTTGCTGGCGCAAGCGTATCAAAGACAGGGTTCTGATGCGCTCGCAGAAGATAGCTTCAGACAAGCATTAGCAGCCAATCCACATAACGCCACTGCAGCATTAACAGTGGCAGGGTTGTTAGTTAACGAAAATAATTATGACAAAGCTGAGCAGGTTTTAGTCACCGCTTTAGAGAAAAACCCTACAAACGCCACTTTACTACAGCAATTGACTGAAGTCAGAATTCTGAAAAAAGACTGGCAGGCGGGTATTGAAACCATTGATCTACTTAAAGATCAGCAAGGCGATACCTTACTTTCTTATCTACTGTCTGGGCAATTGTACGAAGGGCAAGGCGACTATGCTCTGGCAAAAGCTGAGTATCAAGCGGCGCTTGAATTAGCTCCAAATTCAAGTCGTGCGATGCAAGGTCTGGCAACCTCGATGGAAGCGTTGGGAGAAAATGAACAGTTAGAAACGTATCTGAACAATTTCAACCAACAAAATCCTAACTCTATGAATGGATTTGCAACACTGGCCATTCATTATTTCAGAGTAGAAAAAGCGGAACAGGCAATCGATATTCTTGAATCAAAGCTTGTCGAACAGAAAAGATGGACGCTGGGTTACTCTTTATTAATCGACTATTATTTGCGGAATGACAAGTTATCCGAAGCGGCAAATATACTGAAAAAAGCCGTTGATAATGTCGATGACAATATTCGATTCTCATTACAGCTAGCCTCCATTGAAGAATCACGTGGCAATTATGCTGAGGCACGTGATCTATATGAAGGCATTCTTGCAAAAAATAATAATGTCGATATTGCTGCCAATAATCTGGCCAGCTTATTAACGGATCGGTTTGAGTCGCCTGAGAACTTAAACCGCGCTTTGGAAATTACCCAACGGTTTAAAACGTCAACACAACCTTATTTCCTCGACAGCTATGGTTGGGCTAATGTGAAATTAAATCAGCTGGATGAAGCTAAGCCAGTACTTGAACAGGCGGTAGCATTAGAGCCCAATGTCGCTGTATTTAATTATCACCTAGGTGTGTTACATGTAAAACAAGGTAATAGTGAGCTAGCAAGACAATATCTGAACACGGCTAAACAGCAAGCATCACAAAATAATGAAAGTGACTTAATAGTGGATATTGATTCAGCCATCAGCTCACTGAACAATTGATAACGGATAATAAGTTAAATCGGGAATTTCAATGATACCTGTCGTAATGTCGGGAGGAAGTGGTACACGCTTGTGGCCACTTTCACGTAAGCATAAACCCAAACAATTTTTAAATTTGTTTGGTGATGACTCCATGTTTCAACAAACCATCCTTAGATTAGGTGGTTTGAATAATTCACCGCCTATAGTGGTGTGTAATGAGAGCCACAGATTCATGGTGGCGGAACAATTACTCGAAATTGATATTGAGAAACCCAGCATTCTGTTAGAACCCGTAGGTAGAAATACGGCACCGGCAATTGTCAGTGCCGCTTTTCAGGCATTGTCACGTGAAGAAGACCCCGTACTTTTAGTGTTGGCAGCTGATCATGTGATTGCCGATATTGACGCTTTTCATCAAGCAATAAAGCTCGCTGAACAACAAGCTATGGTCGGAAATTTAGTCACATTTGGTATTGTTCCAACTTGCGCACATACTGGCTATGGCTATATTCAAGCTGAGGAAAAAGCCACGATTTCTGCTGTTCAGCAGTTTGTCGAAAAACCTGACTCCGCTACGGCTGAAGCGTATCTGTCCTCAGGTGATTATTACTGGAACAGCGGTATGTTTATGTTTAAAGCGTCAGTATTAATTGAGGAAATGAGCAAGTTTCATCCCGACATCATTGAACAGTGTCGTTTAGCTGTTGCCAACAGTGAACAGGATTTAGACTTTGTACGCTTGAGTAAAGAGGCTTTTGAGGCCTGTCCATCTGATTCCATCGACTATGCTTTAATGGAAAAAACACAAAAAGCAGTGGTGGTTCCTCTTGATGCTGGCTGGAACGATGTTGGATCCTGGTCATCCTTGTGGGAGTGTTCACAACAGGATGAGAACAATAATGTTCTCAAGGGTGATGTTGAAATACAGAATGTAAAGAATGCTTATATACACAGTGAGCACCGACTTGTCTCGGCTATAGGTGTTGAAAATCTGGTCATTGTGGAAACAGCTGATGCGGTCATGGTTGCCAGCAAAGACCAAGCACAAGACATTAAAGACATTGTCGCCAAGCTAAAAAAACAATCACGTTCTGAAGCCGAAAATCATCGGCTTTGTTATCGACCATGGGGTTATTATGATTCCATCGATCTTGGCGAACGTTTTCAGGTCAAACGTATCCGAGTAAAACCGGGGGCATCTCTTTCATTGCAAATGCATCATCATCGAGCTGAGCATTGGGTAGTAGTTCAAGGTACAGCAGAGGTGACCAGAGAAGATGAAGTCTTTTTACTGTCAGAAAATGAATCCACCTTTATTCCTGTTGGGCAAAAACATCGATTGCATAACCCTGGTAGAGTACCTCTAGAAATTATCGAAATTCAATCCGGTGGCTATCTTGGTGAAGACGATATTGTTCGCTTCCAGGATAATTACCATCGACATTAAGCTATCTAAATGAACATCCATATTGAACAGTTGATGTCAGATTCTGGCGTCAAATTTGGTACAAGTGGTACCCGAGGTCTTGTCAAAGACATGACAGATTTAGTGTGTTTTGCTTATACCTCAGCATTTTTGCAGCATTTAATTCACGAAAAGCAGATACAGAAAGGGGATCAAGTTGGTATCGGTGGTGACTTAAGGTCCAGCAGTCCACGTATTATGAATGCAGTGGCCAAAGCTAGCCAGTATTATAGTCTGCAGCCACTGAATCTGGGTTTTATTCCCTCCCCAGCAGTCGCCTTGTACGGAATTCAACATCATATGGCGACCATTATGGTTACCGGAAGCCACATTCCTGATGATCGAAATGGTATGAAGTTTAATTTGCCAATTGGTGAAATACTTCAGGCTGATGAGCAAGCTATCAAACAACAATGGGTTGATATTCCGGATGAGCTGTTTGATGACCATGGTGCATTTATCAAACAAGATGCTGTGTTAAGTGAGCCATCTTTCTCTGCTCAAAAACACTACATTGAGCGCTTTACTCAGTTTTTACCTGATAATTGTTTGGCAGGTATGACGATCGGTGTATATCAGCATTCTGCTGTGGGTCGAGACCTGCTGCAACAAATCTTGTCGGCACTAGGAGCCAACACTATTTGTCTAGGCAGGAGTGAGCAGTTTGTCTCAGTAGACACTGAAGCTATTCGGTCTGAAGATGTCGAACTTGCTCAACAGTGGGCAAGCGAACATGCTTTGGATGCCATTGTGTCAACAGACGGGGATAGTGATCGACCTTTGATCAGTGATGAACATGGACGCTGGCTCAGAGGTGATATTGTCGGCTTATTAACCGCGCTCTACCTGGGGGCGGATATCGTGGTTACGCCTGTCAGTAGTAACTCTTGCGTGAACGCCGACTTTTTTGAACAGGTGTTGCGAACACGAATCGGCTCACCCTATGTGATAGCAGCCATGCAAACAGCGGCTACAAACTCGCCTGAAGAAGGTGTCGTTGGATATGAAGCGAATGGAGGATTTCTGCAGCAATCAGCCATTGAGCTATCAGGAAAAACTCTAAGTCCACTACCCACACGTGACGCCATCATTGTGATTTTAAGTGTCTTATTACTGGCAAAACAAAGGCAACAGACAGTCTCTGAACTGAATGCATCGATGCCTGCGATTTATACCAGCAGCGATCGCCTGAAAAACTTCGCATTGGAAAAAAGCCGTTTATTGCTGGATACGTTAATAGTGGATAAGCAGATTAATAGCGAGCAGGTACAACAGTTGTTTCCTTTTATGGGCGAGATCAAAGCAGTGGATACCACTGATGGTGTCAGACTATCTTTTGCAGATGATGAAATCATTCATATCAGGCCTTCTGGTAATGCACCTGAATTACGTTGTTATACTGAAGCTAGTCGTGAAGAACGAGCCATAGAGCTGAATCAACTTGCTCTGAAAGCGATGAGTGACTGGTCTGAATCTGTTTAATAAAAGTCTGTATATCTAAATGTTGATGGTTCCAGGGTTAGATAGGTCTTTCCAATGCCCGGTTAATGGTTTCAATTAATAATTCAAAGTTGACTGGCTTAGTCAGATAATAATCGAAACCCGCCTTCAACCCTTTATCAATATCATGAGGCATGGCGTTCGCGCTCAGTGCAATCGTTTTGATGTCACGGGTGATCGCCGAACGTTTGAGTGATTCTAATGCCTCAAAGCCGTTCATCCCAGGTAAGTTAATATCCATCAGAATGACTGCTGGCTCATATTGTCTGGCTAATTCCAAGCCTATTTCAGCATCGCTAGCAGCGATAAGGTCAAACTGAATATATTGTCTAAAGACTCTTTTAATCAAATTGAGATTAGTTGGGTTATCTTCAATACATAAGATTTTGACGTGCTCTTTGGAGTCATCCTCCATTTGTTCTGGTTCGTGATGTTCTGATGATAATAGAGAGCCGTTTGTCACCTTGGAACGTTGCAGTTCAATCCAAAATGTGGCGCCTTTGTCTTGCTCACTTTCAAAGCCAAAGCGTCCGTTCATGAGTTTAATCAGCTCTCGGCTGATGACTAAACCAATACCGGTGCCCTGTATACCTGAGTTGTCTTTATCGAGACGATCAAAAGGTTCAAACAGGCAACGTTGTAATTTTTCATCAATACCGTAGCCGGTATCCTGGATAGCAATACGAAGAGAGGATTTATAAGTACTGCTTATAATAATCTTAATTTTGCCATTCGGTTTATTGTATTTGGCCGCGTTAGATAAAAGATTGAGTAACACCTGTTTGAGTTTAATGTGATCGGCTTTCACAAATAAAGATGAAATATTGGCTGGATATGACTCTTCAATATGCAGATTTAAAGACTGAATTTGAGTTTGTATAAAGGGAATAAGATCATCAATAAGTGGTTTTAATTGCACATCTTCCACTGAGACTGACATATGGCCGCTTTCAATACGTGATAAGTCCAGTATGTCATTAATCAGTGAGAGTAGATGATTTCCTGAATTCTCGATCATGCTGACCGATTCACGTTGATCTTCATTTAGATTATCTAGCTGTAAGAGCTGCGAGAAACCAATGATGGCATTGAGTGGTGTGCGAAGTTCATGACTCATTTTTGCCAGAAATTCACTTTTTGCTTCATTAGCGTGCTTGGCCTGTTGCATGGCCTTGATTAACTCTTGCTGATATTGGTGACGTTCTGAAATATCCCGAATTACACCAATATAGAATTTCCGATGGCCAAATTGCATCGGACTGATGTTAAGTTCAATGGGAAATTCGGTGCCGTCTTTTCTGGTGGCAGATAAAGAACGCGTTCTGTGTATGATTTTAGGCTCATGAATATTGGCATGCTTAAGATAACTATCATGTTTATGCCGTTCATTTTTATCTATCAGAATGGAAACTGGTTGCCCGATAAGTTCCGCTTCCTGATAACCAAATAACAGACAGACAGCGGGATTCACCATGGTGATTTTTCCAACATCATCAATAGTGACAAAGCCATCATCAGTCTGTTTTATGATGGCATCACGTTGTTGTAGTGAGGCAATGCGTTGTTGCGTTGAGCGGCGGTAGAAATAGGTACCAAATGCCGTCATGAAAATCACAAATACGATGCTGATAACCACACTGAATAATAGGGAACGATAGAGTTTATAAACTTCGGCGACTTCTGTTTCCGTCACGATTCCCATATTCAGATGGTCATCCCAGCGCCAGCTACCGATGACTTTGACACCGCGATAATCACGATATCCTTTTAGGCTCACGCCCGTCTGGTGTTGGGTCAATGATTTCGCCATTAGCGTGAGCGGAGCATTGGCAGCAACTGGTTTTTTCTCAGAGCTTAAGAGATTAACGCCGGGATCTCGCACTTCCAGTGCCAATTCGCTTAATGGATGAGCTGCATCAATTAATCCGGCTTGGATAAGCTGCTTAGTAAACTTACTTTGAGTGAGCATTCGCCCATGTTCATCTATCGCGTAGGCTTGGCCTGTTTGCCCCACTTGGTTCTCATGAAAAGCAGGGTTGAAAATCTTGTCGGGATCGATTTCGAAAGCAAAAAAAGCAACTGTTTTTCCAGCCCAATCATGAACGGGGGCAATAAAGAGCATGGTTGGCGTGGGGTAATTCTGCCCAAGTGTTTTCTGCCATGAGCTTGAAGGCATAAAAGGATGGGAAGTGTAGACTGTGTTTGTCGGTAAATCCGTACGGATGTTGAGTGGAAGTTGGACTTGATTGTCTTCATTTGCAAAGCCACTCACGCCCGATAAAATCATCTCGCCATGCGTTGAGAACAGCTTGTAGTCAAGGTAACCTTCATTGCTCAATATCGCTTTGATGTTGCCATCAACAAGTCGATATAAATCTTGTTGCATCACTTTGTTATCCTGCTTATTCGCTAATAAAGCAATCTGTTGGATAACAGTGTTTTCTGCCCAGTAAAGGCTGTTACGTTGATGATTGGTGTAGGACTGTTTAACGCGATTGATGGAAGTGGTCAGTGCGGTATTGAGGCGTGTAGTCACGTCTTCCTGAATCAAGGAAAACAGGTGCGACGCAGCCACAGTGGCTGTTATCACTGCGACTAATAAAATAACGATGGCAACCACAACAGGTTTACTTAACCACTTACTCTTACTCACCTGAAATGATGTACCTTTTTATTTTTATTATGAAAGTGTCAATGCCATTTTGTTGGCATAATCAACCAAATTTAAAGCAGCGGCTATTCGAGCACAAACATTCCTATCCTGTCCAGTATTAAAGCCGTTCTCAAAATCATGATTTAACGCATATTGTGACTTCTCATTGACGTTTTTAGTGTGTAGTATCGAGGATGATGATTACATCAAATATTTAAGAATGTAGTCAGGGGCATGAGTAGAGACGCGAGTCCCTCATGCTGAATTGTCGAGACATCCGAAGGAAGCACAGCATGCTGGAGAATTATCTCCCGATTTTGTTGTTTATCATCATCGGCATCGGTTTTGGTGTTCTGCCATTGTTGGCCGGCTTTGTATTGGGGCCTCGGCATCCTGACAGTGAAAAACGATCAGCCTATGAATGTGGATTCGAGCCTTTTGAAGATGCCCACATGAAGTTTGATGTTCGTTATTATCTTGTTGCTATTCTTTTCATCATTTTCGATTTAGAAATTGCATTCCTTTTCCCATGGGCCATCGTTTTAGATGAGATCGGTGTGTTTGGTCTCGTGGCCATGTTCCTATTTTTAGGCATTCTGGTGGTTGGGTTTGTATATGAATGGAAAAAAGGAGCGCTGGAGTGGGAATAGAAGGTGTTCTCGAAAAAGGCGTTGTCACCACATCGGCTGACAAACTCATTAATTGGGCAAGAACCGGATCTTTATGGCCAATGACATTTGGTCTGGCCTGTTGTGCAGTAGAAATGATGCATGCCGGGGCGGCACGTTACGATTTGGATAGATTTGGCATTGTATTCAGAGGCAGTCCACGTCAATCGGATGTGATGATTGTGGCTGGCACGCTGGTAAACAAAATGGCACCTGCTTTGCGTAAAGTCTATGACCAGATGTCCGAACCACGCTGGGTTATTTCAATGGGCTCCTGTGCCAACGGCGGTGGTTATTATCATTATTCTTATTCCGTTGTTCGTGGCTGCGATCGGATTGTCCCCGTCGATATCTATGTGCCAGGCTGTCCACCAACTGCTGAAGCTTTACTGTATGGCATATTACAGCTGCAGAAAAAAATTCATCGTACTAACACCATAGCCAGACAAACCTGATAGCGACCTGTTTTTATGATGCAAACCTTAAAAGCCAAACTAGAACAGAATTTTTCAGATGCGTTACTGGATTGTGAGCTGGTTCGAGATGAAATTACTTTGCATGTGGCGGCTGAACACATTATTGAGGTTTGTACGACCTTACGAGATGACTATCAATTTGAACAGTTGATGGACTTGGCCGGTGTAGATTACTCAGAGTATGGCGGGAGTAGTTGGGAAACCAAACAGTCGACAGAGTTTGGTTTTAGCCGGGCTGTAGATGGCTTGGGACATGCAGAACCCGTGACAGACGGGTATCGTTTTGCCGTGGTCTATCAGTTGCAATCCATTACACATAATCAACGCTTACGATTAAAAGTCAGATTGGCAGCCGAGCAACCCATTATAGACAGCGTGACAAAGGTATGGACTGGTGCTGATTGGTATGAGCGTGAAGCCTTTGATATGTTCGGCATTCTCTTTGATGGACATCCTGACTTACGACGCATTTTGACAGACTATGGTTTTGTCGGTCATCCGTTTCGTAAAGATTTCCCGCTTATTGGTAATGTTGAGATGCGTTACGATGAAGACAAAAAACGTGTCGTATATGAACCGGTCAGTATCGAACCCAGAACCTTAGTACCCAGGGTGATTCGTGATGATAACCGTTATCTCAAGGATGAGAAATAATGGCTGAGATAAAAAATTTCACACTCAACTTTGGTCCTCAACATCCGGCTGCCCATGGTGTCCTTCGTCTTATTCTGGAAATGGATGGAGAGGTGATAGTCAGAGCCGACCCGCATATTGGGCTGCTGCATCGGGGTACAGAAAAACTGGCGGAATCGAAACCATTCAATCAGAGCATTGGGTATATGGACCGTCTCGATTATGTGTCGATGATGTGTAACGAACATGCCTATGTGATGGCCATCGAAAAACTGATTGGCATTGATGTACCCATAAGAGCCCAATACATTCGGGTCATGTTTGATGAGATTACCCGGGTATTAAACCATCTGATGTGGTTGGGGGCGCATGGTCTGGATATTGGTGCGATGACGGTCTTTCTTTACTGCTTCCGTGAGCGTGAAGACTTAATGGATTGTTACGAGGCGGTATCGGGCGCAAGAATGCATGCTACCTATTATCGACCTGGCGGCGTATATCGCGATTTGCCCGACAAAATGCCTCAATATCAGGCTTCCAAATGGCACAACGACAAAGAAATAAAGAAAAAGAATCAAAACCGAGAAGGCAGTCTGCTCGATTTTATTGAAGACTTTACCCAACGTTTTCCGCACTGTGTCGATGAGTATGAGACATTATTAACTGATAATCGTATCTGGAAACAACGCACTGTAGGCATTGGTGTGGTCAGTCCTGAGCGAGCACTTCAACTCGGTTTTTCAGGGCCGATGTTAAGAGGCTCGGGGATTGAGTGGGATTTACGCCGTAAACAGCCTTATGAAGTCTACGACCAATTGGACTTTGATATTCCGATAGGTAAGGAAGGTGACTGTTACGATCGCTATTTAGTCCGTGTCGCTGAGATGCGTGAATCTAATCGTATTATTAAGCAATGCGTTAATTGGCTCAGAGCGAATCCAGGGCCAGTGATTGTTGATGACACCAAAGTCGCCCCGCCTAAACGCAGCACCATGAAAAATGATATGGAAGCCTTAATTCATCACTTCAAACTATTTACCGAAGGTTATTGTGTGCCGGAAGGTGAAGTTTACAGTGCGATTGAACATCCCAAAGGCGAGTTTGGTATTTATATGATTTCGGATGGGGCTAATAAGCCTTATCGCGTGAAAATCAGAGCGCCGGGGTTTCCACATCTGGCAGCGATGGATGAAATGGCAAAAGGCCATATGCTGGCAGATGTCGTTGCCATTATCGGTACGATGGATATTGTGTTTGGTGAGATTGACCGATGACAGAGATGGTATTGACCGGACCTAAACAGACTTTATTCACTGAGCAACTGCGTGCAGCGCTGGATAAATGGATAGCTAAATATCCGATAGGTCGTGCTCAATCTGCCGTCATTCCATGCTTACATATCCTGCAGGAGGCTAATGGTGGCTGGCTTTCCAGAGCCATTATGGATGCCTTGGCAGAATATTTATCCATGTCGAATATCAGTGTTTATGAGGTGGCGACTTTTTACAGCATGTTTGAGCTGGAACCCGTCGGTAAGCACAAGATCAGTCTGTGCACCAATATCTCGTGCATGTTGTGTGGCTCTGAGGAAATACTCGAACATCTTCAGCAACGGTTAGCGATTAAGCCAGGTGAAACAACGAAAGACGGTTTGTTTACGCTAAAAGAAGTGGAATGTCTTGGCGCTTGTGTTGGTGCACCTATGTTGCTGATGGATAAGCAATACCACGAGTACCTGACCAAAGAAAAGATTGATGCCTTGATTGATGGGGTCCAATCATGAAGCTGGATCAAGTGTGTTTTCGTACCAACCACCTTTCACCATCCTGGACACTGGATGCCTACCGACAGGTCGGTGGCTATCAGGTACTTGAAGATATCTTGAGCAATAAACTCAAACCTGAGTCTATTATTGAGCAGATCAAAAACTCGGCATTACGTGGTCGCGGTGGCGCTGGTTTCCCTACCGGACTGAAATGGAGCTTTATGCCCAGACGTTTGCCCGGTGATAAATATATTGTCTGTAATTCGGATGAAGGCGAGCCGGGGACGTGTAAAGATCGCGATATTCTCAGGTTTAACCCGCATCAATTGATAGAAGGCATGATTATCGCCGGTTATACGATTGGAGCCCAGACTGGATATAACTACATCCGCGGTGAGTTTTTTGAACCTATAGAACGCTTTGAGGCAGCGCTGGAAGAAGCCAGAGAAGCCGGCTATTTAGGTAAGGATATTCTCGGCAGTGGCTTTCACTTTCAGCTTCATACTCATATTGGCGCGGGTGCTTACATATGTGGTGAAGAAACTGCCTTACTCGAATCCTTGGAGGGGAAAAAAGGGCAGCCACGTTATAAACCACCATTTCCAGCTGGCTATGGTTTATATGGCAGGCCGACAACGATTAATAATACAGAAAGTTTAGCCTCGATTCCGGTGATATTGCAGCATGGTGCGGACTGGTTTCATGAATTAGGCACGCCAAATAATGGCGGCAGTAAGATTTTTTGTATGACGGGGCATGTTAATAAACCCGGTAACTATGAAGTGCCGTTAGGTACGCCGTTTGCTGAGCTACTGGAGTTGGCTGGTGGTGTTCGGCACGGTCATCAGTTAAAAGCCGTAATTCCTGGTGGCTCATCCACGCCGGTGGTACCAGCTGAGATTATGATGGGACTCGATATGAGTTATGACGGGATTGCCAAAGGACGTTCCATGCTGGGAGCCGGGTCAGTCATAGTCATGGATGATTCAACTTGTATGGTAAAAGCACTGCAACGTATTGCCTATTTTTATTATGAAGAATCATGCGGTCAGTGCACACCTTGTCGTGAAGGCACTGGATGGCTCTATCGGGTTGTGAAGCGCATTGAAGAGGGGCAGGGCAAGCAAGAAGATTTAGACCGGCTGGTGGATGTGGCTGAAAATATTAATGGCAATACCATTTGTGCTCTGGGTGATGCGGCGGCGGCCCCTGTCGTCAGTTTTATCAAACATTTTCGTGAAGAATTTCAATACCACATCGATCATGGTCGGTGTATGGATAACACAGCGTGAAGGCTGAGTAGATATGGTTAATATCGAAATCGACGGTATTCCACTGAAAGTGGACTCAACAAAAATGATTATTCAGGCTGCTGATGAGGCAGGTATTGATATTCCACGTTTTTGTTACCACAAAAAACTGTCGATAGCAGCCAATTGTCGGATGTGTCTTGTTGAGGTTGATAAGTCCCGTAAAGCGCTGCCAGCCTGTGCGACGCCTGTGACTGAAGGCATGAAAGTATTCACTCATTCTAAAGTCGCGATTAATGCTCAACGCAGTGTGATGGAATTTTTATTGATTAATCATCCACTGGATTGTCCGATTTGTGATCAGGGCGGTGAATGTGAGTTGCAGGATCTGTCGATGGGATATGGCGAAGGTGTCAGTCGGTTTACAGAAGGTAAGCGTGTCGTCAAAGACAAAGATATTGGGCCTTTGATTCGCACGGACATGACGCGTTGTATTCATTGCACACGCTGTGTTCGTTTTGGTGTGGAAATCGCTGGCGTCAAAGAACTCGGTGCAACTGGGCGTGGCGAACATATGGAAATTGGTACCTATGTTGAGCACAGCTTGGTTTCTGAGTTGTCGGGTAATATTATCGATCTCTGCCCTGTTGGGGCGTTAACGTCTAAACCTTTCCGTTACAAAGCGCGTGCCTGGGAAATGAAAGCCCATCCTTCCATCGCACCTCATGATGCCATCGGTTCTAATATTGAACTGCATGTCAGACAAAATGATGTGATGCGTGTGGTACCGAGAGATAACGAGTCTATCAATGAGGCCTGGTTATCGGATAGAGACAGGTTCTCCTATCAAGGCTTGGCCCATCCTAAACGACTTTCTGAGCCCATGATTAAAGTAGAGGGTGACTGGCAGGTCGTTGACTGGCAAACCGCATTGGAAACAGCGGTAAAAGGTTTACAAACCATTATCAATAAACATGGCGCCGAAGAAATGGGCGGCATGATTTCACCGACAGCGACGCTGGAAGAAGCCTTTCTGTTCCAGAAATGGTTACGCGGTTTAGGTGTTGAGAATATTGACCATCGCCTGCGTCAGCAAGATTTTTCTGACTCTCTCGAGCAGTACGCAATAGAGAGCTGGACGTTGGCAGATGTACAGGACAGTGATGCGATTGTGCTTATCGGCAGTCATATTCGGGCTGAGCAACCTATTCTTGCTCATCGTATAAGACAAGCGGCGATAAATGGTGCCGTGGTAAGTAATATCAATTTCTTTCTGACAGACTTGCTGATGCCGGTTGAGTTTGAAATGGCAGTGGATATCAAGGCCATGCTCTCCACCTTAGCGGGCATTGCCAAAGTATTATCGTCAATGACCAATGATGATGATGCATGGCATGCTCTATATCCGGAACGTACGCCCACTGCGTTTGAACAAAATGTGGCTATGCAGTTATCGAACGCAGCGACCGCCACCTTGATTGTGGGAGACTTAGCTAATCATCACCCCGATGCTGCAAAAATACGTGCTTTAGTCCAGAAAATTGCTGAATTGTCGGGCAGTCGCTGTATGGTGATGCCATCTGCGAATAGCCAAGCTCATGTCTTTGCCAACACCTTACCTGGTAAGGAAGCGAAAAACAGTCTGCAAATGTGGCAACAGAGTCTCCGAGCTTACGTGCTGATGGGGTTAGACGCATTGCATGATACTGCTGTCCCAGCCATTGCCAAACAAGCACTAAAGCGCGCCAGTTTTGTTGTGGCACTACATAGTTACGATAGTGAGTTTCTGAGACAAACGGCCGATGTGATTTTACCCATGGCCTGTTTTACTGAAACTTCTGGCACGTTTATCGGCCTGGATAAACAATGGCAGCAGTTTGCTGGTGCGGTCGCGCCCAGAGGCGATAGTCGCCCTGGTTGGAAGATTCTGCGGGTATTGGGTAATGTCAGCCAACTAGAAGGGTTTGACTATATCTCGTCACAGGACGTGGTGGATGAGGTTCGTCAGAAACAAGCGGAGAGAAATACTGACCCGGCTCCGCCATACATCCCCGATTCGCTTAACCTGGAATCAGACTTGATGATGATTTCTGAGGTGCCGATGTACCGGACTGATGCATTATTACGTCATAGTGAAGCGCTACAAAAAACACCAGAAACGCAACGTATACAGTTTGCACGCATCAACAGAAAAGAAGCCGAAAAACACGGTTTAAATCATCAAACGCCATTGACGCTGACACAACAAGATAGTGTGATTCGACTGCCCTTAGAGATTGATGACAGTATTGCAGATGGTTGTGTTTATGTTGCAGCAACGACGGAAGCCGCTAGCCGTCTAGCCAGCCTGTTTGGACAGGTCGCTGTTTCTCAAAGTGAGGCAGCCATATGATCGATATGTTTTTACAGGATATTTTGCCGAATCTATTTAAAATTTTACTCATTATTGTGCCTTTAATGCTATCAGTCGCCTATTTGACTTACGCTGAACGTAAAGTCATTGGTTATATACAAACGCGTATTGGTCCTAACCGAGTCGGTCCTTGGGGATTACTGCAACCGATAGCTGATGGCCTGAAATTGCTGATGAAAGAAGTCATCTTCCCGGCAAAATCCAATTTATATTTGTTTCTGGTTGCACCTGTTTTGGCAATAGGGCCAGCATTGGCTGCCTGGGCGGTGATGCCTTTTGATGATGGCATGGTGTTGGCAGATATTGATGCCGGACTGTTATATATCCTGGCGATTACTTCCATGAGTGTGTATGGGGTAGTGGTGGCTGGTTGGGCGTCTAATTCCCGTTATGCTTTTTTAGGTGCATTGCGTAGTGCTGCACAAGTGGTCTCATACGAGATTGCGATGGGGTTTGCTTTGGTCGGTGTGCTGATTGCGGCCGGTAGCTTGAACCTTGGCGAAATTGTACTGGCTCAACAAGGAGGTTTCTGGCACTGGTACTTCATACCACTGTTTCCTTTATTTATTGTCTATTTTATTTCCGGGGTAGCGGAAACAAATCGGGCGCCGTTTGATATTGCAGAAGGCGAATCAGAAATTGTCGCTGGTTTCCATGTGGAATATTCCGGTATGGCGTTTGCCATTTTTTTCCTGGCCGAATACGCCGATATGATTTTGATCTCTATGCTGGCCGCGACCCTGTTTATGGGTGGCTGGTTGTCACCCTTTGATGGGATTCCTGTGTTGGAAAGTGCGTTTTCCTGGGTGCCTGGATTAGTCTGGCTGCTTGGGAAAACAGCTATCTTTTTGTTTATGTACTTGTGGTTCCGAGCGACATTTCCTCGGTATCGTTACGATCAGATTATGCGGTTAGGCTGGAAAGTATTTATTCCTGTCACCTTGGTTTGGTTAGTTATTGTGTCGACGGCCCAGGTGTTTGATATCGGGCCATGGTTTACAGAAAGTCCAGTCATCACTGCGGGAGGGGGATGATGTCAGGTCTCCGTCATTTTTTTAAAAGCTTTTTGTTGTGGGAGCTGATTCAGGGACTTCGTCTAACTGGGCGTTATTTGTTTGCCGGCAAAGTCACGGTGCAATATCCCGAGGAAAAAACACCACAGTCACCAAGATTCCGAGGACTGCATGCCTTAAGGCGCTATCCCAATGGGGAAGAGCGCTGTATTGGTTGTAAGTTATGTGAAGCGGTTTGTCCTGCACTTGCCATTACTATCGAAACTGAACCCAGAGATGATGGTAGTCGCCGTACTACACGCTACGATATCGACTTATTTAAGTGTATTTATTGTGGCTTTTGTGAGGAGTCTTGTCCGGTCGACTCGATTGTTGAAACACGACATTTTGAGTTTCATTTTGAAAACCGAGGTGAACAAATCATTACAAAAGATAAATTACTGGCAATCGGGGATAAATATGAGCCAGAGATTGCTGCGGATCGTGCTGCTGATGAACCTTATCGTTAGGATGACAAATTAGTGGAAAAAATTATTTTTTACTTCTTTGCAGCCATTTTAGTGTTTGCCGCCACCATGGTTATCACTGTGCGTAACCCCGTGCGTGCCGCTTTATTCTTGGTTTTAGCTTTTTTCACCAGTGCCGGTATCTGGTTAATGTTGGAGGCAGAATTTCTTGCTATCAGTTTGGTGCTGGTCTACGTGGGCGCGGTATTAGTACTGTTTTTATTTGTGGTGATGATGCTGGATATTGATCTGGCCCCGCTGAAAGAAGGTTTTACACGGTATTTACCATTAGGGATTATTGTGGCTGCTGTGATTGTGGTGGAAATGATTGCCGTGCTGAATGCGCCTCAATTTGATATTAGTGACGCAGCAGCGACTGACGGCAGTAATACAAAAATGCTGGGTCGTTTGTTGTATACCGTTTATGTGTATCCGTTTGAGATTGCTTCTGTGATCCTGACCGTCGCCATTGTTGCCGCTATCACGCTGACATTACGTGAGCACCATCGTAAATTGCAGGACCCAGCCAAACAGGTGGCCGTTAAATCGACAGACCGGGTGAGAATGGTTGATCTACGCAGCAAAAAACAAGATGGAGGTGGCTCTGAACCATGATTGTTTTATCTGACTATCTTATTCTCGCTGCCATATTGTTCAGCTTGTCTTTAGCGGGTATCTTTCTGAACCGTAAAAATATCATCATTTTATTGATGTGTATTGAGTTAATGCTGCTAGCGGTCAACCTTAACTTTATTGCTTTCTCACACTTTCTCGGCGACCCCGCTGGTCAGGTGTTTGTGTTTTTCATCTTGACAGTGGCAGCAGCGGAGGCGGCAATTGGGCTGGCCATTCTGGTGGTGTTATTCCGTAACCTCAGCACCATTAATGTGTCTGATCTGGATAGGTTAAAGGGGTAGGGGATGCCACAGAGCTTACTGCTTGCCATTGTTATCGCGCCGTTATTTGGCAGTATTGCAGCAGGTTTGTTTGGTCGTCATTTAGGCCGTTGCTGGACGCATCGCATTACAATCTTTTCAGTCGGTGTGGCTTTTTTCCTGTCCACCTGGGTATTAAAACTGGTGATAGTCGATGGGATGACATATAACGACACCGTCTATCAGTGGTTGCAAGCCGGCTCATTACAGCTTCAAGTCGGCTTTATGATTGATGCACTGAGTGCAGTGATGATGACGGTGGTGACCTTTGTATCATTGATGGTGCATATCTACACCATTGGCTACATGCACGATGATGATGGCTACTGTTGTTTCTTCAGTTATATTTCTTTATTCACGTTTGCCATGTTGATGTTGGTGATGGCAAATAACTTCATGCAGTTATTCTTTGGCTGGGAAGCGGTGGGGTTAGTCTCTTACCTACTGATTGGTTTTTGGTACAAAAAGCCGACGGCGATTTATGCAAACCTCAAAGCTTTCTTAGTGAATAGAGTCGGGGACTTCGGCTTTTTATTGGGCATTGCTGCCGTGTTGATGTATGCGGGTAGTCTGGATTATCTGGCTGTGTTTCAACAAGCACCACAAATGGCAGAGCAAACAATCAGCATTTTTCCAGATACGGCTTGGTCTGTCATGACGCTGACTTGCATCTTGTTGTTTATCGGCGCCATGGGCAAATCAGCACAGGTGCCATTACATGTTTGGTTGCCTGATTCGATGGAAGGGCCGACGCCTATTTCAGCCCTGATTCATGCCGCCACTATGGTCACCGCAGGCATTTTCATGGTGGCGCGTATGTCACCGTTATTCGAGCTTTCTGAAACAGCATTGTCATTTGTGTTGATTATCGGTGCCATTACAGCCTTGTTTATGGGACTGCTCGGCTTGGTTCAAAATGATATCAAGCGTGTCATTGCTTATTCGACATTATCGCAGCTGGGTTACATGACTGTAGCGCTTGGTGTTTCTGCTTATGCGGCAGGTGTGTTTCATTTGTTGACTCATGCCTTTTTCAAAGCTTTACTCTTTTTAGCGGCGGGTTCAGTCATTATTGCCATGCACCATGAGCAGGATATGCGAAAAATGGGTGGGCTGAAAAAGTATATGCCCATCACTTACTGGACAAGTCTGATTGGTTCGCTGGCCTTGATTGGCTTTCCTGGTCTGGCTGGATTTTTCTCTAAAGATGCCATCATTGAAGCGGTGCATGCTTCCGAGTTAACCGGACATGGCTTTGCCTACTTTGCCGTGTTGTCGGGAGTATTGATCACGGCTCTGTATAGTTTCCGACTGTTTTTTATGGTGTTTCATGGCACACCCCGATTTAACACTGACCATGGGCATCAGCCTAAAGAATCACCTTGGGTCGTCACATTACCACTGGTTCTGTTAGCGATTCCTTCTGTGATTGCCGGTTATTGGATAGGCAGTATGGTTTACGGTGAGTTTTTTGCTGAGGCCATCTACGTGTCTTCTGCACATGATGTGCTGGCTGAACAAGCAAAGGACTTCCATGGCATTGTCAGTTTTATCATTCATGGCCTGACTGCGCTGCCATTCTGGCTTGCCATGGCTGGTATAGTCATCGCCTGGTTTTTGTATCTGCGTCGTCCTGAGTTACCTGCTGTGATACAAGAAAAGGGACAGTTTATTTATCGTATTCTCATCAATAAATATGGCTTTGATGACTTTAATCAAACAGTCATTGCTGGCGGCTCCCGACATTTGGGACAGCTTTTATGGCGAATTGGTGATCGCTTGTTGATAGATGGTACGTTGGTGAATGGCACAGCGAAGACGGTAGCTTGGTGCTCACGATTAGCCAGACAGTTACAGACTGGCTATTTGTATCATTATGCGTTTGCAATGATCATCGGGGTGGGACTACTTCTCACTTTTTTTGTAGTGTGACAAGGACGGACTAGGCATTCATGTTGGCTCAACTTCCTTTACTCAGTCTCATTATCTGGCTACCTATTCTGGCAGGGATGATTAGCTTATTCCTGAATGAGCGTCCTTATATGAGTAAATGGTTGGCCTTAGCGGCTAGTAGCCTCACATTTGTTTTATCACTTGGGCTTTATCTAGGCTTTGATAAAGCCTCTGCAAACATGCAATTCGTTGAGTTCTATCCCTGGGTTGAGTCATTCAATATCAATTATCATCTCGGTATTGATGGTTTTTCTCTGCCCTTGATCATACTGACCACGATATCAACGATTTTAGTCGTTATCGCTGGTTGGCGTGTTATCGACTACCGTTTGAATCAGTATCTTGCCGCTTTCTTGATTATGGAAGGCTTGATGCTAGCGGTTTTTGCAGCGCTTGATGCCATTTTATTTTATGTGTTTTTTGAAGCGATGCTGATTCCGTTGTTTTTGATTATTGGCATCTGGGGGGGGCCGAATCGAGTTTATGCCACAATCAAATTCTTTTTATATACCTTCTTTGGCTCAGTCTTTTTATTAATCGCGTTGCTGTATCTGCATCATGTAGCGGGCAGCTTTTCATTACTTGATTATCATTCGGTCGCGTTGTCTATGACAGAACAAACGTGGCTATTTTTTGCTTTTCTGATCGCCTTCGCGGTCAAAGTGCCGATGTGGCCAGTGCATACCTGGCTACCTGATGCGCATGTGGAAGCACCAACGGGTGGTTCCGTTATTTTGGCGGCCATCACGTTAAAAATTGGTGGTTATGGTTTTATTCGTTTTGCCTTACCTATCGCACCGGATGCCAGCATGGCCTTGGATTGGTTATTAATCAGTTTGTCTTTGATTGCTGTGGTGTATATCGGTTTTGTTGCTCTCGTACAGTCGGATTTAAAAAAGCTCATTGCTTATTCAAGTATTGCTCATATGGGGTTTGTGACCTTGGGCTTGTTTATTGTTTTTAGAATATTTTTTAATTCATCCACCGGGAGTGGCGCTGTCTTGGCTGTCGAAGGCGCGATGGTGCAGATGATTTCACATGGCTTTATTTCAGCGGCCATGTTCCTGTCCGTTGGCGTGTTGTATGACCGTATGCATACTCGCGAAATCAGTGCTTATGGCGGGGTGATTAATACCATGCCGACATTTACTGCATTTGCCGTGTTTTTTGCGATGGCGAATGCTGGTTTGCCAGGCACATCGGGTTTTGTGGGTGAGTTTATGGTGATTTTAGCCGCTTTTCAGGCAAATTTCTGGTTTGCATTTTTGGCGGCAACGACCTTGATTCTGGGAGCGGCTTACACTTTATGGATGGTTAAGCGCGTATTTTTTGGTGAGGTCATGAATCAACAGGTGGCTCAGCTGGAAGATATTAATACGCGTGAATTTATGCTGTTAGCCAGTTTGGCTGTCATTATATTACTACTGGGCCTATGGCCTGATCCCTTATTAGATGTCATGCACGCTTCTGTTGAGAATTTATTAACGCAAGTGGCTCAATCCAAGCTATAAAAAGGACAGCGGATAATGAACTATCAAGTGCCAAATATGTTGTTTGCATTGCCGGAAATGGTCATGCTGGCAATGGCCTGTGTTGTCTTGTTGTTTGTGGCTTTTACCGGTAATAAAAAAATTAACTGGAGTTATGGTCTCAGCCAACTCAGTTTATTCCTTGTCCTGCTGACAGTCATGCTGTCATGGGGAGAGTCAGGCACAACTTTCTCTGATACCTATGTTAAGGATGCTCTCAGCGACATATTAAAAGTAGCTATCTGTCTGATTAATATGTGCGTTTTATTATATTCCGTTGAGTATTTACGGGTACGCCAATTACTTCAGGGCGAGTTTTATGTTCTCGCTTTATTTGCGACGCTGGGTATGTTCATTATGGTGTCAGCGAATCATTTTCTGACCTTATATCTAGGACTGGAGTTACTATCTCTCTGCCTCTACGCGATGGTCGCCATGCATCGAGACTCTGTGATGGCTACCGAGGCTGCAATGAAATATTTCATTTTGGGTGCAATCGCTTCAGGGATGCTTTTGTATGGCATGTCCATTATTTATGGCATTACAGGTAGCTTGATGTTGCAGGAGGTGGCAACGGCCATCTATGCTTCATCGAGCAGTGATACGATTCTGAGCTTTGCTCTGGTTTTTGTCATTATTGGCATTGGCTTCAAATTTGGTGCTGCGCCATTTCACATGTGGCTACCTGATGTGTATCACGGGGCACCCACCGCCATGACTCTTTTCATTGCTGCTGCCCCTAAAGTGGCCGCCTTTGCTTTGTTGATTCGATTATTAGTGGATGGACTGATAGACTTACAAACCTATTGGCAACCGATGCTGATGTTGATGGCTGTTTTATCGATGATAATCGGTAATCTTGTCGCTATCGCACAAACCAATATTAAGCGTATGCTGGCTTATTCAACGATATCTCATGTTGGTTTTTTATTGATGGGTGTGTTGTCTGGGACTGAAGCAGGGTATGCCGCATCACTTTTTTATACATTAATTTATGCATTGATGACCTTAGCGACGTTTGGTGTGGTTTTACTGATGAGTCGTTATGGGTTCGAGGCGGATAATATTGATGACTATAAAGGGCTGAGTTCACAGCATCCATGGTTAGCCTTGTTAATGATGGTTTTGATGTTTTCAATGGCCGGTATCCCACCATTAGCGGGATTTTATGCCAAATTAGGTGTGATAAAAGCCGTCGTTGATGCTGATATGCTGGCCGTAGCATTAGTTGCCGTGGTGATGTCAGTCATTGGTGCTTTTTATTATTTACGGGTAATCAAAGTGATGTATTTCGATAAAACAGATGAGACATACGCATTTAATTACTCTGGTTCAGCGGCGTTTGTATTGAGTATTAACGCACTGTTGGTACTGGTATTGGGGATATTTCCTGGCTTATTAATGTCGATTTGTTCGACTGTTTTTTCTTGAGGAATAAGATGTCTATCTGGCTTATGTTAGGGCTGTTTCTTGTGTTGGCTAACTTACCGTGGATTGGTGATCGTGTTTTTTTTGTTTATCCACTGGAACATAAATCAAACTGGATAAGACTTTTTGAGCTAACGGTGTATTTTTTCATTAGTCTTGGTATCGGTATCGCGTTTGAAATTCGGTTTGCTGGTGAGGTGTATACACAAGGCTGGGAATTTTTTGTGACGGTCTTGAGTTTATTTCTGGTGTTGTCAGTGCCGGGGGTTGTATATCGTTACCAATGGTTGCCTATGCAATATAAATTCAAATAGCACTTGCATATCCCGCAAATGCTTTAACATCATGCTGACATTAGCAGCGTGTAAATTTATCGAATGGCGACATATAGCACTTTGTCGCTTTTTTACTTATAAATGTGTGCATATACAAAGATTCTAGTTTAGAATTGGCGGGTTTAACTCCGTGTAAATGCACGAATTGTTCATTCAAATAATAGAGACAGGATTATGGCTTCTGATTTATCCAAGTACAGAAATATAGGTATCTTCGCCCACGTTGATGCGGGTAAAACCACAACAACTGAGCGTATCCTGAAACTGACCGGTAAAATTCATAAAACTGGTGAGGTTCACGAAGGTGAATCAACTATGGACTTCATGGATCAGGAAGCTGAACGTGGTATTACCATTCAGTCTGCTGCTACCACATGTGCATGGAAAGGTCACCGTTTAAACGTTATTGATACACCAGGACACGTTGACTTCACTATCGAAGTATATCGTTCTTTAAAAGTACTGGATGGTGGTATCGGTGTTTTCTGTGGTAGTGGTGGTGTTGAGCCTCAATCAGAAACCAACTGGCGTTATGCCAACGAATCAGAAGTATCACGTCTGATTTACGTCAACAAACTTGACCGTATGGGTGCGGATTTCTACCGTGTTGTTAAGCAAGTTGAAGACGTGCTTGCAGCTACACCGCTAGTTATGGTTCTGCCAATCGGTATCGAAGACGAGTTCAAGGGTGTGGTTGATCTGCTGACACGTAAAGCATGGTACTGGCCTGACGAAAAAGATCCTGAAAACTACAGCATTGAAGAGCCACCTGCAGAGATGGCTGATCAGATCGAAGAATGGCGTGAAAAACTCGTTGAGACGGCTGTAGAGCAAGACGACGACTTAATGGAAAAATATCTGGAAGGTGAAGAACCTTCAGTTGATGACCTGAAAAAATGTATTCGTAAAGGTACATTAGAATTAGCCTTCTTCCCTACATATTGCGGTAGCTCATTCAAAAACAAAGGTCTTCAGTTAATTCTGGACGCGGTTGTTGATTACCTGCCTGATCCAACTCAGGTTGATCCTCAACCAGAAGTGGATTTAGAAGGTAACGAAACAGGTAAAGTAGCGACTGTTGATATTAATGGTCCATTACGTGCATTGGCATTCAAAATTATGGATGACCGCTTTGGTGCACTGACATTCGTTCGTATCTACTCTGGTGAAGTACGTAAAGGTGACACGATCCTGAATACGTTTACCGGTAAAACTGAACGTGTTGGTCGTATGGTGGAAATGCATGCGAACGATCGTAACGAGCTAGACTACGCTCATGCGGGTGATATCATCGCTATCGTTGGTATGAAAGACACGCAAACAGGTCACACTTTATGTGATCCGAAAAATCCAGCAACACTTGAACCAATGGTTTTCCCAGATCCCGTTATTTCTATCGCCATTGCACCTAAAGATAAAGGTGCTGCAGAGAAGTTAGGTATCGCTCTGGGTAAAATGATTAAAGAAGATCCATCTTTCCGTGTTGAAACAGACCAAGATAGTGGCGAAACCATCATGAAAGGTATGGGTGAGCTACACTTAGATATTAAAGTAGATATCTTGAAACGTACTCATAACGTTGATGTTATTGTTGGTGAGCCTCAAGTTGCTTACCGTGAAACTATCACACAACGTGTTGAAGACAGCTACACTCACAAGAAACAATCAGGTGGTTCTGGTCAGTTTGGTCGTATCGACTACATCATCGAACCAGGTGAACCAGGTAGTGGTTTTGCTTTTGAATCAACGGTTACTGGTGGTACTGTTCCTCGTGAATTCTGGCCAGCAGTTGAAGGTGGCTTCAAGAAAATGATGGATAAAGGTGTATTAGCTGGCTTCCCATTACTTGACGTTAAAGTGAATTTATTTGATGGTGCATTCCATGCTGTTGACTCATCTGCTATCGCGTTTGAATTAGCTGCAATGGGTGGTTTCCGTCAATCAATTCCTAAAGCGGGCCCACAATTACTTGAGCCAATCATGAAAGTTGACGTGTTCACACCTGAAGATAACGTGGGTGATGTTATCGGTGACTTAAACCGTCGTCGCGGTATGATTAAGTCTCAGGATGCAGGTGCAACAGGCGTTCGTATTAAGGCTGAAGTACCTTTGAGTGAAATGTTTGGTTATATCGGTTCACTTCGTACAATGACATCTGGTCGTGGTCAGTTCTCTATGGAGTTCTTGCACTACATGCCATGTCCACGTAACGTTGCTGACGAAGTGATTAAAGAAACAAAAGAGCGTGAAGCTGATAAGAAATAAGCGATTATTTCTGAAGAAATAAAAAAGGGCTGATTTATCAGCCCTTTTTTTATGTCTCAAGTTTAGTTAACTAAACTTTGTATTGGTGAGGGGATTCGTCCACCCAGGCGAACAAAACGATTTTCATGGCTACCCATATTAACAGCCATGACTGGGCCTTCACCTAGCAGGCCACCATAAACCACATGATCACCTGCTTTTTTCCCTGGTGCAGGAATAAGGCGAGCGGCAGTGGTTTTTTTGTTAATCACACCAATCGCCATTTCATCGGCAATGATGGCTGAGATCATTTCTGCAGAGGTATCTCCAGGGATAGCCACCATATCTAAGCCAACCGAACAGACAGCGGTCATGGCTTCCAGTTTTTCCAATGACAAAGTACCGTTTACGGCGGAATCAGCAATGGTCAGATCTTCACAAACGGGTATAAAGGCGCCGCTCAGTCCACCGACATGAGAGCTGGCAAATGCGCCACCTTTTTTAACGGCATCATTGAGCATAGATAAAAAGGCGGTACTGCCTGGCGCTCCAATTGCTGGAAGCCCAATAGCTTCAAAAATTTCACCGACACTATCATTTTTATTGGGGGTAGGGGCGAGTGAGAGATCAACGATACCAAATGGTAATCCCAATAATTGAGCGACTTCACGACCAACTAGCTCGCCAGCGCGTGTGAGCCTTGCTGCAGTTTGTTTGATGACATCCGCTGCACGGCTTAAGTCCATACCGTCTTCTTCTTCAAGGGCTCGTTCCAGAGCCGCTTTAACCACGCCTGGACCGCTAACACCGACACTGACTACAGCATCCGCTTCACCCACACCGAGATAAGCGCCAGCCATAAAAGGTACGTCTTGCGGGATATTAGCAAAAACAACGAGTTTAGCCGCTGCCAAGCCATCATCTTTGGCTGTCATTTCTGCCGCTTGTTTGATGATGACGCCCATATCTTTGATGGCATCCATATTAATACCAGCACGTGTACTCGCCACATTAACAGATGAGCAGACGCGTTGACTTTCAGTCAAAGCTTGCGGGATGGCATTAATGAGTGCTCTGTCACCATGGGTCATGCCTTTTTCCACCAGTGCAGTGAAGCCACCAATAAAGTCGATACCTAATTCTGCGGCAGCTTTATCAAGCGTGAGTGCGATTTCCACCATTTGATCAGAATTAAATGGGGCAGCGACAACGCCAATAGGGCTAATCGATATACGTTTATTAGCTACTTCAATGCCGTAGCGTCTTTCAATGCGATTACAGGTGCTAACAAGATTGCCTGCAATGCGGGTAATTTTGTCGTAGATTTTGCGTTTAAAGGTATTAATGTCATCACTGACACAATCAGCCAGACTGATCCCTACGGTCACAGTACGTAAATCCAGGTTCTCTTCACGTACCATTTGCAAGGTAGAAATAATATCTTTGGGATTAATCATTTTATGTCCTGATATGAACGAGTCGGAATATAGCGTATTTAGTTAAGTATATTGCTGACAGAATCAAAAATTTTACGATGTTGTACACTGACCTCGAGATCGAGTCGTTGGGATATGTCTGCCAGTGCATCGCGTAAATCATTCATGATGGTGGCTTTAGGCACATCAATTTCAAAGACCATTAAATTGTCCATTGGGTTTTTACCCCCTTTGAAAATGGCTTGCATATTGGTGATATTGACACCGTGTTTAAAGAGCTGCCCAGCCACTTCAGCGACAATGCCTTGTCGATCAGGGCCTATCACCGTGACGATATAGGGTTGTACTTCAGGTTTATTTTGATACCAATCTGAAGCTTGTTCATTCCAAGGATGAACACGGATAAATAAACCCATCTGTTTGCAGTTTGCTTCTAACGCGGATTGAAGATCATCACAATTTTCATCGTGTGGAACATCGACCAGCAGTAGGGCACCAAAAACCGAGTTTAAGAGTGTTTGACTTAAGTTTTCTATATTGCCGTTACGCTGATTTATCACATCTGCAATCACAGACATAATGCCAGGTTGATCACTACCCAGAACAGAAATTAATACTTTATTCATTTTTCACCTTAGAGATGTCGCTAAGAGCTAGCACTTTATATGATCGCAATATTGTCTGGTATAGACAAACACAAAAATGCCGGGAGAAGTCCCGGCATTATCGTAACATCTAATGTGGCTGTATTGATTAGAACAGCATCATCAGAGTACTAACGTTTGGCAATAATCCAGACTGCGTGAACAATACCCGGGATATAACCCAGAATAGTTAAAAGGATATTGAGCCAAAAAGCACCACCCAAACCAACTTGTAGAAATACACCAAGTGGTGGTAACAGAATGGCAATCAGAATTCGAATTAAGTCCATAATAACTCCCTTTTAATCATCGTTGTTTTAGTAGGATTGAAATAATGCCGTCCAGATTAAGCTGATAATCCAGACAGCAAAGCTTATCGCTAAGACAATTATGGTGATTAGAATCACAATAAAAGCGATATTTTCCAGCAACGTTTTGCGATACACCTGCTGGGGTTGTTGCTCATACTCATGGAGAAGAGCGACATTCTTCTGGTTGGCTTTCCAGATAAAATCAAACACATCACCAATGACCGGTATGGCGCCGATGGTGGTATCAATAAGCATGTTAATCACCATTTTGATGAGAATGGTTCTTGGTACACCCATTTGATGGGCCTGATAGATAATGACACTGGATAATAAGCCACCAATAAAATCACCTAATCCGGGTATCAGACCAAAAAAACCATCCGCACCAATTTTAAAGCCACCAGGTAAGGTGATGGATTCATCAAGAAACCAGCTTAACTTATGTATAAAACGTGTTTTCTTACTCATAGGGCCTCATCTGAAACAGGTATGACAACATTCAAACTATCACGTTGAAAACGGTATTGTAGTGGCGGTTTCAGTTTTATTAACTCACCATCCACTGCTACAGTAAGCCATTTCTTACGTGAGTGCAGTGTGACGTTAAACTCGTCGAGAATGGTGGTTTCTATCATTTTTGCTTTTGATAGTGGATCCACACCCATTAACATCGCACTAAACGCCAGTTTAATAGCCGACCAGCTATTATTGCAGCGTACAACAATCAGGTGGAGACCGTCACGTCCCCCTGTTTTTATTTGTCCCATAGCGGGTATTTGTAGATCACGCTCACCCACCCCGACAAATAGAAGCGGCGTTTTAATTTTCTGCTGATTAAGAATGATATTGGCATGTCTGAAGTGATATAACCTTCTGATACCAGCCAAAAGGCTGGCCAACAAATATTGCATTTTTCGTTCAAGGTATTCACGTGTGCGAACGAAGGTCACATACGCACCAACCGAGCTGGTATTCAAAAATAAATAGTCATTCACATAAGCAACATGGGTACTGAAAGCTTGACCTTGTATCGCGAGCTCCAATGCTGCGTGAATGTCCGTCGGGATCAATAAACGTTTAGCAAAATGATTGAGTGTACCGCCGGGAATGATGGCAAGTTCTGTTTGACTGCCAATCGTTAAACCTGCGGCTAGGGCCAGTGTGCCATCACCACCGGACACGATAATCCGTTTTTGCTTGTTTGCAATAGCCTGTTTAATCGCCGTTTCTATTTCAGATGCTGAGAGCGTATGAAGTGAAATGGCTGAATGATGCGCGAGCATCTTGATGACTTCCGGTGCTGTTCCGGCATGTTTATTGACAAACGTCAGTATTTTTTCAGGCTGACCGGTGTTGTTATCATTGTTCATGCCAGCCGCCATTATCACGATAAAAAGTTTGTGTCGCTGATAATTGAAACTCATCCTGATGCCAGTGGTGGCGGGCAATGGTTAATGTGGATTTATCACCACGAATGATATTAAAACTATTGGCATGTTCGGGTAAGAGTCTGTCCGAAGTAGTTGTGCCAGCATGCGACACAATGATGCCATCCACCACACGACAATAATCAACATGCACGTGTCCACTCAGTATCAGATCCAACCCTGTATCTTTGAATGATGCCAATGCTTTGTCACGTCCACCAATTAAATGTCTGGCTTCATACTCAGGTGGCAGCCAGAAAGGATGGTGAGCTACCAGTAATTGAAGTTGATGTTCAGGCGCCTCCATAACTTGCTTTGTTATATGCTTGATTTGTGACGAACTGATTCTTCCGCGGGACCAGTCCATATAGAAGCCTGCTTTTCTGGCAGTATTAATGCCAATCAGCTGATAGTTGTCATTCGTATACTGAGCCTCAAGCTCCCTCTGAACCCATTTATGCCATTTCCGCCAAGGCCAAAAGAAGCGTTCGATAATTCGGAAAGTACTAAGATCATGATTGCCGGGGATGATGAAATAAGGCGTGTTAATGTCGTTAAGGAAGTCAGCCGCCTGTTGGTATTCTTTTTCTGTCGCTCGCTGTGTGAGATCACCACTAATGATAATCATGTCAGGCATTATAGACTCAATTTTCTGTTTTAAGCCTACTAAGACATCAGTGAGAATGCGTCCAAAATGTAAGTCGGATATATGAACAAACGTGGTCATAGAGAGTTAATTTTCAGCCTGATTTTTAATCATGATGTCTGACCAGACCATGGGTTTTCAGTTGTTTCACAGCAACCTCTTGCGACAGCAATGCAATCATCTCCACAGGCTCCAGTGATTTTTCCAGCTGATGCAAAGATGAAGCATGACGAATTTTCCACTCAGCAGTGACAGTCGGAGCATGGAACTCATCTGGTTTAGGCGCATCGATAAGTGGTAATTGGGCCAGATGCCATTTACACAGTTCGGCATGTTGATCCAAACACATAAGCGGAGAATCAACAGGATCTTGTTGAGGCGTCTTTTTAATTTGCTCGATAAGGCTTTTCACAATAGTACTTGGCCGCTTTTCTTCTGGTGCCCGCAGCAGACCTAGAATCGTAAGAGGTCTGGCACGTTTTGCGCCACCACTTAACCATGAAAGTGGGATAGATAACATTAGTCCACCGGATATGGGTAACAACCAGTAGAACATTTCAATACTTAAGCTATAAGAAATGCCGGCCAGAATAAAACCGAATAGGGTATGACTGCGATGGGCACGGGTCACTTGTCCTAGGCTTAAAGCACCATCATCACGTGATTGCGGGTTCCAGCCGCTATCTTTTCCCATAAGGATATGACAGACAACACCAAACTGAGCGACCATCAAAATAGGCGCATAAAGGGCTGACATAATGGTTTCAAACAGGACGCTAAAAGTGAGTAAAATCGGGCCTCCAAATTGTTTGCAACGGCACCAGTTTACAAGAGCTGCAAACCAGCCAAACAATTTTGGTGCAAGCACAATTGCCATCGAGACGACAAACAAGTCCAGCGCCCGTTCAGCATCGAATACTGGCCAGAGAGGGAAGAGGGAGGGGTTTGCAAAATATTCGGGACGAACAAACTGTGCCTGCACAGCAATGGCTAAACCGACCATAATAAGTGAAAGCCAAAGCACCGCGCTCAGATAAGACATCATGCCAGAGAAAATATGCAGTCTGGTGGGAAAGGCTAAATCATGTGCGAGAAGTATTCGTCCATGTTGTAAATTTCCCTGACACCAGCGTCTATCGCGTACGATCACGTCAGTTAGTGAAGGAGGCGCTTCTTCATAAGAATCCTGAATATCAGTATCAAATCTTACCCCCCAGCCAGCACGACGTAATAATGCTGCTTCTATAAAATCATGACTGAGGATATGTCCACCAAAAGGTGCTTTGCCTGGCAATATCGGTAGTGAGCATGATTCAGCAAAAGCCCGGGTACGAATAATGGCATTGTGTCCCCAGAAGTTAGATGAGAGGCCATGCCAGGCAGCCAGACCTTCGGCATAAATGGGGCCAAAACAGTGATTAGCAAACTGTTGTAGCTTGCCATATAGACTACTGGCGCTGATGAGGGTGGGTAAGGTCTGAATTAAACCAACCCCAGGTGCTGCTGCCAATCTGCGCGATAGAGTCAGCATGCTTTGTGCGCTCATCAAACTGTCAGCATCCAGCACGATCATGGCTTCATAAGCACCGCCCCAGTTGCTGACCCAATGTGCGATATTGCCTGCTTTACGTTCCTGATTATTGGCTCGTCGGCGGTAATAAACAGGGCAGTCTTCATTTTGTGTTTCGAAGAGTTCAATAAAAGCTTTTTCTTCTGCAAGCCAGGCATTGGCCTGATTGGTATCACTTAAGATAAAAAAAGCATACTTGCCTGGCGCTTGTTTTAATAAGTCTTCACGCATGGCTTTAATGGCCGCTACGATTCGACCGGGTTCTTCTTTATAGACGGGGAATAATATCGCGGTTTTAAAATTGGGCTCAGTTTCGGCTTTTTTGATTAGTCTGGGTTTGAGGTTAATTAAAAAGCCTAACAAGGCTTGTGAAAAAGCAAAAGATATCCAGATAAAATTTAAACTGAATAAACATAAAAATACCCACTGTAATGAGGTAATGCTGTTGGTACTGAGGACACCATGCATCTCTCTAATCCCATAGACCGAAAGGCCAACTGTCACCAGCAAAATAAACAAGCGTGACAAGACGGTACTAAAGGATGTGAAAAAGGGGATGGAATGCTGGCGTAATGCCTGACCAGGCTCGTTAACACGATGTCTTGGCATATCCAGCGGTGCGCGTTCCGGTAAAACTTTGTGTGCTTTCATTACTCGCCTGCAAATAGACTGGGTTTAATCCAACGGTAAAGCCATGTTTCACTGATAGGCGTGTCTTTATTCATCAACTGCAAACGTAACTCTGCCACATCAGCATCATCAGGTTGAAATCGGAGAAATACGCGAGCACCATCAATGTTTGGATTAGCAATCAATTTAGTTGCAATGATTTTGCCGTGGTTACTAGAGGCATTCATACTGATGGTATTCAATTGATTCACATCAATACGACTAAAATCGATGATCATTTCTCTGCTGCCATCTTCAAATAGTTTTCCTTTAGCACTACGGACAATCTTTGTTTTTGATGGCATCGGGTTAATATCATTTAGCCAGATCAAGCGATAGTTATAGCTGAAGGTCTGACCTTTCTTTAATCCACCTTCCGGTCGCCAATAAGCGACAATATTGTCATTGGTATCAGCATTTGACGGTATCTCAAACAATTGAACCTGCCCCTTACCCCAGTCTTCAATAGGTTCTACCCATAAAGAAGGACGAAGCTCGTAGTGGGCTTCTAAATCTTGATAGTTCACAAACTGTCTATCACGCTGGATAAGCCCAAATCCCTTGGTATGCTCATCCATGAATCCGCTTATTTGCAGTGAATTGGGATTATTCAAAGGCCGCCATAGATGTTCACCATTGCCTGTTTTTATGGCCAGAGCCTGTGAATTATGTACCTGTGGTCGATAGTCAGTGGATTTGGCAGGCACCATACTGCCATGCAAAAACATAGACGTTAACGGGGCGAGACCGATGTGAGGAATATCGACGCGTGGAAATAGGGTGACTTTAATATCCATACGAGTTGGGTCATTAGGATAAATACCGAATCGATATGCCCCGGTCACACTTTTACTATCGAGAAGGGCATGGACAACAATGGCTGTTTGGTCTTTTCCCGGACGTTCTATCCAGAAATGAGTGAACGTGGGATGTTCTTCACCTTTTGGTTCGGCCACATCAATAGCCAACCCTCTGGCCGAAATACCGTATAACTGACCTTTGGATACCGCCCGAAAATAGCTGGCTCCTTGAAAAATGATGAATTCATTCTTTTCCTGCCCCTTACTAAGAGGATAGTGAAGCCGGAATCCAGCATATTTACCTACTTGAGCAAGCGCGTTGGCAACCTCAGGATTAGGGACCTTGAATGATGACTCGGTAACATTAATAGGAACACTTTTTCCACTTTCGACAATATCGATATCGACGAGGTTTTTATACAAGAAACCTGGAGCAAAAAGCTGGATGGAAAATGGGGTTGGACTGTTGCCCCAGATGGCTGATTGTTGCTGAAACCGGATTTTTTGGTAAGTTTCAGCATCCAGTCGTGTGAGTGATATTGGCGCTTGTTTGGGATTTTTGAATGGTTTCTGAGCACGTTTTTTAGCTAAATCCAATACAGTCTGGTGACTGAAGGTCACCTCTTTTTTATCTTGTGGAGAAGCAATGACGCTTAAGCTCAGTAGTAACAGAAAAGACATGCTTCCAGCTTTGAGCCAAGCCGATAAAAATGAACATCGATGATTAACAGTCATCACGCTGTATCTTCTCCTTGATTAGATAATCTGAAATACTTTTGGCGCATTAACTGATAAATGTAATGTACGCATGACGGATCTTTATTGTCCATGCCACAGCGTTCAATGCAATGTCACAGGTTAAAGTGAGTCAGTTATTTCTGCATCTGCTGCCAGCGCATCGACTAACTGTTGCATGTCCTCAGGCAAATCGATTTGCCATGAGACTTCTTCGCCTGTTGTGGGATGCACAAAACCCAGCAAACCGGCATGTAAGGCTTGACGGCGGAAGTTATGAATAACCTCACGACACGTCTCGGTCATGCCTTTGGCTTGTTTTAAACGGCCGCCATAGACTGGGTCACCTAACAAAGGATGCCTGATGTGCGCCATATGCACGCGAATCTGATGCGTCCGTCCGGTTTCAAGCTTACATTTGATCAGAGTATGAGCCCGATAACGCTGCTCGACACGATAATGTGTGACGGAGGGTTTACCTGTCGCACTTACGGCCATTCTTTTCCTATCAACGTTATGTCGACCGATAGCCTCATCAACAGTTCCACCCGCGGTAAAAACACCGCACGCTACAGCCAGGTATTCACGTTTAACTGTGCGTGCCTGCAGTTGCGATACCAGTGAGTTATGGGCTGTTAAGGTCTTGGCTATCATCAGCAGGCCCGTGGTGGCTTTATCGATACGATGAACAATCCCCGCACGTGGGATGTTGGCTAATTGGGGAGCATGGGCTAATAAGGCATTGACGAGCGTGCCTTGGTGATTGCCTGCACCAGGGTGAACGACCATGCCGGCAGGTTTGTTAATAATGATGACATCGTCATCTTCATAGATAATGTCGAGCGCGATGGACTCTGCCTGCCAGCTTTCATCCTGTACTTGTAGCTCTGTGCCGATGGTGACTCTTTCTCCGCCCTGAATGCTTTCTTTAGGTTTGAGAAGTTGTCCGTTAACGAGGACATCACCCGCTTTCAGCCATTTTGTCAGTTGACCACGAGAATATTCGGGAAACATTTTGGCTAAAGCCTGATCGATACGCATACCCATCAAGTTTTCCGGAATAATATCTTCTAGTTGAATTTTTTCTGACATATAGACTTAGCTGGTGATTAAACCAGTATTATAACGTAGGCTTATAGCTGACGTTGGAATATGGAGCTAAAAATGCGTTTTTCTCATTTTGTCATCGCTGGGGTGGTATTGCTTTTATCTCTGGTGGTTCACGCCGAGCCACGCAATGTCGCATTACTCGCCTCAGCGTGTGCAGCGTGTCATGGTACAAATGGTCATAGTCAGGGTGGAACGCCTAGCCTTGCCGGACTTAATAAACATTACTTTATTCAACAAATGCTGGCATTTAAAAATGGTCAGCGTGATGGTACCGTTATGATGCAGCATGCAGCGGGCTATTCTGAGGAAGAAATACGCGCTTTGGCACACTATTTTTCTAATCAAAAATGATTAACGTGGCTGGCACTGACTACAGAAATAAGTGGCTCTTTGCGCCTGCTTAATGAGACTGATTGGGGTTTGGCAGCGTAAACAGGCTAAGCCTTCTCGTCCGTATACATGAAGTTCTTGCGCAAAATAGCCTGGGTTTCCATCACTTTTTCTGAAATCGCGTAGGGTTGTTCCCCCGGCGAGTAGGGCTTTTTCCAAAACCTGCTTAATGGCCTCGACTAATCGAGATAGATTCTTTTTACTGATTTTTCCGGCAGGCGTACTTGGATGAATACCTGCCATAAACAGGGCTTCATTGGCGTATATATTACCTACACCTACTACGACTTCACCATTCATAATAAATGTTTTAATCGGGCTGGTCCGCCCCTTAGCGCGTTGATGTAAGTAGTTGACATCAAACTGTTCTGATAGTGGCTCCGGACCTAGATGGCTGATAAGAGCATGCTGCTCATAAGGCTCGTTCGTCCAGAGTATGGCGCCAAAACGGCGAGTGTCAGTAAATCTCAATACATAACCGTTATCAAAAAAGATATCGACATGATCATGTTTATTGATGTGGTCATCATTATCGAGTACGCGTAAACGTCCTGACATGCCCAAATGGATAATCAATGTGCCGTTGTCACAATGTAACAACAAGTACTTTGCCCGGCGCTCTATACTGTTTACCCGTTGATCTTTAACGATGGATTCCAATCCTTCTGGAATCGGCCAGCGTAATCCTCGGTGACGTACCACCATTTTTGTGATGGATTGATTCTCAATAAAGGGTTGAATACCACGTCGCGTGGTTTCTACTTCTGGCAGTTCAGGCATGTCTATTCGTTAGTTTGAGTGGGCGTATTAGGTAATAGCTGGGAGCTCATCGCCATAGGGAAAATATATTCTAAGCTTAAATCTTGATTGGTCAGAATAAGGTTATTGTCAGTGGTCTGCATGATCAATGAAACAGGCCGTTTTTGACCTTCCAGCCAAAGTGTAATTTGAGGACCAGGTTTTGCCATTAACTCGGCTGATGTGACTTTCCTGACCTGAGTTGCATAGGCAAATTGCCAGCTATCTATCAACACCTTTAACGCATCACTTGTTAAGTTTTTATCATCAGATTGCCATTGGCCATTTGAGAGAGTTAGTTGCAGCGGTTCTGGATTATTCAGAGAGCGGGGCAGTGTGAGTTTTTCAATGTTTTTATGTTCAGCAATAAGCCTGTTATCAATAAAGCTATCAGCACTCGCAGTTAATAAGGGCATAACATCATCATCGATAAGATAAATGATGTGTTGATAAAGCACATAACGACGTTTACTAATAGGCTCTACATCACCCAACGCAAAACTCTCATTGTTTAAGCTGACGATCACCGAGGGGGTATGGAGACCAAACTGAGCAAGCGACGAGGTATCCATGGGCTGAAACTCACCATGAACGGGTGTTTTTAACAAGCTCAGAATGAGATTGATGCGGGTTTGGCTGACAGGGGCAGGGTAAGGTGACATCAAGCGCCAGGATGCATTATCGCGGATTAGCTTGATATCATTTTTTTGTCGTTGTTGGATATCAATGGTATTGATATCAGCAGGATTTAGTGATGTTAATAATTGGACTGAATGATCATTCTGCTGATTAGCGTTATGTTGAGAAAACCAGAATAAACCAACGACTAATAACAACAAAATAAAATTAGTGAAATAGCTGCTTTTCATCGACGTTTTCTCCGCCACCACAGAGTGAGTCCAACTGTAAGGAGAAGTAATGGCATAGCAAATAAAAAGCCAAAACCGATAATCATCGATTCCGTGTTGGATAAGGTCAGTTGTGTACCAACACTGGTTTTTATTGGAATCGTGATAAGACCATCGTCTTCTACTAACCAATTCAGAAGACCTAATCCCAAATCCAGATTGGCTGCGTTACCAATGTAGCTATTCGCGACAAAGTCGGCATCACCGATAACGGCAATCCTTTGTGATTTATCGATATTGCTGTCCGTATCGCAGGTAATGAGCATGCCGAGTGAAACTGGGCCGGCCACATCAGCACCTTTATCGAATGTTTGCTGACTGAGGTTTGCTTGTGTAATGCTAGAAGTTTCCACCCAGGCATTAGGCTGGCTGTTCAAAAGATTGATATAACGCCATGGGTTTTCTGAGTTATCTTCAGCTATTTGGATGGCACTGGCTTCGGCCAGAATGGTGACACTTTTGGCGGCCTGACCGACAGGATGATTGGCATAGTCGGTAATCAGAACAAAGCGTGGGTCATCAATCCCCAGCATGCTGGAGTTAGGATCAAGTACCGTGCCTGGCACAAATTCAATGCCTAATTTTTCAGCCAAAGCTCCCAACGACTTAGTCTGAGTTGGGTCTGCTAACCAGAGTAGATTGCCACCTTTGTCTAAATAGTCGCGAACAATATTGATTTCACCAGGTAGCCATTCTTTTTCAGGGCTGGCAATGACTAAAGCCGCACTGTTGTCCGGGATGTCTGGTGTATCCAATAAGTTTTGTGAACGGACTTTTATGCCTTGATTGCCTAGATTTTGTACCAGTGTACTCAAGCCAAAGTCGCTTTTATCATACGGACTGCGTTCACCATGGCCTTCAACAAATATTAACCAGGGCTGTGATTGTCGGGAGACAGTGACCAAGGCATTGCTTAGTGATTGTTCGGACAGATCAAACACATGCTGTTTTTGTTCACCATGGCTGACTACCATTTCACCTTGCTGTTGGATATTAAATTGTCTGACGATGTCAGGTGAAAAACTTGGGTCCACAAACTGTATGGTTAACTTATCGCTATGCTGTTGATAGCGTTGTAATAATTCAACAATAGCAGCCCGGTATTCATAATCAGGACTCACAAAAACCTGGATAGTAATATTATCTTTTAGATTATCGAGAATCGCTAAACTGGTTTCAGATAGCGTATGTCTATGATTTTGTGTCCAGTCAAACTGCTTATTGGTGGCAATTGACAGCTGACCCAGTAAGACAACGGCAGCCAGCAGCAAAGCATAAAATATAACTTGCTGAAAACGAATGAGGAGTTGTGCGCGTTTGGTGATTTTCATTGGTCTAGACGTTCTCTATCCAGTCGACGAACCGTCAGTAATAGAAAAGCAAAAATAATGAGTGCGAAGTAGCTGATATCCTGGGTATTGATTTGTCCCTGCATCATGGGTTCAAAGTGTTTTAACAACGACAGCCAACTCAGTAATGAGAATTCAGTTGTGCTGTGACTGGCCCAATCTATAATCCAAAACAAAAATAAAATGGCAAAGGTACTGATAGCAGCGATGGTAGGTTGTCTGGTTAAACTGGACATATAAATGCCTACCGCGCTGAAGCTGGCGACTAACAAAATCAGACCAATAACACCTGCACTTAATTGATAAAAATCCAAAGTGGTACCAACGGCCAGGGAACAAATCATCAAAACAGTGAGTGATGCCATTATCAGGAAAAATGTCAGGGTACCTAAGAACTTACCAATAACGATATCAAACATGCTCAGCGGTGCAGATGAGAGTAAAGGAAGGGTCTCATTTCTGCGTTCTTCAGCAAAACTGCGCATGGTCAACAAGGGACTAATCAGCAGGGCAATGATCGCAGCATTACTTAAGAGTGGCATGGCTACCAGTTCTGTGACCCCTGGGGCACCAGGAATAGCAGAAATGCGACTTTGGATACTGTTGAAATAATCCATATGCGTTAAAAACAGATAAGCCAGCAATAATTGACTCAATGCCAAGATTACCCAAGCCAGAGGTGATAAGAACAAGCGATGTAATTCATTACGGGCGATGTTAAACATGGGCATCTTCTTCACGAATGATTTTCATAAATACATCTTCTAAAGAATGCTGTTCGGGCATTAATGATGTGAGTGGCCAGTTATGTTCAACAGCCTCTCTTAAAAGGGCCTGTGTTGGATCATGATCTGGCAGATAAGAGAGTTTAAAATGCTGTTCATCTATCTTTACGACATTATTCACACCATTGATAGCACTCAAAGAACCTATATCTACACTGTGTGAGAAACCAACTACAATAGCGGTTGATTGCATTTGTTCGGTTAACTTTTGCAGACTGTCATTAAATAATAACTGGCCTTTAGAAATGATTTGCACTCTGTCACATAACATCTGCACTTCGGGCAGAATATGAGTAGACAGAATGACACTATGTTCATTGGCAATATCACGAATAAGTTGACGAATCTCCCGAATCTGGATGGGGTCGAGCCCAGAGGTCGGTTCATCTAAGATCACTACGGCTGGCGAGTGGATAATAGCCTGTGCGATACCAACACGCTGCTGAAAGCCTTTGGATAAATTCGCAATTAATCGTTTGCTCACTTCTGTCAGACCACAGCGTTCTATCACTGTGTCGACTGCAGATTTTTGCTGTTTTTTAGCTATGCCATTCAGCCGGGCACAAAACTGTAAAAACTCAGTGACGGTATGTTCTTTATAAAGTGGTGGCGTTTCAGGTAGGTAACCAATACAGGCTTTAGCCTGTTTAGGGTCATCCAGTAAATCAATACCATTGATTATTATCTGACCATTATCTGGAGCGAGATTGCCGGTCAACATGCGCATTGTCGTACTTTTGCCAGCACCATTCGGGCCTAAAAATCCAAGGACTTCACCTTGTTTAATATTAAAACTGACATTGTTCACGGCGGCAGTGTCGCCGAAAAACCGAGATAGTTCTTTTGCTTCGAGTAAGAGTTTGGAATCAGTCATGAATACTAAATTGTATTAAGAGTCATAGTGGCCCACTCATTAGCTTCAATATAGGCATTGCTCAGCTTTTCCAATGAAGGCCCGTCTTCTGATGACTGAGACCAGCGGCCTTCACAGTAGTCGATAATGCAATTCAATAGTTGGCCTTTTATACCACCTCGACTAATTAGTGCAAGCTTTGATTCATTGCTTAGAGGGATCGAGTTAATAACCTCATTCATGGGCTTTGACAGCATCGTATCAATCGTTGAGAACAAGCCTAATAAAAAACCAGCCTCAGAATGACAGTCAAATTCAGGCGCTATCTTTTCTGCCATCTTGGCTCTGACCAACGTCACCTGAATTAGTTCTGCTGGTCCAGGACTCATCTCGCTCATGACGATTAATGTGGTCCATGTTTTTATCGCTTTTAGCCCTAAAATAACAAGGCCTTCACGTAGCGAGTTTATTTGTCTGGGAAACCCAATAGCGGCTGAGTTAAGTAAACGTAGTAATTTTAGACTAAGGCCTGGGTCTTGGCGAATGATTGACTCGATCGTTTTAAATTCAATATCAGGATCTTGTAATTTGCTTAGCAGCTCCAGCAGTTTAAGCTTACTATCAGGAATAGGTTTATCTGAAATGATTTCTGGCCGACAGAAAAAGTAGCCTTGAAAATAATCGAACCCAAGTGCCATACATAGCTCAAATTCAGATTTAGTCTCCACCTTCTCTGCCAGTAACTTAACCGGATATTCACGGAGTAGGGCAACATGTTGTCTTAACTCTGCTTCAGACAAGGCGAGAATATCCACTTTGATTATGGTGGCTAACTCGATAAGTGGACGTAAAGACTCATGGAAAATAAAATCATCAAGTGCGATATGGTAACCAGCTAATGCCAGCTTTTTTACGGCATGGATTAACTCGTCGTCAATATCAATATCTTCGAGGATTTCTAACACAACCCTTTCTCCACCAAATGGGATTGGGTCATCACTTAAAATGAAATTGCGGGTCAGATTAACAAATGCCAGATGTGTGCCGATTACCCGTTCTATCCCAAGCTCGAGAAAGCTGTAATTGATTACCCGGGTAGTCGCAATATCGCCGGAATAGCGCCCAATATCAGCAGATTGTTGGCTAGTGTTATTGCGAAATAATAATTCATAGGCATGAATATTATATTGACGATCAAAAATGGGTTGTCTGGCTAGAACGATGGAGGATAAATCAGCAACGTTGGTCATGAATTACAACTTAAAGAAATGAGTTGATATCATAGTGTTAATGCAGGCATAAAAAAACCCGCTAGTGCGGGTTTTTCCAAAATAATATTGTGGGCAATATTATTTGATTTTAGCTTCTTTATACATAACGTGTTTGCGCACAACAGGATCAAACTTTTTGATCTCTAATTTTTCAGGCATGGTACGTTTGTTTTTATCTGTGGTGTAGTAGTGACCAGTACCAGCAGATGAGACTAATTTAATTTTATCGCGCATGTCTTACTCTCCTAAATTTTTTCGCCACGGGCGCGAATGTCAGTAAGGACGGAATCAATCCCTCTCTTATCGATGATGCGCAGACCATGGTTGCTGACACGCAGCTTGACCCAGCGATTTTCAGACTCAACCCAAAAACGGTGTGAGTGAAGGTTGGGTAAGAAACGACGTTTTGTTTTGTTATGAGCGTGTGAAACATTGTTACCGCTCATAGGGCGCTTGCCCGTTACCTGACATACTCTGGCCATTTTAAAACCTGCTCCTGATACACTTTTACCACAGGGCGCCGATTTTGGTCCCTGCCTGCATTTACAAAGCCGTACTTTATACCATACAAGACTATAGAAGTGTAGTGTAAATGTATTCGAATTTGCTACAGCCCCATACTGCTGAGTTTCTCGCTGAGCATCTCTTTTGAGACACTACCAATTTTGCGCATCACGACATCCCCTTCAGCGGAATATAAAAAATGCGTTGGAGTGACGCGTACATTACTAAATGCATTTGCCAGTTCACCTGTTTTATCCCAAGTGATGGTGTAGGGAATTTGTTTTTCTATGCGCATCGCTAATAAATGCTCAGGCTTGTCATGAGCCAACGCCACACTGATAACTTCTAAACCTTTGGGCACATATTCTTTATAAATGGCTTTGAGTTCCGGAAGTTCTTGCACACAAGCAGGACAGTCTGTCGCCCAGAAAATGACTAATAAAGGTTTGCCCTTGTAGTCCTGAAGTGAGTGGGTGTTTCCGTCTAAATCAGTGAAGGTCTTGTCCGGAAGGCCTTGTTGTCCTTGCACTGAATTAAAAATAAGTGCCGCGATAATGCCAAGAATAAGAATGCCAATGGCGGGTTTAATTATGTGTGTCATCAGTTATTTAAATCGTTAAAGTGAGTTGGCCTAATGCTTCTGTTAGTTTGAGGTTCTCTCGATAATCAACCGGGCAATCAATAACAGTCACGGTATTTCTGTCTAAAGCTTCTTTTAGAATGGGCATTAACTGCTCCGTCTCCTCAACTCTGACACCAACTGCACCAAAAGATTGCGCATACTGAACAAAATCCGGGTTGGTAAATTGTACATGACTGGTCCGACCAAATTGGTTTTGTTGTTTCCACTCAATCAGGCCGTAACTGGCATCGTTCCATACCAGAATGACTATAGCGATACTCAGGCGCATCGCGGTTTCGATTTCTTGAGAGTTCATCAAAAATCCAGCATCCCCTGTCACGGCCACAACTTTACGTTGGGGATTGGCTAATTTAGCGGCGATAGCACCCGGTACGGCAATGCCCATACTGGCAAATCCGTTGGATATGATGCAGGTATTAGGGTATTCACAGCGGAACATCCGTGACATCCACATTTTATGAGCACCTACGTCGCAGATGACAATGTCTTGTAAATCCATGGCTGTGCGCAGATCCCAGATGATTTTTTGTGGTTTCACTGGAAATTCCAGATCATCACGATGCATATTCATCTCAGTAATCAAACTGTCTCTCAATGTACGCATCGCCTTGCCCTGGTGTGGGGTAGTGATGGCGGCTACACGATTGAGGCTATGACGAATATTACCGACTACAGCCAAACTGATACTGTAGTGTCCATCCACTTCAGCATGAGTGGTATCTATGTGAACAATAGTACGATCACGCGATGGGTGCCAAAGATATGGGTGGTACTCCACAATATCGTAACCAATACAGATAATGACATCGGCATTGGCGAAACCACAGTTGGCGTAGTCATTCGATTGCAGGCCCACACTGCCCAAGGCCATTGGATGACGGAAGGGTACGACGCCTTTTGCCATAAAGGTATTGGCAATAGGGATGCCCAGCTTTTCTGAAAATTCAGCTAGTTCATCACAGGCATTGGCACGAATAACCCCGTTGCCTGCCAAAATAATCGGGCTTTTAGCATTTGAAATAACTTCTGCCGCACGTTCGATTTCTTCTGCTGCGGGTTCGGGAGCCGTTGCATTTTTGACACGTAACGGCACATCATCAATGTCCATTTCGGCAATATTTTCAGGAAACTCAATAAAGCAGGCCCCGGTTTTTTCTGTTTGAGCGACTTTAAACGCTTTACGAACCACTTCTGGAATAACTTCAGGGCTGACAATACGCGATGCGTATTTGGTTATTGGCCGAAACATCGCTTCCAAATCCAGCACTTGATGGGACTCTTTATGGAGTCGATGCGTCGACGCTTGTCCGGCAATAGCAATGAGTGGGGCGTGATCCATATTGGCATCCGCGACACCCGTGATGAGATTCGTTGCGCCTGGCCCCAGGGTAGCAATACAAACACCGGCATTACCTGTAAGTCGACCATAAACATCGGCCATAAAAGCCGCCCCCTGTTCATGGCGAGTGGTAATAAATTGGATAGATGAATCCAGCAATGCATCCATGACATCCAGATTTTCTTCACCTGGGATACCAAATATATATTCCACGCCTTCATTTTCGAGCGCTTTGACAAATAGCTCTGCTGCCTTCATCTGGCGGTTTCCTCATGCCCTGATTGATGTGTGCTGCAAGAATACCAGATAAGTGTCATATCTGACCCATAAAAAAGGGGCGGTGAGCCCCTTTAAAGTAGGATTATTTGAACGCATCAGGAATACGTTGATGCCAGTCTGTTTCTTGTTGATAACGATGACCGATATTTAATAATCTCGCTTCATCAAAGTAGTTACCAATAATTTGTAAACCGACAGGTAAGCCCTCAACGAAACCAGCTGGAATAGACATACCAGGCAAACCAGCCAGATTGGTATTGATGGTGTAAATATCTTCCAGATACATCGCAACCGGATCGTCTGTTTTCTCACCAAAACGGAAAGCAGGATTGGTGGCTGTTGGTCCCATAATCACATCGACTTCTTTAAATGCTTCCTGGAAGTCATTACTAATAAGACGACGGCATTGCTGTGCTTTTAAGTAGTAAGCATCGTAGTAACCAGCCGATAAGGCATAAGTACCAATCATGATGCGACGTTTGACTTCTTCGCCAAAACCTTCGCCACGTGAACGGGTGTAGAGATCCATTAAGTCTTTCGGATCTTCAGCGCGGTGACCGAAACGTACGCCATCCATTCTTGATAAGTTAGACGAACATTCTGCTGGCGCTACGACATAGTATGTCGGCACAGCCAGATCCGTGTTGGGTAAGGTGATTTCCTTTAATGTCGCGCCCATTTTTTCATATGTCTTGATGGCCGCTTCTACCGTAGCGGCTACACGCGGATCGAGGCCTTCACCAAAATATTCTTTTGGCAGGCCGATAGTTAGGCCTTCAAGTGAATCATTCAAACTCGCTGTGTAATCTGGCACATCACGATCGACACTCGTAGAGTCTTTCTCATCAAACCCTGACATCACGTTCATCAGCCAGGCAGCATCTTCAGCACTGTTGGCCATGGGGCCAGCTTGATCCAGGCTTGAAGCGAAAGCAATCATGCCGTAGCGAGAAATACGGCCATAAGTGGGTTTCAAACCGGTCAGATTACACAGAGAAGAAGGTTGACGAATCGAACCACCTGTATCCGTACCTGTAGCAACGGGCGCTAAACGTGCCGCCATGGCTGCTGCTGAACCACCTGATGAACCACCAGGTACGCGGTCGGTATCCCACGGATTTTTTACAGGGCCATACCAGCTGGTTTCATTCGACGAACCCATAGCAAATTCGTCCATATTGGTTTTACCCAATGTGACCATGCCGGCCTGGTCAATCTTTTCGACGACAGTGGCATCATAGGGAGCAATAAACTTATCCAGCATCTTGGAAGCGCAACTGGTGCGAACACCTTTTGTACAGAAAATATCTTTATGGGCGAGAGGAATGCCAGTTAAAACACCAGCTTTGTTTTCTGCCAATAACTTATCTGCGGCTTTTGCCTGTTCCAGTGCTCGCTCTTCGGTCACAGTGATGAAGGCATTTAAAGTGCCGTTATGCTGATTGATGCGGTCAAGATAATGCTGAGTGAGTTCAACACTGCTTATTTCATTGTTGTGCAGGGCTGCCGATAATTCTGAAAGTGATTTGTTATGCATGTGTTTGCCTGTGTTGCTTTATTCAATAACTTTAGGAACCAGATAGACACCGGCTTCAGTTTTAGGTGCAATCGCCTGAAATGCATCACGCTGATTGACTTCGGTCACACTGTCGGGGCGTAAACGCTGATGTGCATCGAGGGGGTGAGCCATAGGAAGTATGTCGTTAGTGTCAGCTGCGCTTAATTGGTCAACTAAATTAAGAATATTATTCAAATCCCGTGCATAATGAGGAATATCATCTTCCTGTATCGACAGGCGTGCGAGGTGCGCGATTTTTTCTACATCGTGTTTATCTAAACTCATCGACAGTTCCAAAGGTTAATTGCTTCAACAAAGCAGTAAGTTTAAATGATTAGTTGCTTGCCCAACAGCCCAGAGCATTGCTAAAGTATCTATTTTACCCCTTTCAGGTGTGGTTTCTTCAATGTTTGAACGTTTACGTGGAATTTTCTCCAACGATCTGTCGATCGATCTTGGAACAGCGAATACGCTGATTTATGTGCGCGGCAAAGGAATTGTCTTAGACGAGCCTTCTGTTGTTGCTATTCGTCAGGATAAAGGCCCTGGTGGTCCTCGTTCTATAGCTGCGGTCGGTGTCGAAGCCAAGCGCATGTTAGGACGAACGCCAGGTAATATCACTGCCATCAGGCCATTGAAAGATGGTGTTATCGCTGATTTCACCGTGACGGAAAAAATGTTGCAGCATTTTATTCGTAAAGTACACGAAGGACGTTTTCTCAAGCCGAGTCCGCGCGTTTTAGTTTGTGTTCCCTGTGGTTCAACGCAAGTTGAACGTCGTGCAATTCGCGAATCTGCTGCTGGCGCAGGGGCACGAGATGTGTTTCTGATTGAAGAGCCGATGGCAGCAGCCATTGGTGCCGGTATGCCTGTTGATGAAGCCAGCGGCTCGATGGTACTGGATATCGGTGGTGGTACAACAGAAGTCGCGGTTATCTCATTAAACGGTATTGTTTATTCTGCTTCAGTACGTATCGGTGGTGATTTATTTGATGAAGCCATAGTCAACTATGTGCGTCGAAACTACGGCACGTTAATTGGTGAATCAACCGCGGAAAAAATTAAAAAAGAAATTGGTTCAGCTTACCCCGGTAATGAAGTGCGTGAAATGGAAGTGCGTGGACGGAATCTGGCTGAAGGTGTGCCGAGAAGCTTTACTCTAAACAGTAATGAGATTTTGGAAGCCTTGCAGGATCCACTTTCTGGTATTGTAGCAGCGGTTAAGACTGCTTTAGAGCAAACTCCGCCAGAACTAGGTGCTGACGTGGCCGAGCGAGGTATCGTATTAACCGGTGGTGGTGCATTGCTGCGTGATTTGGATCGCTTACTTATCGAAGAAACAGGCTTACCTGCAATTATTGCAGAAGATCCACTTACCTGTGTCGCTCGTGGCGGTGGTCGTGCGCTTGAAATGATTGATGAAAAAGGTACAGACGTTTTTACCTTTGAATAATGATTTTTAGTTAATAAGTCGTAAGACCTTTGCGAGTGTTATGCATTTGCGAAGGTCTTTTAGTTTTGGACGTTGAGTTATTAAACCTTTATTTGCCCATACACCTTCTTTAAACACCCGGATGCTACTGGCGCTTGTAGCCTCTATCATGGTGTTTTTCCTTGATACGCGTCTGGATTACTTCAAACCTGTGCGTTCTTTGTTGTCAACGGCAGTCTATCCTGTGCAGGCGGCGGCATCGCTTCCTACAGATTTGAGTGAATGGGTCAGTGATTTTTTTCAGGATCGTAAACAATTACGAGAAAAAATTACCGTCATGGAAGCGAATAATATGTTGCAGAATATTCGCTTGCAGAAACTGCAGTCACTCGAACGAGAAAACATGCGACTCAAAGAGTTGTTAGGTTCATCATTTCGTCTGCAAGAACGTGTTCAAGTAGCAGAATTGCTGACCATAGATCTTGATCCTTTTTCTCAACAAGTCGTGATTGATAAGGGTGAAAATTATGGTGTGTATGTCGGGCAACCGGTGTTGGATGCCACAGGGGTAATGGGGCAGGTGACCGAAACCTCTGCCGTATCAAGTCGTGTTGTGTTGTTGACCGATCCAAGTCATAGCATCCCTGTTCAAATCAATCGTAATGGTCTTCGGGCTGTGGTCACGGGCCGAGGTTTAGGCGAGTACCTTCAAATGGATTTTCTACCACATAATGCGGATATTCGAGAAGGCGACTTATTAGTCACATCAGGGCTTGGTGGTCGGTTTCCTGTTGGCTATCCGGTAGGTAAAGTGGTATCCGTTGAGTTTCCTCAAGGTAAACCATTTGCTGATATCAAAGTGGAGCCAGCAGCCAAGTTATCCACAAGTCGTGAAGTGATGTTAGTTCTGCCAGGCGAAAAAATTCAAACAGAGCGCACAACAACGAAACCAGCTGAGGAATCGTCATCAACCACGGAGGTCGACAGTGGCGACGACAATTAGGACCCGTAATGGTTTTGTGATTGTTATCACGCTCATCATTTCCATTATGTTGATGCTGGTGCCGTTACCAGATTACGCGCGTTTTTTCCGGCCGGAATGGGTAGTGATGACACTCATTTACTGGGCGATGGCGTTGCCTCATCGTGTCAGTATTGGTGTGGCCTGGTTTACAGGCTTTGTCATGGATATCACCATGGGTGGGATATTGGGTGTGATGGCTTTCAGCTATGCACTAGCTATTTATTTGATAGCACGTTTCCATTTGCAGTTACGTCAATATCCACTTTGGCAACAAGCCTTAACCATTTTTTCTGTTGTGCTGTTGGTGGAGTTTGTTGATGTTGTCGCTACTCGAGCAACGTTGCACTGGGAAAGCTGGATGCCCGTGCTAACAAGTACGCTGTTATGGCCGGTGATGTATGCGATTCTGCGTAAAATTCGCCGTACATTTCAGGTAACGTGAACGTTATATGGCTTCAAAGTTTACGCTTAAAGATCATTTTCGTGAGAGTCGCCTTGTAAACGGACGTTTGTTATTCGCTGGTCTACTGTCAGTGATTATTTTTAGCATCGTGATCTTCCGGTTAGTGTATTTGCAAGTGTTTGAATATGAACACTTTGATTCACTCTCAGACCGTAACCGTGTGGATATCGAGCCATTACCGCCCCAGCGGGGACTCATTTACGATCGTAACGGGGTCTTGCTGGCTGAAAATATTCCAACATTCAGTTTGGAAATGGTACCTGAAAAAGTCCCCAATCTTGATGAAACCCTGCATGAGTTGAGTCAATTACTCGCTTTGTCTGAGGAGGACATAGAGGCCTTCAAGGAACGTATGCAGCGTCAGCGCCGCTTTCACCATGTCGTGATCCGGCAACGACTCACAGAAGAAGAGGTCGCTCGCTTCTCTGCTAACCGTTATCGTTTTCCTGGTGTGGATATCGAAGGTCGTCTGATACGACATTATCCACAGAATAACTTGTTTGCACATGCTGTTGGTTACGTTGGCCGTATTAACGAGCGTGATATGCAAATCATCGATCAGAAAGACTACAAAGGGACTTCTCAGATTGGTAAAACAGGCATTGAAAAGGAATACGAAGATAAACTACATGGCAGTGTGGGCTACCGTCAGGTAGAAACAAATGTTCAAGGCCGTATTGTACGTGAACTTCTGTCTGAACCCTCACAGTCAGGCGATGATTTATATTTAAACCTGGATATTAACCTGCAACGTGTCGCAGCGACATCATTGGGGGACTACAATGGCTCAGTGGTGGCGATTGACCCACGCAATGGTGGGGTTTTAGCGCTAGTGAGCAAGCCTGACTACAATCCGAATTCATTCGTTTCAGGTATCAGTAGTAAAGAATACGGGGCGTTGAGGGATTCGCCTGAGAGACCGTTGTTTGATAGAGCGCTTCGTGGTCACTATCCACCTGGTTCGACACTTAAACCTTTTGTGGCCTTGGCAGGACTGGAACTGGGCGTTGTCAATGAACGCTCTAAAACCTATTGTCCTGGATGGTATAGCTTACCAGGCAGTAGTCATCGTTATCGCTGCTGGAAAAGTTATGGCCATGGTATGGTTGATATGAAAGATGCAGTAGCTCAGTCTTGCGACGTATATTTCTACGATTTGGCTCATGCGCTGGGCATCGATCGTTTGCATCATTTTCTTGATTATTTTGGCTTTGGCCATCGCAGCGGTATCGATTTACCCAATGAAAGTGAAGGTTTGTCACCATCGAGTGAATGGAAACGAGCCAGTCGAAATCAAGCGTGGTTTCCAGGTGAAACATTGATTTCAGGAATAGGCCAGGGCTTTAACCAAACTACACCCGTTCAGCTGGCTCATGCTACAGCGACACTGGCTATGCGAGGCATCTCAATGCAGCCACAAGTGGTGAGGGCAAGTCGCCCGGCTGGGCAAGCAGATATGAATCTCAGGAACAGTGAGATTATGAACAATCTGCCAATGCAAAATAGTCAAAACTGGGAAGCCGTCGTGCAAGCCATGGTTGAAGTGATCCACGGAGAGCGGGGTACAGCCAGATCAGTGGGGAAAGACATGCCTTTTAAAGTGGCGGGTAAAACAGGGACAGCCCAGGTATTCGGCATAGCACAGGATGAAGAGTACGATGCTGAAACTCTGGAACGAAAGCTCCATGACCATGCTTTATTTATTGCCTTTGCTCCAGCCGATAAACCCGAGTTTGCTGTGGCTGTTGTGGTCGAAAATGGGGGGAGTGGTAGTAAAGTAGCCGCACCTATTGCTAGAAAATTAATTCAACAGTATTTTGGATTTGAAGTCGATGAGTAGTAGCCTGCTAAGCGATAGAAGAAAGCCGCATCAGTGGCAATTCTCCACCATGTTGCGGCGATTTCATATCGATCCTCTTTTGTTACTCGGCCTGCTTGTTTTGTTGGGTGCAGGATTAATGATGCTGTTCAGTGCTGGTGGGCAGGATACTGGCATTATTATTCGTCAGCTGGTGAGAATCGGTATGGCAGTGACGGTTATGCTAGCGATAGCTCAGATTGATCCTGACCGACTTCGCGATAATGCTTATCTGCTTTATGGCTTCGGCTTGGTTTTACTTATTGCTGTGTTGTTGTTTGGGCATGAGGGAAAAGGCGCTCAGCGTTGGTTGAATTTAGGCTTTTTCCGGTTCCAGCCTTCAGAAATTATCAAGTTGGCTGTACCTATTCTGGTAGCAGCCTATATTGCTGAACGGCCATTGCCTCCATCCACATGGCGTATTCTCGTTGGGTTAGTGTTAATTGGTCTGCCGGCGTTCCTTATTGCGAAACAGCCTGATTTAGGTACGGCTATTTTGATTGCCAGTTCTGGGCTGATTGTCTTATTTTTAGCCGGCATCAGTTGGAAAATTATTATTGGCTTTTTAGTCTCCTGTGCCTCTGCTGCTCCTGTACTGTGGTATTTCATGCACGATTATCAACGCCGCCGCGTGCTGACTTTTCTCAATCCGGAAAATGATCCTTTAGGCGCCGGCTATCATATTATTCAGTCAAAAATTGCTATTGGCTCTGGAGGCTTATTCGGTCAAGGATGGCTACAGGGCACACAGTCGCATTTAGAGTTCTTACCTGAACGTTCTACAGATTTTATTTTTGCTGTGATCTCAGAAGAGTTCGGTTTGGTCGGTGTCGCAATTTTATTATTTGTTTATTTACTGGTCGCTAGCAGAGGACTATATATTGCCAGTCAGGCTCAAAGTAGTTTCGCCAGACTGCTGGCAGGAAGTATTTCTATTACTTTCCTTGTCTATGTGTTCGTTAATGTTGGGATGGTAACAGGATTGTTACCCGTTGTAGGGGTGCCGCTGCCCCTGATCAGTTATGGGGGCACGTCAATGGTGACCCTGCTGGCAGGCTTCGGTATCCTGATGTCTATTCATACTCACCGAAGGATGATGTCACCGTGAAAAAAACGCTATTTAGTTCTTTGCTGCTGCTTGCCAGTATCCATGTGCAAGCTAATGACCAATTACCAGGTGTCGATTCCTTTATCGATAAGATGGTAACTAAACACGGTTTCGATCGTGCTGAGTTAGACAATGTATTTGACCAGGTCGACGTCAAAGATGCCATTCTTAAGGCTATCTCAAGGCCGGCTGAAAAAAGTAAGCCTTGGTATGAATACCGAAATATATTTCTGACCGATTCACGTATCAATGGTGGCTACGAATTCTGGCAACATCATAAAGAAGCGCTGGAAGCCGCTGAAAAACAATATGGCGTGCCAGCAGAGATCATTATTTCAATATTGGGTGTGGAAACACGTTATGGTCAGCATATGGGGGGCTATCGTGTCATTGATGCTTTATCAACACTGGCTTTCCGTTATCCACCACGCAGTCCTTTTTTTACCAGTGAACTGGAAAAGTTTTTAGTGCTAACTGAACAGGAAAAAATCTCTCGACTGGATCCTGTAGGTTCATATGCAGGAGCGATGGGATTGGGACAGTTTATGCCAAGTAGCTATCTGGCGTATGCGGTGGATTTTGATGGTGATGGCCATCGTGATATCTGGACGAATCCGACCGATGCTATTGGTAGTATCGCCAATTACCTGAAGTTACATGGTTGGGTACCTGGTCAATCTATCGTGCATCGCACACGGGCGAGTAAACCACTTCCTGAAGCCATGTTAGCCAACGATCTCAAACCCGCATTCACTCGACAGCAGCTAAAAGAAGCTGGCTTTTCACTCTCCCAAGTGCCAGCGGCTGATGATGTGTTATCTGTGGTTGGTTTAACACAAGCTGACGGTGAGGAATACTGGTTAGGCAGACAGAATTTTTATGCGATCACCCGCTATAATCATAGTCGTATGTATGCCATGGCTGTATATCAGCTGGCACAAGCTATTCGAGAAAAAATGGATAAGACCAAATGAGTTTGAGTTCACACCGATTAGCGTTGTTATTGCTAATCGGTTTTTTGACTTCATGTGGAGGTAAAGTTGGCGTTCTCGAGCAGGATAGTGCGCCCACACGCGTTCCGGATTTAAGTAATATTCCTGATGCAGTACCTAAAAATGAACCATTAAGTAAATATGGTAATCCCCGTCAATATAAAGTTTTAGGCAAAAACTATTACACCTTAAGTAGTGCTGAAGGGTATCGTGAAAAAGGGATTGCATCTTGGTACGGTACGAAGTTTCACGGTCGCAGAACGTCGAGCGGTGAAATTTACGATATGTACAAAATGACCGCTGCGCACAAGACATTACCTTTACCGACTTATGTGGAAGTGACTAACCTTGAAAACGGTAAAAAAGCCATTGTGAAGGTGAATGATCGCGGTCCGTTTCACGAAAACCGTGTGATTGATCTATCATATAGCGCAGCAACTAAGCTCGGGATTATTGCTAAAGGAACTGGGCTAGTGGAAGTACGAGCGCTAACCACACCAGGTAAAGCCACTGTGGCGCCTATAATCAAGGAAGCCGCACCTAAGGTGACCGCTTCGGTAAAGCCACTGAGCTCAGCAGAAATGTTCCTGCAAGTGGGGGCTTTCAGCAGCTTGAGTCGCGCTGAGCAAATAAAACGAAAATTACAGCATGAAGTCACTGGCGTCATTAGTATTACGCCATTTAAAAGTTCGCAGGGAACCCTATATCGTGTGCGTATAGGGCCAATAAGCAGCGTTGAACAAGGCGATAGCCTGGCGACGAAATTAGCTAATCTTGGTTATCCCAATTCGCACATTGTTATTGATTAAACATTTAGATTCAGAGAGTTCAATATGCTGAAACACACGAAAGTTGTTTTATTTCTGTCCTTTTTATTCGCATTTACCCAGGTTTTTGCTGGTGCTATCACACCTCAACCTTCCGCGCCGAGCGTCGCGGCAAAATCCTACATTTTAATGGATTATGACAGTGGTCGAATTCTGGCTGAAGAAAACGCGGACCAAAAATTACCCCCTGCGAGTATCACTAAACTAATGACATCTTATGTGGTGTCGCATGAACTGCATGCCGGCAACATTAAACTCGAAGATGAAGTGTTGATCAGTGAAAAAGCTTGGCGTATGCAAGGTTCACGCAGCTTTATGGAAGTAAACACCAAAGTCAGCCTTGAGTCTTTGATGCGAGGCATGATTGTACAGTCAGGTAATGATGCTGCAGTTGCACTAGCTGAGCATATTGCGGGTAGTGAAGAAACCTTTGCACAGATGATGAATCAGTATGCGCAGCAGCTTGGTATGTACAACACCAACTACATGAACGCGACAGGCTTACCTGATCCTGATCACTACACAACCGCACATGATATTGCGATTTTGTCGGCCGCCTTAATCCGTGACTTTCCTGAACACTATGAATGGTATTCAGAAAAAGAATACACCTACAACGGCATCACACAGCACAACCGTAACAAATTACTCTGGCGTGATAACAGTGTTGATGGTTTAAAAACAGGACATACCGAAGAAGCTGGATTCTGTCTTGCTGCCTCAGCAAAACGCGGCGATATGCGGTTGATTTCTGTGGTTTTAGGCACACGCAGCGAAAATGCACGTGCTCAAGAAACGCAAAAGTTGATGAACTACGGCTTCCGCTTCTTTGAAACGCATCAGCTGTATAAAGCCAATACCGGTATTATCGATACTAAAGTATGGAAAGGCGCGACGGATCAACTCGCTTTAGGTCTGACTAAGCCATTGTCTGTAACAGTACCACGTGGTCAATACGATCAACTAGAGGCGACTACCAATATTCAGCAACCCGTCATTGCGCCTGTTACAGCCGGTACTGTGTTAGGTGAAGTGGAGATTCGTCTTGGTGATGAAGTGGTCGCTAAACAAGAATTAGTGGCACTGAATGATGTTGAGCAAGGTAGCTGGTGGCGCCGTCTGATTGATGAAATCATGCTATGGATCTGGGGCTAAGCAGTCATGGCGACTGTCTTTCTGAACGATACGTTTTTGCCTGCTGAGCAGGCAAAAGTATCTGTTTACGATCGCGGTTTTTTATTCGGTGATGGGGTTTATGAAGTCATCCCTGTATACGGTCGCCAGCCTTTTCGTTTAAAAGCGCATTTATCCCGGCTGCAAAATAGTCTGGATGGGATTCATTTAAGTAATCCCTTCGACGATGCGCACTGGACACAGCTCATCACTCAGTTAATTGAACATAACGAGGGTGAAAATCAGGCCGTTTATCTACAGGTAACTCGAGGTGTGGCACCGCGTGAGCATGTCTTTCCGCAAGGGGTTAAGCCGACTGTCTTTATGATGAGCAATCCGCTTAATGCTGTCCCAAGCTTATATAAGACACAAGGAATTAAAGCAATCACGGTCGATGATATTCGTTGGCAGCGTTGCGATATCAAAGCCATTGCTTTGTTACCCAATACCATGCTGAGACAGCAAGCGCACGAGCAGGGTGCTGGAGAAGCCATTTTGATTCGTGATGGTGTGATGACTGAAGGCTCTGCCAGTAATAGTTATGCGGTTTTTGATGGCGTTATTTATACCGCAGCAAAAGACAATACAGTGCTGCCCGGTATTACTCGTGATTTTGTTCTCGAACTGGCGGCTATGACCGGTATTCCAGTTAGAGAAGAATCGGTGACTGCAGATAGACTCACCCAGGCGGACGAGATTTGGATTAGCAGCTCAACGCGAGAGTTATTACCGGTGACGACTCTGGATGATAAGCCTGTTGGCCAAGGTCTACCAGGCCCAATATGGCAGACAGTAAATGAACTATACCAACGTCATAAGTTGGAGATGAATGTATGAGTGAACAAGAACAATCTGAGACATTATTAGAGTTTCCCTGCGACTTTGCTATCAAGGCGATGGGAGAAGCGAGTGAGGAGCTCGATAGCATTGTTGTCGAAATTGTCCGGCGCCATGTCGATGATATTGCCGAGGGTGCAGTCAGTCAGAAGCATAGCTCCGGTGGTAAATTTACATCGGTCACGGTCACGATAAGAGCAACAAGTAAACCTCAGCTCGATGCTATTTACCAGGATTTGAGTGATCACGACGCTATCAAATACGTGCTTTAACGTTTATGCAAATTAAAGATCTGGGGCTGGTGGACTACCAGTCTACAGTTAATGCCATGCAGTCATTCACGCTTGAACGTGATGCTGAGACTGAAGATGAATTATGGTTGCTTGAACATCATCCCGTGTTTACCCAAGGCGCAAATGGTGACCCATCTCATATTTTGATGGACTCGACTATTCCCATTGTGACCACAGATCGTGGTGGACAAGTGACTTATCATGGTCCAGGACAATTAGTTGTGTATACCTTAGTGGATATACGGCGAGCCAAGATGGGTGTCAGACAGATGGTTACGCATCTCGAACAAACAGTGACCAGCATCCTTGCTCATTATGATATCGATGCCTATGCCAGACCTGACGCGCCTGGTGTCTATGTCGATGAACAAAAAATTGCCTCTCTGGGCTTACGTGTTAAACGTGGGGCTTGTTATCACGGCCTTAGCTTGAATATTGATATGGATCTCGTACCTTTCAGTTACATTAATCCATGTGGTTATGCGGGTATGGAAGTGATTGATATGACGTCGCTCGGTATTGATATATCAATGTCAGAAGCGAAACAACAATTTGTGTCTGCTTTTCAGCAACAGACACAATTAGGAATAAATGCATGAGTGAATTAACAGACGGTAGACGTGACGTTCGCGCTTTAAAAGGCGAATCAAAGGTTTCCCGTATTCCCATTAAAATCGAGCCAAGCGAGCCAAAACGAAAACCAGAATGGATTCGGGCCAAATCGCATGGCAACCCTAAGGTTAAACATATTAAAGACATGCTTCGTGAGCACAAGCTGCATACCGTCTGCGAAGAGGCTGCATGTCCTAATTTAGGGGAATGTTTTTCCCATGGCACTGCGACATTTCTGATTATGGGGAATATATGTACTCGACGCTGCCCGTTTTGTGATGTGGCGCATGGTCGTCCTGATCCATTAGATGAGAACGAACCAGCACATCTGGCAAAAACCATTGCTGCTATGCAACTGAAGCATGTTGTGGTGACCTCAGTCGATCGTGATGATCTACGTGATGGTGGAGCGGCCCATTTTGTTCGTTGTATCGATGAAATTCGTCAACAGTCACCGCAAACCAATATTGAAGTACTGGTGCCAGACTTTCGCGGTCGTATGGATGTGGCGCTCGATATTCTGAAACAAAGTCCGCCGGATATCTTCAATCACAATCTGGAAAGTATTCCCCGCTTATATAAAGCGGTCAGACCTGGCTCTGACTACCAGTGGTCTCTGGATTTAATCAAACGATTTCAAGAGATGCATCCCGATGTGCCGACCAAATCCGGTTTGATGCTGGGCTTGGGTGAAACCATCGATGAAGTCAAACAAGTGATGCAAGATCTGCGAGACCATGGTTGTCGTATGCTGACATTAGGCCAATACCTGCAACCGAGCAGGCATCACTTACCGGTCGAACGTTTTATCACGCCAGCCGAATTTGATGATCTTGCCGTGGCAGGCAAACAAATGGGCTTTGAACATGTCGCCAGTGGTCCGATGGTACGTTCTTCTTATCATGCCGATTTACAGGCACAGGGTGAGCATGTTTCCTGATTAGTGTGGAGAGTTATTATGGCCATTAACCGTCGGCAACTGATAAAGACAGGGATAACAGCCTCAGCTTTGGCTGCATTTCCCAACATGAGTTCGGCCATAATAACGCCTTCGAAAAAATCACAACGTGTTGTGGTGGTGGGTGGTGGCTTTGCGGGTGCCACGGCTGCCAAATACTTACGCATGTGGTCGCCGGATCTTGAAGTGATTCTGATTGAGAAAAAAACGGCTTTTGTTTCCTGCCCACAAAGTAATCTCGTGTTAAGTGGTCATCGAACCCTACAACAATTAACCTTTGATTATCACGGTTTGAGTTCTCACTACGGTGTAAAGATGATTCAGTCCATAGTCAATGCGGTGGATGTTGATAACAAAAATGTGCGTCTTGATGATGGCACAGTGGTAGATTATGACCGCCTTATCATTGCTCCTGGCGTGGATTTTATTTATGACCAGCTGAGCATTCTGACACCTGAGATTGTTGAGACTAAAATTCCGCATGCCTGGAAAGCTGGGCCGCAAACACAGTTGCTTCATGAACAATTAAAAGCGATGCGTAAAGGTGGTAAGGTGGTAATGACGATTCCACAAGCTCCATTTCGTTGTCCCCCCGGCCCTTATGAACGTGCTTGCCAAATCGCTTTATTTTTAAAACAACATAATCCTACAGCCAAATTAATCATTCTGGATGCCAATGGCGATATTGTGTCCAAAAAAGCGTTATTTAAGGGCGTTTGGGATGATCACTATGCCGACATCATTGATTATCAACCCAGTAATGGCATAGAAACAGTTGATGTTGATACGTTAACGGTTGAAGGTTTGTTCGATAAAGTCCAAGCCGACGTTCTGAATGTCATTCCACCGCAACGCGCAGGAAAAGTGGCTGAGTTGGCAGGTGTGATGAATGTCGATAAACGTTGGTGCGAGGTCGACTTCAGCACTTATGAGTCGACAGCTGTACCTGATGTACACGTGATAGGTGATGCCGTGGCAGCCACCTTGCCCAAATCAGGCCATATTGCCAATGTGCAGGCAAAAGTCTGTGCCGCTGCAGTCATTGCTCTATTACACGAACAGGAAGTTGAACCTGAACCGGTGTTTGGCAATACCTGTTATAGTTTTACTGACGGCGAAAAAGCAGGCTATGTCGCGGCCGTATTCAGATATGATCCAAAGACGGAAAAAATGGCGGTGATGCCCGGCGGAGGAATAACCACCACCCCAACACTGCTGCAAGGGGAGTTTGCTGATGCCTGGGCACACAATATCTGGTCAGATATCTTGAGATAACTCCATAAAATCAGTAGCTAATAACATCGGAGATGCTGCTCTACCTGCAATGCAGTATAATGCCAGCTTTTCCGATAATCTCCACCATCAAGATAATTATGAGGTTGTAGATGAGTGATTTTTTACCAGGCCTGGAAGGTGTACCCGCAACAAAGTCAGCCATTTCATTTATTGATGGTGAAAAAGGCATACTGAGTTATCGAGGTTATCCTCTCGAAACTCTTGCTGAAAACAGTACATTCGAAGAGACCACACTGCTTTTGTTAGACGGTGAGTTACCGACTAAGAAAGCCTTAAATGATTTTTCCCAACAGTTAAAAGACAACTACCGCATCAAATATCATATTCGTCAGATGATGCGTCATTTCCCCCATACCGGTCATCCCATGGATATGCTGCAAACAGCGGTATCCAGTCTGGGCATGTTCTACCCGGGTACGGAGTGTCTGACAGACGCCAATAGCTGTGAAGACCTCGATTATGTGCGTAATATGACGGTGAATATCATTGCGCAAATGGCACCGCTGGTGGCAATGTGGGAACACATCCGCAATGGTTGGGACCCTATCAATCCAAAACATGATCTGTCGGTCGCGGAAAACCTGTTGTACATGTTTAACGGTGAAGAACCGGATCCTCTCATGGCTAAGATCATGGATGTGTGTTTGATTTTGCATGCAGAACACACCTTGAATGCTTCAACGTTTGCAGCATTGGTCGCGGGTTCGACACTGGCCACACCTTATAGCGTGATTTCCGCTGCCATCGGTACCTTATCTGGCCCGTTACATGGTGGTGCAAATCAACGCGTCGTAGGTATGTTGCAAGAGATTGGTTCTCCGAAAAATGTCGAAAGCTGGGTTGACCAGAAACTAAAAAATAAAGAAGTTATCTGGGGAATGGGGCATCGCGAGTACAAGGTTAAAGACCCTCGTGCCACTATTTTGCACAAACTGGTAGAACAGTTAGTTGCGGAACGTGGTGGTCATCTGGATGATATGTTCGATACCGCCCTAAAACTGGAAGAAGTCTGTGCTGATCGCCTAGGCCATAAAGGCGTTTACCCGAATGTTGATTTCTATTCCGGCATTCTCTACAGCGAAATGGGTATTCCTGAAGATGAGTTCACCGCGTTGTTTGCTGTAGCTCGTTCAGCGGGTTGGTTAGCGCATTGGCGTGAACAAATTTGTGATAATCGCATTTACAGACCAACACAAATCTATGTCGGTAGCGATATGCGTGACTACACACCGATTGATCAACGTTAATTAGCTGATTACCGTTTTACTGGCTTCACCTTGTAGCTCACGTACTAGACGGGGCACAAGGTAGCCAGGCAATTGTTGTCTCAAGTTTTCAATCAAACTCACAGCAAGTTCTTCTTCCACATCAAAGTGATGCGCTCCGGCCACCTTGTCCAATAAATGCAGGTAATAAGGCTGTACATCCACTTCATTTAAACGCTCACTTAAACCCACAAGTGCGTCTACAGAATCGTTAATCCCTTTTAACAAAACGGTTTGATTCAGTAACTGCACACCAGCTTGCCTTAAGTCATTCAGCACCTGTGCAGCTTCTTCATCAATTTCATTGGCGTGATTAGCATGAATCACCATCACCACTTTCAGATGGGTATTTTGCAGACAGGCCAATAGTGAGCCGGTGATACGTTCTGGCAATACCACTGGCAGTCGGGTATGAATTCGCAATCGTTTTAAATGTGTTATCTGATTAAGATCTTCAATAGCATTCGCCAGTTTCTCATCATTGAGGGATAAGGGATCTCCGCCGCTGAGAATAACTTCAGTAATGGATTGATCAGCGTTTAAAGCATCAAGTGACTGCTGCCATTGACCGGCGAGTGGATTACTTTCTGAATAAGGGAAGTGACGACGAAAACAATATCGGCAATGAATAGCACAGGCACCTGTCATTAATAACAGTGCTCGTCCTTGATATTTTTGTAAGATACCGGGCGACTTAATGGCTAAATGATCACCTACCGGATCAGCCTTATATCCATCGACTCTAAAACCCTCGTCAATGAGAGGAAATACCTGACGAAGCAGCGGATCTGAAGCATCGCCATAGCGCATTTTTTTAATGTAACTGCGTGGGACACGCACCGGAAACTGACGTATTTGTGCTTTATCGATTGCAGCTAACTGACCGGAAAGTCCCAGTAAAGCTAATAATTCATCGGCACTATTTATAGCGTTGGCTAATGCGTGTTGCCAGTTTTGTTTTGTCTTTAGGTTAGTGGTTTGCGGTATCATAGTGGCTTTTATTTTGAAGCAAGCGAAGATCGTCCCCCAAAAGAGGTTAAGATGGCAAGTTATAGTACAAATGAATTCAAATCCGGCCTGAAGTTTATGCTTGATGGTGACCCATGCAGCATCATCGAAAATGAGTTTGTTAAACCGGGTAAAGGCCAAGCATTTAATCGTGTTAAGTTCCGTAACTTGAAAACTGGCCGAGTGAATGAGCGGACGTTTAAATCTGGTGATACGGTTGAAAGCGCTGACGTTATCGAAACCGATCTGGAATATTCATATACCGATGGTGAGTTTTGGTATTTCATGGATCCAACTTCGTTTGAACAATATGGTGCCGATGCCAATGCCATCAGCGAAAGTAAAGATTGGCTGAAAGAGCAATATGTTTACACGGTGACATTATGGAATGGCACACCGTTATTGGTGACTCCGCCTAACTTCGTTAATCTGGCAGTGGTTGAAACCGATCCGGGTGTACGTGGTGATACTTCAGGTGGTGGTGGTAAACCAGCCACACTGGAAACAGGTGCGGTTGTTCGTGTTCCTCTGTTTATTGAAATCGGTGAAGTCCTGAGAGTCGATACCCGCTCTTCATCCTATGTTGAACGCGCAAAAGACTAAAACCCACTATGTACGATAAAGACTGGCAACCCTCTGCAAGTCTGGAAAATCTAAAACGACGGGCTCAGTTTCTGACTGAGATCCGTCGTTTTTTTTATCAGCGAGAGGTGCTGGAAGTCGACACACCCATTCTTTCTCATGCGGCCCCTACAGCACCTTACCTTGATAGCTTTACCACTGATTATATTGCTGCTGGTGGGCAGAAAAGCCCCTGTTATTTGCACACTTCACCCGAGTTTGCGATGAAACGTCTGTTAGCTGCTGGTCTGGGGGATATGTATCAGATAGCAAAAGTATTTCGTAATGGTGAACAGGGCAGGCATCATTCTCCTGAGTTTACGATGCTGGAATGGTATCGCCCCAGCCTGAGTTATCATCAGCTTATGACGGAAGTGGATGATTTATTACAAACCGTGGTTGGCTTATCTCCCGCGGTCAAGATGAGCTATCAAACACTGTTTTCACAGTACTTGTCGATTGATGTCACAGATGTTGAGCAAGATGAACTCAAACAATATGCGCTGTCCAGAATAAAAAGCCTCCCTCAAGACTGGCAAACAGACAAAGACGGTTGGCTGGAGCTATTGATGAGTGAGTTAATTGAACCGCAATTAGCCTTGTCTGCTCACCCATATATTATTTATGATTTTCCTGCCTCGCAGGCACAACTGGCAAAACTGCATCGTTCAGAGGAAGGCCATATTGTCGCTGCCAGATTTGAGGTCTATGCTCAAGGACTTGAACTGGCAAATGGTTATGATGAATGCCTTGATGCAGATGAGTTAAGTCAACGGTTTGTAGAAGATAATCTTATCCGACACCAGCAAGGTAAGTCTGCCATGCCGGTTGATAAACATTTACTGGCGGCCATGCAAGCTGGTTTGCCTGCCTGTTGCGGCGTAGCAATTGGGGTAGATAGATTACTGATGTTAAAACTCAGTGTGCAGCATATTGATGCTGTAAAAAGTTTTACATTTGAGCAGAGTTAATGCATGAATGTGAGTAATCTCATACTCAGGAATTAAACCCATTTTCGTATAGAGGGTCATTGAAATGGCTGACGATAGAATGACATCCCAAGATTCTGATGTGTATAAAACATTATTAGAATCGACTAAAGCTATTCCCTGGCGTATTGACTGGAAAACGATGTGTTTTACTTACATCGGCCCACAAATCGAGAAGTTATTGGGGTGGTCGGTAGAAAGCTGGCAAACAGTTAATGAGTGGGCTGAAAGAATGCATCCAGAAGATCAGCAATGGGTGGTTGATTTCTGTGTGGCGCAATCCAAAGCTGGTGTTGATCACGAAGCTGATTACCGGGCACTGACAAAAGATGGTCACTATGTATGGATTCGAGATGTGGTACATGTCATTAGAGATCAACAAGGTGAAGTCGAAGCGCTAATCGGTTTTATGTTCGATATTACTGAACGTAAAGAAACTGAACAAAAGTTACTGGATTTGCAAAAAGAGCTGGAAGAGCTTTCTTTTAAAGATGGTCTGACAGGTGTACCTAACCGACGCATGTTAGACAAAGTATTCGAAGAAGAATGGATGACGGCCAGACGCCATCAGCTACCGCTTTCTTTGCTGGTCATGGATATTGATTTTTTTAAACAATACAACGACTGCTATGGTCATATTCAGGGAGATGATTGTTTAAAACAGGTCGCCCAGGCACTCTCCTCGGCGGCAACGCGTTCTAGAGACTTTTTTGCTCGTTTTGGCGGTGAGGAATTTGTGATGTTACTGCCAGAAACAGACGCTAGTGCCGCAATAAAAATTGCTGAACGCTGCCAGCAATTAATGATGAAATTACAAATCAGCCATCAGGAATCTGAGGTTTCACAACTGCTGACTATCAGTATAGGCCTAGGAACGATTGTTCCCAGCCCTAAAGATGAAATTGTCGACTTTGTAGAGCAAGTCGATCAGGCGCTTTATCGTGCAAAAGAGTGTGGTCGTAACCGTGTAAAGACAGCTTAAACAGATTTGGATTCTCTAACTCAAACCTGTTTAGGCTGTTCAGGGTTATGTTTACAAAGTGGTTTTAAATGATAAGGTGATTAGGCGCGGATCACCTGGATAAATTTTGGTATCGTTTGAGCCACCTGTGTAATAAGTTTCATCAAACAGATTTTCAATATTTAAAGCAAAGCGATATTGTTTGATATCGTAATAAAATCCTAGATCTACACGGCTATGGCTTGGTAGTTCAACGCGTTTTTCTTTATCGGAACTGGTGTTTTGAGCCGATTGATAGTTGATGCCTAGTGAGGTGCCGACCTTTCCTCCCCAAACAGGTTTTGGAATATTATAACGAGTCCAGATAAAGCCATTGTGTTTAGGGGCAAAAGCATTTCTGTTGCCAACTGTATCGCTGTTAAGGCTATGCGATATGAATGAGTCGACGTTGGCATAGCCTATTCTAATTTGCCAGTTGTCGATTGGTAATGCTTGTAGCTCGAACTCTGTTCCTTTGCTTTCCAGCTCACCAACTAATATGTTATCGCCACTAATGGGATCGCTTTCGGTAATATTGGTTTTTACGATTTTGAAACTAGAGGCAGTCAAATTCAGCCTGTCATCTAATAACGCGGCTTTGATACCAAACTCATTTTGTTTACCTAATTCCGGATCTAAGCTTTCACCGTCAGCATTACGACTTTCAATACTGTTTGGATTAAATGATTCAGAGTGACTCAAGTAGAGTGAGATCTCATCTGTTGCTCTGAAAACAAGGGCCGCTTGAGGCAAGAACTTTTTGGTATTTTGTTTTTCAAATTCATCCGACTGACCTACATTTTTCTCCACAAAGCGTGTTCGCTGTGTATCAAAGCGTCCACCAAGCATCACAGAGATATAATCATTCAGATCTACCGTATCTTGTGCGTACAAACCCAGATTGTAATTATCGGTAATTCGGTGATTGCCAGATTGGATGACTCCGGGCTGACCAGAGTCAGGAATTGGATTAAAAACATTCAGGTTTGGGGATATTGCTGCTCCAAAACGTTTTCTATCAAAATCTGCACGCTCAAAACCGCCATTAATACCAATCAGCGTGTTATGGAATAACTCACCTGTCTCAAATTTATGAGACAGATTGGCATCAAAGAAATGGTACTGACGCTTATTGACCTGGTAGCGGTCACGTCTTCTTAAAGTTGAATCAGTTATATCGCTGGCATCATTAACTCTATTGTTTTCATAAAGTTCACGCTCATCTTTATGATAAACACTTCTCAGGTTGAGACGGAATACGGTGCTGTCATTAATTTGATTTTCCAGTCGACCAAATAACGCCAGACCGTCATCATTATCCGAATCGCTGTGTCTTTGATAGCGAGTCGACAATGAAGCTGTTTGATCAATATCGTTATTGGCGGCGACCAGGCCATCATCGGCATCACGACGTTCACGAATATACTCCATGCCAATGGTGGCATTCATATCCGAATTAATCTGATAAGAAAGGGTGGGGTAGAGATAGAGATTATTATCATTGACACCATCACGGAAGGAATCAATGTTTTCGACACTGCCAATAAAACGGTAGAGTAAATCTTTATCCTCAGTGAGCGCACCGGTAGAGTCGTAGGTAAAGGTACCGCCGACATCTGAACCGAACCCTGAGTCACTTGATGCATAACTGCGACCACTCACACTGAGACTGGTTTGTGCCTCTGCCTGTGGCTTTTTAGTGACAATATTGACCAGGCCACCCGGTTCCATCAAACCATAAAGCACTGAAGCCGGTCCTTTGAGGACTTCGACGCGTTCAATATTGGCTGTGGAGGGAGAACCAAAGCGGGAGGCAAGGCCCGGTAAGCCATCAATCTGTACATTCTGTAAGCTCGACGATAAGCCCCTCAAGGTAAAACTATTCGCATTTGTGCCTGATTGACTTAGCCCGACAATATAGGGATAGACATCGGCCAGCGTTTCAGCTTGTAAATCCTGAATAAAGCTCTGGTTAACAATATTGACACTAAATGGTGTGTCTAATAAATCCTGATCGGTTTTGGTCGCTGTTTCCGAGAGTCGAATATAGGGTGTTTGTTGACCTGTTACCACGAGGGTTGATAATGAGGTGGTATTGTCGTCGGCCATGACTGGATGAAAAGGCAATAGGCCGCAGCTCAGGCAAATTAAGGGAGTAATTGGTTTCATTTTTAATCTAAATGTTAATGGTTATTATTAACGATATAGAATAGGTATTTTAATCTAACTTTACAATTTAAATCTTGATATCCAATTATTGGTGAGTGAGCTTTAGCCCATATATGCAAGCTGGTGCAAAGCTGGAGAAGAAAACTCCAGCACGGCAATAAGCTTTACTTCGACATGAGATCGGGCAACAACAGGCTAATTTGCGGAAAGGCAATGATTAAGCCTAAAACAATCACTTGTATCGCGACAAATGGCACGATACCGCGATAGATGGATTCCAGTTTTAATGTGGGTGGTGCGCTGGCTTTCAAGTAAAACAGTGAAAAGCCGAATGGCGGTGTTAAAAATGAGGTTTGTAAGTTCAATGCTATCAATAAAGCAAACCACAATGGATCAATGCCCATGTGTATGGCAACGGGAGCAATGACCGGTACGACGATAAAACAAATTTCAATAAAGTCCAGAAAAAAGCCTAAGAAGAAGATAAGCAACATGCTGACTACAAGAAAGGTCCATTTCCCACCCGGTAACGCAGTAAAGAGGTCGAGAATGAGCTTATCGCCACCCATACCGACAAAGACCAGGCCGAATGCGGTCGCGCCAATAAAAATAATAAATACCATGCTGGTTAGGCGAGTCGTGCGTTGAAGTGCTTCGCGTAAGTTATTCAGGTTCATACGTCTATGGATAGCGGCCAGCACAATCGCGCCTAACGCACCCACAGCAGCGGACTCAGTCGGCGATGCAATACCAAAAAAAATAGAGCCCAGCACGGCTAGAATTAATAATAGTGGTGGTACAAGGCTTTTAATAACGCTGAAAAGTAAGTCTGGTGATTGATTAGCGAGGCTTTTGACGGCGGGCGCAGTTTCAGGGTGGCGCCAGGCTGTCCAGACAACATAAAGAATGTAGGCCAAGATCAGCATCGCTCCCGGTGCAGCCGCTGCCATAAATAGTTCACCTTCAGGGACACCGACAACATCACCTAACAGGATAAGAATAATACTGGGAGGAATAATCTGACCTAAGGTGCCAGAAGCGGCAATAGTGCCACTGGCGAGCTCTGGTGAATAACCACGTTTAAGCATGGATGGTAAAGCAATAACCGTCATGGTGACGACCGAAGCGCCCACCACGCCAGTGGTGGCTGCAAGCAAAGCACCGACCACAACCACCGAAATAGCCAGACCACCACGCAAGCTGCCAAATAATCTGCCCATAGTGTCCAGTAATTCTTCTGCTATACCTGACTTTTCCAGGATAACGCCCATGAATACGAATAACGGAACAGCCAATAAAGTGAAGTTCGTCATGATGCCCCAGATGCGGAGCGGTAGCAGGCTGAAAAATTCGATACCCAGAAAAACCGTACCAAACCCAAGTGCAATGGCACCCAAAGTAAAAGCAACCGGGTAGCCGATTAACAGCAGTAAAAATAAAACCAGAAACATGGCCAGAGCCCAATACTCCATTATTTAGACTCCTTAAAGCAGATAAACTGTAGATTTTTCAATATTTCTGCAAGGCCTTGCAGCATAATCAAGACAAACGCGGCTAATATCGCGCCTTTTAAAATAAACCGATAGGGTAGCCCTCCCGGGTCTGGAGAACCTTCATTGTAAAAAAATGCATTTTCAGCAAAGGGCCATGCTGTCATCACTATCATAATGCTGAAGGGAAACAAAAATAGTAGGGTGCCGAGTAATGATATCCAAGCGCGGCCAGTGTCACTGACAAACCGGCTATGATAAAGAATATCGACGCGGACATGGGCGTCATGGCGAAGGGTATATGCACCACCCAGTAAAAAAACCAGAGCAAACAGATGCCACTCCAATTCTTGCAGTGCGACAGAGCCATAGTTGAATAAATAGCGCATGGCGACGTCATAACAGATAAGAATGACCATAGCTAACACCAGCCAAGAAACCATCCGGCCGGTCAGATCAATAAAGTTTTCAATCGCGTTAATGACGGGCTCAATGAGTGTCTTCATGTTGATTTTATCTATCTTTGCCACAATTAAATAAGTGTCCCATAAATCACGATTGAGCTCTAGTTGTCTCTGACAATGTGAAAATGCATTCACCAGATAAAAGCGGAAGTGATAAAGTTAAATATGAACTGATACAAGGAGAGAAGATATGGATAATGAACAACTTAAAGAAAATATGAGTAACAAAAATCAATGGACACGCATCATTTACATGGTGCTGTTTGCCATTATTTTGTATTTAAGCATGATGGTTGTCTGGCTTGTTGTGCTGGTTCAGTTACTGTTTGCCCTCATCACAGGTAAGCCGAATCCGGATATCGCTGATTTTGCAGCTGATCTATCTCAATATGTGTATCGTGTGGTGGCATTTCTAACCTACACGAGTGAACGCCGTCCTTTTCCATTTAATGACTGGAAAAGTAATACGTTTCAACCTGAGGTGAGACCTGATAAAGATGACACCCTCTAACTCGCTGACATTTTTAACTTAATTATTTGAATTGATCAGGAAAATTTATGCTGACCGTTATTTCTCCGGCAAAAACCTTAGATTTTGATACGCCACCCACAACACAAGAACACTCACAACCCCGATTTTTATCTCAGTCACAAGAATTGATTGACACCTTGCGTCAAATGAGCACAGCAGATATTGCCAGTCTGATGAAACTCAGTGATAAGTTAGCCGGGTTGAATGTAGCAAGATATGAGACCTGGCAAACGCCTTTTAATCTTGATAATGCAAAACAAGCCGTATTGGCTTTTCAAGGGGATGTTTATACAGGTCTCGATGCAGAAACGCTTAATGAAAAGCAGCTGACATTTGCACAAAAGCATCTCAGAATTTTGTCTGGTTTATACGGTGTATTGAAACCTTTGGACCTGATTCAGCCTTATCGTCTTGAGATGGGGACTAAATTAGACAATGCCAAAGGTAAAGATCTCTATGCTTTTTGGGGTAGTGACATTCGCCAATCATTACAAGCTGAAGATGCCATGCAGGATGAGGTGCTGATTAATCTCGCTTCGAATGAATACTTTAAAGCAGTTGAAGCAAAAAAATTAAAGGCTCGAATCATTACACCCGTGTTTAAAGACTGGAAAAATGGTCAGTACAAAATGATCAGTTTTTATGCAAAAAAAGCACGAGGTATGATGAGTCGTTACATCATTGAGCATGAGTTACAAGATCCTGATAGAATTAAGGATTTTGACACTGATGGCTATCGTTTCAGTGCCGATATGTCAAAAAAAGATGAATGGGTATTTATTCGACACCAAGAATAAATTGACATGTGAGTTAAATGATAGCGTCAAGGAAGATAAAAATGCGCTTGCAGTATGTATTGTTATTTGGGTGTTTCATATTACTGCAGGCGCCGGTTAATGCTCAGTCTGAACTCACATTAACGCAGACTGAGCAGAATTTTATTGACTCAATAGATGAAATTCATCTGTGCACCGACCCCGACTGGATGCCTTATGAGGGGATCGATAAAAACGGCCAGTACACAGGCATCATGTCCAGCTTTCATGAATTATGGTCTCAAATGATGGGCAAACCCGTTGTTTTGATTCACACAGATAGCTGGGAACAATCCCTCGCGTTTATTAAACAAAAAAAGTGTGATGTTTTATCCAGCGCCCAGGACTTGGCTGAAAGACGCGACTATCTAACCGTTACTAAACCCCATATTCAGTATTCTCTAGCTCTAGCCACTCATCCTGATATTCCTTTCATCATTAACCTTGCTCAGGTCAAAGACAAAAAATTTGTCATGGTGAAAGATTATGCAGCGATTAAATTAATCGAAAATAATTATCCAGACTTGACTATTATTGAAGTCAATAATGCAGGTGAGGGGCTTAAATTAGTTGAGAAAGGTATGGCGTTTGCCTTTATCGATACTGTACCGAGTATCAATTATCAAATGCTGGCTCACGGCGTTTCACATTTAAAAATAAGTGGTGTGCTTGATGAGCACTACGATATGTCGGTGGGAATAAGACGCGATTTACCTGAACTGTTATCCATTTATAACAAAGCCATTGACGCAACAAATGAGTCTCAGCGTCAGCAGATTATGAATCAATGGTTATCTGTGACGGTGCAATATGACTCTGATTATAGTTTGGTGTGGAAGCTACTCGCTGGCTTGCTGATTATTCTGGCACTGTCCTTGTATCGCTACCGCGTCATTCACCGTCATAATCACGAGCTTCAAGCCGTAAATAAAAAACTGGTCCGTATGTCACAAAATGACCAGTTAACTGGCTTACCTAACCGATACTATTTACACGAAGCATTTGAAAAAGCCCTACAAACATATCACCGCTATCAGCATCAATTTTCTGTGATCATCATAGATATCGATCATTTCAAAAAAGTGAATGACACATATGGGCATACTGTTGGCGATGAAGTTATCAAGAAGATTGCTGATATGTTGTCTGATAATTTAAGAGATACTGATATTGTTGGCCGGTGGGGCGGTGAGGAATTTTTAATTGTCTGTCCTGAAACCGATAATGTGGGGGCAAGAGCGGTAGCCGAGCATATGAGAGAGTTTATTGCGGGTACCGACTTTGGTTTGGAGGCTATACACATCACGGCAAGCTTCGGTGTCACTGAATATAATGAAAATGAAGCAGTTGATGAATGTATTAAACGTGCCGATATGGCTTTATATCGAGCAAAAGAGCAAGGCAGAAATCAAACCATTGTGTTTTGATTGAACAATAGTGCGACGTTTATTTTTTGCATTATGGCCAGATGAGCTCACCAGAACGAGACTCAAGTTGTTATCTCAACAGTGTGATCAGCTTGGGTTGAGAAAATTAAAGCCAAGTAATTTTCACATGACATTGTTTTTTATTGGCAATGTCGAAGAACGACTTGTCACCATTTTGCTTGAGCGAGCCAAAAATATTCGAGTAACGCCAATATCACTTGAGTTTAACGAGCTGGATTATTGGCCGAAACCAAAAGTATTGTGCCTGACCTGTCAAAGACAACCCATGTCTTTATATAACTTGGTGAATGCATTAAATCTGATGATGGCAGATCTACCTATAAGACAGGAAGCTCGTCCATTTCGTGCCCACATCACGCTAGCAAGAAAAGCAAAAAAACGGCCTCGCATCACATTTAAACCCGTGTCATTAGCAGCTGAATCTTTTGCACTGGTTGAGTCTATATCCACTGAAGATGGTATCCAGTATCAGGTTATAGAGAGTTGGCCACTTCGTGAGGGATAATTTTATTTACTTAATGTCGGCTCAGATTGCCAGGTAGCCGATTCAGCAAACCAGAATTCTTCTTTCACCCCAAGTAAACGATACAAGCCCTCAGGCAGATCTTTTCTCACGGTCGAGATATCAGGCTGAAGATGAGAAAAACTCATCACACCGTGAATGTAGTTATACATCATCCGGCCTAAGCTTTCTGGTTCTGTTTTATAGTGTAAATAACCCGCAGAGTCCAGTGCTCTAACAAGTGCAATATCATAGTTAATAGCGGTTTGTGATAGAGAGCGTAACGCCTCTAACACCATTTCATCATCTGTACCAATTTGAGCGCCCGCATTAAAAAATGGGCAGCCTGGTATGCGTTTGTTTGGGGTATTGATTTTAGATTTAAAAACGAATTCGATGAGATTTTCGAGTTGTTGAAGTGGGGTGTGTAGCGGCGAAAAAACCGAGTCCAGATCAGCTCTTATCACTTGCCAGTAATAACTCGCTGCTTCACAAAACAAAGAGGCTTTAGACTCGAAGTGGTGATAGAACGCACCTTTAGTGACGCCTGCCTGACGACAGATATGATTGACGCCCACGCAGTTATAATTGCTTTGCCAGATCAGCTCCAGTGCTGTGGCTAATAGTCTTTCTCGAGTCTCTGTAACAGACATATATGTATAAACCGTTCGTTTAATTGGATAGTATAAATACCGCTTGGTTTGTGTGACAAGAAAAATGGCTGAATAAATCCCTCCTGTTTTTGTCATCAGACATATTACATCTACCTTTTTAAGGGGTATATGGTTGTTTTATATAAAACTTAGTGAAAAGTTGACTATTTTTATCAGCCATATTGACTAGCATACCGGTCGGTATGTATTCTATTGCGATTTATCCTGCCAAGGATAGTTTTTATAGGGACCTGCCAGAGCTGTCTGGCTCACGGAGATTTTCATGTCTGAATTATCATCAAATCATCAAAACCGTGGCTGGTTAAAGCTGATTCTGTTTATTTTTGTTTGTATTGCTGCTGGCGCAGCGTATATGTCTTATGCAAATGAAGGTGAAGAGCCGGCTCAAGCAGCAGCGCCCAACACGCCGCCGCCACCTGTCGCAGAGGTCATTACACTTCAACCGGAAGAAGTCCGTATCTGGACTCGCTTCTCAGGTCGTCTCAGTGCGGTAGATAAAGCGGATATCAAACCTTTGGTTGGTGGCGAACTTCAAAAAGTCTTGTTTGATGATGGTCAATTAGTGGAGAAGAATGAACTGCTGTTTGTTATCGACCCACGTCCATACAAAGCCGCTTTAGCCAGCGCTGAGGCACAACTGGCATCAGCTAAATCAAGAGCGACATTAGCGAAAGATGAGTTAGTCCGTGCGGAAAGATTAGTTAAAGATAAATTAGTCTCAGACAGCGTGTTTGACGCAGCAAAAAATGAGAATCAGGTCTCTGTGGCTGCCATACGTGAAGCCGAAAGTGCTGTCTCACAAGCAAAGCTTAATCTGAACTATTGTTATATCCGCGCTCCTTTTGCCGGGCGAGTCAGCCGCGCAGAATTAACGGTAGGTAACATTATTGAAACTACACCAAGTGCGCCTGTATTAACCACTCTCGTGGCGAATGATCGTTTTTATGCTGAGTTTGATATAGATGAGCAAACCTATATCAAAATGATGAGAAATAATCATGCCGAGCAGAAAATGCCAGTCGATATGACATTGGCAGCAGATGAAAGTGTGGTCTATCACGGTGAAATCCATTCTTTAGATAACCAGTTAGATATTGCTAGCGGCACTATCCGAGCACGCGCCATTTTTGATAACAAAGATGGGGCATTAACACCTGGAATGTACGCCAATGTCAGAGTCGGGGCTGCTGAGAAACAACAGGCTTTATTGATCCCAAATCGGGCTATTGGCACTAACCAAGATAAGAAGTTTGTTTTTGTTATCAACGCTGAAAATCAGGCTGTGTATAAGGAAGTACAGTTAGGCGGACATCATCAAGGTAAACGTCTGGTTTTATCTGGATTAAACACGGGTGACCGAGTCGTAGTGAATGGCTTGTCTCATATCCGTGCGAATATGGTGGTGTCGCCTAAATCAGTGGCTGAAACAGATGAACCCGCCACGACAGAATAATGATGGCAATCAGTTAAATCGCTTTGTAGCGTAACGAAGGAACGCGATGAATATCTCAAAGTTTTTTGTGGACAGACCCATTTTCGCGGGTGTTTTATCCATTCTTATTTTTATTGCCGGTTTACTGTCAATGTTTCAGTTACCGATATCAGAATATCCGGAAGTCTCACCGCCATCTGTTGTCGTTAATGCTCAGTTCCCAGGTGCTAACCCAAAAGTCATCGCTGAAACCGTGGCTCGTCCATTGGAAGAACAGCTGAGTGGTGTAGAAAACATGATTTATATGTTTTCTCAGGCTACCTCAGATGGTCGTATGACACTCACGGTCACGTTCAAAATTGGTACCGATCCTGATCTTGCTCAACAGATGGTGCAAAACCGCGTCACTCAGGCAACACCAAGGCTGCCCGAAGTCACGCGTCAGCTTGGTGTAACGGTAGTGAAAAGTGCACCTGACCTGACGATGGTGGTGCATTTAACTTCTCCAGATAAGCAGTATGATGAGTTATATCTGCGTAACTATGCCGTGCTACATGTCAAAGATGAATTAGCCAAAGTAGAAGGTGTGGGGCAGGTACGTCTGTTTGGTTCAGGTGACTACGCGATGCGTATCTGGCTTAATCCTGAAAAAGTGGCCGAACGTGGTCTGACAGCCATGGATGTGATTGCTGCGATCAGAGAACAAAACGTTCAGGTTGCAGCAGGTATCATTGGTGGTTCACCGATGACGGAGCCGGTTGATGTGCAATTGCCTATCAATGCCAAAGGCCGGCTGGAGTCACCTGAAGAATTCGAAAATATTATTATCCGAGCGGGTAGCGATGGTCAGGTGACGCGTTTAAAAGATGTCGCGCGAGTGGAGCTGCAAGCGGCTGAATTCAGCCTGAATTCAATGCTGGATAACCAACCTGCCGTCGCGATTCCTATTTTCCAATCACCTGGCGCAAACGCGATTAATATCTCTGATAATATTCGCAGCACCATGGCGAAGTTAAAAAATAACTTCCCGGAAGGTGTTGATTACAGCGTTGTCTATGACCCGACAGTGTTTGTTCGTGATTCGATTAAGGCGGTTATTAAAACCTTATTGGAAGCGCTTGTTTTAGTTGTTATCGTGGTGGTGGTGTTCTTACAGACCTGGCGTGCATCTTTAATTCCGCTGTTGGCTGTACCGGTATCGATTATCGGCACATTTGCCTTAATGCATGTGTTTGGTTTTTCAATTAATACGTTGTCTTTATTTGGACTGGTTCTAGCGATTGGTATCGTGGTGGATGACGCCATCGTGGTAGTGGAAAACGTGGAGCGGAACATTGAAAATGGCTTGTCACCGTTAGAAGCCAGTTATCAGGCTATGCGCGAGGTCAGCGGGCCGATTGTAGCGATATCCCTGACCTTGGTGGCCGTGTTCGTGCCAATCGCTTTTGTCAGTGGTTTAACCGGGCAGTTTTATCAGCAGTTCGCTTTAACGATCGCTATTTCAACCGTCATTTCTGCTGTTAACTCTTTAACATTGAGCCCGGCATTATCGGCACTGTTACTGAAAGGGCATGATGCACCGAAAGATAAGCTGACACGAATAATGGATTTTCTGTTTGGCTGGTTCTTTAATATCTTTAATAAGACCTTTAAAAAAGCGTCGAATGGCTACTCGAGCTCAGTTGGTGGCCTGCTTAAACATAAAGTCTTAATGTCATTTTTGTATATCATCCTGTTGGGGATGACAGTTTACGGACTAAATGGTTTACCCAAAGGCTTTGTCCCTGCACAGGATAAGCAATATTTAATCAGTTTTGCCCAGCTGCCCGATGGCGCTTCTTTAGCTCGTACTCAGGAAGTGATCAAGGAGATGGGACGACTGGCACTGGAAGAACCAGGCGTACAGAGCGCCGTTCAGTTTCCTGGGCTTTCGGTAAATGGTTTTACCAATAGTCCAAGTGCTGGGATTGTGTTTGTGACATTGGAGTCATTTGATAAACGGCATTCACCTGATTTATCTGCTGCTGCGATTGCAGGCCGCTTGCAGGCAAAATATGCGCAGGTGGAAGAGGCCTTTATCGCCATATTCCCACCACCACCTGTACGTGGTCTAGGGACGACGGGTGGCTTCAAGCTACAGATTGAGGATCGTGCTGATTTGGGCTATGAGAAACTGGCTGAAGTCGTTGGGCAAGTCCAAGGTCAAGCCTGGCAGAGTCCGGCGCTGACCAGTGTGTACTCAAACTATAAAATCAATGTGCCACAGCTTTATGCTGATTTGGACAGAACAAAAGCGAAACAGCTCGGCTTAAACATCAAAGATATTTTTGACACCATGCAGATTTATCTGGGGTCGCTTTATATCAATGACTTTAACCAGTTTGGTCGTACCTATCAGGTTATTGCTCAGGCTGATTCAGATTATCGTAATGCGCCCGATGATGCGTTGAATTTAAAAGTACGTAATAGCAATGGTGATATGGTGCCATTAGGAAGCGTGCTTGAGATGAAAGAGAGTTATGGGCCGGAAAGTGCCGCTCACTACAATGGTTATCTCGCGGCAGATTTAAATGGTAATGCGGCGCCTGGCTATTCCAGTGGACAAGCACAGGATGCCATTAGCGAAATTCTGGAGAAAACCCTACCTTCAGGCATGGAGTTTGAATGGACTGACTTAACCTATCAACAAGTCATTAGTGGGAATACTGCCTTATTTATTTTCCCATTGTGTTTGTTACTGGTGTTCTTAGTTTTAGCGGCACAATATGAGAGTTTAATCTTGCCATTGGTCGTTATCACCATTGTGCCATTATCGATTCTGGCTGCAGTAACGGGTGTCTGGTTAACCGATGGGGATAGTAATATCTTCACCCAGATCAGTTTCTTTGTGTTGGCGGGGCTGGCCAGTAAAAATGCCATATTGATTGTTGAGTTTGCCCGAGAGCTTGAAATCGATGGCATGGAAACGGTAAAAGCGGCTATCAAAGCCAGCCGTATGCGTTTAAGACCAATTTTAATGACATCATTCGCCTTCATTATGGGCGTGGTACCGATGGTTTTATCTACCGGTGCCGGTTCCGAAATGCGTAATGATATTGGTGTCACTGTATTCTCAGGCATGCTCGGGGTCACATTCTTCGGCTTGTTCTTTACCCCGGTTTTCTATGTGATGTTAAGAAAACTGGAAGGTAAACGCCGTTACCATAGTCACAATCATGTGGTAATGAAATAAAGCCCGGCTTTATCAGCGACGGGCGGTAATCGTCCGCCCGTCTGCTGTTTTCAAGACTAGTGCACCATTAATGCTGATATCCAGCGACTCAACATCGGCTAAGGTCGTCAAAAATACCTTTTCCTGATTCATGATGGCCACTGGACAGACTTTCTGCGTAGTGATGGCAGAAGCAACGTCCAGCCGTTCATTGAACTCATAAGCTGTGCTGTACTGATTACAAGAGGTAAAGCCTGATAAGCGGCCTTGATCATCGAAGGTCATGGTCAGACGTGAAAAATCAATAATGCCTTGCTGATTGATATCCTGAACAATCCACTCCTGTCCAACCAATAAGTCACGGCTGTGCCCTCCACATCCCTGAAAATCGAGATTATCTAAACGGACATTGACCTGATACGGGTAGGGTAATCCCGACATATCGTCACGGCATAGCGTTGCTAAGGTTTCAACTTTGATATAACGAGTGTCTGAATAGGCTTTCAATTCAAAACCAGCATGGTAAATATGCAATTCAGTTTCGCCGAGGACGCTCTGTTTCTGTCCACCATCCCATGTCATGATGACCTGGTCGTATGTGGCTGAAAGAGACCATTCTGGTTCGTGTCCCTGAGCGCGAAATGGGAGTTGTTCGACTTGATCCTGGTTCACAGCAGTGCAGTGACTCCAACTCATATCAGCAATCGTCAAAATGCCCTGATGGCCTTTATTCCAGAAGTTGACCAATTTATCTTTAGACTGGTACTTGCTTCCTGAGGCACTGGGTACTTGAAACAGCATATACAAATCATCATTCATTTTGAGCTGCATGGATTCATTCTCAATAACGGTGGTGATCTGCTGCTCGCCACATTGAAACATGACCGTATGACTGTTTTGATGTTCAGGTGGCTGGAAAGAGATCAAATTGAGCACACCCAGTGATACTTCATGCGTGTCAGTGGGAATCAGATTCAGCTCATCTGTGGTCCAGATTAATTCCCCTTCTTTATTCTGAATAGAAGCACGAAGTGCATAATTTTCATCAGCATTGAGTTGGTCTTTGAACACCTGCAGCTGAAAATCAATAGGCACTTGGCGGTTGCCGAGAGAGATAGTTTTTTCAGCTACCACTTCCCCATTTTTTTGGGCGCTGGTGATGTTTTCGAGTTTAATGATGAGTTTGGAATGCTTGGGTAACGCGATACGTTCGCGATAGCTTATTTTGCCACTGATCGTGAGCTGTTGTTGTTTGAGTGTTTGTTGAGCAGAGTCTGAATCACATCCGAGTAATATCAGACTCATCAACACCAATATGAACAAACGGTACAAGGGCATAATATGTCATCCTGAATCTAGTCCTGAGTATGCATCATAAATGTAACCTGTACAGCCAAGCTATCACATCAAGTCGTCATCCATGACGTATCTTAGATTCAGACTTTGAACTGAGTGATGAGTTTTTGCAAGTCTGCCGCTAATCCGGCAAGGCCCTGACTGGTTTCCGTTGTTTGTGAAGTGCTTTCTGCATTTTCTTCTGCTACTTGGGCGATATGATTCACATTGCGGTTGATGTCTTCAGCCACAGCGCTTTGCTCTTCAGCTGCGCTGGCAATATGCGTATTCATATCCATAATAGAGCGGACTTTTTCAGAGATGGTGGTCAGGCTTTCACCCGCCGCTCCCACTTTGGTGACAGTGGCTTCGACATACTCTTTACCCTTCAAGGTAGCAGCAACACACTGATTTGCTTCATTTTGCAGACGTTCAATAATGGTTTTAATTTCTTCAGTAGACTCTTTACTACGTTGAGCAAGGGTTCTGACTTCATCAGCAACAACAGCAAAACCTCGGCCAGATTCACCGGCGCGGGCAGCTTCAATGGCGGCATTCAAGGCTAATAAATTAGTTTGTTCAGCAATACCCTGTATAACGGTCAGGACCGTGCCAATGTTTTCACTTTCAGCTTGTAAGTTTTTAATTGCATCGGCATTGGTTGAGCTTTGGTCGGCTAACTGCTTGATAGAGCTGATGGTGTCTTTAACTAACAATTGACCCTGACTGGTTTCACTATCTGAGCTTTTAGATAAATTCGCCGCTTCTGCAGCGTATCGAGCCACTTCTTGAACAGTTGCCGTCATTTCATTCATGGCCGTGGCCACTTGTTCACTACTGCTTTGTTGATTGATAACACCTTTTTTGGTCTGTTCAGCGACCACGGATAGTTCTTCTGCTGCGGCACTTACAGTGAGAGCAGAAGTCATGACTTGTTGGATCAATTTTTGAAAGGATGCGGTCATCAGATTGAATGAACGTGCCATTTCAGCAATTTCATCTTTGCCGCTATCATCAACACGTAAACTTAAATCACGATTTTTTTCGACTTCCTGCATGGTTTCAGAAAGCTGATGAAGCGGAATAATAATACTTTGGCTTATTAGTCTGATGAGCCATAGAATCAGGGCAGCCAGTGTCAAAGCAATCACAAACACAGTAATTTTTGCATTTTTAACAGCAGTGGGTATTTCATTATTGATATGTTGCTCAAGCGTATCAAGTGCGCTTTCACTTTGATGAATCGTGCTACGCAACTCACCCAGTAAGCCTGACTCAGCATTCATGCCACGCGTTTCGTAGCCTTTCACTAAAGACAGAAAATCAGCACGATACGATTCTATTTCACTACGGACTTGTTTTTTTACACTACTACTCAGGTAACTGGTTTCCAGACGACGATTGAAGTCGATAAACCCATCTTCAAATTTACTGACATATTTTTTATCAGAGCGAAGCATAAAGTCTTTTTCATGTCTTCTGAGCATTAACATGGCAGCTAATAAACTATCGTCATCGTATGTGTTGATGGTTTCTTCAACCTGATGCACGGCACTACGTAACTTACCATAAAGGCCATCAGTCGGTGTTAAGCCAATGGTTTGTTCAATATTCACTATTTGGTCAAATTTATCACCATATTTAACAAGCACATCATGAAGTTGATTTTCTGATTCATGTGACTGATTCAGTGCGTCGAGACGCTGTCCAAGCTGATCGAGGTTGGTAAGGAAGAGCTGATGAGATTGATGGAACTCATCTTGATATTTCAGCTCATGTCGGTTAAGAAAATCTTTCTCATGGCGGCGCAACATCAGCATATTCGTTTCTAGCTTCACTGCCTGAATCGAAGCTTCTTCCAGTCGAATAATTTTAGACAGGAATATCTGGCCCAAGATAATCATCAGTAAGATTGTCATTCCAACGAGGACCGACAATACAAAGAGTTTCTTTTTCACAGTGAGTTGATTGAGCATGGGGTTTTCCTTGAAAAAACATGAACAGGTCATGTTGATTGACAACGCTAACCAACTTAGCGGTCAGACACTTCATTTCCTTAGCCTTTTTCACTGTTTTTTTATATGATTTTTTTCTTAACTTGGCAGAGTTGCCAATTCGTTAAAGCCCAGTGCCAGACATGGGCTATCGGCATAGCTGAAGATAGGGCTGACGCATCCAAGCCAAGGAAAAAAAGAGCATTAATGAGTTGTTCAGAGGCATCATGGATGGCGATAGCTGGCGCAGCAGTTTGCTTGCTCAATTTCTCACCATGCGTATTTGTTACCAGAGGAATATGAGCATAGCTCGGTGATATCGCCTCTATTTGTTGCTGTAGATAAACCTGACGGCTGGTAGAGTTTAATAAATCGGCACCACGAACAATGTGATTGATACCTTGTTCTGCATCATCAACAACCACGGCCAGTTGATAAGCAAAAAGACCATCAGCACGTTTTAAAACAAAGTCACCAAAATCTGTTTGTAAATGATGCTGAATATCACCATACACTCGGTCATTAAACATCAGATTGTCGCTATCCACGCGTAGCCGCCAGGCTATCTGTGTGCGATTTGATGATAGGCCATGTCGGCAAGAGCCAGGGTAAACCGGGCCTTCTATGCCAGCGTGTGCAATATCTGCTACTTCGCGACGACTACAGTTACAGGGGTAAACACATTGTTTATCTTTTAGCTTTTCAAGATAGGATTGATACAGCTCACTGCGTTCACTTTGGTATATGACCTCACCATCCCATTCAAAGCCATAACCGTCGAGCGTGCTTAATATATCATCTGCTGCGCCTGGCATTTCTCTGGGTTTATCCAGATCTTCCATGCGTAATAACCACTTGCCAGACTGCGTTTTGGCATCAAGATAGCTTGCGACAGCGGTTACCAGTGAACCAAAGTGTAATGGCCCGGTAGGAGAGGGGGCATAGCGTCCTATGTAGTCAGTCATGATGATCGTAATGATTGTCGAATTACTATTTTTGCCACTCAGATTCAGGTATACGTTGCAGGTGAATATGTGAGGCTAAACGTAAAGTCGGACGCAATAGAAATTGAAAACTCCCAATAATAAACAGCCATATCGCAGTTTTTTCATAGACGGGATACAAAAATAAAATACTACCAATCAAAAACCAGATAGCAATCAGAAAGTCATTAAGAATACTGAGCACTTCATAGCGTCGACGAATCTGTAATTGTTCGTGACCTATTGTGAATGTTAATGGACTATCGAGTTTTTTTGACTCAGACATGTTCACCTCAGATATAGACGGACTTTTCAGATGACATTACACACGGCTTGTGTAACTCAAAGCAGTACATTAAATGAAAATTACTTTATCTCTGCAAGTAAGCAGAGCTTAGACACTGCCTGTGAAGGTGAGCCAAATAAGATAAATAAGCCAAGCCGTCAGCACACACCACAACAAGATAATTGCCCACATGACCCAACGGTTTTCTGGAAGCTGAATAGGGTTTTCCTTCGCTTTTAGCTTGCAATCGAACCAAACCTCATCAGAAATAAATTGGATAGCCAGCCAGCAGCCAATGGGTAACAGCAGCAGTTCATCTAACCATCCCAATACAGGAATAAAGTCCGGAATCAGATCGATTGGGCTAACGGCATAAGCAATGACAAGACTAATAATCATTTTACTGATGAGTGGTACATCAGGGCGCTGATAGGCGATATATAAAGCCGATATTTGAGTTTTTAGTGCCTTTGCCCAATCTTTGAGCTGCCCAAAAATGTTCATTCGCGGAGCTATGAGTAGTCAGGGTAGATCAAAAGCAGCAATAAGCGGGGCATGATCAGACAGCTGATTCCATGATGAATGAGGTGGTCTACCGCACAACGTTGGCTCCATGCCCCGATAATAAATGCGATCCATTTTTAACATAGGCATCCATGAGGGCCAGGTGCGTGCATAACGGTTATGCAAAGTGCGGTACGCTTCTTTTAGATGTAAACTCTGTGCCAGACGTTTTTCAGCTTGCCCGGTCCAATCATTAAAGTCACCAGCAACAATCAGTAGTGCACTGTCCGGTACATGTGCCTGAATGCGATCACACAACAAACTAAATTGTTTGCGTCGCTCAATGCCGGTGAGTCCAAGGTGTATACAAATGATATGCAAAATATCGTCTGACCAGGGCAATTGTACTTCACCATGCAACAGGCTACGGCTGGCCCAGGTGAAAGGAGACACATTGATATTTTCCCAGCTGACAAGTGGGAATTTACTCAGAATGGCATTGCCATGATGACCCACTTCGTAAATCGCATTTTTGCCATAGGCATGATGCGGCCAGACATCTTTGGCTAAAAATTCAGAATGCAGACCTTCCGGCCAGGTGTCATGAATCAAACCATGCTTGCTGTGCTCGCCCTGAATTTCCTGCAATAGCATGATATCGGCATTGGTCTCCACCAAGGCATCTCGAATGGGATGCAACGTGAATTGGCGATTGCTGGTGTTAAAGCCTTTATGCAGATTGTAGGTCAGAATGCGGAGCTGGTTTTTCGACATGTATTTAAATCCAATGTACTTGTGTCAACCGAGCACTATCCGGCTTGAGAAAATGAATCTCTATTATGGTTGGCCTGAAAGAAAAATCCAAGTCACAGTTATTGATGGTTTGCTCTTGATTTTAAAAAGCGCCGTCCCCATCTGCTTTCCATGTTCAAACAAATAGCCATACGGAGGCATTTTTTCAATGAGTGTTGATGCACATAAGGAAACGCTAGGTTTTCAAACTGAAGTCAAACAACTATTGAATCTGATGATTCACTCTTTGTACTCCAACAAAGAGATCTTTTTACGTGAATTAGTTTCAAACGCAGCTGACGCAGCTGATAAATTACGTTTTGAAGCGTTATCAGATGATGCACTTTATGAAGATGACGCGGAATTAAAGATTCGTGTTGAGTTTGATAAAGACAAAAATACCGTCACGATCAGTGATAACGGTATTGGTATGACACGTGAAGAAGTAATCGAAAACATCGGTACCATTGCACGCAGTGGTACACGTAAGTTTTTTGACAACTTAACCGGTGACCAAACCAAAGACTCACAATTAATCGGCCAGTTTGGTGTCGGTTTCTACTCTGCCTTTATTGTGGCTGACAAAGTGACATTGAAAACACGTCGTGCTGGTTTGACGGCTGAGCATGGCGTGCAGTGGGAATCGGCCGGCGAAGGTGAGTTCACTATTGAAACCATCGAAAAACCTCAACGCGGTACAGAAATCATCCTACATTTACGTGAAGGCGAAGAAGAATTCGCTGATGGTTGGCGCCTACGTAACATCATCACTAAATACTCTGATCACATCAATCTACCGATTCTGATGGCAAAAGAGCCATTGCCAAATGAAAATGGCGAAATTGATGAAGCTGATAAAGGTGATGAAACCATCAATAAAGCCACCGCTTTATGGACCCTGTCAAAAAACGACATCACTGAAGATCAGTACAAAGAATTCTATAAACAAATTGCCCACGACTACCAAGACCCCATGCTGTGGAGTCACAACAAAGTCGAAGGCAATATTGAATATACCTCTCTGCTGTATATTCCATCTAAAGCGCCGTTTGATATGTGGGATCGCGACCGCATGCACGGTATCAAGCTGTATGTAAAACGTGTCTTTATCATGGAAGACAGCGAACAATTAATGCCACGTTATCTGCGTTTCGTTCGTGGTGTGATTGATACCAATGATTTACCACTGAATGTATCACGTGAAATTCTGCAAAGCAGCAAAACGATTGATACCATTCGTGCGGCATCAGTAAAAAAAGTGCTGAGTGAAATCAGTAAACTGGCGAAAAATGAGCCTGAACAATATGCTGAGTTCTGGAAAGAGTTTGGTCAGGTCTTAAAAGAAGGCCCAGGCGAAGACTTTGCTAACAAAGAAACATTAGCAAAACTGTTCCGTTTTGCTACCACAGAATCTGGCTCGTCAGACCAAACCGTGTCTCTGGAAGACTACGTCAGCCGGATGAAAGACAAGCAAGAGAAGATTTACTACATCACCGCAGAAAGCTATGCCGCGGCGAAAAACAGCCCACACCTGGAAGTCTTCCGTAAGAAAGGTATCGAAGTCTTATTGCTGACTGACCGTGTCGATGAATGGCTAGTAAATTCTCTGACTGAGTTTGATGATAAACACCTACAATCTGTCGCTAAAGGTGACTTAGACTTAGGTGAGTTGGAAGACGAAGAAGAGAAAAAAGCACAGGAAGAAACCGATAAAAACTTCGAAGACTTAGTAGAAAGAGTCAAAAAATCATTGGATGACAAAGTCAAAGACGTGCGTATCACGCATCGTTTAACAGACTCTCCAGCCTGTTTAGTCGCCGATAACTACGATATGAGTATGAATCTTGAGCGTATGTTAAAAGCGGCCGGCCAGGATGTGGCAGGGACTAAACCGATTATGGAGCTGAACCCTGAGCATCCAATGGTGGTAAAACTGAAAGATGAATCAGATGAAAGTCGCTTTACCGACTGGACATCGATTCTGTTTGACCAGGCACTACTGGCAGAAGGTGGACAACTGGAAGACCCAGCCACTTATGTCAAACGTATCAACGAAATTTTGTTGAAGATTGCTTAGTTAAAACACGCATATGCGATAGAATAGCCGGGCAAGTAGTTGTCCGGCTTTTTTATTGGGTGAAAGAAATGTGGTGATTTCTTATCTCCTGATTTGCTAAAAAACGCTCACTCCCAAACTCAAAGAAATAGGTATCACAGCAGTGAAATCAGATTGTTTACAACGGTTTATTTTTGATAATGCAGCGATTCGTGGTGAATGGGTCAATTTGCAAGAAAGTTGGCAAGAAGTCCTAAAGCGTCGTGACTACCCTCAAGCCTTACGCAATGTCTTAGGTGAAATGATGGGCGCGGCAGCATTGTTAGCAGCCACAGTCAAAATTACTGGCAGACTGGTTTTACAAGTGCGTTCTGAAGGTCCGGTTTCTCTAATGATGGTGGAATGCACCAGCCAAAATACCTTACGTGGTCTGGCTCAGTGGGATGGGGATATCGCCGATGATGCCAGTCTGACTGACATGATGGGTGGCGGTACCTTAGCCATCACCATTGAACAAGAAGGCGCAAAACAACCTTACCAGGGCGTGGTTAGTTTACATGGTGACAATCTGTCAGAAACGCTGGAAAGCTATTTTGAAAACTCAGAACAATTAGCCACCAAAATCTGGCTTTCAGCTAATGAACATAATGTGGCTGGCTTATTCTTACAGCAATTACCCAGCGAAGAAAACCAACGAGAAGATGCCCAGGAAGACTGGTTCCGTATCAGCCAACTGGCAGGCACCATTACCGATGAAGAATTGCTGACCTTAGAGTCAGAAACGCTGTTACATCGCCTGTTTCATGAAGAACAAGTCAGATTGTTTGAGCCAACAGATTTACGTTTTTCCTGCACCTGCTCACGTCAGCGCGTTGAAGAAACCATTGCCATGTTAGGGCAGGAAGAGGCCGATGACATTATCGCTACCGAAGGTGAAATCGAAGTCGCTTGTGAGTTCTGTAATCAGCATTACACCTTCGATAAAGTTGATGTCGCCAAGTTGTTTAATGACACCGTTGCTTCAGCAAGCGATCCAAATACCTTGCATTAACAATAACAATTAGTAGAAATAAAAGAGGGGGAGTTAGCGGATGCTGACTCCCTTTTTTGTTTACACGCCTAGACTCTGTAAAAATACGCTTCCTGATGAAGTATGAAGCCAAAATAAACCAGCAACATTCAAGATGACGGTTAACCAAAAGACCATACGAAAAGCTTTCTTTTTGGACTTATGCCGTAATGTCATTTGGCCCAAAATAGCGCCGGGCCAGCCACCGATTAAAGCCATGAGATGTAATGTGCTCTCTTGCGTTCGCCAACGTCCTTTTTCAGCCGCCGACTTATCAATAGCATAAGCAATAAAGGTGATTATACTCATCACTACATAAGCAATGGCTATGGTGAAAGGCATTTTTCCTGTTAAAACTGATATCACGAGTCCAATACTGAACAAGAGTATCAATATGCTTCCAAATGATCGGTTTTTCTTGCTAGCTTGTGGTTTGTTTTTTTGTCTTGAATCACGAGCAAAACGAATATTTTCAGCTCGATAGCGCTTGTCTTTATCTTGCACTAACTCATAGATGATAATGTCACCATACATTGGCCGACGTGTTCTGAGATTGAATGCTTTGATATGAACAAAGGCGCGATCACCACCGCCATTGGGTTCAACAAAACCAAAGCCTTTATCATCATTCCAGTTTGAGATTTTGCCTTGAAACTTCATTTTCTTCCTTGATTTCTTCTCATTAGTTTTTTGATTCTCTTGATTTAATCTCTCTGATTAAATCCCTTGTTGTCCACCATTTAACAACTAAAATCAGCCAAAAAATATTCAACAATAGATTTAAGGGCAGCTTCAATAGATAGAATTTATTCCAACTGTTTATTTTCATTTCCCATAGAAACGTCGAAAGAACTGACAGAAAAAATAAAATGAAAAGATTCATCAGTCCATCTATACCAACTTGAGAAAGCACAGCTACAACTCCAATGAGAGTAGAGAGTACCCCGATAATTGTTTGTTTATTCAACGCTGGTAAACTCACTTTTAGTACGATAGGTTGGAGTAAGGAACGAAAGCCAACGGATAGTTTCTTGATTGTAAACCACACGCTGCCGCGAGGCGTTCATTTATTTTGCATGCCCAAAATAAACGAACCAAACAAAAGGGCACCCGATATTGCCTTTGATCCAAAAATTAGCCTTGTTTGATGGCGTGGTCGATAACTCCCTTCGGTCAGACACTCGACCACTTAATCCATCAACCAAACCTAATTTTTGGCGGCAATAAACGGGAGAATGGAAGCTTTTCATATCCTCGTTTGTGCTGATAAGTACATTGCCATTTTCATATTGTCCAGATAAAAAATTTCATAAAACGACTTGAAATCTGCTGAGTCAAACCTTATTAAAAATAACGTGAGAGGTTGTCATGAAGGGGCCCTCACCATTGATTGTTTTTGTTTTATATTGCTTCTAACGGAGGATATACCATGAATGCAATTGACCTAACCCCTCTTTATCGTAGTAGTGTTGGTTTTGATCGTTTGGGATCACTGATTAACCATGCACTTACTGCAGACTCCACTTCCAGTGGATACCCTCCCTACAATATTGAGCTCATCGAGGACAACCGCTATGCCATCACGCTAGCCGTTGCCGGCTTCACCCAAGAGGAGCTTGATATTCAGGTTGAAAATGGTGTGCTGACTGTACGAGGTGAAAAAGCGGCTAAAGAAGAGCGTAAATACCTCCATCAAGGCATTGCTTATCGTTCATTTGAACGTAAGTTCAATCTTGCTGATTACGTCGAAGTGACTGGCGCCGATCTTTCCAACGGCTTACTGACTATCAGCCTTGTGAAAGAAATTCCTGAAGCGATGAAGCCTAAATCGATTCCGATTAGCCAAACGGTTAACAAAGCTTTGGAACATGATGTGGAAGATAAAAACGCTGACACTTCTAAAGCAGCCTAAGTCATCCGGGGTGCGCGCAAGCGCACCCTTATTTTATCTGAAAAAATATCAAGTTGACTTACGGCTTTATTCTAACTTACTAAAAAAACTGGATATTGTTTCTGTGTCACCTATGTAACACACTTTAGTTTTATAAGTTTCGTCGAACTTGTGCTGATTTAAAAAGGTTCTCCAATGTTTATCAGTAATAAATAAATCAACGTAAGGAAGCATCATCGATGCATGCTCTATATCCATAGGATCTCCAGACTTGATTTCTTGTGGATCTACCATGATTTTTGCATACATATGTGCGCTTATGTTGTTATAAGGAAGGCATGTATTAAATTCAGACTTATAAAAATCAGTTAAATCAGAAATGTCAGTTTTCATACCTTTAAGCTGAGCCAATTCTTTAATTTGCTTTATTAGCTCATATTGGGCAAACAAATCACTTATTTCTCCATCAGTATCTTTATTAGTCTGACCTTTCAACACTTTATTTGCAGATATAATTAGTGCCTCAAGCTCTCCGGTTTGTTCTTTTTTTAATTGGTCAGAGAATTTGACTTTGTTTTTAACATTACGGAGCCGCTGATTATTTAGTTTTTTTAACAGTACTGTCTTTTTTGATTTTTGATATTCCTGTCCTCTAAATACACCATGTTTTACAGTTACAAAAAGAGACTGATTTTGTAATTCTTTTGTTTTTTCTACTGGGTCAGACTCAAACATATCCGTATAGGATAGAATTACTTTTTCTTTTCCCGAGGAATAGGCTTCCATTGCTGCTTTTATCTGAGCATCTTGTATATTTTTGCTGCAGTTACAAGTAATACCTAACCCAAGATCATGGATAGTATTCATCCACTCGTCTCTGTTAATCCAGACCTCTTGCTCTTGACTAGATAGTGGACAAATAACTTTACCTTCTCTAGTAGCAAATTTAATATCGTTATAAAGCGTTCTAATACGTTTTAATTGACGTTGATCTAATTGTTTAGGGTTAACTCTAGCAATGGTCATATTCGTTATTATTGAAGTATCTATCCAAACAATTGGAATTGCAGATTTTTTAATAACAAATGACACCATCAAAAATCACCTTTTGCAGCTAACAGAAAAATTAATCTGGTCAGAATGTTTGATTTTGTTTCTTTATTTTCAAGCTTCTCTTTTCAGAAACTATCTCTATTCTTCCACTAGTAACACATCAGGTTTCTGTATCGGCATTTTCTGGATGAAAATTTTCGCTACCGCGTGCCGAGAGAAAAGTACCGAATGCCTGCAAGCTGGGGATATGTTCACAAAAGGTGCGAACAGCGACCAACAACGGTACTGCGACAAGCATACCCACAATCGACCAGAGCCAGGCCCATAATGCGACCGAGAGGAAAATCACGACGGGGTTCATTTCTAAACGCCGACCAACGAAATAAGGCGTGGCAAGCTGTCCTTCAATAATCGTTAGCGTCAAATAGGCTAAGGCCGGCAGCAGCGCGGCAACGGTATGGTCAAAGGTAAGCAAACCTACGAGGGCCGCGATCACAACGCCAACAATAGCGCCAAGATACGGCACAAAGTTAAAGGCGAACGCTAACACACCAAAGAGGATGGCATTTGGCATGCCCAGCAGCCACATTGATACGCCAACCGCTATACCAAGCACAGCATTAATAAGGGTGATCGTGAATAAGTAATTCGACAACTTGCGTTCGATGTCATAGCTAATTCTGACTGCGTTACGCTTATCTTTAAACGTCGGCATAATGTGAACTAGCTTTTCGTAAAACATATCACCTGAAGCCAGCAGAAAGAACAGCAATACTAGGGTGAATACCATTTGCGCCAGAATTTCAGGCACCGAAGTAGCGAGTTTGACAAGCACTCCTGGCTCGCGTGGTGAGACCTTTTGTACTTGCTCTGTCTCGTTTTCCAGAGAGGCGATCTGCTCAATCTGCTTACCGGCATCAATGACCTCTTTCGCTGACTGGTTGGCACCACGCAATTTCTGTTCAATTTTAAAGCCGATGGTGGGGGCTTCTTTAATCCAACTCTGTACAGGATCAGCGAGCGTACTTAAGCCCAAGCCTATTAGTGTCATCAGTCCACTGACAATAATAAATGCGGAGACAGCTGGTGGTAGTCGACGGCGCTCAAGGAAACGGCGCACCGGACTAAACACTAGTGCCAGTAACACGCCAAGCGCTACCGGCACGAGAAAATCACGAGCGTGAGCAACACTGCCCAGTAATAGCAGTAAAAATATACCGACTATTGCCCAGTGTGAACTTGACTTAAATATGTTGGTGGCAGGTATATTGTTTGACACTAACTCGGGGCTGGCATCTGCTGGCATGGTGTGGTTATTTTGTATATCGTCTGACATCTCAGCCTTGCCTCAAGTCGAAACCAATTGGGTCATTGTGTTTGATATTTTGTCTAGATTTCATATAACTCTTTTCTGTTCAATATTTCTATTTTTAGTTGATACGTAGCATGCCAGATTTTTAAATGTATTTGGAAAAAATAGAATCACTCTTTTCATCTCAGGAAACTCTCAAACTTACTCACTTGATTGAATTAGGAGACTGAATGCCAGTGTTTTCATATTAGTTATTAAATAATAATGATTTGTGTTTAGATTTTATGATCTGTAAAGTGCTGTCATTTTTTAAATAACAAATCATGAGATAAGACATATGAAACGGAGCACACGATATGCCATTAGCTTGTCATTGGTCTCGCTGTATGGTGGTTTAGCGAATGCAGAACCAGCTCAACAAACGTTAGAGTCTAGCGAAACAATTAGTCTGGATTCATTGCGCATTTATGGCGAACCAGAGGAAACCAAATCAGCAACAAAACTGGATTTAACCATCTTTGAAACGCCTCAGATTGTCTCGGTTATTTCACAAGATCAGATTGAAGATTTTGCCTTAAATGAGGTGAATGACTTACTGAAATATGTGCCGGGTGTGACGGTGGAGCAGGTAGAAACGGGTCGAACGTACTACACCGCACGTGGTTTTGATATCGTTAACTTTCAGTATGACGGCATTGGTGTGCCTTTTTCATATGGTTTGACACAAGGTCACGATGACACCGCGATGTATGAAAAAGTGGAGGTCATTAAAGGGGCGAGTGGTCTGATTACTGGTTTAGCTAATCCTTCGGCCACCATCAATTTTGTGCGTAAACGCCCCACTGATGAATTTCAGGCATCAGCTAAAGCCTCTTATGGTTCATGGAATACTCGTCGTGTTGATGCCGATATTTCCGGGCCTATTAATGATCGCGTTCGTGGTCGCTTAGTCGTTGCCAAAGAAAAAGGAGATTCATACCTTGATCGCTACTCCACAGACCGTGATGTCTTTTACGGCATTGTTTCAGCAGATCTGACGGACAGCACTGAGCTAACTTTTTCTCACAGTGTGAACGACCATCATAGTGATGGTAACTCATCAGGAGCATTACCACTTTTCTATAGTGATGGCACATTGACCGATTACGATGAGTCAACCAATACGGCGCCTAGCTGGGCTCAGCAAGATGTGAAACAAACTCGAAGTTTCATCGAGTTGGAACAAAGAATAGGTGATGATTGGGCAATCAAAGCCATGTACACCCAAAACAAACAAGAAAAGCAATGGAACTCACTGTATTTAGCCGGCAATCCTGATCCAATTACAGAGTCAGGTTTGACTGCTCAGGCCAGTGATTACAAAGCGCAGGACAAAGAAAAAATATTTGATTTATATGTGAGCGGTAAGTTTGAGTTAGCTGGCAGAGAGCAAGAAGTGGTTGCAGGGATTAATGTCGCAGATATCCAGCTGACTGGACGTTCAGTTTATTCAAGTACATGGAATTATGATCCCATTGGTGGCAACTGGTCAGCTGGGTTGACACCAAAACCAGTATTTGATGTTTATGATGCCTCCCAACAATCTACCGATATCGATCAAGAACAAGATTCCGCTTACTTTTCAACTCGCCTGCGACCAACTGACAGACTGTCTGTATTGCTAGGAGCACGCACCGTGAAGATTGATCAGGATGGGATAAGTTATGGTGCACCTCAAAAAGTGTCCGATACTGAAACCGTGCCTTATGCGGGTTTAACGTATGAAGTGATTGACGGCACGATGCTTTATGGCAGCTACAGTGAAGTATTTAAAGCACAAACTTGGGTTGATGCCAGTCTGGCACCACTGGGTCCTGTAAAAGGGGAAAGCCGTGAGTTTGGTATCAAGCAGGAGTTTAATGATGGCAATGCTGTATTGACCCTTGCACGCTTTGAATCTGAACAAGAAAACTTTGGTGAATATGTGACACGTAACGTGGCAACAGGCCTGAATATTTATCGTGGTATTGAGTTACAGAGTAAAGGTTATGAGATCGAGTTATCTGGAGAGGTTCTCGACCGCCTGAATATGAGTGCAGGTTATACCTATCTTGATATGGAAGATGAAAACGGCGATGACACGCGCGTCTTTATTCCAACCAAGCAATTTAAGTTAGCAGCTAGCTATCAAGTTCCTTACTTTAACGGATTAAATGTGGGCGGTGGTGTTCGTTGGCAGAATGAAATTTACTATGGTGATACCGAAGTTCAGGGAAGTTATGCTTTAGTCGACTTATTTGCTCAATATCAGCTAAATAAAAATGTCTCTGTAGCACTGAACTTATATAACGTCGGTGATGAAAAGTACCTGGAAAGTCCTCAATGGGGACAGGCTAATTACGGAGCGCCAAGAAGTGCCATCGGTTCAGTCACTTGGACGTATTAATCTTTAAAAACAGGGCATCATTTGATGCCCTGATTTATTAAGATGGTTTATTTTTTCAACTTCCAGTCTTTACGAATCCAATGACAGGTATAACCATTGGGGTAATGCTGTAAATAGTCCTGATGTTCGGGTTCGGCTTCGTAAAATGGACCGGCTTTAGTGACTTCGGTGGTGATAGGGCCGGGGAGAATGCCGCTGGCATCAAGTTCTTTTATTAATTCATCGGCGACTTTGGCTTGTTCACTGTTTTCCACAAAAATAGCCGAGCGATAACTGTCACCGATATCATTCCCCTGACGGTTTTTGGTGGTGGCGTCATGCACCATAAAGAAAAACTCCAGGATGTCACGGTAGCTGGTTTGTGAAGAATCAAACATCACTTCAATCGCTTCAGCATGACCAGTGTCGCCTTGTTTTACATCTTTATAAGTGACATCAGGCACATGGCCGCCAGTGTAGCCAACACGGGTATTAATCACGCCGGGTTGGTGACGGAACAGTTCTTCCATTCCCCAGAAGCAGCCACCGGCCAAGATAGCTGTTTCAATCGTGTCGGTATCCGTTGATTCGTCATTGTCAAACAAGGGCAGGTAGTCAGCGTAACCTTCAGCAGCTAATTGGTCTTGGGGGATGAAGCGTAAGCTGGCCGAGTTAATACAGTAACGCAAGCCACCATGTTCTTCTGGCCCATCAGGGAAGACATGACCCAGATGCGAGTCACCGTATTTCGAACGCACTTCGGTTCTGACCATACCTAGTGTGTCATCACTATGCTCAGTGATATTGTTGGCGTCGAGTGGACGGGTAAAACTAGGCCAGCCAGACATCGAGTCGTATTTATCTAACGAGGTAAATAAAGGCTCGCCAGACACTACATCTACATATAAACCTGGCTCTTTGTTATCCCAGTAAGCATTGTTAAAAGGCGGTTCGGTACCACATTGCTGAGTAACATGATATTGCAGTTCATCAAGCTCAGAAATGGCCGCGTCATTTTTATGGTATATCTTCGTCATATTCATCCTTTGATTGTTATGCTCTGCGTGTATTGACACATAAATGTTGTGAAAGTGGCATAAACAAAATTTACTTGAACGTGTTTATTTCCATTAACAACTCCGGCCAGTGTTCCGCCCAGCAACAGTGATGAGTCATGCCAGTAATCACTCTGACTTCAGGCTGTTGCGCGTCAGGAAAATGTTGCTGATACGATCTGGCAATTGCCTCAGGCATGATCTTGTCTTCACTACCAACAAAGTGAATTTGTGGAACATCAGTGAGTTTTTGCCATGCATCTGCCGGGTTAAGTGAGTCTGTTAACGCTGAAATATGCTGCATTTCTGTCCAGGCTGTTGTATCAAGATTACCTGTCACGGTGACCAATTGGTCGACATCATTTCGTTCAGAGGCTAATAGAGTAGCGATGGCACCACCACCTGAGTAACCAATTAGGCGTAGCGATGAAGCCTGAAACTGATTTTTGAGTTCAGTCACAGCTTGATTCATGGATTCTACAACCTCGGTTGAAAATCGGGCTGAGGTCCATAGCTTTTTGTCACAACTGTCTGACTTCACATACTGACAAGGGCGAGCCAGATAGACCGCTTGTTTATCTTGAACTGCGAGTTTGAGTACCAGCGGATCGACCGGGGTGGGATCAGAAGATATTTTTCGACGGCTTAACCAGGCTAAACCATCACCTTCAATATAAATTGTTAAACGTTTTGATGGTTTGCTATTTTTAGGAACAAAGCTTTGCAAATGAAATGAAGACGTGGTGAGGATTTGTGATTGCCAGCCCTGGCTGTTAGCCAAGTGTAATGCAGTATCCGAGCGGTTTTGTGTCGTCGGTATCGAGGAACATGCCTGAAGCAGCAATAAAAAAGTGAACCAAACAATATGTCGAGAATTCAAAACTGGCCTCTTTCTGACACTGAAATAATGAGTGAGACACTAACATACCTAATCAGAATGGTGGTTGCCTTAACAAGCGTTTTTTCGGCTTAAAAATAATTTAGGGCCAGTGCAAACACGCCATATTAAGTGTTTACACTGACCCTAACTCAGGTCTCTAAATGACAACCAAATTAGGCTGCTTTAGCCCCTCTCAGACGTGAACGGCCAGCCCACATACCTACTAAACCAAAAGCAAACAGAGGCAGTGCTGCTGGTAATGGTACAGCGCTTGGGTTAGAGAACTGGCTAGCAAGATACTCAGTAGAGAACATGCCATCACCACCGAAGCCCCATGATGAGAAGTTTTTGAACTTACCTGATAACAGTTCGCCACTATCCACACCTAATGATAAGTAGACGAGGGCATCAGAAATCTCAAATGACAAAATATCTGACAGCTCGAAATCATTGAAGAAAATGCTGTTGATACCTTCACCACCGTCAAAAATGCCTGTGCTTAATAAGCCTGATGTGGACGTCAGTCCATCAACAACGACTTTATCGTCACCACCACCAAATATCACATCGCCCGCAATTTCACTGTTGCCAGTCAGTGTCAGGCTGCTGTTGCCTTGGTTAGGCGCAAATTGAATAGCGGTGCCTGAGCGGCCGACTAAAGTGCCACTGTTCGTTACCGTCACTTCAGATGTAGCGGCTTCGTCTGCACCAATGGCATGGACACCCTCGATGTAACCTTCATTAACAATAGTCAGGGGACCTGCGACACGGTCATCACCTTTGGTCGGTTCGAATAAAGGATCGATGTCGATACCATTACCACCATTGAGTGAGTCACTGGTTGTGCCGGTAGAAACGATGACGCCTGTAGCATGGTTATGTACTTTACCTTCGTCAATATCAATACCGTCGTCCGTGCCTAGAATGACACCGTAGTTATCTGCTGTACCGCCGGCAAATTGCACACCGTCTTCATCATCGGTCGCGCCAGCATTTGTCCATGTTTGAGTGCCTGCATCCCATGACAAACCATTCAAAGCGATAGTGCCGTGATTTTCAAGTGTGAAGTCTTCACGTGCTTCGATGACTTCTTCATCACCACGTAAAGTGCCGTAGTTCACGACTGTTGTGCCTGGGCCGCGGCTTTGAATAGCACGTCCCTTTTCACTTTCAATAAGGCCGTAATTGGTGATGCTGGCATTTTCCAATTCGGCATCGTTATCTAATCTGACGGCCTGATTCTCAGCTGAAATGATGCCTGTTTCACGGTTAATTAACGTGAAGTTGTCAGCATCGTCCTGCAGACGAACGCCACGGTCACCACCAATAATGGTGCCTGAGTTATCAACGGTCAGGTTGTTGCCTTTACCGCGAATCGCATCATCATCGCCGCTTTCGATAAGGCCATAGTTGACGATAGATTGGTTTGCACCTTCCAGTTGCACTGGACGATCATTGGCATCAACCAGCTCTGCACCGTTTTCAACGGTCACAGATAAATTGTCGCGGTCGTCATCAATATTATTGCTGTCTGTCGCAGTACATAGCAGAGTGGGTGAGCCGCTTGTGCCACCTTCAACACAATCCGCCGCCATAGCCGGTGCATTGTAGAGTGCTGCTAGCATCGAAACAAAAAGTAGTTTGTGTGTGTTTTTCACGTTACCTCCAGGTCAGATAATGGATATCGATGGCTAGAGTAGTGATGCTTTATGACAATGTTATGAATTTTGGAATTAATGTGAGTTATGACACAAATGAGAAAAATAAAATATGCTAGCGAATATAAATTTTAAGTGTGTATCAATGATGCTTTTGTCGAAAACAATTCGATGAGACCAAGTTAAGCAAAGAATCAGAAAAGCAGTTTGTTTCAACCGCTACATCCCGTAATATGTGGCTTTTGACGTGAAGGAATCCACATGCTGAAGATTGTGTACAGTAATGACAGCAGACAACTTGCTGCCTGGCTTGCTGAACAGCTTCAGTCTGAACCGCTCAGTCCGTTTGAGCAGGAAAATATTATTGTGCAAAGTAACGAGCTGGCGCGCTGGTTGTCGTTATTTATCGCCAATGAACAAGGCATTGCTGCCAATACCGAGTTCCCTTTTCCTTCGGCCTATATCTGGCGTTTGTTTCGGCAAATCTGGCCCGATATTCCTTTACATTCTCCCTATGCTAAAGCGCCGATTAGCTGGCGTTTATTTGCCATGCTGCCTGAGTTAGCCAATGAGCCCGAGTTTGAGGCGATTGCAGCGTACTTAGGTGAACAAGCCGATGAGTTAAAGCGTTTCCAGTTAGCCGAACGGCTGGCCGATACCTATGACCAATATCTGATGTATCGACCGGACTGGATAGCTGAGTGGGAGCAGGGAGAAAGCGCAAACTGGCAAGGGCATCTATGGCAGAAAATAACGGCTGACGATGCTGAACCCATGCACCGGGCCAGATTGTTAAACCAGCTCAATCAGCTTTTACAAACAGCCACAGAAAAGCCTGCAGGTCTGCCAGAACGACTCAGTATTTTTGGTATTTCTTCGCTGCCACCTGTCTATTTACAGACCTTTGCCCTGATGGCGAAGTTTGTCGATATCACCTTGTTTTATTTATCACCCAGTCAGCATTATTGGGGGGATTTGATCGACCCCAAACAGCAACAACGTCAGCAGTTGGAATTGATGCTGGACGATCCCGAACCAGAATTGAATGCGGATGTGGGTCACCCTTTATTGGCAAGCTTAGGCAAACAAGGTCAGGAGTTTTTTCGCCAATGTCAGGACTTGCCTCATGAAGCTGAGACCTGTTTTGTTGAGCCCATACCAGACACCATGCTTGGCATGTTGAAAAGCGATATGTTTGAGCTGGAGGTCGGTGAGCAGCAAGTGGCGAGTGCTGACGATAATTCTATTCTGATTCAGGTCTGTCATAGCCCGATGCGGGAAATGGAAATTTTGCAGGATCAATTGCTGGCTTTATTTGAACAGCACCCTGATTTATCACCCACCGATATTGTGGTGATGACGCCGGATATTGATGTGTATGCACCGTGGATTGAAGCTGTATTCGGAGCAGCTGATCCTGCCCACGCTATTCCCTTTAGTATTGCTGATAGCAGCGGCCAGCAGGAAAGTATTTTGCTCAATGCCTGGTTCAGTATTCTGGCTTTGCCACAGTCACGGTTTGATGTGGAAAGTGTGCTGGCATTACTGGAATGTCCGGCCATCCAGCAACGTTTCCAGCTTGATGAAAACGCTTTGTTATGGCTACGCGAATGGTGTCAGCAAACCCGGATTCGGTGGGGCCATGATGGCAAAGATAAAATGGCATTAGATTTACCTGCTAATGACGCCAATACCTGGCGTGCCGGATTAGATCGTTTGTTACTGGGCTATGCGATGCCACTGACAGAGCAGGGCGAGCCATGGCGTTTGTTTGATGGCCAACTGGCGATGGATGGCATTAGTGGCGATAAAGCCAGAATTGTGGCATCAGTTTCGCAGTTTATTGCGGCACTGGATAACTGGCGACAATGGTTAGCTCAGCCTCGTACACCACAGGATTGGCAACAGCAGCTTAATCTGTGCCTGGATAGTTTTTTTGATGCCGAGCATCTGGATGATCCACTGGCAGAACGCGAGCTGATTTCTATTCGTACCCAGCTCGATCGTATGATTGAAAGTACTGAACTGGCCGGATTTGATGAACCACTTGGCATTGACGTGATCTTAAGCTGGCAGCAATCTCACCTGGAACCGTTGGATAACAGTCATCGTTTTATGGGGCATGGTGTCACCTTCTGCGGCATGGTGCCGATGCGGAGCATACCTTTTGATGTGGTATGCCTGATTGGAATGAACGATGATGTTTTCCCACGCCGCCAACCGAGTTTAGGCTTTGATTTGCTGGCACACCATCATCGTGAAGGTGATCGTTCTCGCCGTGATGATGATCGGTATCTGTTCCTCGAAGCCTTATTATCAGCTCAGCAAACACTTTATATCAGTTATATCGGTGCCAGCATTACCGATAATGCCGAGATCCCACCGTCTGTGTTGATTAGTGATTTACTGGATTATCTAGGTGAGAGATTTATCGATGAGCAAGGCCAGTCGGTAATAAACCAGCTGGTGACACATCATCCATTACAGGCATTTAGCCGTCGTTATTTTGATCAGCAACATAACAAACTGTTTAGTTTTAATGCTCTGCAATGTCCGGTTTCATCTGAAGATAGCCAGTCACAATTGTGGTTTGCAGAGCCATTGCCAGAAGCGGATGACGCATGGCGTGATATCAATTTGATGCAACTGAATCAGTTCTTTATGCATCCGGCCCGGTTTCTTTGTCGTGAACGATTGGGAGTCAGATTGGAACTGGATGAAGATGAACTCAGCAGCCGAGAACCCTTTGAATTAAACGGGCTGGAAGCCTGGCAACTGCGGCAGTGGTTATTAGAAAACAAACTGAGTGATACGCCGGATCTGAATATTTCTGAGCTGGTGCAGGCGACGGGCATGTTACCGCAAGGTGAGTTTGGTGATGAATGGCTGCAACAGGAGAGTCAGAAAGTCGAAGCGTTTATTGATACCTTAACGCCATATTTAACTGAGCAGCGTCTTCCTGCTGTGCCATTTGAATTAGAAATTGGTAAATTCACGCTGAGTGGTCAGCTTGATAAGCTGAGTGCATCAGGATTATTGAGATATCGTTTATCTCGTAAAAAAGGACGAGATCTGATCAACGGCTGGTTAGAGCATTTGATTCTTAATATTCTTAAACCCGAGGGCGTCACGCTGGAAACACAATTGGTGTTTGAAGATGAAGAGATCACCTTCACCCCAGTCATCGACGCTCAGTTTTTATTAGAACATTATCTGAACTTATATTGGCAAGGCTGTCAGCAACCACTGCCTTTGTTTGATAAAACCAGTCTGGCTTATGCCAAACAAGCCTTGAGTGATAAACCAGAAAAAGCCCAGCAAGCTGCTGAACGCACCTGGGCCCCAGCCGGTGAATTTGTGATGGCTGAGCAGGATGATGCCTATTACCAATGCTGTTTTCCTGCTAATCCTCTGGATGAACGCTTTGCCGACATTGCTTTGCAAGTGTACGAGCCGATTCAACAACACATTGAGGGAGGGCAATTATGAGCGCCCAATTTGATGTGAATACGGTTGAGCTCAAAGGCATTAATCTGATTGAAGCCAGTGCTGGTACTGGCAAAACGTTTACGCTGGCAGAGCTTTATTGCCGACTGGTGGTAGAACAAAAACTGGAGGTCAGCCAGATTTTGGTAGTGACCTATACCCGTGCAGCGACCGAAGAGTTACGAGGACGTTTACGGGCAAGATTGGTGAGTGAGCGTAAACAGCTTAGCCAACAACAGCAGGCGGACCCTCAGGCGATTAAACGTTTGCAACTGGCGATTCAAAGTTTTGACGAAGCCGCTATCTACACCATTCACGGTTTTTGTCAGCGAGCCCTACAAGATTTTGCATTTGAGAGCGGCCATTTTTTTGATATGGAAATGGTGGCTGACGAACAAGAACTTCGACAAGCGGTAGCTGATGATTTCTGGCGTCGCCATATTAGCTCGGCTGATAAAGCCTTTGCTCGATATTTATTACAAAAACACCAAAATCCGGAAAGCTTATTGCAGTCGGTGAGCAGTGTGATCGGCAAGCCTTATCTTGAAGTCATCCCATTACCTGAGATGGCAACCGAACCATTACAAAGTTTATTTAATGAGCAATTCGATCACGTTCAGTCGCTGTGGTGGCTACAGCGTGAACAAGCTATTGCTGTATTGCAGGACAAAAATTTACTTAACGGTAATAAATATCGTACTGCCAGTGTCAGCAGCTGGATTGCTGAAATGGATAATCTGATGCAGGCCGGAAAACAGGCGGGCTTGTTTGAGAAGTTTGCCAAGTTTGGTCAGGCTGAACTGACTCAGGCATTAAAAAAAGGTCAGGAGTTACCTGAACTCGATTTATGGCGGGCTTGTGATGCTTTGCTTGATACTGAGCAACAATTGCAAACAGCCCGATCATTACAGCTGCAACAACTACGTCAGCAGTTGGCGGAATATCTGGCGAGTGAGCTACCAAAACGCAAGCAGCAATTAAAACTGCAGGCTTTTGATGATCTGCTGCTTAATCTGCAACAGGCGCTTCACGGACCGCAGGCAGATAAGCTGATTGCTAAAATTCGTGAACAGTTTCAAGCAGCATTGATTGATGAGTTTCAGGATACCGATCCAATTCAATACGATTGTTTTCACACGATTTTTGCTAATACGCAGCAGCCCGTGTTTTTTGTCGGCGATCCTAAACAGGCGATTTATAGCTTTCGTGGCGCTGATATTTTTACCTATCTGCAAGCCAAACATGCTGCTAGCAATGAGTTTAATCTGGATACTAATTGGCGATCACATCCACGTTTAGTGCAGGCCGTTAATCATCTGTTCGAACGCGTGCCGCAGCCATTTTTATATGAAGATATTCCGTTTCTAGCGGTCAAGGCTGCACGTCCTGACGAGGCGTGTTTAACCATCACTGGACAAGCCGTGTCGACCTTATCGTGGGTATGGATGGCAGATGACAAGCCATTTAATGTCAGTGATATGATGCAAAACGCCGCAGATATTACAGCTGATCAGATAGCTGATTTATTAAATCAATCTACTGCTGGTGAGGTCATACTGACCGATAAAGAGGGCAGCCAGCGTGGCTTGAATGGTGGTGATATTGCGATCTTAGTCAGAAGTCACAAACAAGCAACAACGATTCAACAGGCTTTACGGGCTCGTGGTGTGAACAGTGTGCAACAGTCGCGTGACAGTGTGTTTGAAACCCCTCAAGCAGTGATGTTGGAGCGGGTCTTAATGGCGATTGCTCAACCAAGCAATGACAGCTTGATTGCCACAGCTTTAGCCACGCCACTATTTGCCAAAACGGCGTTGGATATCTACCAGTTACAACAAGACGAACAGCTTTGGTTACAACAAACTGACTTTTTTGTTTCTCTGCACGAGCAGTGGCAGCAGGCCGGATTTATTGTGATGTTTCGTGCCTTAATTGCTGCACTGGATGTGCAGCGTCGCTGGTTAGCTTTTGCTGATGGTGAACGGCAATTAACTAACTTATTGCATTTAGCCGAACTGATTCAGGCACATGCGACCCGCCGCAATAATACGACGGAAGCCATTTTGATGTGGTTAGCTTCACAGCGTCAGGCGGCCGATAAAAGTGGCGATGCAGCTCAGATCCGTCTGGAAAGTGATGAGCAACTGGTCAAAGTCATTACCATCCACACCAGTAAGGGGCTGGAATACCCGATTGTGTTTTGTCCTTTCCTTTGGCATCAGAGCCAGTTTAATCAATCACCTACCGTGATGACCTTTCATCGTGAAGACGATAATCAAGCCTGTGTGGCATTTGGTGAACCTGGTTTTTCTGAAGCTCAGCCGATTGTGGCTGAAGAACAGCAAGCCGAGGATTTACGTTTACTCTATGTGGCATTGACCCGTGCTCGTGAGCGCTGTGTGATTGTCTGGGCACCGGTGAAAAATGTGCAGCAGAGTGCGTTGTTTCAGCTACTTCATCCCGAGTTAGAGAGTGTTGATGCGGGTCAGATGCAGCAAGATTTGCAGGAGATGGTCAATGCACAAAACACGAATATGGATACGGTGAACTGGGACCTGGAAGCAGCACCTATTGTCAAACAAGCTGAAACGACAGCAGAGACATTACAGGCCCGAGAGTTTCAGGGGCTGATTCAGACACCATGGCATATCGGCAGCTTTACTGGCCTCAGTCATGGCCAGCATATGGAGTTGCCAGACCATGACGCACCATTGCTGCCAGTCGAAACGCCTAACAGTGAACCACGCCAGGATCGTTTTGGTTTTCCAAAAGGCGCTAATGCGGGTACCTGTTTACATAGCTTATTTGAGCATTGGGATTTCCAGCAGCAGAATGAAGAACTCAGCTTACTGGTGGATAAAACATTGAGCCAATTTGGCATTGATACAGAATGGTCTGCCACCGTGTCATCGTGGTTAGAGGCCGTTGTCACCACGTCATTAGATAAGCAAAGCGGATTGACCTTACGTGATATTCAGCCACATCAGCGTTTAGATGAAATGGCATTTTTCTTTCCAGTGACGCATCTAACAACAAAACATTTAAAAGACACCTTACTGCCATTTGTGGCTGATTATCCGATTCTCAATCCTATAGTGAAGTCATTACATTTCGCCGATTTGAGTGGCTTTATGAAAGGCTTTATTGATCTGGTCTTTGAGCAGGATGGTCGCTTTTATATTGCTGACTATAAATCCAATTGGTTAGGGACTCAGGCAGAAAACTATCAACAAGCGCTATTGGATGAGGCGATGGTGGCACATAGTTATCCATTGCAATATCTGATTTACAGCCTGGCTTTGCATCGTTATTTAAAAACACGATTGCCTGACTATGACCCTGAACAGCATTTTGGTGGGGTCTATTACTTATTCATTCGTGGCATGCATCCTGATTGGGGACAATCGGGTGTGTATTTTGAGCGGCCATCGCCAGCATTACTTGAGGCACTTGATTTGTGCATGTCTGAGGTAGGCGATGTCTGATTTGCTGAAGTTATTACAGCAGCACGGTTTAAGCGAATTAGCTTGCCAGTTTGCCGCTTATATTGATCGTAAAGAGCAGGGCATGCGCCCAGTAGTGAGTATCACGGCAGCATTATTGTCTGAAGCGATTGCGGAAGGTCATGTTTGTCTGAATTTGCAGCAATTACCGACATTTTGTCAGCCACTGAAATCGGTATTACCTGAAATCGTTGATGACTGGATGGAAATCTTGTCATTAGCCAAAACAGTCGGGCAACCCGGCGATTACACACCGCTGATTTTGACAGAACAAGGTTTGCTTTACCTTTATCGTTATTATCGTGATGAGCAGGATGTTGCCAGTCTGATTCAACAACGTTTACAGCCTGTGAATGATATTGATCTTGAACAGCTCAATGAGGATTTAGGCCGATGGACCAGTGTGATTGAAGGGCCAGACTGGCAAAAAATCGCTGTGGCGGTGGCATTGAGCAGACAGTTCGCCGTTATTTCCGGTGGTCCTGGCACGGGCAAAACCACGATAGTATTAAGCATGCTCAATAGTTTGCAGCAGCAATCTCCCGAGCTGCATATTGGTTTGGCTGCACCGACAGGTAAAGCGGCTGCCAGATTGCAGCAATCCATTAGTACGCAGCATGCTTATGAGGTTAAAACGCTGCACCGTTTATTGGGTATTACCGAGCATAACGATCAGGGCAGTTACCATGCTGAACGACCGCTGCCTTTAGATGTGTTAATTATCGATGAAGCCTCAATGATCGATATCAGTTTGATGGCCAAATTAATGCGAGCTTTATCGCCGTCAGCCAGACTGATTTTATTAGGTGATAGTCAGCAACTAGCTTCAGTTGAGTCGGGTGCAGTGCTGGCAAATTTAAGTGAAGGTAAACAAGGGCAGTTCACCGCTGAATTTAGTGAGCAGTTTCCTGAGCTGGAGATTCCAGTGACCGAAACATCAGCGCCATCCACTTTGCTCAATAGCTTTGTGCGTCTGCAACACAGTTACCGCTTTGATAAAGACAGTACTATCGGACAATTAGCTAAACAGGTGAATGATGGTGATGTGTTAGCGTCACTCGCGTTATTGAATCCAGCAGCCAGTGACATCTGGTATGACACGGATGAAAAGCAACAGCAATCACGGTTTCTAAAGGGGTACCAAGCCTTTATCGACGCGGTTGAGTCTAAACAAACCCCGCAAACGGTGGTAGAAGCGTTTGATTCATTCAGAATTTTGGCCGCCTTAAAACAAGGGCCACAATCGGTGTTATCGGTTAACCGCTTGTTGATGCGTTTATTAGCACAACGCGGCTGGCGAACCAGCTTACCGTTTTATGCTGGCAGACCAATCATGATCACCCAAAACGATTATCGGCAACGGCTGTTTAATGGCGATACCGGTATTATTTTGTATGACGATAGCGGCCAGCTCCGCGCCTGTTTTTGTTTTGATGAGGAGGTACGTTGGGTACCGATTAACCGGCTTCCCGCTCATGAAACCGCCTTTGCCATGACGGTGCATAAAAGCCAGGGCTCAGAGTTTGATAGCGTCAGTATTTTATTACCGGATGAAATCAGCCCTATTCTTAATCGTGAACTGCTGTACACCGCGATTACCCGAGCCAAACAACAGGTGTTTATTCTGAGTAAAGAAGGCACGCTGCGTCACACCATTCAAACCCGACATCAACGTGAAAGTGGTTTAAATAAACAGTTAAAGCAAGCTGATGATGGTGTTTAGAAAATCCGTGCTTAAAGTCTGTTCTGATTGGCGTTAGATGCTTAATTCCACTCAGCTAACGTTTCCAGATAGCCACTATCAAAACTGGACAATTTTATCAGTCCATCAAGATCATTTATCACTATATGACCCTGTTTATTATCAATTAATCCTAAATCACGTAAGTGTTTTAAGGTACGGCTGACATGAACAGAGGAGATCCCGAGCGTGTCACCAATCAGGCTTTGATTAATGGGCAGATGAAAATCACAAGCACATGATCCCAGGCGCATTTTCATTTCTACCAGAAAATGAGCTAGTCGCTCAGGCGCATTTCGCCTGCTGATGTTGACAATTCTCTCAATTAACATAGCTTGCTCTCTGGCCATGATGGTGAAGAAAATTTTAGCCAGCTTAGGAGATTGTTCAAAAATTTTCGTTAGTGATTGTTTAGGAAATGGATGCGCTTTCAGCCTCGTTAACGCACGAAACTCTGTGAATGAGTTTTTCAATCCAATTTCTTGTAAGCCGATAATTTGTCCTGGCAGGAAAATATCCAACACCTGTCTTTGGCCATCAGCCAGAGTTTTGATGGCACATGCCAGACCTGACTGGAGTGTATAGAAATAATTGTTGTACTTACCTTTACGTGTCAGTTCTTCACCGACTTGAAATTCACGTTCATTATTTTCTAGAGTCATCAGTAAGTTGACTTCATCTTCCGTTAAATCAACCACCCGTTCAATTTGATGAACGATACAACTCCGTACATTACCAAAAGCTAGATCCATTAAAACTCACATGAAAAATGTTAAATGAAAGCGCTACTTCCCTCGGAAATGGGGGAAAGCATGTCTCCGATAATCATCATTCATAAATTGCTGAGCGTTTTAGATGAACGATGAAATAAATATCAATCATCAAAAATTCACACCAACCTTGGGATAAAGTGACTGTTGATCATCAAGGACGCCAAGATATGGCTATTTGAATGCTCCGTCTTTAACAATTGTTAAATTGATAGAAAATTGTTGAAAAAATCGGAAATTATCTGTGAGAGGCAGGGCATTTTATCTTCACAGACAGAGATGAGACTCAGTCACACAAAGGTCTATGCATAGTTCATCATCTCGTTTTATAAGACACACCTGATTTTTTAGGAAAACAGTGTTTTTGTATTTAAGCAGAGTGCTAGTATATAGTTCGAAAGACAAATCTATTTGAACGTGGGACCGTCAATGAAACAGTCATGTCTTAGTGTTTACCGGTTTATCTGTTTAGCTATTATCTGGTTGCTGTGTTCGAGTAGTGTTTATGCCCAGGATTGGATTTATACCGTTGTTGACGGAGACAATCTCTGGAATCTAAGCGAACAACATCTTGATAAAGTCACCCGGTTTGAACAGTTACGTAAACTGAATAATATTGAGAATCCCAAACGTTTACAGCCTGGCACCAGAATCCGTGTGCCACTAGCCTGGATTCGCAGCAATCCGGTTGCTGCAAAAATTATCTCCATTACCGGTATCGCTGAAATTCAACGTGCCAGAAGCTCGACAACGGAGCCAGCAAAAGTCGGATCGTTAATGCAGCTTGGTGATCAGCTATCGACAGAGGATGACAGTAGTGTGGCTATCGAGTTTGCCGATAAGTCAGTGTTGTCACTTCATGAGAATAGTCTTGTGCATTTTGACCATTTAAGTGCTCATGGTGTCACCGGCATGGTCGACTCCAGACTGAACTTGTTAAAAGGCCGTATGGACACAAAAGTCACGCCTGCTGTGGGTCCTGGTTCACGATTTGAAATTGAAACACCCTCTGCTATAAGTGCTGTTCGAGGTACGGTTTACCGAGCATTGGTGATGGATAATGGCGATAAGTCGAATATAGAAGTCTTACACGGGAAGGTCGCTGTTTCAGGCGCCAACAAGCAATTACTGGTGAACAAAGGTTATGGAACCCAAGTGGCCACTGGTCAACCACCTTTGCCACCAAAAGCACTTTTGCCTGCCCCCATTTTTGAGCCAATTCCTGACACCATCACTGAAATCAATTGGCGATTAGCCTGGTCAGAAGTTGCTGGGGCAAAAGCCTATCGAGTTGAAGTAGCGACAGAAAATGATTTTGACACCTTGGTTTGGGAAGGCATCACTGAATACAATCGTGCTGCTTTTCCCGATCTGCTCGATGGCCACTACGCTGTCCGCGTTCGTGCCATTGACTCACTGGGGCTTGAGGGCATTAATCAGCAGGCCATGATTCAGCTTAATGCTCAGCCGCAACCACCGATTGCATTGAAACCGGTAGATCAGCAGGTTTTCCGTGAGCAGTCGCCCAGCTTACAATGGACAGCAGCGGATAATGCTAAAGCCTATCGCCTTGAAATCGCAGCTGATGACAAGTTCACCCTGCCGCTATTGGACAAAACGCTCAGTGATTCAGAATTTGATACTGCCTCTTTATCAGCATTGGGATATTACTACTGGCGTTTATCCAGTATTGCTAGTGACGGTGAAGTTGGGCCTGTCGGACCAGCACGTTCGTATCAAATCAAACCGATTCCTGAGAAAGTTGAAGCGGCTGTCTCGGCAGAAGAGAGTGGTCAGTTAGTCGCTAGCTGGAATGTTGGGATGGGCCAACCCAATTATCGTGTGCAAATTGCAAATGATAAGGCATTCAATGACATCATTATTGATGAAACAATTGATAAAGCTGAATATGCATTTGAACCGTTTAAGGGGGATGAACGCTATCTTCGTGTCAAGAGTATTGAGCAGGATGGCTACGAAGGACCATGGGGTTCGACACAAACTATCCAGCCTCTGCCTGAAGAACCAGTGAACTACTGGCCTTTGGGTTTGTGGACTATCTTTACCATTATTCTTATCTAATACTGTGAGGCTTTCTGACTCTCATCGTAGTTGGATTATTGGCTCATTTTTAGTTCTTTTTTTTGTTGCAGCAGGGTTTTTCTTATCTGAGAAAAAAACACTGCAACGATTAGACTTGCTGATTTACGACGTGATGCTGCCTTTGCATTCACCGAAAATGAGTGAGCAAATTGTGATTATTGCTATTGATGATGCCAGCATACGGGCATTAGGAAGGTGGCCTTGGTCGCGTCACCAGCATGCGAAATTACTCCAAGAACTTCAAAAAATGTCGCCAAAAGCTATTGGCATTGATTTGATCTTTTCTGAGCCTGAAATCAACAGTAATGCTGATCAGTCTCTCGCTCAGGCTATGCTTCAGAATCAACACACGGTGCTAGTGGTGGCGCCCATCAAAGAAACCTCTGATTCTCTGATTGTTGAACGTTTACCCATTCCCTTATTAGCGTCAGCCGCAGCGGCTCTGGGGCATGTTGATGTGGAATTGGATATTGACGGTACTAATCGTCATTTTTATCTATATACAGGACTGGGTAATCCCCACTGGCCTAATGTTGCGTTGGCTATGCTTAAAGTAGGGGAGGATGCGGGTGATTATGGTTCACCAAGTCAGCCCCTGAGTGAGTACTCGGTAGCAGGTTGGGTACGAAGCCATAAAATGATGTTGTCATTTACTTCCGCTGACAATCTCGCCAAACGTATTTCTTTCAAAGATGTGCTGGAGGGGCGTGTCGACTCAGAGCTTATCAGGGACAAGTATGTATTAATTGGCGCAACATCAGCAGGCATCGGTGACATGATTTCAACACCAGCCAGTCGCTCTCATCAACGTATGCCAGGGGTTGAGATTATTTCTCAGGAGATGAATACGCTTTTACAAGATTCACACTTGTATGAGTTATCGCCGTCCATGCAGTCCGGCTTAACCATACTGCTGATTATAGTAAGTGTGGGTGCTATCGTCCTGTCACCACTGCGATATTCATTGATAACAGCCGTTTGTAGCCTCATCTTTATTCTCAGTTGTTCGTTGTTTTTATTGTTGGTTTACAAACTATGGTTTGCTCCAGCGACAGCATTCATTTTGACAGCCATCGCCTGGCCGTTATGGACTGTCTGGCAAAACCGTATGTCGGATCGTTTTATTGAAAAACTGATTGTTCAGTTAGATGCACAAGCTAGACAGCATATTATTACTGGCTTACCCAATCACATTACGTTGCAGGAAGAGCTATACAAACTAGGCACACTCGACCAACCGGCCAAATTAACCGCTTTGATCATTATTCATGTGAATAAGCATGAATCAGCGATAAGTGTGATTCACCGTGCAATTGGTGACTCCTTACTGGTAGTAATAGCCAACCGTATTAAAGCGGCTGTAGGAGATGAGGTCTTTGTCGCGCATTTAGAAGAAGACGATTTTGCAATTTTACTCTCTGGACAAAGCGATCTTGCCTCTATTCAACAATCAGCGAATGCTTTATTGGCTCAAATTCAAACCCCTTTTCATTACCTGGATGAAGAAATTGTGCTGTCGCCGAATATGGGTATCAGTGTCTGGCCAATGGATAGCAGAGATAGCTCGGAATTACTTCGCAAAGCCTTCACCGCGATGTTTAAATCCAGAATGGATGAGTCCTTACCGATTTGTCTCTACACGGCCGATATCGGTGAAGAAATACAAGCCCGAGTCGAGCTGGAAAAAGCGATGACAGGGGCATTAGAGAGGAACGAATTCCAACTCTGCTATCAACCTCAAGTGGAAGCCAGCTCAGGAAAGATAATCGGAGCAGAAGCCTTACTACGCTGGCATAGTCCAGACTTAGGATCAATTGGACCAGAGACTTTTATACCGGTTGCAGAACAGTCAGGATTGATTAACTCTCTGGGTGAGTTCGTCCTTAGAAAAGCGTGTGACGATCTTAAACTGATGAAAGAAGCCGGACTGGAACATATTCGCATTGCTGTGAATTTATCACCATTACAGTTTGCCAATATGTCGCTTGCTGATGATATTGCCGAGATATTAAAAAGCAGCCATATTGATCCATCAAGACTGGAGCTTGAAGTTACTGAAAGCACGCTGATGCGAAATATGAATACCGCCGTTGAAGCGATGATGAATATTAAAAAACATGGTATGAGTTTGGCGATTGATGACTTTGGTACAGGTTACTCGTCACTCAAACACCTACAACTGTTTCCACTGGACTGCTTGAAAATCGACAAGTGTTTCACTCGTGATATTGAAGATAAAAGTTCACTTGAAATTACCTTGTCGGTTATTGACCTGGCTAAACGACTCAATCTTCGTATTATTGCTGAAGGGGTTGAGACAGATGCACAGGCAAAATTCTTCCGTCTGCATCGCTGTGATGAGTTGCAAGGCTATTTATTCAGTAAACCGATTCCGGCGCAAGCGTTGATTGAACTGATGAAAGAGCAAGCTGAGGTTGCTTAGTCAGACAGATGTTTTAAGCGACTCCATATGTTTTGTAGTCCATGATTTTATGGATATGTTCGGCGTTTGTTTTGATTTCTATGCTCACTTCTTTTTTCCTCTGAACCATTCTGATTTCTTCCTGTCACTTAACTGATTGTGCTAATACAAGCATTTTGGCACTATCTAATAGGTTGAATATAAAGCTGAAACACAAAACTGTTTTAGCTTTATTTCAATTCAAGAGAGAGAAATTTTATTAACTATAACAAGAGGAAAAGTGTTGCATGTCTAATGAAAACAACAAGACTTCACTGCCACACTGGGCAAGTATCCTCGGTGTTGTCGCGATTATGCTCGGTGTCTTTCTGACGGCTGTGCATGGTAATGAGGCGATGAAACAGGCCGTGGTGACCAGCAATATGCCAGCAGATGGTGTGATGCCGGCAGCTGACTGTCCAGAGGAAGAGCTGGAAGAGGAGGGGATTACCATCGCTGAATGTGAATACCTCATTGAGCATGTCAAAGGCGTGGCTTTAGCAGCGCCAGACTGGTTCCCGAATGTGCAAATGACACTGGCTGGTATTGGGGCTGTGTTGGCATTTATTTCTGTCATCATCGGTGGCGCCTTAGTGAATTACACGCCATGGGCATCGAAAGCGGCGATGGTCGTCTTTAGTGGTCTCGCAGCCGTTGATTTATTGCAGTTTGCTGCTGTAGTCAATACAGGACCAACGCTACGTGAAGTGTATCTGGGCGGTATTTTGCTCTGGTTCATTCTGCATTTAATGTTAGTCGTGGGTACATTAGCTGGCAGACACAGTGAAGCCAATGCTTAATCTCCCACATTTGCAACGAAATATAAACGGAAGCTGTTATGCAAAGACAAGGTTTTAGTAGAACGGCGGTAATCCTGCATTGGTTGCTGGCTGTTTCAATTTTCTTTTTATTTATCTCAAGCTGGTGGATGATGGGCTTACCTTTGCCCTCACCGGAATTACAATTCCGGGCATTTCCATTTCAGTTACATAAAAACATTGGTATCACATTAGTGATCATTATTCTGATGTTGCTGTATGTCCGTCTCAGGCACCGACCTACACCACCAGACTCAACGGATATGGCACCCTGGATGCACTGGTCTGCTATTGCTGCACATGTGGCAATATATGGTTTAGTGCTTGCGGTCTGTTTGACTGGCTATCTGTCATCAGCCCATACCCGTTGGGACACCGTGTTCTGGTGGTCGATTGAGTTCCCTCGCATTGCTGCACCTGATGAGGAAATGAACGAGTTCTGGGGTGAGCTGCATATGTGGACGGCATGGGCACTGCTGGGCATTATTGCCGTGCATGTCAGTGGCGCGATTTATCATGCCTTCCGTAATGATGGCATTGTGAGACGTATGATGCGTTGGTAGAAGTAATAACGTATTTCAATAAACGAAATGGGGCCTTACTGGCCCCATTTTATTGTGGTGTTAAAAAGTCCCTTTTAGCCAGACAAAGCCGAGTAAAGCTGTTGCCAGTCCTAAAATCCCTTTGGCATAACGGAACAGCGTTTCACTTCGGTCATACAAAAGTGATTGAGCAAATCCTAATAGTAAACCAAAACACAACATGCTCAGTAATACCCCGATTGAAAACAGGACGACATATAAAATACCAAGACTGGAAGACTTGGCAATGAGTGCTGGCAAAATGGCCAATAATGGACCACTACCGGCAACCCCATGCACAATGCCAACCGATACCGGCAAGTGAGAGCGATGAGGCTTGGAGACTTCAACAATATGAGTATGTTTGGTGCCATCGGCATGCTGATGAGTTGTTATCTTCAATCCAGCGTTCGGATGAATAAAACGATAAGCCAAAAATAAACCAACAGAGAGTAATAACACGCCAATAAATCGCTCAGCCCAGAGACTGGCCTGTTCACTCAGATGCCAGTCAAAAGCAATAAATAAAATCGCCAGTATCATCACGGTTGCCCCATGGCCCAATGCCCAGCGTCCACAAAAGAAGGCTATTTGGCGAGGTGAGGATCGTTTCGCTGAAAGGCTGGTCACAGCCATAATATGATCCGCATCAAAGGCATGTAACATGCCTAAACTGAGGCCGGTAAACATAAGTGTTAGAGTAGAAATATCCATTAATTTTTACCTATGATGTTTGACTAAAATCAAACTGAAATAAGAGAAGCCTGTTAATAGCTGTTTATGTTTTTTCATTGGAAAATGACTGTTTTGCAATAATTTCTTTTGCTAACTCACCTACTGGCATACGTTGTTCCATCGCCTGTTTTCGCAATAATTTATAGGCTGCTTCAAGACTAATATTTTGTTTTTCACTGATAAAATGCTTGGCGTTTTCAATATGTTGACTGGCATTGAGTTTGGATTCTAAGTTACGAATCGTCTTGACCATAGAGCGAGTTTGTTTAAACTCTTGCAAACTCAGCAGTAAGTTACTGAGTACACCCAAAGGGTGAAATGGAAGACCAATAATCGCTTGCGCATTCAAACTTAATGAATATTGCAAAACCAGTGGGTTTTCATAGTCCACCACCAACACTAAAGCGGCCGGTGGGTTGCTGATATCCCAGTGAAAGTCATAATCATTCTCAATGATAGGGGTAAGCCCCAGCATCACGACCTGATAATTGGATGAAAAGTCCTCAGGTGGTGGCCATTCTGTTTTTAGTGGAAAGCCAATGCGTCGGATCTGTTGTTCGATTTTTTTACGATTCTCACCTTCTGGCATGATCAGCAAGATTTCATGCTGGCGTAAGTTTTTAACTAAGGTGGAGAGCTCCAGAGGCTGCTGAACAGCAGTTAAGCGCTTACTCATAACGACTCTCTGCTGGCTGTTTCCAGAGGGCTCGTCGAATATGAGACTAAGTAGGGATCAGGTTTCAACGCCGTGTCGGAAGTCACTAATATATCGAATTGACCTTCTTGATTGACTCGACCTATGCGTGACCATAAAAAACAATGATTATTATCAGGATCAATTTTTACCGGACCCTGTGGTGCCGAATGTCGAATATCGGCTATTTTTTCCATCACCTTATCAGCATGGAATGACTCGGCCAGTTTGACGGCTTTGATAGCCAGATGTACTTGGAAATAGGCGGCTTCCCAGCACATTGTCGTCACCTCATCCTGACCATAGGTGGCCTTATATTCCTTGACGATTTCCTGGTTTATCGGGGTTTCAACTGACTGGAAATAAGGCGCGGCGGTGTAGTGTCCAAAACCTGCCTTAATTCCCATCGCCTGAATTTCTGTTTCGGTCGTTGTCAGGCTGGCAATGGGAATAGGTTTATCGGCATTTAATTCCAGCATGGCTTGATAAAAATACTCGATGCTTTTGCCGACAAAGTTAGAGAAGACAAACTCGGGATGTTTTGAGCTGACCCGCCTGGCAACCTCATAGACAGCTTCTTTGTTGGTTTCTAATGGCAGAAACATTTCTGATATGACGTCACCATCTGATGTTTCGATGAGTTCACGCATGATGCGGTTAATCTCACGAGGCCAGATATAATCGGAGCCAACCATGCAGACGCGTTTACCGACGTTTTGAAGCATGTATTGGGCAAGTTGAACACAACCTTGATTTGGTGCCGCACCGGTATAAACGACATTCGGTGCATACTCAAATCCCTCATATTGCGTTGGGTAAAAAAGTAAAACATCGTAACGCCCGATAATCGGTAGCATGGCTTTGCGGCTAGCGGATGTATAGCCCCCGAAGATAAGTTTGACGTTATCTTCAACAATCAGCTTTTGTGCAAGTGGGCCATAATTTTCTGGAACAGATTGGGGATCAACACAAATAGGATGGAGTTGTTGACCATTGATGCCGCCCTGACGATTGATCCTATCAATTGCCAGCAGGGTTGCCCTGAGCATGGTCTGTTCTGGATTAGCTGTGACACCTGTCTGAGAAAAAATGACACCAACAGGGATTTCAGCGGGGTACGTATTCGACATTAAAAACCTCATGTAATACCAGGCATAGAGCCATAAATGTTATTCATTCTGCGTTTTTGCAGAATCTGTACCCAGAATTCGGGTAGATAAACAGCAATTGATAATGAGTTTCTAAATGTCTATTTCAGTGGACCATACCGCTTTGTTGTTGTCAATTCGCTTCTGAATATAAAACAAACGATTCGGATGACACGCAAAAATGGTGCGATGTTTATGAGCTTTGCACCAAAATTAAACAATCTTTTTACAAAAATAAAAGTCAATTTTTGTAACTTGTTGTTTATTTTGTGATATTTGTCTTTGGCATAAATTGTGCCTAAACCCTAAGTGAGGATTGATAGTTATTCTGCATGAGATAACTGCCCGCAAAAGCGCGTTCAGTTATATATTCATCATCCAGAATCTCCAAAAGCGGAGTGTGATTATCTGTCTCTAAATGTCATGTTATTTTTCGAGCGAAAGGGCTCCCTAATTTATTAGGGGGCCCTTTTTGCGTTTTAAGGGGAAGCATTAATGAAATTACTAAAAAATCTTAAGGCAACTATTGCGGTTGTTGCCTTTAGTTTACCGTTTATCGGGCAAGCGAGTGCGGCCGATGAAATTAAAGTGGGCGTACTTTTTTCACTAACGGGTGGCTTGTCTATTGTAGAAAAGTCTCTGTCTGATGCCACCTTAATGGCAATTGATGAAATCAATGCCAATGGTGGTGTTGACGGTAAGATGATCAAACCTATCGTAGAAGATGGCGCGAGTGATCCTAAAACATTTAATGAAAAAACAAGCAAACTGGTGATTCGTGATCGTGTCGTTACCGTCTTTGGTGGTTACACTTCAGCTAGTCGTAAAGCGATGCTACCTGTTATCGAAAAACGTAAAAACCTATTGTTTTACCCTACTTTTTACGAAGGATATGAGTGCTCAAAAAATGTCATTTATACCGGCTCTGTTCCTAACCAGCAGTTGAATAATTACATTCCTTATTTGGTTAATAAGTTAGGTAAGAAGAAGTTCTTCATTGTTGGCTCTAACTACTTATTTCCAAAAGAAATGGCAAAAGTGGCTAAAAAGTTAATTGAAGAGAATGGTGCTGAATGGGTGGCAGACGAATATCTGGAGTTAGGCCATTCTGAATGGGGCTCAATGGTCAAAAAAATCAAAGACAGCGGTGCTGATGTTGTGCTGTCGAACGTGGTAGGTGACTCTGTCATTTCTTTCTATCGTGAATATTTCAACCAGGGTATTTCACAAAAAGATATTCCTATTGCCTCAACTGTGACCTCTGAAATTGAGGTGGCGGCATTAGGTGGTAAATATGCTGCCGGTAGTTATACCTCATTCCCTTATTTCCAAGCTATTGATACCAAAGAAAATCACGACTTCATCAAACGTTATCGTGCTTATGTTAACGATCCGAATGCTGTCACACACGTCACTATGGTTGCAGCATATGAGAGTGTTTACGAGTGGGCTAAAGCGGTAGAAAAATCGGGTAAAACCAAACCACGAGACATCATGGAAGCGGCAAAAGGGGTATCTATAGATGGACCTATGGGCGTGATGACAGTAAGTCCTGAAAACCTTCATAACTCGATGACGCCTCGTATTGCTCAATGGCAAGAAGATGGTCAGGGCAAAATCGTCGATGAATATGATGTGCCATTACAACCATTACCTTATTCCGCCTACGGTGAAACAGCTGACAATCTGTTCTGCACCGTGTCCGGTTTGGACAGTTCTAAATTGTAATTATTTATATCCTTACGGCCTGTCACCTCAAGGTGAACAGGCCGGTAAGAGGAGAATTTTAATATGTTAGATACTGTATTCATTGGGCTAAGTATTGGCTCTATCTTGCTATTGGTCGCATTGGGTTTATCCATAGTCTATGGCTCGATGGGGGTCATTAATATGGCTCATGGTGAATTAGTCATGATGGGTGCCTATACCACCGTACTGGCTCAAACCTATTTAGGTTTTAATCTGTTTGCAGCTATTCCTTTAGCTTTTCTCGTCTGTGCTGGTTTGGGGTTACTCATTGAAAAGCTGGTGATTCGTCGCTTATATAACCGGCTGTTTGATACTTTGCTGGCGACATGGGGGGTGGCTATTTTACTACAGCAAGCTATTCGTCTTGAATTTGGTTTGTCTTTTTTCGGCATCCATATCGATGGCCTTGGACCAGGGCTACAGTCTGTGACTCTGCCCGAGATCATGACAGAGTCATTTACTGTAGGTGAGTTTGTTATTCAGCCTTATAGAACATTTATCATTTTAGTGTCTGCACTGTTGGCATTGTTGACGTGGTTTGTGATGTATCGCACCCGAATAGGTCAACAAGTAAGAGCAATCATGCGTAATCCTGATATGGCAGCGGCCTGTGGCATCGATGTCAAAAAAGTGAATGCCTTAACCTTTGCTTATGGTGCCGGATTGGCTGGTGTCGCTGGTGTCATGATGTCTGGGTTTAAAACCGTTATGCCTGATATGGGCAGCTCACTGGTTGTCGATGGCTTTTTAGTGGTTGTTGTTGGCGGTGTTGGCAGCTTAGTGGGGTCGATTGTCGCCTCTGGCATTCTTGGTCAGTTAAACGGCGTGGTTGCTTTCTTTAGTAACGATATTATTGCTAGGGCAGTTGTTTTTGCGGCTGTTATCGCCATCATTATCTGGCGTCCCCGTGGCTTATTTAACTACAAGGGGCGTTAATGATGAAATTGACATATTCACACCTGAAAATAATGGTTTACGCCATATTTATCGCGATCATCCTGTCTCTGCCTTTATTTTTAGATGAGTTCTGGCTAAACCGCACAGCAAAATATTTAATTTACGGCATGTTAGGTGTCGCTATTTCATTGAGTTGGGGCTATGCCGGCATTTTGAATTTAGGGCAGGGCCTGTTCTTTGGCGCTGGGGCATACATGTTAGGCATGAGTCTGAAGTTAGCCAGTCCCACCAGTATGGAACAAGGTGGGCAGACACCAATTCCTGACTTTATGATGTGGAATGCGGAGCCTGATGCGGTGATTGATCTCTGCTGCATCAATGATGTCTCATTCTTATGGATGCCATTTCAATCACAAAGCTTTGGCATCTTTATGGCTATCGCCTTACCTGTCCTTGTTGCCTGGCTGATAGGCACGATCATTTTCCGTAAAGGCATTGCGGGTGTTTTCATTTCGATTATTACATTAGCCATGGTGTTATTGGCTCGCCTGTTAGTCGTTGATGCACAGTCTTTTACCGGCGGTTTTAACGGCTTAACGGATCTGGCCTGGTTTAAGATAAATGGTTATGAGTTTGATCCCTATACGGTCGGTACTTATTACCTGGTTGCCATCTCACTAGTGATTGTCTTGCTTATCACTCGAGTATTAATCAATAGTCGGGCAGGCTTGATATTACAAGCTATTCGCGACGATCAGAATCGAGCTAAATACCTGGGTTTTGATGCTGCATCGTATCAGACCTTTTTCTTCTGCGTGTCAGCGGCTATCTCTGGATTTGCAGGGATGTTGTATGTCATTACCGCAGAGTTTGCATCACCTACATTTATGGATTTGTCCTTCAGTATCGCCATTGTGATCTGGGCAGCAGTGGGTGGACGTGCTTCTATCTTAGGTGCCTGTATAGGTGCCATTTCTATCTCGATGTTAGGGGCCTCGGTGAGTGAAAGCGAGCTGTTTGTTGAATCGTGGCAAGCCATTCTGGGGTTATTCTTTGTTTTGGTGGTGTTGTATATGCCAAAAGGCTTGGCCGGTATTGCTCATGGGATTTGTAGAAAACTAACTGTAAACCGGGGGGAAGGCTGATGAAAGCTGAAAATCGTGATCTTTATATCGATGGCTTAGGAGTTAACTTCAGTGGCTTCCAGGCAGTAAATAATTTCAGCATGGTCGTAAAACACGGTGAAATGCGTGTGCTTTTAGGCGCTAATGGTGCGGGTAAAACGACATTGATGGATATGATTTGCGGTAAAACCCAGTCAACGGCGGGCAGAATTTTTCTTGGTGATAAGGAGATCACCAATAAACCACCACATTTAATTGCTCGTTTGGGGATAGGGCGTAAATTTCAGATCCCCAGCGTTTTTAAAGAGCTTTCTGTGTTGCAGAATCTGTCAGTGGCAGCAATGCAGGAAAGTACAGTACTTGCCAATTTAGGCTCAATGAAACGACGAGTTGATCATGAGCGTATGAACGAGGTGATGTCGATGACTAATCTCGAAAACAAAGCACATGAGCTGGCCGAAAATCTCTCCCATGGTGAAACGCAATGGCTTGAACTTGCCATGCTGATTATTCGTAAGCCTCAAGTGATCTTACTTGATGAGCCCACAGCCGGTATGACTGCGGATGAAACACTTAAAACCTCTCAAATTATGAATAATCTGAAAGGCCAACATACGATTATTGCTGTTGAGCATGATATGGCATTCGTTCGTGAAATTGCCGACAAAATTACTGTGATGCATCAAGGAGAGTTTTTGGCTGAAGGCCACATCAGCGATATAGAAAATAACCAGGCAGTGAAAGATGCTTACCTGGGAAGTGGGGGCATTCACTAATGTTGACGTTGCAATCAGTAAACAGTTTTTATGGTGGCAGCCATATTTTGCACGATATTAATTTCAGCCTGGAAACGGGCAAGATTTTATCGGTATTAGGCCGTAACGGGGTAGGCAAGAGTACCTTGCTAAAAACACTGATGGGATTGACCAGCTCCATGACAGGGAGTTTGACACTCAATGAGCTTGAGCTTGGTGATCAGACAACCTTCTATCGGGCACGTTCAGGGATGGGATATGTACCTCAAGGTCGTGAAATCATTCCAGACTTTTCGGTGAAAGAAAATATTTTGATGGGACGATTTGCTGACCAATCCAGTAAGGCAGAGATTCCGGATATTGTGCCAGAGCTATTCCCTTATTTAATGGATAACCTGGATAGGGCGGGTGGATTGTTATCTGGCGGCCAGCAGCAGCAATTAGCTATTGCCAGAGCCATAGCTACCAATCCTCAGGTGCTATTACTGGACGAGCCTACCGAGGGTATTCAACCCAATATCGTTGAGCAAATAGAAGACTGCATTCTCAGACTGAATAAGGAGCTGGACTTAACTATTATTCTTGTCGAGCAGAATATCCGTTTCGCGAAGAGGGCTTCTGATGAGTTTCTTATTCTGGATAACGGACGCCTTGTTTGTCAGGGAAGCGGTAATGAACTGACCGATGATCTGGCTAATCAGTATTTGACCATCTAAGACGAATATGAGGATAAATAAATGCTTGTCTTAAACGACATTATCGGCAGTGTGAACGACGAAGACATTGCTGAGAAACTTCATCATCACGGACATCATGACCGTATTGAATTCATTCGAATGAATGTAGCTGATACCGCACGTAGTCGGCAGAAAGTTGTGACGGATAAAGGCACTGAATATGGGATAGCCCTATCCCGTGATAAGCGCTTATATAACGGTGCGGTATTGCTCATGGATGAGCAGCGGGCTGTGGTGATACGGGTCAATGAAGAAGAATGGCTTCGATTATCTCCTGTCAGTGCCGATGCCGCATTAGAGCTTGGTTACAACGCAGGTAATTTGCACTGGCGTATACGGTTTGATGGTGCTGATCTGCTGGTGGCTCTGGAAGGGCCTGCACAACGTTATATCGACAGGCTTAGCGGGCTGATTGATGCCAATCGTGTGACTGTCGTTCAACCTTGACTACGACTGTACCAGAAGAAATGACCTCTTCAGCATTAGCCATGTTGAGCATGATGCAGTTTGGAGATAGCCAATTTCCAAGTGGCAGCTTTGCTTTCTCAAATGGCCTGGAGACCTTATTCAACGACAATAAGATCAAAGGTCCAGAACAAATATATGACTTGATTACAGTGCAGCTTAAGGGGCGTTGGAACAGTTTGGATCGTGTCGCCTTATGCCATGTCTATCGGCAAGCAGAGAATCTGGATGCTATCAACGCGATTGATAATGAAGTTGAAGCCTTAAGCCTTTCTGCTGGATTAAGAACAGGATCGAAACGGAATGGCGCTGCATTATTAGGTATCCATGCACGGTTAGGCACACCCTTGAGTGCGGAATATCGGCAACGTGTTATGGAAAAAAAAGCACCCGGACATATTCCTGTCGTCCAGGGTTTAATGTTTCGTCATTGTGGATTAACGGAGCTGCAGGCACAGATAGCAAGTGCCCATGGCTTATGCAATGACATGCTGGGTGCCTGCATGCGGCTGGGCAAACTAGGTCATATTCATGCTCAGTTGATACGTCAAAAACTGTCTTCTTTTATTGCCTCACTTCTCGAACAGCCTGTTTCAGATGAACAACTTATGCATAGCTATGTGCCATTAACTGAAATTGCGGCAATGCGTCATGAAATCAGTGACCAACGGCTATTTGCCAATTAACTATTTAAGGAGAAATTATGTATTTAACTCCATCAGAACTTGAACGTTTAACCATCTATACCGCAGCAAAACTTGCACAAGAGCGGCGTGAGAGAGGGTTAAAACTGAATTACCCAGAGGCCACAGCACTGATCGTTAATGAAGTGCTTGAAGGTGCACGGGATGGTCGTACTGTGGCAGAGCTGATTAGTTTTGGCAGCACCATTCTGAGTACTGATGATGTGTTACCAGGGGTCAGTGACATGATGCACATATTGCAAGTGGAAGGTGTTTTTCCAGATGGTTCTAAATTAGTCACCATACATGATCCTATCCGTTCAGGAGAGCAAGAGGTCCCTGACTACCCTATTCCTGGCGAGCTATTTCCAGCAGAAGGCGAAATTGAACTGAATGCAAAGCGTGAAAAACGCACTCTTCGGGTGGCGAATACCGGTGACAGACCGGTACAGATTGGCAGTCATTACCATTTTTTTGAGGCGAATAAAGCCTTGGAATTCGATCGTGAAGCCGCATTTGGAATGCGTTTGGATATTCCTGCCGGCACAGCAGTAAGGTTTGAGCCAGGCCAGGAAAAAGAATGCATTTTATGTGAGTTTGGTGGCGAAAAAGCACTGTATGGCCTTAATGGACTGACCAATGGTTTAGCTGATGATGAGGCGGTGAAACAAGCGGCACTGAACAAAGCCAAGCAAGAAAATTATTTAGGAGCATAACGATGGCAATAATGAGTCGTAAAGAATATGCAGAAATGTATGGACCAACCACCGGTGATGGTATTCGCCTTGGTGATACCAATTTAATCGCTGAGGTGGAGTACGATTTCACCGTGTATGGTGATGAGTGCCTTCATGGTGGTGGTAAAACACTGCGAGATGGCATGGGAATGACCTCAGGGCTGGGAAGTGAAGACGGTACATTAGATATGCTGTTATGTAATGCTCTGGTAATCGATCCTGTCATTGGCATTGTGAAAGGCGATGTTGGTATTAAAGATGGCAAGATAGTGGGCATTGGTAAAGCCGGTAATCCAGCCACTATGGATGGAGTAGATCACAACTTATTAGTGGGGCAATCGACCACAGTAAGAGATGCCGAAGGGCTAATTGCCACACCGGGTGGCATTGATGTGCACGTCCATTTTGATAGTGCTCAGTTATGTGACCATGCCATTGCTGCAGGCATTACCACCTTGTTCGGTGGATCGTTGGGACCTATCACCGTAGGGATTGATTGTGGCGGGGTATTTAATGTAGGAAAAATGTTACAGGCGGCCGAAGATTTCCCTGTTAATTTTGGTTTTCTGGGAAGAGGTAACTCATGTAAACCTGAGTCTTTATATGAGCAGATTGAAGGCGGTTGTGTTGGTCTGAAAATCCATGAAGACTGGGGCGCCATGCCTGCTGTTATTGATACCTGTCTTAATGTCGCTGATGAACTGGACTTTCAGGTTCAAATCCACACCGATACCTTGAATGAAAGTGGCTTTTTAGAAAATACATTGGCGTCTATTAAAGGGCGAACTATCCATATGTATCACACTGAAGGCGCTGGCGGAGGTCATGCTCCGGATATTATTTCTGTTGCAGGTGAGGCCAATTGTTTGCCTTCATCAACTAACCCAACAAATCCGTTTACCCGTAATACGTTTGATGAACATCTGGATATGACTATGGTCTGCCATCATCTTAGCCCGGCTATTCCAGAGGATGTCGCCTTTGCCGAAAGTCGGATTCGTGCTCAAACCATTGCTGCTGAAGATATTCTGCATGACATTGGCGCCATCTCCATGCTCGGGTCAGATAGTCAGGGAATGGGACGTATTAATGAAGTGATAACCCGAACCTGGCAATTAGCCAGCAAAATGAAAGATCAACGCGGCAGGCTGGAGACAGAAAAATCACGTATTGGTGATAACGAACGCATCAAACGCTATATCGCTAAATATACGATTAATGCAGCGAAAAGCTTTGGTGTGGCTGAGCATATTGGCTCATTGGAACCAGGCAAAATGGCGGATGTTGTTCTTTGGCGACCAGCCATGTTTGGGGTTAAACCTGAAATCATCGTGAAAGGTGGTTTTATTGCTTATGGTGCAATGGGTGACAGTGCGGCGTCATTAATGACCTGTGAACCAATCATAATGCGTCCTCAATGGGGTGCTTTTGGTGTTGCCAAACAAAAACTGAGTGCTAATTTTGTGAATCCATTGGCGATTGAAAAAGGATTAGCTGAGAAGCTGGAGTTGAAAAAAACCTTACTGCCGGCCACGGGGACTCGAAATCTCACCAAAAAAGACATGTTACATAACGATGCCTGTCCTGAGATGTCTGTTGACCCACAGACTTTTGATGTTCATATCAATGGTGAGCTGGCTTATTGCGAACCCTCTAGCGAACTTCCACTAACACAAAGGTATATCCTGCGATGAACACATCTTTTGACTTAAATTCATTAGCCGGGCCAGCCAGAGTTGGTATTGGTGGTCCGGTTGGTTCTGGTAAAACAGCGTTAATTGAAAAGCTTATTCCAGCATTTCAGCAACGGCAGATTGAAATTGGCATTATTACCAATGATCTGGTGACCAAAGAAGATGCTGAGAGATTGAGAAAAAGTGGTTTGATCGATCCTGAACGGGTCATGGCTGTTGAAGCCGGGGCTTGTCCTCACACGGTCATTCGGGAAGATCCGACGTTAAATATAGAAGCCTCTGAACAGATGACCATTAACTTTCCTGAGATTGAATTAATTCTGATTGAAAGTGGAGGAGATAATCTGGCTTCTACTTTCTCTTTGGATCTGGTTGATCAATGGATGTTTGTGATTGATGTCGCTGGTGGTGATGATATACCGCGTAAAAAAGGGCCTGGCGTTTTACAAAGCGATCTCTTGATTATTAATAAAAAAGATCTGACGCCCTATGTCGGTGTCGATTTTGACGCTATGTATTCTGAAGCAAAAAATGTTCGTGAAAACAGACCCGTTGTGGCGATTAATAGTCGCTCAGGAGAGGGCGTTGAACAAGTGGTTGATTACATCGTTTCCAGTTTATTGTTTAATAAAGCAACGTCATAGGTAGACACATGCGAAGCGAAGATTTTTCACCTTTCGATAATCCTGCTGTCACGCCGATGGGTATCAATACGATGCAATCACGTAAGGCGCGTGCAGAACTCAGATTTACAAAAAATACGTCAGGTAACACCTTTATTTCTCATCAGCATGCGGAACATCCTTTCCATATCACCCGGCCTTATCATTACGAACGAGATCCGGAGGGTATGGTGACACTGTATCTGCAGTCATCCTCTGGTGGTATTTATCGAGGTGATGATTTAAGTATGGATGTGCTTTTGGAAGAACAGGCACAGCTTCACCTGACAACACAAGCCAGTACGATTGTGCATAACACGCGAGGTATTAAAGCAAGGCAGTCTGTTGATCTGGTATTAGGAAAAGGCAGTTATTGTGAGTACATTCCTGATCCCACGGTGTTATTTAGTGGTGCCGCTTTTTGCTCAAATATTCAGATTAAATTAGGAGAAGGTTCAAAAATTTTGTTTACCGATAGTTTTATGTGGCATGACCCCAGTTACAAACTCGTCACCGAACAGGGGGAACATGCTTTTGCTGGTTATGATGGCAATATAAAAGTTGTCGATCAGCATATGAATCTATTAGTTCTGGAGCGATTCCGACTGGAAGGAAAAGACGTACTCCAGCATAACTGCGCTATTCACGATTCTTTTCGTGCACAAGGTTCACTTTTTATCATTGACCAGTCGCCGTCATTAAATTGTGTTCTTGGAGCGATACGGGAAGGCTTATCGCATTTTAATGATATCTATGCTGGTGCTTCAGAGTTACCTAATAATAGCGGCATTATTATTCGTTTTTTGGCGAAAGATGGTATCGCTCTTCAAAAAGCATTGAATATGAGTTGGTCCATTTCGCGAGAGCAGTTAACCGGTACTATTCCTAAGTTAAGACGCAAATAGCTTTTAGTATTGATCCTTGTCATATCAATACGATGCTGGCGTTTTGCCTGGCGAGCATCATTTTCAGGCAAGAAAAATACGGGGTATAGTCTTATTACGGATAGATGGATGATGATGTGAGGCTCTATGAAGATGAGTTCATCAAAAAGTAGCGTTACAGCATGGCATACCTTGAGTGTCGATTCTTCATTTGAAACATTAAATACTTCAGCAGCAGGACTGGATTCGCAGGAGGCGGGTGAGAGGCTTTTTCATTACGGCAAAAACAGTCTGCCAACAGCAAAAAAACGCAGTGCTGTTATCCGATTTCTCAGTCATTTTCATAATATTCTTATCTATGTATTGCTGGGGTCTGCAGTTGTTACTGCCGCTCTTGCCCATTGGATTGATACCGGTGTCATCCTGGCCGTTGTTATGGCTAATGCGATTATTGGCTTTATTCAGGAGGGTAAAGCCGAATCAGCTATGGGGGCGATCCAACAAATGCTGGCACCGGTTGCCCATGTTATTCGTGGTGCTGAACGAGTCAGTATTGAGGGTGAAGAGCTGGTTCCGGGTGATATTGTCTTGATTGAAGCAGGCGATAAAGTCCCTGCGGACTTACGCTTATTTGATGCCCATGGCTTATCTATACAAGAGTCAATTCTGACAGGTGAATCTGTAGCGGTAGAAAAACTGACCCGTTCAGTTGAAGAGCAAGCAGCGCTCGGTGACCGAAGTTGTATGGCCTTTTCTGGAACACTGGTGGCTTCTGGACAGGGGAAAGGCATTGTTGTTGCTACTGGTGAAAATACTGAGATTGGTCGTATCAGTAGTTTGCTTTCAGAGGTAGAGACGTTAACAACGCCGCTCATCAGGCAGATGAATGTGTTTGCTAAATGGTTAACGCTGATTATTCTGGTACTCGCCTCACTACTGCTGGTTTTTGGTTATCTCTTTACTCAGCATGATCTTGCTGTGATGTTTATGTCCGTTGTGGGGTTGTCTGTAGCGGCTATTCCGGAAGGTCTCCCAGCGGTGTTGACAATTACGTTGGCCATTGGCGTTCAGGCTATGGCCAGACGTCAGGCCATAGTTCGTCGCTTACCCGCGATTGAAACATTAGGTTCGGTGTCTGTGATTTGTTCTGATAAAACCGGCACATTGACTCGAAATGAAATGATGGTGGCCACGGTTGTGACTTCTCAGCACGCGTTTAGTTTAGAGGGTGAGGGCTATAATCCTGAAGGTGATTTGAAGTTAAATGAACGGTGTATTTCACCAACAGAGCATAGTGTATTAGAAGAAATGGCACGTGCGGCCGCGCTGTGTAATGACGCTGCGCTAGTAGAAAAGTCGGGCGTCTGGTATAGCGAAGGTGATCCCATGGAAGGCGCTTTATTGTCTTTTGCTGGCAAAATGAATCTCGATGTCAGGCTGGAAAAATCCGTATGGAAACGAAGTGATGCGATCCCATTTGATGCCCGCCACCGTTTCATGGCAACGCTAAGTCATGACCATCAACATCATGCCTGTATTTTTGTTAAAGGTGCGCCGGAGCGCTTATTAGAAATGTGTGGTAGCCAGCGCAGCAATGATGGCAAAGTCGAACCACTAGATATGTCCCATTGGCAGCAACAAATGCTGACTATTGCAGCAAAAGGCCAACGCGTGCTGGCGTTTGCCATTAAACCGGTTAAGACTGACTATACTGTTTTGGAGCAGGATGATCTAAACGAGTCGCTGATTATGTTAGGACTGGTCGGCATGATTGATCCTCCTAGATCGGAAGCCATAAGCGCTGTGGCTGAGTGTCACCAGGCGGGTATTCGAGTGAAAATGATTACGGGCGATCATGCCGAAACCGCTGCTGCAATAGGTAAACAAATTGGCCTTAAGAATTCAGATAAAGTGCTGTCAGGACGAGATATTGATGGCATGGATGAGCAGCAGTTAAAAGCCAATGTGATTGATTGCGATATTTTTGCCCGTACCAGTCCTGAACATAAATTAAGACTTGTTACAGCGATGCAAGCTCATGAATTGACTGTCGCCATGACTGGTGATGGTGTGAATGATGCCCCTGCACTTAAACGTGCAGATGCCGGTATTGCCATGGGCCTAAAAGGTTCTGAAGCAGCAAAAGAAGCGGCTGAACTGGTACTGGCAGACGATAATTTTGCCACCATTGTGTCAGCGGTCCGTGAAGGGCGAACGGTCTATGACAACTTGAAAAAGATCATCAGCTGGACTTTACCCACTAATGCCGGTGAAGCCATGACGATCATTGTCGCTTTGCTGTTTGGTATGACTTTGCCTATTACACCGGTTCAGATTCTCTGGATTAATCTGATCACAGCAGTGACTTTAGGTATTGCTCTGGCTTTTGAACCGACAGAAGAAAATACTATGCGCCGACCTCCACGCTCACGAAATGAGTCATTATTAAGCACCGAGTTGTTGTGGCATATTGTCTTGGTCTCTTTGCTTTTCTTGGGTGGTGTTTACGGGATTTATCACTATGCTATCAGTCAGGGATATTCGGTTGAACTGGCCCGAACACTGGCCGTCAATACGCTAGTTGTAATGGAAATTTTCCACTTGTTTTTTATTCGGAATATTCACGGTACATCGATCACCTGGAAAGCTATCTGTGGCACAAAAGTCATTTGGCGAGTGGTTTTTGTGATTAGTTGTGCCCAGTTTGCTATTACCTATCATCCGTGGCTTCAGACTATTTTTGGTACCGAAAGCATTCCTTTTTGGGATGGCGTTCTGGTGATCGGTATTGGTGTGATGTTATTTATCATGATTGAAATGGAAAAGCAGCTGCGTCTTTTTGTGCGACGTGCCAGAGTATAAGTGAGTATGCGTGCTAATTAATTAAAGTGGAAGTTCAAGAGAAATCAATGTGTGGAGCAACGAATAAAAAGAAAACCGTTCTTCGAGACGAACGAGACAGGCGCGGGCTGCGGTTTCTGAGTGCTGAAACTCTGCACAATGGCGATCTGGTTTTTGAAGGACAAGATATAGGGCCTGTTGTTAAAGAGTTTTTTGGCTCCTCCGAGTATGAATGGCGATGGACTATAAAAGCTGAGCATGTGCCGATCATACAAAAAGCACTAGGTGAGGATGGATATATCATCAACTTGATTGAAACGCATTTTAACGATGAAAAATCAGCCGGTCTGTTGTCTTTTTTGGAAGAGCATAATATTCCTTATGAATCCTGGCATCGATATGGCGATTAGCTTTTATAACGTCTGAATTTCATTCGCTCGATTTTATCTATCGCTGCTCTAGTAAAGGTTCTAACTCAGGAAAAACAGTGTTTAGAATGACAGGCTGACCGTCCTTATTGGGATGCAAGCCATCAGCCTGCATCAAAGCTTTGTTAAGGGCGACACCTTTCAGCATAAAGGGCACATAAGCCAGTTGATATTCTTCGGCTAATTCTTTGTATAAATTAAAAAACATTTCTGTGTAGCGTTTGCCGTAGTTTTGTGGAATCTGGTTGCCCAACAGTAGCACTTTGGCATCAGTCTCATGTGCCGCTTTTATCATGGTTTCAAGATTGCTCTTGGTTTGAGTTAGTGGATAACCACGTAAAGCATCATTGGCACCCAGTTCTAAAATAATCCAACTCGGTTTGTGTTCTGACAGCAGTTGTTTAAAACGGGATAAACCGCCTTGGGTGGTTTCACCACTGACACTGGCATTGACGACCTTAATCTCTGGATTCGATTCAGATAATTGATTTTCCAGTAAACTAACCCAACCTAATTCTGGTCGTAGGTTGTAGGCAGCACTCAGGCTGTCTCCCATAACTAGCAATGTCGATGCTGAAGCAAGGTTACTCACCAATAAACTGATGAGTAATACGAGCCAATATTGTCTTTTAAAAAACATACAAACCTTCAAGAGTGAAAAACATGGCAGTTACAACTGCAATCAAAGTAAGCAATTTAACCCATACGGTCTCGGCGAATACAGGCGATTTGACCATTTTGAAAGGAATTAGTTTAGATATTCAGGAAGGTGAGTCTGTCGCCATAGTGGGGGCGTCTGGATCCGGTAAGTCGACCTTACTGGGCTTACTGGCAGGTCTAGATGTGAATACATCGGGTGAGATTTATCTTTATGATCATGCTTTCTCAGCCATGGATGAAGAACAACGAGCCTTACTTCGTGGGCAATATGTTGGCTTTATCTTCCAATCGTTCCACTTGTTACCGAGTTTGCAGGCGGTTGAAAATGTGATGTTACCAGCGGAGTTAAAAGGCGATAAAGACGCTCGTCAAAAGGCAGAAACCTTATTGGAAAAAGTAGGGCTATCGCATCGTTTAACGCACTACCCAAACCAGTTATCCGGTGGTGAGCAACAACGTGTTGCCATTGCCAGAGCTTTTGCATCCAGCCCGAAAATTCTGTTTGCCGATGAACCTACCGGCAATTTGGATGAGGGTAATGGTCGCATTATTATCGAGCAGCTTTTTGAGATGAATAAAGAGCAGGGTACGACACTGGTGATGGTGACGCACGATAACCATCTGGCAGAAAAATGTGATCGTCAACTCGTGATGTCTGCGGGTCAGCTGGTGGAAAAAAACTAATGCAATTTGCCTTACGATTACTGCTGCGTGATATCCGTAGTGGCGACATTCTAACGTTGATTTTTGCGTTGATTATTTCCGTCAGCACCGTCACTGCGATTAGTTTATTTATTGATCGCCTACAACTGTCATTTGAAAGCGAGTCAGCCAATTTAATGGCGGCAGATCGCTTGATTAGCTCTGATGATGCGATACCTGACAACTGGCAAACAAAAGCCGATGAGCTGGGGCTGAAACAGGCGCAACGTACCTCATTCCGTACCATGATATTTGCTGGTGATAATTTACAACTTAGTCAGGTCAGTGCGGTAACAGCACTTTATCCTCTCAAAGGTGTTTATCTGGTTGACGATACTTTGTTCGGTACCGGGTATGAATATACTCAGCCTCCACAGCCGGGGAAAATATGGCTGTCTTCACGCCTCGCTAGTTTATTAGGCGTCAAGATTGGTGACCAGATTGAGGTGGGCGAGACAAGCTTAACCGTCAGTCACTTTCTGGTCAGAGACCCCAATGCCAGTAGTTCGGCGTTTGCTATATCACCTCGTGCGGTGATTAATATGGCCGATCTGGCAGCAACACAAGTCATTATTCCTGGCAGTCGGGTACGTTACAGCCTGTTACTGGCTGGTGATAAGGACTTACTAGATCAATATGAATCATGGGTAACGCCACAGCTTAATGATGGTCAACGCTGGCGTACGCCGACACAAAAAGGCGAGCGTATCGGTGACACTATTGGTAAAGCACAATCCTTTTTATTATTAGCTGGAACACTCGCGGTTATTCTGTCTGGGATTGCTATGGCCTTAGCTTCATCTCGGTTTGTAAAACGCCATTTGATGCAGGTCGCCGTGTTAAAAACACTAGGCGCGACACCGAAAAAGCTAGTGCAGGTATTCCTTATTCAGTTTATCGCCCTGTTTGTAATAGGGGCAGGTATTGGTCTGGCAGCTGGGTGGGCAGGGCAACTGATTATTTCATCCATGCTGGCGGGGCTAATGTCGACCGCTTTGCCCGAGCCTTCATTAAGTCGCTTATGGCTGGGTGTGGCGACAGGGCTGGTTTCTATGCTGGCATTTTGTTTTCCATTGATGCAGCGTCTGATTAAGGTGTCACCGATGTCGGTGTTGCAGCCAGGTTTTAAAGTAGAACAAAACACGGTCATTATTTATGGCATTGGTTTTGTCGGTATGTTTGGTTTGATGTGCCTGTATACAGGCGGCTTAATTCTACCGAGCATTATGATGTTAGCCATTGTCGGCATTGGCGTTTTAGTTGCCTTACTGGGTTATAGCGTATTTAGCTTCGGCCGTTCACTCACCTCCGGCGCTACCAGTGGCTGGCAGATAGGCTTTGCTGCTTTATATCGTCGATTGTTGCCCAACTTATTTCAGTTATTAGTGTTTACGCTGATCATTATGCTGGGGCTGATATTAGTTGGAGTGAAATCGAACCTGATTTCAGACTGGCAACAGCAGTTGCCGGCAGATGCACCTAATCACTATTTGTTTAATGTTCAGGCCGATCAGATTGAGCAGATAGATAAGGTCACTGATTCATTGAATATTAAACGTTCAAACTGGTACCCCATGATTCGCGGTCGTGTCACCACTATCAATGATACAGCGGTGCAAACGCTTTACCCTGAAGATAAACCTGAGCCGGAACTGTTTGAACGTGAGTTAAACCTGACCTGGTCTGAGGAAATAGGTAAGGGTAGCAAGTTGCTTGAGGGTGACTTTAATGCCGATGGACTCTCTATCGAGCAACGGGTGATGCAAGAAGCGAATTTGAATATGGGCGACAAACTCACCATTAATATTGGTGGCAATGAGATTACTTTACCTATCACCTCAGTACGAGAGGTCGACTGGGGTTCAATGCAGCCAAATTTCTATTTGATTTTGCCAAAACAAGCTCTAGCAGACTATCCCGCTAACTTTGTCAGCAGTGTGTTTATCAGCCAGCAAAATGCACAACCTTTTTATAAAGCCATGTCACAGTTTCCTACAGTCTCGATGTTGAATGTCGGTGATTTATTAAAACAAGTGCAAACGGTAATAGGACAATTGTCACAAGCTATTCAGCTAGTGTTGCTGTGCATATTAAGTGCCGGTGCGTTGGTATTACTGGCGAGTGTTCGCTCAACACTAGAAGAGCGTCTGGAAGAGGGGGCTTTATTACGTGTGCTGGGTGCTAAAAAATCTTTGGTACAACAAGCCTTATTTGTCGAGTTCGGCGCACTGGGATTATTCTCAGGACTGATTGCTGCCGCTGGAGCCGAAGCCTGCCTGTATGGTTTACAGGTATTTGTCTTTAAAGCAGAAGCAAGTTGGCATCCTTTGTTGTGGAGTTTAGGACCACTAATTGGTGTAGTCGTTATTTCCGCAATCGGTTTATTTGCCAGCAGAAAAGTATCCAGCGTGCCACCGATGCATTTATTACGGGAAGTGTAATTAAGACCTAAGCAAAGTTAGATTTGTGATAGCGACAATAACGAGTTCATCCGTATAAATCATTATCTGAAGATATCTAAGGACTGGCTCTATTTTTTCATCATCAGTTCAAGACTCTGGCCTTATAATTCCATGGATAAGAAATTACTTCTATTAATAATCAATATGTTAAAGTCATTGAAAAGGAATTATAAGGCGGCCTGTTTAATATGTTTTATGGGGCCGGTGGCCTCATAAAACATACTGTTAAGCGCTAGGAGAAACAATGAGCCTCGAAGTAGCAAAGAGCAGAATCGATCTTTTAGAGCATTTTGATTATTCATTAAGGCTCTTTGAAAGCAATTACCAAGAGCTTTTATCTGTAATTGACTTTATGTGTAATGAGAGGGTTGGTCTTGAATTGTTTGCAGTAGTGAACCGCTGGAAACTAAATGAGGTGTTAACTCATCTCGGCTTTAAGCTACACAATTATGTTTGTGCAGCAAAATCGTTAGTTGATCACTCAAGAGTGCTGTATAGAAGGGTTTATAAAGAAAATGCCCCGAAATTTGATGACTATGAAACTGAGGTTAAAAATCGGTTTGAAGAAAACCCATTAAGTAAGTTTGTTGAATTTTTAAGAACTTACTGCCAGCACGAAAAACTTCCATCAATTGGCACATCAATGAGTTTTGACTCTCAATCTGATGAAGGCTTTATTTTCAAAGTCAGCATTGACTCTTCTGAATTATTAAAGTCAAGCAGCATTAAATCGTTACCCAAAAAATTCATCAGAGAACAAGGTGAAAGTATTGATCTAAAAGACACTATTAAAGAATATCATTCACAAATTATAGATTTCTATCAATGGGTACGAGATAGGCAGCAAGAAGTTCATGCCGAAGATATTGTATTGGTGAACAACCATTTTCAATCAGAACGAATAAATGCCATCAATAACTTTATTAATTTATACTCAATTCATGAAAGTGCAGGCACAGTCAAAGAACAACTCTGCACAGTCTTGACTACAGACACATACAGAGAACTTGAGCAATACAAAGATGATGATGTTAAGTGGGTAGAAAGTGCAATAGATATCATTGAAAGTGATGTTGTACTTCCAGATTCCCTCAAAACATCTCTCAGAAATAAGGCAAGAGTAGGCGCTTAACAAGCAAATCCAGGTGACGCCCACGCGCACATGATTTGGGCGTTATGTGTCAGGGGATTAAATCTTGGAACAACTTGAGATTGTAAAAAGATATCTAGAAAGAGTTGAAGCAATATATAAAGGAGTTCCATTATTGCCAAGTGATAATAAGGAATATTATGACGATGACGTCATATCATTCTTCATTCATTGTTACCATGTTCGAGACTGGATAATCCACCTTAACAAGCTTGGCATCGGTGCGGCAGAAGTAGACGAATACATAAATAATAATAGAGCTTTAAGTGTATGCGCTGATTTAGCAAATGGCTCAAAACATTGTCGGCTTATACGAACAAAGCGTACTGAAGACCAACCGCACGTGAGCGGCCGAGAAAGATATACGTCAACGTACGGTGATGATCTTAGCGTTATGAAATGTAAATATCGGATTATGAGCAATAAACAAACTATTGATGCACTGGATTTGGCAAATGAATGCGTAGCATTGTGGGATGACTTTATTGCTAATTACAGAAGTATATAACCAAATCAATAGGATCAGAGTGTTTGATTTAACTTTATCAAGAGAGCCGTCAGTGCCTGCCCCCTTGATTGCCCAAAGCCACATCTACTGCGGGTGCTATGGCTTAATTATGGAATCATAATGAAGAAATTAATATTACTTATATTCATTTTTTACATATCAGGCTGCTCAAGTTTTGGTGGCTCTAAGGGGAGCCCCTTTAATGGTTTACACGATATAAAGCCAAATACTGGTCAAGTATATATATATCGTCCTTCTAGCTTTGTAATGGGAGGAGCTATACCAACAATAAAAATTGACGATGAAAAAGCAGAAGGGGTTCGCAATGGAAGCTATATGATTTATGAATTACTCCCAGGTGAACACAAATTTCAATTATCAAACAATGCTAACTGGTCTGCTGGCAACATAGATTTCGTAGTAAAAATTAAAGAAGGTAATAGATACTTCTACAGGCTTACAGCAAATGTAGATGATATAGCTGCACTTGGACAGTTTGTAACTGTGTCTATGGGGAGTAACCTTAATCAGGTCACAGAACAATTCGCTATTCGTGAAATGTCACAATTAAAGTTTACTAATGTGTGGCCATAACAATAAAGTCAAAAGGGATTGCCAATAAGTGGCGACCAATGGGGGCAGACTCTGACCAATCCCCACGAAATAGTTAATAAAAAAATCAATAAGGTCAGACTGTTTGATTTAACTTCAGCAAGGGAGCCGTCAGTGCCTGACTCCTTGATTACCCTTTGTTTTCAGGACTGATAGCAGCCGCAGGCGCCTAAGCCAGCCTTTTATATAGTTGGCTAATTAAACACACCACTTAACACAATAAACAAGAGAAAGAGAGTTGTCGCTAATGTCTAAAAACACATTTTCAGCCTTGCTAGTAGAGGATAAGGAGTCTCAAGCAAAGCTTACCAAACTGGAAAACGTGGATGCTTTACCGAATCAAGGTGGGGATCTTCTAATTCGCGTTACCCATTCCAGTTTGAATTACAAAGATGGGCTTGCTGTTACAGGCAAAGGCAAGGTGTTGAGGTCGTTTCCTATCGTTCCAGGAATCGATCTGGCTGGTGTGGTGGAAGACGCCGGTGAGAGCACAAAATTCAAAGCGGGTGACCAGGTTTTTGTCACTGGATGGGGTGTGGGTGAGCAGGTTTCCGGTGGCTATGCCGGATTTGCCAAGGTTAAGCCCGAATGGGCAGAGTTAATACCTGAAGGACTCAGCGCCATGCATTGCATGGCTTTAGGTACCGCTGGTTTTACGGCCATGCTAGCGACATTGTCGCTTGAAGATCACAATGTACTTCCCGACTCTGGACCAGTATTAGTGACAGGTGCCTCTGGCGGGGTGGGGTCCATCGCTATTTCGTTACTCGCTAAACGCCAGTATAACGTTGTCGCATCGACTGGCAGAATCGAAGAACAGGGAGACTATCTAAAGCGTCTTGGTGCGTCTGAGATCATTCACAGAGAAGAATTATCGTCGCCGAGTGGCAGACCTCTGGACTCTGAACGTTGGGCTGGTGCGATTGATTCAGTGGGTGGTGAAACCCTCGCTAGTATTCTTCGTCAAACTCAGTACCGGGGCAGCGTTGCCGCCTGTGGTTTAGCCGGTGGGGCCAGTCTGCCGAGTACCGTGCTGCCATTCATACTGCGTGGTGTGAACTTGTTAGGCATTGATTCCGTAATGTGTCCGTCTTGGTTGCGGAAAAGAGCGTGGAGTCGCATGTCAGAAGACATCGATCTGAAGACCTTGGAACAACTGATTCAAGTGATTCCGCTTGATGCGGTCCCCGATGCTGCTCAGCAGATTCTTGCCGGAAAAATTCGTGGCAGAATCGTGGTGGATATGAGCTTGTGAATGCGATGATGCATGCAATAAACGGTGATACCAAATGCTAACAGCCAGGCTGTTAGCCGCCGTTAAGCTCAGTGTTTCCAGGCCAGGATAAACCGAATTTCATAGCGAAATGAGGTCGTTTTCTAATTAACTCCAATGTCGGTTATTAAGCAGTGATGCCTCGTTTGTAGTCATAAATGCGTCAATGTATTTATGGCTAACATCGTCAACAAATTTTAATGAGATAACGCTACACTTAGCTAGATTAGTGATGCGCAAGCAGTTTAAATATTTGTAATACATTGGAGGTATTTCTATGCTTACTGAACAACAACGGGCTGTTATCCCTCATCAATTATTAGTCTTTAACCTGTTGGTTTTTAATCTGCTTATCCCAATAGGTTCGTTGTTACTGGGAATGGAATTTTTATTGCTACCCATAGCCAGTGTCTGTTCCTTATCGGTCATTTTTTATATTTGGTATCGGTCGAAACATGTTCATCAAACACCGCTGATTAATGCTCACTGGTATATCGTGTGGAAACGCTGTCGTATTGTTTTAATTGCCTACTGTATTTCAATTTCTATCGGTTTGGTGTGTGGTCTGATGGCGTCATTTCAACATGACACACAATTACGTTCCATCATGATGATCGCGTTTATACGCATCGCGATTGTGCCTTCATTGCTGGTGGTGACGCCACTACTGATTTCATCAACCATTGCGATGAATAAGGTGAGAAGAGGTAAGCTAAAAGTCGCCGGTGTGGTGCCACAATAAAGCGGTGTCTAACGTGAGAATCGTAAGATAGAACCTTTATATTTCTCGCTGAGATAGTCTGTGTGTTCAGGCTTTATGTAATCGCTGGTGAAACCATAAGCCATCATTTCACGATCGAGTTTGTTTTTCCGGCCTCTGTCGGGATCTACCAAAATAACATCACAGTGCTGATTTGCATGGTTATGAATAAAGCTGGCTAAAAGCAGAACGTGTTCATCTTCATAAAGCAGATCGCTACCGATAATTAAATCAAACTTGCCAAGCTGACTGGTGTCATTTGCCCAGTCGACTTGTTCGAAAGCGATGCTTTTACCACTGTTTAGTTCTGTATTGCGATCAAGAAAGTGACTGACTTGCGGGTGGTAGTCAGTGGCGGTGATATCCGCCAGGCGTTCATTGAGTAATAAACTTGATAATGCCATACCGCAGCCAATCTCAAGAATACGTTTATTTTTAATGTCGTAGTTCAGCATATGATTGGCAAGCACTATGCTCGAAGGCCAGACAACACCAAACAAAGGCCAGGTAGCTGAAGATATGCCCATGTCATTGGCTTCACCTTCTGGATCACTAAACTGCTGTTTATCCCGAAGTGTACAAAGGTGGATATCCATATCACCGACCTCAATGGTCTGGTAACGAACACGAATAGGCTTGGTCATCATTTATCCTGAAAAGCAATGGGTGCTTGGTCAGTTATGTGTGATAAATGACAAAACGAGAATGACTCAGAATATAGTATTTTCCGGTAACTGCAAGTTTCTTATTTTAATTCAGTGATCTAGCGATTTTTCTTGTAAGACCATTACCGCACATGAGGGGAAAGTGAGAAGACAATAAAAACAAACCCCATGACGCTATGTATTACGCGTTCACAGGGTTTGTTTGATTGGGTTAATGTTGGGCTTCGATAAGGTGTGACTCTGCATGTTCCAGCGCCAGATCGTAATCAAATTTCGCACCGGCTTCGATCAGGTCGTCTAATTGAGATTTTGCATGTTCTTTATTGATATGGTCTGAATCAATGACAGCGAGATAGGCATAGGTGCCTGCGACTTCTTCTGGCGAGTCATGATGTGTGCCGCCACTATCAATCAGTTGAACGACATCGTGTATTGACCGAGCTTCTTTAATTTCAGTTGAAATCATTTCAACCTCCTATTTAATTAGCTGGTCTTTTAGTGAAACGCGATAGCGTTTATGAGTCAAGTTTACGCACTTAGGTTTACCCTTTTTTACAATGCGTGTGTATGAAAATACTGTTCTCAGTCTGAAGTGAACTCGAGGTAGGGTGTGCAATTTACTGGTGGTGATTTATGTCGTTAGACGATATTGTTGAGACCTGATTTTTAAGTATGAGTGCATGAGTGATTTGATATGTCTTATTTAGATGATCCCAGAGTTTTATTTGCGGCAGAACGTACCTTGCTTGCCTGGAACCGTACCAGTCTGGCTTTGATTGCCTTTGGCTTTGTTGTCGAGAGAGCAGGGCTGCTACTCGCTGTCATGCAGGGACAGCAAACGCCACATACCACCTCATCAACATTTATTCTGGGTCTGGCGTTTATTCTTCTCGGGGCGGTATGTGCGCTCGTTTCTTCCTATCAATACGGGATCGTGCTGAAACAATTAAGCGAATCAGAAATCCCTGAAGGTTATAAAGCACGTTGGGGGATATTACCCAATCTTATTGTGGCAATACTCAGCTTGGCTTTAGCCGTGTCCTTATTTAACGTGGCCGGCTCATGAAACAAGCTGCTTTTTATTGGCCGGGCACTATCCTCGGTCTCATGTCACTGCTTTTTTTATGTGGCGACCTCAGTGCTGAGAATGTATGTGGTGAACAGGAGACGGTTTCCTTTAGCTGCGATATTAAGGCTAAATCAGTTTCAGTGTGTGTCACTAAACAGGACACATTAGTTTATCGTTATGGCAAACCAAATCAGATTGAGCTGGAACTTCACGCACCAGTGCAATTTAGTTCAACAGCCTATAGTGGTGGTGGCGAAGGGCGTTTACGATTCTCAAATGGACGTTATGACTATATTGTCTATTCCGGCATTACCAATGGGGAATGGTTAGACGCTGAGGCGGGTATTAGAGAGAAGGTGGAGTTAGGCGGTATTTATGTGGTGAAAGACCAGCTTCTTCTGGCTGACCTCAAGTGCACGGCTTATTCAGATAAGCATTATATTCATAACTTGCCTGAGCATGAAGCAGAGCCTTTTATCTATTACGATTAGTTTTATTTGACCAGTGCGTGTGTGGGCCTGGCGTTGTGGCATTAAAAAAGCCCTGCTCAGAGCGAGCAGGGCTTTGTGTTTTTATATGGCAGAAAAATCGCGAGACTAGAGGCCGAGTTTTTTATGTTCACCCATCATGTCTGGCTCCACTTTGCCATCGGTGAATAGTTTAAATAGGCCTTGAATGCTTGGATCTGAAATCCAGACTTCCGCATCATCTAATTCAAAACGCATCATAAGTAGAGATGGATCCTCACGTCCTTGGTCATACCATGATGCGGCCATTTTTGACCAGTATTTATCAATCACCGCCTCATCCGTTTCTGGCTTCAATACGCCGCGGATGGATGCAAACACCTTGTTATCTTTACTCACAAATGTGGCTTTCGCCGGCCCACCTTCTGCTATTCGATTAGTTTTAGTCGTGTAAAACCAGAACTCACTATCGGCATTTTCATCTAATTGTGCTGTCATGGGTTCACTGTGTTGCAGCGAGTGATCCAGCCCGATCATCAGAAAAGGACTGTCACTCATCGCTTTCCACATGGTTTTTCGAATATCGTTACTCATCTATATCTCCTTGACAGTGGTAAATTCAAATTCAACTAAAGATAGCAATGCACATGTTTGTATGGTGTGAAATGCTTTTTATTCATGTTATTTGATTTTGCACACAGCTTATCTTTAGATGAATCAACGCATTGATCTGTGCGACAACTGACTACGGCTTTGATTCCAAGGAATGCTTAAATTTTTCAAAGAAGTAAGTCACATGAGAAATGACATTGTTTATGTGAGCTTAATTCTGGCTGCTATGAACAAATAATGCGTTCTGATGATGGGAAGTGATACAGAGCCCCAGCGCGATATTGCGTGTCAGTCAGCCTCCAAACTATTCAGTCTCGAACATTTTCTATTGCGCGTATCAACACCAAGCTATAGGCCACGATTGAATAGCTCTCAGGGCTTTTATCGATGAAATACGTTGCCATTTTCAACACTTTTTAATAATTACAACTAGGTCCACCTACCCATATATTCAGTAATGTATATAAGAATACGAATATTGATATGCAATATTGCATATGTAAGTCATGATGTATATCAGAGTGGCTCCAATATTAGTGTTGATTTTTAGCCGTATTTATTGGGTTTTATCATTTATTTTTGGTATGTCATATTGTTTAAATATATATCGATTACCATATATTAAAAATTCGTTTATTGACCTTAATTAGGTCCAAGCCTGGAATAGAGTGATGAGCCCAGTAGATTTTTATAAATGTCTCTCCGATGAAACCCGTTTACGTTGTATCTTATTGATTTTCAAACAGGAAGAATTATGTGTTTGTGAATTAACAGAAGCATTAGATGAAATTCAACCAAAAATCTCCAGGCATTTAGCTCAACTCAGAAAATGTGGGCTCATACAGGATAGACGTCAGGGACAGTGGGTGTTTTATCGTATCAGTACTGACCTTCCTCTCTGGATGGTATCTGTCATTTCAACCACCCAAATACATAATCAGCAACTTATCGATGAGGACCTGCAACGATTACAACAAATGTCTGATCGTCCAGATAATCAAAAAAATTGCTGCGGATAACTTTTAAGAACGTTGTTAAATCATGAATACACATCCTATTACATTTCTTCCCCTGCCAAGCGGCGGGCAATTTATTTTTACGCCATGTCCTGGCACAAAAGAGACTGACATAGAACAGGCTTTAGACGTTTTATATGATGCGGGAGCAACATCTGTCATAACGGCTTTACCCGATCATGAGCTTGTGGATTTAGGTGTGCCTGACTTGGGAATGTTGATCCAGAAGAAGGGGATGCACTGGTTTCAGTTACCCATCGAAGATGATATGTCTCCAGATGCTCTTTTTTTAACGAGATTATCTCAGGTCAAAACTGAGTTACTTAAACGGTTAAAGCATACATCGACCATTGCTATTCATTGTCGTGGTGGTTCGGGTAGAACAGGATTGATCGCCGCCATACTTTTACTGGAGATGGGTATGGAGTGGAAAGAGGTTAAGGAGCTTGTTCAGTCTGTAAGACCCCGTGCTTTAACAGCAACGGCACATCTGAATTTCTTAGAAAAATACTACGCAATTAAGGATTAAATATGACAATCAAAGTCGGTATTAATGGGTTTGGTCGAATCGGTCGCTTAGCTTTAAGAGCTGCATTTGATTGGGATGATATTGAGTTTGTTCAGATTAATGATCCTGCTGCAAATGCAGATACATTGGCTCATTTACTCAACTTCGACTCAGTCCAAGGTACTTGGCATCATGAGGCGATGTCTGAAGATAATGTCATTCACATCAATGGTAAAAACATCATCTGCAGTCAGAATAAAAGCATCGCTGAGACTGACTGGTCATCCTGTGATGTTGTGATTGAAGCCAGTGGCAAAATGAAAAGCAAGGCCATCCTTCAAGATTATTTGAAACAAGGCGTAAAGCGTGTCGTTGTGACGGCGCCCGTGAAGGAAGAGGGCGTCTTAAATGTCGTGATGGGTGTCAATGATGATAGTTATGACAAAAACCGCCATCAAATTGTGACAGCCGCTTCATGCACAACAAACTCTCTTGCGCCTGTGGTCAAAGTTATTCACGATAAGTTAGGTATTAAACATGGCTCTATAACGACCATTCATAACATTACCAATACCCAGACGATCATTGATGCACCACATAAAGACTTACGTCGCGCACGGTCATGTGGCACTAGCTTGATTCCAACAACAACAGGTTCAGCAACGGCGATTACAGAAATTTTTCCTGAGTTAAAAGGGCGTCTTAATGGGCATGCTGTACGTGTGCCGCTAACCAATGCCTCGCTAACAGACTGTGTGTTTGAGGTTGAGCGTGCAACAACAGCTGATGAAGTCAACCGTTTATTAAAAGAAGCGGCTGATGGAGAGCTGAACGGTATTTTAGGTTATGAACAGCGCCCTCTGGTATCGATAGATTACAAAGGTGACCCGCGTTCAAGCATTGTTGATGCCTTATCCACCATGGTCGTCAATCACACGCAGGTGAAGATTTACGCCTGGTATGACAACGAGTGGGGCTATGCTAACCGTACTGCTGAGTTAGTGCGTTTGGTCGGTCGCCAGGATTCGGAGTAACCATCAATGACAGCCTTGGCTAAGCTATCTGACGAGATTCGCCAGTATCTTATTATCACCACAAACTACTGGGCTTTTACCTTAACTGACGGTGCATTACGCATGTTAGTGGTATTGCATTTTTATAGTTTGGGTTACAGCCCATTGCAGATCGCCATGCTCTTCTTGTTTTACGAGATTTTTGGGGTGATCACTAATCTCGTTGGAGGGTGGCTAGGCGCACATATTGGCCTGAATAAAACGATGAATATAGGGCTGCTGCTACAAGTTGTCGCCTTATCTATGCTACTTGTGCCGAGTGAATGGTTAACTGTTATTTGGGTCATGGCGGCACAGGCCTTATCCGGTGTCGCCAAAGACTTAAATAAAATGAGTGCCAAAAGTGCCATCAAGTTACTGGTGCCAAAAGAGGAAAATGGTCAGCTTTATAAATGGGTTGCTGCGTTAACCGGGTCAAAAAATGCATTAAAAGGCGTGGGCTTTTTTCTCGGAGGCGGGCTGCTCACGCTGATTGGATTTAAAGGGGCGGTCTTAGTGATGGCCCTTGGATTAATGATGGTTTGGATATTTAGTCTGTTTTCTCTTAAACAAGAGCTAGGCAGAGCTAAAAATAAGCCTAAATTTAGTCATGTTTTTTCTAAAAGCCAGTCAGTTAACGTGCTTTCTGCCGCCAGAATGTTTTTATTTGGTTCACGGGATGTCTGGTTTGTTGTGGCCTTACCCGTTTATTTATCTACCAGCTTTGGTTGGGATCACTGGTATGTAGGCGGTTTTTTGGCTTTATGGGTGATAGGTTACGGTGCGGTACAAGGGTTTACACCTAGATTAACGACCCGCTCTAAAACGAGACTTCCAGATGGCAAAGATGCCTTGTTTTGGGCGCTCGCCTTAAGTTTAATTCCAGTAATGATCGCAGTCGCACTGACCTATAACTGGCATAAAGAGCTGGTACTGATAGTGGGGCTGATGATCTTTGGTGTTTTATTTGCCATTAATTCAGCTTTGCATAGTTATCTGATTGTCAGTTATGCAGGTGAAGACGGCGTATCACTTGATGTCGGCTTTTATTACATGGCAAATGCCATGGGCAGGTTAATAGGTACGGTGCTTTCAGGCTGGCTCTACCAGTCTTATGGTTTAGGGTTTTGTTTATGGGTGTCTGCTTTATTTATCGTCATAACAGCCGTGATATCGCTGTATTTACCCAAACATAAACGAACAAGTGCCAGTATTTAACATCAGAGAACGCACATCATAATGTAGAAGTGTGATCGAGAAAGGATTAAAGGGACTTTTTATTTTAGAGTGTCGTTTTATAGACGCTCAAGTTTGTCTCTTCACATAGAAAAGACAGTTTCTCTCCTATAGTTAGCCAACGAACTATTTGATGACTTTGTTATCAAACTGATCATCTGGACAACAAAGGAGGAAGTATATGAATGACTTATTCAGTCCTGTGAAGATGGGCTCGGTGGAACTCAAAAACGGCATTTTTATGGCCCCACTAACACGAAACAGAGCCCATGATGATACGGATATCCCCAATGATCTCGCCATCACATACTATTCACAACGTGCCAGTGCTGGTCTCATCATTGCTGAAGGCACGCAAATCAGCAAGATGGGTAAAGGCTATATCAAGACCCCTGGTATTTACTCTGACGAACAAGTAGCAAAATGGAAAGAAATCACGGATGCCGTTCACGACAAAGGTGGAAAGATTTTCTTACAACTCTGGCATGTTGGCCGAATCAGTTATCACTCGGTACTCCCTGAAGGCGAGCAACCTTTAGCCCCATCAGCAATTCGCGCTGAAGCAGAAACATTCGTCGATGGGCAAATGGTGGATGTATCTGAGCCACGAGCCATGACCGCTGATGATATTAATAATCTGATTGAAGAATACAAAACAGCTGCTCGTAATGCAGACAAAGCAGGCTTTGATGGCGTAGAAATTCATGCTGCCAACGGATATCTGTTGAATCAGTTCATCTGTGACAGCAGTAACCAGCGTACAGATAATTATGGTGGTTCCGTCGAGAACCGTATTCGTCTGGTTAATCAAGTAGTTGAGGCTGTGCTTGAAGTGATGGATGCTGGCCGCGTTGGTATTCGATTATCACCTACCGGTACTTTCAACGATGTCAGTGACAGTGATCCACTCACTACATACAGTGCGCTCATCAAACAGCTTAACGAGCATAAGTTAGCTTATGTCCACATCGTTGAGCGTTTTCCTGGCATTGATGTAAGTAATGAAGACTTATACATCGTTGAGCAGATAATCAAACAGTGGCAGGGCTTTTACATTGCCAATGGTGACTACAATCTGCTGACAGCACAGGATGCGGTGAAAAGCCAACGTGCTAATGCTGTAGCGTTTGGTCGTCAATATATTGCTAACCCGGATCTGGTGGAACGCCTCAAAGCCGGCGCTGCACTGAACACGCCTGATCAAAATACTTTCTATGGTGGTGGTGCTGAAGGCTACACCGATTATCCATTTCTGGAGGATGCTCGTTAATTTCCAATCTGCAATCAACGCGAATTTTCTTACTATCAAAGAGGATAAAATATGACTCAAGCAGAATTGAAAACAACCGCTATTTCTCGTCAAACAATTGATAGCTATAACCCTGCCACAGAAGAGGTGTATAAAACCTACTATCTGCATACCAAGCAGGAAGCAGAAGCGTTAATTGATGATTCTCATAAAGCCTTTCAGCACTGGAGAGACACCTCACTTGAAGAGCGTGCCAGCATTATCAAAAAAATCGCTGAATTGCTCCGTCGTGACAAAGCTAAATTAGCTCAAATGATGGCTAAACAAATGGGTAAACCCTTAGCACTAGGCGAAGGTGAAGCCGAGCAGTGTGCTGCTATCTGTGAATATACCGCTGAGCATGGCATTGACGCTCTGGCTGATGAAGAGCGTGACATCGCTGTAGGTAAGAAAGGCATTATTACCTATCAGCCTGAAGGCGTGATCTTAGGCATGCAGCCTTGGAATTTCCCCCTTTATCAATGTATCCGCTACAGCATTGCGGTGATTATGGCGGGTAATACGACAGTGTTTAAGCATGATGAGTCCTGCTTTGAAACAGCAGAGGCCATTCAGAAGATTTATGAAGAAGCGGGTTTACCCAAGGGCGTATTCAGCTGCCTATTTGTTGATGGTGAAACGGCAGATGAATTGATTGCTCATCCTCATATTCGGGGTGTGACGTTTACAGGTAGTGCTCGTATCGGTCGACTGATTGCCAAAATTTCTGGCGAGCATCTGAAGAAAAATGTACTGGAACTGGGTGGGAGTGACGCCTATATTGTTCTGAAAGATGCCGATATCGATCTGGCCGTCAAAACCTGTGTTCAGGGACGTGTCATGAATAGTGGTCAAACCTGTATTGCAGCGAAACGGTTTATTATTGAAGCCCCTGTCTATGAAGAGTTCAGAGATAAATATGTCGCGGCAATGAAACAGCTGACCTTTGGTGACCCAACCAATAGTGATCATGATATGGGACCATTGGCACGTGTTGATCTGCGTGACAAGCTGCATCAGCAGGTTCAGGAGTCGGTGATGAAAGGGGCCACATGCTTATGTGGTGGTGAAGTACCTGACCAAAAAGGTGCCTATTACCCAGCCACGGTATTGGAAAACATCCAAGCTGGCAGTCCGGCGTATGACGATGAGTTATTTGGCCCGGTGGCTGCGTTATTCAAAGTCGCTGATGAAGCTGAAGCCATTGAGCTTGCTAATGACCACCGATATGGACTTGGTGGCGGCATTTTCTCTAAAGATGAGGAGCGTGCTATTCGTATTGCCCGTGAACAACTCGATACGGGCATGGTGAACATTAATGGTTACGCTGGTCCTCAAGCCAATATGCCTTTCGGTGGTGTAAAAGAAAGTGGCTATGGTCGTGAGCACGGAGGCTTTGGTATAAAAGAATTTGTGAATGCGAAGTCGTTATTTGTTGCATAAACCACTGACTGCATTACATTGAAAGAAATGAATCCCGGACCAGCTTGTTGGTCCGGGATTTTTTTATCACACGATGTTGTTTGAGTTAATGCACAGTGGCTGGCGAACCCACCTCTGATTTTGCAGGTTTTTGAATTAACAGCACCATCGGTAACATGGCAAATGCCGCGAGTCCCGACAGAATAAAGGCATCCTGAAACGCTAGCATTGAGGCTTGAGCCATGACTTCATTCGCTAAAACCTTGGCCCCCATCCCTGTGTCAGGTGACAAGCCTAAAGGTGCTAAATACTGAGAGACAGCTGGGTTAAAAGGCGTGATCTGCTCTGTCAGAATGGCATAGTGAAGATTGGTTCTGCGAGCAAGTTGCCAGCCAATAATGGCGATACCGACTGATGAACCAAGCGAACGCATCACACTATATATGCCAGAAGCTTCATCTTGTTTTTCTGAGGAAATATTCTGGAAAGCCAGTGTCGACATAGGCACGAAAAACAGCCCCATACCTAACCCTGAGATAACTCCCGGCCAGGCAAGCTGCCAAAAACTCACGTCAAGGTTCAAGTTAGCCAGCATGACATTCCCCGTACCCGTGAGAATCAAACCGATGGCTAATAACATCCGTGGATCAAACCGGTTTACTAGAAATGAGCCGGTCACCACCATAGAAAAACCAGCCGCAATACCACGTGGAATAAATAATTGGCCTGATTCCAGCACAGGGTAATCCAATAGTCCCTGAACAAATAAAGGCAAAATAGCAATGGCCCCAAACATGGAGATACCAAAACCAACGATGGCGACATTGCCCGCGGCAAAGCTTCTATCTTTCAGTAGTGAAAAATCGATGATATTCAGATTACGCCCCATGCCACGCACAAAGAAAATAAAGCCGGTGACAGCTGAGACAATGGCGGTCACCTGAATCAGGTGAGAATCGAACCAATCATGACTTTCGCCTAAGTCCAGGGTCATTTGTAAGGCACCTATAGCCGTGACCATTAACAATAGCCCCACCCAGTCAATATCAACCGCTTGTGTCTCTTCTTTTTTGAGTTCGCCACTGACCATTAATAAAGCAATAAAGGCAATCGGCATATTGACGTAAAACACTGCACGCCAGGAAAAATGCTCAGTTAAAATCGCACCGATGGTGGGGCCGAGTACAGGAGCGACAATCACACCTAAACCAAATATCGCCATAGCCTGACCGCGTTTCTCTCTTGGAAAGCTGGTAAATAATATGGCTTGAGATAAGGGGATGAGAAAGGCGCCAAAAAAGCCCTGACCTAAACGGAAAAACACCAGCATTTCGAAGGTTTGTGCCATGCCGCCCAATGCTGAGAAAAACGCGAACCCCACAATGGCAGAGATAATTAACCGACGACGGCCAAACTTACGTGATAACAAGCCTGTGAGAGGCATGACGGCAATCGAGGCAACAATGTAGCTAGTGACGATCCAAACGGTTTGATCACTGGTGATGCCAAATGCCGCTTTAATGTGAGGTAAAGCGACATTAACGATGGTGGTATCAAGCACTTCAAGTACAGCCGTGAGCACCACCGCAAAGACGATTAACCAGTGAACAGGCTGGTTTTCGCTCTCAGTCATTAGCTGTATCTAATTCTGTTGTATCCACTGTGGCAGTGACACTGGATCCCGCCCGTAAATGCTGCTCTTGTTCTGGGCTAGGCTGATAGTCCAAGTGAATCCGGACAGGGAAACGCTGTGTCACATGCACCCAGTTTCCGGTGGCATTCTCAGGTGGGAGCAGTGAAAAAATAGCGCCTGAACCCATACCTAAACTGGCGACGGTTCCTGTTAATGTCATATCTGGATACATATCAACGCTAATGCTGGCGGGTTGTCCTTGTCGAATCCGTGAGAGGGCGGTTTCCTTAAAATTAGCCGTGACCCACCAGTCATTTTTCTCAACGATGGAGAATAGAGATTGACCTGTCGTTATTACGTCGCCCGGACGTAGAGACAGATTCGCAATCCAGCCATCAGCCGGGGCGTAGACCACCGCATAACTGAGTGCAATTTGTGCTCGTTTTAATGCAGCACGCGCGGCGCGAACCGCAGGATCATGATCGGTTTCTCCACCCAGTTGAGTTTGTGCCGTGTTCAGTGCTGCTCTGGCGCTATCTCTATCTGCTTTGAGTTTGTCGAGGTTAGCTCGGGTTTTATCTAAGGTGGATTTAGGAATTATTCGGCGTTCATACAGCGTTTGCTGACGTTCAAATTCGAGTTCTGCATCCCCAAGTGTGGCTTGTACTGCGTTCAGATTGGCGATGGCTTTACTGACATCCGAACCCGCCATCATGTGTTTCTGAATTGTTTTCTCAAGCTCTGAGGTGGCTTCATCAACAGCACTTTGCAGATCACTATCATCAATTTTAAGGAGTATGTCACCGGCCTTAACAAAGTCATTTTCAGTAACATTTAACTCGGTTACCCGGCCAGTCACTTGTGGTGAAACAGTCAGAATATTGGCTTGAACATAGGCATCATCGGTTGAGGGGTAAACTTTCTGATGCTGCCACCACAGGCCAAGTCCAACAATAATCCCTATAAGGCAGATACTCAGTAAGCCCAACTTAGCCCATTTCATGCGGTGTCCTTTTTTATTTTTCTATCTGCTATGACGTCAACAGGGAGATATATATAGTGAAGGAGTTCAGCTTAACCATGCCTGAATAATGGGATAAACAAGCCAAAATATTCTTTCTGCTTGGCAGGGCAAATTGAGTCGGTAATAAAAAACTGTTTATTGGATCTTATTATTCATTAATTTCGTATTTCTGCCGATGGCTTAAGGTGTATAGTCAAGTTTTTAAGTTAACAATGTAGCGATAAACATCGTTAATTTAATGTGGTTTCAGCATTTAGCAATACGGACACTGCAAATGACAGAACACAGAAAGTATCGCTTTACATTTCGGCTTACAATACGCCTTACGGTGGTAATGACGTTTATCATCGCCACGTTCATTACTGCTTTTGCAGCGCTGACACTGCAATATTATTTTATGCAGCAGATGGCAACCGATGCTGCTACTGAACGCTTCAATTATCTGGCAGATAAAACCAGCCAACTACTCAATACCATCGATAGCCAGGCCGTGGAAACAACGCGGATTCTCGCGAGTTATCCTGACCTGATGAATGGCAATACGGTTAGCCAGAATGCACGTGGTATTTTTTCGTCTCTGATGCTTAACCGCGACATGCTTTATGCGATTTACCTCGGTTTACCTAATGGTGATTTCTATGAAGTCATTAATCTGAACAGCGGCGAGGAAGTTCGCAAACAACTCAACGCCGAACCTGAGGATAGATGGCTTGTCGTCACGATTAGTGGTGATGGCGTCGATCGTAAACGCACATTTGAATATTACTCCAGTGACTTTAAGCTCAGACTAGAACGCAGTGAACCCAGTAATTATGTGTCCATTATTCGCCCTTGGTTTGTGAATGCAGACGAAAATAGCATCAACAAAACAGACCCCTACTTATTTCACAACATACAAGCACCCGGCCAGACCTATTCTAAAAAGTTAAGTAATGGTGCGGTGATAGCTGTAGATATTGCGTTGAGTTCAATGTCAGATTATCTGAGCCAGCACGAGCTGAGTGATTTTGGGCATGTTTTTTTATACCGCTCTACAGGTGAATTATTAGCCTCTAACTTGCCGAATAATGAAGCTATTGTGATTCCTGAAACACGTACACCAATGGATTTAACGGAAGAAGAAAAAGCACTGATAGCCTCATCTGCCCGTTTAAAAGTCTCTAATGAAATGGACTGGGCGCCCATCGACTTTTCAAGCTCAGGTCGTCCTAAAGGCTATAGCATTGATTATCTCGGCGTTATCGCTGATATGACTGGGCTTAAATTTGACTATATCAATGGCTTCTCATGGAAAGAGCTGGTGACACAATATGAAGCCGGGCAGATTGATATTTTGCAGTCGGTGTTTGATATCGATAAGCCGCTATACTCCGGTACATTCACTGACCCATATGTGCATTTGCCCTATTCACTGGTGACCAAAAGCGGTATTCCAACTATATCTCACCTTGAGCAAATGACAGGCAAAACCGTTGCTATCCCTCAAGGCTGGTCTATTATTCAGGTCATAAAGCAGGCCTTTCCAGAAATAAAGATTCAAGAAGTGTCTTCTACCCGAACAGTGTTTGAAGCGGTGAGTAAGGGGGAGGCGGATGCTGGATTGGATGTCACAGAGATTCTTCATTATGTTGGTGAACGTTTTTTCTATCAGGATGTGCAATATCATGATGATATTGCGTTTTCTCCTACGCCATTTCCGACTGATTTGAAAATGCTTATTTCAGATAAAAATAAAGCCCTGTTACCCATTATCAACAAAGCCATTGCCCATGTGTCAGATGAGCAAAAAACAGCGATGGCACATAAGTGGTTTCTCAGTAAACAGCAGGGTTTGTTAAGCGTGCCTTATTCACCCTTATTGGATTACGCGCGTGAGGAAAATAATCAGCGTCAGTTAAAAAAAGCGAATTTAAACGGTGAAGCGAACTATGTCTATGTTTCGCCGTTTGGCAGTTACGGTGGGAGAAATGATTATTTAGGTATTGCCATACCCGTTAAAGAAGTACTCAGTGGGGCTCAGGAAAAAGTGACGCTCTCACTGCTTATGTCGATTGGCTTTTTGCTGTTACTCCTACCGGCACCATGGTTATTTGCCTCACCTATTGTGACGCCGATTAAAAAGTTAGCTGAAGAAAATCAGAAAATACGTGAACGTCAATTTGAAGACTTATTCATTCCTGATAGCTTTATTCGAGAGATAGATGAGCTAGGACACTCCATGGAAGACATGGTGGCAGCTATTCGTCAGCATGAAACCAATCAGGATAAATTGATGGACTCATTTATCCAGCTGATTGCTCAGGCCATCGACGATAAATCACATTACACGGCCAGCCATTGTGAACGTGTACCAGAGCTGGCTTTCATGCTGGCAGAACAGGCGGAAGGCTCTCTCGCCCCGGCTTTCCGTGACTTTCGTTTTCATTCTGAAGATGAGTGGCGTGAATTCAAAGTTGGGGCATGGTTACATGACTGCGGCAAGATAACCACACCAGAACATATCGTCGATAAAGGCAGCAAACTCGAAACCATCTACAACCGTATTCATGAAATACGCACTCGCTTTGAAGTGCTGTGGCGTGATGCTGAGATCACTTATTGGCAAAACATGACGCAATCACCTGACAACCAGGCACAGCATCAAGCTGAACTCGACAGCACGCAACAACAACTGAGAGATGACTTTGCTTTTGTGGCAGCCATGAATGTAGGAGGCGAAGCATTAAGTGAGGATAAAAAAGCACGTCTCGATGAAATTGCTCAGATCACATGGATACGACATTTCAGCGATAGATTAGGTTTATCACCCGCTGATGAAGACCGCCTCACAACACTAGAAAATAACCTCCCCTGTGAAGAGACCTTATTGTCAGATAAGCCTGAGCATATTATTCCTCGTGATGATGGAACCGGTTTTGAGCCACATCTGGGCATCAAAATGGCGATACCTGAGCATCTTTATAATCAGGGCGAACTCTATAACCTCAAAATAGAACGGGGAACACTCACCTCAGAAGACCGCTTTAAAATCAACGAACATATTATCAGCACTATTCGTATGCTGGACGCCTTACCATTCCCAGAAGAACTGTCCCTTGTACCTCGATATGCCTCCACTCATCATGAAAAAATGGACGGCACCGGCTACCCCAGAAAACTCAGCAAAGACCAACTCTCGATACCCGAACGTATTATGGTATTAGCCGATATCTTTGAAGCACTTACCGCAGCAGACAGACCATACAAAAAAGCCAAAACAGTCAGTGAAGCCATTGATATTATGGCCAAAATGGTAGCAGACGAACATATCGATGCAGACGTGTTTGATTTATTCCTGACCACCGAAACTTACAAAGTCTATGCCGAAAAATTCCTGGCACCTGAGCAGATTGATGAAGTGATGGTGAATAAGTATTTATAGTTTTTTATAGGTTCGATTGAGGTTACTTGAGCTGCACGTAAGGTGTGTGTGCCGAAGCACCATCATCAGAGACTGATGAGAAACTTTTATCAAGTCGCGCCAATTAAAACTAATGGCTAAAACGCTACAGCTCAAGTAACAGATATGATGCTATTTTATTAATAGTCGAAGTGCAATTCTTTTTTTTCTAGCAAATTCCATAGCTCTGGGTGTTTCCATGAAATAAACCATTCTTCTTCTGAAATTGCTTTGAAGAATGAACTTTTATCTGAGAGAGGAATCTCTTTACCGAAGACTTCTTTGAATAGTCTACATGCCCACTTTGTTCGAACTTTTTCATCAATATAAGGACATGCTATAGAGTCTAAGGCTAAATAACTCAGTTTTGCATCTTTAGTAATTGCACTTAAATTGGATAGCCTTTGATTTATGAGCTTAACCGCCCTTTCTTTCAATCTGTTGTATTCCTGTTCGTCACCTACATAATACAAAAAAGCCATTAACCTGAAATAATCTGAATTCTCTTCCTCTTTAGCAAAGCTAGTGTTCTTTGATTCAATAGCATCCAAGTCAAATATCTGGTCGATTTGTTTTGGAGTGAGAAGAAAATCAGTTCCCATGTTTCTCGATACAAAAAGTAAATTAGCAAATTCAATCGAAAAGTAATTATATGAATTATCTAATAACTGTTTACATTTTCCACTTGAAAAAAAATCTTTAATAAATGAGTTAATTAAGAGTTTAATTGTCTCATCTTCTTCTTTGAAGTTTTTTTCAAAAAAAACAAAAGAAAGATACATCAGTGAGCTGAGTTTTATGCTGTTTGAGTTGGATGGGTTGACACTAAATAAATGAAATGCAATGCGAAGGATAATAACAAAAGCGTTTTTTGATGATGAGAAGTTAGAACGATTCTCATCAGTAATCGAATCAGTTATCTTTTTCACATTGTTTAAAAATGCTGAAAGAACATAACCAGTCATTACATTATATGAATCTATATCATCACTACATGCAGCTTTTATTCTATTTAAAAATGATTTGATTACATGATGATTACGTCTAATTCGTTTTGGGTTTATTTTTATTTTTTTATCTTCGTAGCTGAAAAGTATATTATAAAGTTCATCTATAGCTTTTGAAGTCTCTATTTTTGATTTCGTAATCTTGGTAATGAATGGTTTAGTTAACTTCTTAGTTTTATTACTATTAAGGTGTAACTTATATTGTCTTAAGTTATCTTCTAGAATATTTGTAACTTTCTGTGCTGTATCTCCACTGTTTGCAAAAATGAAGTAATCATCTACATATCTTCTGATATCGTAATCTTCATTTTCTCTAATGCCAATCTTTTCCAGCATCTCAAGGGTTTTGCGATCCACTGCTTGCAGAATCACTTCAGCAAAAATTCGACTAAACTCATTACCAATGATGATGCCGTTGGTTTCGTTGTAATTTGATTTCTGCATCAGTTTGTCAAAAATGGCTCCAAAAGAATCTTTGACATTGAAATCCTTCGATATAAATTTAGATTTTGTTGCCCACTCTATTGAGTGGGTATAAATACTTTCAAAACATTTTGAAATATCTAATGACCAGAAATCAGTGTATTTAGTCTCTAGATTTAAATATTCTTCACTCTCGAAAAATTGATAAAGACGGGTGTATCGATCATAACTAAAGTAAGAGGTTGCATGACGGTATTTGTTTTCATCACTAACACTCTCAGCAGCTCCTGTGCGCAAATTATGATTATTTTCTATGGCATTTCTTACGAAAAAAAATGAGGCAACTTTTTTTGGTCTTCGAATACTATAAGTACTCTGAGAGCAATAATGAATAATTTGATGTGAGAAAGATTTATAGAATTCTAGAATCATCAATTGACTGGATGGATGCAGCAGGCCCATATGGCGATAGTTAAAATCAGATTTTCTAATTTTGTACCGCATAGGAATTGTATATTTATCTAACTTTCTGGGAGTAAACAGATAGTCAAAAGTCGATCTTAAAAAAGCTGATTTATTTTCAAGGACTTCGATTTTTTTATAAAAAGAATTATTACTAAAAATGATTGGTACATCGAATGGTGCGGTGTCTGATAATAAAATTCTATTGTAATCATTAAGCTTTATATTTCTGCTGAATGTTTTCATTACCAAACCTTTTTGATTTCTTTAAGATCCAAGTAAGTAAAGGTATGAAATCTTTTCTTATTATGGCCTTTTGTGAAACTAAAGTTTGCTAGTTCTCGTCTTTTAATTAGAGATATATGTTGTTGGATTCTTCTTGATAATTTATGTTTTTTTGAAAATAAAAGACCTTTTAGAAAGTTATCTAATTTATTTAGTCCTTTAGACGTATTAACGAGAGAATAGTTGTAATAAATTCCTGATTTGATTTTTCCGGTTTTGAGGTTCCTGTCTAACTCATAATTCCCAGTGAGAAACTTGATACGTTTTTGAAGTAATTCATAGTCTGATGGATTCTTTGTAGAACATATATAGCTTGTGAATGATTTAATCAGACGTTTTCTTAATTTATCGAGTTTGTCTTCTGAGATATCAATTTCTATATCCCTTCTTTTAATGTCTATAAATTTTTCTTTCGGATGATTTTTGTTTGAAATAACAAATTTATATCCAAGATATTCAAATGAATTGATAGGCGTTGTCTTACTATCGGTTGGTTTAATAGCTTTCCCGTGGAAAATCTTTTTTCCTGCTGTGTGAAGTTCTAATGATTCTGGAAGAACACTATTAATCAAGCTCTTCAACTCTTCTTTGTTAAATCCAATTTCTGTTATCAGTACAAGGTCATCGACAAATCTAGCGTAGAAAAAAATATTTTCTAATGCCCTTATTTTCCTATCCAAATCTTCCAGAACATATTCTGATAGGGTAGCACTCAGGCTTAGACCTCTGGCTAAGCCTGAGACTCCTTCATGATTGAGAGCCGTTAAATAAGCCTCGACGAGGTTTCTGCTTTTTTTTGAAACTTTGCCCTGTTTTTTTAACTTATGAACAATCTTTGATGTGTCGATACTTTCATAAAAGTTTTTTATATCAAATCGGTGAATACTGTAAGGGGAGGATTCTTTCAGAAAAGCAATTAGAGTTGACACTATTTGAACCCTGCTGCTCGGCGAAATATTATGCACTCGCCTAAGGTTTGATGATAAGAGTTTAAGTATTATGGCTATTTCGATAGTTTTTGGTTGATAGGCATCTTTTGATTTGATAGATATTTTTTTTAGAGAGTTATTAAAAACATCCGATTGATTAGTGAGCGTCGCCGCTTGGGTCGATAAGTTTACTCTTTTGGTTTCATTATCAAGAAAAGGATTTGAAACTATGTCTTTAAATGAGATTGTTTTACGGAGATTCCTACTAACGTAACTAAGTTCCATTTACCCCTCTCTCAGGTAAGTTGTTGATACTTACAACAATATCATAAGTTATTATAGTTAACTAAAAATCAATAGGGTCAGATCGTTTGATTTTACCCAGATAGATTATTAAGCAAGTATTGCTCAAGGTTATTTGGGGGCAGGTTAAAAACTATTAAGATGAGCCTGACTAAACGAGGCCGATTAGCGAAAGTAAGCTCTTCTTACACTGGCCTATATACCTGAAGTCGAAAAAAAGCGATTGAATTAATGGCATTTTTTGACTTTGTGAAAGACGGTCTATCCCCTGACTATTTGATTGAAAATAACGAATATGTACTACAGAAGAAAACATGGCACGGGTTTTACCTACACTGATGAACAGAATAAAACGGTAAAAGATAAATCCATAAGAGAGTGGTTCGCCAGCTTGGTCATACCGCCGGCATGGACTGATGTTGAAATATCTGAGGATAAAGAAGCCGATATCTTAGCGACAGGAAGGGATGCTAAAAATAGAAAACAATATATTTACAATCCAGATATTCAAGAAAAACATAACCAAGAAAAATTCGATCGTATCATTCGGTTTGCTGAGCAGTTAGAGCATATGCGGCGTGTTACAGGCCAACATTTACGAAAACGTAAGATGTCAAGAGAAAAAGTCTTATCCACCATGCTGCGTCTAATGGATCAAGCGTATTTTCGACCCGGTAGCCCTAGATACACGGAAGAAAACAATACGTATGGTTTAACCACGTTACGAAAAAACATGTAGAAATTAATGACGACGAAATTATATTTTCGTATCTGGGTAAATCTGGTCAGGAACAAGAACGTCATGTCGAAGATAAAAAATTAGCCAATGCTATTAAAAACTTAGACGATATTCCCGGTTATCGTCTGTTCAAATACTATGATGAAAATAACAATAAAAAAGAAGTCGAAGCCAGTGAGCTTAACGATTTCATTCATGAGTGTATGGGCGAGGAATTTTCAGCGAAAGATTTCAGGACATGGGCAGGTACTATGATCGCTGCATTGGCTTTTGATGAACTCGGCACAGTCAGCAAAGAAGACCAAGCATCGCTTGATAAGAATATTAAATCCGTGGTCGTCAGCGTTTCGGAGCAGCTGGGTAATACTCCAGCTGTTGCAAAAAGTGCTTATATTGATCCCAGAGTCATTGATAATTACATTGAAGGTAAAACAGCACATTATTTCTTAGATCAAGTGAAACACTTGATAAAAGACAATCAAAATTTGTCGGAAGAAGAATTAAGTGTGTTGTGCATGCTAAGAGAGAGTTTAAAGCAAAAGTCTTGATCCATTAGAATCAACGTAGATAAGGAATCAATAGAATCATATCGTTTGATTTTATACATATAGATTAAATTAATTTTAATCGTCATTTAAGCAAGGATTGCTCATGGCCAGATTACCAAGATTATTCAAAAAAGATTGTCCACAATATCTCATTCAACGTGACAATTTCCATCAAGCTGTTTTCTTTTCTGATGAAGATGGCTCAGTCTATTTAGTTAAGTTCAAAGACTTCTCCAAGCGGTTTGAAGTAAAAATTCATCCTATAAAAATCAAACACTCTGACCGTATTGGTTCTTGAATTTCCTCATTAACACTGCAATTAGAAGTAGACCTCATTGCATTTTTGATCAAGGTAATTAAATGTGTTTATTTAAAAATATCTGGCAGCAAATCATGGATATTAATCCATTTAAGGGTGATGTTTTACCGTCACGTGTATATTTATTTGAAAGAGGGCGGCCATGTCTCCCTTTTCCTCATCTTTTGAACTATAAAACGCCTTTGGCACTCTTCGATGCTTTTTATACAAATGCTAAATCACCTGATTTGTTTGAGCGTGATAACCGCTATTTATATGTGATGGGTATGCCACCGGTTTTCATTACGCGTGATCCAGCCGTCATTAGAGCTGTTCTTCTTGCTACAGGCGATAAGTCCGGACAATTTGATCGTGATACGACACCCATGACTGGAATTGCCCGTGTCACCGGAGTCAATTCTCTCCTATATGCAAACGGCAAAGTATGGCGAAAACAAAAACAGATGTCAGCGGGGCCTTTTGGAAAAGGCTCTCTGTTCCAACCTGAAGAGTTTCATGAGTTTGAGAAAACGTTTCGTAAAACGATAGAGAAACGATTAATCGTTTTACGTGATGCGCAGAAGGTGAGTAAGAAAAACATTTCTCGCGTCGAAATTGAGCAGGAAATTCAACCTATCATGTTGGAAATGTTAGTGAATAATTTCTTTGGTGGTTCGGTTGACTATAAGGAGTTACGCGAACGGTATGTCCCTGCGTTACTTTCGTTAATTGATTACATGATTACTAATACCGTGGCACCTAACCTGTCGGCTATTCATCAATTTATTACGGGAAAAGGAGCTGATGTAAAGCGTTGGAGGGAAGCCCTTGAGGACTTAACTGACATTGCACTTTCTGGCAGAGGCGAAAAGTCAGGACATTGGAAAAACTTCATTGATAAAGTTGAAGATGAAGAGGCATTGCGGAGCAATATCAGAGTATTTCTAGCCGGGGCTTTAGAAGCGACTTCATCGTTTGCGACTTGGACGTTATCTCATTTGTCACGACAACCTGAGTTGCAAGAGAAGATATATAACGAAGTAAAAGACATTGATGTTTACGATCCTGAAAGCTTAACCGAAGCAAAATTGCTTAATCAGTGTTTGAATGAAACCTTACGTTTAACCCCCTCACTTTATTTTTTTCCCCGGAAAGCTACGGCCGATACTTGGCTTAAATTAGACGATACAAGAAAAATCATGATTCCCAAAAATACCACCATCCGACTGGATATTTGGAATGCAAACCGCAACGAAGCTTTTTGGGGTAAAGAGGTTTCTGGATATCCGGCAGACGTTTTTTCACCTTTACGCTGGGATGAGCTGACGCGTCGAGGGATAACGCGTAAAAATTTAACCCATTTTGGATTTGGTTTAGGAGCTCGTGTATGCCCGGGGCAATTTCTTGGTCAATTAGAGGTGGGGCTAGTAGTCGGCGCCTTTATCAAGGTATTCAAATTTAAAGCTGTTAATAATGCATCTGGAGTGCGGGCTGGAGTTACAACCAAACCAGGTGATGGGACTTTAATGGATCTCGAACTGCGATAACGCTTATAGACCACGATCTTGATAACCTAGGATATTTGGACCAGATTAAGACTATTAAGATTAACCTGACCCAATCGTGGCCGAATGTCGGAAAGTAAGCTATTTCGATCTGGCTCAAAATACTACTTGATATCACTATCCTTGTGAGTGGTGTCACAAAACTGCAATATTTGTCCTCTTACGCAGTAGAAATCATTTTTTGATTTGATTAGATTGATCACGTTGTGCATGGATGCACACGAAAAAACATACTTCTAAACCGTCATGGAGGACAGTCAGAATGAATCAATTTCCTTGTAAATTCCAATTTGATATTTATCGCGTTTAGGCGCGATGAAGACAATTACATGCTTGCGGCATATCGGTATATGCTGCTTTTCATTGATTCTGTCTTTATTGAGTCTGCCTGTTTTCTCACAAACATTGCCTGATATTGATGCAGCTAAAGAGCAGCGGAAACAAAAGCAATTAGAAGCGCTACGCAAGCAGCAGGAACGGAAACCCGACATCAGACTTGAGCGTGATAATAAGGACAGTCCGGGCGATATACCTTTAGATGAAGATCCCTGCTTTATCATTGAGCAGATTTCATTAACAGGTGATGAGTCATCGAGATTTCAGTTCGCTATTCAATATGTCTTGCATCAACATCCAGAGATCATGGGGCGATGCTTGGGAATTCAGGCAATTAACCGAATCCGGGCAGAGCTACAAAACAGTGTCATAAAAAAAGGATTTATTACGACACGTATATTGATAGAGCCTCAGGATCTTAACTCTGGCGAGTTGGTATATAGCCTTATTCCTGGACGTATTAGTAATGTCGATCCTGATAATTCGGTGTCCAAGTTAACACTGTGGTCAGCTTTACCGAGTAGTGAAGGCGACTTGCTCAATGTGAGAGAGCTCGAGCAAGCAATGGAAAATATGAAGCGTATTCCTACTGTGGATACGAATATCGATATCAAACCGGATGATACGGAAAACAGTCAGCCTGGTGATAGTCAGCTGATATTTGAACACAAGCAGTCAAAGCCATTCAGGATGACACTGTCATTTGATGATAGTGGTTATGAATCAACAGGGCGTTTTCAGGGTTCCGCCACCTTATCTTTGGATAATGTGCTGGGAATCAATGACCTTATCTATCTTAGTAAAAATAAAGACTTTGGTGGCAAGGGGAACGTCGGCGGCAGTCAGGGGGAGACTGCTCATATTTCTTTTCCTTTTGGTTACTGGCTAGTGGCATTTACAAACAGTGAATATGAATATGATCAACGCGTTGCTGGACTCAACCAGACCTATGTCTACAAAGGAGAGAGCGTGAGGCAGCAGCTTGCTCTAAGCCGAGTGTTATATCGTGATCAGTTATCGAAATTAACCACCTCATTGACCGGCTATCATCGACGTTCAAATAACTTTATTGATGATACTGAAATTGAGGTTCAACGCCGGAAAAGCGCTGGCTGGATTGCCGGTGTGGATTACCGTCGCTATATCGGTACATCCACCATGGATGCAGGTATTTCATATCAGCGCGGAACAGGTGCTTTTCACGCTATTGCTGCACCAGAGGAAGCCTTTGGTGAAGGTACTTCCAGACCCAAAATTATAAAAGCCTATTTCAATTGGTTTCTGCCACTGCAATTAACAGATTATCAAATACAGTTGCAGTCAGAGTGGCAGGCTCAATGGAATAAAACGCCATTGGTGCCTCAGGACAGATTCTCAATTGCAGGGCGGTACACCGTCAGAGGATTTGATGGTGAGCAATCTTTATCTGCTGAACGTGGCTGGCTTAGTCGTAATACCATCACTTTCCCGATAGAGCGTCAGCAACAGCTTTATTTAGGAGCAGATGTGGGACATGTCAGCGGTTCATCAGCAGAATTTCTATTAGGACAAACGTTGGTGGGCGGCGTGGTCGGATTCAGAGGTCAATGGAAGGGCCTTTTTTATGATGTGTTTGCTGGAAAATCTTTTTCAAGCCCAGATGGTTTTGAGGACGGGCGACATCTTGGATTTAATTTGACCTATCAATACTGAACGGATTCAGGGAGATATGATCATGGAAGATCGTTTCAATAAAAATTATTTAAGCATACTGATTTCAGCTGCTCTTTTTAGTTCATCACTTTGTGGTGCTGGTGTTCTGGCGGCTGGCATTGCTGTCGACCCTTCTGCGCCGGCAAATCAACAGGCCATCATTACGCAAACAGCAAATGGTTTGCCACAAGTTAATATTCAGACGCCGAGTTCGGCTGGTGTATCCAGAAATAAATACAGCCAGTTTGATGTGGACAAAAGCGGTGTGATTCTTAATAACAGTGCCAATAATGTGCAGACCCAATTAGCAGGATGGGTGCAAGGAAACAGTCTACTTGCAGGTGGCACAGCCCGAATTATTCTGAATGAAGTGAATTCACAACATCCCAGCTACCTGAATGGACCAATGGAAATTGCTGGAAGCAAAGCACAGCTTGTTATTGCTAATCCTGCTGGTATTAGCTGCGATGGTTGTGGTTTTATTAATGCGGACAGAAGCACTTTAACAACTGGCCGAGTTTTGATGAATAATGGCCAATTGAATGGTTTCCTGGTGGAAGAAGGCAAAATCAGTATTCATGGTGCTGGACTAGATGACAGTGGTACAGCCTATACTGACCTGATGGCCAGAGCCGTGTCAGTCAATGCCGATATCTGGGCAAACAATCTCACTGTCACCACAGGCAAAAACCGAGTTAGTGCCACTAACGACATCATAACTAAACTTGATACTGATGATGACCAGCCTAACTTTAGTGTCGATGTCAGTGAGCTCGGCGGTATGTACGCAGGTATAATCCGTTTGATCGGCACAGAAGATGGCGTTGGTGTTAAACAGTCTGGAGAGATAATCGCTGAGCAGCGTTTAACGCTGACAACAGATGGGCACCTAATAAATTCTGGTGCGATGAGAGCTGAAGGTGCTGGTTCTATCGCAACGACTGAGCTTCAAAATACCGATTCTGGCGAAATTATCTCAGATAATTTACAGATAGTGGCTGATTCGATGATAGACAATGAAGGTCTAATCAATGTTGGTCAATTGCATATAGAGTCTGAGACAGTAAACAATCAGCCAGACGCACGTATTTATGCTGATAACGCCACGCTCAATACAACAACACTCAATAATAATGCCATCTTGGCTGCCAGAAACAATGTGTCGATATCTACCGAAACTCTCTTTAATAATGAGAATGCGGAAATAGTCAGTCAGGGCAATATACAGATTGCTGGCGTCTCTATCGGTGATGCATTGACATCAGCTCAACAGGTGATTAATTCAGGGGGCCGGATCGAAGCCTCAGGGGATATAGCGATAAATGCTGATGAGCTACAAAATCTTAATGCTGGAATCACTACTCAGTGGGTGACAGACAGTATTGAGCGAATCATTGAAGTGCAGCCTGAGGGTTGGGCACATAAATATGATGTGAGTCGTTTTCCATTGATTCATAACCATAATGTAGAAGGCCAGCCTTTTACCGATGAGAACGGCAATATCATTCGCTACTTCGAAGACTATACCTATTACGACTACACAGCTAAAACACAAAGCACACATATCATCAGTTCTGCACCCGCCAAAATTATTGCGGCAGGTAATATTGAGATAAAAGGCGATGTATTCAATAGCGATAGCCAAATTGTGGCAGGTCAAAAGCTGAATATCTCAGGAGGAAGCCTACAAAATACTGCTACACCAGGACAAAAAAGAGTCAGTTATAACGGTACACGTCAGTTCAGAGACTGGGATGGTGGTGATGAAGAACTCGATTTTGGTGGAATAGCACCCTACAGTCCAGCCCCTAAAAACACCGAGTTTAATTTAGGGGTAAGCTTGTTCGAGGATAGTCATGCCGATATCAAAAGCCTGGCGAATATTCAAACGATGACGCTTCCAGTTGTTAATAGTGCCATGTTCAGCCTCGTCGCCAAACCGACGAAGTTTTATATTGAAACTGATCCACAGTTTCTGGATTACAGAGATTGGTTGAGTTCAGATTATATGTTGCAACAACTCGCCTTTGATCCTGCCAATATAATGAAACGTCTAGGTGATGGTTATATCGAGCAGCGCTTAGTCACTGAACAAGTTGCCCAGTTAACAGGGCATCTCTACCTGAGTGAATATAACGACCAGCAGACACAGTTTATGGCATTGATGAATGCAGGTGTGAGCGTGGCAGAAACACTTCAGTTAACACCAGGTGTGGCGATGACAGCGGAACAAATCGCCCAATTAACGACAGACATTGTTTGGTTAGTGAATACAGAGCTGACACTGGATAATGGCGAGGTAATCACTGCCTTGGTACCGAAAGTGTATATTAAGCCTGAAGCAGGTGACTTGGCTCCAGAAAGTGGTCTGCTGGTGGGGAATGAGGTGACCTTTGATGTACAAGGCCAAATATTTAACTCTGCCAGTATCAGAGGTCAAAAAAACGTTTCATTAGATAGTGAGCGTTACCAACAGCGTGGTGGAGATGTTCAAAGTCAGTCTCTTGATATCAATGCGACAGATATTACGATGGACGGTGGCACTTTAGCAGCCAATCACTCACTTTCACTTGCTGCTGATAACGATATCAATATCAGCAGTTCAATGACTCACAGTAAGCAGGAGCAAGCTAACAGCCATTTCGAACGAGATAATATTAAGCGATACGCCAATCTTTATGTGTCTGATGGAACGGGTCAATTAATCGTTGATGCCCAGCGTAATGTTGCACTTAATGCAGCGAATATCGATTTATCTGGAGAGCAGAGCCAGACGCAGATATCTGCTGGACAAAATTTAACATTGGGCACGGTCAATGAGTCAGAAACAAATCTGAGCATAGTTAATAGCCGTGATTTCAATAAAATGTCTGAGCAAAAAGATAGAGGCACTTCACTCCGTACAAATGGTGACGTCAGTTTGATGGCAGGAAATACTCTGCTAATCACAGCTGCAGATATTAATTCTCAACAAGGTAAGCTCGAACTCACGGCAAGAGAGGTCAATATTGATAATGGCGAAGCCCGTTATCAATCAGATATTGCCACTTACACTAATCGTTCGAGTGGCTTTAGTACTCGAAAAAAACAACAAAGAGATATATTCAGCCAGCAAACATCCGTGGCATCTTCGTTAACTGCCAAAAATATTGCTGTTAACTCTGCAACGAATATCAATGTGAAGGGAAGTCAGGTTCTGGCTGATGAAGGCATTCAATTTAATGCGTCAAAAGAGATTAATATCACGGCTGCAAAGCAATCATTTACTGAGTCCCATTATATAAAAGAGAAAAAATCAGGTCTTTCAGGCACAGGTGGTGCCGGCATCAGTATCGGCACCCGAGAGATGAATACGGAAAATGACATCAAGCAACTGGTTCACAGTAAATCAACTATAGGGGCTTTAAATGGCGATATTTCCATGGTTGCCGAAGAAGCCTTTCATCAAAAAAACAGTGATTTGATTGCAGCGAAAGGTAATGTTGATGTTATGGCAAAAGATATCAATATCACGAGCCTATATGATAAGACCGAAACAAAGCAGGTAACGGAGTTTTCGCAAAGCGGTTTGTCACTATCGCTAAAAGCGCCGGCTATTTCTGTCGCCACCCAAGCGTATCATCATGCTCTGGGAAGTGTGGAAGAGGATAAAAAGAAAAATCGCGTCCTGAATGGCATTACGGCCTATGTTCAATCTAAGCAACTCATTGAGATGGGGGAGAACACGCTAGATCTTATCAATGAAGGCAAATCCGATGAAGCCTTATCCACCTCAGGGATAAAAATAAGTATCAGTATCGGTAAGTCAGAGAGTAAAACCCAGACGCAGACCCAATCACAAACTTCACAAGCGAGCACCATTCGGGCAGGTCAAAATGTGCGTTTAACGGCAACAGATAAGGATGTGGGAGTCATTGGTAGCGATATTTTGGCGGATGGTGATATCACCATTGATGCTGCTAAGGATATTCATATTTTAGCCAGTCAAAATACGCAACAGCAAAAAACCAAAATGACATCAAGTAGCGCCAGCATTGGTCTTTCTTTGGGTATTGGTGAGAATACAGGTTTGAGCCTTGATATGGCTATGAGCAAAGGAAAAGGCAAAACCGATAGTGATGGTGTGTTTTATCAAAATAGTCACATCTCTGCTGCAAAAGCGTTATCGCTAACGACTGGCAATGACCTTAGTTTGATTGGTGCACAAGCCAAAGGAGAGAAAGTTTCTATTGATGCCGGTAACAACTTAACTTTATCCAGCTTGCAGGACAGTCATTATCTTAAAGGTAAAGAGTCCAATTCGGGGATGGGGGTCGGTATTGGTATAGGTACGTCCATGTTTTCATTTAACCTTCATCACAATACTCAAAAATCGAATAGTGACTATCTTAGCGTGAATGAACAAACGGCCATTCTCGCTGGGCAAGAAGGGTTTGATATTCATGTCGGTGCTCACACTGAATTAGATGCTGCCCTTATTGATAGTCAGGCTTCAGTGGACAAAAATCAGATTACTACCGCCACCTTGCATACGACGGATAAAGAAAATGCAATGAGTGCTGAAGTGAGTCAACAAGGTTTTAACGTTGGCTCTGATGCCTTCTCTGGAAAATATGGCTTGTTAAAAACGGCGTCTCAGAATTTAAGTAATAAAGGTGAAGCCAGTGTGGATGATGCCAGTTCAACATTAAGCGCCATTGCCCCTGCAGAGATCACATTAACCGATCCTGACAAACAACTGGCTGTATATGGCAAAACAGCAGAAGAAACGATCTCGGATATCAATAGAGACACGGACAGTACGCACCGAAAACTGAATATAGCAGATATAGACCTCCTCAAAGATAAAGCTGAAGCAGAGCAACTTTCCAAACAGTTAGTTTATGAAGCTGCGACGGTATTTACCGATGAAGCATTCAGAAAAATGTTTCTGACCAAGATCGAGTTTTATCAAGTGATGCGTGATGAAAATGGTGAGGTGATCAAAGATGAAAATAATGAAGCGATATGGAAAAAATTAACGGATGAAGAAAAGCAAAATTTAAAACCTGGTAAGGATAATAAGGTACATATTTTTAATAACGGCATGTTTAATTCAGTCGATGCGGCAAAAAAACTAGCACTGCAAAATCATCAATCAGACTATTTGATTCATTTCCCATTAACCAATAATGCCTTATCGGAGCTAATGGTTGCCGGTTATCAGAAATTTCTTGAAAGCGAAGGTTTTGGACTCACGAATGCTGTTAAAGAAAATATTAAGGTGATGGGAAGATACGGTAAAGAAGGATTGATTATTGATGCTCATAGTCGAGGTGGGATGACTACAGGGAATGCATTAACATTTATAGATAAAAATTCAAACGATAATTCAATTCTTGAGTTTTTAGATATCTATACAGTTGGTTCAGCATTTAATAATCAGAAGATGGCCGATATGTTAAATAAAAAGTCTGCTACATCTGGAAAAGTTTATGCTCAAGTTCACAAAGACGATTTTGTTGGTACTTTCATTGGTGGTAATGAAGCTACTGGAGGCACTACTCCTGATGGTAGTACCAGTTTTATCGAAGGACTGAAATCGATCTTTTTTGATGTCACTGTGCATAATAGTTATGGGGAGGGAAAGCCTAATGGTGCCAGTAAAAAATATTGGCAGGATAGTCCCGATGGGAAAGCTAAATTTATCCTAATACCAGCAAGTAATAACAAGGAAGTGTTAAAGAAATGACAAAAAAACAACTAGCTATATTGATCTTTTATATGTTTGTCACTGCATGTAGCTCTGTATATCAACAACAAGACTGTGAAAAAGAAGGAAACAATGAATGCCAAAATGGATCTGGCGGATATGTTCTTATAGAACCAAAGATTGATGAGGACTATGTCAGAAAATACAATATCCCGTCTCTGGAGTTATACAAAAATCAAATAAGCATTATAAAGACCAGTAATTGGAAAAAGGGTGATTTAACACGACAAGAAATTCATGAGGCCCTATTAGAGTGTGGTTCTAGTGATATCCTCACATCAGAAAACTATGCCTTAATGAAGACATTATCTTCTTATGAATACAACGGCAAGCTGTTATTCATCAAACGCTGCATGCTCAATGATGGCTTCAGTTTTCTTGGTGATTTTTCACCATGTGAGAGTGAGCCTATTCCAGCATGTGATTTGCCCGTGCCTAAACGAGAAACGGAAAGACGACTCAATAGTGAGTATTGTATAAAAAATGCTTATTTAACACGTTGTCAGCCTCAGTCCCGAGAACGAATTCTTAACACTGAACAATGTAAACGTTACCCAAAAGAGTACTACTGTGATGTTTGAGGTCAGCTTTTACTGAGGTGAATTATCTTTTCCAAACTAAGATACATGGAGGTATCTAATGAACTATTTTTCTAGAATTATTATCACTATTTTTATCTGTAGTGTGACGGGATGTTCCCTATATCAGGTCGTTCCAGACCCCCTCTGGGATGCTTGGCATAAACGAGGTAGTGATAAAGATTCAACCATAAAAGACATGAATGAGTGCGGATATAGTAAAGATTTAAGAAGAGGGGCGGATCTACCTAATAGCAAGATTGAACCTCTTCACCGCTGTATGGAAGAAAAGGGTTATAAGTTTGACTTTAGTAGTTTTCGAGCGAATAACTGTTACGGTACAAACGCGCCTTATCCGTGCCGTATTTACTGGGGTGGCGGCGCAGCTGAATGGGAAAAAGTGACGCCAACAAACTAGATTAGGTTTGTTTGGTGAGGGGCAGGCAGATGACGAGAGCATTAGTGCTTGTCCCTTACTTTTTTTGTTTAACAGGATATTCTTTCACCACATTTTTAACTCACGTTAAATCATAGAAGTCGATAGGGTGTTACTTTCACCTCCAAAATTGTGAACTTTATCTAAAAATGAAGTGACTTAATGTTACTTGATTGTCATAAGTTCAGTCAGGAGGTGCTTTTGTATTCCATTACTTATGTCAGTTCGGCTACCCATGCCTTTTCTCAGGAGCAGTTATTTGAGCTGCTGGATGAATGTCGTAGTAATAACCTTAGAGAAAATCTTACTGGACAGCTGCTGTATAAAGATCAAGAGTTTATGCAAGTTCTGGAAGGTGAGGAAGAGCCACTGAAGTTTACTTTTGAGAAAATTTGCTGTGACAAGCGCCATAAAAATATTCTCATTTTAAACGAGGGATCCATCGGCCATCGTGAGTTCTGTGATTGGACCATGGGGTTTTACAATCTGGATAATGAATATGAGCATCATATTCCTGGCTACAGTGACATTTTGAATTACCCACTGACAGGGAATGAATTTCAATCACAGCCATCATTAGCCCAAATTCTACTTTTATCATTCAAAGATACTTATTAGTTCAAGTTCAAATAGTGACCAAGATAATGGTGACCGTTTTATATTAATTTCACCTGCCCATGTTAGGCTTGGGTGATTAAAGTCTATTCGAATCAAATACAGTCTGTTTTGGTTCAAGCATGCAGCACGGTTTTTCAGAGAATCTTATTAATTAAGAAAGGAGAGACAACATGAGTACGAACAATAACAACAGAACAACGACTGATTCCGGGTTACCTGTATCCAGTGATGAACATTCCTTAACCGTTGGCCGTGATGGGCCGATTCTGCTACATGATTTATATCTTATTGAGCAGATGGCTAACTTTAATCGCGAACGAATTCCAGAACGTCAGCCTCATGCTAAGGGCTCTGGTGCGTTTGGTCATTTTAAAGTGACACATGATGTCAGCCAGTTTACCAAGGCGGCCGTGTTTCAACCTGGTACTGAAACTGAAACATTAATGCGCTTTTCCAGTGTGGCAGGTGAACGAGGTAGTCCTGATACGTGGCGTGACCCACGTGGCTTTTCCATTAAGTTTTACACGACGGAAGGTAACTATGACATGGTGGGGAACAATACCCCCGTGTTTTTTATTCGTGACCCGTTAAAATTCCAACATTTTATCCGCTCTCAAAAACGTCGTGCTGATAATGGTATGCGTGACCATGATATGCAGTGGGACTTTTGGACCTTGTCTCCAGAGTCGGCGCATCAGGTGACGTGGTTGATGGGGGACCGAGGCATTCCCAAAACATGGCGTAATATGAATGGCTATTCCAGTCATACGTATTTATGGGTGAATGAAAAGGGCGAAAAGTTTTGGGTAAAATATCACTTCAAAACCAATCAGGGCATTGATTTTCTGACTCAGGACGAAGCTGATACGCTGGCGGGTAAAGATGGCGATTATCACAGACGCGATTTGTTTAATGCGATCAAAGAAGGGAACAATCCTAGCTGGACCATGAACGTTCAGATTATGCCTTTTGAGGATGCGAAAACATACCGTCTGAATCCATTTGATTTAACGAAGGTCTGGCCTCACGATGATTATCCATTGCATGAAGTGGGGCAATTAACGCTGAATCGTAACCCGACAGATTTTCACACTGAGATTGAACAGGCCGCATTTGAGCCAAGTAATTTAGTGCCGGGTATAGGGATTAGTCCTGACAAGATGTTACTGGGACGAATGTTTTCTTATGCGGATGCTCATCGCCACCGTTTAGGGGTGAACTATAAGCAGATTCCGGTGAATGCGCCGAAATGTCCTGTGAATAGTTATAGTAAAGATGGGGCCATGCGTGTACAAAATGTCACTGATCCTGTTTATGCGCCTAATTCTAAAGGTGGGCCGAAAGCCGATCCTGAAAACTATCCAGAAGACACCACATGGGCGGCCAGTGGTGAGTTCACACGCGAAGCTTACACGCTACGCGAAGATGATGACGACTTTGGTCAGGCCGGTATTTTAGTTCGGGAAGTGATGGATGATGCGCAGCGTGATCGTCTGGTATCAAATGTGGTTGGCCACGTGAGTGATGGTGTTGAAGAACCCGTATTATCACGCGTCATTGAGTACTGGAAAAACATTGACAGTGATATCGGTGAACGTATTGCCAAAGGCTTAGGCAAAGCGTAAACCAATAGTTTGTCAGTGAAACAAAAAAGCCAGCTTTAAGCTGGCTTTTTTTATAAATCGATATATTTTTTTATCGGCTCAAGGCGTCTTCATCACCTTTATGGTTTGGATGTATGAAGTTGGACTCTTTCGCTGTCTGCGTATCTGGGCCATCTAAGAGCGCGCCAGCACGATCAGGTAACACACGCTGGTCAGTAAAGTTGCCAAGTTCTTCATAGCCATGAGAAAGATGATCAAACAGCTCTTTGTATGAACCCGCCATATCCTTAAAAGCTTGTGCCGTTTTGTCGTAATGGGCATGTACTTTTTGTTTATAGGCATCAAGTTCGGTTTGTTTATCGGCCAGTTGACGATCATATGACTCAGCGATTTCTTTCATTTGATGATCACTGCCGGGGGCTTGGCGACGTCCCAGAGCAAAGCCGAGCAATGCAGCAATGATAGCGATGACAATCGTGAGTGCCCAGATTTCGGTTGAGGTCATAGTTCTTCCCGTTAAAAGTGAATAAGCTCTAGTCTAGCCATTGAGTGTCTTCATGACAAACCGTTTTATTGAAAGGTTTTATTTTGTGATTTAATAAGCCATTGATATCACTTCTATCCGCCATTGCTGAAAGGATACATCATGGTTTCACCTCTTTTCTTAGGTCAGTCAACACAGCCCGTCACCTTATTAGCTAATATGGCAAACCGTCATGGTCTGATTGCCGGTGCGACAGGGACAGGCAAAACCGTCACGCTTCAGGTGCTGGCAGAAAGCTTCAGTCATATAGGCGTGCCTGTATTTGCAGCAGATATTAAAGGGGATTTATCGGGAATCAGTCAGCCGGGTAAACCGCATCCCAAAATTAATGAGCGTGTTGATCTGATGGGACTGTCAGATTTTGGCTTTACTGGAATGTCAGTCACGTGTTGGGATGTATTTGGCAAGCAGGGCCATCCACTTAGAGCAACTATTTCCGATATGGGGCCGTTGCTGTTATCCCGATTGATGAATTTGAATGAAACGCAGCAGGGCATTTTGAACTTGGTATTTCGCGTTGCCGATGATAACGGCTGGCTGGTGTTGGATTTAAAAGATCTCCGATCCATGCTGCAGTTTATTGCTGAGAATGCGGCAGAGTTCAGAACCTTATACGGCAATATTTCTGCTGCTAGTGTGGGCGCTATTCAACGTCGTTTATTAGGACTGGAAGAGCAGGGGGCTGACCAGTTATTTGGTGAGCCAATGTTTAATCTGGATGATCTGTTGCAAACAGATGAACATGGGCGAGGCATCATTAACTTGCTGGCCGCTGACAGTCTAATGCAGTCGCCTAATCTTTATAGTGCTTTTTTACTCTGGCTGTTATCTGAATTATTTGAGCAATTACCCGAAGTAGGCGATCCTGAAAAACCGAAGTTGGTGCTGTTTTTTGATGAGGCTCATTTATTATTTGATGATGCGCCTAAAGTATTGTTGGATAAAATTGAGCAAGTCGTTCGACTTATTCGTTCAAAAGGCGTTGGCGTGTATTTTGTCACACAAAACCCGACGGATATTCCGGATAGTGTGTTGGGACAATTAGGCAACCGCATTCAACATGCTTTACGTGCATACACCGTAAAAGACCAAAAAGCGTTAAAAGCAGCTGCTGAAACGTTCCGTGATAACCCAGAATTTGATACCCGCGAAAAGCTGACGAGTTTAGGTGTGGGCGAAGCCCTGATCTCCACACTGGATGAAAAAGGTCGCCCGCAGGTGGTGCAGCAAACGCTTATCAAACCGCCACAGAGTCAGATTGGTCCCATTACTGAGCAGCAAAGACAGAGTCTGCTGAGCACGTCTTTAGTGGCCGGTGTTTATGACAAGACGCTGGATAGAGAGTCAGCCTATGAAGTGCTGGCAGAGCGTGCATTAAAAGCCCAGGAGGCTGAAAAGAATCTGCCTGAAGACGAACCCAAAACAATTAAGAGAAGGCGTGAAACCGTGCTGGAAGCCTTTGCAAAAAGTACGATGCGTGCAATTGGCAGTCAATTAGGTCGTCGAATTGTCAGAGGTATTCTGGGTTCCTTATTAGGCAAGAAATAACAAATTGAGTCTGTTTTTAAATGCCGTAGAATAGTCATGAAGATATAAGGGGAAAGATGATGATTGATACTAAGAAAATTGAAGAAGTCGTACAAAGCATCAGCAAAGCATTACCACCGGGTTTAGTGCAAATGCAGGAAGATGCTGAAAAGAATATTCGTTCAGCTCTCACCGCGACATTCACCAAGCTGGATTTAGTCACGCGTGAAGAGTTTGATGTACAGGCGCAAGTATTGTTGCGTACCCGTGAAAAGTTGGAGGCACTGGAACGACGTGTCGCCGAGTTAGAAAACCCACCTAAATAAGAGAAACACTATGTCTGAATTTACTAATGTCTCGGTCACACGTGAAGCAAACGTTTATTTCGATGGTAATGTGACCAGCCGTAAAGTGACATTTGCTGATGGCAGCTACAAAACATTAGGCATTATGATGCCTGGTGAGTTTACCTTTGGTACTGAAAAAGCCGAATTGATGGAAATTCTGGCAGGTAAACTCAGTTATCGATTGAAAGGAGATGCAGAGTGGATTGATGTGACAGCTGGCGAGTCCTTCAAGGTGCCTGCTAACTCATCATTCGATATCCAGATTTTAGAGTTAGTGGATTACTGCTGTACTTACTTAGATTAATTTTATTTTTCTATCAGCAATAAAAAAGGCGCTTCAAGCGCCTTTTTTTATGTCTTTAAGAGAGACCTTTATTCCCAATCATAGACTAAGTTCATTTGATACGTGGTATCGGTTGTCTCAGCGTCTTCAGCAGGTTGACTGTTATATTTGCTACGCAGGCTAGCACGTAATTTCCAGTCTTCTTTTTCAGTAATAGGCATTTCTCCACCAAAATTGGTGACAATCAGATAATTGGTGCCAGGGCTGCTGAATGAGGGGTAGTAGGTCAGATCATGAAATAGACTGAGTTTACTGTTCATTTTGTATTTGACGTCATAGCCTAATACACCTGTTGGGTCTTTATCTTTTGTGCCATCGCTGTAGCTTTCAAAGCGATAACCGAGACCGGCGAAGCCTTTGAATTTGAGATCATCTTCACGAATGAAAAATCGACCTAAACTCGCTGCGGCAATGGCTCGTAAGTCTAATTCTTCAAACTCATCAATTTCAAAGTCGGCTGAACCACGAGCAAACCACATTTCGCTGATATCACGTTCTAAAGATAGTCCGGCCAGCTTTTGGTTGGCGGTTTGTTCGCCATCTTCTTTCTGGAAGTTAATTTCCATGTAGAGATTCATGCGTTCGGCATCTGTTTCACGGTTCAGCTCACCACGACCATGCGCGCCAAATCGATTTGTATTACCTGATGCACCCGTGACACCCATTGCAATGCTGCCACTCCATGGATCACGCAGACGATTTCGTTCTTCACGTAGCGCGTTAATTGCTGTTTCATAAGACGTTTTTATGTCTTCAACTTCTTTTTCTTTGTCAGCTTTAATGGTTTCGATTTCGTCTTGATATTCTTGTTGTACAGCAAGAATTTGAGGTTTTGTGGCATCAGTAGCCCAAACGTTTTTGATATTTTTTGGGTTAATATCCACATTACCGAATGCTGTATTAGTCAGTTGCGCTTGGCCGTTATTATCAACAGATAGTTGGCCGACTATTCTGTCGCGGCTGTCTAACTCAATCAGATATTTTTTATCGGTAGTGATTTGGCTGACGCGAGCATAATCAATCGTGACTTCATTAGCGAAGGCTGTGTCCATGATTAATTGACCATTTGCGACTTGTTTTACTGTCCCTTTGAGCATACTGCCATCATCAAGAACGACTTGGTCAGCTACTGCGATATTGGTCAATGTGCTTGAAATTAATAAAAAAATAGTCCTCAAGCTAGGCTTGTACATATAAACTCCGGAGATTTGTATTAGATGAGTTGCGCACTACTAAACTAACACAAGCAACCTCGCTCGTAAAAACGCAACGCTTTTTTGTCCTTTATTTATTCGACAAGTTTCACGGCATCTCAAAAAAAGTTAGGCTAATATTTCTTTTTTACACTCAACCAAGGATGGAGTATGAGTATCGCAAAGGTTTACAGCCGTGCGGTGACAGGCATACATGCCCAAGAAGTCACAATTGAAGTGCACCTATCGAATGGTTTGCCTAGTTTGTCGATTGTAGGGATGCCAGAAACAGCGGTGAAAGAAAGTAAGGATAGGGTGCGTTCTGCCATTTTGAACTCCCAGTTTACCTTCCCCCAGCAACGTATCACTATCAATCTGGCTCCTGCAGATTTACCCAAGGAAGGCGGGCGGTTTGATTTACCCATAGCATTAGGCATCTTAGCCGCATCAAACCAGATTCCACTGCAGACAATTGCTGATAAGGAATTTATTGGTGAATTAGGGCTGGCTGGCGAATGTCGTTCTGTGCGGGGCGTATTGCCAACCGCACTGGCTGCATCGGCAGCTAAACGTACATTGATTCTGCCAGAAATCAATGCCGGCGAAGCAGCCTTAATTGAACAATGCGAGAGTTTTGGGGCGGATAATTTGCTCGCCGTATGCGCGCATTTACATGGACAACAACGACTTAACCTGGCGAGTTCACCAGATTTATCTGATGCAGCAGACTATCCAGATCTCATTGATATTCGAGGGCAGTCTCATGCAAGAAGAGCACTAGAGATTGCCGCAGCAGGCTCACACAGTATTTTGTTCTGTGGACCGCCTGGCACAGGAAAAACCATGCTTGCCAGCCGATTACCTGGCATATTAACCACGATGTCTGAAGCTGAAGCAGTAGAAACGGCAGCCATACATTCTATTGCTTCTAACGGTTTTGATCCTGGTCATTGGCGTCAGCGTCCATTTCGTTCACCTCATCACACAGCATCTGCTGTGGCTTTAGTGGGGGGAGGCAGTCATCCGAGACCGGGAGAAATATCATTAGCGCATAATGGCGTACTTTTTCTTGATGAACTCCCCGAGTTTGACCGGCGTGTGTTGGAAGTGCTGCGCGAGCCAATAGAATCTGGCAAAATCTCGGTGTCGAGAGCAGCTCATCAGGCGGAGTTTCCAGCCCGCTTTCAACTGGTGGCAGCCATGAATCCTTGTCCTTGCGGTTATCTGGGCGAGTCTCGCTGTCGGTGCACAGAAGAGCAAGTTCGTCGCTATCGTGCTAAAGTCTCCGGCCCATTGCTGGACAGAATTGATATGTTGGTTGACGTGCCTGCGGTAGATAAAAGCTTATTAAGACATCAACATGTCGATGCGACAGCCGAATATTCAGAACAGGTTCGGCATCGGGTAGAAAAAGCCCGCAAGAGACAGCTCGATCGACAGCGTAAAGCCAATAATTTGTTAGACCAAAAAGAAATTGAGGATGTGTGTCTGTTGAGTGAAGACGATTATCAGCTAGTGGAAAAGGCGATTGTCCGCCTTGGTCTATCAGCACGGGCCTACCATCGAATTCTAAAAGTGGCGAGAACGATTGCTGATCTTGCAGGAAGTCGTCACATACAAACTGAACATCTTAGTGAAGCCATTAGCTATCGTCGGCTTGATGTAGGTCACTAATGTTGCCGCTTTTTACCTTATTTATTGAGTGGAAACACTCGTTTGATCATGTAGTTTTCAGAGGCGTTAATGCTCAATGATCTTAATCCGCAGCAGCAGGAAGCTGCGCGTCATATAGATGGACCCCTCTTAGTTTTAGCTGGTGCCGGTAGTGGTAAGACGCGGGTTATAACCCGAAAGATTGCCTATCTGATTGAGCAATGTGGTATTCCAGCCAAAAATATTGCTGCAGTCACTTTCACCAATAAAGCGGCGCGTGAGATGAAAACCCGTGTGTCTGAATTGATGGCCAGTCGTCAAAATTCGGCGGCAGCACGTGGTTTGATGGTCTCAACTTTCCACACACTTGGTTTGAATATTCTACGCCGTGAATATAAATCACTCGGATATCGCAGTGGTTTTTCTATTTTTGATGCTCAAGACAGTCTGGCGGTATTACGTGATCTGATGGGACGTGATTTTGCTGCAGATAGTGAGCATGCTGAACAGGTGCAGTGGCAAATATCAGAGTGGAAGAATCAGCTGATTCTGCCTGACAAGGCCATGCAAATTGCTGAAGCAGGTACGCAAATGGCTGCAGCGAAAGTGTATCCACTCTATACCGCTGCGTTACAAGCCTATAACGCCGTTGATTTTGATGATTTGATACTCAAACCGGTGGTGTTGTTTCGTGAAAACCCTGAAGTATTAAAAAAGTGGCAAGCGCGTATTCATTATTTGTTAGTGGATGAGTATCAGGATACCAATGGCTGCCAGTATGAGCTGGTCAAGCAGCTGGTCGGCATTCGTGAAGCACTGACAGTGGTAGGTGATGATGATCAGTCTGTCTATTCATGGCGTGGTGCCCGACCGGAAAATCTGGCACAACTACAGACCGACTATCCTCGTCTGAAACTGATTAAACTCGAACAAAATTACCGTTCCATGAGCCGCATTCTACGAGTGGCTAATACTCTGATACGCAATAATCCTCACGTATTTGAAAAGCAATTATGGAGTGCACTGGGAGAGGGTGATCCGATACGGGTGATCGGCTGTCGAGATGATGATCATGAATCAGAAAAAGTGGTGTCTGAGCTGCTTTATCACAAGCTGAAACATCAGGCCAGTTTCAAAGATTATGCGATCCTCTATCGCAGTAATCATCAGTCCAGACCGATTGAACGCGTATTACGTGAACATAATGTGCCTTACTTCTTAACTGGCGGCACATCGTTTTTCTCACGGATCGAAGTGAAAGACATCATGGCCTATCTGAGATTGCTAGCGAATCAGGATGATGACAATGCCTTCCTTCGGGTTATTAATACGCCGCGCCGTGGGATAGGTTCAAGCACTCTACAAGCTCTCGGTAATTATGCTACTGAGCGTAAAACCAGTTTGTTTGGTGCCTGCTTTGAGATGGGCCTGGCTGAAAAATTGCCTGAAAAAGCGATTCTGAATCTGACCCATTTTGCTAACTGGTTGGTTGATATTGCAGATAGAGCTAAACGTGGTGACTTAATGAGTGCGATCCGCGATATGGTCGAAGAAATCGAATATCGTGGTTGGCTGGAAGAGACCAGTGGTGATCCGAATAAAGCAGAGCGGCGCATGGACAACGTGCTCGAGCTGTTGAGCTGGATTGAACGTATCATCGAAAATGATACCGAAGAGAAAAGTATTGGCGATATTGCAGCCAGACTGACATTGATGGACATTCTGGATCGTCAGGAAGACGAAAACCAAGCTGATGCCGTGCATTTGATGACCTTACATGCTGCAAAAGGTCTGGAGTTTCCACATGTATTCATGATTGGCATGGAAGAAGAAATCCTGCCTCACCGTACCAGTATCGAAGAAGGCACCATCGAAGAAGAACGTCGCCTGACCTATGTCGGTATAACCCGAGCCCAACGCAGTCTGGTCATGACGATGGCTAATACGCGTAAGCGTTATGGGGAGAAGATGGAGTGTGAGGAAAGCCGTTTTCTTCGTGAGTTACCATCAGATGATCTGATTTGGATGTCTGAAAAAACACAGGCTGATCCGGAAGAACGCAAAGAGCGTGGTAAGGCGCATCTCTCTAATATTCGGCAAATGCTGAAATAAAAAAAAGCCCGGTGACTGAAGTGACCGGGCTTTTTTATGCTAAACCATGCGACGAAGCGTGTCGTCTTTACGTATAAAGTGATGGTAGAGTGCAGCGCCAATATGGCCGACCACCAAAATAGCCAGTACGATAGCTAATACTGAGTGTAACTCGCCGATGTCATGAGCCCATTGCACCTTATCAGCTGGTTTTTCAATGAGCACCTGACCAAATACTTTGACTGGATACCCATGTCCATGGATATACAGTGCACCCAGTGGTGGCATAGCAATCAGGCAAAAATACATGATGCTATGTACCGTTTTTACCAGTTTGCTGTTGGCGCCTTCAATAATCGGACGTTGATTTTTTTGTTTCATACTCCACAACAAACGTACTATGGCGAGAATCATAATGATTGCGCCTATCGACACATGATAGGGACCAAATGTATCCCCCAGCCAGTGTTTACCATCGTTAATACGATCAGCAAATTTAAAAAATTGTTGGAAAACAAGTACGGCTACTAACCAGTGGAAAAAACGCGTCACACTGCCATATCGGTCTATCGAATCATTTATCATTTCTCTCTCCTTTGTGAAAACCATCGCTGAGACAGAATTATCAATACAGTTGTTCCGGTTATTCGGTTTTTATTAAAATGATGATTGAATAATTTTGTCGAGTTGATTGGCAAACTGCATTCTGTCACGGTGATTAAAGGCATTCTGCCCACCTGTATCCACACCGCTCGAACGCATGGTATCCATAAAATTACGCATGGTTAAACGTGCAGCAATATTGCTTTTATCCATTAGTTCACCACGTGGGCTGAGGCAGATGCCGCCACGATCAATCACATCGTTGGCAAGTGGAATGTCAGCAGTGATAACTAAATCTTTCATTTGAACACGGCGGGCTATCTCATCATCTGCCATGTCAAAACCTGAGGCGACTTGAATAAACTGAATTTGATTATCTGCCGGCACCTTAATCGCGTGGTTTGCAATAAAGGTCAGCGGCAGGGAGGTGCGTCTTGAAGCCCGAATCAGGATTTCTTTAATAACAGCCGGACAAGCGTCGGCATCGACCCAGATATGCATTATTCTTCCTGGTCAGATTTATTCAACGTACGTTTTTCTTGTCTGACTTTAATATGAAGTGCAGCCTTTGCCATCAAATGAGCACTGACTGGAGCGGTGATAAATAAAAATAAAGTCACCAGTATTTCATGCAAGCTGATACCGTCAGTTTTGGTACTGAAATGAATGGCAGATGCCACCAGAACAGCACCGACACCTAAAGTACTGGCTTTGGTGGGACCATGTAAACGCATATAAAAGTCAGGCAGTTTGAATAAGCCTAGGGAACCGACCAGCGTAAAGAAACCACCCAGAATAATCAGAATAGATAATAAAATTTCTAACATGATTTATTCCATTATGTCGCCGCGCAGCAGGTATTTGCTTAGCGCGAGTGTACCCATAAACCCCATCAACGCAATCAATAGAGCAGCTTCGTAATAAAGATTGCTTCGCAGGAAAATACCCAGCAGGATAAGTAGGGCAATTGAATTAATATACAGTGTATCGAGGGCCAGAATTCTATCCGGCACACTAGGACCGATAAGTAGTCGATAAAGGCTCAATAGCAGGGCCGTACACACCATAACGCAGGCTGTAATGATGGCGATATTCAGCATTAGTTGAAAATCTCCTTTAACGGTTTTTCAAACAGCTGTTTGATTTCATCAATGGTTGTTTGGGCATCATCGATATGCAGGGCATGAATCAACAGCTTTTTCTGGTCTTTAGACAAGTCACAGGTGACAGTCCCGGGAGTCAGTGAAATGGTATTGGCAAGAATACTGATCGCCAATGGTGAGGTTAAATCCAATGGTATCTCAACAAAACCGGGTCGCAGTTTATCTGAGGACATGAGAATAAGACGCGCCACATGAATATTGGCAATCACTATCTGCCAGAGCACAGAGCTGAAAAACTTAATCAGCAACCATGGCCGACGTACCATGACGCGCTCCTCCCAGAATCCAGCACTGAACCAAGGAATAAATATTGCGAGTAAGCCACCTAAAATCATATGGCCAGCCGATAAGGTGTTATTCAATAAAAGCCAGATAGCCCATAAGGCCAGGGTGAGAAATGGATGAGGAAAGCATTTTCGCCACATATTATTCTCCTCCCTGATAGGCAGGCTGGCCCATTACTGCATCAATATAAGCTTGATGATCATTCAGTTGTGAAGCCACGCTCTGGGTAAAATCAGATATAGGACCGGCTGCAATGACTAATATCGGACTGGCTAGCACTAAAACTAAAGCCAGAGCCAATGCACGTATATTCAGCTTCTCACTGTCATCATCGAGAGAGGTATCCGTTTGATAGAAAATGATTGAGCCTGACCGTGCCATCGCCATAATCATTAATAAGCTGCCTATTAAAATGATGGCATAGATCCAGGTACTTAATGTGCTGCTCAGCGCGGCTTCCAAAATCATTACTTTACCGATAAACCCTGACAGTGGTGGCATGCCTACAATAGCAATAGCGGTAATGAAAAACACAGAGCCTAAAAGAATGGCATGTTTCATTGGGGCGCCAGGACGTAACCTATCAGAGTATGAGCCTCTGGCTCGAGCAATGATGTCGGCTACCAGAAATAATCCGGCACCAATCAGCGTGGAATGAATTAGATAATACAAGGTAGCCGCTAACGCTTCGGTTGTATTAATCCCGATACCAATCAAAAGCGTGGCGACGGAAGCCAGTATCAGAAAAGCGGTTTGTTCTTTTAAGGCACGGGATGCAAATACACCAAGGACGGCCATTGCTAACGTGACCAAGCCAAGACTTAATACTACCCCAGCATGTAAGCCAGCTAGCGCGCTTGCCTGTTCTGAGAATAACGTGCCATGAACACGAATAATCGCGTAGAGACCCACTTTGGTCATGATCGCAAATAAAGCAGCCACGGCAGCAGAGGTATTGGCATAGGCACCAGGTAGCCACAAATAGAGCGGGAAAATAGCCGCTTTGATACCAAACACCACTAAAAGAAGCAGTCCAGCTGCTGCCACAATACCTTGATCAGCACTGTCCAGCTGAGCAATGTGCGTAGACATATCAGCGATATTTAATGTGCCCAAAATGCCATAGAGTGTGCCCACAGCGAATAAAAACAAGCTGGAGCCGACCAGATTAATGACGACATAATGCAGCCCGCCTTTAGTGCGAAGGCGGCCGCCGCCATGGAGTAATAATCCATATGATGCGAGTAACAGCACTTCGAAGAAGACAAACAGGTTAAACAAGTCACCAGTCAGGAAGGCACCATTCAGACCAAAAAGCTGGATTTGATAGAGCACATGAAAATGTTGACCTTTTTTATCGGTACCCTGAGAAATGGCATAAGCCAATGCAATAACTGCCAGTATGGATGTCAGCAGTATCATCAAGGAAGATAACTTATCCAACACCATCACGATGCCAAATGGCGCTGTCCAGTTACCAAGTAAGTAAACAGAATAATCACCACTATTGGCGATAGTGACGGTGTAGATACTCAGCAGCAGCAGAGCCATAGTGAATATCAGGCTAACTACACGCTGCAGCGGGATACCTTTGGGCCGAGAAAATAATGTCAGTATGCCACCCAATAAAGGTAACAAAATGAGCAGAATAGGCAGCTGTGACAGTGTCATTTGGCATCTCCTCCTGCTACTTTATTCTCCTGTTCTTCAGCCACATAACTCATACCATCGACATGATCGTTACCCAGTTCACTACGCGCTTTTAAAGCCAGAACAATTAAAAATGCCGTCATGCCAAATGCGATGACGATGGCAGTTAATACCAGCGCCTGAGGAAGAGGATCGGTATATTTTGTTGTTTCCGCAGAGATAATGGCAGCCTCGCCAATTTGTAAGCGTCCCATGACGAATAAAAATACATTCACTGCATAGGAAATCAGCGTTAACCCCAGTACCAGAGGAAAGGTACGAGCCCGAAGCACAAGGTAGACACCACTTGATGTCATGACACCTATCGCGATGGCAACTAACCACTCCATCTATTTTTTCTCCTGTTGAGCTAAACCATGAGATGCGTGACTGAGCTTACCCAGTTCGACCAGAATAAGTACGGTTGCACCAACGACCACCAGAAATACACCTAAATCAAATATCATGGCACTGGCAATTTCAAATTTGCCAACAATCGGCCATGTCAGATAGGTGAATGTCGTCGTTAGGAACGGATAAGACAGGAACATGGCTGCTAACCCGGTGACAAAAGCTGCTGTTAAACCAACCGCTATGACTTTATGCATATCCACTTTGATTCTGGCGTTTGTCCAGGCAATACCGTTTGCAAGATACTGTGAAATGAGTGCTACTGCAGCAATCAATCCTGCGATAAAGCCACCACCAGGTAAGTTGTGACCTCGCAAGAAGATAAAGACGGCAACCATTAACATTAATGGGAATAGCAGTCTTGTCAGTGTTTGCATAATCGGCGGGTGAGGGTCATGACTCCACTCACGTCCCTCTATGTCACGTTGCGGTGCAGGTAATTTCAGATCTCTGAGTAGCGCAAAAATACCCAGACCAGCTAAGGCTAGTACAACAATTTCGCCCAATGTATCAAAGCCACGGAAGTCCACGAGAATAACATTCACCACGTTAGTACCACCGCCACCAGGCTTGCTGTTCTCAAGGAAGAATCCAGAAATACTCGCGTAATCCCGGCTCATTACAGCCATGGCTAATAACATCACCGTGACACCTGCAGAAATGGATAAAACCAGATCACGAAACAGTCGTCTATGACTTCTTTCCTGAGGACTGTGCTGTGGTAAGAAGAACAGAGCCAATAACAGCAGCACAATCGTGACGACTTCAACGGATAATTGAGTCAAAGCCAAATCAGGTGCTGAGAATTTCACAAAGCCCAGTGAAACAATCAAACCAATCACACCGATAATAATCAGTGAAACAAGTCTTTGATGATGCAATAACGCCGTTAATATACTGGCAATCACAAGAATACCCACTTGCACCATGGTGAGCAGGTTCGCATCCAGTAAAGTACGGTCACCAAACAGTGGGCTATCAAACTGTAAAAATCCATACAACGTTGCCGCGACGCCAGATAGCAATACCCAACTGATGGCATTTTGCAAAGAGCCACGATCAAATAATCGACTGAATCTGCCACTCAGCACTAACAAGCCGTGTGTGATTCTGTTAAACAGTGTTTTCGCATCCAGACGAGGTAAATTTGTATCGTGCCAGCGAAATAATTTTTCCCGATAGAAATAGACAATAACGCCGAATAACAGAGCAATAAAACTCATTAATAAAGGGATATTGAAACCATGCCAGATAGCGAGACTATAATCAGGTGGTACAGATTGTATGCTCGCCGCGACAGCCACACTTAGAATCGGGGCGACAATCAGCATAGGCACCATACCTACGCCAAGACACAGCAATACCAGAATATCGACAGGTATCTTCATAAACCGTGGTGGTTCATGTGGTGTTTTGCTTAAGCCCTGAGGTTCACCATTAAAAAATACATCGTGGATAAACCGTAGCGAGTAAGCAACAGAAAAAACGGCGCCGAATGTCACAATGACGGGAATCGCCCAGCTAAGAGTATGGTGATCCGTTGCGGTTAAAGCTTGTTGGAAAAACATTTCCTTACTAAGGAAGCCATTCAGAAGGGGAACACCTGCCATGGCAGAGGCCGCAATCATGGCGAGTAATGCGGTGTGAGGCATGTATTTTAAGAGGCCATTTACTTTGCGCATATCGCGGGTGCCACATTCATGATCGATAATTCCAGCCACCATGAATAACGATGCTTTGAAGGTCGCATGATTAATGATGTGGAAGATGGCCGCCACAGCGGCTAATTTGGTGCTAAAACCAAACAACAGCGTGATTAATCCCAGATGACTTATGGTGGAATAGGCTAACAAGCCTTTTAAATCATGCTTAAAGAGTGCGGTATAGGCGCCCAGCACCATAGTTATCATACCAGCTCCGCCCACTAACCAACCCCAGGCCTCAGTGCCTGAAAGAACCGGAAATAGTCGAGCAAGAATAAAAATACCGGCTTTCACCATTGTGGCTGAATGTAAGTAGGCCGATACAGGGGTCGGTGCTGCCATGGCGTGAGGCAGCCAGAAGTGAAAAGGGAATTGAGCCGATTTGGTAAATACGCCCAATAAAATTAATACTAATGCCGTCAGATAGTGTTCATTTTGGCGAATAAGATCGCCTGATGCCAACACGTCGGTGAGATTAAAGCTGCCAACCATATTGCCAATCATTAATACGCCAGCCAACATAGCTAAACCACCGGCACCAGTGATGGTCAGTGCCATTCTTGCACCATCGCGGGCATCTTGGCTGTACTGCCAGTAGCTGATCAATAAAAATGACGTTAAGGATGTTAATTCCCAGAATATAACAAGCTGGATTAAATTTTCTGAAAGCACAATGCCTAACATTGAGCCCATAAACATCAATAAATACGCAAAAAAACGGCCCATTGAGTCCTGAGCCGATAAATAATAGCGTGCATACAGAATGACAAGTAGTCCAATCAGTAAGATCAGAAAACTAAAGAGTAGCGACAGGCCATCAAGTCGAAACGCGAAATCTAAACCCAGTGCAGGTAGCCATGACCAGCTCTGAACCAGTGTTTCATTATCGAAAGGAATATGAACAGCTGGCATCAAGATCAATAGTGCTAAAAGGGTGACAATGCCCGCCACCCAGGCTGAGGCAACACGATTAAATCTTGCAGCCCATGCGGCAATAGGTGCGCCCAGAAAAGGGATTAGAGCAACTAAAGGTAAGTTGAACGCCAATAAATTCATTGATTTTCCTGTTATCTAACGGGTGCTCATATTCTATATTTATACATGAAAAAGCACTGTAGAGCAGCGCTCTACAGTGCTTTTTTGTTCATTTCAGACTTTACGCTATTGTGATTGAGCAACCATGTAGTCTACCGCTTCCATTATTGCTTCATCACTCAGATCAGAACGACCACCTTTAGCAGGCATCATATTAAATCCTTCAATAGCATGTTTATGCAGGGTGTCGATACCTTTTTCAATACGTGGAGCCCAGTCTGCAGCATTACCAATTTTTGGTGAATTCATCAGTCCAGCACCATGGCAGGCAGCACAGACTTGCGTCACGATTTGTTCACCGGCGCCACCAGTATTGGTATCTTCTTCTGCAGGTGCTGCTTGTACAGCAGGTGGCTCACCAATATTGACTTCTGCAACGGGTTTAATACGTTCAGCGACGGCTTCTTCATCCATGCTGGCCGGAGCAGTTGCATTCTTGCCTAATTCAAGTGCGTTATCCAGCACAACTAATACCAAACCGAAAAGTATTAATACGGTGACAATACTACCAATTAGAAATTGACCAGAATTATTATTATTCACTGAAAACCTCTGCTTATTTTAATAATGGCGATGATTATACGGTTAACGAACTTTCTGTGCCACGAAAAGCAACAGAAAGGATTAGTTCTCTATTGCTGATAAACATATTTTCCCTATAGTACGACCGGATAGTAAACGTTGGTGGGCTTGTTCAATATTGCTGGCAGAAATCGGCCCCAATGTCTGTTTGTGAGTACATTTAAGCGTTTTAATATCCAGCATTTCTGAGATGCTATTCAGTATATGATGTTGCTCGATCATATCGGCTGTTTTGTACATAGGTCTGGCAAACATAAACTCCCAGACTATGCCTGCACTTTTATTTTTGAGCTTGTCTATATTGTGAGTTTGCTGGCTTGTGACAACAAAACAAATCATGCCTTGAGGGGCTAGCAAATCGGTGAGTTCATCGTAGTATGGGTCAGTATCTGCTAAGCATAAAATATAATCGGGAGCAGCAATATTTAATGCTGAGTAATGATCCGTTAATTGTTGATGGTTGATGACGTGATCTGCACCCATTGCATAGCACCAATCGATAGACTCTTTACGAGATGCTGTTGCCACGACATTGAGCTTTGCAACCTGTTTAGCCAGTTGTATAGCAATTGAGCCTACACCGCCGGCACCGCCAACAATCAGGATGGTTTTACCTTTATCCATATCGGGCTGAATGCGCATTCTTGAGAATAGGGCTTCCCACGCAGTAATACTGGTAAGCGGCATGGCAGCAGCTTGTTCAGCAGTGAAATTTTGTGGGGCCTTGCCGACAATGCGTTCATCAACTAATTGATGTGAGGCATAACAGCCATCACGCGTGACATCACCAGCGTAGAAAACTTTATCACCCACGTTAAATAATTCACAATCGTCACCTGTCTCGACAACAGTGCCAGAGGCATCCCAACCAATAATTTTGGCCTTGTCATTATTGTCATCCAGGCTGGCTTTAATTTTTGTATCAACAGGGTTAACAGCAATCGCTTCTATTTTGATAAGAAGATCATGCCCTTTGGGTGAGGGTGTCTCGCGCTCAAGTTCTTGTGCTTGTCCATTGGCTTGAAAAAATCCATAGGCTTTCATTCACTTTGCTCCGCTTGTGGCTATTTGATGTTAATGACCCAATAGTATGAATTAAGTTGCTGTGATTTATGGCAAAAGCTGCTTCAAAGCGTTTAGGTACTCGTCTTCTGATGGTGGCATGCCATCACGTTGCGCTTGCCATATTGATTGCGCCAGACAGTCCATCATCATGTGATCACAGTGATGTGGGTCTTGTTTGGCATGAAGTAATTGCTGGTAGATGTCACGAATACCCTGGGGTCTGTTTGTTTGAATCTGTTCGTGCAGAGCCAGATGTAACCCCATATGTAAATAAGGGTTGGTTTCGCCAGCTTCAACGAAGTAGTCTTGATCGATTTTATCTGGTTGATTAAATAAGGCGTGATATTCGGGATGAAGCTCAATGATATGAGCGATGTGTTTTTCGAGCTCAGTGAGGGGGGCGCTAGTATGGAATTTCTTCCACACATCGAAATAGACTTGTCTGATTTCTTGTCGGTTTTGACCAAACATTATGATGCAGTTCGTGACTGACGACGTTGCTGGTCACGGTAATAGTCACAATATTGGGTGACAGAGCAGGTGTCACATTTTGGTTTACGCGCCAGACAGACATAGCGGCCATGTAATATTAGCCAGTGATGCGCATCTAACAGATAGTCTTTCGGGACAACTTTCATAAGTTTGTCTTCGACCGCCTTAACCGTTTTTCCTTTTGCCAGCCCTGTTCTGTTAGATAAACGAAAGATATGCGTGTCTACGGCAATGACAGGGTGTTTAAAAACGGTGTTTAAGATAACGTTAGCGGTCTTGCGACCAACACCAGGTAAGGCTTCCAGTGCTTCCCTATCTTCTGGGACCTGACTGTTATGTTGCTCAATTAAAATTCGACAGGTCTTGATGACATTTTCAGCCTTGCTGTTGAATAAACCAATCGTTTTGATGTATTGCTTTAAGCCATCCACTCCCAAGGCGAGAATTTGCTCAGGCGTATTCGCTATTGGGTAGAGTTTGTCCGTGGCTTTGTTCACCCCCACATCCGTCGCTTGAGCTGACAGAATCACAGCAATCAGTAACTCAAAAGGAGAAGAGTAATGAAGCTCCGTCGTAGGGGCCGGGTTATGTGCTTTTAAAGTAGCAAAAAAGTCACGCCGTTGAGCCTGGTTCATCTTAGCTGCTCGTAGCGACTTCGGCTGTGGTTTCAACTTTTACTGTTTGTTGCTTACTCAGTCTGGCATCAATCACATTTTTTAAGGCAACAATTAATCCCAAGCCGATAAAAGCCCCCGGTGGTAACAATGCCAACAAAAAGCCACGGTAATCATCAATAACAGTAATAGTGAAGTTTTTTGCGATATCACCAAACATCAACTCTGCCTGACTGAATAAGGTGCCTTGACCAATCAGTTCACGCATGCCGCCAAGCACAACCAGGACAGCAGTAAAGCCAATACCCATCATTAGCCCATCCAGCAACGCTGGTCCAACTGAATTTCTAGCGGCGAAAGCCTCGGCACGGCCAATGATGGAGCAGTTGGTGACAATCAGCGGGATAAAAATACCCAAAATAATGTAGAGTTCATGGAACCAGGCATTCATCGATAATTCAATAATGGTCACAATTGAGGCAATGATCATGACAAAAACGGGTAATCTTGCTTCATCAGGAATCTGGTTTCTGAGTAGCGAAATCAAACCATTTGATGCCACTAAGGTCAGGATGGTTGCTAATCCCAGTCCCAGTCCATTAATGACGGTGTTCGTTACGGCGAGGAGGGGGCATAAACCCAGCAGTTGAACAAGGGCGGGGTTATTCTTCCACAGACCTTCTTTTACAATCTGATAATAAGCATTCATGATTTTTCCTCATTGATAGCAAATAATGCTTCACGATGATTTTTGAAATACTCAAGCGAGCCTTTTACCGCTCTCACCACAGCTCTTGGTGTAATGGTTGCCCCAGTAAACTGGTCAAAAGCACCACCATCTTTTTTGACCTTCCATTTGGCTGATGATGGATTTTCTAATGATAAACCTTCGAATTGTTTAATCCAGTCAGAGCGGCTGGCATCAATTTTATCACCCAGTCCAGGGGTCTCTTTGTGATTGATAACACGAACGCCTGCCAGCGTACCATCGTTATAAATCCCAACCAGCATTTTAATCCGTCCCGAGTAACCGTTGGGCGCGACAACGGTCAGGATGACAGCGACTGGTTGGTCCTGTTTGCGAGCACGGAAAACTTGAGTGGGTTCTTCAGTACCTAAGCTTTCAGTGGCTGGCAGTAAGATGGTGTCTTGTAAAATCGCATTATCGTATTGTTCATGCGGTATCAGAATATTGATGGCATCCAATAATGCTTGACGTTCGTTTTCTTTAATTTGTTGACGTGTATTTTGTTCTGTGTACGCCACCATGGTGGTAGCGACGATAGCAAAAATGCCCAAAACCACGCCTACGCGTAAGATGTGCTTTTTTAGGTCTGCCATTATTTCGTGGCCCCGTAGACTTTAGGTTGCGTGTAATAATCGATTAGCGGTGCCAGCATATTCATTAACAGCACAGCGAAGGCGACACCATCAGGATAGCCTCCCCATACTCGAATGATGTAGGTTAAAGCGCCTACTCCAGCACCAAATACCAGACGACCTTTCACCGTTGTCGAACCTGAAACCGGATCAGTGGCAATAAAAAACGCACCTATCATCGTGCCGCCACTTGTCAGGTGGAATAGAGGTGAGCCCGTGACTTCAGGGGCAAACAAATAAGTGACACCACTCATCACAAACAATGTGCCGATCATGGCAACTGGAACATGCCAGCTAATGACGCGACGATAAAGTAAATAAAGACCACCAATGGCAAACCAGATGTTAATCCATTCCCAACCTAAACCACCTAAACTGCCAAATAGGTTTTGATTAACGATATAGACAGGCGCAATCGATTGTCCTATCTGAGTTTTCATTGTATCGAGTGGCGTTGCCCCAGAAACAGTATCTGCAGTCCAACCAGCGCTGGTTTCACCGTAAAAAATTAATTGAAAAGCCGAATGTAAATCGAGAGATTTGTCTGTAAGCGAGTCAACAGGTAACCAGGTTGTCATTTCAAGCGGGAAGGACACTAATAACAATACATACCCAACCATGGCAGGATTAAATGGGTTGTAGCCCAGACCTCCGTACAAATGCTTGGCAAAAATGATGGCAAATAAAATCCCGGTGACCGTTAACCACCAAGGCGCGAGCGGCGGTATGGCGACAGCCAACAATACGGCTGTTACTGCCGCACTGCCATCGGTGATGAAAGGTTTAATCGGTCTTTTACGCAGTGTCAGCATGACTGCTTCTGCGAGCAGGGCGACGATTAATGCCAGTGTAATATTGATTAAGACCGCAGGGCCAAAGAAATAAACCATCGCGGCTACTGCAGGAATCATCGCTAAAATGACTTGCAGCATTTGCAGCGTCACGCGGTTGGTACCTGCCAGAAATGGCGGGCTCATTCGAAATATCGCCATTATTTACTCCGTTTCCTTACTATCCGCTTCGGCTGTCACGGCAGCTTTTTCTTGTTGTTCTTTTTTGGCTTTAGAGGCTGCTAAGGCTGCTTTACGCTGACGCTGACGCTCTTCTTTTTCACGCTGTTCCCGTTCTAAACGTGCCTGACGTGTTTCGAAACGGTCGCGAGCGAGATCTGATTTCTTACGTTCACGTTCTTGGTTCATAATTTCCGTTTTAGCAAAGCGGAAATAGGAAACTAACGGAATTTTGCTTGGGCAGACATAATCACAACAACCACATTCAATACAATCGAATAAGTTGTAATCTCGAGTTTGATCAAAATCTTTAGCTCGTGAATGCCAGTAAAGTTGTTGCGGTAATAAACTGGCAGGGCAGGCACTTGCACAGTCGCCACAACGGATGCATGGCAAAGGTTCCTGTGCTGGCGCAGCATCCTCCACACCGGCGAGAATACAGTTTGCTGTTTTTGTCACAGGTAAGTTATCGCCAGACAGGTTAAAGCCCATCATGGGACCACCAAGAATGAAGGCTTCATCAGGTTCGCGCTGTGTTTCTGCGTACGCTAATAATTCAGAGATGGGAGTGCCAAAAAGGGTTTCAAAGTTGCCTGCATGTGTCACGTCTTTTCCGGTCACCGTAACGATTCTGGAGATTAACGGTTCTCCATGAAAAATAGCACGGCCCACTGCATAGGCTGTGCCCATATTGTGACTCACAATACCCAAATCAATCGGCAAACCATCGCTTGGCACTTCTTTACCCGTCACAACTTGAATAAGTTGTTTTTCACCACCCGTTGGGTAACGAGTGGGTACAACAACCAAGCGTGTATTATGCATATCAGGACGAGAAGCCAGAGCCAACTCCATAGCTGAAATGGCTTGCGGTTTGTTATCTTCAATCGCCACAATGACTTCACGAGCCCGAAGTGCGTATTGCATGATTTCAATACCATCCAATATGCCGTCAGCACGTTCACGCATCAGCATGTCATCACAGCTGATGTAAGGTTCGCACTCAGCACCATTTAGCAAAAGTGTTTCAACAGTGTGATGAACGCCGGGGTTCAATTTGATGAAGCTTGGGAAACCCGCGCCTCCGAGGCCAACGATACCTGCATCGCGTACGATTTGACGAATTTCATGAGTCGAAAGTGAACGGTAGTCATTTACGGGTTCACGCTCAATCCAGCGATCTTCACCATCGGTTTCGATAGTGATGCACGGTGCTGTCAGACCAGATGGATGAGGAATAGGCTGCTCATTAATGGCGGCAATGGTACCTGAACTGGGGGCATGCAGGCAGACTGAAACATGGCCATCCGCACGAGCAATTCGTTGCCCCTTAAGTACCTTATCACCTACTTCAACAATAGGAATAGCTGCGCTACCAATATGTTGTTGCAGCGGTAGAATCAGCCGTTTTGCGAGTGGTGTTTTCCGAATGGGGGTTTGAGTTGACCGCTTCTTATGACCGGGCAACTTGAGTCCACCTGGAAATGAGCCTAATGTTTTTGTCATGTTCTTTCTCCACGTTCTAGCTGGACGTGAGAAGGATCTGGCCAGCGCCAGGTGTTGGGATTAGGTGCCATTTCAACCATATCAATACAATCTACCGGACAAGGTTCTAAGCAGAGTTCACAGCCTGTGCATTCATCAGCAATAACTGTGTGCATATGTTTTGCCGCACCCAGAATTGCGTCGACAGGGCAAGCCTGAATACACAAAGTGCAGCCGATACAACGTTGTTCATCAATGACCGCAAGCATTTTGGGTTTTTCAACACCGCACTCTTCATCGAGTGGTTTAGGTTCAACATCGAGCAAGTCCGCCAGTGCTTGAATGGTTGATTCGCCGCCGGGAGGGCAACGGTTTATATCAACTTCACCTGCTGCAATAGCTTCAGCATAAGGACGGCAACCTGCAAAACTACATTGACCGCATTGTGTTTGAGGAAGAATTTTATCGATCTGATCGACGATAGGATCGCCTTCAACTTTGAACTTGACGGAAGCAAAGCCTAATAGCAAACCGAGAATTAACGCCAGAAGCGTTAAAGCAATAACCGCTGTCAACATGGGCTTATCCTTTCACTAGTCCAGTAAAGCCCATAAAGGCCATTGACATCAGGCCGGCAGTAATCAGGCCGATTGCAGCACCTTGAAATGGAACAGGTACATCGGCTGCGGCAAGACGTTCGCGCATGCCAGCGAAAATAATCAATACCATTGAAAAACCCAGAGCAGCACCAAAGCCATACAGTGCTGACTCAATAAAACCATGTTTTTCTTGTACATTTAGCAGAGCAACACCTAGTACCGCACAGTTTGTTGTAATGAGGGGTAAGAAAATACCTAATACCTGATAGAGCAGTGGACTGGTTTTGTGAACGACCATTTCTGTGAATTGCACAACTACAGCAATAACAAAGATGAAACTGATAGTGCGAAGAAACTCAATACCAAAAGGGGCCAGCAAATATTCATTGATCAAATAACTACTGATAGAAGACAGCGTTAAGACAAAGGTGGTAGCCAGAGCCATCCCCATGGCTGTTTCCAATTTACGAGACACACCCATAAAAGGGCACAGCCCCAGGAATTTGACCAAGACAATGTTATTGACCAGTATCGTACTTATAAGTATGAGGGCATAATCTGCCATTTAATAACCTACTGATTTTCTCAGGAATTAGTTGTCATTTCAGCACGGAATCAATTCTGCTGTAAACGGTAATCAGTAATTATAGCTTAAAAAGCATTAATATCGAAGCTGTTAGAGTGATATTAATGCTTTATTTGTGAGCTACTTATCCGTTATCTGGACACGGAGGATTTGACGTCAGTGATGTTTATTTTTGTCGGCGTTGCTGTACAGCTTCAGCCAGTTCTCTTAATAAATCTTCAGTATTGTCCCAAGCCATACAAGCATCGGTAATACTTTGACCATAAACTAACTCTTTTCCAGACTCTGCATTCTGGCGACCAGCAATTAGGTTACTTTCCAACATGAGGCCGATAATACGATTTTCACCTGTCGCAATCTGGGCTGCGACTTCGCGACAAACGGTTTCTTGCTGGATGTGGTTTTTTCCACTATTGGCGTGGCTGCAATCAATCATGATTCTGACATCTTGACCGGAACGGGTTATAACGTCTGCCGCAGCATTGATGCTGTCACTATCAAAGTTGGGCTCACGTCCACCACGTAAGATGATGTGACAATCAGGGTTGCCCGTGGTGGAGAAAATAGCCGAGCGTCCTGCTTTAGTCAACGACATAAAATGATGAGGTTTTGAGGCTGAAAGACACGCATCGACAGCGATCTGAACACCTCCATCTGTTGCGTTTTTGAAGCCAACAGGACAGGATAAACCTGAAGCCAGTTCACGGTGCGCTTGACTCTCCGTTGTTCTGGCGCCAATTGCTCCCCAAGACACCAGATCTGCAATATATTGTGGACTGATTAAGTCCAGGTATTCAGTAGCAGAAGGCACACCCATTTCAGCCAGATCAAGCAATAGTTTACGTGCAATGTGCAGTCCATCATTGATTTTAAAGCTGCCGTCCAGATAGGGATCGTTGATTAATCCTTTCCAGCCAACCACAGACCGTGGTTTTTCAAAGTACACCCGCATAATAATTTGCAAGTCATCTTGAAGTTCTTCAATTAATGGTTGCAGTCTTGTGGCATACTCTCGAGCAGCAAGAGGATCATGAATAGAGCACGGACCTACAATAACTGTTAAGCGATCATCGCGTTTATGCAGAATATCCTGCGTCGCTTTACGCGCATTAAAAACCGTTTCAGATGCTTGATCAGTAATCGGCAATTCTTCATGAAGTTGCGCCGGGGGGATGACTTCTTGAATCCCCGTGATTCGTAGGTCGTCTGTGCTATAGAGCATGGTGTGTCTGTTATCGATATGGAAACAGAAGATTGTAACCGCTGAGGGCTTTTTGTGCTATCTCAAGCGTGTAACAAATCAGAATGTGATCTGCCCAACGACAAGTCACATCCTATGGCACACTATATGCACAAAAACTAATGACTAGGGAATAAGTCAAAAATTCGGCGTTCAAGTTTGAAAAAAAGGATCAACTATGCGGCTGGTAGAGTCATTTAAACAGGGCCAAGAGAAGCTCGAATCGATCAACTCAGAAATAAAAAGTCGCGTAGAGACTACCCTGAGAAGCTGGCCTGAGACGATCAATAAAAAAGTCTCTGATATTCGCAATTTTTCTCTGCCATGGACGCAATATTTTCACTTTTTCCATGACAGTGAAGAAACCATTGCTCACGAATCAGAACCTGTTATAAAACTCAGTGATAAGTTTGCTACTTTACATCAACGCATTGAAGCTGATCTAGGCGTTGAAAATTTCGTGGGGGAGTGGTTCTTGGTGGATCAAGCCTGTATTGATCAATTTGCTCAAGCAACCGGCGATCATCAGTGGATTCACACCGATCCTGTCAAAGCTGAAAATGAGTCTCCATTTAAAACAACCATTGCACATGGGTTTTTGACACTGTCTCTGATTCCAAAATTAACGGATACAGTTAACCCCGAAAAGAATGATTATCCTGAAGCCAGAATGTTGGTGAATTACGGGATGAATAAAGTCGTTTTTCCTGCGCCGGTGAGGGTTGGAAAACGTATTCGTGCTCGGACTCGGATTATTGCTGTAACACCGCTTAGAAGAGGGCTTGAATTAGTTCGTGAAGTGACAATTGAGGTGGAAAACAGCAAACGACCCGCCTGTGTCGCGGAAATGTTATTACGCTTATATGACTGATAAAAAAGGCGGTTTCATGACCGCCTTTTTTATTGAGAAGATGTGTTTTGTTTTATTAAAACATGGCACTATTCAGCCAGAGATGAACATAGATGCTGGCTGCATAACCAAGGGCAATCGCCCAGATCCATTTGATGTGTGAGAAGAAAGTGTAAATGCCTCGCGCTTGCCCCATCACAGCGACACCCGCTGCTGAGCCAATCGATAGTAAAGAACCACCGACACCCGCTGTCAGCGTGACTAATAACCATTGTCCCTGGCTCATGTCCGGATTCATTGAAAGCACAGCAAACATCACAGGAATATTATCGACAATGGCTGACACAATACCGACTAGAATGTTAGCGGTTGTTGGGCCCAAGTCTCCGTACATCAGCTGCGAACCCAGGTTGAGATAACCAATGGTGCCAAGTCCACCTACGCACAAAATAATGCCGTAGAAAAACATCAATGTGTCCCATTCTGCACGCTCAACCTGTTGAAATATATTGAACGGTTTGCGTCGATCTAATCCTTCAACTTCAACCCCTGGTAATCCTTCTTCATCAGATGTTGTGTTGATAAATGTTTTTCTATCACGCATTTTTAAGGTGTAACCGTAGAGCTTTAATAAGCCTAGTCCAGTCATCATGCCAATGACAGGTGGTAAATGCAGGAAATTATGGGCAGACACAGCCATGGCGATAGTGACTAAAAATAAGCCAACCACAACAAAAGCGCCTTCTTTGAGTTCTGCTTGGTCTGAGTTTGCTTGGGGTTGTCCATTCTTAATGGCTACTGACATTAAAAGTGCAGGAACAAACCAGTTCACAACAGATGGAACAAACAATTTAAAGAATTCTTGAAATTCTACGACCCCTTTTTGCCAAACCATCAATGTGGTGATGTCGCCAAATGGACTGAACGCACCACCTGCGTTTGCAGCAACAACTATATTTATACAGGCCAGAGACACAAACTTGACATTTGTGCCGCCAACCGCCATTACAACGGTGGCCATCAATAATGCCGTGGTTAAGTTATCCGCTACGGGGGATATAAAGAAGGCGAATAACCCTGTGATCCAAAAAATACTGCGCAGCGAAAAGCCTTTATTGATTAACCAGGCTCGTAGACTATTGAATACGCCTCGTTCTCCCATGGTATTGATATAAGTCATCGCCGCTAGTAAGAACAAAAGCAACTCACCATACTCTTCTAGGTTGTGTCGAATCATCAGCCCTGCAGTGTGGTGATATTCAGAGTCTGGTTGTTGTGCATAAATGAGTGCAATCAAGCCCCATATTACGCCAGCCGCGACCATGACAGGCTTAGACTTGCGCATATGGATTTCTTCTTCAAGGATAACCAAAGCATAGGCCACCACAAACAACAAGATTGAGACATAACCGACCCAGTGAGTGGTTAAATCAAGTAATTTCGCATTTTCTGCAGCCATGGCGGGGTAAGGCAGAGCTAACAGTGCGGCGAAACTAAATAGGAGCCATGGGCGTCCTTGAAGAATTGATTTCACGACAATAATCCTTATGAATGACGAGACCGGGCAATAATACGCCGGAATTTAAGCTGAACAAATAAATATCAGTTAACGACGCTATCATGAAATCCTTTAGAGGCGTCTGCAACAAGATCAAACACATGATTAAAGCCATTCTGCCCGCCGTAGTAGGGATCCGGTACATCGCTTTCTTCACGTTGCGGCGCATAGTCCAGAAACATTTTGACTTTGTGTTTGTATGCATCAGGACAAGCGTTGATTAAAATTTCATAATTACTGGTATCCATGGCCAGTATGTAATCAAACTCTTCAAAATCAGCTTGGCTGAATTTACGGGCACGGATGTAGGATAAATCGATACCACGCTGTTTTGCGGTCTGTTGAGCACGGCTATCAGGTTCTTCGCCAACGTGATAAGCATGGGTGCCAGCAGAATCAATGAGAAAACGATCGCGTGTGCCCATATCTTCGGTTAACTTGGTAAACACACCCTCAGCCGTAGGTGAACGACAAATATTACCCATACAGACAAACAGTACTTTTATTTGATTCATTGTTGATTTCTTTTATTTCAATACTAATTATAAAAAATGAGATTAAATATAATAAAGCCAATATCTCAGCGGTTATATTTCTGAAAGCAGTTGGTCAATCATTGACTCAGCCTGGCCCATATAACCACCCCCGAATAAGTTAAGATGATTGAGAATATGGTAAAGGTTATATAAGGTTTTGCGCGTTGAATAGCCGGAATCTACAGGATAGATAGCATTGTAAGCAGCAAAAAAATCTCGGCCAAATCCACCGAATAATTCTGTCATCGCTAAGTCCGTTTCACGATCGCCGTAATAGCAGGCAGGGTCATAAATAACGGGCTGCCCGTTCTCATCTGCTGCCGCATTTCCCCCCCATAAATCACCGTGTAGTATGGATGGATGGGGCTGATGGTTTTCGAGCAGTTTATCCAGCTCATCCATCAGTTTTTCACCTCTGGATTGTATTCGACCAGAATAACCATTTTGTGCAGCAAACTTGAGTTGTTGACCCAAGCGTTGCTCTCGCCAGAATGTCAGCCAGTCGTGTGTTTGGTCATTGATTTGAGGGGTACTGCCTATAGTGTTATCCATCTGCCAACCAAAATAAGGTTGCTTGACTTTATGCATGTGCGCTAACTGTTCCCCTAACGCAATATTGCTATTACCCCTTAAGCCTTTGAGAGAAATATATTCCAGCACTAAATAGCTGTGTTCATGAGTGGTCCCTTGGCATATGACGCCGGGAACGCGCACGCTTTTAGTGGCCGCCATTTCTTGTAAACCAAGCGCTTCCGCTTCGAACATCAAAGACAAAGAAGGTTGGTTGAGTTTTATGAAATAAGTGTGTTGATCAGTCTTCAGTTGATAGGCGCTATTGATACAACCGCCACCAATGCTGCTCAATTGGTATGGCTGAAGACTCTGATGGATAGTTGATTCGATATGTTCAACAATGGAGTCAAGTTGTGCCATTATTTTTCCTTAATGAGATTTGAGAAAAACGAGTGAAGTGTTGCCGTTAAGGATATGAGCTATAGAGAAAGGCATCAAGTTTCTGCATCATATTTGGGCACGGAATTCACCGAAGAACCATCAACCACAAGGATTGTCCGTTTTTTTATACGTGTTGGCTATGTAAGCTGATGATTATTTATGATGGCATAAGGAGTTTGTCTATGGCTATTAATCCTAAACAACGAGTGGCACTGCATGCTGCCAATCTGGTTGAGCAGAATATGGTAGTTGGCTTAGGAACCGGTTCGACAGCTAACTTTTTCATTGAAGCGCTGGCTAAGCGTTGTAAGGCCGAAAAATTAAATATTCAAACTGTCAGTAGCTCTGCTATCAGTGCAGTCAAAGCACGTGAGGCGGGTTTACCTGTCGTATCGATAGCGGATCTTGATTCACTAGATATCTATGTTGATGGTGCAGATGAGGTCACGCCGGATCTCACCTTATTGAAAGGGCGCGGTCAGGATTTGGTGAATGAAAAGTTATTGGCCTCTGCGGCTGATCAGTTCTTTGTATTAGTAGATGAATCAAAACTGGTTGAACATATTGGAGATAATTTTCCTATTCCAGTTGAAGTGATGCCGCAAGCATGGCGTTTAGTGTTAACCCAGCTAAAACATCAGGGCGGAGAAGGGCAGCTCAGGCTAAATGCATCAGGTGATAATGTTGCTGTCACGGCAAGTGGTAGTCTGGTGCTGGATATGCAGTTTAAGGATATGGATAGTCTAGAATTGACGATGATTTTAGATACGATTCCCGGTATTGTTGAGCACGGAATTTTCAGTGATATCGCCTCCGCTATTTTTATTGGTGGAGAAAGTGAAGTAGAAGAACACTGGCGTTAAAACTATTTTTCATTGGCGTGATGACATGATGGTACATGGAGGAGTTGAGCTCCCCCATGTACTCAGAGTCTAAGACATTAGCCTTTTTTGAGTTCTTCCAGAATGGTTTCTGCTTTGGATTTACCAAACTCACCCGAGCCTTCAACACCAATATATGTCACTTCGCCATCTTTCAGAATGCAGGCAAAACGATAGCAGCGTACGCCCATGCCACCGGCCGTTAAGTCACGGTCTAAGCCCATAGCCTTGGTCAGTTCAGCACTACCATCAGCCAACATTCTAACTTTACCTTCATTGTTGACTTGTCTACCCCACGCCCCCATGACAAAGGCATCATTCACGGCCATACACCAGATTTCATCTGCTCCTGCTGCTTTGATGTCATCTGCAAGGCGTATAAAACCAGGTAAATGCTCCTCAGAGCAAAGCGGAGTAAATGCACCAGGTACACCAAAAAGAACGATGGTTTTGCCTTCTGTGAGTGATTGCACATTTTGTGGTTGAGGGTTAACAGGGCAGCCACTGCTTGCTGAAAAGTCTACACATTCTGAGAGTGTCGCCGCGGGAATTTTCTGTCCAACTTCGATTGTCATACTTGCTCCTTAATCCATTATTTTTATTTACAGGTTAACTAGCATAAGACAATCGCTATGAGATAAAAACACTATGAAACATGAGGTTTTATCAGTTTGGAATTGTGAAGGTGAGTCGATATGATGTTAGTAACTTACTCGAATCAAAAGGATATAAACACATGGCTGAAAAACAATTACGCTGGGGAATTTTAGGTGCTGCTCGTGTAAACGAAAAATTACTGCCCGCTATTGTTGAAGCAGCTAATGCGAAATTGGTCGCCATTGCTAGTCGTCGTCCTGGTGCTGCAGCAGAAGTTTTGCAAAAACTAGCGCCAGAACAAACTGAGGTAGAGACTTTGGACGATCCTGAAGCACTGCTTTCTCATTCACAGATCGATGCTATCTATTTACCCATGTCGAATGAAGAGCATGCGGAATGGGCTTTGAAAGCCATAAACCACGGTAAACACGTGTTGATTGAAAAACCGATGGCACTAACGGTGGCGGATATTGATGCGATTGAAGCAGCTGCGAAAGCAAACAATGTCACGGTGATGGAGGGCTTTATGTATATCTTCCATCCCCAACATGATTATGTAAAACAGTTGATTGATGATGGCAAGATTGGTGATGTGCGCACGATGAAAACGGCGTTTGCCTTTCCAATGAAACCCGCTCGACTGTATAGGATCAATCGCGATATAAACGATGGTGGTGGCGCCATGTGGGATATTGGTCCTTATGCTATTCATACAGCAAGACTATGGTTTGATAACGAGCCTGTTGCAGCCATGGCGATGGCCAAGCTCAATGACAGTGGAGCGGATGTCAGCTTGAGTGGTGTATTTGATTTTACGGATGGTAAGTTTGCTCATTTTGAAATGAGTTTTGAGCATGCCAGACGCAGCGAGTATGAAATCATCGGGACTAAAGGCGGTATTAAATGTCATACCGTTTGGCAACCGGAAACGGAAGAGGCCACAATTAGCTGGTGGAATGATGAGGAAGAACAAACCGTCTCTATTCCAAAGGCCAATCATTTCAATCTGGAAATAGAGCATTTCTCTGAGTGCATACTGCAAAATAAGGCTCCCAAGCTCACGATGACAGATGCAAGAAATAATTGTGCTGCTATTTGTGCTGCTCTGGCTTCAGTCCGACAATCAAAAAAAGTTGATATTGATTGAAAGTCAGCAACACTGATAGTCGCCATTGAAATAAAGAAACGGATCTTTAAGTAGAAAAGCCGAAATGCGCACCCTTTAACTTGAGATCTATCAATGTTAGGGTAGAAGCAACAACAAACTATTTGTTGTTGGTACCCGTTAAGAAGGTATTGATTTACATTCATAGCGGGTATGTTCGGCTCAACACGTTCGTGATGGGCTGTCATAGCCAAACTCGTCGCGAGGCGAGGACGGAAAGCTACAGATCTTGATGAAGAACGAGATGGCTGGGCTGCATTGCTTTGTAACAAATCAAGGAGTTTATGATATGAAACAAGCGATGCTATTTGCAATTGCTTTATTTGCCACAGTGTCAGCTAATGCTGCCACACTCACCATCAATCCAACAGGGTCAACTAATGCCACTCAGACCACCTCAGTAGATACAGGAAGCACGGTGTTAGGTAGTGGTACCGTCACTAACGGTGACGAGCCGTGGAGTTCAACTTACGATGTGACTACAACAGAAGATACCTCTACCATTATTGAGTGGTCATTTAATCCTGTAGCTGCGCTGACAGAAGCCACCATTTCTTTTGATAATGGGGTTGATCCAGTTCAGTTGTTTGATATTTCAGGTGATTTCAGGTTTACAGGTTTGATTTACGCAGGCACAGTTGCCTCTGTTAATTTGCTGAATGGTAATCGAAACGTCTTTAAATATGACGTATCATTGCAATCAGTTTCTGAAGTCCCTGTTCCTGCAGCATTTTTTCTTTTAGCCCCAGCTCTGTTAGGGTTCCTTGGTCTACGTAGAAAAAACGTGCTCTAGCTAGGGAAATTTAAACTTTTCTGAGACACTTCAATTATCTGACAAGATATTGAGTATTGTGAAAAAGCCGTGGTACAAAAAAGACCACGGCTTTTTTTATTGCTGAACTTTATTTTGCCTTACGGCGCAAGCCGATAAATCCTAATAGAGCAGGAGCAAACATCAATAATGCACCAGGTACGGGAACTGCAGATGGTACATCAACTTCTTCAATTCCAGCATAAAGCACACTCTGTTGGCTGTAGTTATAAAAACCAAAAGAACCATTACTGAATGCACCAGTAATACTTAACTCTTTTATACCATTGACAAAAACTTCAACTAAAGAGGATGTAAAGGTAATATCAAAGTCATATGTTGTATTATCCAGCCAACCTGTATCGCCCAAGTTAGTTGCACGGGCTAATTCGGTCACATTTTTGCTTGGATCATGAGCCCATGCACCAGAGTTATCACCTAATACGCCGCTGACCTGTGAGATGGCCAGGCCTTTTTGACCAGCACCGTAATAGGTTTGATCTCCTTGTTTCCAGTCGATGAGTAAATAATCAGCAGATGAGTTGGTTAGATCGTTATTGTTATAACCCAAGACAAACCCGATATAATCATCGTCAGCAGTCGTCTTTACTGTTATCTGACCTGATAATGCCGTGCCCTGGCTATTTTTATTGTTGTGAAAGACGGTTGGAGTACCGTTGATTCCTTGTTGAACAGCATTATTACCCGACTGTAATACCCAGTTACCGTTACCATTTGCCTTCCATGAAGACAAATCAACGGGCTGAGGTGCAGCCATAGCTGTTGTGGATATTGCTCCAAGAATGAAGCCACCCAAGAGAAGGTTTTGTAACGTTTTTTTCATGCCATTTTCCTTATTCGCAAAGTGAAAATGCAACTCAGCCATCTCATTTTTATCAGTAGAATTGAGACCTGTAGCTTTCCGTGCTTGGCTCACACCAAGGTTGGCTTTGAAATTGAGCGCTGGGTTTTACCAGCAAGGAAATTCTAACCCAACCAGACGCGATAGAAAATAACGTGTTTTGTATTTTCTTTACAAAAGTTAACTTTTGTAAAGTGACATGCGTTCGCTGCTATCTAGCGATAACGCAATGAAGCTGATAGTGCAACTCCATATTCCCGGTGTATAGAAAGTCTCATTGTTAATTCTTGCAATAATTCACAACCAGTTCACAGTTTTTTTGTGATCATTATCACGCGATCAAGCAAATGCTGTGCGTTACATCCCAGATTTAACTAACTGGTGTGGTTCTGAAATTCAGTGATTTGTACCATCGAGTCATCTGAAATAGTTCAGATGGTCACATCATTAGTTATTTGTGATGTGTTTTTTATAAAGCCAAACTCGTCGTGAGGCGGGGTCGGAAAGCCACGGATCTCTAATGTAATTGGAGATGGCCGGGTTGCATTGCTTCATAGATTAAATAGGAATTTATTATGAAAAAAGCGATGCTATTTGCTGTAGCTCTTTTGTTTTCGGTTGGTGTTAATGCCGCTACGTTAAATTTGACTGGAATTGGTTCATCAGGTGCTTCTCAAAGCGTTGATGTAAACAACAACAGTACAGTTTTAGCAGGTGGTACTGTAGGTGAATCAAGCAGTTGGTCTTCAGGCTTCGATTTAACCTCAGACACTGATACTGCAGTAAAGGTTGAATGGTCATTTAACCCATTTACTGCTCTTGATAGTGCAGTACTTGTATTCAGTGAAATCACAGGTCCATCAGGTGGTTACACTGGTAGTACACAGTACTTCAACATCACTGGCGACTTTAGCTTTACAGCATTTTTAACTGCTGGTGTGTACTACGCTGTTGATATTATCGACGCTACATCTAGTATTTTGAAATATGATGTATCAGTATCTGCAGTACCTGTACCAGCTGCATTATTTTTATTCGCACCAGCCTTATTAGGATTATTGGGCATGCGTAGAAAAACTGCAGTAGCAGCATAAAACTTGAAATCAAAAATCAAGTTAACAATTGTTAGTTAGATTGAAAGGGGAACTTCGGTTCCCCTTTTTTATGTCTAATAAAGATGCTCTTTTCTAAAACAAATCCATTTGCTTTGATGGTTTGTGAAATAAGTCGGTTCGTAGAACCAATGAAGATTGGTTTATGGGGTATTTTTTGACCGCTACGTTGAATCGTTTTTTGATCATATCCGCATAGAACCCCTGACCTTCAAGTCTAAAACCAAACCGTGGGTCATTGGTTTTGCCATTCCTGGAATCTTTTATGCGATTCATGACATGTTCAGCCTTATCTGGGTAATGACTGTGTAACCAATCATTGAAGAGGGGGCTGACTTCTCTTGGTAATCTCACAAAAATATATTCAATATTTCTAGCGCCTGCTTTTGCAGAAGCATCAATAATCGCTTCTAACTCTGTATCTGTAAGAACGGGAATGACAGGGGCAATTAAAACAGAAACAGGGATACCACTATTTTTTAGTGTGCTAATCGATTGCAGGCGTCTTTGTGCACTGCTGGCTCTTGGCTCAAGTTTTCTGGCAAGTGTTTTATCCAAGGTCGTGATAGACAATTGCACATGTACCAGTTGTTTTTCTGCAAGTTGTTTAAGTATGTCGATATCACGTTCTATCATAGATGACTTTGTGACAATATTAACTGGATGGCTAAATTCGAGCATCACCTTGAGTATCTGTCGTGTGATTTTATGATCACGTTCTATTGGCTGATAAGGATCAGTGTTAGCGCCAAGAGATAGTATTGAGCACTGGTAATTCTTTGCCATTAACTCATGCCGAAGTAAGTCAGCAGCGTTGGGTTTTACCGTGAGTTTTGTTTCAAAATCCAGGCCTGGAGACAATCCCAGATAAGCGTGGGTAGGTCTGGCGTAACAATAAATGCAGCCATGCTCACAGCCACGGTAAGGGTTAATCGTTTGCTGAAATGGTAGATCAGGTGATTGGTTTCGACTGATAATTTTACGAGGTGTTTCTTCACTTACCTCTGTCGAAAGAGGACTGACTTCACTATGAAACCAGCCATCATCAACCTCAGTGCGTTGAAACTCATTAAAACGACCATCGATGTTATTTACTGAGCCACGGCCCTTGTGTCGTTTATTGTGTTCTGACATTAATCAGATAAGTAATACTCTATGGTAGAAACAACGCGTACCTTTTTTATTTGTGGATTATTGTTGTCGCGTGAACTGATGCTGAATTGGCCTTGGCGCGCCTTACGAATTTTACCCAAGGTGCTGTCTGAGTCTTGAGCGAATTTTTCTGCCACTTCACGGGCTTTACGTGTCGCTTCTTCAATCATCTGAGGCTTAATTGAATTAAGACGTGTAAATAAATACTCTGGTTGAGCCGCGTAATTATTGCCAGTTAACACAATGCCTTGCTTGCCAAGTTCAGAGAGTTGCCCCATCACTTCTCTGACGGTGTCAATGGCCTCTGAATATACAGTGACGGTCTGTACAGCCGTATATCGAAATTCAGCACGTTGATTGCCACCATATTGCTGTGCAGATTTGTCGGTGATGGCTGGCGCGCTGATGGTGACATCATCACGTTTTATACCTTGTTGGGTCAGAAACGAAATAATGGTGTTGGTATTGCTATCAACATCATTGTATAAGCCTTGTAAATTATTACTTGCCAGAGTGAACTGGATTGGCCAGATGACGATATCTGCAGTGAACTCTTGTTCAGCTAGCCCTTTTACTGTAACTGTTCGTTCGTATTCTTTATATTCGATTGCAGCATTAGATAGAAACCAACCCAGGGTACTAAGACCGAGAAATAAAGCGACACCAAGAATCAGACTACTGGTTTTATTGACCGATGACATAAGTCTCTCCTATAGCAAACGCATGAATGTCCCAGCAGTGTAAAACAATTGTTGATTATGATCGACGAGAAAAGTGCTCTTTTGAAAACGCGATACGCTGTTCAAGCGTCATTTTCTTCACATTGGTTAAAGATTCAATTTTCTTGAGCCGTGGCAGTAAACCCACACCATTAGCCACTTGTATACTCAAACCAGGACGGGCGTTTAGTTCAAGTAGCATAGGGCCTTTTTTCCTATCTAAAACGATATCAGTACCTAAATAACCCAAGCCCGACATTTCATAACAGGATGCAGCCAGGTGCAGTAATTGATCCCAATGTGGCACCTGAAGATCAAGCAGGTTTCTACCTGTGTCAGGATGTAGCATAACGGGGCGGTCAAATTGAACAGCACGCACCGCACTACCATTACCAATATCCAAACCCACACCGACGGCACCCTGATGAAGGTTCGCCTTACCGTTAGAATCAGATGTGGATAAGCGCATCATTGCCATCACAGGAAAACCTTTGAAGACAATCACCCGTGTGTCAGGTACACCTTCAAATGTATATCCATTAAAGCAATCATCGAACTGAATCAGCGCTTCAATGATGGCGACATCAGTTCGACCACCCAGCGAAAATAGTCCCGCCAGGATATTAGAAACATGTCGCTCAAGATCAGCGAGCTTAAGAATTTGCCCATTTGCTTTGTGATACCCGAAATCATCTGACCCCGTCACCACCAAAATACCTTTACCACCTGAACCATGTGCCGGTTTAATACAAAAACCTGCAGTATTTTTAATAATATCAAGCAGGTCATCGACCTGGTGTTGTTCAGTGATAGTGCCTATCAGGTCTGGCGCATTAACCCCCGCTTCCAGAACGATTTCTTTTGTTTGTAATTTATCATCAACAAGCGGGTAGAGACGTCTTGGGTTGTAACGGCTTATGTAAGCAATATTTCGTTCGTTCATACCAAGCACACCAATCTTGGCTAGCTTGTTTGGGTGAACGTACCGAGACTTGACCTCTTTCAGCCAATTCAGCACATTCAGGCTCATAGGTGATCCTCGGTTAAAGGTTTAAAGCGTTTTAATTCGAGCAAGCGATAACCGGTGTAATTACCTGCCATCAACACCAGTCCCATTAAAATCAGCTGGATGCCGAGGAAATTGAAGGTCAAATGACGAATTAATTCGTTATTCATTGCTAAGTAGGCTAGTACAGCTACTAACAGAGAGCCTCCACCTTGAATAACTACCTGATGTGGACCTTCTTCTTCCCATAAAACTGACATCCGTTCAATGGTCCATGCCAGAATGATCATCGGGAAGAACGTCACTTTCATACCTTCTGTTAAACCAAGCTTATAGGCAAGAATGGAGAATATCGCAATGATACCTATCACCATGATGATAACCGCGGATATTCGGGCGACGAGCAGCAGGTTGAGATAGGAAAGATAAGAGCGAATCAACAAGCCTGTACCCACGATCAGTAAGAAACCGACTAAGCCCGTTACCAAACTTGTTTGAATGAAGGCCAAGGCAATCAAAACCGGCATAAACGTACCGGATGTTTTTAAGCCCACCAGAATTCGCATTAAGACAACCACTAAAACACCAACAGGTATTAATAAAATACCTTTAAACAGTGCTTGTTCCTCAAGTGGTAGGGTATAGAGTGAAAAATTTATCAAAGCTTCATCAGCAAACTTCTGATTCAAGGCGACACCAAACGGGAGCTCTTGCTGAATCATAGAGAAAGTGACGTGTGAATTGGTTCCGCCAATCAGTTCAAGAACGGGTCCTGAATGATATTCCCAGAGTAAGACATTTTCAGGCCTGCCTTGCTCACCTGTTTCCGGGTTGAACAATTGATAGTCACTGTCATCAAATACCTGAATATAGGTGACTAACTCTTGTCTGCGACGACCGTCTTCAAGAAATAGTGCATGTACTTGGCGAGCGGGTACACCAGCTTGTTGCAGTAGTTGAACAATCCATTGCGTTTGCGGTTTCAACTGAGCTAAGAGTTCAGCGTTTTGTGATTGATTTTTAAACTCCTGAATCAATTCTCTAGCCAGGGTGTATGGCGTCGAGGAACGCTCTTGTGCTCGATCAAGTAGTTGATTAGCGGATGTCGCGTAAGGCTCTTTTTCTATGCTGACTTTTAACGCCGGAGGCTGGCTGGGTTCTGGTGGAACAGCGTAAGGGTCTAACAGCATATCCACTTTGTAATAAAGGGCTTGTTCGCCTGTAGCTTGCCGGATTGACCATTCGGCACGCTGACCGCCATTTTCACGTTTAGTGTAAGACAAACCATAGCCTGGGCTGGCAGTTTGTTGGCTCAGTTGCGTAAAGCCGGGTTGTGTTCCAGGTATGGCAAGTGATGCCAGCACTTCTTTATCTTGTGCATCAAACTCAACCTTGGCTTCGATAGACCAGGTTTGACGCTGCTCCCCCGGAAGCCAAGGAATATCAAAGGTGTAATGTCTATGTAATGTTAATCCCAGGCCTGTGACAATCAGTAAGCCCACTATCAAATAAAACGCTTTACGAGATGTCATGGCCTGGTTTCCTTATTTCTTCTTACTTTTACTGACTGAAGGTGCTTGTGGCTGGTTTTTAACAATTTCAGGTTTGGGTTGATTATTGTCTTTTGCCACATCTACCACAGCTACATCACGTAAGAACTCACGTCCCAGCAGGATAGGGTAGGTCATATGGGTGCGGTCATTTAAGGTAAATTCAGCTACTTCGGTCATCTTACCCAAGCGAACAGTTAGTGAGGCTACTGGACGTTTGTCGAGTGTATCAGTCGAGGCCTGACGGATTTTGACGTAACGCACTAAGGGAGCTTCAATTTCAAAGCTATCGTCACCATCATCTGGTGCTAAACGGAAACGTACCCAGTTCTTGCCATCTTTCTCGAATGGCGTGATATCCAGCGCACTGATAGAGGATGTGGTGGCTCCGGTATCGACACGAGCCTCGTAAACACGATTGATGGCCTCAATCCACAGCCATTCTGTTTTACCGACAACCAGTTTATTACCGATATTGTTTGTATTTACCGATGCAGCAGGTTTGGGACAAAGTGGGGGAGCAGCATCACCTTTGTGTTGTTTGACGATGACGGTATCCAGTTTGCCTTCAATCACATCAAAACGTCCATCAAACTGGCGTTGTGCTTTGCTGATCTTTTGCAGTTCATCAGCTTGTGCTGTCTCTTGCTTGTTCAAGCTTTCACATTGCTGCTGAATTTGTTGAATGAGGCGAGATTCGGTCTCTTGCAGAGATTGAGCTAACTCAGTAGGTGAGACGGGCGGTGTTTGTGGACCCTGTTGAATACAGGCGCTTAAAAATACAGTAGAAGAAGCAATCAGAACTAATAGTTTAGACATAATAACCTTGTAAGGATAATTGATTGGATTCACTAAAAAATAGCGGCTATTGTAGCAGAGACGATACGTTTGATAAGCCGCGTGTTAAAAAATTCCTAACAATTTTCTCGTTTCGCTAATAAATGAATGTATCGGCCCATATCACGATAAACCGGCATGCGACAATATTGATGCTCTAGCTCAAACAATACGGACTCATCACTGTTGTTTCTGGCTTGTTGGCTCATGTAGTCATTAAACACTCGAATCCCTGTATGTTTCTCAATGGAGAACCCAGCATGGCGCATTTCATCAAGAATAATGTGTGGAAACTGTGGGTTTGGCGGCGTTAATTTATTACCTTTACCAATGTAACTATCATTAAGTATGGGGGGAAGTCGCCAGCCGCCTTTTAAAACGTTGCTGTAGACCATGGCATTTCTGTTGTAGAACAATAGGGATAAATAGCCACCAGGCCTAACTTTGTCCATGATTGTCTTGAGCGATGCAAGTGGTTCACTTAACCACTCCAGCACAGCATGACACAACACTAAATCAAATGGTGGTAGCTGTTTAGCGAGACTTTGTGCTGACTCATGATAAAACGTGGCTTTGATATTGGCCTGTTCAAAATGAGTTTTAGCCGTATCAAGCATCTTTTCTGACAGATCACACAGCGTCAGTTGGTGACGATGCTCTGCCAGCCAGAGACTGATTTGCCCCTGGCCACAGCCTGCATCCCACACTGTAATAGGCGATGTGACAGCGAATTGGGCCAGGTCTTCTTTTAATAAACGTAACCGCCATTCGCCTTTAACAGTATCGTAGATTTTACTTTCAAACCTATCGAATAAATCATCGAAATTACGATCGTGTTGAATGGTCATGCGCTTTTGTTTAGTAAAGCATCTAATAAGTTATCGAGGGCAACAATGCGGTCATCAGCTTCAGGCATGTCTTCAACAAAGCGTAATTTGTCCTGACCATCTAATTTGAATTTTTTAGGCTGTTTTTGAATAAGATTAATAATGGTCATCGGATCCACATTGGGCGACTCTTCAAATAACAAACGCCCGCCTTGGTCATAGACATCAATTTTCCGAATACCAATTAGTTTCGCTTTAAAACGAAGCTCATGAACCGCAAATAAGGTTTTGACCTGATCGGGTAACAAACCAAAACGATCAATCATTTCGACTTGAAGTTCATGTAGTGCCTCGTTATCAGGAGCTGCAGATATGCGTTTATAAAGCACCAAACGTGTATGCACATCTGGTAAATAATCAGAAGGAATAAGAGCAGGAACGTGTAAATCGATTTCAACAAAGTGGCGGTCAGATTGATTCAGGCTAGGTTCTTTACCCGATTTCAGTGCTCTGACAGCACGTTCTAATAACTCGTTGTACAGATTAAAACCAATTTCCTGCATCTGGCCGCTTTGCTCGTCACCTAATAACTCGCCAGCCCCACGGATTTCCATATCATGAGTTGCTAAAGTAAAGCCTGCGCCTAAGTCTTCAATAGACTCGATGGCTTCCAGACGTTTCACCGCGTCTTTCGTCATGGCTTTTTGTGGCGGTGTGATGAGATAAGCATAGGCCCGATGATGTGAACGACCAACACGGCCACGGATTTGGTACAACTGAGCCAGACCAAGCTTATCTGCACGATCGATAAAAATAGTATTGGCGGTTGGGACGTCAATGCCCGTTTCGATGATGGTGGTACAAACCAACACATTAAAGCGTTGATGATAAAAGTCGAGCATGACCTGTTCCAGCTCACGCTCACGCATTTGTCCATGGGCGACGGCCACTTTGGCCTCTGGCAGAATGGCCTCAATTTCACGGGCCACGCGATCGATATCTTCGACTTTGTTGTGAAGGAAATAAACCTGACCACCACGTTTGATTTCACGCAGCATACCTTCGCGAATTTTCTCTGCATCCCACTGTAAAACAAACGTTTTTATCGCCAAGCGGCGTGCCGGTGCTGTGGCAATAATCGACAAATCACGAATACCGGAAATCGACATATTTAAAGTGCGTGGTATTGGTGTTGCTGTCAGCGTGAGTACGTCTATATGAGCACGGTATTTTTTTATCTGCTCTTTCTGAGTCACACCAAACCGATGTTCCTCATCCAGAATAAACAGGCCAAGACGTTTAGGATCAATATCTTGCTGAAGTAATTTGTGAGTACCGATAATGATGTCAGCGTTACCTTCACTGATACCAGCTTTGACTTTGTCCAAGGATTTTTTTGATTGGAAACGCGATAACACTTCGACTTTCACCGGCCAGTCAGCAAAGCGATCTTTAAAGTTTTCATAATGTTGTTGTGCAAGCAAGGTAGTGGGTACCAGTACCATAACCTGTTTACCGGAATGTACGGCCATAAACGCGGCTCGCATAGCGACTTCTGTTTTGCCAAAGCCCACGTCACCACATACCAGCCTGTCCATGGGCTGTTCAGATAACATGTCTTTGATAACGGCATCAATGGCGTCTTGTTGATCAGGCGTTGGTTCAAAGGGGAAGGCTGCAGCAAAAGCCGCATAGTCTTCATCCGGCATACCCATAGGCTGTTTTTTATTCGCTGCACGACGAGCGTAGATATCCAGTAGTTCTGCTGCCACATCCCGTGCTTTTTCTGCTGCACGTTTACGGGCTTTTTCCCATTGACCGGTGCCAAGTTTGTGTAATGGGGCTAATTCAGGTGCCGCGCCAGAATAACGACTGATTAAATCCAGAGAAGCGACGGGTACATAAAGCTTATCGCCTTTGGCATATTCCAAAGTCACATACTCAGCGGTGACATCACCAATATCTAATGTTTGCAGACCAAGGTACCGACCCACCCCATGATCTTCATGGACAACTGCATCACCGATAGAGAGTTCGGCAAGGTTACGGATAATGGCATCGGTGTCTCGTTTTTTACGACTACGACGCCGACGCTGCATGACCTGCTGGCCAAACAGCTGTGTTTCAGCAATAACAGCCAGGTTTTCATTACCTAGCAATAGACCTTGCTCGAGCGGAGCGACGGTCATGGCTAAATTGTCATCACCTTGGATAAACGCATCCCAGTTACTGACAGGCTGACATTTGATATCGTGCTGACGCAGCATATCCAGTAATGTTTCACGACGCCCGGCACTCTCAGCGGCAAATAATATTCGTCCATCAAACTGACCAATAAATTGTTGTAACGCCTCGCAAGGTTTGTCCTTACGCGCATTCATCGTCAGTTGTGGCGGCATGCCTGAGCCGTAATTGATATGACCTGCTTTGTCCTGATGCTCAAAGCTTTGCAAATGAAGACGTTGATAGGCTTTGAAGGAGCTGAATAATTCTTCAACTGGAATGAATACATGTTGAGGCTCGAGCAGTGGTCGCTCTGGGTTCACACGATGCTGACGATAGCGCTCGCTGATTTCCTGCCAGTACCGGTCAGCACCGACATGTGGGTCTGCAATACTAACAATCAACGTGTTATCCGGAAGGTAGTCGAGCAGGCTGTTAGTTTCTTCAAAAAATAAAGGCAGGTAAAACTCGATACCCCCCGGCACATTACCATCACTGATTTCACGATAAATAAAACTACGTTGTGGGTCTCCCTCAAAATGCCGGCGGAATTGTTGCCGAAATAACTGAATACCGTCTTCGGTCATCGGGAATTCGCGTGCGGGCAATAGCTGAATATTATCGATAGTGTCTATCGAACGCTGTGTTTCCGGATCAAAGGTTCTTAGAGTATCAATTTCATCATCAAACAGATCTATACGATAAGGGAGTTTGCTCCCCATGGGATACAAATCAATGATGGCGCCACGTACCGTAAATTCACCATGCTCCATGACTTGAGATACGTTACGATAACCGGCTTTTTCAAGCTTTAAACGCCAGCTTTCAATATCGAATTGATCGCCCATTTTCAGAATCAGCGTGTTGCCTTCGAGGAATGCACGGGGCGCAATACGTTGCATCAATGTCGCTATGGGTACCATCAGCAGACCTTGTTTAAAGTCGGGTAACTGATGCAGTGTTTCTAATCGTTCTGAAACGATATCCTGATGCGGAGAAAAGGTATCGTAGGGTAGCGTTTCCCAATCTGGAAAATGTAAAACAGGCCTTTTGTCTTCCCCTAAGAAAAATTTTGCTTCTAATTCCAGACGATGTGCGCTATTCATGTCATCGGTAATGACCAGCAACGGACCATCATGTTGCTGCGCTGCTTTTGCTAATAAAAGACCTTGAGCGCTGCCATAAAGCTGGCCTGCATAAAGGGCTTCTTTATTAGATGACGGTAGCTTGGGATTGAGCAGATTAGGCTGAGTATGATTCACTAGACTGATTCGTTACAAAAACGTCTATTTTCACATAAAACGAAGAAGTCTTGTCACAAAGACCTGAATAAGGCACATTATCCCTTATAATTTATAAGTGATTATATGCTTGAATAAACTTGCAAAGGTGCGGGAGAATAATAATGAAACGAATTGAAAATGTCGTACTGTTAAAAACGATAGGCAGTGCTGAGTTAATAGCAGCTTTAGCGATGTTTTATTTTTTTTACACTGACGTCCCAGCGTTAATCGGTGGCTTTATTTTGCTTGGCTTATCAGCCAACAGCTTTTATCAGGCACATAAATGTTACCAACGACAGTACGCACCCAAACAAAACGACCACACTTGAAATGAGACATGGCTGAAGCAGTTAAGCAAACAAAAACGAGCGAATTTGATTCAGCCTCCTTCCTAAAAAACCTGACTAGCCGGCCCGGTGTGTATCGCATGATTGATGACACCGGAACGGTGATTTATGTTGGTAAGGCCAAAAACCTTAAGAAACGTGTTTCCAGTTATTTTCGCAAAACCGGTTTAACAGCCAAAACACGTGTCATGGTCGCTCAGATCGCATCCATTGAAACTACCGTCACCCACACTGAAAACGAAGCATTAATCCTTGAAAACAATTTAATTAAGGAATTAATGCCACGTTACAACATTCTGCTGCGTGATGATAAAAGCTATCCTTATTTATTAATATCAGGCGATAAATTTCCCCGGTTAAGCTATCACCGCGGTGCTAAACGCAAAGCAGGGCGTTATTTCGGCCCATATCCCAGTGCCGGGGCTGTAAGGGATAGTCTCAACTTGCTGCAAAAACTCTTTCCTGTCAGACAATGCGAAGACAGTTATTACCAAAACCGCTCACGCCCATGCCTGCAATATCAGATTAAACGCTGTACAGCACCCTGTGTTGGTCTAATCAGTGAAGAAGAATATAAAAAAGATGTCGAACACACGATTATGTTTTTGGAAGGCAAAAACAAACAGGTCATGGATGATCTGAGTGCCGAAATGGATGCCGCATCACATCGGCTCGACTTTGAACAGGCTGCGGCTATTCGCGATAAAGTGATTGCTCTTCGTCGGGTACAGGAACGCCAATATGTCAGCTCAGACCAAGGTGAGTTTGATGTGTTGGCAGCGATTGTCAAAGATGGCATGGCTGTGGTTGAAGTCTGTTTTATCCGTGGTGGACGTAACCTCGGTAGTAAAAGTTATTTTCCAAAAGGCTCAGGTGAAAGCAGCCCCGAGGAATTATTATCGGCTTTCGTTCCTCAGTATTATTTGGGCAAAAATGTACCCACAGAAATCTTACTTAGCCATGAGCCAGAAGACAGAGATTTAATTCAGGATGTGCTGCAAACTGAATCTGGTCACAAGGTCAGCCTGAGAAAACCTCAACGAGGTCAGGGCGTTCGCTGGATGCAGATGGCCGCTACCAATGCGGATATCAGCCTGACTCAACGGTTAAGTAGCCGTTCCAATTTACTACAGCGATTTGAGATGTTGCAGGATGCGTTAAGCCTGGATGAATTACCCAAACGTATCGAATGTTTTGATATTAGTCATACTCGCGGTGAACGAACAGTTGCTTCATGCGTGGTGTTTGGGCTGGAAGGCGCGATTAAGGCGGACTACCGTAAGTTTAATATTGAAGGCATTACCGGTGGCGATGATTACGCAGCGATGAATCAGGCATTAACACGCCGTTTCACGCGTTTGCAGAAAGGCGAAGGTAAGCGGCCTGATCTCTTATTAATAGATGGTGGTAAAGGCCAAATAAAAGAAGCACAAGCAGTGCTCGAAGAACTCAATTTATCTGATTTACCTATATTAGGTATCGCAAAAGGACCGGAACGCCGACCAGGTGAGGAAACATTATTTCTGGTAGGTAGAGAAGGGGAAGTCACGCTGACAGCCGATTCGCCAGCCCTGCATTTATTGCAACAAGTGCGAGATGAAGCTCATCGCTTTGCGATTACGGGTCACCGACAGCGACGCGCTAAGGCACGTAAAACTTCCACACTTGAACATATTGATGGCTTAGGGCCCAAACGCAGACAAAAGCTGTTACAACAGTTCGGTGGACTTCAGGAAGTGCAGCGAGCTGGTGTGGAAGATTTAGCCAAGGTGGACGGTATCAGTAAATCCCTTGCTCAAAAAATCTATGATGTCTTTCACGGCGATCATTAAGCACGCATAGTGATACCATAAACATGATTTTAATTTTAAGTGACACAAGATGTTGAATTTACCAAATATTTTAAGCTGCTTACGGATTCTGTTAGTTCCTATTCTGATTCTGTTCTATTTTTTACCTATGCCTTCAGCATCAGTCTGGGCTGCTTTGATATTTATCATTGCCGCGTTTACTGACTGGCTGGATGGTTATCTCGCAAGAAAGTGGGAACAAACCTCGGCGTTTGGTGCCTTTCTCGACCCGGTCGCCGATAAACTGATTGTGGTGATGGCGTTGATTATGGTCCTGTTTAAAAGTCCTGTCTGGTACATCCTGATACCTGTGACATTAATCATCGCTCGTGAATTAATTGTTTCCGCATTACGCGAATGGATGGCCGAATTAGGACAGAGAAATGCCGTTAAGGTATCTCAAATGGGTAAGTGGAAAACCACCTTCCAGATGCTGGCCATTGCCTGCCTGATTTACTATAAGCCCTTATTTGGATTGCCAGTTTTTGAAATTGGTGTAGCACTCCTGTATGCGGCAGCGTGGTTAACGATTCAGTCAATGTACTACTATCTTTTAGCGGCTTGGCCAATGATGCGAAATAAGGGTTGACATAAAAATTTAAGTGCCTATAATGCACGTCTTCCTCAGCGGGAATAGCTCAGCTGGTAGAGCACAACCTTGCCAAGGTTGGGGTCGCGAGTTCGAATCTCGTTTCCCGCTCCAAGAATATAAAAAGCCGCGGTCAGTCAAGTCACTATCGCGGCTTTTTAGTCTTAGACTCAATGAAAAATGGCTGGGTGGCAGAGTGGTCATGCAGCGGACTGCAACTCCGTTAACGCCGGTTCGATTCCGACCCCAGCCTCCATTTTCAAGCTCACACAAAGACATCAGTATCAGGCGCTTTTAAGCGCTTTTTTTATGCCTGTTATTCTAAATAGGCACGGCTAGAGTGAGTTTGTCTCTGCCATTGGCTTTCGATTCGTACAATGCTTTATCGATAACACAAAATAAATCTCTTGTGTTGGCAATGGGGAACAGATCCGTGTGGTATAGACCTGCGCTGATTGTGGCGTTGATGTGTTGACCTTCGAAGTTAAAGTGATGTGACCGGGTTTGGTTGATTAACTCTTGTATGATGTCTTGTGCTCTTTCAGATGGTAACCGGTTTAATATAACAACAAACTCCTCACCACCTACTCGATAGGCTTTGTCGCTATCACGCCCTTGGGATTGTAAAATCTCTGCAAACTCTTTTAAGACATGATCCCCTGCTAAATGCCCATAGGCATCATTAATCTTTTTGAAAAAGTCGATATCGATAAGCGCGATACCAAAAGGACACTGGTTTGCATGAAAGCCTTTTATTAAGGCTTCTATTTCGAACTCTAATGTAAGCCGGTTATTTAAGTTAGTGAGTGGATCTTTACTGGCGAGATCTTTGAGTTGTTTATTAGCTGCTTCCAGTTTGTACGTGCGTAATTCTATCTGTTCTTCGAGACTATTCAGCAGCCGCTGTTCAGCTTCACGTGATTTGATAACTTCTTTTGCCATCGGTCTAAAGATAAAAATCACTTCAAGGACAAGCGTGAGCAGGGTGATTAACCAGAGTCCAACTTCCAGGTTCTTGATGATACGGAGTCTTTCATCACCTTCGAATTGATATTGATTGACAGCTTTATCTAAATCAATAAGTAAATCTTCGGAGACATTGTCGATTTGATTCATTAATGTCAGGAAGGTGTGTTCGTCCTCAGTGTCGATAAGCTGTGTGGCTGTATTCAAGTATTGATTGACACGATCATAGAGGTTGATATCACCAAAATAGAGGTGTCGGATAGCTTCTGACTGTTCGAGTGTTTGATTATTTTTCAGTTGGCCTGAGGCAAGTTGTTGATTAGCCTCACCCATCTTGTTTATATGCTGAGTTAAGGCATCCTCGGTAATATCTTGTGCTAAGTGTGTGACAAAGCGTTGTTGATATAAACGATGGATGTCGAGTGCAATATGTTGACTCAACATGCGTTGACTGCCTGAGATATTGACGACATAGGCCGTATTATCGACATCGGATATGGCAGATTTTAATGTGTAGGCAGCGAAACTGGACAGTATGGCAATAAGCACAACAGCCAGCATGTAGCGCTTGGTGATAAGTCTATGCAGTGCGGGCTGTGTATTATCTGCCATAATATCTATTCATTTATATTATCGCTCATGAGATATCTCTCACTCATATATACCTTGCCTGTGAGCACATGGCTAGTCTAATTCACATATTAAACTATAACCATAAGTTTTCTAAGGATTTGAAATCCCAATCAGCAGGTTCTTCTGGTCCTTCGATGCTCTCTTTACAGCTTTTTGCTGCCAAATCGATCACTTGTATAGGAATGGGGGCGTTTGAACGCGTTGAGAAGAACACTTTCACTTTGGGTTTGAGTAAAGACTCTGTTCCGGGTTCAACCACCACAGCTAGGCGCTGTGAGGTGAGACGAACCAGTGAACCAATGGGATAAATCCCTACAGATTTAACAAAACTATTAAAAATTTGTTTATCAAAATGACCTTCCCATTTCGACATTTCTCGTATGGTATTGGCGGGTTCCCATGGTTTTTTATAGGCTCGCTCCGATGTTACGGCATCGTAGACGTCACAAATAGCCGCCATTCGGGCTAAAACCGAGATTTCATCAGCAGGCAGTCGGTTTGGATAACCGGTACCGTTCATTTTTTCGTGGTGATTTAAAGCAATATCGATGACTTCAGCTTCGGCTCCACCATCTTGCAGAATTTTGGCGCCAACGATGGTGTGCTTTTTCATCACGTCATATTCAGAATCAGTGAGTTTGCCGGGCTTGTTTAATATATCGAGCGGCATGGCTGCTTTGCCTAAGTCATGCATCAGCCCGCCGATGCCAGCAAGACGTGTTTGTTCTTTATCTAGACCCATTTGATTGGCAAGTGCAAGCATGAGTGCACAAACCGCCACAGAGTGCATATAGGTGTAATCATCATGCGTTTTTAAGCGGGCAACACTAAGGATGGCGGCTGAATTACGTTGAACCAGAGAATCAATCTCGCCCACTAAGGGAAGGGTGGTGTGAGGATCAATGGCTTTGCCCAAGCGAATGTCATTAAACATGGACATGATTTGGGGTTTGGCATCCTGACACAGTTTTCTTGCACGCTCTATTTCATTCTCTATTGATGAAGAACTAGGCACCGGTTTGGTTTCTGCTGACTTGCTCTCTTCAACTGCCTCTGTCGATGCTTTTTGCTCGACTTTGTTTTCAACTGTTGCTGGGGCGGACGTATCGTCTCCCTTGTCAGTATCTATCCAAAGATCTTTTATGCCAGCGTCATGGATGCGTTTAATGTCATTGGGATCAGTAACAAGAAAGCTGCTGCGAATGAACGGATGCTGGATCCAGGAACCACCAAGCTTCTGAATATACATACCAATGCGTAATTCAGAACTGTTAATACGCTTTATCAAGACTGTTCTCCCTCAAATCAACATGTTTTTTATAGTTATGAGTCAAACATACCTTGCATTGACCGGGGCATCAATAGCTATTTCTATCATCTTGGTCTGAGCAGTTTAATGCTGAGATCATTAGTCTATGACACCTTGTTAATGTTGCTATATCCAGCGATAAGCCATAAGCCGGGAGAATGGCGATGGACTTTGTGTTGGCTAAAAAATGATCATTTAATAAGAGGATGTTAATCGATGTATAGAAGGGTGGTGTGATTGATATGTTATTCTCAGTGGCACTATTTTCACCACAAGATTAGGAATGAAGTGTGACCAAAGCACCCATATTGAATGAAGGCAGCAATTGTTGGCAAAAAAAGCAGGCAAAACAAGTTGCAGTGTTAATTGATGGGGAGAATTATTTTGGTGCATTGCATGCCGCGATCCAGCAAGCGAAACATACCGTCTACATACTTTCCTGGGATATCGACAGCCGTATGCAGCTTATCAGAAATGATGAGCAAACTAGTGATTTGCCAGCAGAGCTGGGCGCATTTATCAGTGAAGTGCTCAACCGCAATCCAGATCTTGATATCTATATTCTCAATTGGGATTGGGCGATGGTTTATACCATGGAACGTGAATGGTTACCCATGTATAAGCCTGCTTGGAAGTCTCAAAAAAGACTGCATTTCAAGTTAGATGGAGAATGTCCTTTAGGGGCATCGCAACATCAGAAAGTGGTGGTTATCGATGATGATATTGCCTTCTCAGGTGGCTTTGATATTGGCAAAAGCCGTTGGGATAGCTCTGCACATAAAGCGGATGATGCCAGACGTACCGATCCTGATGGGCATCGATATCCTCCTTTTCATGATGTGCAAATGCTGGTTCAGGGTGAGGCGGCAGCCGCTTTGGGCGACCTGGCTAGAGAACGCTGGCTTAAAGCCACGGGAGAACAGCTGCAAAAACCGCCACAAAGAACAGGGACTGCCTGGCCGGATTATATTGAGCCGTGGTTTGAAAATATTGAGGTGGCCATCAGTCGAACCATACCTGAATATCACGAACAAAAAGAGGTTCGTGAGGTAGAGCAGCTGTATATGGACAGCTTAAAAGCGGCTGAAAACTTGATCTACATGGAGAATCAGTATTTCACGTCCTGGAAGATCGCAGATTTACTAGCTGAGCGACTTCAAGAACGAAATGGTCCCGATATTGTTTTAGTTCTTCCATTGATGACGGGCGGCTGGCTGGAACAGGCTACCATGGATGTTTTGCGTTTTCGTGTGGCTTGTAAGCTGAAAGAAGCAGATACGCATAATCGCCTGAGGATTTGTTACCCACATCGCGATGAACTGGGTGGCTCTTACATCAGTGTGCATGGCAAAATCACAGTGATAGATGATCGGCTTATGAGAGTGGGGTCTGCCAATCTGAGTAACCGCTCTATGGGGCTTGATAGCGAATGTGATCTCGTTATCGAAGCCGATACAGAAGAGAATAAAGCGACTATCAGCCGTTTTCGAGAGCGTTTACTGAGTGAACACTTTGGCATAACAGAAGACCAACTTAGACAAAATCTTTCTCAGGAAACCTCTTTGATTCGTTTGATTGATGCTGGCCAGGATAACGCACATACACTGCGTGAACTTGACTGCCGTGTATCCGATTATGCTAACCAGATGTTACCGACATCTGCGGTGGTGGATCCTGAAAGACCCATCGATTCTGAAGAGTTGACCAAAATGTTTATCCCTGTTGATGAGCCAACATCCGCCAAAAAACAATGGTGGAAAATTGTGGCCGTGTTGGCTGTTGTGCTCATCATGACCGCCATCTGGCGGTGGACACCACTGAGTGAATGGTTAAATCCCGAGACGCTGCAACATGCAGCAGAGGGCATAAAATCACATCCATTAACACCACTGATTGTTGTGGGTATTTTTGCCGTAGCCGGACTGATTGCTTTTCCTGTAACACTATTGATAATTACGACGGCACTGACTTTTGGGCCGCTATGGGGAAGTGTGTATTCAATCATTGGTTCATTAGTGAGTGGTTTGATGGGCTATGCCGTTGGTCATTACCTGGGACGAAATACCATTCAGAAACTTGCTGGTTCCAGTATAAACAAACTAAGTCGTCGTTTAGCTAAGCATGGCGTTTTAGCTATCATTACTGTCAGAATTATTCCCGTGGCTCCGTTTACGGTCATCAACATGGTGGCAGGTGGCTCACATATTAAAACCCGCGATTTTATTTTAGGAACAGTCATCGGTATGCTGCCCGGTATTTTAGGCATCACCGTTTTTGCTGATTCTTTGATGCGAACTATCCAAAACCCAGACCCCACTCAGATTGGAATTTTCATTGCTGTAGTGATTGCCGTTGGCAGCATTATGTATGGATTAAAACGTCTGATTAACCGAAAAGAAGACAAATAAAACACTGAATGGAGATTACCTTAGCAACCTACAATATTCACGCCTGCATCGGAACTGACGGACATTTCGACCCGTTCAGAATTGTTGACGTGATACGTGAAATGGATGCCGACATCATTGCTTTGCAAGAAGTCGAACATCATATGGTCAATGATATCGATCTGCTTGATTTTCTTGCTCAGCAGACCGGCATGATTGGCATTGCAGGCCCAACCATGTTTCGGGAGAGTCGACACTATGGCAATGCCGTTTTAAGTAAATTTCCATTAACGTCTCATGAGCTGATTGACTTAAGTCTTGAACCCCATGAGCCCAGAGGGGCAATTCAACTCAGGCTGGAAATCGAGCAACATCAGCTTGTGATAATGACGACACATTTTGGTTTAAAACCAAAAGAACGTCAGTTTCAGGTTGAAAAACTCATGAGTCGCCTTGCTGAACATGAGGTCGATACGGCGGTCTTGATGGGCGATTTAAACGAATGGTTCTTATGGGGACGGACATTACGTCGCTTAAAAGCCTATTTTGATACCACACCATCCAAAAAAAGTTTCCCCAGTTTTTTTCCTGTATTTGCCTTAGATCGTATCTGGGTACATCCACGTAAACACCTACTTTCCTTGAGTGTTCATCGAACAACGCTAGCCAAGAAAGCGTCTGATCATTTGCCTGTTGTGGCAAAAATCCTGTTCTGACAATTTGAAGTCAGTGTCTCAAATTGTTAGGGTAAATAAAGTTTTAGAAAACAAAAGTATCTCCATATTCACTCAAGTGAATAACATTTCAAGTACATACCCGCAGTCAATTCGGAAAAATAAATGATGAAAGTAAGGACCAGCTTGTCCACGAGAAGCATGATCTTTAGTCAATGCATCGTGGCGTCTATGGCCGTGTTGCCAATACAGTCAGTCACTGCTGAGGAAAATACGGTAGAGCAGTTGCAATCTCGATTGAAAGCACTTCAGGCAGAGTTAGAATCAACACAGGCGGCTCTTGCAAAAGCAGAACAAGAAAAACAACTTTCTAATGCGAAACTGGAAGAACTCTCCCGAGCTGAACCAACATTAGAGCCTGACAATAAAATTCGTTTTGGTCATCTCAAAGTGGGCGGTGCTATCAGAGCAAATTATGCCATCGGTGATTACCCCGAAACCGGAGGTGCCTCGCGTTCTTTTGATGATGGCGGTAATTTCGCCTTGGATACTTTTCGTATCAATTTGGATTATGAAAATGGACCATATCTCGGTAAGCTAGAGTACCGCTGGTACAACGGGTATAACTTTCTGCATACAGGATGGTTAGGATACCAATTTGACGAGAATCGGCAAATACAAGTTGGGGTAAATAGAGTGCCATTCGGGCCAGGCCCATACGGCATCTCACAAAGTTGGTTTTTTGATCAACACTACTATCTTGGTTTGTCCGATGACATGGACTTGGGTGTCAAATATCATCAATCCACAGATAACTGGGATTGGGATGTCGCCTATTACGTCTCAGATGAAGGTTCATATACCGGGTCCTCTCATCAGAGTGCTCGTTATTCTTATGATGTGGTGAATGAATCGGGTGATGGTTACGAGGAACGAAATCAATTTAACCTGCGTGGCATAAGACATTTTCAACATGGCGAAGTAGGGACTGATTTAGGCTTCTCTCTTCAATATTCACAGTTAAAAAGCCGAGGCTCGCAGGATGATGGGCATCATTACGCATTATCAGGCCATATGTTGAATAAATGGCAGGCATTCACATTGGCTACACAACTGACTTATTACCGTTTTGATGTCGATCGTAATCAACCTTTAGGTACCAACAAATTAGTCCAAATGGGCGCTTACGACTTCCCCAGTACCACAGCGGCTGAAGCCTGGTTACCAGCTATCTCTCTAAGTTATCGTTACGATACTGACCAACTGCCTTGGTTGGACTATGTCATGCCTTACGTCGAGTACAGTGTCCTTCTCAAACAAGAGCATGATTTTAACGATAGTGCCTTAGCAACAGTTGGTGCAGCTTGGGCGAGTGGTAATTGGTACATCTACACAGATCTAAGCGCCTCGAACGGTAATGAATTTATCGGGGGGGATGACCCATTTGGTGATCGTCTCGGTGCTAATCAGAATGATGACTGGCAGACACGTTTTAATATCAATTTTGGCTACTACTTCTAGGTGCTGAATATTCGTACTTACAATAATAATCATAGAGAGAGTCCGTAATGACCGAGCAGACGATAGATAATAAAAAACCTCGCAAAGCAGAAATCAATCCTCCCGTATTTTTTGGTTCGGCCATTTTAATTATCGCTTTTGTTATTTTTGCTGCTTTCTTTTCTGATACAGCATCAGCCGTATTTAAAGATACTCAAAGCTGGATAGTCGATACTTTTGGTTGGTTCTATTTATTGGCTGTCGGTTTTTTTCTAGTGTTCAGTATTGGTCTGGCTATGACTTCATATGGCGCCATTAAGCTTGGGCCTGATCATTCCGAGCCTGATTATGGCTATTTATCATGGTTCGCCATGTTATTTAGCGCTGGTATGGGGATAGGCTTACTCTTCTTCGGTGTTGCAGAGCCCATTATGCATTTTTCGGCTCCCCCCGTAGGTGAAGGCGGTGATATAGCGGCAGCACGTGAAGCCATGTCGATTACCTTCTTCCACTGGGGACTGCATGCCTGGGCAATCTATGCCGTCGTGGGTTTATCTTTAGCTTACTTTGGATTTAGACATAACCTGCCATTGACCATTCGTTCATCACTTTACCCTTTAATCGGCGAGCGTATTTACGGACCAATAGGTCACGCCGTTGATATCTTTGCTGTACTGGGCACCATGTTCGGTGTTGCAACCTCACTGGGATTGGGCGTGTTACAGGTCAATGCTGGTCTCACCTATATGTTCGATTTACCAGCTGAATCTGTCTCGCTGCAAATAGGCCTGATTGCTGCCATCACCGTACTCGCTACGATTTCAGTTATTGCTGGTTTAGACTCGGGTATCAAACGTTTATCAGAGCTAAATCTGGGCTTGGCTATTCTATTGATGTTGTTTGTTCTATTTGCTGGACCAACGCTTTTTTTACTACAAACGTTTGTGCAAAATACCGGTAATTATCTCAGTGAAGTGGTGAATAAAACTTTCAATTTATATGCCTATGATCCTAACGGTTGGATAGGTGGCTGGACATTATTCTATTGGGGCTGGTGGATTGCTTGGTCACCCTTTGTCGGTATGTTTATCGCACGAGTTTCAAGAGGCAGAACCATTCGTCAGTTCATTCTAGGTGTGTTATTTGTGCCGGTAGGCTTCACCTTTATGTGGATGACTTTCTTTGGCGGAACAGCTATCAATATGGAATTAGGGGAGCTGTCTGGTGTTATATCTAATGCTGTGAGTGAGAATAATGCCATTGCCATTTATGCCATGTTCGAACAAATGCCTTTTAGTATGATCTCGGCTGGCTTAGCGACGATATTGGTTGTTACGTTTTTTGTCACCTCTTCGGATTCGGGCTCTTTGGTGATTGATATGATCACATCCAATGGTCATCCGAAACCTCCGGTTTGGCAGCGTATTTTCTGGGCCTTAACTGAAGGCTGTGTTGCTGCAGCATTGTTGTTAGCTGGTGGTTTAAAAGCATTGCAAACAGCTTCGATTGCTGGCGCGTTACCCTTTGTCGTCATCATGTTGCTGATGTGCTTTGGTTTGATGAAGGGACTCAGAATGGAAGGCATAAAACGCCTTATTATTGGTGTTCCCCAAACACCTGTTAGCACAGGCAGACAAGTGAGTTGGAAGCAACGCCTGAAGAACTTGAGTGAATATCCTGACAAAGCAGCTATGCAAACTTTTCTGCTTGAAGTTGTGAAGCCTGCTTTGAAAAAAGTATCAGCTGAGTTAAAAACAACGGGTGTGGATGCTGATATTGTCAGTAAAAAAGACTCTATTGAGTTAGTTGTATCGTATGGCGGTGAAAGAGATTTTGTCTATGGTGTTCACAGCGTCAGACATTTAATGCCTAGTTTTGCTTTGGATGCATTGGAAGATGATGACGATGAGACTAAGCGCTATTACCGTGGAGAGGTATACCTGGCTGAGGGTAGTCAGCATTATGATTTATATGGATACAATCAAGAGCAAGTGATTGATGACATTCTGATACAGTACGAAAAACATATGCATTTCCTGCATATCGTTGGGGACAGTTAAATCAGGTTATAAACAGTAGCAAGATTTTCCTGTTATTTCATGGTATTGTCCCGAAAATAAGCATGATTGGAGAGAGAAAATGCGTTTATTTTGGTTCAGTTTAGCCGCCTTAGGCCTTGGTTTTTCGGGTGTTTCTCATGCCGGTAGCAGTGAGTATCTGGATAGTTACTCCTGTGGTAAAAGCGCCATTGAAATAGGTATGAATATTGATGAAATCAAACTGATGTGTGGTCAAACCTGGCAACCCAGTAATGTTGTAAAATCGGTTAGACCTGCATTAGAAGTAGGTAAAGATGGTGAAAGACTCCAGGATAATTTTGAAAAGTGGATGTTTAAGACCGTCAGGGATGGCAGTACCCACGTCTTGTTAAAAAATGGTGAGGTCATTCGAATTTTTACTACGCAATAAGCCGGGTTTATTCAGTTTGATTTAAGTTTGAATCGCTATATTCGTTACTGATAAACCAAGTAAAAAGCGATGTATACGATGAAATCCTTCCTGACATTGTCACTGTATTCATGTCTGATGTTTATAGCTATGCTCAGCCTTTCAACTGTGCGGGCAGAAGAAAGTGCCACTGTGGCCAGACAATTATTGAAAGAAGGTAAAATCATGCCACTCCAGGAAATACTGACAAAGGCGGCCATGATAAAGCCAGGCCAAGTCATTGAAACGGATTTGGAAAAAGAAAATGAGCGTTATGTCTATGAATTAGAAATTCTCGACAAAGACGGTCAGGTTTGGGAACTGGAGCTGGATGCGCAGACAGGTGAATTCGTTGATCTGGAAAATGAGGATGATTAATGCGCCTGTTATTAGTAGAGGATGACCCTTCATTGGGGCCCAATCTTCAAGACTCTCTCAACAAAGCAGGCTTTGCTACGGATTTGTCGACGGACGGTATTGATGGCGAAGCCATGGGACAAATCGAACCTTATGACCTGATCGTTCTGGACTTGGGCTTGCCTGGAAAGTCCGGCCTGGAAGTACTCGAAAACTGGCGAAGTCAGGCTAATTCAGTCCCGGTGATTATTCTCACCGCACGAGATGCATGGGAAGATAAAGTCTTAGGCTTTAAAGCAGGCGCCGATGATTACCTCGCCAAACCGTTTCAGACAGAAGAGTTGATTGTTCGAATCAATGCCGTTTTACGTCGATGTACGGGACAAAATCCAGGTGCCTTGAGCTATGGGGATTTATCTTTGGATGAGGCTGAGCAAGCTGTCATAGTAAAAAATGGTAACAAACACAGCCTGACAGGTACTGAATTTAAACTGTTACGTTACTTTATGTTGCATCCAAAGCAGTTACTTTCCAAAACAACCCTCACAGAACATGTCTATCAATTAGATAGCGATAAAGATAGTAATGTAATGGAAGTGTATGTTAACCGCTTACGGCAAAAGATCGGAGCAGACTGGATAATGACACGTCGCGGTCAGGGGTATATTTTTGGTCAGCAAGACTGATGCGATCAGTCCGTAGCCGTCTCTCCATTGGCTTGGCTGTTTTTTTAGCAGCATTGTTATTAGGTCAGTGGCTATGGCTGACCTTCACCATAGACCGCTTGATTGAAAAACAGGTTATTACGCGTTTACAAGAAGAGACGGAAACCGTACTCGCACATATTCATATTCAATCTGATGGTGAAATCGTCTTAGATAGCAGACGTTTGAGCAGCAGCTATCAACGAGCCTTTTCTGGTTTATATTTTTCTATACAGTCCATCGACCATCAGATTTTTTCACGATCTTTATGGGACTTTGATCTCACTATACCTGCTCTAAGTATCGGCTCCAAAGCGACACTTTACCTTCAAGGCCCTGGTGAACAACCATTAATGGCCGTTTCTGCTGGCTATCTAAAGCAAGGTAAACAGATCACCATTACAGTGGCAGAAGATATTGCTTGGATGTTGGAGGATAAGTCTCATTTTCAGTGGACCTTTACGGTGTTATCTCTGCTTGGCGTTTTAGCTTTATTAGCTTTTCAATTCTGGATTGTCAGACTTGCTCTGAGGCCTCTCAATAAAGCTAAGCAGGAATTAAAACTGTTAGGGCAAGGTGAGATTGAAAAAATTGATGAACACGCACCAGATGAAATTCGACCTTTGCTGGTTGAGTTAAACCGTTTGATGTCCAGTATGGTGGTTAAGACCCGTCGATCGAGGCAATCACTTGGTAATCTCGCACATCGTTTAAAAACGCAATTAACATTATTGAATCAGATTGCTGATACAGAAGCGATGCAACATAATTCTGAAGGTAAGCAGGCAATCTATTCGCAGACAAATGAAATCAAACAAATTATCGACCGAGAGTTAAAGCGTGCTCGTGTTTCAGGTATGACTTTGCCCGGTAAAGGTGTCGATATAAATGAAATGGTGACCAACCTTGTCGATACATTGAAACGTATCTATCAAGATAAAGAATTAAAGATCAGCTGGCGAGTGGATAAACAACTGCGCTTTCATGGTGACAGGGAAGACTTATTAGAGCTCTTGGGTAATATTCTTGATAATGCTTGTAAGTGGTGTGACAGTAGAATAGAGCTCAATATATATAGCGATAATGGTATTCGTATCTGTGTTAAAGATGATGGTCCAGGTTGCCATGGGGATGACTTAGCTGCACTGACTCAACGCGGCTTCAGAGCGGATGAGACCACACCTGGAAGTGGGCTTGGTTTAGCAATCGTGTTTGATATCGTCGAGAGTTATGACGGGTCAATGCATTTTTCTGAATCCCCGAAATGGGGAGGACTACAGGTAGATATTCACCTGCAGTCCTCAGTTTCGACCTAGAACCAATCTTTAGTCGTTTTGCGAACTTCACCGGTTTTGGCGTCAATGAGAACTTCCCATTCGACAGCATCAGCATCGACGATTTCAAATTCATAATCCCAACCCTTATCGAAGGCACGATCTTCAAGATCAGCATCTTCAACGATACCTGGTTTAGCTTCTAGAGCTTTAGCTTGGGCTTCTTCTAAAGAGATAAGACCAAAACCTTCAGAGATTTTTCTGATTTCACGAAGGTCATCAGCGTCTAAATCTGCATGAGCGACACCTACCTGCATCAGCATTGTGGCCGCACCAATTAAGCTAATTGTTTTCAAGTTTTTCATTTTTGTGCTCCTTTCGTTGAGGTACGGTTCACATATTAGTGGCCCAAACTTAAACGAAGCTGAATTTATTTCAGATAAAGGTTTACTTTCAGTTAGGGAGCTAACTATAATGAGATATGCTTCAAGTCAAAGACTTGCCAGATAAGGCAATATTAGAAAAATTTGCTTCACGTTACCCTGATGCGGATGTTGATGCAGTGATGCAGTTTCTTCATCTGTTAGGAGTGGCTTCTGAGCTTTCTATTGGTTTGGATAAATTTCTCAGTCGCTATCAACTACTTCAAGGCCGGTGGTGGGTCCTCATCCTATTGATGCGTGAAGATAACTTTGTTTCTTCACCATCTAAGCTCGCTGAAAAAGCGGGTGTCAGTCGTGCGACCATGACTGGCCTGCTTGATGGTCTGTCACGAGAAAAGTTGATAGAACGAATTGTTGATGAAAAAGATAAGCGACAAACGCAGATTAAACTCACGTCAAAAGGTCAGAAACAGCTAGATGATGTGATGCCTGATTATTACCAGCGTTTAGGCAAACTAATGTCGGTGATCGATAAAAATGAAGGCGAAACTTTAATGAGAGTACTGGGCAAGTTAAAACAAAACTTAACTATTTTTGATTAAGTTTATCCGTTTAGTAATACGTTTATATCTATGAGGAGTATGTAATGAAGAAGTTTTTAGTTTTTTTATTCAGTATGTTTTCTGTTCAACTACCAGTGGTAGCTGAGGAGCTATCTGTAAACAATCAAGTTGATTTTGCAAATGCTCAATGGAATAAAGCATTTAATGCTGGCGATGTAGATGCGCTGACACAGTTGTATAAAAATGATGCCACCTTATCACCGGGTAATGGCGCTATATTAAAAGGTAGAGATGCCATCGGTCAGTTATTCCAGAGCTTTGTCGATAATGGCGTCACAAATCATCGTATTGATACGGATAGTATCTATGTGTCGGATAATCAAATAACACAAATAGGCTATTGGCAAGCTGATGGTAAAAATGCTGAAGGTGAAAAGATTAGCTTCGGCGGTGTTCTATCATTAGTTCTGGCTAAAACAGAAGAGGGTGAATGGGTCATTCAGTCTCATATCTGGAATATGCAGCCATAAATTAACACCATTAATTCCCAAAAAAGCCCTTCACTGAAGGGCTTTTTTTTTGCTCTGAACTCAAATGGTGCAAGTTATTTCATATTGGTGCGAAATAAGTATATAAATTACTTAATTAAAGGCGTCTCAGTTATCTCTCTTAATAAAATCAATGGCTTAGTGTTTTGGCACAGTGTTTGCCATAGTAAGCGGACAATGATTTACGGAGAGATCCATGAGAGAGAAGTTAGTCCTAATTGGTAATGGTATGGCTGGGGTGCGAACACTGGAAGAGTTGCTCAAACTCGCACCTGATAAATATGACATTACTGTTTTCGGTGAAGAACCTTACGGTAATTACAACCGCATTATGCTTTCACCTGTGTTGGCAGGTGAAAAAACGATTGATGAGATCATGATTAATGATCTGCAGTGGTATGAAGATAACAACATCAAACTGTTATCTGGTAAAAAAGTGACCACAATTGATCGTTTAAATCGAGTCGTGACAGCTGATGATGGTAGCACTGAAAACTATGATCGTCTTTTGTTAGCCACAGGTTCACGCCCATTTATGTTGCCTATTCCGGGCTCTGATTTAGAGGGGGTGATCAGTTTCCGTGATATTGCCGATGTCGATACGATGTTGGAAACGGCTAAAATCCATAAAAAAGCCGTGGTCATCGGTGGCGGCTTATTGGGTCTGGAAGCAGCCAATGGGCTAATGATTCAAGGTATGGATGTCAGCGTTGTTCATATTAGTGATGTGTTAATGAATCAGCAGCTGGATAAACCCGCTTCTGATTTAATGCTGGAAGAACTTAGGGGCAAAGGGCTGACGTTTTTGATGGAACATCAGACTGAAGCCATCATTGGTCGTGACCGTGTCGAAAAACTTCGCTTTAAAGATGGCTCTGAAATTGACGCAGACCTGGTTGTGATGGCCGTGGGTATCCGACCAAACATCGAACTAGCCAGCTCAGCCGGTATTCATTGTGACCGTGGCATCGTGGTAGATGACACCATGCAGACCTTTGATCCTAGAATTTATGCCGTAGGTGAGTGTGTTCAACATCGAAGCCAAACCTTTGGTCTGGTGGCGCCTTTATTTGAGCAAGCCAAGGTGTGTTCAAACCATTTGGCCCAAATGGGGATTGCACGGTATATCAGTTCAGTGACCTCAACTAAATTAAAAGTGACGGGCATCGATCTGTTTTCTGCGGGTGATTTTCTTGGTGATGACGATACTGAAGATTTGGTATTTAAAGATGCAGCCAGAAAGGTTTATAAAAAGCTGGTAATAAAAGATAACCAATTGGTCGGTGCTGTGCTTTATGGCGATACAGTCGATGGGGCCTGGTACTTCCAATTAATGCGTGATGGCACTGATATTTCAGATATTCGTGAAAATATGTTGTTTGGTCAACATCATCTGGGTGATTCAGGGCATGGCCCGTCTAACTCGGTTGATGGTTTGCCTGATGATGCTGAAATTTGTGGCTGTAATGGCGTCTGTAAAGGTGATATTGTGCAGGCGATTTCAAAACATGGCTTGTTTACTTTGGATGAAGTCAAAGCCCATACCAAAGCATCAGCGTCTTGTGGATCATGTACAGGTTTAGTTGAACAGTTACTGGCATCCACTTTGGGCGGTGACTTTAATGACACACCCAGCAAGAAGCCAATGTGTGGCTGCACCGATTTGTCGCATGCTGAAGTCAGAGCCGCGATTATTGAAAAATCACTGAAAAACATTCCAGATTTGATGTCTGCACTTGAGTGGAAAACAGAAGATGGCTGCCACTCATGTCGTCCTGCTTTGAACTACTACATGTTAAGTAGCTGGCCAAATGAGTATCAGGATGATCCTCAGTCACGTTTCATTAATGAACGTGTGCATGCCAATATTCAGAAAGACGGCACCTATTCGGTAGTACCCAGAATTTGGGGTGGTGTAACCAACCCAAGAGAGTTACGTGCAATTGCAGATATTTCCGAAAAATACAATGTTCCCACAGTCAAAATAACCGGTGGTCAACGAATCGATCTTCTCGGTATAAAGAAAGAAGACTTACCCAAAATGTGGGCAGATCTGAGTGATGCTGGTTTCGTTTCTGGTCATGCCTACGGTAAGTCCCTGCGGACAGTTAAAACCTGTGTTGGATCAGAATGGTGTCGTTTCGGCACGCAAGACTCTACTGGCCTGGGTATTAAAGCTGAAAAAATGACATGGGGAAGTTGGACACCTCATAAATTCAAGATTGCCGTCTCTGGCTGTCCACGTAACTGTGCAGAAGCAACTATCAAAGACTTCGGTATTGTCTGTGTTGATTCTGGCTACGAACTTCATGTTGGTGGTAACGGTGGGATTAAAGTCCGAGCAACAGACTTTCTCACCAAAGTTGCCACCGAAGAAGAAGCCTTGGAGTATTGCGCGGCCTTTATGCAGTTATATCGTGAAGAAGCTCACTATTTAGAACGTACCGCACCTTGGATTGAGCGTGTTGGTTTGAAACATGTGACTTCAGCTGTGGTGGATGATGAAGTGAATCGTAAGCGGTTGGCTGAGCGTTTCCATGAATCACAAAAGAATGCACAGGTCGATCCTTGGGCTGAGCACGCTGCCAAATACAAAGATAACTATATCCCGATTAAACAAGTAGTGTAGAGGTAACTATGAGCTGGACTGAAGTTGGCCCCTTGGTCGATATTCCGAAAAAAGGATCACGTGTACTCGTGACAGCCGAGGGTGATGTGGCGGTATTTCGCACCTCAGGTGATCAGATATTTGCGTTATTTGATCAGTGCCCTCATAAAAAAGGGCCGTTGTCTCAGGGGATTGTTTACGATAACCGTGTGGCCTGCCCTTTGCATAACTGGGTTATTGATATGAATAGTGGCGAAGCTACTGGTCCTGATGAAGGCTGTACCCGCACATTTGAGACAAAAATTGAAAACGGTACGGTTTTTATTTCTCTGTAATCTGATAAAGAGTCTCTAATTTTGGCTGAACAACAAACGACAACAAAGACGACTTGTCCTTACTGCGGTGTGGGGTGTGGTGTTTTAGCAACCCCACTTGAAACTGGCACAGTACAAATTGAAGGTGATGCACAACATCCTGCCAATTTAGGCCGTTTATGTTCTAAGGGATCGGCACTAGGCGACACTCTCGATTTGGGTAACCGTTTGCTACACCCCAAAGTTGATGGCAAGCGAGTCCCGTGGGAGCAAGCCATAACATCAGTGGCTAGAGGCTTTAGTGAGATCATTGCTAAACACGGTCCAGAGTCTGTGGCGTTTTATGTGTCGGGCCAAGTGTTAACAGAAGATTACTATACGGCGAATAAATTGATGAAAGGGTTTATTGGTGGCGCGAACATCGACACCAATTCACGGCTGTGTATGTCATCAGCGGTGGCGGCTTACAAGCGAGCCTTTGGCAGTGACACAGTGCCCTGTAGTTATGAAGATATTGAATTAGCTGATCTTGTCGTGTTGACTGGTTCTAACTTAGCCTGGTGTCATCCTGTGATTTATCAGCGGTTGAAGCAAGCGAAAGAAGATCGCCCAGAAATGAAAGTTGTGGTGATTGACCCTCGCAAAACAGCCACTTGTGATATTGCTGATTTACATTTGCCGTTGCGGCCAGGCTCTGATGCCACATTGTTTAATGGTTTGTTGCACTATCTAAAAAAAGAAGATTACCTGGATCTTGAGTTTCTTGAAGCGCACACCGAAGGGTTTGCCTCGGCAACGTCAGTAGCAAAAGCATCCGCTGGCTCCATTCCTCAAGTGGCCGCTGTCACAGAGTTACAAGAGCAGGATATCATTAAGTTTTATCAGTTGTTTGCCTCAACCGAAAAAGTCGTGACAGTGTATTCTCAGGGGATCAATCAGTCGACGACAGGAACTGACAAATGTAACAGTATTATCAATTGTCATCTTGCCTCTGGGCGTATTGGTCAGCCAGGCATGGGGCCGTTTTCGTTTACAGGTCAACCCAATGCTATGGGCGGACGAGAAGTGGGCGGCTTAAGTAATCAGTTAGCCGCGCATATGGAAATTACTAATCCTGAACATCATGATCGTGTGGCACGCTTTTGGAAAGCAGATAATTTAGCCAAAGAAAATGGCGCCAAAGCCATTGATATGTTTGAGCAGATTGCCAGTGGCAAAATCAAAGCTATCTGGATTACGGCGACGAATCCCGTTGTGAGTCTGCCTGATGCCGATAAGGTCAAGGACGCATTGAAAAAATGTGAATTGGTGGTGGTGTCTGAATGTGAGGAGAATACCGATACCACAGCGTTAGCTGATATTTTGTTACCCGCCGCTGCCTGGGGTGAGAAAGACGGTATGGTAACCAATTCAGAAAGACGAATTAGTCGTCAGCGCTCATTCTTGCCCTTGCCGGGCGAAGCGAAACCTGACTGGTGGATTATTACTCAGGTCGCGAGAAAAATGGGATTTGAAGCCGCCTTTCCATTTGAGAAGCCAGCAGATGTATTTAGAGAACATGCACAACTCTCGGCTTTTGAAAATGAAGGTAGCCGTGACTTTAACATTGCCGGACTAGCCGATATAAGTGATGAGGACTACGACAATCTGATTCCCATACAGTGGCCAGTCATCAATAAAGCTGATAACGGCACTGCCAGATTATTTAGCGATAAGCAGTTTTTTACCCCTTCAGGCAAAGCCAGAATGATCAGTGTTGAACCTAAGCTGCCTTATCATCAGGTATCAGATGAATATCCCTTAGTTTTAAATACGGGTCGTATTCGTGATCAATGGCATACCATGACACGGACAGGTAGAGCCGTCAGATTGAACGCCCATATTCCGGAGCCGATGGTTCAGGTTCATCCGCTGGATGCAGCGAATTTCCATCTAGTGGATGGTTCACTGGCAGAAATAAAGAGTCGTTGGGGGGAGATGATAGTCCGGGTTGTGGTAACCGATGAGCAACGGCCGGGCAGTATTTTTGTCCCCATCCATTGGAGTGATCAGTACGCTTCAATGGCACGGGTTGATGCGTTAGTTGCTGCTGTTTATGACCCTATCTCTGGTCAGCCTGAGTCGAAACATACCCCTGTCAACATACGCGCCTATAAACCTGTTTGGCATGGCTTTATTTTGTCGCGGCACCCCATCACGGTCAAAGATGCTAACTACTGGGTGAAAGTGCGTGGTGCTGAATTCTGGCGTTATGAGATTGCTGGTCAGCATGCATTAGATGAGCCGGCTAAATGGGCACAACGACACTTAGGGGAAGAGGGCGAATGGCTTGATTTTATTGATGCCAAAGCGGGACGTTATCGAGCTGGACAAATTAAACGTAACAGGCTGGAAGGCGTTGTTTTCATCGCGCCAAGTCATGATTTGCCTGCGCGTTCCTGGTTATCCCAGTTATTTAGTTTAAGCAGTCTGTCGGATGCTGACAGATACAGTTTGCTGGTCGGCCAACCCAGCCAGGGACAAAAAGATGCAGGACAAATTGTTTGCTCATGTTTTGGTGTCGGTCAGAATACCATCAATGAAGCTATTCATTCCGGTCATGTTAATTCTGTGGATGAGATTGGTAAAAAACTGAAAGCCGGCACAAATTGTGGGTCTTGTGTGCCTGAGTTAAAACAATTATTAGCGCGCTAATGGTGAGTACTACCTTATTTAGAATACTGTCTGTCTGCAATGAAGCAGCTGAGGTGAAGTCGTTAAATGGTTGATTTTAAAGCCAGTTATTTATCAATAGTGGCTTAATTTGCAGAGGAAAAAAGAATGCCAAAACTTAAAAAGCTAAGCGTGATGTCGTTACTGAGCACAGGACTGGCGAGTATCGCTTTGCTACCTGCTACTGTCGTAGCAAATGACAGCTTTTACGATGCCTTAACGGGAGGCAAAGTCAGTTTTTCTGCCCGCTTACGGTATGAGTCGGTTGAGCAGGATAATAGTTTGAAAGATGCCGATGCTGTCACCTTACGTACAACTTTAGGTTACAAGACTGGTGATTTCCATGGCTTCGGTGCCTTTCTTGAACTCGAAGATGTGTCAGATTTGGCAGGCAATTATGAAGAGTACCCACAAACAGCAGTTAAAAAGTACTCAGTTATAGCCGATCCGAATGGCACAGAAGTCAACCAGGCTTATCTGAGTTATAACGGTTTTGATACAGAGGTAAAGTTAGGTCGACAAGAGCTGACTTACCGTGATGCACCATTTCATCGTTTTATCGGTAATGTGCTTTGGCGTCAAAATCATCAATCCTTTGATGCTGTGAGTCTGCGTAATACGTCAATTAAAGATCTTAAATTGAGTTATGCCTATATCAACAAGGTGAATACGATCTTTGGTGATGATTTGACGGCTGGTTTGATAGATGATGGGGTGATTGATATGGATAGTCACCTGTTTAATGTGCAATATTCAGGCTTATTCATTGGCAAATTAGAAGCCTACAGTTACTTGCTGGATTATGAAGATGCGGCTAAAGATAACCCTAATTCAACGGCAACCTATGGTTTGAGGTTATCAGGTGCCAAGCCTATCAATGACAGTGTAACGGCAGTTTACACTGCAGAGTATGCAACACAACATGACTATGCCGATGGGAAAATGGACCCTCAGGACTACTACTTAGTGGAACTGGGTGGTAAATATCAAGGTTGGTTAGCAAAGCTATCTTATGAAGTGCAAGAGGGTGACGGCACCTATAGTTTTAAAACGCCCTTAGGGACGAACCATGCTTTTCAAGGTTGGGCTGATGTCTTTTTAACCACGCCAAACGCAGGTCTTATTGATACTTATTTCACCGTCGTGGGTAATGTGGCAGGTGCAAAACTGATTGCGGTGTACCATAATTTTGAAACGGATAAAGGCAGCCTTGATGCGGGTAATGAGTTTGATGTGATGTTGCAAAAAACCTTTATGGAACATTACACGCTAGGTATCTCTTATGCCGACTACAATGCCGACAAAGAATTCGGTGGGGTGGATACGGATAAATTCTGGTTATACGGACAGCTAAAGTTCTAAAGAATACTCCTCATTGAGCCGGGCACTGCCCGGCTTTTTTTTGCCTGTTCAATCTGCACCAGAATTGTTCATCAGTCATATCAACAACACCATTTTGAAGCAGTTTATGTACCACTTAAATTTATAAGTGACTGTATTTTAATAAGTATTTTGTTGGCACACCTTATGCAGTTTATTACCTGAGTCCACTAATGCAAGGAGCATGTCATGGGATATTTTGTTGACTTAATGATGGTAGTGAAAGAAGTAGTGAAGTTGATTTTTATGGTAATGATTTCGCCTTTAGGGATTATGGCGGGCTATCTCGCAACCTGGGAATGACACCGTTCTAGCTAATTTCACTGGAGAACAAAGATGTATCCATTGATCATCGGTGGCATAGTTGTCACTGGCATGCTTTTTATCGTTTATAAACTGCTGTCTGATCGTTATCAGCTCAGACAGCGAGTTAAACGAGGCATATTACTGACCAACCATTTACGGTTGGTGGTTGAACATTGCCAAAAACATCGTGGCACAAGCAATGCGGTAGTCAGTGGGAATGAGAAATTATTGCCACAAATGATTCAGTTACAGAATAATATCGACAATCTGATTGGTAGTGATATGAGTCATTCACTATCAGATTTTCCTCAATGGCAATCTTTCATAGAGCATTGGCCAAGGCTTAAACAGCATGCTTTGGCTAGGGATCTGACGCCACAGAATATTGTCAGACAGCATAGTCTAATGATCGATGGGCAGCTGATGCTGCTGGATGAGGTCATGAGAGCATACGATTTACATCGCTTAATGCTCGACTCATGTACACGGGTTTCCGAAATTTGTATTGATACTTTACGAGTTGCAGAGATTCTCGGCTACACAAGAGCAATCGGATCAGGTGTTTGTGCTCGAGGTACGTGCTTGGCTGCTGACCGAATCTTGCTTGAGTTTTTACGTATTTCAGTCAAAACCACATCTGAACGATTACTGTCTGAAGTTAAATTAATAAACAACACTGATCTGACTTCTTCCTTGGAAACATCCTCTACCGCCATTCGCCAGCAAATAGATGCTTTGCTGGAAATGGTCGATAAACGCGTGCTTCAACGAGGTCAGTTGAAGCTTGATAGTCATGAATATTTTACTCTCTCTACGCGGGCAATTGATGAAGTGCTGAAGATTTTCAGCATCATTATTCAATATGCCTCCAAACAACACACCAGAATGATATGAGCAATGCTGCTATGAATACAGTCACGAAAACGATTAACACGGTAGTTATCAGTGAATTTACGGAATTTATGAATACACTGCAAAGAGTTTTTGAAAACACAGATTATAAAGTGATTTTCGAAGCCACCAATTTGCAACAGTTACTTAACCTGAAGTGGACTATCGAGCCCGATTTGATTATTGCCATTATGAATACCAGCGATAGTCAGCTTCTGAGTAAATTTAAGATCATTAATGAACGCTTTCCATTGCCCATCGTGATATTTACATACGATGACCGTGATGAAGCGATTGAAGAAGCCATTGAGGCTGGGGTGAGTGCTTATATCGTTGATGGTTTTCATGAAAATCGTATCCATGCCATCTTGCGAACGGCAATGGCTCGGTTTAAACAAGTACAAAGTATGCAGAAACAGCTGAAAGATTTAAAAACGTCTTTGGCTGATAGGAAAATTATTGATAGAGCAAAAGGCCTCATTATGGAGCAACGTAAATGCACCGAGAACGAAGCCTATAGTCTGATGCGAACTTCAGCCATGAACCAGAATATAAGATTAGGCCAATTAGCTCAGAATATTTTAGCGGCGGCTAACTTACTTGAGCCACAAAAAAATGTATAAGTTCTGATGAAATAGTAATAGAACGTTACAGCCACTTCAGTGATGGAGTGGCTGTTTTGTTTTTATGGTTATTTTGTTAGCGGATGTCGGTCGTTATTCTATTTTGGTTTTTGATTGACTTCATGAGGGTATGAGCAATGGTGAGGAAGGCCAATTAATGGTTGAGTTTGATGATAGTAGTAATTGAAAACTATACCTATTAAGATTAAGGCTACGGTAATGCTTAAACGCCATTACAGACAAACAAGAAAGGTACAAACAGGTATGACGGAATTGTCATTCAAGGAGGATCATTATGAAGCGGCTTATGAGTCTCTCTGCCTGAGGTCAGTTTTTCAGCCAATCTTTAGCATCGCTCATCGAAAAGCCGTGGGATACGAAGGACTGGTTCGTGCCGCGGATGTTTCTGGGAACCCAGTGACACCACAAGACTTGATGAGAAAAAACACGGCATCCGATCAACAGCTGATTCTTGATAGGACCTGTCGTCTATTACATGCCTGTAATTTTTCTCAACATCCCGCCAATGATGCCTGGTTATTTTTAAATCTTAATTCCCAATGTTTAATTTCGGAACGTCCCGATATTGGATTTATGCAAACGCTGATGCGCGAGAGTGACTTACCATCAAGGCGCATTGTGATTGAAATTTTAGAAAGTGAAATTGATAACCGCGATTACTTACGGGAGTTGATTACGCATTTTCGTCAAATGGGCTGTTTGATTGCGATTGATGATTTTGGTGCTGGTCACTCTAATTTTGATCGTATTTGGGATTTACAGCCTGATATTGTCAAGATTGACCGTAGCTTAGTAAAAAAAGCAGGCCACTCAATGAAAGTGGAAAGGATTCTGACCGGCATTGTCTCGCTCATTCATGAGACCGGAAGTTTGGTGGTTATTGAGGGTGTTGAGACTGAAAGAGAAGCCTTGGTTGCGATTTCCAGTAACGCAGATATGGTTCAGGGGTTTTATTTTGCTAAGCCAAGGCCTGATCTCCAGCAGGAGATTGATTTCGGTCAAGCCATGGATAAGTTACTTCATCAACATCAGAATGTACGAAGCCAATATAATCGAAAGCTTCAACAACATTTCCGCACCTTTGAGTTGATATTTGAAAAAGAGCTCGACGCGTTTAAACAAGGAGCATCTTTTGAAGATTGTGGTCATGCCCTATTTGATGATGCCAGAGCTGTACGCTGTTACCTGCTTGATGAGTCTGGCTACCAGATTGGTCGAAGTCTGAACTCACCCAAATATACAGCCAAACTGGATATTCGTTTTACACCGCTACTTTCTGGTGTCAATGCTAACTGGTCACATCGACATTACCATTTCAGAGCGATACAAAATCCGAATATGACTCAGATAAGTCGTCCATACTTATCGGTAGCCGGTTCTCATATGTGTATCACCGTTTCACAAGCAGTGGTTGTTAGTGGCAAGACATATGTTTTCTGCTGTGATTTAGACTGGCCCGACGAAGATCAGCCCAACAGTTGAGATAACGCACTTATACTGTGCGGAATGCACCAAATTAGCAGTTAAATATGCATTCAGAATGCGCATTTGTTTTTCTAAGTATATATAAATCAATAGGTTATGTTTTGGCATGATTCCCGCTATTCGAACATGGACCCATTCCGGTATGTTCAAAAGAGAGCTGAATTTATGTCCAATAACAAACTCAATTTATTATCTTTCAAAGATAATATTCGTACCCTTCATCTTACCTGGATAGCCTTTTTCATCAGTTTTGTGGTGTGGTTTAATCATGCACCATTGTTGATGGCTATCAAAGATACGCTTGGCCTCGATAGTCAGCAGATAAAAACGTTACTGATACTCAATGTCGCCTTGACTATCCCTGCTCGAATAGTGGTTGGTATGCTAGTCGATAAGTACGGTCCTAAGATCATGTACTCACTACTGCTCGGCATTTCAAGCATGATTTGTTTTTTCTTTGCACTTGCAGATAGTTTTGAACAACTCGCTCTTGCCCGTTTTCTACTGGGCTTTGTCGGTGCCGGGTTTGTTATTGGCATTCGTATGATTTCTGAATGGTTTCCAGCCAAGCAAGTGGGATTAGCGGAAGGTATTTATGGTGGTTGGGGTAATTTCGGTTCAGCCGCAGCGGCAATGTCACTGCCCACCATTGCATTATTATTTGGTGGTGAGGATGGCTGGCGTTATGCCATTGGCCTGACTGGTGCCATTGCGCTTGTTTATGCTTTTATTTATTACAATACTGTGTCTGACACGCCTCAGGGATCGACGTATTTCAAACCGAAAAAAACGGGTGCGATGGAAGTAACCAGTAAAGGCGATTTCTTTCTCTATATCGTTATGAATATTCCCATGTATGCGGCCTTGGCCTTATTAGCATGGAAGTTGTCACCCAGTGGGGTCAGTTTGCTCTCCAGCGAAATCACCCTCGCGATCTATGTCGGTTTAGTGGTGTTATTTTTTTATCAGGTGTATCACATTTATCAAGTCAACAAAGATGTGTTCGTTAAAGAAACGCCAGAAATTCACCGTTACAAATTCAAACAAGTGGCCGTGTTGGATTTAGCCTATCTGGCGACATTTGGTTCTGAATTAGCCGTTGTGTCAATGTTGCCTCTGTTTTTTAGTGAAACGTTTGATATTAGTGCTGTTCAGGCTGGTTTACTCGCCTCTGGCTTTGCTTTTATGAATCTGGTATCGAGACCTATCGGCGGTTTGTTTAGTGATCGTCTGGGTCGTAAGAAAACACTGACCATTTGTATCAGCGGTCTGGCGGTAGGCTATTTCGTAATGGGTATGATTACACCAGAGTGGTTTATTGTGTTGGCGGTATTGGCAACCATGGCATGTTCGTTCTTTGTGCAAGCGGGAGAGGGGGCTGTGTTTGCGGTAGTACCATTGGTTCAACGTCGATTGACTGGACAAGTAGCGGGTATGGCGGGTGCTTATGGTAATGTGGGCGCTGTCACGTTTCTAACCGTGCTGTCACTTGTTTCTGCACAAACCTTCTTCTTTGTGATTTGTGCGACGGCGGTCGTGACATTGATCGCGGTGCAGTTTATGGATGAGCCTCGCGGACAGATGGCCGAGGTCTTACCAGACGGGTCGATTCAAATGATAGATGTGCATTAATCATCAGGACGAATATGACAGCAAAGTTAGAAGTGTCAGTTGGCCAGTGTTCAACACAAGGGATGAAAGCTGATAATCAGGATACCGTCGGCTTTTTCATTCCGTCCAAATTGGCTTTGCTTGAAACGAAAGGTGTCGCCTGTGCTATTGCGGATGGTCTGAGTTCGAGTAATGAAGCAAAACAAGCCAGTCAGGCATGCGTGACTGGTTTTATGAGTGACTACTTTAGTACACCTGACTCCTGGTCTGTGAAACAGTCTGGCAGCAAAGTGCTTGCCGCTATCAACACTTGGTTGCATGGACAAAGTCAGCAGTTTCAGCAAGCAGGCAGAGGGATGGCCTCTACCTTCAGTGCTGTTGTTGTGAAATCAACAACAGCACATATTTTTCATGTCGGTGATTCACGTATTTATCTATTACGTGATGGTGAGTTTGAACCATTGACCACCGATCATCGTATTCGTATTGATGAAAATAAAGAGTATCTGGGAAGAGCGTTTGGCGTCGATTATTGTCTGGATATTGACTATAAAACACTCGCTGTTCAGGAAAAGGATATTTTCCTGTTAACCACCGATGGCGTGCATGATGTTTTGCCCGATAAGGTGCTTAAACAGTTTATATTAGAAGGTTCTGTTGATTTATCTGATTTAACAGAACGGATTTGTCATGAAGCGCTGAAGGCTGGCAGCCAAGACAATATAAGTTGCCAGCTAATGTGCATTGAACAATTACCGACTCAAGCACCTGATGAGGTTTTTGCCCAACTCACCGTATTACCTTTTCCACCTGATTTATATGAGGGTGTCATTCTTGACGGCTATCGTATCAGTCGTGAGTTACACGCTAGTTCTACAAGCCAGCTTTATTTAGCGGTGGATACAGAAACGGGCGAGAAAGTGGTGATTAAAACCCCTTCGGTCAACTTCGAAGATGACCCGGCCTACCTGGAAAGATTCCATTTGGAGGAGTGGGTAGGGCGACGAATAAATAATGCACATGTAGTCAGGACCTTAGAGCAGAAGCGTCCCCGTCGTTTTCTTTATTATGTGATGGAGTACGTGGACGGTAAAACGTTGCAGCAGTGGCTGGATGACGTTGGACGTTTGGATTTAAAAACTGTACGTGATCTTGTGCCTCAGCTTGTATCAGCACTGAGAGCTTTTCACCGACTCGATATGTTGCATCAGGATTTAAAGCCTGGAAATATCATGATCTCCAGAGATGGCGTGCTGAAGATTATTGATTTTGGTTCAACCAAAATTGCCGGCATTGCTGATATCTCTACGCCCATAGAACGCAGTGAGTTGTTGGGGACAAAACACTACACGGCGCCTGAGTATTTATTGGGTCGTGCTGGTCAGCCGCAGTCTGATCAATTCTCTCTAGCGTGTATTGTCTATGAAATGCTCACAGGCCATCTGCCATATGGTGAAAAACTGGCAAAAGTTCATACCAGACAAGATCTTCATCGCATTGAATACCAATCCATCGCTTTGTTTATTCAGGATATACCAAGCTGGGTTGATAAAACCTTGCAGAAAGCCTTGCAACTTTATCCTGAAAAGCGCTATCAGGCATTGTCTGAGTTTGCGACAGACTTGATAAAACCGAATCCAGCTTATTTAAGCGATGACAATCGCCCGCTGATGTACCGTTATCCGGTTAAGTTCTGGCAAGCATGCTCACTTCTTTTGTTCATCAGCAATTGTTTGCTTGCCTATTTTTTGCTCCGATAAGCTTGTATAGCGTGGTCTTTTAATATCAGAAAAACCGGATTATCGACAATTTTGTCTCAACGACTATTCCTGTATTTACACTATAGTCATACTAAGAGTATGGTTATTATAAATACTAAAAAAGTGATAGCTGGTTGAAATGTCAATGGAAACAAACCCAAGGTTAAAAGAAGTAAACGTAACAGATTTGTTCAGTATGGAGAGTATCGAATCTGCATGGTCTTTTTTAGATATTTTGCCTTTTCCAGTCACGGTTATTGATGATGACTATAGGGTGATTCGAGCCAATCAGGAAGCCATTCATGAATACAGTCAGATTGATGAGCCTTGCTACAAAATGAGTCATGGTTACGATAGTCCCTGCCATGAAAATGGTGAGGCCTGCCCTAAGCTCGATGCTCAGACCCTCAGAACAACAATTAGTCATTTACATATTCATCAAACCAACAGCGGTCCTCAGAAATTCAAAGTGATGGCGCTACCTCTAGAGAAGGGTGGAGCTATGGAGCTGCACATTCCGCTGGATGATGTCACTTCTCTTGATGGTGTCACAGGGCTGACCAATCGCACAGAAGGTGAACAAGGTGCGCGTCGATTAGTGGCTCTGATGCAGCGGTTATCGACCCCCTATAGCATCATTATGCTTGACCTCGACTACTTCAAACAGATTAATGACCAACATGGCCATCATGTGGGCGATATTGTGTTGAGACGAACAGCAGAGGTCATGGCTGACAGTATTCGTGCTTCCGATATTCTGGTTCGATGGGGTGGTGAAGAGTTTTTGTTTGTCTTATCAGGCGCACAGGCTGCTCATGCAGCTAAGTTCACCGAGAAACTGTTACAGCATTTGCGTGAGATAAGAATTGCACTACGTGATGACACCATTTCGGTCTCTGCCAGTGCCGGTATTCGAGCGGTGAGTTCAGCTGAATTAGCCACAATAAATTTTGATAAGGCTTTGCAACAAGCTGATGTGATGCTCTACTCTGCAAAAAAAGCAGGAAGAGATCAGTTCATGATGTATGACGCTGCACCATAACTAATCAGAAAATGCTTGTTTCACTTTCAGAATGTCTGGCAGGTGCTCAATTAAGATGGGGGGCAAAGCGGGATCAATGTGTTTACCACTCTGTTCATTAATGAACTCTATGGCTTCCTCAACTGGCCAGGCTTCTTTATATGGTCTGGCGCTGGTTAATGCATCAAAAATATCAGCTATGGCAACGATTCGACCTGCAAGCGGAATCTCATCACCTTTTAATCCATTTGGGTAACCTGTGCCATCCCATTTTTCATGATGGGTCAGGGCAACAGTATGTGCTAGTTGAATCAATCTTGATGTTGAGTTGGCTAAGATCTCGGCCCCGATTAAAGTATGTGTTTTCATTTCTGAAAACTCTTCTGACGTTAACTTATCTGGTTTTAATAAGATTCTGTCAGCAATACCAATTTTTCCAATGTCATGCATGGGAGCCGCCATCATGAGTTCGTTTGCGGTACTCTCGTCAAATCCATAACCCAGAGCAATAATTTTTGCATAGCGACTCATCCGCTGAACATGTAAGCCCGTTTCGTTATCTTTGTATTCTGCAGCTCTACCCAAACGTTCAATCAAGTCGATATGGGTGGCACGAAGCTCATCTGCTTTGACAAGAGAGATATGTGTTTTTACTCTGGCAAGGACAGTGGAGGGCACGATGGGTTTGATGATGTAATCTACTGCACCAATGTCAAAACCTCGTGCTTCATCATCTGGATCTTGTAAGGCTGTCACAAATATAATCGGTATGTGTGAGGTGTCTGATCTGGCTTTTAATTGCTGGCAAACTTCTAAGCCTGTCATTTCTGGCATCATGATATCGAGTAAGATCAGATCCGGCATTTCCTTATCAATCAATGCCAGAGCATCTTTTCCTGAGCGGGCGAACGAAAGCGCATAATCGTTCTGCAGAATCTGACGAAGCACTCTCAAGTTGGTTGGCTCGTCATCGACAATAAGGATTCTAGGCTGGTATTTCTTTATCGTAGTCATAATGTGGTGTTCGTTATATGTTGCTTGATAGCGTTTAAGTGTTGTTGGGCGACCAAAAAGTCAAAGTCGAGTACAGACTGTTTAACATCTAAAGCAAGTCGATGTAAGTCAGCTTCAACCCCATTGACTAGCTCGTCTACTCTCTCTTCGTTAAGTTCTCCATGCTCGCTAAGCTCGATAAGTTCATCGACGATAGTCAATATACGGTCGTTAGCTAGCAGGACTTGTGATGTTACAGTTGCCTCACTGTTTGAATCAGCCAATGAGGCTTTTATCCATTTTTCCTCTTTTGATAACGTGGAAAAGGCATTGTCGAGCTTAGCAATTTCTATCGCTACTTCGACTTTATGTTCATTATTTGACTTATTTTCTATCAAAGAAGTTGATTGATGGATTTTCAAAAGGCCCAGGTTGCCTGACACACCTTTGAGCTTATGTGCCAGCTTTTTCAGTTCACTGTAATTCGATGTTTCATTCAATTCAGATAGCTGTTTGCTGATATCGCTATACGCTTTTATAAAACGGGCCAATTCAGCTAAATAAACAGGGTAGCTACCCCATAACGTTAATGCTTTATCAATATTGATCTGCGTGAATGTATGTTCATCAATACCAAGCACTTCTGGAGCTGTTGTAATAAAGTGTGGCTCAATACCGAGAACCCGTGCCATTTCAGCTGTGAGCAGCTGTATATCAATAGGTTTGTGGGAAAAGCCATTCATGCCGGCATTAGTCGCTTGCAGTCGGTCTTCAGATAAGACACTCGCTGTTAAAGCGACGATAGGTGTCGTTTGAAGTTGATGGGCTGACTCATACTCACGAATTGTCTTGGTAGCGGTAAACCCATCCATCACTGGCATTTGTAAATCCATCAAAACAATGTCAGGTTTTTCTATGGTGAATTTATGGAACGCATCTTCGCCATTTACCGAAGTAATAACAGTATGATTTTGTCGTTCAAGTAAAAGCGAGAGTAAGGTTAAGTTTTGAGAAATATCATCAGCAATTAACACTTTTTTGGCTGGAATCGACAAGGCTTGGTTCGCTACAGTCGCGTTAATGATGTCATCGGTTTTTTGTAGTGGCAGATCAAAGAAAAATGTACTGCCTACACCTGTCTCACTACTGGCGCTTAATTCTCCTCCCATCAAATCCACTAGCTGTTTGGAAATTGTTGTGCCTAGTCCAGTACCACCAAAGCGCCGGTTCATTGATGCATCAGCCTGGGAGAAGGGTTCAAAAATGGTATTGAGCGTCGTTTCATCCATCCCAATACCGGTGTCCTCAACGGTAAAACGAAGAGTGGACTCATTAAGAGGGTGTACCGAAACGGTGACACCACCATTTTCAGTAAACTTCACGGCATTCCCGATAATGTTATATAACACCTGCCTAATTCTGTTTTCATCTCCTAAATACGTGGTATGAATGTCGTCAGGTATACTGCAGTTAAGGTATAGGTTTTTATTTTTTGCTTGAAGCCATAATGTAGATATAACTGAATCAATCAGCCTGGTTAAATCGAATGTGGATTCTTCGAGTTCGAGTTTATTCTTTTCTAGTTTGGCACTGTCGAGAATATCATTTAACAGGTGAAGCAATGATCGGGCTGATTGGCTAATGGTTTGCAGATGTTTTTTATTGTTGCCACTGATATCTTTGGCATCAAGAAGCAGATCTGAAAAACCGATGATGGCATTCATCGGTGTTCTTATTTCATGACTCATATTCGCCATGAATCTGGCTTTACTCTCTGCTGAAAGTTCAGCTCTCTCTTTCGCCTGACGAAGATCGTCTTCCATCTCTATGCGGTGTGTAATATCCAGAATCAAACCATCTATCCAAACGGGTTGGTTGTTCTCGTAAATAATAGATCCTTTTTCAAATACCCAGATATAGTGGCCATCTCTGTGTTTCCAGCGAAACTCAACTGAGTAACTGGTTTTACTTTCAAGTGCTGATTGAACAGCATCATTGGTTAAATCCACATCATCGTGATGAATCAGTTCTGAGAGATGAATTCGCTTCTTATAAAAGTCTTCAGCAGCCCAGCCTGTCATATCAAAAATGGCATCGCTGACAAAAATGACCGACCAGTGTTCATCCAGCAAACAACGAAAACTGGCGCCAGGAATATTTCTAATTAATGAACTATATTGCTCCTCACTCTTACGCAACTTTTCTTCAATTTCCCAACGTTGAGAAATATCGGTAGCAAAACCCACAAATAATGAACCGATGTCTTCTACTTCAACACGACCAACACCAAGTCGTATTGGAAATGAGTGACCGTCTTTATGTTTAGCAAAGACTTCTCTGGCTTGACCGGTCAGTTGGGTTTGTCCTGTTTTAAGAAAGTTAAACAAATATTCTTGGTATTCATTTTTGGCTTCATCAGGCACCAGAACTAAGAAAGATTTGCCAATAACCTCTGTGTTTTTCCAGCCAAAGATAGTTGATGCTGATGAGTTAAAGTCTTGGATGATTCCGTTTTGATCGATGGTGATGATGCCATCAACGGCTGTTTCGAGGGTAGTTTTTAAACGTAGTTCACTGATGGTTTTTTCAGTCAGTAACTGGCGATATCTGAGCTGAGAAGCAATAGTGATGGCCAAGGCAATCAATAATAATGTGATAGAAGTAATAATATAAGATAACTGAACGTGATCTTCTGTGATGCGATGCGTCATCAGAGTGTTGTCGCTCATGAGATATCTTGCCCCAGCCATACCAGTGTAATGCATGCCTGAAATAGCCAGTCCCATCACAACAGCGCTGATGATATTGATGAGGTGGACAGAGTGTTGTTTCCAGACTATTGATAGATAATGGCGAGCTGACAGTGCGATGAAAGCCAGTACAACAGCAACAATAATAGAAGCAGCGAACCAACTAGGCACATAACGAAGCTCTGCCTCCATCTCCATGGCTTCCATACCAACGTAATGCATCATCCCTATACCGGCACCTACGGAGAAGCTACTCATAATCAGTTGCCATAGAGTCATTGAAGGATTTACAAGCATTCTCAAAGTGATATAGGAAGCAAGCAAACTAGGAAGGATAGAGATAAGTGTGAGAGGGATATTGTAGGTCGTTTGTTCAGACATCTCGTAAGCTAACATGCCCACGAAATGCATACTCCAGACACCACCAGCAAAAATGATGGCGCCAGCAATAATAGCAATATGGCGGTGGCGATTGTTTTGGATTAATTTTGCCATTGAAGCAAAATGTAACGCCACAAAAGCCGCTGTTGTAGCTAAAATGATTGATAGAACGACAAGAAAGAAATCATATGAACCGACAATGAGTGTCTGTTTGGGTGCTGATGTTATAAAAAAATTATCTAGGTTGAACATTAAGAACCTATTCAAGTCGGTTTGGGTTGATAGCTAAAGTTCGCTATTTCTATATAGCATAATTATTTAGCGGAACTTGAAATAGTTAATTTAGAAAAACTTTGAGATTAAGTTGACCCTATTGAAATAGGGCGAGATTAATGTTGCTTGTAGAGGTCAAATTGAGATTGGAACAGAGGGGTTGATTAATGCTTAGGCCAAAAAAAAGCCTCGTTAAAATAACGAGGCTTTTTTCTTGTTCTGGAGCCGGAGATAGGACTTGAACCTACGACCCGCTGATTACAAATCAGCTGCTCTACCAACTGAGCTACACCGGCAATGAAGAAGCGCATTATACGGAGGCATTTTTGACCTTGCAAGCCAAAATCGAGATTAATTTTGAGTTTTTATGCAAGTTATTGTTTCAGAATGATGAAACTCAACAATTAAAAATGACAATACAGTAAATCGAGTCTTTTTAGACTGTATCAACGATGTCTTTAATTTATGATGCGATGGAAATAATCTTAAGGAAGGTGGGGTGAGTGATGGGGCTCGAACCCACGACAACCGGAATCACAATCCGGGACTCTACCAACTGAGCTACACTCACCATTATTCTTGTATGAGGTGTGGATGACTTAGGATGTCGACCTCAAGAAAGACGATAATTCTACTGTGATTATTTTTCTGGTCAAGGAAAATCTCTGATTAGATGAAAAATAGCCTTACGCAACGTTCATCTCATTCAGAAATAAATGGCTGTTATTGTTTCTTATAACAGCCATTTATATTATTTCGTCTCGACTAATTCCAGATCAATTTTTTTCTCATCGAGATCAACACGAACCACTTTGACTTTTAGTGTATCGCCTAAGCGGTATACTTTGCGCGTACGCTCCCCCGTGAGGCGGTGCCCTGTCGGATCAAATTGATAATAATCATTTTTCAAAGAGGTAACATGCACTAAGCCTTCTATATAGATATCACTTAGCTCTACAAACAACCCAAATCCTGTGACACCACTAATCACGCCATCATGAACTTCACCAACGCGGTCACGCATGTATTCACATTTCAGCCAGTCACTGACATCTCTTGTGGCTTCATCGGCTCGACGACTGGTCATGGAGCAATGTTCGCCTAATTGCGCCATGTCCTCATAGGAATAACGCCATTTTTTATCTTTTTTCTGGCTAAGTACGTGACGAATGGCTCTATGCACCAATAAGTCAGGGTAACGACGAATCGGTGAGGTGAAATGTGCATAGGCTTCAAGCGCTAAACCAAAGTGCCCAATATTGTCAGGACTGTAAACTGCTTGTTTCATACTGCGTAACATCACAGTTTGCAGCAGGTGCCCGTCAGGCCGTTTACTCGCCGTTGCCAGTAATGAGGCATAGTGACGTGGCTCAGGTTCTTCACCACCACCTAAAAATAAACCGAGTTCACCCAAAAAGTCGCGTAGACCAGAGAGTTTTTCTTCTGAGGGTGTTTCGTGAATACGATATAAAACCGGTAATTCACTTTCCAACAAAAACAATGCAGCACTGACATTGGCGGCAATCATAAATTCTTCAATGAGACGGTGAGCGTCATTACGTTCACGAGGTTCTATCGATTTAATTTTTCTATTTTCATCAAAAAGAAATTGCGTTTCCGTCATTTCAAAATCGATTGCACCGCGCTCGTGACGAGCCTCAAGCATGACGTTATAAAGGTCATACATCGTCTCTATGGCTGGTAACACGTGTTGATATTGCTCACGTAAAGCGGTGTCGTTATCCACTAGCATGGCCGCCACTTTGTCATATGTTAACCGCGATTTTGAGTGCATTACGGCTTCATGGAAGTCATAAGAAACTGTTTTACCAGTTTGATCGATTTCCATTTTGCAGACCATGCACAATCTATCGACTTCTGGGTTTAATGAACATAACCCATTGGACAACGCTTCTGGCAGCATTGGAATCACTTGGCTAGGGAAATAAACGGATGTGCCTCTTTCCTGTGCATCCTGATCCAGCGGACTGTTGGGCAGTACGTAGTGTGATACATCAGCAATGGCCACCCATAAACGCCAGTTGCCGGATTCCAGCTTCTCAGCGTATACAGCATCATCAAAGTCTCTGGCATCTGCACCATCGATGGTGACAAGCGGCATATCACGAAGGTCGAGTCTGCCGTTGATCGCTTCCTCGGGAATACTGTCTCCCAGATTATTGGCTTGTTCTTCAGCTTGTGGTGACCATTCGTAAGGAAGTTCGAAAGCACGCAAAGCAATGTCAATTTCCATGCCTGGCGCCATATGATCACCCAATACGTTGACGATTCTGCCTAAAGGAGATCGATGTTTATTAGGCTGTTCCGTTATCTCCGCTTCAACAATCTGATTGACTTGTGCATGACTCAGATCGCTCGGTGGAATCAAGATGTCCTGGCTGATTCTTCGATTGTTGGGAATGAGATAAAAAATGCCGGCATCTTGAACCAGACGGCCTACGATGCGCTCGTTGTTACGCTTAACAACTTCAACTATGGCACCTTCTTTTCGACCTTTTCTGTCAGTGCCGGTTATACGTGCCAATGCACGGTCACCATGCAAAACTACACGCATTTCGCGCTCACTCAGAAAGAGGTCATCACCTCCCTCATCAGGGATAAGAAAGCCATAGCCTTCTGGATGCCCCATCACGCGACCACTGACAAGATTCATTTTGGAAACTACGCCATAAGCGCCTTTCCTGTTGCGAAGTAGCTGGCCGTCACGTTCCATCGCTCGTAACCGACGGCGAAGCGCTTCATTAGCATCTTCACCTTTAACATCAATCAGTTTGGCGATGTTTTTGCGCGATAAGGGGGTGTTGTTTTGTTTGAGAATATCTAAGATAAATTCACGACTTGGGATGGGGTTGTCGTATTTTTCTGCTTCTCTATCGAAAAAGGGATCGTTTTCGCTATTATTGGTCATTGACAGTTTTTGTTTCACTCTGTATCTTTGCGCGTCTGTTGCCCAGGTGGCGGAATTGGTAGACGCGCTAGCTTCAGGTGCTAGTGTACTTATGTACGTGGGAGTTCGAGTCTCCCCCTGGGCACCATTCCAACAGCATATTCATACGCTGTATAAATCTCGATTTTTTATTGTATTCTATTTCTAAAGTCATCATTCAACAATCTTTTGACGACTTCATAGTGCTACTCTAACAATCATCGAATTTTCCTGCTACTCAATTCTGTTCAGATACGAATCCTATCCAGTGCAATGATAGTAATGCGAAGGAAATATCGGTCGTGTGCAAGATTAAATGAATTCCACATGACATCTAACCATATGATTTGATTAGTGCTTATGTCAGTGCTGAATAATTTTTGAGATATTGTGGCTAACTCTGCTCAAGCTTTCGTGCTAATGTCCGCTATTATTTCTAGACATATTCACGTTCATTTATTTGAGTTTTGCGAGAATTCATATGGCCACATTTATTGATTCCATCGACGAGCGAACCAAACTAGCTGGTACTAATCATCTGGAGGTTTTGTTGTTTAGCTTAGGAACGAGTGATGAAACAGGAAGAAACGAACTGTTTGGTATCAACGTTTTTAAAGTTAGGGAAGTACTGAATATTCCTGAGATAACGACTGCCCCAGAAATGCCTGATGGCGTTGAAGGCTTTGTCAGTCTTCGTGGTGATATGGTTCCTATCATTAATCTCCAAAAGTTTTGCAAACTCAGATCTAAAGATAAACCACGAATCCTGATGATTACTGAATATAACACCCATGTTCAAGGATTCTTGGTCAGCTCGGTAGATACCATCCAACGGTTGAATTGGGAGCAAGTCAAAGAGCCACCACAACTCATCTCACAACGAATGGGTGGCTTAGTTACTGCCGTAGCAGAATTGAGTGACAAGCGCCTAGTCATGATTATGGATGTTGAAAAAGTGCTGGCAGATGCTGGTGACTTTTATGATGAAACTGTGTTTGATGGTATCAAACAAGTCGATAAAAGAGGGCACTATCGCCTTCTCTTTGCTGATGATTCAAATATCGCTCGTAAGCAAATTACCAAAACACTTGATGTGATGGGTGTTGGGCATATAGGAGCTGTAAACGGCGCCGAAGCCTGGAAAATGCTAAACAAAATCGCTGCTCAATGTGAGCAGGAGGGTCGTGATATTACAACTGAAATCCAAATGGTGTTGACTGATGTCGAAATGCCGGAAATGGATGGTTATGTACTGACACAGAAAATAAAATCCGATCCAAGAATGGTAAATTTACCGGTCATTATGCATTCTTCATTGACAGCCAAAGCTAATAAAGCAATGGGCGTTGGTGCTGGTGCTGATGATTATGTTTCGAAATTTCAGCCACGAGATCTGGCTGATACACTCTTCAAGTATCTGGAACGCCAGGGTTAAAGTCTTGTGCATCAATGCCTAAGGATTGAACTCATACTTAAAAAAGTATATCTTTTCTGGTTGGATACTGGAGTATCGCACTAAATAATCTGGGTGCCATGGAGTGCTCCATCATTTAATTCATGAGCATACAAGGCATGTGGCAATGAATCACAATAGTATTAGGATCATAGATAATCTCGCTGAGATTACCAGTTACCACGATCGACATGTTCTTGAAAAAAGTTTACTAAAGACAATAAACGAGCTATTTCCGGCAAAAGACATTAGGTTGTTCCGGGTTAGTGAGCAGAGTGATAACCACGATCTCAGTTTGCTCGCATACTGTGTTAATGACGTTATTGTCTCCAGTGATGAAAATCCGAGGTTAGTGACTGAAGACAAAGGTATCAGTGAGACTATCTTTCAAGCGATAGAAGCAGGGGATGTACAGTTAAGCTCGACAGAAAATGGTCTTTGGAATCTAGTTTATCCAGCATTCGATGCTCATGGCGACATTTTCGCTGTATTATTAATATCAACAGACCTAGTACCTTCAAATGGCGATCAAAGACTGATTTACGGAATACTTCGCGTGTATTCTAATTATCTAGCACTGATTGAAAAAACGCAGAAAGACAAATTAACGGGTTTATATAATCGCGAAACCCTTGATAACGAAATCACTAAAATTCTTGTTCGTCAGGGCCGACATTTCAACGATCAGATTACCTCTCCTAATGACTCCCGTCGACGTAGTTTTGCAGTAAAATACTGGTTAGGCGTGATCGATATCGATAATTTTAAAACCATCAATGATAATTTTGGTCATCTATACGGGGATGAAGTCATTATTCTTGTCGCTCGACTGATGACTTCAGGCCTGATTAGGGACGATGATTTAGTCTACCGTTACGGTGGTGAAGAGTTTGTTGTCGTGCTAAAAGCAGCCAACGAAGATGATGCAATGCACACATTTGAACGAATCAGAGAGATGGTCGCTGCCCATAAGTTTCCTCAGATTAATCAAGTGACGATTAGCATTGGCTTTGTAGAAATTGTTGCCCAATCATCACCGGCAGATGTCATCGGTGAAGCGGATGAAGCGTTGTATTATGCTAAGGGTAATGGCAGGAATCAGGTGCACAGTTACAGCCGTTTGTTGCAAGAAGGCAAAGTTAAGTCAGTATCCAAAGTAGCACATGGTGGTGTTGAATTATTTTAATGGTAGGTCTTGTTGTATGTTCAAAGTAAGACAGTTAAGTTTGATTGATCACGTTATTATCGAGTTAGACAAAGCCATTACTACGGTGGTCGGAAAGCCTGAGACAACACAACGTCATGTACCTGGAAATGAGATTGAAGAAGCGACAGCATTAAGCACTGCAGAACAAAGGCATTCAGCTGGTCTGATGCGGGTAAATCACTCAGGTGAAGTCTCTGCTCAAGCCCTTTATCAGGGGCAAGCATTAACAGCTAAATTGCCTGAAGTTCGTCAGGCTATGGAGCAAGCAGCACTGGAAGAGAATGATCATCTGGTATGGTGTGCAGAACGTTTAAGTTCACTCTCATCACATCGAAGTGTACTAAATCCAGTTTGGTATATCGGCTCGTTTGCCATAGGTGCTGTTGCTGGAAAAATAGGTGATAAATGGAGTTTGGGCTTTGTGGCCGAAACAGAAAAACAAGTCGTTAATCATCTTGATGAACACTTGGGAAAACTAAGTGCTAATGATCTGAAAAGTCGTGCTGTACTTGAGCAGATGCGAGAAGATGAACTTCATCATAGAACGACTGCTTTAGAAGCTGGTGGTGCAGAATTACCTCGTCCTGTGAAAACAATGATGTCGATCACCTCAAAAGTCATGACAAAAACAAGCTACTGGATATAAATACGTTTTACTGACTTTCTTCTATTAGAATAGATATCAGGTATTGCCCGACCATTTCAGTATCAGCTTCTACCCTCAATACTTTTCCCTGAATAATAAACGGTGAGAATCTGTCATTTCCCGTATCCATGACAATTTCTAACCTGTCATGCTCAGCTGGTGAAAAGTCTGATTGAATAAGTAAACCGCTGGCACTTAAATTTTTACTGATTCCCCTGTGTGTTATTTCTTTATCGCCACTTAAGGAAAATGTAATAGGCGTATCGATTTTCATTCGGTGATATGCCCGTTTTTCATCATAATCATTTGGTGACATCTGATTCTCCCATCGTATATTGTCTATTTTTTCCTTAGACTTAAGCTTAAAGTAACTTATTCAAATCGAGAAAACTATGCCTGAGAGCACAAAATTACAAGTCAGTGATTTATATCATCATTGTAATCCTGAACAGTGGACATTTTCTTCCACTCAAGATCTTAAAGCGACGAATGAAGTTATTGGTCAACAGCGCGCATTGAGCGCCATCGAGTTTGGCAGTCATATTGATGCGGATGGTTATAACTTATTTGTAATGGGACCAGCTGGGGCAGGCAAATATACCTTAACCCGGCGTTATCTTGAGCAACATGTTGAGCATCTTCCTGCGGCCAAAGATTGGGCTTATCTGAATAATTTTGATGATCCACAACGACCTTATGCACTGAGTTTGCCAGCAGGGCAGGCTAAGCAACTTCGTCAAGATATTGAGGATGTTATTGATGCATTGAAGGAGGAACTACCTCAAGCCTTTGATGATGAATATTATCGTGGGCGGCTAAGAAGTCTTGATGAAGCAACCCGTAAACATCGCGTCAGATTATTTGGCGTATTACAAAAGGAAGCTGATCGGAAGGGTATTGTCTTATTAAGGCTGCAAGATGGAAATTATGCTTTTGCTGCTCAGCATAATGGCGAAGCGATGACTTCTGAAGAATTTGAGCAATTACCAGCGGCTCAGCAGGAAGAAGCAGAGAATGCCATAGCAGATTTACATGAAGACCTTCAGCACACCTTATTAGAAATCAGAGAGTGGGAGAGAAACAATACAAAACAGCTGCAGGCTCTCAACGATGAAGTCGCACTGGAAGTGTTGAGTAAACATGTCAACAAACTCAAACATGCCTATCCAAGCTCAAGCAAGTTACAGCACTATTTTGACGCTATGCTTAAAGATCTTCGCAGTAATGTGGATGCTTTTCTGAAAGATGAGCAATCTGCTGAAGAGGCTACCAGTGACATTAACATACACAAACGTTATCAAATCAATCTGGTCGTAGATAACAGTCAAAAGCATGGTGCACCAATCGTGTATGAAAATTTACCCAATCATCAGAGCTTACTTGGCTGCATCGAAAATATGGCGATGATGGGAGCTCTGGTTACCGACTTTACTTTGATTAAAGCAGGCGCGCTTCACAAAGCAAATGGTGGTTTTTTGATCGTTGACGCAGAGCAACTGCTTTTACAGCCATACGGTTGGGAAGGCTTGAAGCGAGCATTAAAATCACGTGAAGTAAGATTTGATGCTTTAGAGCAAATATACAATCTCGTGGCGACAGTGTCTCTAGATCCTGAGCCAATACCCTTGGACCTGAAAGTTGTTTTACTGGGTGATAGAGAATTGTATTACCTGTTATATGAGATGGACCCCGAGTTCGCTGGCCTCTTTAAAGTCGTTGCTGACTTTGAAGATGAAATGACGCGAAGTGTTGAAAACGACACCTTATTTGCTCAAATGATGGCAAGCACCATTGAAAAATATAAATTAATTGATTTCGATAACTATGCCATTGCTAAAGTCATTGAACATAGTGCCAGGAGCATAGAAGACAGCCAAAAACTCTCTCTGCATATGGGCAATATGGCTGATTTATTACGAGAAGCATCTTTTCTGGCGAAACAGCAAAAGAATCCACTTGTCACCAGAGATAATGTGCAAAGCGCCATCAAGTTAAGAGAACAAAGGCTCGATCGGCTGCGAAGCCAGATTTATCAACAAATTGAACGAAATATTATTGATATTTCAACATCAGGCTCAGTGATTGGACAAATCAATGCATTATCGGTGCTGGGAATTGGTGGCTTCAGCTTTGGTCAGCCATCCAGAGTGACTGTTTCAGCTCGTTATGGTGATGACAACATCGTGGATATAGAACGTGAGGTTGATCTCGGTGGCGACATACACTCTAAAGGCGTATTAATTCTGAGTGGTTATTTGGGACGAACATATGCATCTGATAATCCATTATCCATGTCAGCAAGTATCGTTTTTGAACAAAATTATGGTGAAGTGGACGGTGATAGTGCCACGGTTGCAGAACTATGCGCTCTATTATCCTCCATCGCCAACATTCCAATGAAGCAGTCAATTGCAATAACTGGATCCATGAATCAAATGGGGCAAGTTCAGGCTATTGGTGGTGTGAATGAAAAAATCGAAGGTTTCTTTGATATTTGTCAGCTCAGTGAGTTAACCGGTGAGCAAGGGGTGATTATCCCTGCCACAAACGTGCAGCATCTCATGCTACGAGAAGATGTGATCAATGCTGTGGAAAGTGGACAATTCCATATCTACGGTGTGAGTCATGTCAATCAGGCTCTGGCATTATTGTCTGGCATGCCAGCAGGTGAGTACGATGAAGAAATTGGTTTTCCGGATGATACATTTAATGCGCATGTGATGAAGCAAATACAAAAATGGGGTGATCATAACCGTAACGATAAAGAATCATCATCTGAGTGACGGGTTTATTGAAGACTCTGATGTTGATGACGATAAGTAGAGTAGATATAAAAATGACGGAGTAATCACATGCAAAGATTAAGTGTTCTATTGTGTTTTATCTATATGGCCTTTTCAATGAATGCTTATGCCATGAGACTACCACCCGTACCTGCTGAGCCAATTTATTTTGAACCGCCAGTGGTAAAACCCGATCAAAATATGCAACAAATGAGCTGTTATCAAGTTGATAAAGCAATCAATCAGTTACATCCTTACCGGTACACTTATAAGCCTAGTTTTTATAAAGATGATGCAAATAAAGCAGCTACCGCACTCATCATGATCGATAGCATACCGATTGTTCAAGGCTGGCTAGGATTAGGCTATTTAGGGTATTCTGCTTTAGTAGAAGAAAAAGAAGATAGACGACAGCTACAAGTAGAGCAACAGATATCAGCATTACAACGTATAAAAGCAGAAAAGCACTGTTATGAGTAAAACTGATCTCAATCAAATATCCTACTGATTTTGTTGTGAACTTGATTAAAAGTCATGTACTATCAGAATACTTAAATGCCCAGAGAGGTAAGAAATATGACTAGCACGTTTGAAATTAAAGCAAAATGGTACGAAGCTAATCTAAAAACAGCGAGAGAGTCCAGAAGCAAATGGTATGAGGCTAACCTCAAACCATCTATAAACATTGCCAAACCTTGGTATAACGCTAACAAGCGTCCAGCGAAAGACGTTGAGATTCCTTGGTACAAAGCTAACTTGGTTGAGCATATTGAAACCAAAAATAAATGGTATGCAGCTAATCTAGACCAAGCCGTTCAGTCTGTACGCGCTACTCGTAAATGGTATGAAGCTAACAGAAGCCAATCTGAGGTTGAAAAGCGCTGGCAACATTTCAGTGAAGAAATGTACAGTGATGTAAAAAAAGCTTGGATGCGTGTGAATCTTGATCAGGCACGTGAAAAACGTATCAAATGGTATGAAGCAAATCTGAACAATACTCCTACCGAAAAACATTGGTATGAGTTCAGTGATGAAAAATATTCAGACACCAAAAAGAAATGGTACGAAGCCAATTTACAAACAGCTCGTATTAATCACAGCAAATGGTACGAAGCAAACATTCACCCTGATCCTCACGCTGAAATCAAAAAGCGTTGGTATGAGTCTAATTTAAGTTTAATTCGCACGCGTCAAGTCAAAACCAAATGGTTTGCAGACAACGCGGCTATCGCTAGAGAGAACCAAAAATGGTACGAAGCCAATCAGCGACCTGCTAAGGTTTCCGATACACCTTGGTACGAGGCTAATATTGCAGCGCACATCCACACTAAAAACAAGTGGTACGAAGCTAACTTGAAATCTGCAGTTGCAGCTGTTCGTGCAGAACGTAGTCGTTGGTACGAAGCAAATGATAATCAGCCTACGCAAACGCACTGGTATGATTATAGAGAGGCTAACGACACTGATTGGAAATTAGCTTTCCGCGAAGCGAACTTAAAACAAGCTCGTGAAAAACGTATTAAATGGTATGAAGCGAATCTCGATAACACACCGACAGAAAAACATTGGTATGAAATCAGTGATGAGCTGACAACTGAAACAGATAAAAAATGGTACGAAGCCAATCTGGAGAAAGCGCGAATCAGCCATAACAAATGGTATGAAGCCAATATGCATCCAGATCCACATGCTGATATCAAGAAAAAGTGGTATGAGGCTAATCTTGACTTAGCAAGAACACAAAAAGTGAAAAGTGATTGGTTCAAGCAGAATATGATCACTGCACGTGAATCAAGCAAAAAGTGGGATAAGTAAACTGTAGAGAGAACTCTACTGAAAGGCGTCAACGGGCATGGATTTTAGATGTTAAAAATCGAATGTATCACCGTTGGCGCCTTTTTTGTGAATACCTATTTGATTATTGATGAAGCGACAAATGAGGCTGCCATCATTGATACCGGTGAGACAACAGAGCTCGCTGATTATCTTGAAACTAAACGTGAAGAATTTAAGCTAACTAAAATTCTACTAACACACGGTCACCTTGATCATGCTGGCTCTTTGAAAGACATACAGTATCTATTTGACGCACAAACCTACCTTCCAAGATTAGACAAACCTTTATTCGACACACTGCCACAACAAGGCGACTGGTTCGGTGCTCCACATATGAATCGACCATGTGGCAGAATTGATCATTTTGTTGATGATGGCGATATCATTAGTCTAGGAGAAACAGATTTAACCTTTATTTCAACTCCAGGACATACACCTGGACAAGGTTGTTACTATACTAATCAAGATATTTTCGTGGGGGATACCTTGTTTGCCGGCAGTGTAGGGCGCACTGACTTACCCATGGGAGATGCTGCTCTGATGCAAAAGAGTCTGAGAAAACTGTCTTCATTACCCGGTTCTTTGATCGTTCACTCCGGTCATGGCCAAACGACTACAATAGCTGATGAGAAACGTCACAATCCATTTTTACAATTTTTGAGATAACAATAACAACATGCCGACGACGTATAAATTGCTAGAGGGTTTTTCTCGATTTAAAAAAACATACTTTGGTGATAATAGAGCACTGTATGAGAGTATGAAAACAGGGCAGCCAACAAAAATACTTATGATTGCTTGTTGTGATTCCAGAGTTGATCCTGCGATTTTAACGGATTGCGATCCTGGTGATATTTTCACCGTAAGAAATGTGGCAAACCTTGTTCCTCCATGTGAAACAGATAATAACCATCATGGCACAAGCTCTGCGCTGGAGTTTGCGGTGAATTCGCTAAATGTAGAGAGCATCGTTGTGATGGGCCATGGCAATTGTGGTGGTATACGTGCTTTATGGCAAAGTGATGGTGTCGAAGATTCCAAATTTATCCATCGCTGGGTGTCTATTGCGAAAAGCGCTAAGGACTGGGTAAAAGTCAATCATAAACATGAACATGAAAGTGTTCAGTTAAAGATGTGTGAACAGAGAGCTGTACTTGTTTCTTTGGAAAATCTGATGACATTTGAGTGTATCAAAGACCGTGTTGAAGCCGGGAATTTACGATTACATGGGTGGTACTTTGATCTCGATAAAGGTGAGTTGATGTGCTACAACCCGACCACTGACAAGTTTGAAAAACCAGCATAAAAAAGGCGCCTTTGGCGCCTTTTTTATTATTGAATATCTCTATCAGGAATTTGCTGTTCATCTACATCAGGTTTAGCGGGATCTGTACCTTCGATGACTTCAATATCTTCGTCATCATCCCCGAGACCCACCAGACTTTTTAGCTTTGAATACAGGCCAGTGTTTTTCTCTGTTAAAGGCACGATAACATTTTTATCCTGGCGTTCAACCTGTGGTAGATCTGCTCTAGCCACAGTGCGTGTATCACCATCAATGCGTGCCAATTTTTCTGACTCATCAAAGTAAAGGGTGATACGGCGTTGTTCGCGATCTTCTCCGCCGGGTTGATAACTATAGACATAGTCCCAGCGATTCGGGTGAAAAGTATCAATGAGTAATGGCGTGCCCATAACATAGGCGACCTGATTTTTCGTCATGCCTGGCTCAAGTTGATTGATCATTTCTTGAGTAACATCATTACCTTGCTGAATATCTATGCGATAAACACCTGGTATTTTATCGGTGCTGCAAGCTGACAATGACAAAATAACTGCCAAGGAAAGGCTGTAAACAACGGAGCTTTTCATTTAGTATTGATTTCTGTAGTTAATTACCAATCTGCGATGATACTCTATTCGCAGCATTTCTACGAGGCAACAATAATAATGGAAAGACAAGATTTACGAAAAGCTGGATTAAAAGTGACGCTACCAAGATTGAAAGTCTTGGAAATTTTGGAAACATCGGATTTGCGTCATATGAGTGCGGAAGATGTGTACAAAGCACTTCTGGATATGGGAGAAGAAATAGGCTTAGCCACGGTTTATCGTGTACTAACGCAGTTTGAGGGAGCCGGACTAGTTTCCAGGCTCAGCATTGAGGGTGGACATGCTGTATTTGAGCTACAAGACGGTAGTCATCATGATCATCTACTGTGTGTGCGCTGCGGCAAGATTGAAGAGTTTTTCGATGAAGTCATCGAGCAACGCCAAAAAGCCATCGCTAAAGAAAAAGGTTGGGAGATGACGGATCATAGTTTATATATCTATGGGATCTGCCAAACGTGTTTAAGAGAAGAATAGTAAATAATCTAGCGTTGAGCCTGATCCAGCATTTCCTCTGCATGAGAACGTGTTTTAGTGGTCAGGTTCACGCCACCTAGCATTCTAGCTATTTCTTCAATACGCTGTTGTTTATCGAGTTTATCAACAACAATATGAGTGCTGTCTTTTAAATGTTTTTTACTGACCTGTAATTGATGGTGTGCTTGCGCAGCTACTTGCGGTAGATGTGTAATGCAAATCACTTGTTGCGTTGCAGCTAACGCTCTTAAATGTTGACCCACCACCTCAGCAACACTACCACCAATACCTACATCCACCTCATCAAAAATTAAGGTTGGGACCGTTCGTTTTCCAGCCGTGACAACTTGAATTGCCAAGCTGATCCGGGCAAGCTCACCGCCTGACGCCACTTTCGCCAGCTCACCTGAGGGTTGTCCGGGGTTTGTTCTGACTAAAATTCGAACACTGTCCATACCGTGCTCTGAAAATTTCTGATCTGGATTGGCGATTACTTCAATATCAATTTCACCAGAAGGAATGGCCAGCTGTTTGATAGAGGCTGAAATTTGCTTTGCTAGTGGTTTAGCCGTTTTGATTCGTTTCTGGTGTATTTCTTCGCTTAGTGTCCGGCAAACCTTCTCTTTTTCAGCTAATTGTGTTTCGAGTTCAGCTAGATGCACTTCACTGGAAGAGAGTCGGTCGAGTTCTACTGTTAATTCTTGATAGAGTTCGGGTAACTCCTCGACTTCGACTTGATGTTTTCTCGCGATATCGTGGAGCTGGGATAGTTCATTCTCAATACTGTTTAATCGTTCCGGATCGAGATCGATATGATCCAAGTATTGACGTAACTCATCTGCCGTTTCATCAAGATTGATAATAGCCGCATTAAGTGTTTCTACAGCGCTAGCGAAGCGTGGTTCAACATGCTGAAGCTTTTCAAGTTCGCTTAAAGTATGGTTGATTATGTCGTATGCAGCCGCTTGTTCCTCATCAAAGATGCGATGTAAGCCTGCTTCTGCTGTACTAATTAACTCAGCAGCATTAGCAAGTTGGTTTTGCTCTTGAAGAAGCTGCTGGATATGTGATTCCGATAATTGGAAATTAGCCAGTTCACCTACCTGATATTGCAATAATTCCTGTTTGGCGCGTTGCTCATCAGACTGGCTTTTCAATTGTTGGAGCGCTTGCTGTGACGATGACCAATCTCGATAAGCCAATTTAAGTTTATCGAGTAATGCTTTGTTATCAGCAACAATATCTAATATTTCGCGCTGAGTCTGAGGCCGTATTAATGATTGGTGTGCATGTTGTCCATGTATGTCGATACTTCGCTCACTGACTTCTCTTAAAAGTGCCAGTGGAACCATACGACCGTTTATATAACCTTTTGAGCGTCCATCACGACTGATTGTACGACGAAGGTGACATTGCTCCTCTTCATCTAATTCATGGTCTTTTAACCATTTAGCTAAGCTTACGTTGTTGTTCAGATTGAAGTCGGCTTCAATTTCAGCACGCTCTGCACCGTGCCGAATCATATTCGAGTCTGCGCGATCACCTAGCACTAAGCTAAGCGCATCCACTAACATCGATTTACCAGCACCAGTTTCTCCAGTTAGCGATGTCATGCCAGGCTCAAAATTAAGAGCAAGATCTTCTACCACCGCTAAGTTACGAACACTCAGACCTACTAACATGTTAACTTTCTTCCCCATTCCAGTTTGGCACGAAGAATAGAATAATGGTCGTGATCTTCAAGATGCAATAGCCTGATTCGACTTTCATGTTTTTCTATACGCACAGTGTCGCCGGGCTGAAGAACAAGCCCAGGGCGTCCATCACAAGTTACCATTGCGGTAGTGATATTGTTTTCACTTAAAGTAATTTCGATGACATTATTTGCTGAAACTACTAGCGGCCGATTGCTGAGAGTATGTGGGCAGACTGATGCTAAAACCACCACATCCAGGTCCACATCCAATATTGGACCTCCTGCAGACATCGCATAGGCAGTTGAACCCGTCGGAGTCGATACCACAATACCATCTGCACGCTGACTGTTTAGAAACCGGCCGTTGATATGGGTTTCGAACTCAATCATATGCAAATTTTGATATGAATGAATGACCACATCATTCATTGCTATGCTTGGAGGTTTCGTGCCGCCAGTGATGCTTGCATTCAGCAGAAATCGACTGTCATTCCGGTAATGACCACAAAGAATGGCATCAAGCTGATGTGATAAATTCGTTAAAGTAACATCAGCGAGAAATCCTAGACGGCCAACATTGATACCCACAACGGGCATATTGGTACCGGCAAGCGCTCTTGATGCAGAGAGCAGGGTGCCATCCCCGCCTATAGCGATGGTCAGATCACAATGAGTTTTGAATTCCTTAATGGAGATAACATCAAGTGATGGTAAAAATGAGAGTGGTTCGTTACATACAACAGTCAAGTCACGTGTAGCTAGAAACTCGTTTACCTGCTCAACCGCATTTTCCATAACAGGGTCGTCTTTACGAATAAAAAGTCCGATACGCTTAAATGCAGATTGGGTAGTCAAAATGGCTTCCTATGGTTATAAAACGGTCATCTGATAGTAATGCTTTTGCCATAAAATCCAAAGTAAAAACAGATTTAACGTGATTTGTTTCACAACATTGATATTAGATGGCTGAGAAATGCTAGAATATCAGGATTTTCTTGACTCAAATTAAATATAGAGGAATAACATGGCGATTGAACGCACTCTTTCTATCATCAAACCTGATGCTGTTGCAAAAAATGTGATTGGTGAAATTTACACACGTTTTGAAAAAGCGGGCTTAAAAATTGTGGCTGCAAAAATGATGCACTTATCACAAGAAAAAGCAGAAGGTTTTTACGCTGAACACAAAGAACGTCCTTTCTTTAAAGATCTTGTTAGCTTCATGACATCTGGTCCAGTCATCGTTCAAGTTTTAGAAGGTGAAAATGCTGTCTTAACACACCGCGACCTAATGGGCGCAACTAACCCTGCTGAAGCAGCGGCGGGCACTATCCGTGCTGATTTCGCGCAAAGCATTGATGAAAATGCGGTTCACGGTTCTGATTCTGTTGAGAGTGCTACACGCGAAGTGTCTTACTTCTTCGCTGATAATGAAGTTTGTGCACGCACACGCTAAGAGCTGATTATGACTGAACGCACGAATCTTCTTGGATTAGATCTGAATGGTCTGGAAGCGTTTTTCGTCGAACTTGACGAAAAACCTTTCCGTGCACGTCAGCTTTTACAATGGATACATAAATATCGAATAACAGACTTTGCTGAAATGAGTAATTTGAGCAAAGCCTTAAGAGCAAAATTAGACGCTGTCGCTGAGATTAAGCTGCCGGAAGTGATGCACGAGCATGTTTCTCAAGATGGAACACGGAAATGGATTATCAAGTTATCCTGCGGTAATGCCATTGAAACGGTCTTTATTCCTGAGGGGAGTCGAGGTACGTTATGTGTGTCTTCACAAGTCGGTTGTGCACTGACGTGTACTTTTTGCTCAACAGCGCAACAAGGTTTTAATCGCAATCTGGATGCCGCGGAAATCATCGCCCAGCTATGGATTGCTAATGAAGCTTTAGGTAAGGATCCCAAAGGCAATCGTGTTGTCACGAATGTCGTGATGATGGGCATGGGGGAGCCATTAGCCAATTACAACAATGTCGTAACGGCGATGAATCTAATGCGAGATGATTTTGGTTATGGCATTTCGTGGCGACGGCTCACACTAAGCACGTCAGGTATGGTGCCAATGATTGATAAACTTCGTGAGGATTGTCACGTGAGTTTGGCTATTTCACTGCATGCCGCGAATGATGAGTTAAGAAATCAAATCATTCCGCTCAATCAAAAATATCCCATTGCCGAATTACTAGCGGCATGTAAGCGTTATGTTGTTGGACAACAGCGTCGTCACATTACGGTTGAGTATGTCATGCTCGATGGCATTAATGATTCAATACAGGATGCAAAAGATCTCGTCAGGATTTTAAAAGATATTCCCAATAAAATTAATTTAATTCCTTTCAATCCTTTTCCTGGCACGCATTACAAATGTTCATCACGTAATCAAATTGTGCGCTTTCAGCAATATTTGATCGACCAAGGTTTAGTGGCTACGGTCAGAAAAACAAGAGGTGACGACATTGTCGCTGCCTGTGGTCAGTTAGCAGGTGAAGTGCAAGATAAGTCGCGCCGTAGTGAACGCATGAAGGCCCAGGAGGTTGTAATTCATCGATGAGTAATCGTGTCAGTAATGCTTTAGTCGTGATGATGTTTGTTGTACTTACAGCGTGTAGCAGTAATGGTGGAACAAGAAGTCAATATGTAGCAAAGGATGCAAAAGCAGCTGATATCAATATGCGTCTTGGCTTGAATTACATGCAACGAGGCGATTACAAGATCGCACTTGAAAAGCTTGAGAAAGCGCTGAAACAAAATCCTAACCTACCCAGTGCGCACAATACCATCGCTCTTTTGTACCAACGCTTAGATGAAAATGAAAAAGCCGAAGAGCATTTTGAGAAAGCGATTCAGCAGGAACCAGATTATTCTGAAGCTCAAAATAACTATGGCGTCTTTTTGTGTCAGCAAGGCCGCTACGATGAGGCGGAGAAACGGTTCCTGAAAGCTGTAGAAAATCCGCTCTATTCAAGCGCGCCGCTTGCCTATGAAAATGCAGGGTTATGTACAGCAAAAGGGGGAGCCATTGATCGCGCTGAAGGTTATTTCCGTAAAGCATTACAGATGGTGCCTGGGCTACCCAAGTCTTTGTTACAAATGGCTGATATTAGCTATCAACAACAAAACTACTTACAGGCTAGGGCTTACATTCAACGGTTTCAGCAAGCAGCCAACTGGACGCCTCAGGCTCTCTTGTTAGGCATCAGAGTGGAAACCAAATTAGCTGATAAAAATGCCGTATCTAGCTACAAACTTATTTTGCGTTCTCGTTTTCCTGATTCGGATGAGATGCGTATTGTTAACCAAGGGCTTGTTGAGTAATGAGTGATTTGAATGACGATTTTGTGGTGAGTTCTAACAGCCCGAGTTTAGGGGCCCGACTCCAACAAGCACGTGAAAGCAAGAATTTGTCACTAGCAGAGGTGGCGACACAGCTGCGGCTCACCAAAGACATTGTCATGCATCTTGAAACGCAACAATGGGACAAATTACACGGGCGGACCTATGCCCGCGGATATTTCGCCAGTTATGTAAAATTCTTGGGCCTGCCCCAAGAAGAAATGCTGGCCGTCTTCAATGATGAATATAAACAGAGTGACAGTGAACCAAGGTTGGTCAAGCCGGTTGGTACTGAAGAACAAAAACCATTGCCATGGTTGATGATTCTCTTTTTTCTTGTCGGAATTTTCATTCTCTGGTCAGCATATCAACAATGGCAGTCCAATAGAGCGGCTGATGAAACAGCAACAAGCGAGTCCAGTGAGATCGTCACCGAGCAAAACGACATGGATGAGGCCAGCAATACAACCTTTAATGACGATTTGTCTCAATCAGAGCCAGAAGACTCATCAATCTCAACAATGAATGACTTGAACAATACAACCGAGTCAAGTGAACAAAATGATAGCGACAATAACATCACAGAGTCGGAAGACCTTGCTTCTGTTGAGGTGAATGAAGACGTTGAGTCTGTTACAAGTGCTGAGCCACATCAAAATATTCTTAAAATGTCTTTTTCTGGTGACTGCTGGGTTGAGGTAACAGATACAGCAATGAATACTTTACTCAGTCAAGTCATGCGAGCAGAACAATCTATCGAACTTAAAAGCGAATTACCTATGAAAATATTATTAGGTAAGGCCACTGTTGCTGAGGTGAGCTACAACAATCAACCTGTTGACTTGCAGCCTTTTACACAAGGTAATGTTGCAAAACTGACTTTAGGAGCTCAGTCATAATGGAAAACTCAACCGTTAATATTCAGCGAAGAAAATCTCGTCAAATTATGGTGGGGAATGTGGCTGTCGGTGGTGATGCACCTATTGCTGTACAGAGTATGACAAATACGGAGACAACAGATGTCGCTGCCACAGTAAGTCAAATTCAGGCATTACAAAAAGTGGGTGCAGATATTGTGCGTGTTTCTGTACCAACCATGGATGCGGCAGAAGCCTTTGGTAAAATTAAACAGCAGGTATCTATTCCTCTTGTCGCGGATATTCACTTCGATTACAAGATTGCGTTACGCGTTGCTGAATTAGGCGTGGACTGTTTACGTATTAATCCCGGCAATATTGGTAGAGAAGAACGTGTACGCGCCGTCGTTGACAGTGCACGTGATCACGGTATACCTATTCGAATCGGGGTAAATGCTGGCTCATTAGAAAAAGAGCTTCAAAAAAAATATGGCGAACCGACTCCCGATGCATTAGTTGAGTCAGCATTGAGACATATTGATATTCTGGATAGATTGAACTATCCCGATTTTAAAGTCAGTCTCAAAGCGTCAGATGTGTTTATGACCGTGCATGCCTATAGAAAACTTGCTCAGCAAATTGAACAGCCTTTACATCTGGGGATTACGGAAGCCGGTGGGCTTCGTTCTGGTTCTGTTAAATCTGCTATTGGCTTGGGTATGTTGTTGTCAGAAGGGATTGGCGACACCATCAGGGTTTCGCTTGCAGCTGATCCGGTTGAAGAAATCAAAGTCGGTTTTGATATTCTTAAAAGTTTGCGCATTCGAAGTAAAGGCGTGAATTTAATTGCATGTCCTTCCTGCTCGCGCCAACAGTTTGATGTGATCTCAACCGTTAATGCACTGGAAGCAAGATTGGAAGACATCACTGAACCGATGGATGTGGCTGTTATCGGTTGCGTTGTTAATGGTCCCGGTGAAGCTAAAGAAGCTGCTATTGGGCTGACAGGAGGTACACCAAACCTGCTGTACGTTGATGGTAAGCCAAACCACAAAGTCGAAAATGAAGCGTTGGTAGACGAATTAGAACAGCAAATACGTAAACGTATTGAAATACAAAAACAGCAAAAAAATATTAAAACAATTCCGATAAAGGATCTGAGTTAGACGTGGCAGAGATAATCCGCTCTATAAGAGGAATGAATGACCTTCTTCCTGAAACAACACCATACTGGCAGGTCATAGAAACGACCTTGAAAAATGTCCTTGCTGGTTATGGTTATCAAGAAATTCGTTTTCCGATTGTCGAAAAAACAGAGCTTTTTAAACGCTCCATTGGTGAAGTCACAGACATTGTAGAAAAAGAAATGTATACCTTTGAGGACCGCAATGGAGACAGTTTAACGTTGCGTCCAGAAGGGACAGCAGGTTGTGTTCGTGCTGCCATGGAAAACGGTTTACTGAATCAAACGCAACGCCTTTGGTACATGGGGCCGATGTTTCGTCATGAACGTCCGCAAAAAGGCCGTTATCGCCAGTTTCATCAGTTGGGTGTAGAAGCATATGGCTTCGATGGCCCAGATATCGATGCTGAAATGATTATGCTGACAGCGCGTCTTTGGAAAGCGTTAGGTCTGAAAGGTGTGACTCTCCAGATAAACTCACTTGGAAGTACTCAAGCCAGATTAGCTTATCGCGAAGTTTTAATTGCCTATTTCGAAAAGCACCAAGCTGAACTCGATGAAGATAGCCAAAGACGTCTACACTCAAATCCACTACGGATTCTGGATAGTAAAAATCCTGCAATGCAGGCATTAAATGAAGCGGCCCCCAAACTGATTGATCATTTGGATGATGAATCTAAGCAGCATTTTGAACAGTTATGTCAGATCCTCGATAGTGTTGGTATTGATTACGAAATTAATCCAAGGCTGGTCAGAGGTTTGGATTATTACGGAAAAACCGTTTTTGAATGGGTAACCGACCAGTTGGGTTCACAAGGTACTGTCTGTGCTGGTGGCCGTTATGATGGTTTAGTCGCTCAATTGGGTGGAAAAGGCGCCACAGCGATTGGTTTTGCTATTGGTCTGGAACGACTTGTCGCACTGCTCGAAGCAACCCAAGCATTACCGGATATTAAACAAACTGATGCCTACTTAGTCGCTGTCGGTGAACAGGCAATGGCACAAGCACCGTTATTAACAGAACGTTTGCGTGATGAACTTCCTGGCATAAAGTTGATTAGCCACTGTGGTGGTGGTAGTTTTAAAAGCCAATTTAAACGCGCAGACCGAAGCGGAGCGCGTTGGACACTTATTCTGGGAGATGATGAAGTGTCCAGCCAAACAATCGGTATAAAAACCATGGAGACAGGGGAGCAGCAGACCATAAAATGGGCTGATCTGCCTTCATTCCTCAGTCAATAATTATAACTAATACAAGAAATCTAAGAACTATGACACCTTTGAATATACCTGAATGGCAGTCTTTGGTCAGACACTATTCTGACCTGAAATTCGTATCCATGCGTGAACAGTTCGCGTTGGACTCAAGCCGGTTTGAACGATTTTCAATCAAAAGTGGTGATTTGTTACTGGATTACTCCAAAAACCGCATCACCCAAGAGACCGTAGATAAGTTAATTCAGTTGGCTGAAGCTGTTGAGCTACAAGACTGGATTGAGCGTATGTTCAAAGGTGAAGCGATCAATCACACAGAAGGTCGGGCTGTTTTGCATACTGCCCTTCGAAACCGAAGTAATATGCCTGTGATGGTAGATGGCAAGGATGTTATGCCAACGGTTAATGCTGTGCTTGAAAAAATGCGTAACTTTTGTGAGCAAGTACACAATGGCACATGGTTGGGCTTCTCCGGTAAGAAAATTACCGATATCGTAAACATCGGCATTGGCGGTTCTGATCTGGGGCCAGCGATGATTTGTGATGCGCTTGAACCTTATGGCATCGAGGGTATGGGCGTGCATTTTGTCTCAAACGTCGATGGTACTGATCTCAGCACAACTTTAGAAAAATTGAATCCTGAGACAACCTTGTTTGTTGTGGCTTCAAAAACATTTACCACTCAGGAAACAATTACCAATGCTCATTCAGCAAGAAATTGGTTTCTAAAAAAAGGGAAACAGCAAGATGTGGCCAAACATTTTGTTGCGGTTTCTACTAATGCCACAGAAGTAGCGAAGTTTGGTATCGATACCGCGAACATGTTTGAAATTTGGGACTGGGTAGGTGGTCGTTATTCACTGTGGAGTGCCATCGGCTTACCCATCGCCTTGTATACGGGAATGGGTAATTTTGAGCGATTGCTTGATGGTGGTCATCAAATGGATAAACATTTCCGTGAGCAGCCTTTAGCAGAAAATATTCCTGTCATCATGGCAATGCTGGGGATCTGGTATGTGAATTTCTTTAATTCACAAACGCAAGCCATTGTCCCCTATGATCACTCATTAGCTCGTTTTCCAAGCCATATGCAGCAACTTGATATGGAGAGCAACGGCAAGTTTATTAACCGTTCTGGTGCACGAATTAACTACAAAACAGGTCCTGTAATTTGGGGCACGCCTGGTACCAATGGGCAACATGCATATTTTCAGCTGATTCATCAAGGCACGCAATTAATTCCGGTCGACTTTGTTTTACCTGTGAATAGTCATTATCCAGAGTGTGACCATCAGTCTATTCTACTTGCGAATGGTCTAGCACAGGCCGAAGCATTGATGAAAGGGAAAACCGCTGAGGAAGTGCGTGCTGAGCTGGTTAAAGAAGGTTATGAAGGAAAAGAACTCGAAGCATTATTACCGCACAAGGTTTTCCCGGGTAACCGACCAAGCAATGTATTGCTATTCCCTAAATTAACGCCTGAGATGTTGGGACAGTTAGTGGCCTTGTATGAACATAAAGTATTTGTTCAAGGGGTTGTCTGGAATATTAACTCTTTTGATCAATGGGGCGTGGAACTCGGCAAGCAATTAGCAAAAGCAATCGTGCCAGAGTTGAAAGATGATGCTGATATTTCTGCTCACGATAGCTCAACAACGCACTTGATTAAACTCATTCGCGAGTTAAGACAGTAACAAAAATCGCTTAATATTCCCCCTGAGAACTCAGGGGGAATCATTCCTGTTCAAATTTATTAATGTTTCTTCTGTAATATTAGCCCAGAAAGTGGTGGTAAATTCAGCTGAATTGAATAAGGCCTATCTGACCAAGCCGTTTGTTCAGCTGAGATAATACTGGGGTTATGATAATTACTTCCTGCGTAGTACTCTGAGTCTGAATTGATAATAATTTCATACTCTCCAAGCTCAGGCACGCCGAGTCTATAATTATCTCGGGGGACTGGCGTAAAGTTAAATATTGCAATGATAAATTCTTCATCATTTTTGCGTAGATAACTTAAAATCGAATGTTCTCTATCATTGCAGTCAATCCATTCAAAACCTTGTGGCTCGAATTCGTGCTTATACAAAGCGGGTTGACTTTTATAGGTGATATTGAGGTCGGCGACTAATTTTTTTAGCCCTTGATGCACAGGGTAGTCCAGTACATACCAGTCTAAATCTTTTTCACAATTCCATTCACTGCCTTGACCAAATTCACATCCCATAAACAGCAGTTTCTTACCTGGGTAACTAAACATAAAGGTATAAAGCAGTCGAAGATTGGCAAATCGCTGCCATTCATCGCCCGGCATTTTGTATATCATCGGACGCTTACCATGAACTACCTCATCATGTGAGAAGGGCAGTACAAAGTTTTCTGTAAAAGCGTACAAGAGGCCAAATGTCAGATCGTCATGATGATAGCGGCGATGTATCGGATCTTGTTGCATATACTCCAAAATATCGTGCATCCAGCCCATGTTCCATTTCATTGAGAAACCTAAACCACCAATATCTGTTGGCCGTGAAATCATTGGGTATGAGGTTGACTCTTCTGCCGTGATAATACAGCCAGGATGTTCACTGTGTAGTACGCTATTCACATGTTTGAAAAACTCGATAACTTCAAGGTTTTCACGGCCACCATATTGATTAGGTAACCATTCTCCTTCTTTTCTTGAGTAATCGAGGTAAAGCATTGAGGCGACGGCATCGACGCGTAACCCATCGATATGAAACTCTTCCAGCCAATAAAAAGCACTGGATAAAAGGAAGTTAAAGACTTCTTTTCTTCCGTAATTGAAGATAAGTGTGCCCCAGTCTTGATGTTCACCACGCCTCGGATCCGCGTGTTCATAAAGGGCTGTACCATCAAATTTGGCAAGTCCATGTGCGTCTTTAGGAAAGTGGCCCGGTACCCAGTCTAAGATCACACCGATATCGTGCTGGTGACATAGGTCAACGAAATACCGGAAGTCATCAGGCTTACCAAAACGGCTGGTAGGTGCAAAATAGCCCGTGGTTTGGTAGCCCCATGAAATATCGAGAGGGTGCTCTGTAATCGGTAGCAATTCAATGTGAGTAAAACCCATCTCATTCACGTAGGGAACGAGTTCATCGGCGAGTTCACGGTAATTATAAAATCGCCCATCCTGATGACGCTTCCAGGAACCAAGATGCACTTCGTAGACAGAATGCGGCGTGTGCAGCCAATTACTTCGTTCACGAGTGGTCAGCCATTCTTCATCCATCCACTGGTGAGTGGTTGGTGTGCTGACGATTGAGGCTGTTCCAGGTCTTAGCTCACATTGTTGTCCGTAAGGATCCATCTTAAGATGTAAAGAGCCTCCTTGACGGCTACGAATTTCGAACTTATATAACTCACCTGGCATCAGCTCGGGAATGAACAGTTCCCATACGCCAGTGGCGCCTCTGACTCGCATTGGATGACGTCGACCATCCCACTGATTGAAATTACCAACCACACTGACACGTTCTGCGCCGGGCGCCCATGTTGCAAATAAGGTGCCTTTGATTCCTTCTATTTCATAATAGTGCGCACCTAGAATTTTATAAGCATGCCAGTGTTTACCTTCTGCAAAAAGGTGAAGGTCATAATCTGATATTTGAGGCATGATGCTGTAGGGATCATGATATGCGACTTGCTCACCATTATGGCGGTGGCGGTGAATTTTATAGGGCCATTTAATCGTTTCCTGTGGACCTTTCCATAAGAAAAAGTCACTTCCTTCAACACGTTGCATGGGTAGTTCGCCATCTATGAATGCCTTGTCTGTATCAGGCAAAAAGGCACGGATTTCGGCTTGCCCGGCGTTTTGATGGAGCCCTAGAACACTGAAAGGATCATGATGACGTGCTTCTATAATTTTAATGATGTCTTCATTCAAATTGTTGTCAAAAATCATCGTCATAATGTCCTGTAAATTTTAATTGCTGTATGTAGCTCGCTTGTGGCAGGCTAACAATATTACAGCACAAATAATAGGTTTTTTGCCGGAGAATTCATCTATGAGTGAAAACAATAGTACCCGTTTTGTCAGCCGTCTTACACGAGATACCTTGGCATTAATCTTAGCCGGCGGTCGTGGTTCGAGGCTTAAACAACTGACAGACTGGCGTGCTAAACCCGCAGTTCCTTTTGGAGGGAAGTTCAGAATTATCGATTTTCCTTTGTCGAATTGCGTGAACTCAGGCATTAGACGTGTAGGCATACTGACTCAGTACAAGGCTCACTCTCTAATCAGACATGTCCAGCAGGGCTGGGGGTTTATGCGAGGTGCGCTGGGAGAGTTTGTGGAGTTATTACCCGCGTCACAACGTAATGAAAGAGGCTGGTATGCGGGTACAGCCGATGCTGTATATCAAAATATAGATATTTTAAGAAACCACGGTCCGGAATATGTATTAATTTTAGCAGGCGATCATATCTACAAAATGGATTATGGTGATATGCTAGCTGAGCATGTCGCTCAGAATGCTGATATGACGATTGGCTGTATAGAGGTACCTATCGAAGAAGCCAAGTCCTTAGGTGTCATGTCGGTCGATGCAAATAGACGCATTGTTGCGTTTAATGAAAAACCTGATGAGCCGACTCCCATTATTGGGCGAGAGGATGTAGCGCTTGCATCCATGGGGATTTATGTTTTTAACGCGGCATTCTTGTACGAGCAGCTAATTAAAGATGCTGATACTCGCACTTCTAGTCACGACTTTGGTCATGACATTATTCCTAACTTGATTAAAAATTATAAAGTCGTTGCTTTCCCATACAAAGATGTTCAGGGAAATGACCCGGGCTATTGGCGTGATGTGGGTACTATTGATGCTTTTTGGTCAGCCAATCTCGAATTGATTGGTGTTACACCTGAATTGAACTTGTATGATGATGATTGGCCTATATGGACACATCAAGCACAACAGCCGCCGGCAAAATTTGTTTTCGATGATGATGACAGAAGAGGGATGGCCGTAGATTCGATGGTGTCAGGTGGATGTATCATCTCCGGCTCTACCGTTCGACACTCTGTGTTGTTCTCGAACGTTGAAGTTCACAGTTATTCATTAGTTGAAGATAGCGTTATCTTGCCGGATGTGACCATCGGCCGACATTCTGTTTTGAAACGAGTGGTCATCGATAAAGGCTGTGTTATACCAGAAGGTACAGTTATCGGTGTGGACTTGGAACAAGATGCAAAACGTTATTACGTCTCTCCTAATGGTGTGGTTTTAGTCACGCCAGAAATGCTAGGACAAAATTATCGTTATGTCAGATAAAATTAAAGTCGTACTATGCTGGCACATGCACCAGCCACAATATAGCGAGCCTATGGGTGGCATGTATCAGCTACCTTGGACGTATCTTCATGCTATTAAAGACTATGTTGATATGGCATGGCATCTAGAAAATGTGCCTGGTGCGAAAGCCGTGGTGAACTTTGCCCCGACGTTACTGGAGCAACTTGCCGATTATGATGAACAGTTACAGGGACGCTTCAAAGGTACGGGGCGGCTGAAAGATCCATTACTCATCGCATTAGATTCTCCCGTTCAGCCGGTGCATGCCGAGGAGCGTAAGACCTTGATTAATGCCTGCTTACGCGCTAACGAGGAAAAACTGATTCAACCATTTCCACATTTTGCCAAGTTAGTCAAAATGGCTCGTTGGTTGATGAATGACCCAGAGCGTCTTAACTATGTGAATGATCAGTTTATGATTGATATGCTGGTCTGGTATCACTTGGTTTGGATGGCCGAATCAGTTAGACGAAGCGATGTTCGTATTCAGGCATTGATGAAAAAAGGTCGTCATTATACATTTCATGATAGGCGGCAGTTGATGATAGTGATTGGTGAGCTCTTAAAAGATTTGCTTCCGCGTTATTGTCGTCTAGCAGAAACCGGGCGCGTTGAATTATCTGTCACACCTTATGCTCATCCTATTATCCCTCTTTTACTGGATATGAACTCGACGCATGAAGCCATGCCCGATGCTGATCTTCCTCTAGAGACACACTACCCTGGAGGTGAGCAACGCGCACATTGGCATATGGATGAGGGGGTGAGAGTCTTTGAGTCTTTCTTTGGATTTAAACCAAAAGGGTGTTGGCCATCAGAAGGCGCCGTATCTGAAGAGACATTAACCTTAATTGCAAAACATGGATTTAGTTGGGCTGCAACGGGTGAAAATGTGCTTCGTAACAGTTTAAAGCTCTCTGGTATGGCTGATGCCAGTATACATAAACCATACAAGCTACCCGGCACATCACCTGTATGTTTTTATAGAGATGATGGCTTATCAGACATGATTGGCTTTACCTATACAAAATGGGGCGCAGATGATGCAGTCAATGACTTTATTCATCACATTCAAAACATAAAAGCGAACACAGAAGGGGATGACGATAGGGTTGTTTCTGTGATTCTTGATGGTGAAAACGCCTGGGAGTACTACTCCTACAATGGCTACTACTTTTTACAGAGTCTATATCGAAACTTGTCTGAGCATCCCGATATTGAACTTACTACCTTTAGTGAGTGTCTTGAAAATGGTGTTCAAGCAGCTGAGCTTCCCAAAATGATGGGCGGTAGCTGGGTATATGGAACCTATTCCACTTGGATTGGTGACAAGGATAAAAACCGAGCTTGGGACCTACTCAGTGATGCAAAAAAAACATTTGATAAAGTACTGGATAATGAAACCTTTGAACCTGAAATGAAGTTGGCGTTAGAGCGACAGTTAGCTATCTGTGAAGGATCGGATTGGTTCTGGTGGTTTGGTGACTATAATTCTGCTGACAGTGTCAGTGATTTCGAACGTTTATATCGTCTCCACTTATCGAATCTTTATCAGATGCTGGGTGAAGTTGTTCCCCAGAAACTTTCGGAAGTTGTTTCTCAAGGTGGCGTCGGCGCAGAGCAGGGCGGTACCATGCGACGTGGAAGCTAAATAGTGGCTCAAGCAAAAGTATTTAATAAACGACGAAGCGGTATTCTCTTACACATAACGAGCCTACCATCGGGAAATTTAGGCACTGATGCCTTTAAGTTCATAGACTTCTTGTGTGCTTCGGGGTCTACCGTCTGGCAAATGTTACCTCTCGGACCTACCCATGAAGATGGTTCACCCTATCAATGTCTTTCTGCTCATGCGGGCAACAACCGGTTTATTTCACGCGACATACTCAAATCACAAGCCTGGGCAGAACCCGCTAAGCTAAACGACACGAAGATGTCCCGTCTGATGGCGACTGCATACCGACAGTTCATAAAAAATGCGACTGAGGCTGATAAACAATTATTTAATGAATTTTGTCAGGAGCAGCAATTTTGGCTGGATGACTACGTACTATTCCGTGAAATTCGCCATCTTAATCAAGCACGAGCATGGTTCGACTGGCCAGTTGAGCTGAGAGACAGACAACCTGACGCCATAAATAAAATCAAAACAGAACGTGACGAAGCTTTAATGATTCGTCGGTTTGAACAATATATTTTTTTCTGTCAGTGGGGGCAGTTACGCCAATACGCTAATGCAAATGGAGTGAAGCTATTTGGGGACATGCCCATTTTTGTCGCTCACGACAGTGCTGATGTCTGGGCTGAACCAAACTTATTTACACTTGATTCGCAAGGAGTGGCAACACGTGTTGCTGGCGTTCCGCCAGATTATTTTTCTGAGACAGGACAGCGATGGGGTAACCCTTTGTATGAATGGCAGAACCATATTCAACAAGATTTTGATTGGTGGAAACGACGATTAAAAACACAACTTGAGTTATTTGATCTGATACGTATTGATCATTTCCGTGGATTCGAATCCTGCTGGGAAATTCCTGCGAGTTGTGAAACGGCTATAGATGGGGAGTGGAAGCCTGCGCCTGGTGAACAGCTATTCGATTCCTTATTAGCTTATTTTGGTGAACTACCACTGGTTGCTGAAGATTTGGGCATTATTACTGATGAAGTGACCCAGCTGCGTGAGAGATATGGTATGCCAGGCATGAAAATTCTCCAATTTGCTTTCGGGGGTGATGCTTCAAACCCCTATTTACCTCATCATCAGTGTGAAGATAGTGTTACCTATACAGGTACGCACGATAATAATACAACGCTAGGTTGGTATCATCAGCTTGATGAACATACAAAAAATCATGTGCATGCTTATTTTGGCGAGACTGCAGAATCAATGCCTTGGTTATTCATTCGATCTGCCCTGAGGTCAGTATCCGAACTAGCGGTTCTACCTTTGCAGGATGTGTTATCACTTGATGGTAAACATCGTATGAATGTTCCTGGAACCATAGAAGGCAATTGGTTATGGCAGTTTAACTGGGATATGTTTAATTCAGATAATGCAAATAAGTTAAAAGCATTGAATATTTTGTATAGCAGATGCTAGCGACAACCATCAGTTGAAACGGTTTTATACCTCCCAGCATATTTGGATTGATAATACACTCGACCCTGATGAAATAACCTTAGGAATCACTGAGTTTTATCAGGATTTACTGGGTGATATTACTTATATACAAATGCCTACAACTAACAAAACATACAATGAGGCTGAGAGATTGTTTGTGATTGAGTCTTTGAAGTCAGCAACGGAGTTCTTGTCCCCCCTCACTGGCATGGTCACCAAACTAAACTTATCCCTGAATGAAACGCCAAACCTTATCAATCATGATCCATTTGGTACTGGTTGGATATGCCAACTACGAATAGATAAACAAGTAAAGCTTGAACAACAATTTATGACTTATATGGACTATGAATTGATGTTGGATGGATAAATAGCACCTAGTATGCTTGGCTTATCTGCGCCGGTAACGGCTGGAAGATTGCCCGCTTGGTGAGCTAATGTTCGCATGGCCAGCCATGAGAAGGCACAAGCCTCAACCCAATCAGGCGCAAGCCCTAATTTTGACGTTGTCTCTACGCTGATACCAGGCAAGTGTTTTCTCAAGGCATTCATCAAAACTTCGTTATGCGAACCGCCGCCACAAACATAGACGGCATCTGTGTCTTCCGCATAGGTAGTGATAGCGTCTGTAATTGAACGTGCCGTCATTTCCAATAATGTTTTCTGAATATCTTTAGCGGGAATCGCTTTATCAACCTGCGTCAGTATATTGGCTAGCCATTTCAGGTTGAAATATTCCCTGCCAGTGCTTTTGGGGATCGCTTGACCAAAAAAACTGTCCATCATGAGGATATCAAGTAACTCCTCATCCACAGTGCCATCACGAGCCCAATCACCATTTGCATCATATAAATCGAGATGATGCTGTTGGTACCACTCATCCATCAGAACATTACCGGGACCCGTATCAAAGCCGGACACTACGTTTTTTTTATCTTTCGGCAGGATAGTGATGTTACCAATACCGCCAATATTGGCGATCACTCTGTTTTCATTATGAGAGTGAAATAAAGCTTGATGAAAGGCGGGTACCAAGGGAGCACCTTGTCCACCCAGTACCATGTCACGCTGACGGAAGTCAGTGATTGTCGTAATGCCTGTTTTTTCAGCAATCACATTGGCATTGCCAATCTGCATACTAAACGGATATCGACAATCAGGTGCGTGAAAAACAGTTTGTCCATGACAGCCTATTGCGACAATTTGATTAGCTGAGATTTGTGTTTCATCAAGAAGTTGGTTGATTGCTTCACTATAGGCATGACCAAGTGCGACATCAATCTGTCCGAGTTGATGTAAATGTGTTCTCGCTGTCGCGATTAGCTGATGAAGGTCTCGCCTTAATTGCTCACTGAACGGATAGGTTTCCGCTGCAACAAGTTGTATTTGATCATCACTGAAGTCTGTGATCGATACGTCAATACCATCAAGACTGGTGCCAGACATGACACCAATATATAAGCTCATAGAATTTTAATGTTGGTTCATGGCCAGTGTAGGGACCTTGAGAGAGTCCAACTGCACAAGTAGAGTCTGTGACTTTTGTTTAAAATCGGCCATATACTTAGCATTGAGAGGCTCAGCCTTTGGTAAAGCAACCGTAAGAGGGTTGTGATGTACACCATTTATACGGAACTCATAATGTAGATGGGGTCCTGTTGCCAAGCCACTCATTCCAATGTAACCAATCACTTGTCCTTGCTTTACTCGTTGGCCACGTTTTAATCCTGATTTGAATTTCGACATATGAGCATAAAGCGTTGTGTATTTACCACCGTGAGACAAGATAATTACACGGCCATAGCCACCTTTATTTCCAATAAATTCGACTTTACCATTGCCTGTGGCCAAAATTGGTGTGCCGGTCGGGGCCGCATAATCGACACCACGATGAGGGCGACTCGTTTTTAGAACAGGGTGTTTTCTATTAGGATTAAACAAAGAACTGATTCGACTAAAATGAACAGGAGTTCGGGTAAATGTCTTTCTCATACTCTCACCTTTTGGGGTGTAGTAGTGAGTATTACCCTCTGTATCTGTATAACGGACAGCCCGAAACGTCGTGCCTCTGTTCGTAAATTCAGCGGCTAATATATCGCCATCATCAAATTTTTGTCCCTCAAGATAGTCTTCTTCGAAAATGACTTTAAAACTGTCACCTTGACGAAGATCTAAAGCAAAGTCGATATCCCATCCAAAAATATGTGCTAGTTCCATCACTAGTTTGTCTGACAGACCAGCTTTTAAACCTGAGCCGAATAGTGAAGATTCAATTTCTCCGTAGACTTGTTTTTGACGTTTTTCCGTTTCTTTGGTCAGTGTTTCTGCTTTGTATCCATCATCAGTTACTGTTAGCTGCAAGGTTTTAATGGGACTGAAAACAAGTTCAAGCTGTTTTAATTCTGTATTGCCATCGTTATCAGTACTCAGACCAAAGCGAATTTCTTGTCCTGGTTTTAGGTTTAATAGCGGTTTTACCGCTTTCCCTGTCTGAGCGACATTGAAAACATCTCGAGCTGACAAGCCAACTTTAGGAAAAATCAGTGACAGGTTGTCTCCAGATTGAACTGTAACCTGCTTCCATTCTATGGATGAAGTAGTGAGTGTTTCATCCGCTGGAGCTTGGATGTCGTTATCATCGTTTGATTGGTCTAGCTCAGAAAGATGAGCTTTTTCAAGTGCGATTCGCTCGAGCTCAGCAGGATCTGTAACAGGTTTGTTCTCTAAATCAGGTACCTCTACTAAGTCAGTTTGAGGGTTATTGTTTAGTTCTGTCGTTGGAGGGGTTAAGGTGATTTGCGTTGTTTGCTCTGTCAGGGAATCAGACGTTTCAATACGTTCTTTACCAATTTGGCCTGGCAAGTTGATTGTTTGTGATTTGGTATCTGTATTTACTGGGGTGCTGGTGGCAAGAACCATACTGGTCACGAAGACGCCAACGATGCTTGCTATGGATAAGGTGATGAAGTGATGTCGTTTGCCATGGAATTTTTTGTCACTTGAGAACAGTCTTGATTCAGCTCTGGAGTTCAAAAGTCTATTACGTTTCATATGCAAACTCTTGGTGAAATTAAAAATTCTCCCAATTCTCTCAATATTTGATCAGAATTGGAACCCCTTATTTTATGTATGTTGTGATAATATTGCCGACCTCATAAAACACAAGAACTTGGAGTAATCTAAATGATGCCTGTAGATGATGCGATGCTTGAAATTCGTCGTGGTGCGGAAGAAATCTTAGTTGAAAGCGAGCTTGTCGAAAAATTATCATCAGGTAAACCACTGCGAATAAAAGCTGGGTTTGATCCTACAGCACCTGATTTACATTTAGGTCACACTGTCCTCATCAACAAACTACGTCAATTCCAGCAAATGGGACATACCGTAATTTTTCTGATTGGAGATTTCACTGGACTCATTGGCGATCCAACTGGGAAAAGTGCAACTAGGCCACCACTGACTCCTGAAGAAATTGAAGAAAATGCCAAGACATATAAAGAACAGGTGTTCAAAATCTTAGACCCTGAGAAAACGGAAATACGTTTCAACTCTGAATGGTTTAATGAAAAAGGTGCTGACTTCATGATTAAGTTGGCAGGTAAATTAAGTGTGGCACGCATGCTTGAACGAGATGACTTCAAGAAGCGCTTTAAAGCGAACCAGTCTATATCGATTCATGAGTTTCTTTATCCATTAGTACAAGGTTATGACTCTGTCGCACTGGAAGCTGATGTCGAGTTAGGTGGAACAGATCAGAAATTCAACTTATTAATGGGGCGTGAATTACAGAAAGCGGAAGGACAGGACTCTCAAGTCGTGATCATGACACCATTATTAGAAGGCTTGGATGGTGTGAAGAAAATGTCTAAGTCTTTGGGTAATTATGTCGGTATCACAGAAGCCCCTGGCACAATGTTTCAAAAGATTGTGTCTATTCCAGACTCACTCATGTGGCGTTGGTATGAACTACTATCATTTAAGACTATTAAAGAGATAGACAGCTTAAAAGAAATGGTAGAACAAGGAGCAAACCCGCGTGATGTCAAAATTGAGCTGGCACGTGAGATCGTTGCACGATTTCACGGAGAAGAAGCGGCAGCCAATGCACATAAAGGCGCAGGTAACGTCATTACAGAAGGTGAAGTGCCAGAGGGAACACCAGAAATAGAAATTGAACTGGATGGTCAGGTCGAGCTGGCAATTGGAGCCGTGATTAACAAAGCCAACCTAGTGGCTAATTCAGCACAAGCTAAAGACATGCTTAATAATGGCCGTGTGAAACTTGACTGGACTGTTGTAGAGCCCACTCTCCAATTGAGTGCAGGAAAGTATCTTATCCAAGCAGGCAAAAAGAAAATTGCATGGGTGACGCTTAAATAAATAATAAGCAGAATGCATTTCTGCAAAGCGGATATTCTGCTCTATACATAGATATACTATGCGAATCTCTAGCTTAGCATGCAAAAAATCAATTAAAAAAACACAGTAATTCAGACATCTACGTCAATAGAGATGTCAAAGGGAAAATCTTCCTGTTGACGTCTCCTCAATTCACTGTAGAATGCGCTCCTCTTGCTGATGAGGGAGCCTTTCGGGGCTAAGTAAATC